>LSQX01180160.1_pt2 | contig 94734 bp, 94 predicted proteins | sample 654561 | NCBI WGS metagenome assembly LSQX01 (sample SAMN04489861, study PRJNA283612) | anaerobic digester metagenome | isolation source: 4 biogas reactors fed with cattle manure at either 37C or 55C with and... | place: Denmark: Kongens Lyngby | collected 2014 | reverse complement strand
CATCATTAATTTTGTTTAATTGTTATTTTTATATATCTAGTCAACTATCTTTTAAATGATTTTTAGATAAAATGAATATTTTTTAATTATATTTTTAAATGTTATAAGACAAACTACAATTTTCAAAATAATTTACTGGACATACATGGGGAAGCAGTTTATAATTAGGATAGTAACTATTCTTTAAATGTATATTTTGGGAATAGTTGTGATTTTGGGATAAAACCGCTAATTTTACCACTATACCCTACCCCTACTCCCGAAATTATATTATTATATATTTATATACTGTGGTCTCAGGTGTTAATTATTTTTTAAACTGCATCTGAAAGAAAGTCAGTCCGATCATATTATTTTGTACAAGGAGTTGGTATGATGTCAAAACGTCCGTCTATAACTATACATAACAAGTCCGATAAACCGGATAATATTGTCATGAAACAAAACTATCTTATAGAAGAATGTTTACAAATTGAGTCACAGCTTCCCAAATTTATGAGAGATTTTTTTACATATTTAAAAAATGGTGTTGCCCTCACTAGCCGCCTGGCCTACCTCAATGATATACTGTTTTTCTGTAATTATCTGGTTGCCGAAACCGGTCTTACCGATGCAACCATCGTCTCCGATATTACCGCCGCGGATTTTAATAAAATTACCGCCAAGCATATCAATAGGTTTATTGGAGATTATTGCTCCAGATATACAATTAAGGATAATGATTCTATAAAAATAATGGAAAACAACAACCGTACCTTAAGTAGAAAAAAATCAACACTGTCTGTGCTGTTTAAATTCCTTTATAGGGACGAAATTATAGATAATAACATTACAGACGGGTTCAACCCCGTCCGCCTGCCTAAACCCCAACCTGATGCTATAAAGCGATTGGAGATTGATGAAGTAGCTGTTATGCTGGATATTGTAGATACCGGAGAACACCTGTCGGAAGGCGAAAAAAAATACTGGGAAAAAACCAGATTGAGAGATAAAGCAATTCTCGTGTTGTTTGTCACGTATGGTCTGAGATTAAGCGAACTTGAGCAATTAAATATATCATCATTTAACTTTAACAGAGGAGAATTCAGAATTTATCGTAAACGCGGCAAAGAGGTTATGATGCCCGTTAATAGGACATGCGAACTTGTAATTAAAGATTATATAGAGAATGAACGTACCCCATCTAAGATGTTAGATAACGAACATAAGGATGCTCTGTTCCTTTCATTGCAGAACAGGCGTATGACAGCAAGAGCTATCAGAAATCTTGTAAAAAAATATACCTCCATTGTATTGGGCACAACCAGAGAAAAAGGCTATAGTCCTCATAAGCTTAGGGCTACTGCTGCCACCTCCCTAATTCAACAAGGATTCTCCATATATGATGTTCAGAATTTGTTAGACCATGATAATGTAACTACGACCCAACTTTATGCCGCCCATAAAAAGGATGCTAAAAGGCAGATTGTCAAGAATTTTGAATGGATTGACGAGTAAAAATTTCATGATAAAATTTCCATCGAACAAATGTTTGATATTTAATTTAACATATGTTATACTTTACCCTATAGAAAGGGGTTTTGATAATGTATGAAGACCTAAACCGAAAAGAATTGGATGTATTAAATTACATAAAAACAGAACTGGCCAGAAGGGGCTATCCCCCATCCATAAGGGAGATATGTGAAGCTGTCGGCTTCAAGTCCACATCTACGGCCCATGGCTACCTGACTAAACTGGAGGAAAAAGGCTATATCCGAAGAGATGCTACTAAACCGAGGGCCATGGAGATTTTAAGCAGTGACCCTTTTAGCCACCTGTCCTACGATAAAGAAATTGTCAACATACCGGTTATCGGCAGGGTGACCGCAGGTACGCCTATTTTGGCAGTCGAAAATATTGAAGACGTATTCCCCATTGCCATCGACTTTGTCGATAATAACAATGCTTTTATACTGATAGTTAAAGGCGACAGCATGGTTGATGCCGGCATATTGGATAATGATTATGTAATAGTCAGTCAGCAATCTACTGCCACAAATGGCGATATAGTAGTAGCGCTTATCGAAGATGAAGTTACTATAAAACGTTTTTATAAAGAAGCCGACCATATACGGCTCCAACCCGAAAACAGGTTTATGGAACCCATAATACTTAAAGATGTGACTATCTTGGGTAAGGTAATAGGTGCATATAGAAAATTTTAGGAGGGCCTGTCAGACCCTCCATTTTTTATATTATTAAATTATTTTGCGTATCTTATGAGCAAAATATATGGTACAAGCGTAAAAACAAAAATTTAACTTTTGACGCCCTATTCAAATATGCTAAATTAATTAATTTTACTTATATTTTTTAGCGCAATCAAAGCCCCTAATTTGGCATGTTCATAGGTCAGCCCGCCCTGATAATAAACGATGTAGGGCTCCCTGATAGGTGCATCGGCACTCAATTCAATTGAAGAGCCCTGTACAAAGGCACCGGCAGCCATAATTACAGGATCATCATATCCCGGCATAGGCCAGGGTTCGGGGCTTACAAAAGAGTCTACAGGGGCCGCTTCCTGAATCCCCTTACAAAAGGCGATCACCTTTTCAGCACTTCCCAACCTGATCAATTGAATAATATCACTTCTTGCTGCATCATATTTCGGTTTTACTTCGTATCCCATTTCCTCAAACAGCTTGGAACAAAATACCGAACCCTTTATCGCCTCGCTGACAATATGGGGTGCTAAAAATAACCCCTGGAACATCTGCCTTGATAAACCAAACGTCAACCCGCATTCCTTGCCTATCCCCGGAGAAGTAAGTTTATAGGATATTTCCTCAATAAGATTTCGTTTTCCGACAATATATCCGCCTGTCAGAACAATTCCCCCACCGGGATTTTTGATTAAGGAACCCGCAAGTAAGTCTGCACCTACATCCGTAGGTTCCTTTTCTTGCAAAAACTCACCGTAACAATTATCAATCATACAGATCACTTTATTGTTCTTTTCCTTGGCGATTTCCACTATTTTTTTTATAGTATCAATATCCACGGCAGGTCTAAAACTGTAGCCGGTGGATCTCTGAATATAAACCATAGTTGTTTTTTCGGTGATCTCCTTACTTATTGCATCAAAATCAACAGTACCGTCATCCATAAAATCAATTTGTTTATATATGACACCTGTATTTTTCAGGCTTCCCTTGTATTCTCCCTTAAGCCCTATCAATTCATTTAATGTGTCATACGGTTCGCCGGTTACCGATATAATTTCGTCACCTGAATGGAGTAACCCTGACAGGCATAAACTCAATGCATGAGTCCCGTTTGCAATGGTAGGTCTTACTATAGCATCCTCCGTCGAAAAAACCCTTGCATATATTTCTTCTATCTTCTCACGACCAATATCGTTAAATCCGTAGCCTGTTGTCCAATTGAAATGTTGGTCGCTTAATCTTGCCTCCTGCATGGCATTCAGTACCTTATACTGATTATATTGCTTTATTTGATCAATTTCATTGAACCTGTCAACTAAAAGTTTTTCAATATCCAGCATTTTATCGACTAGATTTCGTTCTATCCCAAATGCATCTTTTAACATTTTGTGCAACATCAACTGTCTCCTCCTATGTGTTGAAAATTAGAAAAGTAAAGTTTTCTAGTTTGTTTGGGAGGTTAGAAAACTTTACTTTTTTTACTGTTCATCCTTTTTTTTCGTATTCAGATTGAAGTTAATTTGTATATTCGGCGATATGGTAGAAATCGCGTGTTTATATATTAACTGTTGCTTTCCGTCGGATTCGAGAACTATAGTGTAGTTATCAAAACCCTTGACCATTCCCCTCAATTGGAACCCGTTTATCAAATATATGGTGATTAAAACATTTTCCTTTCTCACCTGATTTAAAAATATGTCTTGTAGGTTAATATTGCCCTTCATCTTCCCTTCCCCTTCCATAGGTTTAGTTGAATTTTAAATTTGCATATTTATATTGTTATTCTACAACAGATTAAAATATCCTTTAAAATCTTTAATAATATGCTCTACTAAATTTTCGTCGGTTTGGTAATCAGATACATTATACCAATTGATATTACTATATCTTCTGAACCAAGTCAACTGACGTTTTGCATACCGCCTCGTATTCCTCTTCAGAATTCTAACCGCCTCGTCCGGATCATATTCCCCCTTCAGATACCCGACAATTTCCTTGTAACCTAATCCCTTGAACGATACCAAATCTTCAGAATATCCTGAATTAAGCAAATTCCTTACTTCCTCTATGAGCCCCTGTTCTATCATAATATCTACCCTCTTATTGATTCTATCATAGAGTTCTTTCCGATTTCTTGTCAGACCTGCTAAGAAGGGTTCGTATTCATCACTGGGAACAATATCCTTGCTAAAATCCCCTATTGTATCCCCCGTTTCATAATAAACTTCGATGGCACGAATGACCCTTCTGACATTGTTCGGATGTATCCTGCTTGCAAGATCGGGATCTATCTTCTTAAGCTTATTATGCACATATTCATTTCCCATACTCTCGGCCTCGTCCTGTAACTCCTTCCTGAGCTGACGGTTGGAAATAGATTTTGTGAAATCCATATCATAGATGAGTGAACTGACATACAGTCCCGTACCTCCTACTATAATCGGAAGTTTTTGATTTAATACCAAGTCATCGATTACATCCCTCGCCAACCTTTGAAACTCGGCCACAGAGAAATCCTCATCCGGGTCAATTATATCAATCATATGGTGCATAATACCTTGTCTTTCTTCTAGGCTCGGCTTGGCTGTGCCTATATTCATATGTTTATATATCTGCATTGAGTCTGCAGAAATAATTTCACCGTCCAGTCTGTCGGCCAAAATTATTCCTGTATCTGTCTTTCCGACAGCCGTAGGCCCGACTATAATAAGTAACTTTTTTTTCACCCGATTTCCTCCTACTGTATTCGCTTAAAATGTTTCTCTATATCATATTGCCTCATAGTCAAAATAATCGGCCTGCCGTGCGGACAGGTCAAGGGTGGTGTAAGGGTAAGAAGTTCCTCAATCAATTGCTCTATTTCGTAATAATCCAGCCTGTCCCTTGCCTTAATTGCCTTTTTACACGCTCTTTGTATAATGGTATCCTCAAAATAATCAGTTATACTGTCACTGTTTCCTATTCCATCTAATATTTCATAAATAAAAGAAAAGTTTCGGGGTTCCCCTAAAACCATAGGCACTTCCCTGATGATAACCGCACCGGTACCGAAATCCTCAATATGAAAACCCAATTTAACAAATAAATTTATATTATCGGATAGCAATATATAATCCTCATTTGACAACTCCAACACCCTCGGTTCTGCTAATCTTTGGGACACAACCCTTTCGTCTTTAATCTCTTTTAAAAATTTATTATAGAGCAATCTCTCATGAGCCGCATGTTGATCAATCAAATAAACTGATTGTCCTTTTTCCAAAATTATATAGGTATCAAATATTTGCCCTATTATTTTATATTGATCTGACAATATATCCAGGAAAGAAGACTGTAGTATATCCTCACTTATATCGCTCACCCGGGTCCGTTCCCTATTATCATTATTTTGATTATCAATAAATGAATTTGTCCTCCTAACACCGGATTTTTGAATATAATCCTCACTGATTTCATTTGCCAATATATTTTCGGTGATATTACCGCCCTCTCCGGTGTCTTCTAAATCACCAATTTTTGTCCGGGTTGTTGGCATAGAATTCGGCTTTTGGCTATCCCTGAATTTAGGTTCTGTCACCGACAACCTAGGTATAGTAGTATTCTTTTCCAGGGTCTTTACTATTGAACTATAAACAAATTCCTGTATTTGTTCCTCTTTTTCAAACTTTATTTCAATTTTTGACGGATGAACATTTATGTCTATTTCAGACGGGTCGATAGTCAGATTTAATACACAGATAGGATATTTGTTAATGATAATTTTCTCCTTATACGCTTCTTCTATGGCCCTGCCGAGCAATTTGCTTTTCACATATCTCCCGTTAACATATACAATCTGTAAATTTCTATTGCCCCTCACAAAATTTGGCTGGCCTATATAACCTTGCAACTTCATATTTAATTCTTCTTCCTCTATATATATCAAATTTTTAAAGGTTTCCTTATTAAGTACGCATAGTATTGCCTCCGATAATTTTTTGTTTCCGGGAGTGACAAACACAATACTGTTATTATTGATATATTTGAAGGATATGCCTGAATTGCTAAGTGATAATCGAGTAATAGTTCTACTGATTTTCATTGTTTCAGTTGAATTTGATTTCATAAATTTCAATCTGACCGGTGTATTAAAAAACAGATTTTTAACTATAACAGTAGTCCCTATCGGGCAGCCTGTTTTTTTTATTGCTACAATTTCCCCTCCCACAATTTTAATCAGTGTTCCGTACTTCTGCTCCTTCGTCCTTGTAACCATTTCTATCCCGGAAACCGCAGCGATGCTGGCCAAGGCCTCCCCCCTAAAACCTAAGGAACTGATATTGCCCAGGTCGTCTATATTTGTTATTTTTGATGTGCTGTGTCGCATAAAAGCTTGTTCTACATATTCCTCGGCTATACCCACACCGTTATCTGTTACACGAATATACTTTTTGCCACCTTCTCTTATCTCTAATGTTATTGCAGATGCACCCGCATCAATAGAATTTTCAACCAGTTCCTTTACTACCGAACAAGGGGCTTCAACTACCTCGCCGGCCGCTATTTTATTGATTGTTAAATCATCCAGCGTTTCAATTTTTCTATTCATCAGTTGCCTCCTTGAACTCTGTGGCCTTTTTCTGAAATTTATACAGTATGTTCAGTGCATCTATAGGTGTCACTCTTAACAAATCTATATTTCTCAGATCTCCTATTATTTCTTCGTAGACCGAATCTGTGAACCCGGATTGTTCTATATTATTGCCGGTCAAAGCAACTTCCGAACCCCTCAGGATACCGTTTAAATCATAATCTTCGTTGGTACTCTTTTTTTCAAGATCTGTCAATATACTGTTGGCACGATCCACAATATCTCTTGGCAATCCTGCCAGTCTGGCAACCTGAATGCCGTAACTTCTATCCGCACTGCCCTTCAAGAGCCTATATAAAAATATGATGTCATCCCTATCCTCTTTTACCGTTACCTTATAGTTTCTAATTTTTTTATGGGTTTCAGATAATTTAGTCAGTTCATGGTAATGGGTTGAAAAAAGTGTCCTGGAATTGAGTGATTTGCATATATACTCCACAACGGACCACGCAATGCTCAGACCGTCAAAGGTGCTTGTCCCTCTGCCTATTTCATCTATTATTAACAGGCTCTTTTCGGTGGCCAAATTAATGATGCTCGCCATTTCATTCATTTCTACCATAAATGTGCTCTGCCCCCGGGACAAATCGTCACTGGCACCGACTCTTGTGAAAATCCTGTCCGTTATACCGACAGTAGCCCCTCCGGCAGGAACAAAAGAGCCTATCTGGGCCATCAAAACAATCAGCGCTACCTGCCTCATATATGTCGATTTGCCCGCCATATTGGGACCCGTAATAATCAAAAATCGCTCATCCTCTGTGATATAGGCATCATTGGGAACAAACATCCTGTTCCCCAGCACCCTTTCCACCACCGGGTGCCTTCCTTCTTTAATATCTATAATTTCACTATCGTCAACAATCGGTTTCACATAATTATTTTCCTCAGATACTTCGGCAAAGGAATATAAAACATCCAACTTTGCTACGGCGTTTGCAGTCCGCTGTATACGTTCTATTTCCGACAAAAGTGTATCACGAATTTGAATAAAAAGTTTATACTCGATGTCTGCAATCTTTTCTTCAGCCCCCAATATTTTCGATTCTATTTCCTTAAGCCCGGGCGTAATATATCTTTCGCAGTTGACCAATGTCTGTTTTCTTATATAATGCTCAGGTATCAAATGTAAATTGGAGTTTGAAACCTCAATATAATATCCAAATATTTTATTATAGCCTACCTTTAGAAACTTAATGCCTGTTTTATCCTTTTCTTCTCGTTCTAATCTTGCAATCCAATGTTTGCCTTCCTTAGATACCTTGCGCAATTCGTCGAGTTCTCCGTTATATCCTCCTTTAATAATCCCGCCGTCCTTTAATGTTAGTGCCGGTTCTTCTAATATCGACATCTTGATGAGATCCCCGACATCCTCAAGCGGATCTATATTATTTAAAATTTCTTCCAACAAACCCACGGTCCTATCAGTAAACAATTTCCTTATAACAGGCAAAAAAGATACGGATTTCCCCAGCGCTACCAGATCCCTGGGGTTAGCAGAACCAAAAGCGATTTTACCCGCAAGCCTTTCCAAATCATAGATCTGTTTTAAATTTTCCTTTAATTCCTTTCTCAGAAGAATATCGTCTTTCAATATCTCAACCGCAGACAGTCTTTCATTGATATGCTCAACGTCCAATAGAGGTTCTTCTATCCATCGCCTGATCATTCGTCCGCCCATGGCAGTCAAGGTCTTGTCTAAAATCCACAACAAGGAACCTTTTTTATTTTTTTCCCTGATCGTTTCAGTCAGTTCCAAATTACGGCGGGTGGGTGCATCCAGTATCATTTTTCCGTTTAAATCATATATATTGATTTTGTTTATATGTGCCAAAGTCCTTTTTTGGGTCGATTTCAGATAGTGGAGTAGGGCCCCCGTAGACCGAATACCGAAATGATCAGGGCTGAAACCAAGGCCTTCTATATACATTACATTAAACTGTTCCTTGATTTGATTAGTTGAATAATCTTTTCCGAAAGTCCATGGATCATATTCAGATATATAGACATCAAGCCCCTTGCCGATAAATTCTATAATATCGGTATGATATGATTTTTCATCAACAAAATAAATTATTTCTGTGGGCCCTATTCCGGTAATTTCATCTATAATCTCCCGTCCTCTTCCCTGTTCAGTAACCTCGGTACAAAACAACTCCCCGGTGGAAATATCTACATAAGTCAACCCGCATCCCTCAGCAGAAATATATAATGAAGCCAGATAATTGTTTTTTTTATCATCCAATAAATTAGTATCTATCAATGTTCCGGGAGTGACTATTCTCACAATATCCCTCTCCACAATTCCTTTAGCCTCCGACGGATCCCCAATCTGCTCGCATATTGCAACCTTATATCCTTTTGAAATTAATCTGTCGATATAGGTACTTGCAGCATGATGCGGGACCCCGCACATTGGGGCTTTTTCTGTCTTGCCTCTGGCAGTCAGGGTTATTTCCAATTCTCTGGAAGCTATTTCAGCGTCTTCAAAAAATAGCTCGTAGAAATCCCCAAGTCTGAAAAACATCAAACAGTCCCTGTGTTTTTCTTTCAATTTTATATATTGTTGCATCATAGGAGTCAATTTGCTCAAATTTGTTACCTCCCCATCGCTTTCGTAAAACCTATATATAATTATATCAAATAAACAAGTTGATTTTTAGCCTAACCTTATAATAACTAAAATAGAATGTGAATCACATTCTATTTCAGTCAACATAATTAATTTATTACAGCAGCCGGCTTTTCGTTAAATACCTGATTACATATAGGCATAATAGATTAACCGTTTATTCCGCAATTCTCCCCTTTAAGGAAAAAGTCTTAGCCTCCGTAATTTGCACCTGTACCAATTGTCCGATCAAATCCTCTGTCCCGTCAAAATTAACCAATTTGTTTCCCCTCGTTCTACCCGTCAATCTATCAGGATCCGTTTTACTCGGTCCTTCAACCAGCACTTCCACAACTCTGTTTAGATAACCTCGGTTGATATCTGCACTGATTTTGTTTACGCTCTTTAACAGACGATCAAACCTATTTTGTTTTGTTTCCCTATCTATTTGGTTTTTCATTTTTGCCGCAGGCGTACCCTGTCTGACAGAATATAAAAATGTAAAGGCAGAATCGTACCTAACCTCTTCCACTATATCAAGTGTATCTTGAAAATCCCCTTCTGTTTCCCCGGGAAACCCGACTATAATGTCCGTGGTCAGCCTGATGTCAGGTATCTTATCTTTCAATTTCCTGACCAGGGACAGATACCCTTCCTTTGTGTATTTCCTGTTCATAGTTTTTAAAATACGATCACTGCCCGACTGGAACGGCAAATGCAAATGTTCACAAACCTTACCACATTCCGCCATTGCATCAATCAGTCTGTCGGACAAATCCTTGGGATGTGATGTCATAAATCTGATTCTTTCTATTCCGGGCACCTTATCCAATTCCCTCAACAAACCCGCAAAATCAATATCCATATCTAATGTTTTACCGTACGAGTTTACATTTTGGCCGAGGAGCATAATTTCTTTTGTGCCGCTTTGTGCAAGGATAGTGGCCTCTTTTACTATATCCTCCATATCCCTGCTTCTTTCTCTTCCCCTGGTATAAGGAACAATACAATAAGTACAAAAATTGTTGCATCCATACATAATATTGATAAACGCTTTTATTTTATGTTTCCTGCTTGCCGGCAATCCCTCAACTATATCGCCCTCGTTTTCCCATACCTCTATAAACATATTTTGGGATTCCATGGATTTCGCCAATAACTCGGGAAATCTGAACAGATTATGTGTGCCGAAAATCAAATCCACATGTTTATATTTATTCTTTATTTTTTCTACTACATGGGGTTGCTGCATCATACATCCACATACGGCTATTGTAAGGTCATCCTTCCTCCGTTTCAGATTTTTTAACGCCCCTAAATTTCCATATACCTTCAGTTCCGCGTTTTCCCTGACACAGCAAGTGTTATATATAATTAAATCTGCATCCTCCCTATCATTTGTAGCCGTATACCCCATATTCTCGAGCATCCCGGACAGCACCTCCGAGTCGTGTTCATTCATTTGGCAACCATAGGTAGTAACAATGTATTTTTTATTTTTGCCCTCATTATATATTTTAAAATTTTCAATAATATCCTGTTGTCTTTTTATTGCCTCCGGTGAAATGATAATCTTTTCTTTTTTGCCCATTTATGTCCTCCTGTATATTTAACCATATATAAAATAATTTATATTATAAACCGCAGTTATATAATTCTACACCAATCTCGGCCAACCATATAGTTTATATATTAACTGCTATGTACCTAAAAAACTGGAGTAAATTGAAATCATATATTTATATAGATTAATTGCATTTTTATTTGTTATAATTGTGTATATAGATTTATATTCACACCTAGTAATGTATTCTAACCCGTATTTTATAATATATGACTGCACTGTTTACCAAAAGTAAGGTAAAAAAGTGTATTACAGGAGCGGTATATACAAAAACCGATTATCTTGTTGCATACAAACTATTATAAGTGCATGTTATGATAAAAAATAAAGAGCCCCTGACTCTTTACTTTTCATCATCGATTTCTATTACGTCCCCGATTGTTGTTGTGTCATCACCACTGACATATCGTTCTTGTCCGTCTTCTTCACTGACTGTTGTTACATCGTCGTCAATATGTTGTTCCTGTACATCTTCTTCATCTATATCGACTGCTGAAATACTGAGACTTATACGCCTATCTTTCGGTTTTATATCTAAAACCTTTACATTCACTATTTGTCCGATATGAAGTTTATCCGATGGTTTTAAAACATGTTCCTTACTGATTTGAGAGATATGCACCAAACCGTCCAATCCTAATTCTAACTGAACAAAAGCACCAAAGTCTACCAACCTTACGACTTTACCCTCGACTATACTTCCTATGGGATATTTTTGCTCCGCCGTCTCCCATGGATGTGGTTGTGTTTGTTTTAACCCCAAAGATACCCTGCCCTTTTCCTTGTCAAAATTTAAAACCTCAACTTCCACTATGTCCCCTATATTTACAACCTCTGTTGGATGCTTTACTCGCCCCCAAGACAATTCCGATATGTGTATGAGGCCATCGACACCGCCTATATCTACAAATGCACCGAAATTTGTAATCCGCTTTACTTCACCCTTGATACGACTGCCTTTTTCTAATTTAGAAAACAGTTCCTCCCGCTTGAGTTTGTTTTCTTCTTCTAATACAACCCTTCTGGACAGGATTACCTTATTCTTTCTTCTATCTATTTCAATTATCTTGACATTAAGACTCTGGCCTTCAAAGATTTTTAAATCGTCAACATAATGATCCGACAGGTGACTTGCCGGTATGAAACATCTGATTCCGCGTATTACGGCTATTACTCCACCCTTTACAACCTCAACTACATTTGCTTCAATCAAAGACCCTTCCTCTTTTACTTCCTCCAAATAATTCCATCCCTTTACCGTATCAACCCTCTTTTTCGATAACAGAACATTACCTTCCCCGTCATCCAGGCTTAATACATAGACCTCGATTTCGTCTCCCCCTTTAGCAATATCAAGGGGATTTACCGTTGTATCATTTGATATCTCCTCTTTCGGAATTATTCCATCCGATTTATATCCTAAATTTACCGTAATTTCATCATCGGTAACATTTATGACCTCACCTGTAACAATTTCTCCCCTTCTCAGTCTTACCATTGTTTTTTCTATCTCTTCCATTAGATCCTGCATATCACCATTCATCCTCTTTAAACCTCCTAAAATAAATTTGCCTTCATAATATAATGACTATTAACTAATACTCATTGAACCTTGCATCCTTAGCTAATAGGTAAATCACTCAACCTTTCAATCACTTCATCAATAATCCATTTGGGTGTGGAAGCCCCGGCAGTAATACCGATTACCTCGTAATTTTTTAACACATCTACGGGCAATTCTTTTGCAATTTCTATATGAAAAGTTGCATCCGGTTTTTCATTTTTACAGATATCCACAAGTTTTTGGGTGTTGGAACTGTGATATCCCCCTATCACCACAACGGCATCAACATTTTTCGCCAAATTCCTTGCGGATTCCTGTCTGTCCATAGTGGCTGAACAAATTGTATTAAATTTTATAACTTGCTCGGCCTTTTTTTCAAGCATATCACTGAGCTTATAATATAAACCCGTCGGCATTGTTGTCTGCACAACAACACATAATTTTTGTACGAAAGGAATTTTTTCGATGTCTTCCTCGGTCTTGACAATATACGCTTGATTGTCACACCACCCGTTAATACCCATTACTTCCGGATGATCCGAATTTCCTATAATAACAATAGTATATCCTTTTGCTTTATATTTCTTGACCGTGTTTTGAATTTTTTTAACAAAGGGGCATGTTGCGTCGATTATATCGACGTTTTTTTCGTTAATCAGGTCGTATATGTCCTTGGAAACCCCATGGGAACGAATAATTACGACGCTGTTGCCTTCAATATCGTCAGGAGCGTCGGCCACCTTCAGTCCGGCGTTTTGCAATTTATCCACAACCTGTTGATTATGGATAAGAGGCCCCAGAGTATAAATATTTTTTTTACTGATATTGTCGTTCAATTTATCAAAAGCAATTTTTATGGCCCTTTCCACCCCGAAACAAAATCCTGAATGATCCGCTACAATAACTTTCATCCGCACCCTCCGTATGTCTGATTATACAATCAACTCTGCAATAATTCTACATAAAATATAAAAATCCTTTATTAATTACGATTATCCCTGTATCTATTTAAATAATCAATTTCCTTATCGTGTCTAATACTTCCTGACTCAATTTCTGATACTCATCGGTATGAATTTTTTTACCATAATAATCAGATAAGTCCATTGGCTCGCCTATTACTATCCTTACCTTGCTGAAAGGTTTATAGTTCCCCATAACAGCCACCGGTATAACAGGACTTTGTGATTTGATTGCAATCATGGCCGAACCGGGTTTTGCCTTCAAAACTTCACCCGGCTTGCTTCTGGTTCCTTCGGGAAATATACCGAAAATTTCCCCATTGTTTAGAATTTTTAATGCCGTCCTGATCGCACTGATATCGGCGCCATCCCTCTTCACCGGAAACACTCCTACTTTGTTTAAAAATAAGGCAAAAAGTCTGTTAGAAAACAATTCTTCCTTTGCCATATAATTAACCTTCCTCGGCAAAAATGCTGCAATCACAATAGGGTCCATTAAACTGAAATGATTGGAAGATACTATACCCCTGCCCTCCTTTGGGATATATTCTTTTCCTTCAATTTCTATTTTATAAATTAGGGAAAGCAGAAGCTTTGCAAAACCTTTTATAATTTTATAAAACAACACCTTGCTATCCCTCCCCCAACAACGGGATTATTTTATTTATAACGTCCGCCACAGACAGGTCTGTTGTATCGATAACGATTGCATCATCCGCCTTGGCTAAAGGTGAAAATTTTCTTTCCCTATCAATTTTATCCCTGTTTATTATGTCTCTTTTTACGTCATCAAAATTCACATCAAGTCCTTTATTTTTAAGTTCCTCGTACCTTCTGCGGCTCCTCTGCTCGACGGTTGCCGTCAAAAAAATCTTCAGATTTGCATTGGTAAGAACATGCGTTCCTATATCCCTTCCATCCATCACTACATCCCGATTTGAGGCCGCTTTTTTTTGTATACCGATCAAAATTTTTCGTACCTGCGGAATTTTAGCGACATATGAAACATTTTTGTTCACCTCGGGAAGCCTGATTTCTTCGTTAACTATGTTATTATCTAAATAAATATCTCCCTGAAAGAATTTAATATCACTTTCCCGCGCCAATTTGATTATTGCATCTTCATCCTGAACATCTACATTATTTACTAAAACCTTATATGTGAGAGCCCTATACATCGCCCCCGTGTCTATGTATGTTATATTCAGATATTCGGCAATTTTTTTGGCAATTGTGCTTTTGCCGGAACCGGCAGGCCCGTCCACCGCAATTTGAACCATGCGCCTTATGCCTCCTAGAATAGATTTAACCACCGGTTTAGGTGGTTATCTTAAATAATAAAAATATATACCTATCCCCTTACACTTCTAAGGGAAATTATACATCAATTTCTGATATTCCTCAAGCATATCTATATTCTTATTATAGCCAGGGTGTTGATACCTTCCTTCAAAATCATGTGACTGTCACCTAATACATTACCTACATTCGGGGACATCCCTTTTATCCCAATTTTTATATCATCGCTGTACATGCAGCTGTTTATCTGTATTACATCCCCGTCATGAACGGTTATTGTTATCCTATTGTTTTCATTAAACCTATGACCGGATAGCTCACCGTTTACAATCACTTCCAACATTGGATACATTTTATCATCTTCAATTACAACCTCCATAATACCCTGAGACGGCACATTATTTTTAAGATCGGCAGTATTAAATTCGGAAAATTGTGCGGTAATATAGTGGTCATATACCCTTATTACATTTGACCCTATCAATAAGATAGATACAAACATAACGATGATAATAATAAATTTTTCTATAAAAAAGTACCTTTTTTGTTTCGATAGCATTTTCCTACTGCCCATTGGTTGCATTCCCCTATAACCTTTAAAATTACGAGCGCTCTTATATATCACATATTATCTTTATATAATTATGTCCATATGACAGGTGTCGTTATACTTAATTAAAACAGGCCCGTAATACCTGAATTCCACTAAATTGACAGAACCGTTGCTCAACTTCAATTTATAGTAGTGCTTTAGGTCCATAGAAAGTACGCTCAGTAAGAGCAAACGAATCACCGTACCGTGACTGACCACTAAAATTGTATCTTTGTCCGATTTTATAATTTTATCATCAACGAAGTCCACCATACGTTTTTGTGCGATTTCTATAGTTTCGCCCGATGGTATGTTTGCAAGATGAGGTTTCTCCATCCAGGTTCTGAAATCGTCAGGATATCTTTTTTTGATCTCCGGACGGGTTAACCCTTCCCATTCTCCAAAGTTCATTTCAACCAATCTACTGTCCAATTTGCAATCCAAATTTTTTATGTCTGCAATAATTTGAGCCGTTGAATAAGCTCGTTGCAAGGTACTGCAATAAATTTCACCTAATTCGATATCTCTGAAATATTCCCCCAATTTTTTTGCCTGCTCGAAACCTAGAGGGGTTAGACCGGAATTTTTACTCCCCTGGGTCTTACCCTCTAAATTCCATAACGTCTGTCCATGCCTGACTAAATATAATTTCTTCATCCAAATCCACCCTTTACTTACTAACCCTGGTTCCTGCCTTGATAGACATTATATTTTTTCCAAATCCCTTCTAAAGTATTAAAATGTTCGGTTATTTTTTCCTTTTCACACATCCCGATTGCTACTATCAGGGCATTTATTAGACTGAGGGGTGCCACCAACGAATCAACAAATGATGCCATGTTACTTTTGGCCGTCAGGGTATAATCCGCCAGATTTGCTATTGGGGACAATAGACTGTCTGTAATACCCACAATTGTCACCCCTTGTTCTTTTACATATGACAGTGCGTCCACTGTCTGCATAGAGTACCTGGGGAATCCTATACCTATAACTATATCCGTTTTAGATACCCTGAATACCTGTTCGAAGATGTTACTGATACCATGATGAACTATTTTGACATTATCCAGGATTAGATTCAAATAAAAGCCGAAATAATCGGCAATGGCCATTGAACTTCTAAGACCAACTATATATATTTTTTCGGCCTCGCATATTTTATTTATTACCTGTTGGAATGTTTCATAATCTATATTTTCTAATGTGACCCTTATGTTGTCTATATCGGCCCCAAGTACTTTTTTTAACACCAGGCCCCCGTCGGAATACTCGCCTGCCATTTCTACGCGCTGAACTGTAGTCAGCTTTGTCCTTATGACTTCCTCTAAACCTCTCTGGAGCTGTGGATAACCGTCAAGCCCCAGAGCATTGGCAAATCTGACAACCGTCGATTCACTGACACCGACCTTGCCTGCGAGTTTAGATGCCGTCATAAAAGCCGCCTTGTCGTAATTTTCAATTATATATTGAGCGATTAATTTCTGACTTTTGCTCAATTCGGAAAATCTTTTCTGGATCTCGTTGATTAAATCCCTTTTATTTTCATCCATAATAGCTGATCACCCTATTTTTTGTTTTGTTTCTTATATTATAACCTGTTAATAAAATATCTTCATTTTATAGCCTTAGCAATTCAGATAACACATAATATACGAAACTATTCATAAATGTCCCATTTTTTCAACTCTTCAAAATGTTTGAAACTGGTGAGATCGAAATGTATCGGTGTAATGGAGATATAATTCTCGTTGACCGCTATAATATCACTATCGGGATCCTGTTCCATCTCCCGTACCGTGCCGGACATCCAGTAATATATATTACCCCTGGGATCCTTCCTTTCAATAAATGCATTGTCATATTTTCTTATTCCTAATGTAGTTATTTTTATACCCTTTATTTCATCCTCAGGCTTATCCGGGTAGTTAACGTTGATTACTACGTTGTGTAATTTGTTGTTTCCTATAATTTTTTTAAACAACAGCGAAGTAAACCGTGCGGCGGCGTCAAACTCGTTTGCTTTACAACCGCCCATTGATACCGCAATCGACGGGATGCCCATAATGGCCGATTCTACGGCCGCCGAAACAGTACCGGAATAAATCACATCGGTTCCTAAATTGGGTTCATCGTTGATACCCGAAATAACTATATCCGGTTTTTTTGTCTTGAACAACGCCTCAATTCCCATCTTTACGCAGTCTGCAGGTGTTCCATTTGTTGAATAGGCTTCAATTTCCGTGTCAAAGAATTTAACCCTTTTTACCATCAATGGACTGCGCATTGTAATTGCATGCCCGGAAGCGCTTCGCTCGCCGTCGGGAGCAACAATCACTACCTCACCATTATATTGCATCTGTTTTGCAAGCCTGTATATTCCTTCGGCAAAAATACCGTCATCATTAGTGATTAAAATTCGCATATATCTTCTCCTCATGATTTTGAGCCTTATGAAACTGATTCATTCAAATCTCCCCCATCTATAATTATATCATAAAACACTGCAAATAACAGAATAGATAAGATATTTGGCGGTACCGGATTACTGTAGCAAAAATAAATAGAATATATAAAATAATAAAAAAACCCCTAAGATATAGGGGCTTTTGTTTTTTATACCGGGTGGATTTTTTCTTTTTCGTTGTATAATTCTGTCTCTATTTTATATTTATCCGCCCACCTGTTTTTAAAGAAATTCATTGCAACTTGTGGAAATAATGCATAAGTAAGTACGTCTTCATCCTGCTCTAAGTATTCTTTCATCTCCTCTTTCAATGACCCTAACTGTGGCTCTATAAAATCTGCCGGACGACAGGAAACAACTTCTTCGTCACCTATAATTTTTCGTTTGATGTCATCTTTAATTGGAACCGTCGGTCGGCCGTATAGACCTTTTACATAGTCTTTGACCTCATTTGGTACCATTTTGTACCGTTCGCCCGTGATAACATTAAACACCGCTTGGGTACCCACTATTTGACTTGTAGGGGTTACCAGCGGGGGATAACCTAAATCTTCTCTAACCTTTGGAACCTCTTTGAGCACATCATCAAACCTATCCAATTTGTTTTGAGCTTCGAGTTGTGATATGAGATTTGATAACATTCCTCCGGGAACTTGATATATTAAGGTCTTCACATCTACCCCCAAAACCTTCGGGTTGATTAAACCTTCTTTTAAATACCTTTCCCTCAACGGCCTGAAATGTTCCGCAATTTCATTGAGCGCTTCCAAATCCAAGCCTGTGTCATATTGAGTGCCTTTAAAGGTTGCTACCATTGGCTCTGTTGGGGGCTGAGATGTTCCTAATGCTAACGGAGAAATCGCCGTATCAATTATGTCCGCACCCGCTTCTATGGCCTTTAAATAAGTCATTGATGCAATGCCACTGGTATAATGGGTGTGCATCTGTAGAGGAACCGTAATTACCTTTTTCAGCTCTGTAACCAGTTCAAATGCCACATAGGGAGTCAATATTCCCGACATATCCTTGATGCAAATAGAATTCGCGCCCAAGTCCTCCAGTTCCTTTGCTTTTTTTACATAGTATTCTACGTTATGTGCCGGACTGGTGGTATAAGACAGTGCGCATTGAGCATGCCCACCCTCTTCCAAGGTTGTCTTTATTGCTGTTTCCAGGTTCCTTGTGTCATTCAATGCATCAAAAATTCTCACAATGTCTATTCCGTTACAGATCGCTTTTTTAACAAATTCCGACACAACATCATCGGCGTAATGCTTATACCCTAAAATATTCTGGCCTCTTAAAAGCATTTGAAGTTTTGTGTTTTTAACAGCCTTTCTTATACTGCGTATCCGTTCCCAAGGATCTTCGTTTAAAAATCTCAGGCTGGCATCAAATGTAGCTCCACCCCACATTTCCAATGAATGATAACCCACTTGATCCATTTTTTCAGCAATAGGCAGCATATCTTCAGTTTTCATTCTCGTAGCCAACAGAGATTGATGTGCATCTCTTAGTGCTGTTTCCGTAATTTTTATCTTTGCCATATATTTTCTCCCCTATAAATAGTATAAATTATATAACAACATATAAATAATACAAGTTATATAATAACATAAAACCCAACCACATACAATATAAAATTATTAAAATCCATTGTTTTTATAGCATTCCGATTGAAAGCAAGAATCCTTTTTCATCTTTTCAATAAAGATAATAATTGGCGGATTATTTCCCTGATTTGCATAGTAACAATTCATCACGACAAAATCTTTGTTCGGAAGGCCCTTTACAAAATCTGAAACCTGTTGTTTTTCATCCATACCCCCTTCATGTCCATAATACATAATTATAGATATTATACCCCCGGGTTTTAAGAGTTTCAATACTGATTTGATACCTTTGATGGTAGAACCCGGCTTGGTTATAATTGAACGGTCACCCTGAGGCAAATATCCTAAATTAAACATCGCGGCATCTATAGCACCTGTTGAATAACTTTCTATATTTTCATGACCGTCATTAATAAGTCTTATGTTATGATCGTCTAATCCGTTATCAACCAATTTTTTTAAAGTTCTGTCTACTGCAATTTGTTGTATATCAAAAGCAAAGACACTTCCCCCCGGCCCTACAAGTTCGGCTAAAAACACCGTATCATTACCGTTACCCATAGTAGCATCTATTACCACATCATTTTTATTGATTTTTCCTTTTAACACATGGTGTACAAAGGAGGTTGCCCGCACAATCGAATTTAGCATATGAAATCCCTTTCTAAATTACGCCCATCGCATGATTGATACGCTGTTATTTGCATTGCCTGAACCCCTACGGGATATATCAAATAAATTCCGGAATCACAGCTGTTTCAGATATTTAACTTCCTGCTCGGTGAGATATCTCCAGTTTCCAACTTCCAGATCCCCGATATTTATTTTGCCCATTTTAATTCTTTCCAGTTCTAATACCGGATGGCCTATGGCATCACACATTTTTCTGATTTGATGATTTTTGCCTTCTTGGATGGTTATCTCAACAAGACAATCCTTACCGAGTTTTTTTAAAACCCTTATTTTAGCGGGTGCTGTAACATAGTTTTCTACTTTTAAACCGCTTTCAAAACTGTTCAATTTATCCCTGCTCGGAATACCCCTAATTTTTGCGACGTAAACCTTTGGAACCTCAAACTTGGGGTGGGTTAATTTATATGTCAATTCACCATCGTTGGTAAGTATGAGAAATCCCGACGTATTATAATCCAATCGTCCAACCGGAAATATCCGATAGGGTACATTGATCAGATCAACAACCTTTTTCCTGTTAAACTGTTCCCGTACAGTGGTTACATATCCCTTGGGCTTGTTTAATAAGATATAAACTTTATGTCTTTCTAAAGCTATATTTTTACCGTCCACACAGACCGAATCAGTTTCGGGTTCTACCTTAAAACCCATTTTGGTAACTGTTTTACCGTTAACCTTCACTCTTCCGCTACTGATCAATTCTTCACTTTTCCTTCTTGAAGCAACACCGCAATCGGCCAAGAACTTCTGCAGTCTCATAAATTTCATCCTATCTTTGCTTATTACTTCTATTTTAACCTTTCGGAATAAATATTCAATAGGTTTAATCGTTCCAACTTGTTTTTTATAATTCCCGCATCGGTGGTATATAAATTTAGTTCCTTCATGCGTTTGAAATAGTCCGTGCCTGCAAATGTAAACCTTTCTTTTAACCCTTCCATAGTAGTGATTCTTTCATTTGCATATGCGATCAGATCACCTGAGGCAGTCAATCTCGGTAACTGTAAAAATGGGATACCCAAAAATGCCCTGACACTATTATGCCCTGCCAGGCTTCCGGTTACAATAGCCTCCGTATGGCCTACAAAAAGTCCGGATTTTTCCCCTGCACAAAATAAATTTTTTATTCCGACTACCTTCATATTATTATCCCTCGGCGCCATAGACAGGTAACGTATTGAATTACCTATTCCCCCTGAATAGGGATCTTCATATTTTGCATTTTCAAAGCCCCTGATTTTTCTGAGTTTATCCAACGGATAAAACGGAGCCATAAGCTTGGCATGGCCTGTATCAAGCAGTATTATGTTCTCCGCATATTCCTTCAAAGCATATTGCTGACAAACCTTAATATCGAGTTTGCCTATATTGATATCTTCATCGGGAACCTTGACTATTACCACACCCTTCTCATTCAGTTCATCGACTATTTCCTTGGATAGAGAGTCTTTGTTGAGTTTACAGGCCCCACTGAATGCACCGGAATCACCGTTTGCTCTTTGCCCCAGAATGTCTTCTATTCCGGCCCTCTGACTCAAGCTTACCCTCGGCCCGAAAGACGGGCACCTCAAAACGCACATTGCACACCCGTTACCATATTTTCTGCAGTTACCCATAGGCCCCGTGGAACCCGTGGCTTCAATAAAAATATCCCCTTCAAATATACTGTTGTCAAAAAGTCTGATTGCCGTGATTTTATCCCCATTTTTAACTACATCCGTTACCCTGTGTTGGAGGTATAAGTTAATCCCCATAGTCTTAATTAATTTTCTGACCTGGGCTTCTATAATCGCTACGTCATATAAACTACAATGCTTATGACCCGGAAAATCCAAATTTTTATGCCGCGAACAACGGTCGGTTATTTCAAACAATTCCGCCGCTCCCAATAGCATGGTTTCTTCGGCCGCAGTGTATCTTCCGTTGTTTCTCATGATTCCTCCTACATTCCCGAGCCCTAAAAGCATATCTGTCCTTTCAAAAAGATGTACGTCTCCTCCCGCCTTTTTGGCGGTAATCGCGGCAGCACAACCTGCCCATCCCCCACCTATAATTACAATTTTAGCCATTCCCATAATCCCCCCTTCTGTATTTATATTCTCTGAGCCTTGCAGGTTTTAACCAGCGCCCCGCTCTTGTCTTTTTTAACACAGGATCCGCAAATTCCCTCGCCACAACATATTGGGTTATTATTGGTTGTAACGAATTTTACATCATCCGTTTCCTGAATACATTCGATAATCTTGTTTTGTAGCGGGTCCGAACCGCCTATAAATATTAACTTATAATTGTTTTCTTTCATAAGTTCCCTGCATAAAATAGCAACATCGTCCGACGGCATATTTACTTCCCTTATGGGTTCCCCGAGATATTCTTTAATAAAATTGTGCTCATCAGTCCTTTTATTGACAATAATATCTACAACATTGTTGTTTTTTAACAGGTGTTTTATGGACAATATCGCAGGTGCTTGCGCTATACCCCTGGCCAGTACCAGGCATCTGGCATTTTGTGTTGTTTTGAGAGCATTTAATCCAAATATACCGTTCCAATAAGGCCCCCTGACAATCACAGTACCGCCATGATCCGTTAACTTTTTAGTCTTTACCCCGCAAATCTCCACAGCTATTTTTATTACCGATTTTTCTTCGTCACAATCCATAATTGATATCGGTACATCAAAAAAATAATCACTGTGTTTGTTTCTTATAAAAACATAAGAGCCGGGCTGCTTCAGGACTCTGGCCATATATCTCGTAACCTTTATCGTTAAAAAAATAATCTTACCGATGACTTTACTGCCGACTACGGGATACTCTCGAGATTCTCGTACCCCTTTTTTTTTGTTCCCCGCAAAATAGAATTCATCATAAATACATACCCCCATCCAATTACAATCACAGTAGCCCTTTCCTTGTAATTGTGTACATATGATGCAACTATTTTCCTCTGCTAAATGACATGGGCAATAATCACTGCCCGCATCCACACATTGCCATTGTTTAGAGTTCATAAAATCCCCCCTTTAGGGCCAACCTTCCCTCAATTTGAACATCTTGGATTCATATTGGAAAAATTTCACCATATTATCATCTTATTTTGCCGATAGTATTGTGTTACTAGTTTTTCATATAAAAAAAGACCCCCAATATAAAATTGGAGACCCTCTTTGACAGGTCTATCCGGCGATGCCGAAAAACTCCTTGACCTTGTCCTTAAAGCTCTGTTTTTCTATAGATTTGTCGGCAACAAGATATGTTGTATTGAGTATCTTTCCGTTTAGATATGTAGTCATTTTACCTACACTCTGCCCTTTTTCTATCGGAGCCCTCAGGATTTTAGGTATGTCGATAACCGTTAAAAGTTTTCCCCTTTCTCCCTTAGCTAATGGAATAATACAGCCTTTAAATGAATTTAAGTAAATTTCCTTACTCTTCCCATCTAAAACTCCGGTTTTAGTAATCTTTTGACCTTCACTGAACAATGTATGAGGTCTGTATAAACTGAAACTTTCGTCTAACAGCCTTGCGGCGGTATCGAACCAATTATAATCATTTAACGTCACGGCAATCAGTTGCATATTACCCCTTGTTGCAGATGCCACCAAGCATCTGCCTGCCCGCATTGTATACCCGATCTTTACCCCGTCGCCCCCCTCGTACATGTCCAAAATTGCATTCTTATTTGAAAAGTATTTATAACCTTCCCTGTCGGCCATCCAAAATTTTGTTTTCGCCACTTCTTTAAATACCGGATTTTTAAGAGCTTCCCTCGTGATCAATGCCAAATCATAGGCTGTTGTATAATGGTTTTCATCATGCAGACCGTGGGGATTTGTAAAATTTGTATTTTTTGCCCCTATCTTTTTTGCCCGATTGTTCATCAGCTTTGCAAAATCCTCAATAGACCCCGACACTTCATATGCGATTGCGGCGGCGGAATCATTTCCCGATCTCAACATCAGCCCATATATTAAGTCCCTTGCTTTAACCCTTTCGTTCGCCATTAAATATATAGAAGATCCTTCTATACCCTGGGCCTCAGGATTTATTTTTATCTTTTTATCCAACGGAATATTTTCAATTGCCAACAGTGCTGTCATAATCTTTGTGGTACTGGCCATAGGAAGTTTTTTATGTATATCCTTCTCATACATAACTCGTCCTAATCCCGCATCCATAACAATGGCGGACTGTCCGCTTATTTCTAATTGTGTATCGTTTTCATTTCCATAGGATATAGTTGTCGTTATACTGATAATACAAACCAGTATCATACATATTCTTCTCTTATGCATAGATATCACCCCAAAATCAAACAGGGGGACGGTTCTTCTGTTTGACAATAAAATTGTCCTGAGGTTTTTTCGTTTCAGAACAATTGTCAAACAGAAGAACCGTCCCCCTGTTTGTAAACTATTTATACTTTATTTCACAACCAAATTCTTTTGCAATCTTCTCTGCCTCTCTTATGTCTTCTTTGTCCCATATAGACCATCCGCCCTTTAAACTGCCGTTTACATATATTTCAACCTTATCATTCTCAAAAATCATTACCTTTTCGTTTCTTTTTTGCATCTGTTTTATTTGATTGTTAACAGCCTCAACAGGATCTATTTCCATAACCCTCATGGCAATAAACAGACAAGACATGGCATCCTGTAATTCGCGTTTCGCCTTGTCTGTATCCCCTTTCATCAGGGCTTTCAATGATTCTGCTACTTCTTCGTTTAAATGGCTCAACGTTGTTTTGGGATCGTCCGTGGTATATTTTCTATTTTGCCATATATCTTCTATAGCTTGTCTTATGTCCATAAATTTGCCCCCTTTCGAACTTTCACCTCATTATATCTTTTTGTATCGGTTCTTTCAAATTGTATTCCGTCAAACAGGGGAACTGTCCCCCTGTTTGCGTGCCCTCTATTCAAAACTTATGGTCTTGTTTTCTTCGTTGCTCTTATTGCCCTTATTACCTTTGTTGTTTTTACTGAGGGCCGATTGTAAACTGTCAATAACCTTAGGTGCAGAACCTATAATTGTATCGACCAGGTTAGCATTGTGATCCACAGACATCAATTTCATCTGTCCACTGCCCACCACCATAAATGCTACGGGTTGTATGGATATCCCCGCACCTGCGCCGCCAGCAAAGGGCAATTGCTCCTTACCCGTTTCCCCATTCTGATCCTCTTTATTATTACTCTTTTTTGTATTTTCAAAATCCCCGCCGCCTGATGCAAATCCAAAAGATACCCTGGAAATGGGAATTATTGTTGTGCCGTCTATTGTCTCGACTGCGTCACCGACAATGGTATTGACATCTACCATATCTTTAATGGTTTCCATTGTGGTTTTCATTAGTGATTCTATTGGATGCTCATTCATTTTTCACACCATCCTTTTATTTGCGCTAATATTGCCTTTATATTCGCATTAATAATATAGCCTAATTTAATGGTAAATATACCATCGATAGATGTTTCGAAGACATTGACATTATAATCCGGAACCACATTTATCGATACATCGGGAAAATTATAACCCCTGGCTATAAAGGAGATAATGGACGCTTTTATAGCCCATATCACCCCTACTAAGATAGCTGTTTGCGCCGCATCATTTGTGCCGATTTTGGTATACCAATATATATTATCAAAAACCAACTTTTCCCTTATATAGTGTTCATATCTGGCATAAATTCTCTTATAATCATCTATTATTTTTTCCGTATCAAATATGTTACGAGAAGAATTTCCATGATCAACCGATCTGTCCTCTTTATCTGTCGTATCGGTAGCAACATTTAATGTAGGAACTGCTTTATTTCTCTTGATCAAATCTGTGGCGGAAATTCTTCTGGTATGATTAAATATACCGTACAAGCTGGTCAGGCTTATAACCACGCTATTGTCCTTATCATGCTTGACAATGCTAAATCTGAACCTCAGGTTTGAGTGCAATATCCCGAACAACAGGGCCCCCAATATTAGGATTATAAAAATCAACATTTTAAATTTTCACCCTTACGTCTCTATTTATGTTATATTGACATTTTTTCCAATACTTAAATATTTACACATAAGGATTAAAATTTGTTCATGTTCCGATCAATATCGAAAATCAGGGAGCTGAATCAGGCATATTACCTTATTCCACCCATTATTCTACTGAACATTCTTCCCAGTATATCAAATATTGAGGCTTTTGATATATCTTCCTTTGATACAATATCCGTTCTACCGACCTCTTTTCCATCTAAAGTTGCTATGATTTCACCCACTTTGCCGCCCTCTGATATGGGGGCATTAACAGATGGTGGGAGTATTACTTCTGTCTTAACACTTTCCTCCTTGCCTTTTTTAACTAATATATTTAAATCATCCTTTGCAACCGCTTCTAATTGAATTTTCTTGCCTTTATTCAGTTTAACATTCCCTATAACATCATGTTCTTGGGCTATTTTAACCGTACTGAAGTTGGCAAAACCATAATCCAGCAGTTTCGCCGCCCCACTAAAGCGAATCTGAGACGACGGTGCAGCCATTACTACCGCTATAAATGTGCTGTTCCCCCTGGTTGCGGACGCCGAAAGACAATGTTTTGATGTGCTCGTGTAGCCGGTTTTTATGCCATTGGCCCCCTGGTATGTCTTAATAAGCCTGTTTGTGTTGACCAGAGATTGTTCCGATTTCTTTCTCCCGACTACCACGGTGTCCATCCACGTTGTGAGCCATCTATGAATCTCCTCATGTTTTAGCAATTCCCTGGACATCAGAGCCACATCATGGGCAGTTGTAAGATGTCCCTCCGCGTCCAGGCCGTTTGTGTTAATAAATGTTGTGTCCTTCATACCCAATTCCTTGGCACGATCATTCATCTGTTGTACAAATAACTCATTTGTACCCGCTATATGTTCACCTAACGCCACGGTGGCGTCATTGGCCGAACGTATAGCCACGCCTTTCATCAATTCCTCTACCGTCCTTACCTCTCCGGGTTCCAAATAAAGTTGCGTTCCTCCCATTCTTGAGGCTTCTTCACTGACAACCGCCTGGTCATCGAGAGTAATTTTACCATCATCGATGGCTTCCATCACTAAAAGCATTGTCATGATTTTTGTTATACTGGCCGGGGCCAACCGCTCATGTATGTTCTTTTCATATAAAATTGTTCCCGTCCCGGCATCCATCAACAATGCGGATTTAGCATCTATGTCAAAAGGCTGTGTCTCTTCCTCTGCATAGATATTTGAAATGGGTAAAATCAAAGAGACAATTATTAGTATATACAAAAATATATTTAATTTTTTCTTCATTGAGTATCCTCCCTATTACGTATTTAGTATTAGGTTTTCCAGCTAAGTATTTTGTTATACGACAAGAAATGGACTAAATTATAAAAGGAATAAAGAGGTATTTTATAGCCCCCTTATTCCTTTTAAAGATTCCTCATTTGCTTTGCTCATTCAGATGACACAATCCGATTTTTTCAGCAGTCCCTTTTGATCCACTATTCCAAGTATTAACGGTTGCTTCGGTTTAGCTGTCTTTTCAATTAAGTATGCGGATTTTAACCTCTTGACGGCGATCTCCCGTCTTTTATAATCATTGTAATGAACATATGCAAGCGTATCATTTGTTTGGACATATTCCCCAATTTTTTTATTCAATATAATTCCGACAGAATGGTCTATGATGCTGTCCTCGGTTTCTCTGCCTGCTCCCAATATCAGCGAGGCCGATCCAACTGTTTCTGCTTCTATTTTATTTATATGGCCTGTTTTATCGGATTTCAGTTCGTATATGCCTTTAGCTTGTGGCAATAAATCTGTATTTTCTATGCAGTCTACATCCCCGCCTTGTTCCCCGACGAGAATCTTAAACATCTCCAGCGCCTTGCCTGTGGAGATAACACTTTTTATTTTTTGTCTTCCTTCTTCTGCCGTCCCAACATCCCCGGCCAGCAAAAGCATATGGGAGCCCAAAGTTACGCATAGTTCCTTAAGATCCCCCGGTCCGCCGCCTTTCAAGGTTTCTATCGCTTCCCTGACCTCCAAACTGTTACCGACGGCATATCCCAGGGGTTCGTCCATATTTGTTATGAGTGCAACGGTATCACGGCCCATACCGTTTCCTATTTTGACCATCTCATAAGCTAATTCGAATGCATCCTCTATATTTTTCATAAATGCACCGCTACCCGTTTTTACGTCGAGTACGATGGAATCTGCCCCGGATGCGAATTTTTTACACATTATGCTGCTCGCTATCAAGGAAATATTATCCACTGTGGCGGTTACGTCTCTTAACGCATAAATTGCTTTATCAGCGGGTGCCAAGTCAGCAGTTTGACCCGCAATTGCAATTTTAAAATTTTTGACGTTGTTTATAAATTTCTCTCTAGTCATCTCCGTGCTAAACCCGGGAATGGACTCCAGTTTGTCCAATGTTCCGCCTGTGTGACCCAACCCCCTGCCCGACATCTTAGCTACGGGAACACCGCAAGCCGCCACCATGGGCGCCAGTACTATGGTGGTCTTGTCACCTACACCGCCGGTGCTATGTTTGTCCACCTTAATTCCGTCTATGTCCGCTAAATTTATTATATCCCCCGAGTTCGTCATAGCCTCGGTCAAATAAACAGTCTCATTTTCATTCATCTTCTGAAAATATATGGCCATCAGCAAAGCCGCCGCCTGATAGTCAGGAATTGTCTTGTCGGTATACCCCTTTATAAAATAATTTATCTCTTCCTTTGATAAAATGCCGCCGTTCCTTTTTTTCAGGATTATGTCATACATTCTCATCACAGAGATACCTCACCTATAATCGATTTGACCAAACTGATAAATTTGGGCCTGGTTTTATCGGCAATTTCCATTACCTGTTCATGGCTTATAGTTTCAGAGCCTTCAAAAATAGCCATATCGGTTACACAGGATATCCCTATAACTTTCAGCCCGCTGTGTTTGGCGACTATAACCTCGGGGACCGTAGACATGCCTATGGTATCCGCCCCTATCAGTCGGAACATCTTTGATTCGGCTTTTGACGAATAAGCGGGTCCACTGATAGATACATATACGCCCTCATGGGTTTCAACCCCGATTTTATCACCAACTCTATGAACCAATTGAATTAAATCCTTATCATATGCATCGGACATATCCGGAAATCTCGGTCCCAGCTCCGAGTAATTTGGGCCGATCAGAGGGTTATTCCCCGTCATGTTGATATGGTCGTTTATAACCACGAGTGCCCCGGGATATAAATTCGGGTTGAGGGCGCCACAAGCATTTGTCACAAGTAACAGTTCCACCCCCATGGCCTTCATAACCCTGACCGGAAAAGTCACTTCCCCCATGGAGTATCCTTCATAATAATGAAATCTGCCTTTCATCGCAATAACTTGTTTGTCCATTAATTTTCCAATCACCAGTTGCCCCGCATGTCCCTCCACGGTTGAAATCGGAAAGTTAGGAATATCCTTGTAGTCTATAACAACAGCATTTTCTATCTCTTCCGCCATTGTTCCCAACCCCGACCCTAGGATTAAACCTATTTCAGGCGCCTCTTTTATATTATCCGACAAATATTTTTTTGTCTCTTCAAGTTTTGCAAGTAAATCTTTCAAAATTTTCCCCCCTCAAATATTTTCTATTATTCCCTTGATGTATGCGGAGAATTTTTCCTCTACACTTTTCGCCACTTCAATAACCTCATCGTGATTTAAAGGCTTGTCCGAAATCCCGGCAGCCATATTTGTAATACAGGATATTCCCAAAATTTCCGCCCCACTATGAACTGCAGCCATTATTTCAGGCACCGTAGACATACCTACGGCATCGGCGCCCAAAATGCCGAGCATTTTTATTTCGGCAGGAGTTTCATAAGCGGGCCCCGTTAAAAATACATATACCCCTTCTTTGACATCAATATTATACTTTTTTGCTACTTTTTTGGCTAAAATTATCAAACCCCTACTATAGACACGGGACATATCCGGAAATCTCACTCCCAAGCTGTTGTAATTGGCCCCAATCAGGGGATTATTAAAACCGAAATTTATATGGTCTCTGATTATCATCAAGTCGCCGGGTACAAAGCTTTTGTTTATACCACCTGCCGCACTGGTGACAATTATCTGCCCGATACCTAAATTGGCCATCACCCTCACCGGAAATGTAACCTGGTTCATCGTATAGCCCTCATAATAATGCAGTCTTCCCTTTAATGCCATGACCTGCTTTCCCATAAATCCTCCGACAACTAACTGCCCGGCATGGCCTTCCACCGTAGATATCGGAAAATTGGGTATATGTTCATAATCGAGAACGATAGGTTTCTCTATCTCATCCGCCAAAATCCCCAAACCCGACCCGAGAATCAAACCGATCGTCGGCATAATTTTTATATTGTTCTTTAAATAGTATTTTGCTTCCGAAATCTTTTTAAAATACCCTTTCATGATGGCACCTCTATAATTGATTCCTTAAAACTCTCTCCCTTGCCTGTCGACGGTATTTCAAGGATGTCCGAAATTGTTGCAGCTACATCGGCAAAAGATTTTCTGGTTCCGATATTGACATTCTTCTTGACTTTTTTCCCGTAGATCACAATCGGAATATATTCCCTCGTATGATCTGTCCCTTTAAAAGTCGGATCATTTCCGTGATCTGCGGTGAAAATTATAATATCACCGTCTTTCATAGCACCCAATATTTCCGGAATTCGTCTGTCCATTTCTTCCAGTGCCCTTCTGTACCCCTTCGGATCCCTTCTATGACCGTAAAGGGAATCAAATTCAACCAGGTTTGTAAAGATGATACCCTCATTGCTTTTTTGTATATATTCGACCGTTTTGTCGATTCCGTCCATGTTGTCCTTTGTACGCACGGAACGCGTAATGCCCCTGCCGTTAAATATATCTCCTATCTTCCCTATTGCAATTACATCCAAACCATTTTGTTTAGCAATGTCTAACACTGTTTGTCCAAAAGGATCCAACGCATAATCCCTTCTGTTGGATGTCCTGGTAAAGTTCCCCGAACCGCCTATAAACGGCCTTGCGATAATTCTGGCTACTGTATTGTCCCCCATCATGATTTCCCTGGCAACTTTACATATCGAATACAGCTCGTCCAAAGGAATAATGTCCTCATGAGCAGCAATCTGCAGTACACTGTCGGCAGAGGTATAAACAATGGGATATCCTGTCTTCATATGCGTTTCTCCAAGCTCGTCCAATATCACGGTACCCGAAGCAGGCTTATTTCCCAAAATTTTTCTGCCAATCTTGCTTTCCAATTCATCTATTACATCCTTTGGAAAGCCCTTCGGAAATGTTTTGAAAGGTTCGGTTAAATGCAGACCTGTAAGCTCCCAATGCCCTGTGATAGTATCCTTTCCGTTTGAAAATTCAATTGCCCTGCCAAAGGCACCTATAGGCGATTTTACCGCCTTTACTCCCATTATATTATCTATATTCCCAAGCCCTATATCCTGTAGGTTGGGTAAATCGATACCCCCTTGGCTTATTGCAATGTTACCCAATGTGTTTGCACCAATATCACCGAATTTTTCCGCATCGGGCAAGGCCCCGATGCCCAGACTGTCTATTATAAATAAAATTATCCTGTCTACCATGCTTTCCCCCTTATCCCGCCTTTTTATTGAATATATGCACCTATCATTTTAATAAATATAGGAGAAATGACAGTTTCAATCGAAACAGCCATTAAAATTGATATACTGAAAATCAGATATGCCGCCGTGTATACTAAAAATTCCTTATAAATGTTTGTTTGTTTTGTTTTATCCGACCTGTTTTTGATAAACATCAAGGCAAAGGACGACGACAGAGCCGTGGCAATAATAAACGTGGAAATAATGATTAAATTTTGCGGTAAAACCCCCAGCAAAAACAAAATGAACCCTTTGAACTTGAACTGTTCCATCAATAGTCCAACAGTAAATCCGATTACAAAACCCTTGAATGCTATAACAAAAAAAATTCCTATAATACCTATTATCGATATTCCAAGTATGTAACACAGAACCAACAACTGAAAATTATTTACCAGCGATTGTGAAAATATATCGCTGCTTTTTATGGAATCGTTATGAAAGAGCCTGAAAAAACCCCTGAGGTAGGAAACCAGTTCCTGCTTATGGTTTGCATCTATAATTTTTACCGTAAATCCCCCTACCGAAATCCCTATAAGCAGACACAGTACAGTTATAATATAAATAGCAATATGGGTTTTTATATGTTTTTTAACTGAATTAACTATAGCGGTTAGCATAGGCAAACTTCCCTTCCTCAGTATATTTCCATAACAAAATCTTGTTTTGGAAATTCGGACATCAATTTTATTAAAACATATAAGGAGATTGCAGTTATAAATTTCAAAACAGGTAATTCCTATATGTTATAAAATATTATGCCTACCGAAGAAATTTTATGCCTATCCTGTCCTATCACGGGTTCCGGCTGCAAAAATTGAAATATGCAAGTATGGCCACTACGGTTTTGGCGTCCCTTATTTCACCTGTCCTGACCTTTTCCAGGGCCTCGTTTATCGGCATTTTTACAATTTCAACATATTCATTTTCATCGGGTTGGGCGATGCCTTCAACAAGCTCTTCCGCTAAATAGATATGTATCTTTTCATCCGAAAAACCCGGGGTTGAATAATACTCAGAAAGTTTTTTCAGTTTACCGGCAGTATAACCGGTTTCCTCTTTCAATTCCCTTACCGCGCACTGACACGGTTCTTCTCCATGTTCTATCAAACCTGCCGGAATTTCGAGTAAAATTTCCTCTACAGGCTTGCGAAATTGCTCTACCAAAATAATATCTTTATCAGGTGTGATGGGAATTATCCCTACCGCCCCGGGGTGTTCAACTATTTCTCTTCGAGAATATTTTTTATGTGGCAATTCTACGGTATCCACCCTTATATTGATTATTTTTCCTTCATAGATCCTTTCGGATTTCACGGTTTTTTCTTCAACAATCACATTTTTACCCCCCAACAAAATAAGTTTAAAAATTATAATAAAAAGATGCCTCCCGGGAACCTTGTATCATGATTTCAACAATGAATCGATAACATATATGGCCGGGGCACTGCAGGTAGCAAAAAATTCCGGATCATCGTCTAAACTTCTGCCCATTGATTTAACCCTAAGTCCATAATGTTCCAAGACCTGTTTCAATATGTTTTTTTCAACCTTGAATATATTATGTTTATGCGTCAAATTATTCTCTTCCAATTGTCTTTCAATAATTTTTTCATACTGCATTGAAAGTTCGGGAAGCACAACATTGGATCTTGTCTTCATTATTTTTCCCAGGACGGTTATGCTATGGTGGCTCAACCCGTAATGCCTTTTTCTTTTATCTCTGAATGTTATCCTGGGAACAGCAAAAGGAGTGCCCCCCAGGTCATTGACGGCATCGACTATATATCCCTGTTCAACCCCGGTAAATCCGTAAGGTGTGCCTGTACCGATAATCCCGGGCCCCATGGTTACAATTGCGACATCACACTTGGCAATTTCCTTAGCGACGATAAGTGCATTGTATATATTTACAACCTCATAATCCCCACCGAATGCATGGCCAAGGGTTACGGTTTTATAAATAATACCTTTTTTCTTTAATTCATACACATTATTGCTCAAATAGAGCGGGAGTGCCGCACCGTCGGTCATAATAAACACAATTTTGAGACTGTCGTTCAAATATTTTAAAGTGGAAGCGACAGGCACCAACATACTGTGTAATGTGCCTACTATGACCGGCATTTTATCCAGGGATTCAAATTCGTGAAACACATCGTGGTAAGGACTGTTTTGCTCTTCTGCCGCATAGGTTTTAATTTGAAAGGGGGTATACCTGAGTTTCATGATATGCCCTTCCTTGCTGATACCTTGAACACGATTGTTCAGATTATACATAACAAAGTGATAACCTCCCGTGCCCAAGCCCAATTCTACCGCCGTTGTGTTTAAAACTACATTATCATCTACCCTCACAGTGCCCGTTAGATAATCATAATTGATGGCCTTTTCATTTTTATTATCTATATTTACTAAAACATCGGTACGTCCCTCCAGCTTGTTTATGATTTTAATCACTTTACCGCGTCTCATGCTTATCATTCTATCACCTTTTTCACGAAGGGTTATTCATATTCGAAACGTAATCGGATGTATTTTTATTAAATATGCAACTTATTTGTCTATACTAGCGCCCCAATTTATCAAAATAGTCAAGAACAGGATTCTTCTCAATTATTTTAGTCAAAGAATATTTTTCAGTAATAATATGGATCAAAATTAACAGGCCTAATATAATATATTTAATAACGATGGCATAGCTGACCACTGTTACAATTCCCAATATAATACCCAAAGCATTGGAGCCTACGTCCCCCATCATACTTTTTGCCTTTATATCCTGTGGCAGATAGGCTATTGCATAGGCAATAAATGATATCAGCATGGTTTTAACCTCACCCGATAAACCTGTAAAAATAAATAATACTGAAACCAGTAAAAATCCTTTTATCGCCCTTCCGGGCCTCAGATCCAATAAATTTATTAAATTTGTAAACAGTGCGATTATCAAGGCATTAACCAAAATTTCAATTATATTATATGAAAAAAAACTGCCTACCAATAAGGAGATAAACCCGCCGACAACAGCCTTTAGCCCGCCGGTAGTCAGCTTTCCCTTCAATAAAGACCTTATATGGCCTTTAAAGCCCAGTGTCTCTCTGCTACCCGCCAAATCGTCGATCAATCCCGCAGTTGCAACAGTCATAATGCCCACTAAAAAAATCAATAATGACAACTGTGCATCAGGATTATCTCTGAAGAAATAGTTGAGAATAACAGCATTTATAATGACCACCGGGATAAAGGCAATACCCATACCGACCGGAATTGTATGGCCCTTATAATTCTCCCCTGTTATGTTTGATGATAATAACATATTTCTTATAGGGGGAATTATTATCATTGTGAACAATAAACTTAGGATAAAGATAATAATATCCAAAAAATCACCTTCTTTTTAACTTTGTAGAAAGGGTCTTGGATATCAGCACCATAAGTGTGTGCCAAAATTGTTTCCCGCGATGGATAAATCCCGACAGGTCTCTTCCTGTTTCATTATGATACATATTTACGTCTACTTCCATGACATTATATCCCCTGTTCAATATGTCTATTACCATCCCCAACTCCACACCATAACCCTTATAATTATTGTTTATCTGCTCCAAAACCTCACTTTTAAAAGCCCTCTGCCCTGAAAGTGCCGTATCTATCCTCTTGCCTGTGTTTATGAAAACGCCCCATTTGGCAAGCCCTTTAACAAAACCGAACCCGCCCTTACGCCTGGCCGGTGGAAATTTGGCTATGGTCACATCCGCTTTATCCTCTAGTATAGGGACAAGCAATTTTTCAATGTCTTTTGCACTCTCCTCCAAATCTGCGTCTACAAAAACAATGATGTCCGAGTTTTTCAGGGCTAATTGCAGGCCCTTATACAATGCTTCGCCTTTGCCTTTGTTCGGGAATTGATTTATTACATCTATTCCCTTTATATTGCGGGCCCTATCATATGTTTCATCCGTAGATCCGTCATTTATCACATAAATATATTGTATACACTCAATACTTTTCAAGGCCGAGAGCGTATCCTCAATCCTGTCCTGCTCATTGTATGCGGGTACAATTGCCGTAACTATCTTATCCAAGTCCTTCACTCCCCACTGGGATCTATAACAACAAAGGGAGCCAATGAATCGGCTGTTGATTTTTCCCCATAGTGTCCCCGTGCACCCTCAAGCAAATATACCAACGAGATTTTACCCATTCTATTATCAACATTATCTACCGTTGAAATGTTGAGATCCTTAAATGCGGGAATATGGGTTTGTTGAATATTTAATCTTTCCGCCCCTATTACTTTAAATTGTCGCTCCTGTAGGCCTTTTATAAGGCCCACATTTAATTGTTCAGCGTCATATTCCCCATTTCCTGCATTTCCTCCGGTAACTATAACACTGTCTAAATTTCCCAATTCGTTAAAATTATAATCGTATTGAATAAACTCACGCTCAATTAAAAAATCTAAAACATAGTTTATGTTCCCGGACACTAAAGAATCAATTATTTCATTATTTATAAAATTTATAAGATCCCCGCTCTCCTCCAGGACCTCCCCCGTTAGAAGGTTAATTTCCTGTAACTGCTCCTCTGTAACACCATATATCTTGTCCATGTACTTTATATGTACGGGTATAAATGCGCCTGACAATTTCAATGTTTCATTGATATCGTCATAAAAATAATGGTCCGTGGTCTCCACAATAGCAATATTCAACCCTTCCAATTTATTATAGACCACTTCATAAAACATATTTCCGACAAATATACTCAGTTTTTCTTTTTCAATGTTCAGATTTTGAATATTCTCTTCCAAATTTTCTTTCTCTTTTTTAAACTCGACAAACCGATTTTCCAGGCTGTCAACCAAAATTTGATGCTGTTTTAAATATATTTCCTGTCCATTCATATTAAAGCCTATAAATATACCTATTCCAAGTGAAATAAATATGGCAGCAATAGAAATAGTATAATATTTAATGTTGATACCCATAAAATCCCCCCTACAGTCCAAATTGCATTTTTAATCTGATGCTCAAGAGTCTAAGTAAATTTTGAATTGGCGGCGATATAAGTGCAACAACCAGTATTGGAATAAAGGCTGCTATAATGAACCAAACAATATATTTAAATTTAATGTTGCTTTTGTATAATTTATTGACACCGCGAGCGTCCACCAATTTTGAACCTACTTTCATTCTGACCAGAAAGGTGCTCGCCATACCTTTTCTTCCCTTTTCCAAAAAGTCGATCATATTTGAATGTGTTCCCACAGCCACAATAAGGTCTGCACCCTTATCATATGCAAGTAGCATGGCTATATCTTCACTGGTACCCGGAGCCGGAAATACCTTTGCATCCAATCCCAAGTCATCGATTCTTTTCATACCGGGAGCACTTCCGTCCAAATAAGCATGTACAATAATTTCTTTGCATTTTCCCAAACACTCGTCACTGACGCTATCCATATCACCGATTATTATATGTGGAGTCAAACCGAATTCGAGCAGTGCATCCGCACCGCCGTCCACACCTATCAAAACAGGATTTACTTCATTTATGTATGACGATATAGCACTCAAGTCCTCCCTGTAATTCTGTCCTCTTACAACCACCAAAACATGTTGCCCCCTAATTTCGGTGTCGATTTCGGGTATTTCCAAATTACCTAAAATAAAGTCTTTTTCTTTGTTTGCATATATCAATGTATTTTTGATGAATTTTTCCAGTTCTATCTCTATATTTCTTTCAGCCAGTATCATCAAAATGTCGATTTCTTCCTTGGATAAAAGTTCAACCTCTGCAACCATTCTGTCCCCGGCAAAAATCCGCTTATCTGCAATTTCAATCATGTCTCCCTCATTCAGATTATTAAATATATCGCCTTTAATCACGTCAAAAATCGGGACACCGGCCCCGGCCAATATTTTAGGCCCTAAATTGGGGTATTTTCCGGTGATAGACCTGCCACAATTAACAACAGCGGCAATCTTCCTTTCTACAAGGGAATTTGCAGCAATCTCATCCAGGTCATCATGATCTATTACGGCAATGTCTCCTGATTCCAACCTATTTACCAAAATCTTTGTCTTTTTATCTATTTTTATTGGAGCCTTAATATACATAAATCTCCCTCCAACAGTCCTTCTACATAGTGTTTGTATATTTAACATAAACATCCTTCTTTAAAAGGGTTATGGATATAAATATACATTATTATATCTTAAATTGATATTATCTAGACAAATTATATCACAAAAACCTCCAAAATAGTATTTTGACAGAATTCATAAAAAATACAGACTCTTTCAGTAAATAATTATATGATATATAATATTATAAGTAGAGGTGGACGACTCTGTCCACCCTGGACAGATAGAGTCGTCTGCCCCACCTTATATAGGGATTGTGCCAAAATATAAATTAAAAGGGGGATGAAATTGGACAAAAAAAATCTGCCGAAATCAATTGAGAAAGATAGCGAAGAGCACGCCTTTCAACTGGGGGTGTATTATTTATCGCTCAGGCCCCGAACCGAACATGAAATGAGCAATTACCTGGCGAAAAAAGGATATGAAGATCCAATTATAGATAAGGTTATAAAAAAATTATCCTATTATAAATATATAGATGATGAACAATTCACAATAAACTATATCTCCCGTGCCATAGAAGCGCAAAAAAAGAATGCGTATGCCGTAAAATTAGAATTAACAAAAAAGGGAATACCCCAAGAAATAATTGAGAATTGTATCCCCATATTTTCATATGACATCGATTTAAAAATCGCCAAAAAAATCTGCACTGAATATTTTTATCAAAAATCAGATCTTCCCTACAGACAACTAAAAGGCAGGTTATATCAGCTGTTAGCCCGGAAAGGATTTACCCGAGAGATTATAAACGATTGTTTGAATTATTTAGAGCAGGACAAAAATATCCAGTCCATTGTGGCCTCTAACAAGGAACAATACCTGCTACAGGCTACAAAACTAGCTAAAGAATATTCTTTAAAATACGGCAAAAAAGAAGACAACCCATACTTATTGCAACAGAAAATCAAACATGCACTGTACAGAAAAGGATACAGTATGGGTGTCATTAACCTCGCAATAGAAAATATATCGGATCACTTGTTTCCTAGCTGACTTGTTGCTCCAGCCTCAACTTATCTGCAACCATCGCAATAAACTCCGAATTGGTAGGTTTCCCTCTATGGTTATTGACCGTATATCCGAACAAATTATTTATTGTATCTACCTTTCCTCGGCTCCAGGCTACTTCTATGGCATGTCTTATCGCCCTTTCAACCCTGCTCGATGTAGTATTGAATTTCTTGGCTATGGATGGATACAGTTCCTTCGTAACGGCACTCAACAGCTCTATATTTTCTACAACCATTGTAATAGCTTCCCTCAAATATAGATAACCCTTGATATGAGCAGGAACCCCGATTTCATGTATGATATTAGTGATCTCGGCTTCCAGGCTGCGGTTTTTTGTAACCAGAGCCGAGCGCCCTTGCTGGGTTTTGTTTAAAGCACCGCTAGGGGTACCGGCTTCGCCCGTCCCCATTATTTGTCTGATCCTTTCGGTAAAAACTTCAAAATCGAAAGGCTTGATCACATAATAATCGGCACCCAAGTTTATCGCCCTTTGGGTGATTTTATCTTGGCCTACCGCCGACAATATAATAATTTTGGGAAATTTACTCAAATTCATATTGTTCATCTGTTCCAATACACCTATTCCGTCCAGATATGGCATTATAATATCCAATACAATTAAATCCGGTGTTTTTTGTGATACCAGTTCTATGGCTTCATTTCCGTCATTAGCGATTCCTACTATTTCGATATCCTCCTGCTTGTCCAAATATTCATTCATAATATCACAAAAATCTTTATTATCATCAACTATCAAAACCTTTATTTTTCTACTATCCATTAAAATTCTCCCCCCTGGAACCCTCATATTCACATCTTTTACCTATCTGTTTATTTGTATTAATTAACATATTCGACAAAGTAAGTTTAATCCCTTCTTTTAGAAATTAATTACCAAAAAAAACATACTACATTTTTCCCTATAAATCGCCAAGGGCCCCTGATTCTAAGACCATCCACTCGATAAACACACCATACCCCTTTGTTGGATTATTAACCAAAACATGGGTGATTACACCCACTATTTTATCATTTTGGATGATAGGACTGCCGCTCATCCCCTGTATAATACCCCCTGCCCTTTCCAACAGTTTTCTGTCTGTAATTTTAATAATCATACTTTTCGGCTCAGGTTTTGTCTGTAAATTTATTTTTGCAATCTCAACATCAAATTTTTCTATTGTGTTATTATCCAATGTTGTCAATATAAATGCCGCCCCCTCCTTAACTTCATGTTGATATGCAATAGGCATGGATTTTTGCTTATCAATTCCTTCAACATCCGAAAACAACTCCCCATATATCCCCAACTGCGTATTCTTTTCAATCTTTCCTATGGGATTATTGGTTTCATAAAATACACCCTTTATTTCTCCGGGTGTGCCACGTTTGCCTTGTTCAATAGAAATAACCTTTGATTTTACAATCTCTCCGTCCCGTACCGATAACAACACTCCCGTATCCACATCCGTGATCGCATGTCCCAGAGCACCGAATTTTCTACTGCCCGGATGTATAAAACTCAATGTACCGACACCGGCTGTTTTATCCCGCACCCATAGGCCCAGTCTGTACTCCCCGTCCTGTTCCGATTTTATCGGATTTACATTAACAACAAATTCCTTATTATCCCTTTTAATAGTGAGACTGAGCTCACCGCCATTGCTTTCCCTTACAATCTCACTGACATGAGATGCATTTTGCACTTTTATATTGTTGATCTTAACCAGTGTATCCCCTATTCTTATCCCTGAGCTCAATGCCAGATTATGGATTTTTGTATCACTGTCCGTAATTTCCGTTGTTCCGACAATCAATACTCCGTCCGTGTTCAGTCTTACGCCTATGGATTGTCCCCCGGGAATAACCTTGACCTTAGATACCACATTGATTTTTACATTCCTGTATGGTATTAAACCTAGTATCTTCAGTTGGAGATTTGCCGTCCCCTTATCGAGGGTTTTTAATTCAAAAATATTTTTGTTTGTTAATATTGCATTTGGGGCATTTTTAACTTGATTAACTTCCAGTATTTTACTTATGTCATCTGTAGGTATGGAAAAACCGAAAGGAAATGTTGTCTGTAATAAATACTCGTCACCTACCGCTATATTATATTCCGGATTGACATTGTTGGTAATCCTGAGTGTAAACATAAACGTGGAAAATATAAAAAAAATAGACAAACTTATTGCTAAAATCGGTTTAAGCCTTTTGTAGATATTCACCCGGTTCACTCTCCCGCCATCTTAACTAGCAAATTATTTTTGTCCGTTTATCTGCTATAATTAGATTGGCTTTTTGGAGATGTGTTTATAATACGTAAAATATATTAAAATTGTTATTATAACCCTATTTTATATAAGAATAAAAATTAAGCCCATTTAAAAAATTAACAATTTTTTAAATGAGCTCGGTTTATTTCATCAGCTCCCTGAAATGTTTTATAATTTCTTCTATTTTATCTGCATCTCTGATCAATAAAAAGATGGTATCGTCTCCTGCAATTGTGCCTACTATTTCATCGAGACCGACGGCGTCTATTGCGGCAGCCGCAGCTTGTGCAGATCCTGTCAGGGTTTTCATTACCAAAATATTTCCGGCATAATCAATGGATACAATTGAATTTTTAAATATCCCCACCAGACGATCCGATAAAATATTATCCTGACCGTTTAATATTGCATACTTATATTTTCCATCCCTAGCTAAAATTTTAATCAACCTGAGTTCCTTGATATCCCTGGATACCGTAGCCTGGGTAACATTTAAGCCCAGTTTTTTTAATTCATCCGACAACTCTTCCTGGGTCTCTATTTCCTTATTTTCAATAATCTCAAGTATTTTCTTTTGCCTGGTATATTTCATTTGGCACCCCCGTTCAACCATTGTTCAAATGTGATTGATTAATTATATCATCTATATATTCCATACTCAAAGATTCATTATTAAAAATATCTGTATTCTTCATATATAACAGATATTCTATATTTCCCTTCGGACCTCTGATAGGAGAATAGGTAAAATCAACTGCCTGAAGTTTAATCCCCGTGGCAAATGTAACAATATCAGATACTACATTTTTATGGACCTCTATATCCCTCACTACGCCCCCTTTTCCGACCTTCTCTCTGCCGGCTTCGAATTGTGGCTTAATGAGTGCAACTATTTCTCCGTTTTTTTTGAGAAGTTGCTTTAATACAGGGAGCACCAATTTCAAAGATATAAATGAAACATCTATAGACGCAAAATCTGCCATTTCCCCGATATCATCCCGTGTGACATACCTGATGTTTGTCCTCTCCATAACGACTACCTTGGGATCTTGCCTCAGCTTCCAATCCAGTTGTCCGTATCCCACATCAATAGAATATACTTTTTTCGCTCCCTTTTGAAGCATACAATCGGTGAACCCGCCTGTAGATGCTCCTATGTCCAAACAAATTTTATTATCCAATGGTATATTAAATTTATCTATTGCCTTTTCTAATTTTAATCCGCCTCTACTGACATAGGGAATAGAATCCCCCCTTACCGATATGGAAGCACCTTTGTTTACGCTTGTGCCGGGCTTGTCAACTTTTTGATTATCAACAAAAACAATCCCGGCCATTATAGACCTTTTTGCCCTTTCCCTGCTGTCGAAAAAACCTTTTTGAACCAACAAGGTATCTATTCTTTCTTTTTTGCCCATGATAACTCCTTTTATTATTTTGTTACCGCAATATTAAAAAAAACGGGGGGATCAAAATCGTTTCTGATTTTTTCAATTATGTCATCCCTTGCCAAATTTAAACTCCTGTACAAAACGTCAACATCCCCATGCTCCACAAAATGATCCGGAAATGCAAACACTTTTACTTCCTTAAAAATTTTATGATCATTTAACAACGCCTGGACCTGGCTCCCAAAGCCCCCGATTTTCACGTTATCCTCAATAACGTATATTTTTTTATGTTTTCCCGCCAGATCGACAATGAGACTCGTATCGATGGGCTTGATAAACCTGGGATTGACTAAAGTAGTATGAATGTTATCATCTTCCAATCCTTTGCATATACCTAATGCCATTTGGCCGGCAGTCCCCAAGGCAATTATTAAAGCATCATTTCCCGTTTCATAAACAATTTCCCCCTTGCCCAGCTCTATGGGGTTAAATGAGCCGTTATTTCTCGGTTTCACAGCCCCCCTCGGGTAGCGAATTGCTATAGGGCCGTCATATGTCATAGCAAACCTGATCATTTCTTTTAATTCCAAACCATCCATTGGTGCCATAAAAGTCAGATTGGGAATACAGGACAAAAAGGAGACATCAAAAACCCCATGATGGGTTTCCCCGTCCCTGCCCACCAAACCCGCACGGTCTATCAAATAAGTGACAGGTAAATTTTGAATGCATGCGTCATGTATCACCTGATCATATGCCCTCTGAAAAAATGTAGAATATACCGCAAAAACCGGCTTGTATCCCCCTGCAGCCATTCCGGCCGCAAATGTTGCCGCATGTTGTTCGGCGATTCCCACATCAAAAAATCTGTCCGGATATTTATCGGCAAAGCTGTTCAAACCGGTACCTGACGGCATGGCAGCCGTAATGGCAACAATTTTCTCGTTTTCCTTCGCGCATTCCACCAGGGTGTTTCCCGCAATTTCGGAATAAGTCAGGATAGCTCTGTCGGAAACAGGCTTGCCCGTCTTTACTTTAAAGGGATTAACCCCGTGAAATTTGCTGGGCGATTCCTCTGCAAAGTTATATCCCTTGCCTTTCTGGGTCAACACATGCAGTAAAACAGGTCCCTTAATCTTTTTAATACGATTGATCACTTCAAATAAGGTATCATAATTATGCCCGTCAATGGGTCCCACATAAGTGAGGCCCAGCTCTTCGAACAATATGCCCGGCACAAAAAAATACTTTATACTGTCCTTTGCTTTTTCCGCAGTTTTAAAAACGCTTTTACCTATAGCGGGAATATGGCTGATTAAATTTCGAACATCGCCCTTGACTTTAAAATATATAGGCGCCGTTCTTATCCTGTTTAAGTAATTGGACAAGCCTCCGACATTTGGAGATATGGACATTTCGTTGTCATTCAATACGATGATTATATTTTTCTGACTCTGTCCCGCATGATTTAACGCCTCAAAGGCCATACCCCCGGTCATTGCCCCGTCACCTATAACTGCTATAACATGATATTTTTCATTTTTTAAATCCCGTGCAGTGGCTAAGCCCATGGCGGCAGATATGGAAGTACCGCTATGTCCCGTACCGAAGACATCGTGTTCACTTTCACAACGCTTCGGAAAACCGCTGAGTCCCTTATACTGTCTCAAGGATAAAAACTGTTTTTTCCTGCCGGTCAATATTTTATGTACATAGGATTGGTGCCCGACATCCCAGACAATCTTATCCTCAGGACTGTTAAAGGCGGCATGCAAAGCCAAAGTCAGCTCTACTACCCCCAGATTAGACGCCAAATGCCCACCTGTTCTGGATACTGAATTTATTAAAAATTGCCTGATCTCTTCGGCTAATATTTTCATCTCTTTACTATTCAATTCTTTCAGGTCTTCGACACAATTAACTTTAGTTAGGTATTCGTACACCTGTAACATTCCTTTCCTATTTTTTTAGCCTTATCGGGGAAATAATTTCTACCCCTGTTTTTCTATATACAAAGTTCAAAAAACGTGCCGTATTGAAAACAATAACGTGGGCATTTCTTATAGCAATACTTTTTCCGACAGCTTTACCGCCCACGGTAAATGCCGCAACCAAACCGTTCAAAACTATAGTTAATAAGGATCTGGACATAGAAAACGGCAATGTCCCCAAATTTATAATGATGCTGGCTCCTGCCGCTCCGCTCAGAATACCGCAAATATCGCCGATCACATCATTACAAAAATTTGATACCGGCCCGGCATTTTTCAAAAGCTTGATAGCGTATTTTGCACCTTCCACCCTATCCGCCGCCATAGCATGAAAAGGTTTTTCGGATGCGAATGTTACCGCTATACCCACGATATCGGCCAACACACCTATGGAAATAATAATTATTAATGTTATGATTGCAAATGGAACCTGTGCATTATTTAAAACAGCCTCGGAGGAAACACTTATTCCCATCGCTAAAACAAATGTCCAAACAGTGACTGTAATAACCCATTTAAGATTAAATCTTTCCCATAAATTTGATAATTCAATACCGGTTGTTTTGGTATTTTTATTACCCTTAGACAATATAATCTCCTGACCTTTCCCTAAGGCTCCCTATAAATATAAAGCTGATAGCATATGCTATCAGCTTTTCGTCAGTGATAGTATAATTAGGTAAATTTTACGGCTTAGGTCCAGTTGGATTTCCCAAACCGATACTGCCTGTCGCCATTGCAGCGGTTTTCCATTAAATCGGTTTCTGCCTTGTCACCAAAGACAGGACTGGATTACCACTTAGTCCGCACTGTAATCCCTAATATACCTCAACGCGAACAGTCTAGGAGTTTTCCTCAACAGTTAATCTAACCCTTAGCCTCTTTTGCAACATAGGTTTCAAGCAGCAATAAATCCTTTCACCGGGCCCTGGTTTCCGGAAATAGATCTGCTCATCTGCCTACATCACTCAAGGCAGGCTACACTGCTCAATTGTATTTATATACAATATTGCAGGTTCCCCCTTTTCATCAATATGAACTGGTCTCCACGAGGAAAGGGTCCACGCCCACATGCCATTGTGGATCGCCCCCTCCCCTTACTCTCAGAACCAACCCCCGACTGGGCGTCAGCAGCCAGAACTAAGAACTTCATTGATATGCCCTTCAACGGATTTTTAGCCCCGCCTTCGAGGTCAAATTAACTGACTAGAATACTGCATCACTGTAATTTAACTATAGCTATTATAGCATATAAATTTAACCTTATCAAATCATAAGATTGGCTATTATTATTCCTAATATAGCGCCTGCAAATACCTCAATGGGAGTATGGCCGATCAATTCTTTCAGCCTCTGTTCCGTAATTATTTTTTTCCTTTTATGCTGCATATCTTCCAACATTCTATTCAATATGATCGCCTGTTTCCCTACAGCCCTTCTTACACCTGCGGCATCATACATAATCACCAAAGAAACACATAAAGCAATCGCAAAATATGCGGAGTCCCAGCCATGTATCAATCCGACAGCCGTTGTCAGACCCATCACAAAGGATGCATGTGAACTGGGCATTCCTCCCGAACCTACGAATCTCGTAAAATCAAACCGCTTTTTTACTATAAAAGTATGGATTACTTTAATCGTCTGGGCTATGAGCCAAGATACGGATGCGACCTGAAGAATTTTATTATTTCCAAATAATTTCAAAAAATCCACACATGTACCCCCTAGAAATCAGGATTCTCTCTTTGTTAAATAATTACTCAATTCTAAAAGAAAATCCGATCTGTCTTTATATCTTACGAGCAGGGAATTTGCATTTTCGGTCAGTTCCTTTACATAGGCAACAGATGTTTCCAACCCGAACAAAGCCGGATATGTGGATTTATGTCTATCGATATCACTGCCAATACTTTTTCCCAACTTACCTTTATCCCCTGTAACATCCAAAATATCGTCTCTTATCTGAAAAGCGAGGCCCAGATTCAAACCCGCTTGTTCCATACATTTTACATCCCTTTCCGGAGCCCTGCCGATAATGGCCCCTGTTTTCAAAGAGGCGACAATCAAGGCCGCAGTTTTGTTCAAATGAATATATTCCAAAATTTTTTTATCAATAACCTTGCCCTCACTCTCCAAATCGACTGTTTGGCCGGCGATCATCCCGCTAATTCCGACAGCATTGGCTATTTCTTTGATGCTCCGTATATATGGACCGGGGTCTTTTTGCTTAGAAGCATCGTCCAACATAATTTCAAAAGCATAACTGAGCAGGCCGTCCCCTGCAAGGATTGCAATGCCTTCCCCATAAATCTTATGGTTTGTTAATTTGCCCCTCCTGTAATCATCATCATCCATGGCCGGCAGGTCATCATGAATCAAAGAGTAAGTATGAATCATTTCCAATGCGCAAGCATAGGGCATAACCTCACAGATATGGTCCCCGAACAAGTCATAAGAAGCCAAAGCCAGGACAGGTCTGAGTCTTTTACCGCCTGCAAACAGACTGTATTTCATTGATTCTATCAATGTACTATTATACCCATTTTCATAGTCCAAATAACTCGAAAGTCGGGTATTAACAAGCTCGATGTAGTCCTTCAACTGCTCCTTAAAATTCATTCACTCTTCATCCTCACATTCAAACGGGATTTTTTTAAATTCACCGTTTTCCTGTATAATCAAACTGATCCTTTTTTCCGCCTCACCGAGTTCTTTGTTGCATAGACGATATAGGCCTATCCCCTCTTCAAATATTTTTAATGATTCATCCAGGGACAATTCTTCATTCTCCAGCTTATTGACAACCTCCTCGAGCCTGACCAATGCTTTTTCAAAATTAAGATCTGACAAGGACCCTCTCCCCCTTTGTATACTTAACAACCTTACAATTAACTCTGCCGTCTATCAAATCTATATTCAATATTTTATCCTTCTCAACCTGATCCACAGATTTAATTATTTTTTCATCCTCATCCCTTACCACCGAATAACCCCTGGAGAATACTGATAAAGGACCTAATGCGTTCAGGCGTTCACCCATGTGTGTCAGATGTTTCTTTTTAAATTCTATTTCGGTTTTTAACGATTTATTTAATCTTTGCACCAGATCATCTATATATTGCTGTTTCTCATGTATGGGATTCAACGGATATTTAAAGAAATAATTGTTTTCAACAAGAGATAGTTTCTGTTGCAATATATTGATTTTAGCATTGATAGAATTTAATAATCTCTTTTCCGCTAAATTCATATATTCTTTTATCTCTACAATGTTCGGAACAACCAGTTCCGCCGCCGCCGACGGGGTGGCTGCCCGTAAGTCCGCAACAAAATCCGCAATTGTAAAATCCGTTTCGTGTCCCACGGCAGATACTATGGGAACACTGCTGCGAAATATGGCCCTGGCAACCTCTTCCTCATTAAAGGCCCACAGCTCCTCCATTGAACCCCCGCCTCTGCCGACAATTGCAACATCAATGTCCGAAAAGCTGTTGCACATATCTATGGCATCAACAATAGACGGGGCTGCAGTTTCGCCTTGCACCGAGACAGGAAAAACATATAATTCCACTTTAGGAAATCTCCGAAGTATGATCGAGATGATATCCCTGACAGCCGCACCCGTAGGCGATGTAATAACGGCAATTTTTTTCGGAATATAAGGGAGCTGTTTTTTATATTTGGCGTCAAAAATACCTTCCTTTTCCAATCGTTCTTTTAATTGCAGATAGGCAATATACAACGCACCTATACCTGCCGGTTCCATGTCTCTTACATATAATTGGTATTGCCCGCTGCGTTCATAAAGCGATATATACCCTTTACAAACCAGACTCATTCCTTCTTTAGGTACAAATTTCAATCTTTCACAATCCGATCTGAACATGACACAATTTATTCTGCCGCCTTTATCCTTCAAGGTGAAATACATATGCCCGCTGCTATGAGGGTTATAGTTTGACATTTCGCCCTTCACATGTATATGCGCCAGGATCGGATCACTGATAAGTATCCTTTTTATATATTGGTTTACCTCAGAAACCGAGAGGGCTCTAATTTGCATGTTTTACCTCCCCCTATGATCCGGATTTACACGTATTATCTACATCACAATAAACAATCGCATTACTTTTAGGTATAGATCCCTCGGGGGCTAAATATATTCTGCCCGTCTCGGGATGACAGAAATATGGTGCTTTCATAACAATGAATTTCGGCTGTCATATTATCTATCCTGTTCATCATTTTTTAAACCTTCGTTTTCCACATATTTTCCCAAGATACCGTTAATAAAAGACGGGGTTTCATCAGATCCGTATATCTTTGCCAATTCAATAGCCTCGTTAATCGATATTCTATAGGATATATCCTTCATATACAAAATTTCGGAAAGGGCCAACCTCAAAATTGCCAAATCAACATTTGCAATACGGTCGAGTTTCCACCCTTTGGAGTAACCTTCAATGATTTTATCTATCTGTGCTAAATTATTTACGGCCATGGTCAGTACGCCATAGATATAATCATGCTGTCTTTCGCCGATGCTTTCCTCCTCAAGATGATATTCTATTCTATTCAGATCAAAATCATTGTTCATATGCATGTCGAACAATACCTTCATACTGAGTTCCCTGGCCGCTCTTCTGCTCATTTCCTCGCTCCTTTGCCACTCCATAATATATATTATCACCATTATATATTATATATTGCCGTATGCAACCATAATCCCACAAATCAACCCTCTATCTCTAGAGGGTCAGCTGAAATATGATTATTTTGGTTGTTTTTTTTCTTCCTGTTCCGCATTTTCCTCGGGAAAATGTACTCCCTGTACGTGTATATTTACTTCGTTGACCTCAATACCGGTCATTGTCTCTACGGCTCTTTTGACACTCTCCTGAATTTCCCAAGCCACATCGGGAATCTTTGTTCCATATTCAACGATAGTGTACAGATCTATAACAGCAACCTTTTCCTTTATTTCTACCTTTACCCCCTTGGAGAGACTTTTTTTGCCGAGCATTTCCGCAATTCCGCCCACAAATCCTCCGCTCATTCCGGCCACACCTTTAACGTCAATGGCAGCCAATCCTGCAATGGTTGCAACAACATCGTCTACAATCTTGACCTCTCCATAATCTAAATTTTCGGTCGTATCCATTCCTTCACCCCCTGAATGCCAATTTGATTAGTATATTATATCAAATCCGGCCCCCGTTGACAAATAAAACTATTTCTTAAAACTATTTCTTACTCATGATAACGATGTTATCCATTTCTATATCCGTCTCCCTTTTTACAATATCAACTATTTGGGCAACATCTTTTTCCGTCAGATTTTCGCTGCTCACAACAATGTTTATGGATTGATCGCCCAGATAAACTACCGCATCATCAAATCCCTTTGCCATGATCATATTCTCTACAAAGGTTTCTTTTTCAGTATTTGTAATTGTGTTCAATTTAATACCCAGCGCTTCGGCTCGCATTTCTTCACCGGTGTTTTGACCCTCTATTATATTATTTAAACCGGTAATCAATTCACTTCTCTTTTTGTCCCTTTCCAGTTTACTTTCGATAAAATAGGCACTGCTTTTCATCAGTTTTTTACTGGTAACCGTTTTAGCAATCTCCGCATCGGAGGCCTCGGCTAACTCCGTGACCTGATTACTACTTTTACTATCGACGATTAGGGCATTGCTCATTTTTTCTTCCTCGCCCTCTTGTGCTAAGTCACCCCGGACTGTATCTTTTCCCACAACATCTTCTGTTTCGTTTTCCTCAAATACAGCTGTTTCATCCAACAAGCCATCATTTTCCTCCATCAGTGTCAATTCATATTTCTCAAGTTCGCTGGAGGTATCAAGCAGCGCTTGTTGATTTAAACTGTAATTGACATAACCTATCAAACCCAACATCAACACTAAAGATAATATAGCGAAATTTTTTCTTACCTTGGCTGTAAGTTTCATAACATATCCCCCCTGAAATTATTAAATTTTGCCTAATTTTTGGCATATACTTGGACTCTGTCGCCCGAGACCTGCAGCACGGTTTTTACCGCATCGTAGAGCCTGGCTTTTACCTCTATGTCGCCCGCACCCTCCGCTACAACAATTACACCCCTTACTTTCGGTTTTATCTCCTTCAGTACAAGCGGTTTGGTCCCGCTGTTGTCATTCGAAGTAACAATATTTTCAGTGACATTTTGTGATTGAACGGTTCTGGTGCCCCCGCCGGCATCCTTTTCCTCCGAAATGTCTTTGATTTCAACTGTGTTGGATGCAGGAACAATTTCAGAACCCATATCAAATGTGATCATAACCTCTACCTCGCCGGAACCCTTAATTTTTCCAAGTATCTGTTTCAATCTCTCTTCTATTATCGATTCTTCAGTTTTAAATATGTCACCTTCTTGAACAAACGTATCTTTATCGGTTTTCTTGATGTTACCCTTGGCACTTGAATCCTTGGCCAAAAAATCACTTGTAAAAATTAAGGCTATAATGGCAACTGCTAGTAATACTACAATATTCGCTACATATTTTTTTGATATAAATTCCTTAAATAAATCCTTGATTTCATTTAATTTCACAACCCTTCCCTCCCCACCTAATTAATTATTCCTGAGTATATGAATATTTATGTTGTCTTTTGATACATCATATAGGTCACTTATATCCCCTTTTATTAAATCTTCCTTACTACTAATCAATATGCTACTAGCCTCCACAGTATTATTATTATTTTTCCCTATAGATACATTTATTTGTACCGGCTTAACCGTCTTATTCGCAGGTTTTGAATTCCCTGTTTTTTCTCTCAAAGTGATATCAAGACCCGTTATCGTTCCGAATTGTGAGCTGTTTTCGTCTTCGACTTCTACAAAAACCTCACTGACAATGTATTCCGTATTGTTTTCGATATAACTCTTTATCTGTTCACTGATTTTATTTTTATATAGTGCCATAACGGCTTCATCGTTGCTATATTCAATGTTGTTTACCCTGTTTCGGGCCGTTGATAATTCTAATTGATTAAATATTTTGAGTACTTCTTCTTCAAAATCTATCTGTCTGTTTATAAATTTTGTCAGGGGCGTTAAAATTACTACAATGAGTAAAAGCCCCGTTATTACATTTATGTATCTTTTATAATTCGAATTGGGTATCAATATTTCTATAAACGTAACAAATATGATAACTGAAATTATTGTGATAACCCATTCGCGAATAAAGGCCAATATATCACCTACCTCATCATCATCGTAATATTGCCTGCACCGACTATAATGGTTATTGTGATAAAGAACATCATCGCCACGGAGGATACGGTTGCAAATATTAAAACCAATGCGTTGCTCATATGGTTTAAACAATCTGCCAATCGACTCTGGGCTATCGGCTCTATAATAGCGGAACATAATTTATATATAGCCATCAGAGCAACGATTTTGACAGCCGGAATCAGACAGATAATAAAAATTGCTATCATGCCTATTACACCTATACCGTTCTTCAATAACAATGAGTATCCTATAACCGTGTCCACAGCATCCGATAAAAATTTTCCCGCAATGGGTACAAATTTATCCACCGCAAATTTGGCTGTTCTCAGTGTGACGCCGTCCACCGTAGATGTGGCTATCCCCTGTATCGATATTATTCCGACAAATGCGGTCAATGCAAAGCCCAAAATAACCATCGCCGATTGTTTTAACAAACCTGAAAGTTTGGTTATCTGTATCCTGGATGAAAGATTATTGACAATAGCCAAAACAGCCGAAAAAAATATCAGAGGCAATATTATGGATTTTATTACGGTTCCTATAAAACCAATGGATCCCAACAAGATCGGGTGAAAAAAAGCCGAAGTTGTTATTCCGCCCATAGCGATCAATATCCCCAGTAAAATCGGCAGTAAAGCCTGCATAAAGGTGATCATCGTATCTATTGTATTCCTTCCCAGATTGATAGCTATTATAAAACTTTTGATAGCAATGCTGATAATAACCAGATAACATACGTTGTATGCCATTTTCCCCACCGCATCATTTTCAAATGCGTTCTGTAGATTTATCAATATCGCATACATAGCAGATAAGATTATTACCTGACCCAGTATCTTCCAATTAGCGACAACCTCCTTAAAAAAATATTTCACGGCTCCCTTGGCTATGCCTTGCAAACTTATGATTTCTTCACCTTTAAATAATTTAATTATAAAGGTTTTTATTTCGATTTTAGGCATATACCCTTCCAGGTCGCTGTTTATAGCGTCTACTATTTGTTGCAAATCACCGATGTTGAGCTTGTCTAGCTGATCGACAACAAAATTTTCCGAACCCACTGTGTCTTCATTCCCCCAGACAAACCCGGTAAAAATTACACTCAAAAGTAGAAACAAAATAAGATATCTTTTAACTTTCCCCACCCTTATCACATCCTAAAATGTTAGAAAGCACCCTTTATCTTTTGATTTAGGGCACCATGTTAATGATTAAACTATACCAACCAGGGATCACTGCCTGATTTATTATCTGTCTGTTTAGGGTACCATATTAATGATCAGGTCCGTCAAGGAAACCAAAATAGGCACTGCCATCACCATAATAAGAACCTTACCGGCGAATTCAATTTTAGAAGCCATCACTCCTTCACCTGCATCCTTACAGACCTGGGCACCGAATTCCGCTATATAGGCAATCCCGACTATTTTTAATATTATGGACAGGTAAGTCGAATCAATGTTGATTTTGTTTGCCAATTGACTGAGTATCCCTATTACGGATTGGAGCCTGGTTATTATAAATAAAAATATGATTACACCTGCTACCAAACTGATATACATCCCTATTTCCGGCTTTTCATTTTTTATCAGAACAGATAATATAGCCGCAATTAAGCCTATTGCAACTATTTGAAAGATTTCCATCAAATCACATCCTTAGTATAACTGAAACATGGTTTTAACCGTGTCAAACAGGTTTGTAACCAAGTTGACGACCATGGTGAGCACTACAATAACACCTACCAATGTGGTCAACATGGCCTGTTCCTCCCTGCCTGCTTTGATTAAAACCTGGTTGAGTATCGTAACCACTATTCCGATTGCAGCTATTTTAAATATAATATCAACATTCATAACCATAATTTTTCCTCCTGCTATTGGCCTGTATTAAAGGACTATTATCACTATTGTCATTCCCAACAAAAATCCGAGATTTTTAAACAGCTTAGTGTTCTTGTTTTGCTCTACTAACGCCAACTCATAATGCCTTTTAAATTCTTCTTGTATCAACCTGATGTGTTTCATCTGGTCCTCGCAGTTTGATATTCCCAAATTCTTACCCAGAGATAACAACAGGTCTGTATCCTCTCTGTTAAAACAGGTATGCTTAGTCTCTTGGGTCACAACACTGCACCAAATCTCGTCGAAGGTTTGCCCCAGGTTGAGGTTTAACAGATCGGCGGCGGACAAAAATATATCCCCGATCTCCTTTTTACTCTTGTGCCCGACCTTTTGCATTATCACAGGTATAGGTGTGGCGCCATATACTATCTCCGTTTCAAGCATCTGCAGGGTGGATAAAAGCGAATTCAGAAGCTTCGATCTCTCTACGTATGTATTCGCAAAAATAAAACCCAGCAGCGAGCTGCAACCGATAATGATAATGGAATATATAAATTTGAACAACATATCAAACGACCTGCCTGTCATCCTTGTAATTTACACCCTTATACAGATAAGTCAAATTCGATCCGTCAATAACACTGTCCATGGTGCCCACCCCGTTGCTGTTCGATAAAAATATTATCCTTTCAAATACCCCGTCCCCGACCAGTTTACCGATGATGTTTTTGTTCAATATATCCCCCAAGGAACGCCCATGAACCGTTGTAATCAGCTTTATCCCCGCCATCATCGCCTCTTCTATGGCTATGCTGTCCTCCGTCCTGCCGATTTCATCCGTAGCGATTACCTGGGGAGACATGGATCTTATAAGCATTATCATCCCTTCGGCCTTCGGACAACAATCCAATATATCCGTCCTGGGTCCCAAATCATTTTGAGGCACGCCCTCGAAACAGGCCCCCAACTCGGACCTCTCATCCACTACGCCAACCTTTAACCCCCTGAAATTCATATGCGGCACACCTTCGCTTATGGTGCGGATAATATCCCTCAGCAAGGTGGTTTTCCCGCATTGCGGGGGGGAAACTAACAATGTATTTAAAAATTCTCCTTTGGAATTAATAATATATGGCAGCGCCTTTGAAGCGATCCCTAACTTTTCTCTGCACACTCTGATGTTCAATCCGCTAAAATTCTTTAATGTTCTTATGCCCTTATTGCCCATCAGTACCTTTCCCACTATTCCTATTCTATGTCCGCCATGTATAGTTATATATCCGTTTTTTAATTCGTCCTCTATGGAATATATGGAATAGTTGGAAGCAAACTGTAATGTCTTTTCGATGTTCTCTTTGCTTATGTAATAACCGCCCACCGGTGTTAAAGTAAGGCCCCCGTTTATATCCACAAAATACTCTTTTTGGTTGCCGGATACCATTAGGGGTCTGTTGACTCTCAATCGTATCTCTTCCAATACCGACTTAAAATCGTCAGGCAGTTTTTTTATGATGCTCCTGACATCCGGACACAGGTACAATTCCAAATTTGAAATAACAGATAATCCTTCCTCACTTTTGTTTATCGAGGTTTCCCTCTTTCCCACAACATGTCCCTCCTTTAATATAATTAATATTTATGCGGCTAATCAATTATGCTTATTTTGCAAAAAAATAAAATCCAAGGATTTTATCCTTGGATTTTATAATATGTAATGCTATATCTTATTCATCTTCTTCGGTATCATCATCGTGGTGATAATCCTCTATCTCCCCAAAGTCAACTATTTCATGACATCTCGGACATACTACGTCCACATCGTCCTCATACAGCAAGTCCTCATCTATATATACATCTTCATGACAATTGGGACATTCTATTTCAACAAAATCAATTTCATCATTTTCATCATCCTCGTCCTCATAAATGTCATCCTCGTAAAAATCATCCTCCACATTTGCCAAATCTTCATCCATAGCCTCTACATACTCGGTAATCTCTTCCGCACCTTCATCCAGTTCCACTATTGCGTCCGCAAAATCCTCCAAGATGTCTATAATACTGATCAAAAGTCTCCCCTCTTTGGTTGATTCGTCGATATCCAAACCGTCGGCCAACCCCTTTAAATAGGCTACTTTCTCATATAGAAACTCCATTTCCATCCCTCCTCTTTATTTTAACATTTGTATTGTTTCCTTATTTTCTGGACATATACTCTCCGGTACGGGTATCTATCCTGACAATATCACCTTCATTGACAAACAAAGGAACATGGACCACGGCACCGGTTTCAACCGTAGCCAGTTTTGTTACGTTACTTGCAGTATCACCTCTGACCCCGGGTTCCGTTTCAGTTATCTGCAGTTCAACAAAGTTCGGAGCATCTACCTGAAACGGTTTTCCCTGATAGAATCTGATCATGGCATTTGTATTTTCCTTCATGTACATGATAGCACCTTCCACTTCCTCATGTGTCAGCGGAATTTGTTCAAAAGTTTCGTTGTCCATAAAATAGTAAAGTTGACCGTCATTGTATAAATACTGCATTTCTTTCGTTTCAATGCGCGCCCTTGGAAATCTGTCACTGGGATTAAACGCATCTTCACGAATAGCACCGGTTTTCAGGTTTTTATATTTAGTCCTGACAAAGGCTGCTCCTTTTCCCGGTTTTACATGCTGAAAATCTAAAATAACATAAGGCTCCCCGTCCATCTCAAAAGTTACGCCTTTTCTGAAATCCCCTGCTGAAATCATAATATCCCTCCGTATTCATATTAAGACCGTAATAAGGTATGTTTTTATTAAATTTTAAACCTGTATATTCATATTATATCGCAAGTTTTCTATAAGACTTTTTGTAGATTTTGATAAAACCCTATAGCCGTCTTCCGTAACGAGTACCAAGTCCTCAATTCTTACACCGCCAAAATTGGGAATATAGATACCCGGCTCAATGGTTATCACCATTCCCGGCTCCATAGGCACATCACCGTGAGCATTTATACGAGGCAATTCATGCACTTCAAGGCCTACTCCGTGACCCAGGCCGTGGCCGAAATATTGGCCGTATCCGCTGTCATCTATTATATTTCTTGCAATTGAGTCTAATTCCGCACCGGTTATGCCGGGCCTTACGGCTTCCAGGGCCGTCTTTTGCGCCCTAAGAACAATATCATAAATCTCTTTTTGCCTGTCATCAGCCCTTCCCAGGACAACGGTTCTGGTCATATCGGAACAATATCCGTTATATACACAACCGAAATCCAGGGTAATTATATCGCCGATTTCGACTATTTTATCACTGGCCACACCATGGGGCAAAGAAGACCTCGTGCCCGATGCAACAATGGAATCAAAACTCAGCCTTTCGGCCCCTCTTTTCCTCATAAAAAATTCCAGCTCCAGGGCTATATCCAACTCCACCAGCCCCGGTTTTATGAACCCGAGTATATGTTCAAGCGCCTCATCTGATATGTCGGCCGCCTTTTCTATATTTTTTATCTCATTCGGTGTTTTTACGGACCTCAGTTTCAGAATGGCCCCTTCCAAGGGGATTATGTCCGTATCCGCCAGTTTGTCCGTAAATTCTATGGATTGTCCATATGTCATAAAATCTTCTTCAACACCTAATTTAAGTAAAGTCGATTCATTTAAAACGTCGGTTATGGTTTTTGTATTGCCGATTTCTATTATTTCAAATCCCTTACATTGGACAGTTGCCTGTTCTATATACCTGAAATCAGTAATAAACTTGGTATCTGTTTCGGTAATTAACACATACCCCGTGCTGCCCGTAAATCCGGATGCATACCTTCTGTTTTCCGGCTTATACAGCAGTATCCCGTCCAGATTTTTTCCCTTTAACAGTGACCTGATTTTGCCAACATTTTTGTTCATGCCCTCACCTTCTGTTTAATGATACCACATTTTTTCAATATTGAATAGATTTTTTCCCGTATGAAAGAGCAAGTATTTACTTTTTATCATTGCTGTGAAAATCGTAGGGGTGGACGACCCTGTCCACCCCGGCAGACAGAGTCTCGTCTGCCCCTACCCCCCGAATGATAATTGAGCGATAGTTTTCACACAGTCTGCCTTCCCCTTGCCGCATTAATGTGGCAAACAAAACGTCCCCTTGCCGCATTTGTGGCAAACAAAACGTCCCCTTGCCGCATTTAGCTACCGTCCCCTTGTCCCACTCTATAGCCCAATGGTTTGGTAGTAACGTATCACCTTTACAGGTGATATAACCGCCCCCGGCAAATCAGGATTGCCATCACCGTCATTTATAATTCGGGGCAACTCCAAATCAACATTAATAAATTTTCTGGCCTGTCTATATTCACCCCTGGATGTAATATTGATACAATTTTTACTCAAGTCACATTTGATATCTACTTTGTAATAATGTCTTTCCTTATATTCTTCAAAGGGATTGGTCTCCCATCCGCTTAAATCCTCTATATCGGAAATCAGATCCGCCATATAATTACAAAAATCGGAAGGACTGCATAAAATATTGCTATCGGCAATTTCGGTATATCCCATATCACATGGCCGCAAATCGACAGTTTCGATATACCCAATATTATATGTCTGCAAATCGACAGTTTCGATATACCCAATATTATATGTCTGCAAACCGACAGTTTCGATATACCCCATATTATATGTCTGCAAATCAGCCAGATAATTACCCGTTGCCTGACTACATAATTTCATTATCTCCTCTATTTTTAATTCTAAAATAGATTCCACAATATAGCCTGCACGATAATTATCGTTATTAGAACTGATAATCATATTATTGTTAAGCAATATATTTAACAAGGAAGTTGATAATACAAAGATAATTAGAGATATAAAAATTACACCTACATATATTACGCCTTTTTCGTCATGCACACAATCGTTCATTTCAGTTCTTCCTGTAATTTAAATTTAATTTAATTTTATTGGAATATTCTATTTTGTCCGCTATGACTTCTATTTCTATCAACCGACCTTCTATTAATTCGTTTACCGCAACATCATCTATGTTACCGCATAATACGTTGTGTTCGTTATTCTTGTTAACCCTGATTTCTTTTGTAACCCTATAGAAATATATCAATGTATTTTTTTTCAGGGATTTCTTCCCGCTCAAATCCACCCAAACATTTTCATTGTTACAATTTTTACTCTGAAATATATTTTTGTCACTGTCAAATATGACATCCTCCTGATTAAATTCTTTTAAGCCCTTTTCTATATACTTTGAGGCTATATATACGTCGTATTTTATTTGCCGGGTATCCGTATAGCGTTTATAGCTGTTGAACGCAAAGGAAAACAGCGAAGAAGTGATGATCGTAATTATGGAGATGAGTGCAACAGATATTATAGATTCTATCAAAGTAAATCCTTTTTGCCTGTTCTTAACTTTCCATGCCATTTTCTTACTCCCCATGATTCGGTCCATCCATATCTATTTTACGCAGGTTAATATATCTGACCAAATTATAGCCGATATTTCCCTTTCCATCCTCCACTTCTACATTTACACAGCTGATGTTTTCGTAATTATCTAAAGGCCTGGTTGAAATATTTATATTATAATCCTGTTCTTTAAAACTTATAATTTCACCCAGGTCTAAAAAATAATATTTGTTGTTATCTATATAAACATAACCTGATTTGATTTCCTCCATTTTGTTTTTTGCTATCGTCCCTATCTCCTGTCTTATCGTATTCGCGGTTATCAATCGACCGATAACGGAGAAGCATCCATTAAATACTGATATTGTTACAACCAAAATGAATAATGACAATAAGACCTCTATCAATGTTAATCCCCTGTTATTTCCCAAACTTTATCATTCCCCTAATCATATATATTTGATATTCTTATTCTTCCGGTGCCAATCAGGACTTCTATATCAATTTTTTGGCCTTTTTTGTTCACCAGTATAAATTTTCCGTAACTTGTTTCTCCGTCCCAGTTGTGCGATATCCTGGTTATCGATCTGTCAGATTTTGAAATGTTTTTACCAAGCTGTCGGTTCAGCACGATTCCCCCTCCCGTTATATATTCCCTGACCCTGAATTTATCTCCCAACAATTCCACACAGTACCATTTGGACTCATCCAAACTCAGCTGTCGGGACAGACATAGTGCCTCCTTAATTTCAACCGCAGTTGATTTTAACAGGATTTTATGATATATATTGCTCGGAACAGAAAAAACAATTGAACCCAATATGACAAATAAAGATAACGTAATAAGTACCTCTATCAATGTAAAGCCATTTTTGTTGCCCGCCATTTTTTTCGCCCCTCCTACAAGATCAGCCTGTCGGTAGCAATCTATGTAGAATTTTATCATTATTTTATATTTATTCTATATAAGGCCTATTTCCCCTCTTTATATCCCCAAATTTTTGGCGCTATTCCAATAACCCCCAATATAAAAGCAACTAGGCCGGCTATTGTAACCTAGTTGCCTAGCGGGCAGGCTCTGCCCTCCCATGCATGCCGGAAATCACACTGTGTCCTATACGATACTGTTGACAGAAATTTGTCTCGAACTTTTATTTCCCGCTTCGTCTGTAACGGTAGCCTTGACATTAAATTTTCCTTCAGGCAATCCTTCCAATGTTATTGATATTATAGTAGGTTTGTCTTCATCGTATTTTTCAATTTTCCCCCTTTTAACGACACCGCTTCCGTCGGCAAAAACCTCTATTTCGAAATCCAAAATATTTGATGCATTATCGTCTACCTCCAAATCGAACTGCAACTTGCCGTCTATGGCTATAAAAGAATGATAGTTGGTATGTAATTTAACCGTAGGGTTTGAATAGTCCAAAAGATAATAGATAATTTCCGCATTACCCTTTACCCCGTATTTATTTTTGCTTCTGAGCCGTACCTCTTTCAATCCCTCTGTATTATTGAAAACTATAGGAATATCAGCCTGTTCGTTGATTACCTTATACCAGGGCGACCAAACGTTCTCGTACATATGGTAGGATATTTCGGTGACATTGGGCATCTTGGATACAAGCCTGGTATTATTATCGGAAATAATATAGGGATCATATAAAGAACCGCTTCCGCTTTTTATTCCGGCCTTGGCTAAGGGACCTTGGAAATTATTTAACTCCAATGATTGAGGATTTACTATATACGGATTTTGGGTATCGGAACTGAAATTAATTTTAGCACTGGCTGACCCGACATTTCCGTTAATATCGATAACCTTAACATAAACAGTCTTTAAACCGCTGCCGGAACCTATATAAAAACTTGGATAAAAGGATTGATATCTACCGAAAAACCCACCCTCCCACTTCTGTGTAAGGGGATTATACCCACTCCAATTTTGGTTATCTAAAGAAAACTGAACTCTTAAGCTATTTAAATCTACACCTTGGCCTGTAACATTTAAATTCAGAGTCACATAACTGTTCTGTGTAGTTGCCCGTCCATAGTCAATGTTCAGTGTCACTATCATGGTATTATGAGAATTATTGACAGTACCGCCGTCACCGACAGTTTTATCAGGTGCAACGTTAGCAAATACAACACTGAATAATAACATCAAAACAATAAATACAGTTAAAATATAATATGGTTTTCTGATCATATGATTTCCCCCATTTTTACTTGAACGATTGTTTAATTGTAGCTAAACTGTTGTTCAACTATTATTTAACCATTGTTTTTTCAGATCCTTCGCGGGTCAAACTTATTCTGTCCATTTCAGGATGACATCCGCCAGATCATTCTTCGCAGGTCGAACCCGTTCTGTTCGTCCCGGGATGACAAAAATACAAGGTCTATCCCTATTGTATCAACCCTTCTTCTAATAGGTACAACAGATAAACAACCTCTCCGCGGGTAATATAATTTTGTTTGCTGTTATAGCTTTTCGGACGGACATAGTAGTCTGTTAAAATCTTTTCTGCAACCGTATCCCATTTGAAATCGGGTCTGCCCGTAATTCTTTGCATCAGCCATTCCACTTCCTGATAGGAGATGGAAATGTGCGGCCTGAAGGTGTTATCTTCATAACCCCTGACGTATCCCAACGATGCCGCTTTTGAAATGGAATTTGCAAAAATTCCGAAAACCGAACTGTCCGCAAAGTAGGTGCTCACATATATATAGGGCATATACCTGTCCCAATTGTATACATTATCCAATACCTTCACGAATTCAGCCCTTGTTATACTCTGTTCGGGTCTGAAGGTTCTGTCGGGATAACCGTTAACATAATTTCTTTTTAAAAAGGTTTCTATGGGTTTCACCGCCCAATGTCCACCTATATCGTCTACGGCTTCATATCTTTCGTCGATTAAAACTGCATATGTTCCGCCTGAATATTTATTTGTATTTATAACAGTATAAATTCCGCCGTCTTCCACCGTACTGTGCAGATAAAACCACTTGCCGTCCTTTAATTCATATATGCCTGCAGATTTGGAACCGTAATACCGGAATTCAAGCACAATGGGCTTTTTAAGATCCATAATATTTGATGTATTTTGTACCTTAATATTATAGCTTGCGGTAGCGGGTATTATATCGGTACCTACAGGCAAATTGGGTGTACCGAGTTTTGCAATGGTTAAAGCCGTTTCTGTATATATGCTGCCCGGCTCAATATACAGCTCCGCCTCCCCGTCAAAGCTGCCGGCTATTCCACCGTGCATAGATATATAGGCGGTATTCAGATTGCCTGCCGAAACCTGCATGTTTTCATCCTGAAAGGTCCGAATATATGCTTCTCTGTAACCCTGCTTGTAGCCTACTAAAAAACCCTCCATATATTCAACATGTTCCCTAATCAGATTATATGTTTCTATTAAAAAATCATCTGCAGGTAAACTTGATCTCCAATCGTTGTCTTTTCCGGCCATATAATCGAGCTTGCCTTGGGTTTTTCCTGCTAACCCTCCAACTGTTTGTCCATGGCTTATTCCATTTTCCTTTATGATTTTACTGTCCTCGGCGTTTGTCAGTCTGAAAAAGGTGGTATAACCGGTTCTGTATGCATTTTTAAAGGCGTAAACAAAAGATTCCGAATAAGCACTGTCATCATTCGACAGGTTATATTCGCTGATTATATCTCTGTCGGAAGGCAACCATCTGGTCCAATCATTTGTTCTGTCATTATAGAAGTCCCTTCTTCCATGTATTTCTCCAAGCAGGGAACCGAAAAACTGGCCGTGTGCCGCCCCGTCCTTATGGGCACTCAGTATAATACCAAAATTCTCGTTTCTGAATGCTTCTTCGTATCCTTTTTTAAAACCTTCCTCAAAATCTGCTAAAAATGAATTTCTGTAAACTTCAGTTTCTCTGTTGAGATTATATTCACTGATGATTTTTCTATCAGAGGGCAGAACCCTTTCCCAATCAAATTTTCTGTTGTTCAAAAAATCCATATATCCGCTCAACCGTCCGGCAATCTGCCCAAACTGTTGGCCATATGTCCGTTCCTTTTCCGGTGTTTTGTCGTCCTTATCTCCCGGTTCTTCCTCGGTAACAAAAGAAATAATTCTCTCTTCCGCAGAATCGCCAAATATATTGGTAACGTAGCCTTCTTCCAAAATTAATTGGTAGTCCGAAAAAGTTTCCATATTGTTTCTCGGTTCAATTGTTAATGTACTATCACCATCTGTGCTGACCCTGACAGTTTCCATCCTGAAACTGTTTTGATTAAATAATTTAATCCTGCTTGCATTTATTTCAATTTTTATATTAAAAGTTAAAACAAATGTTTTATGGACAGAAACATTTTCATCACCATCTCTTATATTTGAACCTATTAACCTGGGTCCGCCATTGAGGGCATTTACCGTGACGGACATACCGGAATTCATATTAAATATAATTGAAAAGATTAATGTAAAAACCATCATCAAAGCCGTTTTTCGCCTCATTTACTTACCCCCTCGCCGATATATCGATATCAAAACCGTACAAAATTCCTTACCCCATAAAAAATGGTGATATCGTTGAAAATAGCTGTCGATTATTCTATCCGCTGCCTTCCTCCCAGGATGCATCAGGGATAATTATTATTTTCCCCGGTTTAAGATCACTGTTACTGTTAATGCCATTGTATCTTTTAATATCGTCCTGATGCAATGTATCGTTATAAAAGGCCTTACTGATACTGCTCAGGGTATCTCCTACCCGAACATCGTAAAGTATATGGTTTCCGATACTGTTATCATCGGTAACAGGTGTTTCAATGATATAAAATGCTTCCAAAGCATCAAACAACAAAGTGCCTTTGCCGTCATCGATAGAATCTATATCAACTATAATACGTTCTATTTCCATAGGATACAAAGAACTGTCCTGAGGGATATTGCCTTTTAAATGTTTCCATCCAATCCAATCTACATTGTTGTACAGATTTATGTCGTATTTTTCCCCTTCTCTGTCCTTTATCCTGAGATTTATATTATGTTTGGTTGCGTCATTGGAATGCACCCATAAACCTATGCTTTCAGGAGGTTTGGAAATAACAGCTTCCCTGCTGTTGAAAACCACATGGACCTGTTTTTCATCCTGAATAGGCGGGAAGCTGTAGTACAACCCCAGAGAATTGGCGCCCTGTTTCGAGTTTTCATTTGCAGCTATCTCACCTTTTATACTTGGATGGGAAGGCACAAAATCCAAAACTTTATTGTCGAATCCTTCTACAAGAACCCTGGAACTGTCAAAATTAATCTTAACACCGCTCAAATCAATTGTCCCATAGTAACCGTCGCCAAACAGAAAATAATCTTCAAATGAGTAAAAGGGATCAGGGTTTATCTCGCTGCTGTCAAAAAGGTATGCCATGGAGGTATCCCTGACAAGATCGGGTAGACTGTAGAAATCCAACAATATAGTACCGGATAGCAATTCCCTTTCTTTTATTCTGATGTTCATGTTTTGTATAACAGTTTTTGGAATATGTTCGCGGATCCTCTCCAAAAACAAAATCAGAGAAGGGTATTCACCTTCGTAGGGCAGGGTAACCGACATAACCTCTACCAGCGCATCCCCGATGCCCTCTGTTCTCTGTGGAGCAAAAGATATGTTTTGAATAAACAGACCCGTACCCTCCAACAATTCATTTATTAACAAAATAAATCGGGATTGATCTATCTTGGAAAAATACTTTTCAGATAATACGTCTATTTCATCATTTATTTGTGCAAATCTGTTGTCGATTTCCTTTTCAGAAGCGATAACAGTTTGTATTTCAATCAACTCGTTTTCATAACGGGTTCTGTCTTCCCGCTTTGAGGCTAAATTCTTAGACTGGGGCAATATAATAAACCTGTAATATCCCCAGAACAATAATACAACACCTAAACCTATCAATAAATTTCTTTCTCTTTTATTCAGTCCCATTTTGCCCCACATCCTTTTGTTCTGCGTCATTTTGTTCTACATCTTCCTGCTCTGTATCTTCCTCTTCTGCAGTTTCCAAAGCAAAATTAATTGAAAAATTATGCAGACCTTCGTCCAGTGATATATTTGAAATATAAATATCCTTAAAACCCTTATCGGATTTTAAATTGCTCTCCAGATGAGCAACGGCTAAATTGTCAGTCGCCGCTCCCTGTATCTGAATTTGACCGGATGAAAGGCTCAATGATCTGAAAAAGACATCTTTTGGAACCCTGCCTGTTACCCTATCCAGAAGTAAATCATTTATAACATCTCTGCTTTCGATGATTTTATCTACATTCTCCAAGAGTGAAAGTTTTTCTTCCATTTCAGACACCTTTTCTTTTTTCTGTTCTACAACACTTAATCGTTCATAGATAGCACTGGACTCCAGATTTTCTTTCATGGCCGCAACGCTTTTCTTTAGGGAATTTATTCTAAAAACGTTGACCAAGGGATATATGATCATACCCAGCACCACAACTAAACCGACAGCATATAGGATCAGAATATTGTATGTTGAAATTTCCCTCTTGTCTAAATAAGGTTCAAAAAAGTTGAAATCTTTCATTTTATCCCCCCTACCTCCTGATAATAGCCCCTATAGCATTAATATAATTTGATACAGAAGCTCCTTCCGGGTTATTATTAAATTTTATATTGCTCAAACTGTTTATTCTAAAGGTGGGCATATTAAAAAACTCTTGGATATAAGTTGAAATACCTTCGATATCGGAACTTCCACCATATATGCAGATACTGTCAATAACATTGTCAGTGCTTCTGCTTGTATAATACATAAAAACTTTTTGTATTTCATCCAGCCAGTTCAATACAGTTTCTTCTACTATGGTTATCAACATAGCAGAACTATCCTGTTCCGTATCACGATTGATATTTTTTATCTCCTTTTTCCTGGTCTCCGCTTCCTCTAAGGAAAGATTAAATAAACCGGATATACCTATATCGATATCCCTGCCGCCTTTGTTTAACAGCCTGCTGAATTCAAACAGTCCTTTATTTATGACGGTCACATTTATGAACTGATGTCCCAAATCTATTGCCGCTATAGTCTGTTCTTCTAAGGGGTAACTATCATTGACTACAGTTTTCGGAAGCAGTAATTTATGTACGGTATTGGAATGAATATCCAAATAATACGGGGTTAATCCCGCATTCTTACCTAAATCCAAATAATTTTTGCTGATTTCCATCGGTAAGGCCACCACCAAGACAGTAACTTTCTTCACACCTTCTTCTTCAAACTCGTCTATTATTTTATATTGTAAAATATATTTGTCCATTTCTATAGGCAGGTATTGTTCTACCTCGAACCCTATTATTTGCTCCAGCTCCCGGGGTTTCGCCCAAGGCAAAACGATTTCCCTGCTGATCGCTTCCGTACTCTCCAAAGTAAAGGCCGCATTTTTGGCCTTAATGTTTTCCCTTATCAATGTTTCAGCTATAATCTGCTCAATCTTTTTTCTGTCTGTGATTTCCCCATTATAAAATGTATCGGCAGGGGTCGGAACAGTCACCATCTTGTTAATCTGAACAGTATTTACATTATGACTGCCTTCCACTATCTTTATGGAATATGTCCCTATATCTATAGCTATTATGTTTTTTTCTAACAAGCCCGATATATATTTTTTCATTATATTCCTCCCGTCGGCCAATTTTTTGATCCCCCATTTCCCGTTGTTTGTTAAAATATATTAAATAATCAGTCCGGTTCTTTATAGGTATAGCCGATTTTACATGTTTTGAGACAATACCCTGTAGATTCTGTCAACTTTTATCTGTTTTGAACGTATGCCAATGCAACAGACGGAGAGGCATACTTGGATTCTTTTTTAGGGATACCTGTTCCTTTGTCAACCACTTCAGATATACCTATAGGTTCTGCTGAAGATTCAAAAACTATCTTTCTTTTATCTGTATTCTCTTTTTGATCAATTATATAAACGTTGATTTCATATCTGACCGCATTATTTATAGTGCCGGATTCCTTTTCAAAAAATATCTCATATTCAATATTTTTGCGTTCTTTTGCGAGAATTTCTTTTTCTATAAATTCAGTACCGTCATGTTCCATGTTTACTATCCTTTTACCATCGGTTGATACCATAAGATAATTACATTTGGGATCCATTCTGCTCGTATTTGCAATAAAGGCCCCTGGCACCGCTTGTATGTTTTCAGAATACTTTATGGTTTGATTTATCTGTCTTATCGTTTTTTTCATTAAAAACCTCAAGCTGTATTCCCTTACATTTAAGAGCTGTTCTTTGGCACCGGGTGCAAATTTATTTATACCCAGCACAATTATAAAACCGATCAATGCTACCGTTATAATAAACCCCAGAAGGGTCAAACCCTGTTTGTTTGCAATCTTTTTATACATTTTACACCTCAAATTACTTTTGCTTAAAATGATATTCCTCCAACTTTTAAATATAAATTCAACAATTCATGGTAATAAAGTGCGGTAATTAAAGCCGAAAGGGCTATAAACGGCCCAAAAGGTATCATGTCTTTTCTGCTTTTCTTTTTGAACAATAATAAAGGAAGGGAAAATAAAGCCCCTATAAGAAAGGATAAAAGAGCAATCATTACTATTTTTTTTAACCCAAGAAAAAGACCCAACATGCCCATCAGCTTTATATCCCCGCCGCCCATACCGCCACCTGAAACTATTGCTATCAACAGAAAAAAACCTCCGCCCATCAATAGTCCTGAAATATTATCAAGCCATAGGATTTCAGACCTTAAAAATAACGGTATAACAAATCTGTATATTACACCAGTTGCTAAACCCAGCAAAATAAGACCATCAGGAATAATACTGTGTTTATAGTCTATTACACCGATAACGATCAATAAACTGCTCAAGATGGAATAAAATATAAAATCTACGGAATTTCCGAAATTAATAAATATTAATATATAAATAAGTCCGTTCAAAGCCTCAATAAAAGGATATTGGGGGGAAATTTTCTCCCCGCAATATCTGCATTTTCCTTTGTACATCAAATAGCTTAAAATAGGAATCAAATCCACGGGTCTAAGTTTCGTTTTGCAATTTGTACAATGGGAAGGAGGAAAAGTGATCGACTGTTCAACAGGTATTCTATATATACATACATTTAAAAAGGAACCTATTAAAAGACCTATGATAAATATAAAGATTAAATCGAGCATTTTTTCCCCCTTTTTATTTCAATAACTTTAACTTGGTACCCGGCACCGTTAATGTTCAATAACTTGATAACTTGGTGCCCGGCACCGTTACTATCTTAACCCTTCCCTATAGATAAATTTAAATTAATGCACACAGGTACCTGTCCCCACTGTGCATTCTGCATTGTGCATTCCTGCTGTGCATTTATTCGCTGGCTTTCTCAGGTATTAGCCCGGGAGTTACGACTATTTCGCCATCTTTTATTTCAACCGTATATTTATCGGTTTCTTCACCTTCGTTATATTCAGCCCCCTTCGGCGGTGTAGGCCATGAATTTAGATACTCTCTCCATTCCGCTGTTTCTTCCTCACCTTCAGTCCCGGGCCATTCAAGTTCGTAATCAGTCCCCTTCTCCGCCAAACATGTCGTAGCTGCTCCCAATAATGTTCTAACATTAGCATTGTGTGCAGCATTGGCAGCCCTGGTACGGAATCTTCCTATCCTGGGCACTACAATTGCTGCCAAGATTCCCAAGATTACGATTACTACAATCAATTCAATCAATGTAAATCCTTTTTTGTTATTGAGATGTTTTGAAAAAAACTTAATCATTTGATTTTCCTCCTTTTCAATATTTTTAAAAGCTAAAACAATTCCTGTGCATCCTCCGACTCCCTATGCACCCCTCACCCCCTTTAACAATATGACAATGTTTATTTTTATATTTAATACACCATGTTCAGGATGTTTTATCCCAATGCATCATACATGCTGAACATAGGTAATACCATCGAAACAACTATAAAGCCGATTACCGCCGCCATAACTACAATCATCAAGGGCTCTATCATGGTCGTTAATTTTTGTAGGGCGGTTTCCAGCTCCTCATCGTAAAAAGCAGCCGTTTTCTCCAATATTTCATCCAGGGCCCCGGATTCTTCTCCTACTTCTATCATGGATGTAACCATAAGCGGAAAAACACCGATATCTTTAATTGTATCTGATAGGCTTGTGCCTTTTCTCACTTCCTCCTTTGCAATGTTTATTCCATCCCCGACTACCTTATTTCCCACTACATTCGCAACAATTTCCAGGGATTGTAAAAGCGGAACCCCGCTGGATGATAGGGTGGAAAGTGTTCTTGTAAATCTGGATGTGACTATTTTTTCTGTAATTCCTTTTATTATCGGAAGCCTTAATTGTACTCTGTCCGCCAGGAGTCTTCCTTGTTCTATTTTTAATGCTCGCCTGATACCTATTACAATCAGAATAAATCCGCCTATAAATAAATACCAGTAATGCTGTAGCATATCACTGAATCCGAGCAATAATCTTGTGGGGGCCGGAAGCGGAATATCGCTCCCCTCAAACATCTCCATGAATGTGGGCATTACAAATGTTATCATAAAAATTACCACCCCGATAGCAACGATACTCAATATAATAGGATAAACCATAGCACCTCTTACCTTATTATTTATTCTGAATTCTTTCTCATAATGGCCGGCCATCCTATCCATTATAGTATCCAGATTACCGCTCACCTCCCCGGCCTCTACCATGTTTATCAGTAGGTCCGGAAATACACTTGTATGGTTCCTCAATGCTTCCGAAAAGGTTAATCCCTTTTGGACCTCTTCATAAACATTTCCGACTATATGTTTCAATTTTTTGTTTTCGGTCTGTTGGCGCAATATATCCAAACAATTTATTATTGTTACACCTGCATTGAGCATGGTGTAAAATTGTCTGCAGAATACAGCTATATCTTTTATTTTAACCCTGCTGAAGATTTTAAGGTCCCTTATATCTTTTTCCTCTTCGCCTTTTTCAATATTAACAGGATAATATCTGTTTTCCCTTAACATCGATATTACTTCTTCTTTATCTTTAGCATTATATGTGCCCTTTAGGGGTTTACCTTCATTTGTGATTGCCTCGTATTTATATGTTGCCATGTTCGCACGTCCTATCTTTAACAGATCTTTCGGAAATCGAGCTTATACTGTTCATTTCAAGATGACATTTATACTGTTCGTCTTGGAATAACACGGTTATAAATTTCTTTTTATCAGTTCTATATCTATTGCCTGGGTCAAAATGGTTCCTTTGTCTATTATTCCACTTTTATATAGTTCCAATAAAGAGTGATCCATAGTCTGCATACCGAACTTCATTCCTGTTTGGATATTTGTCTGTATCTGATGGGTTTTTCCTTCTCTGATCAGGTTTCTGACTGCAGGTGTGGCTACCATTATTTCAAACGCCGCCACCCTTCCCGAATTATTTGCTCTTGTTAACAACTGCTGTGAAATAATACCCTCTATAACAGAGGCAAATTGAATGCGAATCTGCTGCTGCTGATATGGCGGGAACACATCTATTACCCTGTCTATGGTTTTTGCTGCGCCCAATGTATGTAATGTAGATAATACCAGATGCCCTGTTTCGGCAGCAGTCAGGGCTATACCTATAGTTTCTAAATCCCTCATCTCTCCAACCAGAATAACATCGGGATCTTGTCTTAAAGCCGCTCTTAAGGCATTGGAAAAAGTCAGGGAATCATAGCCTATTTCCCTTTGGTTAACCACACTTTTGTTATGTTTGTGCAGATATTCTATGGGATCCTCCAATGTCAATATGTGACAATTCCTCTCTCTGTTTATTTGATCTATCATGGTCGCTAAGGTAGTAGATTTGCCACTTCCCGTAGGTCCGGTTACCAATATTAATCCTCTCGGTTTTCTTGCAAGTTCTTCAACAATAGACGGGAGCCCGAGCTCTTCCATAGTTGGAATTCTTAATGCTACCGCCCGCAGTGCCATTCCGTAACTTCCGCGTTGTTTAAATGCATTTATACGAAATCTGCCCAGACCCGGACTTGAAAGAGAGGTATCTATTTCTCCATTTTTGTTCAGTATCTCTAACTGTTTTTCATTTAAAACTTGTTTGACGAGCTCAGCGGTATCATTCGGCTTTAGAACAGGTAATTCCATCGGATGCATCTCGCCGTTTATTCTAAGAATAGGCGGCACCCCAACCGTAATATGTAAATCGGATGCGTTTCGTTTTACTGTTTCTTCCGCAAGTTGTAAGAAGTTCATGTTTTCCTCCTAATCTAAACCGAGTAGGTTATTCGCAGCAGTTCCTCTATAGTTGTGACTCCTTCTTTTACCAACTGTGTACAGCTTTCCCTTAAGGAGACAAAGTTTTGTTTTTTGGCTTCTGCCCTGATATCGTCTATGCTTGCACCTTTATCTATCAATATTCTTATTTCTCTGGTTATGGGCAGTATTTCGTGAATAGCTACTCTACCCTTATATCCTGTATTATTGCAAAGGTTACACCCCTTGCCCCTATATACCATAACCTCGGCAGTATCTTTTGCCCCGAGTGCTTTTTTTTCTAATTCGTCTGCAATATAGCCGCTCTTGCAATTATCACATATTCTTTTTACCAATCTTTGGGCGGTTATTCCCACCACGGATGACGATACCAAATACGGTTCTACCCCCATATTTACAAGCCTCGTAATTGACGATGCCGTATCGTTAGTGTGCAGAGTGCTTAGAACCAAATGCCCGGTAATGGCGGCTCTGACGGCAATTTGTGCAGTTTCGTTATCTCTGATCTCCCCTATCATTATAATGTCCGGGTCTTGCCGTAAAATTGATCTGAGTCCACCGGCAAATGTGAGGCCCGCTTTTACATTTACCTGCACCTGATTTATATCTTTCATTTGATATTCGACCGGATCTTCTACTGTAATAATGTTTTTGCTTACCTGGTTCAGTTCGCTTAAAATTGCATACAGGGTTGTGGTTTTGCCGCTGCCTGTCGGCCCTGTAACCAGAATAATACCGTTTGGACTCTGTATGACCTTGTCAAATATCTCCAAATTCTGTTTTGTAAATCCAAGTTCCTGTTTTGTAAGCAAAAAACTGCTTCTGTCTAATATACGCATAACAATTTTTTCCCCATGTACCGTCGGCAAAACTGACATACGCAAGTCAATTTCTTTATCTTCTATGTCTATTTTTACCCGCCCGTCCTGGGGCAATCTTTTTTCCGCTATATCCATTTTGCTGATAATTTTAATTCTGGTAATTATGGCGGAATGAGTCGCTTTTGCAGGTGTCATGATTTCCTGAAGATCCCCGTCTATTCTAAACCTTACCTTTATAATCTTTTCAAAGGGCTCTATATGAATATCGCTGGCTTTCATTTTTACAGCCTGTCTGATTATCGAGTTAACCAATTTTACTACCGGGGCTCTGTTGATTTCATCTAAGGCCTCTTCGTCTATGCCATTCATATTTTCTACCTGAAAATTTTGTTTAAATTCCGCTAGGGCTCTTTCGACACTTTCTGTTTCGTAATATTGGTCTATGGCATCCAATATTTCCTGGCTGGTTGCTATTACCGGTACTATTTCAAAACCTGTCACTATCTTGATATCGTCAACAGCAAAAATATTTAAAGGATCTGCCATGGCGACAATCAATTTCTCTTTGTCTTTTCTGATTGGAATCAATGTATATCTTCTGGCTAATCTTTCGTTTATCAACCTTGGAATTTCGGGATCTATAAAATATTTCTTTAAATCTACATGCGGAACCCCAAATTGAAGCTCTAATACTTCTATAATCTGGTCTTCGCTTATCATGCCTTCCTCTATAAGGATCTCTCCTATTTTTTTATCGGTGGATTTTTGTATTTCTAAAACGTATTCCAGTTGATTCCGAGTGATCAGTTTATTTTCTACTAATAAATCTCCCAGCCGTTTTGGTTTTCTGCTCATGACTTTATACCCCTTTGGAGTTTATTTTCGACATAAGGATTAATCAAGCATATGGCATATGTTGATTTTATTTTCATTGTTTTCCTCGTTTAGTAGTATATTCTACATCGGTAAACAATTTCCTTCTAAATCTTCCTGAAATTAAAGTGAAACTTCATAAACCTTATTCCAATATGTTCCTCAGTTGGTTATCCTGTCCAGGTAATTGATTGTTTTTCGTTTATAAGGATATATTATGTCGATTTTTATATCTTAAATTTCTCATACCTTTAACCTTATATTGTAAATTATGTTCTGCACCATATAACCAATATTTGTAACATATGACGCATATAAAAAATAAAAGCTGTTGTTCACATATAATATGCAATGTGAACAACAGCTTTCGTTCTTATTATATATCCCCTTTGTTATCCCTCAGGACTATCTTCAATATATGTCTTTCAATTTTCCTTATAAAGGTTGTCCACCAAAATTCTTTTCCCACTATAGGAATCACCAATATGGTAAAGAGTCCTATACGATTTCCCCCCAGTACATCCGTAAATATTTGATCCCCGATAACTGCTGTGTTTTTTACTGTTGTGCCTATAATTTTCATGGCTTTTTTGAAGGCCCCTATTCTGGGCTTTAGTGCCCTATGTATCGCAGGCAGTTTTAATTCTTCGTTAAAAACAACGACGCGGTCTTTTGTATTGTTGGAGACCAGGCATACCTTGAACCCTTCCCTCTCCAGATTTAAGAGCCATTGTTTTGTTTTTTCGGTGATATATTTGATGTCCCAGGATACCAATGTGTTGTCTATATCTATTATCAATCCTTTAATATTGTTTTCTTTTAGTTTTTTTAAATCTAATCTGAAAACCGATTCTACATGTAAATCCGGAGTTAATAATTTCAGCATACATACCGCCCTCTTTGTAGTCAATAATTCAGGGTTAACAATTAATTGTTTAAGGTTTATAGCCAACAGTTCCTTAACCCCTGCTTTTTTATTATTTTATAGTTATTTTAATACATTTTAACTTATATTATCAAATTTTTATGATTTGTCCCAGTAGATCTTTTAATGTGTTAATGTATAAACGGAGTATTATTTTAGACCCAATAATAAATTTGTCTGATATAATTTTTATATAATTTGCCATTTCTGCAAATTATAATACAAGGTTATCTTTTGAAATTGTCCGTTATCTATCATTAAAAGAAACAAAAAATATATGAAATAGCAAATCCACCCCATATACTTTTCGATTTTACATCTGTTGATTATTTTTCCCTAATAGGATTTATCGTTTTAATTCTATTTTCTGGTAATATAACGTTTTGCCCCTTGTTATCTCCATCACCAGTACCCTCATTGTTATCATCGTCTTCTTCCCATGTGCCACCAGATGAATAAATAAAGGTTATACCATAATTACTGCCCTCAGAAAACCTTTCATGTGTGGCTAGGGCCCCTACTATATATGAACGGCCTACAAGCTTGATATTCTCTTTAGCAAGAAGTGTGCCCAACCAGTGTTTATCCCCACCTTCATGTATTTCAAATTCCCCATGGGTTTCCCAATATATACGTTTAGCGAGATTTTTCTGCTCCTTCTCACTCAGGTTCCTCAGATTTGTCCAATTCATCCCATCTACAGAAACTTCTATAGTTCCGTTCCATTTTAAATTATTTTTAACATAAATATTAATGTTTTCCCCTTTTGAAAAATCCAATCTTAAAGTTTTGTTTTGATTTTGTCCGGTAATAGCATTAAAAAAGTAATTACCCCCTGATTCCAATATTAATGTACCCCCTGAGTTTGTATCAAATTCTATTATACCATAATTGCCTGGGGAGATTCTGAGTGTATTGGTAGAAATTATTTCTTTATCTTTACTAGGTTGGTAATTTAACAACTCTTCACTTAGCTTAGGAGCCTCAATTGACCTATAAGCTTCAAAATCCGGAGATTTCGGGGATGTTGGAGGTTCCGGTGTTATGGGATCTCCGTTTTGGATAATAATACCTTTTATCGTTCCTTTATTAATTACATTTTTAGCAGATATTGCGTCTCCAGCAATATGGTTACCGGCTCCATTTTCAATGTTACCCATAGCATGAACATCCCCATAAATTTTATAATTTTGATTAGGACGTGCAATAACATTATTGTCTGAAAAAATATTCCCGTTAACAGTAACACCATTACCGCTATTGCTTTCCCCCACATAGCCGACTGCATGAATTTCTCCGTCTACGGTAGCACCACTACTAACAAATTTTACATTTCCACTGGTGTATATATCTTTCACTTTTGAAGCCGAGCCTAAGGAAACATTACCCCCAGCGTGAATATCACCTGTTACTTTAGCATTTGAACTTTTCAATTCAGTGTCGCCCTCTGTATAAATACTCCCAATCAAAGTAGTGCCTGAATTAAGTATAACATTATCAGTTGCATGGATATCCCCAATTACTTTTGTTTCTGAAGAAAGTATCCCCACAGTACCATCCATAGCATAGATATTACCATTTGCCTCCATGCCACCGCTTAACTGAACTGATGTCTCAGATACAATAGAACCGTTAATTGTTGTGCGATAAGCATTAAAGTTAATATTATATCCATATACTGAACCATCAATATCGCTTCCTGACGGAATCTTCAAAACATCTTCCCCCCCACTGTACATTACATAATCGAAAGCAGGATGATGGCCTAATGCCATACTTTTCCCAATCCTGTGTGTAATTTCAATGGAGGTATTAACAGTACGGCTCAGTCTGCCAATTTTTCCTTCTGAAGTAATTATATAACCTTTAACTCCTTCATTATAAGATGTATTTTCATCATTAATTATTAAATCCTCTGTATCAATAACTATTTCTGCCAAAGGGTCCTCATTAAAAATTTTTTCGAAACCTTCTAATATAAAAGAATTTGGTTTTTCGCCTGCATTTTTGTCTAATATGTACTCATCTATATACTCATCCAATTGTTCAAAGAATTCCTCATGGCTGAGTATTTCTTCTGAGAGTTCATCAACCTTTTTGCCTATATCATGTATAATTCGATTGATACCGGCCTCTGCTATGTAATATACCGCCTGAAAATCGCGTTCTGCTCCGGTCAATTTAAAATTAGATGCAACCACATTTAATAAGGCCATACCTAGAATCAGCATTACAATCAGTATTAATAATGCAATTACCATTACAGAACCTTTTTCTTTTTTAAAATAGTTAAATTTACAAAACTTTCCTCTCATAACAGAACTACTCCCTTATATATATTGGTGAAGATAGTGTGATCTCATGACTGGTGTTTGCTAAAGTTGTTATCTCTAATAATATTGCTTTGCCGCCATCATCCCATTTGGTGCTAAATGATTTTATGCCGGTTACAAAAACATTTCCATTTTTTAATAATGTATTAGTATCTTCCTGAAAAGTATATGTAACATCACCTACACTTATAGATTTATCATTTTCTATGTCTATTGATTCCGGGTCTGTTTTTCGAACCTCTTGTGTAATATCCCTGGTTACCTGTCTTGCTCTGGTTTGATTGTCAACATTATCTGTTTGTCTTCCAAAATTTCTTAAACCCGGTGAAAACAGATTGTAACCGACTACAAAAATTATGCCTATTAAAACAAATGTAACTATGAGTTCTACTAGTGTAAAGCCCTTTTTATTTTTTAACCATATCATAATTTTTTACACCTTCTCGGTATTAGTCCGAATTCCACAATAAATAAGTTTCCATCTGTGCCTCAAGTTTATTTTTGTTATCATCTGAATATATTTTAATAATTACTCTTACTAAATTTCCCTCGTTATCGATTGTTTCCTCAACCCAATAGCCAACACCAAAGGGATCGGGGTATTCCTCACTTTCAGGAATTTCATTTTCATTTTTACTTTCAGCATACCTTTGTTCCATTATGTTCTGCGCAACATAGGTTGCATCTAGTATGTTTTCTGATTTTCTGTTGGTTACAGTAGAAAACACGAATATATTTAAAAAAGGTACAATTATAATTCCTAAAATAGCCAGGGATAAAATAACTTCAATCAAGGTTAGGCCTTTTTTTTTGTATTTCATATTTCCCAATAATGTTATTTTCATTTAAATCCCACTTTCAGCCCAATAATAATTTCAATAACATTCCATTTGCTTTTATATTTATAATACCCTATACCTCTTTGAAAGTAAACCAACTAACAGAATTTTATGATTTAAAATTATATAAAAGAGTCCTAGGCAAAATAAGGTAAATGGCCAGGATTTGATAACCTTGATCAAATATATTGATACTCCGACATAAATCATTATTAGGATAAATTTGTTGATATATAAAAAAAGCCCAGGTGTAAGTTCCTAAGCTTTCAGATGATTACTATCCATTATATCCAATTTCCGAAAAAACTCCCTCATATTCAGGCATATGCCCATATAGCCGTACAAACAACAGCTTATAGTTAGGACAGTTTGCCTCTTCTGTAATTTCCTTTAATATTTCAGCTACTGCTTGCGTGTTTGTTTTGAACGCATCATTAATTTCAGCAAATTCTTTTTCAAAGTCACGTCTTTTCTTATTGTTGTCCCATATCTCCCTATATCCCATTGCATATTTCCGTATGACCTTTTTTATCTGCACAAGTTGGTCCTCAGTCATATTTAATTTATTTCTTTCTTCCATCGGATACATCTCCCTTGGTTTGGTTATATCATAGTATCGGTTGTTTTTTTATATTGTATCATAATGGAATTATGTTTGTCGGAATTATTAATTTTTAAATGTGCATTTTTGTTAATACCCCTCGTTGGTTGAATCCATAATGCTCGTCTCATTTGTAATGTTTGTCTGCGGACTATTGTTTGTAATGCTATCACTTATGATAAGATTTGATAAAACATGCCATACAAATAATTAAGGATCATACGACCCTTAATTATTTACATTAAACGCTTTGTTTAATTTTTTTATGGCCCTTTTTTCAATCCTGGATACATATGACCTCGAAATCCCCAGCATTTTGGCTATTTCGCGCTGGGTTTTAACAGCGCCGTTATAAATCCCGTATCTGAGTTCTATTACGGTTCTCTCCCTTGCCTTTAACACGTTTGCTATTTTGTGATACAGTCTTTTAATCTGTATTTTTAATTCTACTTGGTTTATCACCTCATCCGGATCGGTTCCCAATATATCTATCAATGAAATTTCATTACCTTCTTTGTCCACACCTATAGTATCTTGTAATGATACCTCCGTTTTTATCTTTTTATTTGATCTGATAGTCATCAATATCTCGTTCTCTATACATCTGGCCGCATATGTTGCCAATCTGGTTCCTTTTTCTCTGTCGAATGTGGATATGCCTTTGATTAAACCTATGGTGCCTATGGATATTAAATCATCCATATCCCGCCAGGCATTAGAATATTTTTTTACAATATGAGCTACTAAACGCAGGTTTCTTTCGACCAATATATTTCTGGCCTCTTCATCACCATGTGCATATCTTTCCAGGTACATTGCCTCTTCTTCGGATGTCAACGGTTGTGGAAAAGATGTGCTGCTTGAGATATATGCCATCAAAAATAGTATCGGTTTTAATGAAACGGGAAACAAATTAAAAAGTACCGCCCACATGTAAAATCTCCCCCTCTTTCCTGAAAGTCGGAAATCGGTACGCGGTGTGTCGGACTCCGATTTCCAGCTTCCAGTAAGCAGACATGCTGTCTGCCCATATTAAATAGCTGGTCATTCTAAATAATATGATTGAGATGTTACATATGTGCATGTACCTATGTAATTGTTCTGTTTATTTTACTTAAATCCCTTATTTATCATTTCTTTTACTATTTTCGCAAATATGGGAACAGCCACCCCGCCCCCGGATCCCCCTTTTTGTATAAAAACGGTGATTGCATATTTGGGTTCATTTGACGGATAATAGCCTGTAAACCATGCGTGGACCACCTTTTCTCCTTTTTCTGCAGATTCCGCGGAACCGGTTTTTCCGGCGGTAATATGGGACATTTCCTTTGCTTGCCGTCCTGTTCCCGCTGTCATTACCTTTTCCATCCACAGCCTTATTTGTTTAGCTGTTTCAGGATCTATCACCTGTTTTTCTTCTTTTATATCTGCTGTTTTTAGGGTAACGTAATTGTTGTCGACGATATCTTTGGCTATATATAAAGGCTTTTTTAATCCGTTGTTTGCTACCAGTTGTGTCAGTTGATTGACTTGTAGCGGTGTTACTGAAATTTCGCCTTGACCTATGGCTATATTCCCATAGGCGGGTCCGAGCAAACTGTCACCCGCGGGAAGATTGCCTGAATCCTCTTCCATCAGTCCGATATCCACAATCTTGTTAAAACCCAAATTTTCCGCCATATTGATGATATTCTCCGCACCGAGTTTTTCGGCGAGCTGAATGAATGCACAATTGCATGATTCCGCAAATGCCCTATCCATGGTTATCTCCCCGTGCCCGCCTTTTTCATAGGACGAACATTTGACCTCCAGGTCCCCTACAATTTCATAGCCGTCGCAGTGGAAGATTTCATCCGCATACGAAGAATCCTGTCTTAAGGCTTCCAACGCCACGACTATCTTGAATATAGACCCCGGGGGGAAGGCCATCTGGATGGCCTTGTTATATAATTCATCTCCCTTGCTTTTCAGGTGCTCCGATATGTTGTTGGGATTAAAGTTCGGCCTGCTGACTGTTGCAAGTATTTCTCCTGTCCGTATATCGGAAACTATAATGGCACCTTCTCTGTTTTCATTATCTATTGCATCCTCAATTATCTTTTGAATATTATAGTCAACAGTCAATCTCAGGTTCTGATTTTTTTTGATACTGTTGGCCACCGCATAGCCTTCGCCGGGTAAAATTTTCTTTCTGCCGTCCAGGATGGCTGTCAACGAATTGCTCGAATTTCCCGTTAAAATTCCGTCCAGTGCGCCTTCGATCCCCGCCATCCCTTTAAGGTCTACCTGATTTACATAGCCTATTGCATGGCTTAAAAACCCATTTTCATTGTAACGCAGTGCTTTGTCAACAATAAACAGCCCTTTGGTATTTATAATATTTTTATCGTTCCAATTCAGTTCCTTTACTAGAGGAATTTCTAAAACCGATTTGGAATTTTTGATTTTGTTGAACAGTTCATCGTAAGGCTTTCCCGTGATGTCCTGCAACAATAAAATATTATTTTCGTTTATAGTAAAATCCTGTGGGAAGACAGCAACCACTTTTTGTCGGGTGCGGTCGGTCAGGCGAATAAAATTTCTATCGTATATTATCCCCCTGCCGCTGCTGACAGGGATACTGATTTGCCTTCGCTTCATCGCTTCCGCACTGTAAAAGTCGTGCTCGGCTACCTGTATATAAAACAACCGAATAACCAAGATAAACAAAATAAAAAAAGATATGTTTCTTATGAATAACAATCTTTTTTTGCCGGTTGAATTGCTATTCCTTTTTCTGCGGCTCAATTCCGACATAAAAAAACCCCCTATATTTTTTAGTATTATAACCAAAAATATAGAAGGTATGCTATGGGACAAAGAATATGAAAACCACGGACACAGGGGGACGGTCCCCTTGTGTTGTTGGAAAGACACAACACAAATGAACCGTCCCCACTGTGTCCAAATGAACCGTCCCCACTGTGTCCTACCCACTGTGTCCTAAAAAAACTGACCGCAGGCTCTGTCCCCATGGTTTTCACACTCCGGGCAGACAGAGTCGTCTGCCTCTACCTACGGCATGTCAGATACAGCATCGTCTGCTCTCTTTATTAGGATATAATTTTCCGCAACAGGTACTTCCATCTTAATCTTTATAATTTGCTGTGGATGGGGGGCTACCTCGATAGGATTCATGTCCTCATCCCACATTTCGGTGATAGTCATGGCCATTTCTTCTTCAGATCCGATAATTTCAATATCATCTCCCGAGAAAAATCGATTGCGCTGTTCTACGGTTGCTATCTTGGCAGATGCATCATAATCTTTAACGAGACCTATAAAACTGTAGTCCCTGATATACGACCTGCCTTCATAATGATGGTCCGTATGGCTCGGTTTATCCAAATAAAATCCTGTGGTAAAACCCCTGTAACCCGCCTTTTTCAGTCCATCCATCCATTTAGGGTTGAACCGTCTGTTTTGGGGATTTTCATAATAATTATCTATTGCCGCCCTGTATGCCTTGACAACCATTGCTACATAATAGGTTGTTTTCATCCGACCTTCTATTTTCAGGCTTGTAATTCCGGATTCAATCATTTCGGGGATATGCTCTATCATGCATAAATCCTTTGAGTTCATAAAATATGTCCCCTTTTCATCCTCGATCACCTGTATATATTCCCCGGGACGCTTTTCTTCAACCAGGTTGTATTTCCATCTGCAAGGCTGGGCACATTCGCCCCTGTTGGCATCACGGCCTACCATATAGTTGCTCAACAGACACCTGCCCGAATAAGACATGCACATGGCACCATGCACAAATGCTTCTAATTCAACCTTATCCGATACATTGTTCCTGATCTCTTTAATTTCCTTGAGGCTGAGTTCACGGGCCAGTATCACCCTTTTCGCTCCCAAATCGCCCCAGAACTTTACGGTCCTATAATTTGTGTTATTTGCCTGTGTGCTTATATGAATTTCCATATTCGGAACGGCTTCTTTCGCCACTGAGAATGTGCCGGGGTCGGAAACGATTATAGCGTCTACACCTATTTCATAAACAGCCTTCAAATATTCGGGAAGACTTTCCAGGTCTTCATTATGAGGAATAATATTAGCCGTAACATATACCTTTACTCCTCTTTCATGTGCATACCGCACACCTTCCTTTAAATCTTCCAAGCTGAAGTTTTTCGCCGCAGCCCGCAGTCCGAATATTTGTCCGCCTACATACACAGCATCCGCACCGTACATAATCGCTATTTTCAGTCTTTCCAAGTCACCTGCAGGAGCTAACAGCTCCACCTTTTTCATTCGATTTCCTCCTGTTTCTTATAACTGATAGCCAGTCCGTCGCCTATCGGTATGATACTTGTATCAAGCTGTGGATGATTGCATATATATTGCAGGTATTCCCGCATTCTGTTCACAATAGTCCTTTGCCTGCGGACCACCAATTTATCCGTAGCAACCATACCTTTATATAAAATGTTATCCGAGATAAGTACTCCGCCCGAATTAAGCAGATTAATACTTTCATTCAAAAGGTACTTATAGTGTCCCTTGGCTCCGTCTAAAAAAATCAGGTCATACTTATCTTTTAATTGCCTCAAAACCATAGCGGCATCACCTTCCATCAGGCGGATGTTTTCAGTTTTACCTGCTTTTTTTATGTTTTCTCTGGCTAGGGGAATCATTTTTTTATTTCTGTCAATGGTGGTTATGTGCCCATTTTCCCCCATGGCCTCACTGAACAACAAGGTTGAGTATGCGATGGCTGTTCCTATTTCCAATACTCTTTTTGCCTTGATCGCCTTTGTAATCACCTGCAGCAAAACCCCGACCTCTTTATGAACTATGGGTATATGATTTTCATCCGCATAGATTTCTATTTCCCTTAAAAGTCCCGTGTTTGTCGGTAAAACACTCCTTATATATTCTTCTATAAACGGTAAATTTATATTATTCAAATTCAGTAGTCCCTTCCATGTAATCTGTAAAGCCTTATGGTGTAGTGGCGAAGTGGATGCGCCTTAAAGAATAAGGATACATCATCAAACTTCTTTGGAAGCTCCATCTATAAAATAGTTGGAGTTATTCACAAAGATATTGATCCCCGATGAAACAACGAGGGTCTCGCGAGGTCAAACAATCATTATAGATAGTTCCTAAACCTCCATTATAATCGGCAGTATCATAGGTCTGCGTTTTGTCTTTTGATATAAAAATTCCCTTAAACTATCCCTGATAGAACCTTTCAGCGGTGACCATTCCCTGATATTCTGCTGTTCGCAATCATTTAAGACACACCGTACAATCTCCCTGGCTTCTTCCATTAAATCCTCGGATTCTCGTACATAGACAAATCCTCTCGAGATAATATCCGGCCCCGCTACAACTTTTCCGTCTTCTTTGGTAATAGTGACAACCACTATCATCAATCCGTCCTCCGCCAGATGTTTACGGTCCCTGAGGACTATATTCCCCACGTCCCCGACACCTAAGCCGTCTACCAATACCCTTCCTGCCTGTACACTGCCTGAAATCTTACCATAATCTTCTCCAAATTCAAAAACAGTGCCGTTTTGTCCGATAAATATATTTTCTTTCGGCATACCCAGGCTTTGAGCCAACTTGCTATGCTGGGTTAAATGTCTGAATTCGCCATGTACAGGTATGAAATATTTGGGCTTTGCCAATATGTGCATCAATTTTAATTCCTCCTGACAGGCATGCCCCGAAACATGGACCTCGGCCAAACTTTCATAAATAACCTCGGCCCCTTTTTCAAATAGCTGGTTGATAACACGTGTGACGGATTTTTCATTACCGGGAATTGGGCTGGCTGAAAAAACAACCAGGTCCCCTTCTTGAATATCCAGTTTTTTATGTTCCGAACTGGCCATCCTGGACAATGCGGCCATGGATTCGCCTTGGCTTCCGGTGGTTAAAATCAGAATTTCATGGTCCTCATATTTATCCATTTCATTTACATCGATAATCAAACCTTCCTCTATGTCCAAGGCCCCTAATTCACTGGCAACAGTTGTCACATTTATCATACTTCTTCCCGATACTACTACTTTTCTGTCATATTTATGTGCCGCATTTAGTACCTGCTGTATCCTGTGTACATTAGAGGCAAATGTAGCTACTATAACACGCTGTTTGGTATTTCTGAGAATACTTTCAAATGTTTCGCCTACACTGCTTTCGGACATTGTCGACCCCGGCCTTTCTACATTTGTGCTGTCCGCCATCATCACCAAAACGCCTTCCCGACCCAACTCGGCTATTCGATGCAAGTCGGTCAACTGGCCGTCAATGGGTGTAAAGTCTATTTTAAAGTCTCCCGTATGAAAAATTATGCCTATCGATGTGTGTATGGCTATGGCACAAGAATCCGGTATACTGTGACTTGTGCGAATAAATTCTATATTAAATTCGCCGAGTTTGATTGTCTGGCCGGGTTCCACTCTCTGTAGGTGCACCATATCGAGCTTGTGTTCCTTGAGTTTAATCTCCACCAGTCCCAGTGTCAACCTGGTACCGTATACAGGAACGTTCAATTTTTTAAGGACATAAGGAAGTGCGCCGATATGATCCTCATGCCCATGGGTTAATACTATCCCTTTTATCCTTTCTTTATTTTTTACCAGATATGTTATATCGGGGATGACTATATCAATCCCTAACATATCGTCCTCCGGAAAGCTCAAACCACAATCGATAATCAATATTTCATCCTTATATTCGAATGCGGTCATATTTCTTCCGATCTCGCTAAGCCCTCCCAGAGGTATAATTTTAATCTTTGTTGCTTTTTTGGTCAATACCATCTCTCCTTTTGCATTTTGTTACTCCGTTTATTTGTTTCAATATTAATACATATATTAATAATCCGCACACATCAAATACGATATATTATATCATATATCGTCAATATAAAGCCTGTATTATTGAATAAAAATAAATAACCCCCTATCCATATCCATCCCACATTCCGCTGAATGCATAATTATTTTTATGTGTTCTGTAAACATACATGTAATTAACAGTAAAAGGTTAGATTATGGAAATATGCACCATGATAATTCCTGTTAAAACCGTAATAGAATAACATGATAAGTGTTTGTACAGTTTGTTATATAAAATTTTTTTCGGCGGAATACGGGATTCATATATTTTTTCCTGAATGTTAAAATTTATATATCACATATAGAAATATGTAGAAAAGTCTTGCAGAGATTCTACAAGACTATCGGCATTTAGAACAAACACCAAAAAATTTAACTTTACGATCCTTGATAATAAAATTATATTTTTTTTCTATCTCCTTCTCCAAGTATCCCAACAAATCCAGCTCTACTTCTATTATATCATTACAAACCTCACAGATCAGGTGATGGTGCTGATGTTCATTCTCATCGGTATTTAACTCGTACCTCATACACCCGTCGTCTATATTCAACCTTGAAATCATTGACATATCATCCAGCAACTGCAGCGTTCTGTATACGGTTGCCAACCCGATTTCCGGACATTTTTCTTTTACGACATTATAAATTTCCTCGGTATTTAAATGTTTGCCTTGATTCTCAATAATAGCATCTAATATAGCTCTTCGCTGAGGGGTCAATTTATACCCTTTATCCTTCAATTTTTCTCTTAATGAATCGGCCAGGTTTTCCATTTTCCCACCTTCATTTCTCAAATAATAATGCTTTTCAAGTATATAGTATAGTAAAAAATTGTGAGATTGTCAACCTTAACTGATAAACATAATAAATGAAATAGTCTTTGACCCTCTGTAGATGATAATCATAACAAAAAAGCAGCCGGGCTGCTTTTGATTTAAAATATAACCGGATAAGCTTCTTTTTTTGTCATTACTATGAAAATCTTAGGGACGGACGGCCCTGTCCATCCCGGGCAGACAGAGCCGCCTGCCCTACCCTGCGTTGTATCGGATGACATCCAAATGAATTCGAAGCAGCGTTGCACCGGGCCCTTACATTTCCTGTTCGATTAATGTTTCATATGCAACTACTACATCCTCATATTCTTCATCATCTTCAATGGAAACAAGTGTAAATTCGTCCTTTTCCTTATTGTCATATTCAATTCTGAATGCATAAGCATCTGATTCCTCATCCGAACCTGCCTCAGCTAAAATTGCGTATTCATTGCCCTTTGATTCAAATGTCATTATTATTTCGAAATCCTCTTCCTGTCCATCCTCGTCTATCAATGTAATTATATTGTCATTTTCTTCCATTGTTATATCCCTCCTCTTGGTTATCATTACGATAGTCGTATTATATACCAATCTTATATAAAAAATACCGCTTATGTTTTGGAAACCTTCGAATGAATTCGAGGTTACATTGTCACCGAATAATCTTCGAATAAATCTGGAGCCTTGTTGTTAACTTTTTTATCATTCTGAGACAGACAGTATTGACGGTGCTTACGAAGAATCCTGGACAACTTTCGAATAAATTCGAAGTTACCGTGTTTTACTTATACTGTCCAGATATCCCTGCAGGATATACACGGCAGCCATTTTATCAATTACATCTCTTCTTTTTTTTCTGCTGACGTCCGCTTCTATAAGGGTTCTTTCGGCGGCTGCGGTGGTCAGTCTTTCGTCCCACCGAATAATTTCTATACCATCAAATTTCTCGCCCAATTTTTCATTGAACTCCAGTACCTTCTGACCCTGGGAGCCTAGCGTTCCGTCCATATTTTTGGGTAATCCCACAACAATTTTGTCCACCTTATATTTTTTAATAATATCCCCGAGTTTTTGCAGATCCTTTTTTATTCCGTTCCTCCGTATGGTTTCCAAACCCTGTGCAGTCCATCCCAACGGATCGCTCAGAGCTACGCCTATGGTTTTATCCCCTACGTCGAGACCCATGATTCTTGACATGTGTATACACCCCTCTAAATTACCTTTATACAAAAATGGGGGCAATATTTGGAACAGTAACCGCATAGCACACATTTGCTGTGGTCTACCACAGCTTTGCCGTTAACCATTTTGAGCGCATTCTGACCGCAATGTTCTGTACATATCCCGCATCCTTGGCACCATTCGGATATGAGCAATTTTCTCTTCTTAGCCCCGATTTTTTCTAACGACGGTTTGTTTATTTCCCTTCCTTCAAATATAGCTACATTGACATCTACTTCCTCCTTGCTCTGCATACCCGTGGCAATAGAATCCAACATAGGAAGGTCCAGCACAAAATCAAAACATTGTTGGAAATTTTTTAGAAGGTTGCCCCCGCCCAAGGGCTTCATTCCGTATATGCCTTTTCCTAATTTATGGGCATCACTGAGCGCAGAGAGCATATCCTCAATTGTTCCGTCCTGTATTCCCAATCCGTTTATATTGACTATCGGATGTATGATTTCTATCTCCTTATATTTTAAAGCCCCTTTTACTGCCGCAATCGTATGGGTGGACAGTCCGATACCTCTTATATATCCCTTTTCCTTCATCTTTAAAAAATACTCTATAGCCTCGTAATGTCCTCGTATAGTATGCTCGCTTTCCTGTTCATGCAATAAAAAAAGATCCACATAATCCGTATTCATTTCCTTCAGAGCTTTTTTTAAACTGTTTTCAGCAGTTTCTTTGGAATATGCATAGGATTTTGTAGCAATTATAATCTTACTCCTGTCCAGATGCCTCAATGCATACCCTATATGCCCGTAGGTTTCATATAATTCCGCCGTATCAACAAAATTAATTCCGTTTTCAAAACCATATAACAACAAGTCCCCGCCCTCTTTATGGCTTTGATTTGTCTGCAGAGGACTCATGGTCAAACTTCCGAAACATAGCCTTGAGACTTCTATATTTGTGCTTCCCAATTTTCTTTTTTCCATATGACCACCCATTTAACTATTGCTTACGACCTAAATCCTCGATTATTAAGTACAACATCGTTGATGTTAAAAATATCACACTTGCGGCGGCTACCACCGTACCCGAGTCGTTGACCGCGAAACCGATAATACAGGCTACAATGATTCCGCTCCAACCCAAGGCCAGTTTGGGGTACTTTATGGATATTTTTCTGAACCATCCGATAGGTTTATAGAAAAGTATACTCAGTACCACAACCGCACTCAACAGTACCTTGCTCCAAATGGTTACGCCCATAAGCCGTAAATTCATAGCAACCTTTCTGGCTATGATTTGATATATTATAACAGGGCCGTTTGAAATAATTTGATTGATTGCCCCTGCCAGGTGGGACTTGTTTTTAACGACAAACAAATCAATCAAAGCCATTGAACCCACCGCAAATATTGCAGCCAGGCCCATATATACAAGTCTTTTGAAATTAATCTTTTTTTCCAATAACCTGACAGATACGAATAGAAAAGCAATCACTGCGGTAATTGTCCCGCCTACGTTGGCTCCAAAACTCGGAAATCCGACAATAACAGCAACCAATCCGTAAATCATTATAGGTACATATTTATTTATATGATATCTTTCCATCAATACGGTAGTAAGTACTAAAACAGCTCCGACCAATACTCCCATATACTCGTTACCTATTCCATAATATCTGGCACCTATTATGGGGTCATATCCTAACAGAGAATTTTTAATCAGGTTTTGCCCGCTGACAATATCAAACAATAATCCCAATACCAATAAAGACATTGTATATAAAATCACATTTAACGGGTTACCCTCGGATATCGAGTAAATTACAAGTATTACAATTGAGGTGATTGTCAGTAATAGTAAATATGTAATAACAATGTTTGTCACTCCGAACAAGGGCATCAACAGTAACACAAACGGAACAACCATGTTTCCTACCAGAGCCAATGATATATATTTATACCAATTAACAGGTAACCTGTTCTTGAATATTATCAGAATCAATGCCAAGACAGAGATAATTATTTGGTACACGGCAAAACTGTATAAAACCCTGTATCTCTGTGTGGATGTATTAACCACCCTTCTGTTTAAACTGCGTATATAATTTAAATTGTTTTGCTGCGGAACGGATTGTAGCACTCTGCCCGTCATTTTGTCGGAGGTCAGATTGAAATAAGACAAGACAGTGGGGGCAACATCCACGTTACCCACAATCCCGTTCCTTCTTGTAGTTTTTGAATAGAGCACCTGTTCGCCATCATTGCCTTCATAGATGATAAAGGGAGTCAATCTGTCGCCTCTGCTTGCCGCCTTATCGGATGGATACGGGGTAACAATTATAAGCTTGGCATCTTTTTTATCTAAATTTTCAACAACATTACGGATAAAATCATCTATTTCGTTCAATATACTTATTCTGTGTTTTTCATATATTTCGGGACGCAGGTTTTCTTTGTATCTTTCTAACCTTATGGTATCACCGGTTTCGATCACAATTAAATTTGAACTCAAATATTCTTCTTTAAATTTATCCAATAGCAATTTATAGTCGGTTTTCAGTCCGAAGGGTCTTGTACTATCCTTTTTGATTAACTTATCGCTTATGTCGCCTGAGTGTATGTGCCCGTCCAAATCCATAGCTATCAATCCTGCAGGTGTCAACCTGACGTCCTCGACATCCCCATTACCTATCAAAGCGGTTTTATATCCGTTTTCACTGAGCACTTGGCCCAAAATTCCCGGCATGGCACCGTATTCCCCGTTTAAATTTTGGACAACCAATTTATTGATATCTAAATTGATAATGCCGTTTTCGAACATTTTTTTACCGGTGCGCCTTTCGTATATAGGGCCGGTTTTATCATCAATACCATGAAAAAAAGATGTAGCATGTGAAGCCTCCGCTCTTGTTCCCCACCCTATAGTAGCATAAGATTTGAACTCGCTATTTTTGCCGGAGGCCCTTGTGTTCATCAGAGCGATCGAGCCTTTATCTATAAGTTCCCTCACATACGGCATCTTTTCAAGATCATCTAAATCTATTCGACTGATCACAACCATTACCACCCTGACGTTATCACTGTCAGACAGTTGTGTTCTTAATCCATGGCTTATATCTGTTGCCATTGTAATTACTAAAACCAACGTTAATATTAGGCATTTTGTTTTTATGTTCAATTTAAAACCACCTACTTTTTATTTAAATACGTCTTCAATAATTCCTCCAGTAATTCATCCCTTTCAATTTGCCTGATTAACGTCCTGGCATTGTTATGGCTCGTGATATAAGTAGGGTCTCCGGATAAAATATATCCGATAAATTGATTTGTAGGATTATATCCCTTCTCTTCCAGAGCCCGATATACATTTAAAATTATATCTCTCGCTTTTTTTTCTTTTTCCTCATCTAAATTAAATTCCATAGTAAAATTATTTTTGTCCGGCATGATTACACCCCTCTCTATTTATTTAATACCATCTTACCACATCATACTATTTATATTAAGTAGTATTATAATATATAAATGAAAAAACAGGAACATGAAGGCCATATTCCTGTTCCCTGATTATTCTTTTAATTGCTTCTTTAATATTTCCTTTGCAAGGGACAAAGCATCTCCGATTTTATCAGGATTTTTTCCGCCTGCCTGTGCCATGTCAGGCCTTCCTCCGCCCCCGCCGCCTGTAATCTTGGCAACCTCCTTAATCAGGTTGCCGCAATGTATTCCCTTACCCAAAACATCTTTTGTGGCAGTAGCGATAAAATTAACCTTACCGCCTTTGTCGGATGCCAATACTATCACCCCGGAATTTATCTTTTCTCTGAGGACATCCCCAATCTTTCTTAAATCATCCATTTCTTGATTATCTACAGATTGGATAACCGTGTTTACACCGCTTATGGATTGCATCTGATCCAAAAGATCATCGGTGGAACTGCTCGCCAATCGACTCTTGAGCTTGTTCAATTCCCTGTCTTTTTCCTTTATCTCATGTATCAATTCATCTACACGCTGAACCACATTTTGAGGTTGGGTTTTTAATGTGTCCGTTATTTGCGCTATAACCTGTTGATTTTTCTGTACATGCCTGTATGCCTCAATGCCGGTAATGGCTTCAATTCTTCTCACCCCGGCAGCTACCCCGCCTTCACTCAGTATAATCAGCATACCTATTTCACCGCTGTTATCTACATGTGTTCCCCCGCATAATTCTGTACTGTAATCCCCGACTTTGACGACCCTGACCACATCACCGTATTTTTCACCGAACAGAGCTTCCGCACCCATATCTTTGGCTTCATCCATAGAGGTTTCAAAGGCACATACGTCTAAATCGTCTAATATCCGTTCGTTGGCTATATTCTCCACCTCTTTAATCTGTTCAGCCGTCAAACCTTCAAAGTGGGTAAAGTCAAATCTCAATCTTTCAGGGGTTACCAGCGATCCTGCTTGTTGAACGTGTTCACCCAGTACCTGTTTTAGGGCTTTGTGCAATATATGTGTGGCGGTATGGTTGCGGGCAGTGTCCTTTCTAAGGTTTGAATCTACTCTGGCCTTGACAGTATCCCCAGTATGCAATTCCCCTTCTTCTATTTTAACAATATGATGAATTTGATCGTGGGGGCCTTTTTTGGTATCCATTACCGATCCTCTCATTGTCTCGTTGCATAGAATACCGACATCCCCAACCTGTCCCCCGCTTTCACCGTAAAAAACGGTTTTGTCCAAAATAACAATCACTTCATCTCCGATGTTGCCTTTATCCACTATATTGCCTTTATTTACGATTGCTATTACTTCACCTTCATGCTCCAAATCGCTATAACCCTTAAAATCTGTATAAATATCTTTATCCAGTTTAGAAAAAATGTCTTCCTCCCAACCTTCAACATCTGTCCCCGTTCTTGCCTTACGGGCCCTTTGTCTCTGCTTTTCCATCTCTGTTTCAAAACCCTGTTCGTCTAAACGAAACCCCTTTTCCTCCAGTATCTCCCCGGTCAAATCCACCGGAAAGCCATAGGTATCATAGAGCCTGAATGCATCGGGTCCGCTTAACACTTTTTTGTCGGCATCCAACAGTTCTTCAATATAGCCGTTTAAAATATCCATACCCTGGTCTATTGTTTCCATAAATCTCTCTTCTTCAACCCGGATTATTTTTTTGATGTAATCTTGCTTCTCCACTAATTCATTGTAGGCTTCCCCATAATTTTCGCTGACCCTGTCAACCAGTCTGTACAAAAATGCCTCATGCACACCCAATAGTTTGCCGTGTCGTGCTGCTCTTCGGAGTAGTCTTCTTAAAATATAACCTCTGCCCTCGTTGCTCGGCAATATTCCGTCCCCAATCATGAAGGATATAGAACGTATATGGTCGGTTATAATTCTGATAGACATATCCGTCTTCTCGTCCTTTCTATACTTTGTGCCTGTAATTTCACACACGTCGTCCAGTATGGGCTTTATTATATCAATATCGAAAATAGATTCCACTCCCTGTACGATACAGGCTATCCTTTCCAGACCCATTCCCGTATCTATATTGGGATTCGGAAGGGGTGTATAATTACCGGCTTCATCTCTATCAAATTGGGTAAATACATGGTTCCAAAATTCAATATACCTGTCACATTCACAGCCGGGTTTACAATTTTCATCCCCGCAGCCGTATTCTTCACCGCGATCAAAATATAGTTCCGAACATGGACCTGAGGGGCCTGTCCCGATTTCCCAGAAATTATCCGCCTTCCCTAACCGAATGATTCTCTCTTCAGGTAATCCAATCACCTTATTCCAAATTTCGAAGGCTTCGTCGTCTTCCAAATATATGGTAATCCATAATTTATCGACAGGCAAATTCAGATGTTCGACCACAAGTTCCCAACCCCACTCGATGGATTCTTTTTTAAAATAATCTCCGAAGGAAAAATTGCCTAACATCTCGAAAAATGTAGCATGCCTCGCTGTTTTGCCGATATTTTCGATATCGCCCGTGCGTATACATTTTTGACTGGTGGCTATCCTTATGCTCGGGGGTTTTTCCAATCCTGCAAAATATGATTTGAGCGGAGCCATTCCGGAATTTATCAATAGCAAACTCTTATCCTTTTGCGGTACTAAAGGGAAACTGTGCAAAATCATATGGTCCTTTGACTTAAAAAAATCTAAAAACTGTCTTCTTATTTCATTTGAGCTCAATTTCTTCATAACAATCCTCCCCGTAACTCTTGGCTTTAATCTATTAAAAAAACAAAACCCCCATCCATACAAAACACAATTGTAGGGACGAGAGCCTTCTCGTGGTACCACCCTAATTATCGCTTAAAAAACGATCACTCGGAAAAACAGTATAACGGCTTGGCCGATGATTTCTACTTAATTTCAAAATCATTACTCAAAGACTGCTTCACATACCTATGTGGAAGTTTTTCAGCCAAAGACTTCCTCTCTGTGGTAATTTATGATATGCTACTCCTTCTTCTCATAGTTTTTAACAGTATTTTATTGGTGGTTAATTTCTATATGAATTATATAGAATATACCGTGTTTTGTCAATGTATACCCAAAATCAAAGATCCTTCGCGGCACCGTTAATTCTATCCATCTTAGGATGACAACAAGACTGAGACCCTTCGCCTGCATCGTTGGTTCTGTCCACCTCGGGATGACAAAAACATAGTCCATATTTATTTCATGCCGTCCCAAAGGCTTGTAATATGACCCATAAGATGTTTCCCGATAACCCTGATTATTCCGACCACAGGAACTGCAACCAGAAGCCCGAATATTCCGAAAAATTTCCCCGCAACAATCAACGACAAAATTATGATTATAGGATGAAGTCCCACGTTTTGACCGACAATCTTCGGTGAAACAATGCCGCTCATTACTTGTTGTATGGCCACAAATACGAGTATTACCCATAGAACCTTTTTTGTTCCCCCCAGGGATGCAAAGACTATTGCGGGAATTATTCCGATTATCGGACCGAAGTAAGGGATTATGTCAGTCAGACCCGCAATCATACCTATTACCACCGCAAATTCCACTTTCAGAATGAGAAGGGATATCGTAGTCAAAATACCTACCAGTACCGCTACTATCAACTGGCCTCTTATAAAACCGGACAGGACTCCATTGACATCGTTGGCAATATCAATTGCTTCCCTCCTACGGGGTTTAGGTATTGTCGAAACCAACATATTCCTGAATTTATCCGCATCCTTTAAAAAATAAAAAGCCAGAATGGGAATCAATATTATATTTACAATCCTTGAAAACATGGACAACAAAAAGTCCGTCACCGTAGATATACCTTGTATTATAAAGTTTTCAACCCTGTCGACATTAAGAATGTCGGGCTGAAATGCTTTTTTTATTCCATCGAATTCATCGGGCAGATTCTGCACACTCCGATTATATCTTTCATATATTCTATATATATAATTATAACAATTGTTCCCAATCTGAGGCAAATCATTTAACAATTTTTTTATTTCCAGTGTAAGTCGGGGAAACAATGTAACAGAGAACACCAGCGTAACCAGTCCGATTGCAAAATATACAATAAATATCGCCCATAATTTTTTTATACCCTTTGTCTCAATATAAGTAACCAAGGGATTTAAAAGATATGCCAATATAATTGCAAATATAAATGGTGACAATATCTCATATATCAAGCCTCCTGACTGCATTATTACAACAATAAGGGTTAAAAATATGAACAAGGATAAAAAATAAACAATTTGGCGTTTTCCAACGTTAATTTTTTTATCCGAGCCTATGAACC
>LSQX01271415.1_pt2 | contig 95009 bp, 87 predicted proteins | sample 654561 | NCBI WGS metagenome assembly LSQX01 (sample SAMN04489861, study PRJNA283612) | anaerobic digester metagenome | isolation source: 4 biogas reactors fed with cattle manure at either 37C or 55C with and... | place: Denmark: Kongens Lyngby | collected 2014 | reverse complement strand
TGGCGTGCATGCGGCGCTCGGGGATGACCTCGCGGTCGAAGTGGGCGAGTTTTTCGAGAAACCACACGTCTTGCAGCAGTTGCGGCCCCCGGGGGCCGGCGGTCATCACGTTGGTGTTGTCGGCGACGGGCGCGCCAGCGGCAGTGGTGATTTGTTTTTTGTCGCTCATGTTTTGTGCTCCTTAGCGTGGTTCACAGGTGTGTGGCGCCGGTTGGTGCCGAGATTTTTTCCACACCTGGAAGATTGTTGGGGGGATTTGCATAAAGTTGTTTTACGCGGTTTTGGGTATTCGCAGAAGTCTGTTTTTGCGTAGACTTTTTTGGGGGTGCAAACGGGGTTATTTGGCCCAGTCGGGTAGGTGGGTGAGGACCTCGAATTTGTCCTCGTTGACGGCGTCGTAGGTCTCTTCGTAGACCTTGCCGATGCCCAGGGCGAATTTGTACACTTTTGTCACGTCGTCGTCGTCGGTGCGCGTGATTTGGATGCAATTGTCGAGCCGGGTGCCGTCGCGCAGCGTCACGGTGGCGTGGACGCTGTCAATTTTGTAGGCGTATTCCACATCTTTATTCGTGGTGTACCCCGTGCTGTCGTGGGTCTCGTAGCGCGTGATTGTTTCGGTCCATTCGTCGCCAGCGGTGATGCGGCTGCGGTCGAAGCGCAAGAAGCCCGGGACGTATTGCCGCTCTTTAAAGAGGTCTTCGGCGTCGTCGTAGATTTTGTGCCCGACGCGGTCGACGCGGGTGCCGTCGTCGTAATAAAACTGCTCGCGCCAGACCGTGGTGTCGCTCGCGGGGAAGGTGTTGGTCAGCACGTAGACTTCGAGCTCGCCCACGCCGTTGTCGAAGTGGCGGGTTTTTTTGGCGGTGATTTCGTAGCGCAGCAAGTCGGTGTCGCCGTTTACATCTTCTTCGTAGTACTCCCACACGTAGCCGACTTTGAGCGGAAAGTAGTCGGTGCTCGGCACATCCGTGTCGCCGCTGTCCGTGTCGTTGCCACTCGGGTTGTTGTTGCTCGGGTTGTTGTTGCTCGCGTTGTTGGTTGCGTCGCCGGGCTCGTCGGTGCCGCAGGCGGGTAAGAGGAGCAGTGCGGCCAAAGCAATCCATAAGATATTTCGATAATTGGGGGGTGTGGCGTTCATATTATCCATCCTTTGGGGTGATGCGACGCGTGTCGCGGCTATTGCTATTGATTAGGGCCAGTCCGGGGTTCCGCGCAGGTTTTCGGGGATCTTGTCGACGGCCAGGGCCACTTGTTCGATGGTGACCTTGCGCGGCAAGCGAAAGACATACGTGGTTTGCACCTTCTTGAAGTTCTTTTCTTGCGAGAGCATGCGACAGCCGAGGCTCGCTACGGCCTTTCGGTACTCCTCGGAGGAGGCGGGCATGTCGTTGATTTTGACCCCGCCCACAGCGAGAGACATGACGACGTTGCGCTCCATGGCGAAGATCATCGCCCAGAAATAAACTGTGGCAAAGGCGGCGACCAGTTGGAGTTCCAGGCCCCAGCAGAGTCCGACCACCGTACCCATGATGGCGTGGCCGGTGCTCTTGGAGGCCTCGAGATTTGTGCGGAAGCGCATGAGGCCGCCGATGCCGAAAATCACGAAGGCCATGGAGGGGTTGGCGGTGCAGATGATGGCGATGAGGGCGCCCACGGTGGTGTAGATGATGAGGGTTTTGCGCAGTTCGATGTCCTCGAGGGAGGCGGGGCGCTTGAGATTGATGGGGTGGTAGGCCAGCAAGAACCCCGACACGGTGGAGGTGACGAGGATGAGGGCGTATTCGAGGTATTTCGACAGGTCGAAAAAGGCCTCCCAACCCGGGCCTGCTGTGACTTGCGATTGCATAAATTCGTGCATGGGGTGCTCGTTTCGCTAGGGCGTTTCGCCAGCGGCGACGTGTTCGAGTTTGACGAGGTAGTGGGCCACCTCGGGATCATGTGGATGGGCCTCGGCCATGCGCTCCATGAACGCGCGGCCGCGCTCGGTTTGGCCCAGGATGAGCCCCACGGACTTGGCGACGTACATGGGCCACACATCGATGAGGCGCTCGCGCAGTTGCCAGGCGCGCGGGTGGTCGCTGCCCTTGATGGACGAGACGGCCTCTTTGTCCCAGAGGGCCTGCCGGTCCCGCATGTCCCAGGCTTCGTCGCTCTCGAGGCCCATGGTGGACTTGCTGACCAGCTTGGTGGCCCGGGTTTCGTTGTCGCGGCGAATGGCCCAGGCGCGCTCGGTGTCGATGCCCTGCAGCGAGAGGATGACCCAGGGCAGGTAGTCGCGGCGCCACCTTTCGCGCAGCGCCCAGGCTTCGTCGGTGTCGATGCCCGCCAAGCCCTGGAGCAGGCCCCAACTCAGCCTGCCTTTTTTGGCTTTGCGCCGCAGTTCCCAGGCGCGCTCGGTGTCGATGTAGCGCAGGCTCGACAGCACCGCGCCGCGGTTGTCCTTGTCGTCCCAGAGGCGTTCGCGCAGTTGCCAGGCTTCGTCGGTGTCGAGGCGGTTCAGGGTTTGGGCCACCTCGATGGGCGCCTTGCCCAGGAGCTTTTGGCGCAGGGCGAAGGCCTGGGGATCGGCGTCGGCCCACGCGGTTTTTAACGAGAGGGCCACGTGCCGGGGCACGACGTCGGCTAGGTGATGGCGCAGGCGCAGGGCGCGCTCGCTGTTCAAGGGTTCGATGCCCAGGGCCACGACCTCGGGTTCGGCGTCGGCGTATTTTTCGCGCAAGGCCCAGGCGTGTTCGTCGTCGAGGCTGCGCGCGTGGTGCAGGGCCATGCGGTGATATCCCTGCGCGGCGAGCTGGTGCAAGTAGTCGTAAAAGATGGGGGTGCGCGGCGTGTTGTTTTGCAGGCTCTGCAGGACGATGGGTTTTGGCAGCTCTGCGGGCATCTCGATGGGGGGCCGCTTTAGGCGCTGCAAAATGTGGTTGGCGATGAACACAGCGTTTTCGGCGACGGACTTGGTGGCGTTGTCGACGTGGACCCAGGTTTGGGGGTTGTCGGTGGCCTTTTGCAGGTAGGCGTCGCGCATGGCCCGCCGGAGCCCCAAGCCGCGCAGTCCCTTGCGCCCGAAGTCGTTGGGTTCGCGGAGGTTGACGATTTTGTCGAGTTTCTTGCGGAGGTCTGAGGTGTGGATGTCCACGTCGCAATACACGACGAGATCGGGCCACAGACCGCGGGCGACCAAGTTGGTGGCGGTGTCGATGTCGGCGGCGTCGACCTCTCCGCGGGCCTGGCTCAGAATGCCCGGGGAGTATACGTAGCGGTCGGCGATGACCACGTCGGCATTGTGCAGGGCCGGCCGGATGACGGTGTCGATCATTTGGCAGTCGCGCGCCAGGTAGAGCAAGAGCTCGGTGTGGGGCGACATGGTGAGGGTGCGGGGGTCGCGGGCCATCTCGCGGATGCGCGAGGCGAGTTTTGATTTGAGTTCGCCCTTGGGCCGGGCGTGAAATGTGGACACGCCTTCTTTCTCTAGCAGGGCGGACACGCGATCCGACAAGGTGGTTTTTCCGGAACCATCAATGCCTTCAAAGACTACGAACATATATTCTCCTCTCCTTGTGGGGCGGGGGCGTCTGGCAAGCGGCCTGCGCGGTGCAATGCACAAACACCCGCGACGAACTTCGAGAAGTCTACTGTGGGGATGTCTTCGGTCAAGGCTGCGAGCCAATCGGGTTCCACGCCAACGGTCTTGATTTCCAGTATCCATTGCGATTCTGCGGCGAGCGGGGGCGGGAGGTGGCGGCGCGACGCGACGGGCACCTGGGAGGTGAAGAGCCCCTGGGGCGGCAGGTGAAAGGTGCAGGCGTCGTCCAGCGTGATCCGCAGCGTCGAGTCGGCGTCCTGGTAGGTGTAGCGGCGGTAGTGCGCGATGAACAAGGGCAGCAGGGGCGCACCCTGGCGAAACTTGTCGAAGCTGAGGCGGGCCGTGGCCTCTTCGGGGGAGACCCCGTCTTTTTCGGCGGCGTAGGCCAGGATGTCGGGGATGTCGGCCTTGGGGGCGCGGAAGCGCATTTTTTCGACCATGCTGCGCGCGCGGGTCTTGCTCTCGAGCCAGTAGGTGTCGTCGTATACCTCGGCGCCGTTCTTGTAGTTGTAGTATTGCTTGGCCCGGAGTTTGGTGGTTTGCGAGCCGTGGATGAGCGCGCGGTGCGCCATGGAGAAGTCGGGCGTGTCGAGGTAGATGGAGATGCGCCAACTGTGGTCGAAGCCGCCGTGGGTTTTGATGGGCACGTGCTGCGAGATGGCTTGCGCCAACGCGCTTCCCTGTGCGGGGGTCAGCAGGTGTTTGACCTCTTGCCGGACACCGGTCAGTCGGCGGGGCGCTACGGAGTGACGGGGCGCTACAGCGTGAGACATAGGAGCAGCTCGAGTTCTTCGGAGTCGATGTGCCGCGCGGGCATCGTGTTGCGCGACGTGCGAACAAAGCGCGCGTTGAGCATCACGCGGACATAACGGCCGATGTAGGTGTTGAGTCCAGCGGTGTAGAGGAACACTGTGTCGTCGACGATTTTGAGTTGGGGGTCGAGAAATTCGAATTGAAACGCGGGCTCGACGGCCAGCGCCAAGGGGGTGTCGAATTGGTGTTGGTAGCTGGCATTGGCCACCGCGTTGATGAGCTCGGGGGGGCTGTCGCTCTTGGGATTGGCGATCAAGTTGTACAGCGCGTGGTCTTGCGCCCACATGACTTGCGCGAAGAGGCGCAGCCCATCGTGGCGAAAGGAAATGTCGCCGCCCCAGGCATGGGCAAAGGAGGGCTGGCCTTGGTCTTTCTTGGGGTCGTCGATGAATTTGAGGCTCCCGTTGACCCCCAGTTTGAAGCGCTTGAATGGGGTGACGTCAACGCGGGCGACGATGTCTTTGGCGTTGGAGGGGTCGCCGATGTTGGGGCCGCTGCCGTTAAATACGCCGATGGAGTAGTCGAGTTTTAAGTCGTCGACGATGCGGCCCGAGACCAAGAGGCCGAGATCGCGGTCGCCGTAGCGCAGGTCTTTGACGATGGCCTCGTTGCCCTCGCCGCGTTCGATGAGGCGCAGTTTGTCCGACGAGGTGAGGCGGAGCTCGGAGAAGGGCTTTTTGAATTGTCCCACGCGCAGTTGCAAGGAGCGCAGCGGCGCCAGGTGGATGTAGGCGTCTTTGACGAAGTTGCGGCTCAGCGCGTCGGCGGCGTCGACTTGGATGACGCCCTTGAGCCAGTCGAGGGGCTCGGCGATCAATTTGAAGCGGGCGCGTTTGACGTAGAACTCGTTGGTAATGGGCGCATCTTGGACGCGGTGTTTCTTCTCGAGTTTCCAGCCCGCGTTGATATTGGTTTTCCAGGTGATGAAGCGTTGGCGCAGCTCGGACTTGCTGGGCTTGGGCGCATCGACGAGGGGGACCTCGTCGGGCATGGGGGCCGGGTGCGTGGTGAGTACGTCTTCGGTTTCCCCGGTGTCGTCTTCGGTTTCTCCGGTATCGTCTTCGGTTTCCCCGGTGTCGTCTTCGTCCTCTCCGGTGTCGTCTTCGGTTTCCCCGGTATCGTCTTTGGCCTCACCGGTGTCGTCTTCGGTTTCCCCGGTATCGTCTTTGGCCTCACCGGTGTCGTCTTCGGTATCACCGGTGTCGTCTTCGGGGGTTGTGGCGGGTGCGGTGGCGCCATCGGTTTGGCTGTCGGCCCACGCGGGTGTGTGGAAGGCCAACAACGCGATCGCCGATAGGATGAAGAGAAGATAACGCATTCGTTTTTTTTCTTTCGCGAGAGGATTGGCTTGGGTTCAATGAGCGCCAGTTTATCACCGGGATTTTTGCGTGTCATCCTCGCACAGTGTTTGTTTGCCGTTGCACCGGGTTGAAAAGTTGACCCGTTTGTACATTTACAGACACAGTGGTGCGGGCGCGGCCCCCTGTGCTTGGGAGAAACAAAATTGGAAGAAAACAAAATGGAAACTACCGAAGAAACAACAACGAAAAACGCGGCGGAGACACTGGAAAACACATCCCCCACACCGGGTGTCCCCTCCTTGGGGCGGGCTTTGATCCGCGCATTGGGGATGGGCTTTTTGGCGGGACTGTTCGCGGGCGTGGCCGTGGCGTTCAGCGATGCCATCCGCCTGTGGCTGATCGGTGGCGTCGACTGGACCGTGCCGGGCTTTGGGGCCTTGCTCTACAGTCCGCTGCTCGCCGTGCTCGGGGCCGCGACCGCAGCGTTCCTCTCGCTCGTCGCGCGCTGGGTGCCGCGACTGGGACGCTGGTTGGCGCCTCATGGACTCTTGTCCGCGCTGTTGCTGTTCGCGTTCTTCACTTGGCTCTTTGTGGCGTTCTACTTTCAGCGGGATGTCTTCGGCGAAAAGGTGGGCATGTTGGGCCCGCCCATGTTGAAGGTCATCGGCGTTTCTCTGGTGTTGCTCTTGGCGTTGGTGGGGCTGGTTCGCTTCGTCGCGCTGCGCTTCGGATGGCCCCAGAGATTGGCCACGCGACGCGGGCAAATTGCGGCGCTATTGATTTGGGCGGTGTTGTTGGTCGCCTTGCTCGCGGCCTGGAAACTGGCACCCCCCGAGCATCTGCAGGAATCGCCCAGTGCGGCCGCACCGGCCCAAAAGCTGCCCAACGTCTTGCTGGTGCTGAGCGACACCCACCGCTGGGACACCGTGGGCGCCTACACCGGCCGCAAAGATCTGACGCCGCACCTCGACGCGTTGGCGGCGCAAGGCGTGGCTTACCGCAACACATTTTCCACCGCCTCGTGGACCAAGCCGTCGGTGGCCAGCATCTTGACCGGGCGCTACGCATCGTCGCACACCGCCATGCTCAAGGGGTCTTTGCTGCCCGATGAGATCACAACGCTGCCCGAGGTGTTGGCCGGGGCGGGATACGAAAACTTCGGCATCGTCACCAACTACAACCTCACGCCGTTTTTCAACTTTCACCAGGGCTTTCACAATTACATTTACCTGCCGCCCAACGCGCCGTTTGGGGCTTCTGATGTCCAAGCCAAGCTCATCTTTGTGGAGGTGGCGAAGAAGATCGCCGCGCGCCTAAAGGGCAGCCGTGAAACCCCAGAGGACTACTATGTTCCGGGCGAACACGTGACAGACCGCGCCTTGGCGACGCTCAAAGAACGCGACCCGTCGCGCCCCTTTTTCATGTTCCTCTCTTATATGGATGTGCACGACCCCTACTTCCGCCATCCCTATGACGGCTATGCCATTTCGCATCGCGGCAGCGGCCAGCTCGACCCCAACGACGCCGAGTTGATCGCGGAGATGAAGTCGCTTTACGAGGGCGAAGCGCGCTACTGGGATGCGCATTTCGGACGCCTCGTCGACGGCATCCGCGAGATGGGGCTCTTCGATGACACGATGATTGTGGTGGTGTCGGATCACGGCGAGGAGTTCGGGGAGCACGGCGGGTTTTGGCACGGCACGACCCTCTACGACGAGCAAATCCACGTATTGCACATTGTGAAGTACGCGGCGTCTTCGGCCTTGGCCCAGGCGGCAGGGCAACAAACCGACGTGTGGCACAGCCTGGTGGACGTGGCGCCGCAAATCCTGACCGAAGTGGGCTTGCCCATTCCCGAAGAGATGCAGGGCCGGGCCGTTCGCACCGATAACGGCACGCCGATCTTCTCCGAAGAGGATCACCAGGGCAACGTGCTGGCCGCGGTGCGCTTCGAACACGAAGATGGCCGCGTGCTGAAGTTGATCCACGCCAACCCCGGCAATCCCCGCGGGCTGAAAGAGGTGGAACTCTACGATATGGGGCGCGACCCCGGCGAATTGCAAAACCTGGAGCCCACGGCGCCCGACGAGGTCAGCCACGGCAAGCGCGTGCTTGGCGACGCGATGCAGCAGGCGGCGAAAGGGCGCGCCACCGCCGTCGAGGGCGAACTCGACGCCGAGATGAAGGCCCAGCTCGACGCCTTGGGTTATATGGAAGACGAAAAGTAAGCGCGGGCCGGGGCCAGCCTACAACAGGCCCAACTCATCCAATTTGTCGAGCAGGCGATCGGCCATGGCCGCATGGGTGGCCGCGGTGGGGTGGTAGTCCTCGCCGTAGGGCTCGGTCTGCGGGGGGATGACGAGGCTGTGCACCCGGTCGTCGCCGTCGTCGTGGCGTTGCGCGATGATCTGCGCCAGGTCGTCTTGGATGCGGGTCCAGATGGTGAGGCCCTCGGGGTAGTAATCGGAGAGGCCGGGGCCCACGGCGGCGATGAAGGTGGCCGCGGGGTAGTGGTCGCGCAGGTCGGCGAGAAACTGCACGTAGGTGTCGCGGAATTGGGCCTGCGCCGCTTCGATGGTGTCCAGGGTGAGCCCGGCGGAAAAGTCGTTGGTGCCCAGGTTGATCACCACCACTTCGGGCACGGCGCGTTGGGGATCCCAGGTGGGGCCGTCGGCTTCGTCCGGCAGGGTGCGAAGGTAGCGCTCCGGCAGGGTGGCCAGCGATGCGCCGTTGAAATTGCGCGCCATACCCAGCCCCGAGTAGGCCACCGCCATGTACTCGGCGTCCAGGGCGCGGGCGGCGACGGCACCCCAGGCCAGCCAGGCGTTGGAGTTGCGCGTCGTGTACGTATAGTCGGCGGGATTTTCGCTGATGTCGGCGTAGCTGACGCTCACCTCGTTGCCGTAGCCACAGGTGATGGAATCGCCGATGAACTCGATGCGGCGCCCGCGCGCCTCCAGGGGCAACACCTGGGCCCCGTCGTCGATGCGAAATCCCAAAAAGGCGCCCTTGCCGCGGTTGGGGCTCCCCGAGGGGCCGCTCTCGCCGATCTTGAAAATCTCCGCGGTGTGCGTGCCTTCCGGCAGGTCGCGCGCCAGCTCGTACAGCTCTTGGGTGGGGAGCACCTCGTGTTTCTCGGGGGCTTCGCCATCGATGATAACGGCGTAGTAGTTGTTCGTGTCCGGCGATCGCCCGGCGCCGAAATCCTGCAGGCGCATGTCGAGGGAGGTGCCGGTAAACCGCATGCGGATCGAGATGCCCGGGTGGGCAAAGGCCGGGGCGCTGGCGTCGCTGCAGTCAACGCGCCCGTAATAAATGATGTCGGGGTGATTGGGTGGCACATTGACCAGGCCGTCGTCGTCGGGCGCCCCCAGGTCTACCGGTGTCGTGAAACCGCAAACCCCGTTGCCGTTTTTGCCGTTGTCGTTTTTACCGTTGTCGGCTTTGTCATCGCTGGATTGCGCGTCTTTGCCGGCGTTGCTCGTGCAGGCACCCATGGACAGCAGCCATCCCAGCAGCAGGTATGGCGCGATGCGTTTTGCGTTCATGTCGGACTCCTTTGGTTGGTGCCGGGGGCGTTGTGGGCGGGGGTGTTGAACGGCGCGGCGCACGCCCAGCACGTCCCTGCGAGCAGTATACAAAGTTTCACTTCTTTTTCATATTGGTGCTGTGAACGGACGCTTGCGGGGCATTATTTTCGGTGGTATCGGGTGGGGCATGAACCAAGACCAACGCAAAAAACAACGGCGTGACGATGCCCTGGCCGCCTTTGCTGAGCTGCTCGACGTCGTCGATACCCTGCGCTCCGAAAACGGATGCCCGTGGGATCGGGAGCAAACCCACGCTTCGCTAAAGCCTTATATAGAGGAAGAAGCCTACGAATTGATCGACGCCATCGACGCGGGGCACCCGGCGCATTTGTGCGAGGAGCTGGGCGACGTGATGTTGCAGGTCATGCTGCACGCGCAAATCGCATTTGAGGCCGATGCATTTTCCATCGCCGAGGTGATGCGCGGCTTGTCGCGAAAAATGATCACGCGGCACCCACACGTGTTCGCACAGGTCACCGCGGACACCTCCGAAGAAGTGCTGCGCAACTGGGAGCAAATCAAGTCCACCGAGAAAGACCGCAAGGGCAAGGGGCTCTTCGATGGCATCCCGCGCCAATTGCCGGCCCTGTCGCGTGCGGCGCGCATGGGGTCGCGGGCGGCCCGCACCGGTTTCGACTGGCAGACCCCCGGCGGTGTGCGCGAAAAAGTCGCCGAGGAGTTGGCGGAGCTGGATGCCGCGGTGGCCAGCGGCGCACCCGAAGACATCACCCACGAACTCGGCGACGTGCTCTTTGCGGTGTCCCAGTGGGCGCGCCATTTGAAGCAAGACCCCGAAGACGCGCTGCGCAAATCCTGCGCGCGGTTCGCCGATCGTTATCATAAAATGGAAACGGCAGTGAGCGCCACGGGGCGCGCCGTGCGCGATTGTCACCCCGACGAACTCGAAGCCGCCTGGCAGGAGGCCAAACGCACATGACGAGCCGCCGAGAACCCCGCATCGACAATTTGGAACGGCGCATCGCCGCGATCATTTCCCGCGTGGTGGGGAGCGCAATAGATGCCGCCGAAGACGACTTGGAAAACCTGGACATCGATTCCCTGCGCCGTCTGGAAATTTTGGCGCTGCTGGAAAAAGAATTTGTCGTCACCCTCACCGAAGACGTGGTGGCCGATTTTCAATCGATCTCCCGTTTGTCCCGCATTATTCGGCAGGCGCGGGCCTCCGAGCGCGGCGCCCAAGAACAAAAAAAGCACATCCCGAGCACCACGCACTAATGGTTTCGGGGGGCGATTGTTTCCCATGTGGGGGACCATTTGTTCTTTTATGGGGCGCATAATATCCGGGTTGGCCCTATACCTGCTTTGCAGAATCTGCTAAAAGCGGGATGATGAATATGGACATTTCGCGTCTTTAAAATGAAAGATCGTATTGTAACACTTGGAGGATTTGCGTGACCTCTTCCCTTGCCCGAACATTGTTTCAACCATTGATGCTGTTCTTTTTGGCCTCGGCCTGTGCTCCGATTGAGTACACAGTGGTGATTGTCGAGGCATCCGAGGCCCTCGAGGCCGCGCGCATGGCGGGGGCTGCCTGCACCCAAAGCCAATTGGATGCGCGCTCACCGGTAACCGCATCTCGCCCCGCGGCAGAGTCGGGACAGGAGCTAGCCTCCACGGAGTCGCGCGCCGCTTTCGAGGAAGCCGTGCCGCGTTGCGCCGCCCCTTACGAGTATTACAAAGCCGTCGAATACCAGAGCAAGGCCCGCGAGGAAGTGGGTTTTTCCGACTACCAGGCGGCCTTGAAGTACGCGCGGGCATCCCGGGATCACGCCCGCAAGGCAAAGAAAATCGCCGAAACCGGCGAAGCGGATATCCCGGCGGCGCCAAAGACATCCAGCAGTAGCAGCAGTAGCAGCAGCGACAGCAGCGACAGCAAACCCGCAGACAAAATCGAAAAGGACGTGCGAGATACACCGATATCTGATGACGACTGGGATCTTGTACACGACGCATCGCAGGAGGGCCGATGAGAGGGCATCGCTTCATTATTTGGGCCGTCGCCCTGGCGGCACTGATGGGTATGGGGTGTGCGGAGACCGCGCGCGTACGCGGTGGCATTGATGCCGTGCGCACCCGCCTCGACAAAGTGCAGGCCGATGGCGCCTACAATTGCGCACCCCGCGAGCTGGCGGTTTCCCAGGCACAACTCGAATTTGCAGAACTCGAGTTAATGCAAGGCATGGGGAGCCGGGCGCGCTATCACTACGCGCTTGCCGTCGAAAACTTAAACGTAGCGGAGCAAAAAACCGATCCCGAACATTGCCTGCGGGTGGTGCTCGAGGTGGTGCCCATGCAACCCCCGCCACCGCAAGCCTGTTCCGATAGAGATGGCGATGGCATCTGTGATGATGTCGACGCCTGTCCGGATCATCCCGAAGACTACGATGGCATTGATGATCACGATGGCTGCCCCGAAGACCAAGACCTGGACGGCGACGGCATCGCCGACTCCATCGACATGTGCATTCTGGATGCTGAAGATTTCGACGGCTTCGAGGACTCCGATGGTTGCCCCGAGTGGGACAACGATTTTGACGGCATCCCCGATCAGCTCGATAAATGCCCGAACACCCCCGAAGACCCCGATGGCTTTGAGGACGAAGACGGCTGCCCCGAAGAAGACAACGACGGCGACGGCGTTCCCGACTCCGAAGATCTGTGTCCCATGGTGGCGGGCGTGGCTGAGTACGAAGGCTGCCCGGCGCCCAAGTACGAGGGTGTCGAAGTAACCAAGAGCCACATCCGCATTACGCAGCAAATTTTCTTTGCGTATAATAAAGCGACTATCAAACGAGAATCGTTCCAAATTCTCTCGGTGGTGGCACAGGTGTTGAAAGACAATCCCGAAATTACCTTGAGCATCGAGGGGCACACCGATAGCCGCGGCAATGCGAACTACAACAAAAAGCTGAGCGCCAACCGCGCCAAAGCCGTCCTGGATCACCTGGTAAAAACGGGTGGCATCGAAAGGCACCGCTTGACATCTGTGGGATTCGGCAAAGAGCAACCCATTGATACCAACGCCACCGCCGAAGGACGGGCCATGAACCGACGTGTAGAATTCGTCAGAACCGACGAGACTTCCCATTGAACATCTTTAAGGACGGGCAGACCCAATGAATGTCGTTACAAAAAAAATTGCACTCCAGTTTGTTGTTGGATTGACCGCTTTGTTGATTTCGACCGTGGTTGTCGCGCAAACACCGCCAGTACAGGTGATGCAGCTCAACCAACAGGCGTTGACAGCCTACGGAAATCTCGACATCGCCGAGGCACTGGAACTCTTGAAACAAGCAGAGGGCCTTTGTGCGCAAAACAATCTCACGGGCAATCCATTGGCGCGCACGTATTTGAACCTGGGCATGGTGGAGTACGGCGGAAATGGCGACAGCGGAGCGGCCCTAGAGTACTTCCGAAAGGCCATGTGCCTCGACAACACCGTGAAGTTGGACCCGCTCAACTCCACGCCCGAGATGGAGGCCTTGCTCGTCCTGGCGAAGAATCAGGCCACGTCCCTTGAGGCGTGCGCCGACACGCGTCCGACCCCCGTTTCACCGACAACGCCAGATACGCCGACACAAACGCAACCGGCCGCACCGGTTATGAACAACGTGATTCGCCACACCCCGGTCACCCAACAAAAAGAGCTCTTTCCCATTCCCCTGTATGCGCAAACCAATCCCGACGAAGACGTAAAGTCGGTCATTCTTTACTACCGCACAGTGGGCGAGCGCATCTTTCAGCAGCTACCCATGAAGCCATACGAAGGGGGCTGGGCAGCCACCATCGACTGCGACGTCCTGACGACCTTCGAGCCCACGGGCATCGACTACTACATCGCCGTCCTCGATTCCGCCACGCAGTTGCTCGCCACTGCGGGCACCGAAGCCCAGCCCTTTCAGGTCTCCATTGTTCAGGTGTTAACCGACGCCTTTCCCGTGTTGCCCAATGCTTCGCCGCCCACGCAGTGCCAGCGCACATGCCCCCCTTGGAATCCCGATTGCAACAAGGGCGGGAGCGGGGCTTGCAAAGATTACGGCGACTTCTGCTCTGCCGACAGCGATTGTTGCGACGACATGGTGTGCGCCTCTGGCACCTGTGAACCGGGCAAAGCCGGTCGCAAGCGCGGCGGTGGCGGTTCCGACGAAGAGTTTGAACACAAAGTGCGCATCATGTTGAGCGCGGGCACGGGCTTGGGTGTCGTTAGCTCTGGCACCTACGATGCCAACGATTTCCCCAACATGTACTCTGGTTTTAAAGTTGGCAATGATGCGGGCATGGCGCTGAACAAGCTGCACTTTCGCGCCGGGGTCATGGTGGCGCTCCCCGTTGAAAAACTGGAAGTGGGCGTGACCTTCCGCGGCGATCTGCCCCTGGCACCGGGCTACTCTGCCTTGGCGCCGTCAGTCATTGCCAACGCCTCTTATCGCATCCTCGGTTCCAATGCGATCAAGGGCGTACAACTCCTGGGCGTGTTTGGTTTGGGCTGGATGAACGTCATGCACCGCATTCCCTTCGATGATTGCGCGATGCAAGATATCAACGAATCCGACTTAACCTACACCTGCTCACCCTTGGATTGGTACGAACAAGATTCATCCTATGCCGTTACGCGCAACGGATTTCGCAAGTCGGGATTCCTCGGCGTCGAGCTGGGGGTCGATGCCAATTTTTGGCTCACGAAAAACTTCGGGCTAAACCTCGGCGTCATGTTTGATGTGCTGTTTCCGACGTTTGCATTCAACATGGATTTTCAAGGCGGCGTTGCCCTCCGGTTTTAGGGTTGGCAAAGCTGTTTCGGGGGTGCGTTCGCGCCTGGGTGCCGTTCATTGCCTTGACATTGGAATTTAAAACGGTGCAATCTTGTGACAGTATAATTTATCGCAATCACACCGTGAAAACGTCGTTCTTTGCATTGCAAAATATGGAGAATCCAACGTGACTGAATTGCCCATCGCCAAAAAATACACATTGCCTTTGGTGAACATCCTTCTCGTTATCCTGATGGCATGGCCAGCCCAAGCGCAACAGCAATCCAAGACAGTGGCTGTCAACCTAATACGCGAGGCCATGACGGCTTATGGCAACCTCGACGTAGACACAGCCAAGGCCAAATTGGATGCGGCGCTGGCCATGGGAGCGCAATTGGACAGCGGTACTTTGGCGCGCGTGCACATGAGTTACGGCATTTTGTGGATAGGTGGGCTTGGCGATAATGCCCGCGGACAAGACAGCTTTGTCACCGGGCGCTGCCTGGATCCAAGCGCGCAAATCGATCCGCTTTACTCCACCCCCGAGATTGAAATGATCTTTACCTTGGCCAAGGGGCAAGTGAACCCGTCCGCCTGTCAACAGCGCGGCGCGGTGCCTGCGGCCATGCCACCAACAACCGTCATGCCGGGTCCGCAACAACCGGTACAGCCCATGCCCCAGCCCATGCCTCAACCCACGGGAGCCGCGTGGGGCGCCATGCCGGCTTGCGGGTCTCACTCACCGGTGAGCGTTCAAAGCAAATCCCACGAATTGCCGCTGGCGGTACAAATCGACCAGGGACTGGCCACGCGCATCACCCGGTTGGGCATCCGCTACGCCTTCGACGGCAGCACCACTTTTTTCAACACGGAGATGAACAAGGCGGGCAGCGGCTGGGCCACGGGCATGATCACGTGCACCGACGGCCAAATCGCGAATTTCGATCCGTCGCGCATCGCCTACTTCATCGAAGGCTACGACGCCTCGGGTGTGTTGGTTTGCAGCAATGGCACCGCCGAAGCCCCGTTTACCGTTAGCATGACCCAGGGAGCAGCGGTGATGCAGGGGTTGCCGGGCACGCCCGAACCGCAAAAGTGCGGCGAATGCCCTCCCTGGGATCAAAAATGCATGGAGCGCCCCAAGGCCGAGAGCATGCCCTGCTTTGCCGATGAGGAGTGTCCGACGGGGCAAAAATGCGGCGATAGCGGTTTTTGCGAGGGCGGCGAAGACAAAGACAAGGGCAAGGGTCGGCGCGGTTCCGATGGCGAGGGCGGCGGACCTCAGTTCTTTTACGTCAACATCACCGGTGGCACGGGCGGCGGATTTGCCACGAGCAAAGATCCCTTCCTCGCCGCTGAAGGCTGGGATCAAGGCGTTTATTCCGCTGAGTACAAAAAAATCTCGGCGGGTGCTTGGGGCGGTGTGCCGCTGCGCTTTCAACTCGGCTTTCCCATCAAGCCGCGGTTTGCCTTAGAAGTGGGCATGCGGATCGATTTCCGCGCCCTGACCACCAAAATGAAACAACCCTATCCCTGTAAGGACACGGGTCCGTATGCGTGGTCCGAGTTGCGCGATGAATACGGCTTGCAATGCGGCGCTTCGACAAACGACGAGCACTATGGGGCCCTGAATTGGGAAGAGGGCGGCTGGCTCTACGCGTTTACGCGAGATTTTGCGGCGCCGGGGTTTGGCAAGGCGTTCTTGATCAACATGCGGGCGCGTTACAAGTTCGTCTTAGAAGAAAAAATACAGGTCTCCTTTTTTGGCGGCCTCGGCTACGGACATCTCTTCTACGCACCCAAAACCAAGGACGTAGACATGGATGGCAAACGCGACGTTCAGTTTTCAACGCCGGGCATGATTAACCTCGAGCTCGGTCCCGCTTTGTCGATTTACCTAAACCGCAACTTTGGCTTTGTCTTCGAGGTGCCCATCGACTTGGTGTTTGGCCAGGCCGGTTCCTTTGGTCTCAACGCCGAATTGGCTGTCGGTATTAGCTTTGGTGGCTGATATGGCCGCCAACGAAACCCTGGTCTTTTTATTTGCGCAGCGCTTGCGCAACACCCCCGACAAACCCGCCTTGATGGAGCGCCAAGGCGATCACTGGGTCGCTGCGTCGTACAAAGAGTGGAACAACCGCTCGCGCGCCATCGCCACGGCGATGTTGGACGACGGCCTCGAAAAAGGGGAAACAACCGCCATCTTTTCATATTCGCGTCGTGAATGGGTCGAAGCGGATTTGGCCACACTCCTGGCGGGCGGCGTCACCAGCACCATCTATCACAATTTGGCTGGCGAAACCGTCGAGCACATCTTGCAAGATGCAAAGCCGCGCATCGTCTTCATCGAAGGTCCCTTGCAGATGCGGGCGCTGACCGATGCGTCGGGGACGCGAAAGTTTCCCGACTCCGTGAAGCGCATCGTGTATTTTCAAAATCGCCAAACACCGCCCGCCCCATTGGGCAAGCCCACCCCTCCCGAAATCAGCCTGGCCGAAATCGTTCCGGAGTCCGTGCGTCCCCTGCTGATCAGCATTGAGGATTACGTGCGAAAAGGGCGCGATCGAATGGGTGATTTGTTTGAAACGCTAGAGCAGCGCATCGCGAACATCGCTCCCGAGGACACCGCCAAAATCATTTACACATCGGGCACCTCGGGGCAGCCCAAGGGCGTCATGCTCTCCCATGCCAATCTGTGTTCCGTCACCACCGACTTGCCCAAGACGGTGGGCATTCGCCCCACAGATGTCTCACTGCTCTTTTTGCCCCTGGCGCATGTGTATGCCCAGCTCGTCCTCCATGCCCAATTGCGCATTGGGTTTACGCTGGCGTTTGCGCGCTCCATGCTGACAGCCGTCGACGACGCGCAGTCCCTACGGCCCGACTTCTTTGTGTCGGTGCCGCGCCTCTTCGAAAAAATTTACGACACCCTCATGGCCAAAGTGGACGCCTCGCCACCTTTGCAGCGCGCCATTTTTAACTGGGCATCCGAGGTGGGCAACCAGGTCAGCGCGCAGCGGCAGCAAAATGCCTCTCCAGGATTGGCGCTCAGCGCCAAGGGCCTCCTGGCAGAGCGCCTCGTTTTTTCGAAGTTAAAAGCCACCCTGGGGGGGCGCATCCGCTTCATGGTTTCAGGCGGCGCCGCGCTCTCACCCGCGTTGCTCTCCTTCTTTCACGCCGCCGATCTCCTCATCCTCGAAGGCTACGGCATGACCGAAAACGCCTCCTTGAGCCATCACAATCATTTTCATCGCTACCATTTTGGCACCGTTGGATATGCGCTCAACGGTGTTGAGACCCTCATCGCCGATGATGGCGAAATTTTATTGCGCGGCCCGGGCGTGATGAAGGGATACCACAATTTGCCCGAGGATACGCGCGAGGCCATCGACGACGCGGGTTGGTTACACACGGGTGATATCGGCGAAATCGACGCGAACGGCTGCTTGAAAATCACCGATCGAAAAAAAGATTTGATCGTGACCTCCGGGGGCAAAAATATCGCGCCCGCACCCATTGAGGCGTCCCTGTGCCGGTTGAAGCTCATCAACCAGGCGATGCTGTTCGGCAACAACAAAAACTACGTGACCGCGCTGATCACCTTGGACAACGAGGCGGCTATGCGCTGGGCCAAAGAGGCGGGCCTCGACGTCGCTGAAAAAGATCTGTACCGCACTCCGCAAATTATCGCCGCAGTGGAGGCGCAAATTTCGTCGCTCAATGCATCGCTAGAGCGCTACGAGACCATCAAAAAATTCGCCATCGCACCGCGCGAATTTTCCATCGATAAAGGCGAGATGACGCCGAGTTTGAAGCTGCGCCGAAAGGTGATTGCGAAAAACTTTGCCGGGTTACTCAACACCTTGTACACCAGCGTTTCCCATCATCCGTAAAGCGTGCAAACGTCGCTGGATTCGCCTTGACGCGCTTTTTGTCCTTTGCTATGAGACTTCGACCGTTAACAAGCGGTAACTGCGTTTCCAGCAGGCGCGTAGCTCAGTGGGAGAGCACTACCTTGACACGGTAGGGGTCAGCGGTTCAATCCCGCTCGCGCCTACAATTATCGTCGTCCTCGCAGTTTGCGGACGCCCTAACCCAGAAGATCAAAGAATCGACTCACATGAATGCTCCACACAACCGATTTGCGGAAGGCACGGTCGGAGCGGCGCTTGCCCAATCCGGAAAATTAAAAGACAACACTGTTGCGGCGAAGGTGAGCGGCGTTTTAACCGATTTACACGCGCAGATTTCACAAGACGAATCCATTGAACCCATTGCTGTTACTGATGCGGACGCCCTCATGGTCATCCGTCACTCGGCAGCGCACGTTATGGCCGATGCGGTGCAGCGCCTTTTCCCCGGCACCCAAGTCACCATTGGTCCCGCCATCGACAACGGTTTTTATTACGACTTTGACCGGCCCCAGGGCGGGTTCACCGAAACGGAATTGGCGGACATTGAAAAAGAGATGGAGAAGGTCATCGCCGCGCGCAAACCGTTTGTGCGGCGCACCATTACCCGCGCGGAAGCCCGCCAGCTTTTCGAGCAAAACAACGAGCAGTACAAGCTGGAGTTGTTGGAAGCCATCGATCCCGCTGCCGAGGTCTCGCTCTATTCTCATGGCGATTGGGTCGATCTGTGTGCAGGGCCTCATCTGCCGCACACGGGCCTGATTCCGTCGTTCAAGCTTCTGTCGAGCGCCGGGGCCTATTGGCGCGGTGACGAGCGCAACAAAATGCTGTCGCGTATCTACGGCACGGCCTTTGCCAACAAAAAAGAATTGCGCAAGTACTTGGCCGACTTAGAAGAAGCCAAAAAGCGCGACCACCGCAAGCTGGGCAAGGAGCTCTCGCTGTTTAGCATCGACGAACAAATCGGCGGCGGCTTGGTGCTGTGGCATCCGCGCGGCGCCCTGGTGCGCACCATCCTTGAGGACCATTGGCGCAGTGCACACCAACGGCATGGCTACGAACTGATTATCACGCCGCACATCGGGCGCTCTCATCTGTGGGAAACATCTGGGCATCTCGAGAATTACGCCGAGAACATGTACGCGCCCATGGAGATCGAGGGCAACCCCTACTACATCAAGCCGATGAACTGCCCGTTCCACATCGCAATTTACAAAAACGCGCTGAAGTCATACCGCGATCTGCCCATCCGCTGGGCCGAACTCGGCACGGTGTATCGCTTTGAGCGCTCGGGACAACTGCACGGCTTGCTGCGCGTGCGCGGGTTCACGCAAGACGATGCGCATCTCTTCATGCGCGTCTCCCAACTGCCCCAAGAAATTGCCAAGGTGCTTTCGTTTTCTTTGCAAATGCTGCGCAATTTTGGCTTCTCAGACCTGGAAATTATGCTGGCCACGCGACCCGCCGAGAAGTCCATTGGCGACGCCGAAATATGGGAAAAAGCCGAAAACGCGCTGCGCTACGGCCTCGAATCTCAGGGCGTTTCCTATACGCTGGACGAAGGGGGTGGGGCGTTCTACGGTCCGAAAATCGACATCAAAATCAAGGACGCTATCGGGCGCACCTGGCAGTGCTCGACCATCCAAGTCGACTTCAATTTGCCGGAGCGGTTCGACTTAACGTACATCGGCGAAGATTCATCCCGCCACCGACCGGTGATGGTGCACCGGGCGTTGCTGGGCTCCATCGAGCGCTTCATGGGCATCATGATCGAGCACTATGCGGGCGCGTTTCCCGTTTGGTTGTCTCCGGAGCAGGTGGTGCTCGTAACGGTGTCCGATCGACACGACGCATTTGCGCGCGAAGTGGAAGAGCGCTTGAGAACGGCGGGCATTCGTGTTCAACTCAATGCCAACAATGAAAAACTCGGTGCCAAAATTCGCGAGGCGCGTTTGCTGAGGGTTCCGGTTATCGCTGTGATCGGCGATAGCGAGGTCGAACAACGCGGCGTATCGTTGCGCACACGCGAAGAAGGCGATATTGGTTTTCAACCGCTGGACGCATTTTTGGCCTGGATGAAAGCGGCTGCGCAGGCGCCGTCAATTTAGTTTGCGTGCAATCGAACTGCTCAATACACGCAGTTTTTAGGGTAAGGAGGTCCCGTCATTCGAAGTAACCCACGTCAATCGCGACCGAATCAAATTCGCTTAAATGAAATGATTCGCCGCCCCGAAGTTCGTGTAATCAATCCAGATGGACAACAGCTCGGCATTCAGCCCATTCGACAGGCCATTGCACTGGCCCAGGAGTTCGGGTTGGACCTCGTGGAGATCAATCCCAAGGCGGATCCACCGGTGTGCCGCATCATGGACTTTGGCAAGTTTAAGTACGAACAAAAAAAGCAGGCCGCGGTGGCCAAGAAACGACAGCGCATTATTGAAATTAAAGAAGTGAAAATGCGCCCCAAGACGGATACGCACGATTTCGATTTTAAGATCAAGCATGTCCGCCGTTTTCTCGAAGAGGGCAACAAGGCCAAATTGACCATCCGCTTTAAAGGGCGGGAAATGGCCCACCCGGATATGGCGGCGAAATTGCTCGACAAAGTGGTGGAAGCTTGCCGCGATATCGCCGTGGTCGAGCAAACCTACCGCATGGAAGGGCGCACCATGACGATGATTTTGGCCCCCATACCGGGGCGTGTTCCCACGGCACCGGCAACGCGCACGGCCAAAACATCGGATGCCCCCGAAGCGGAGAATGCCGCCGCCGAACCGACGAGCAGCGATGCGCCTCCCGCCGCCGAACCGAGCTGACGATACGAAACAGGACAAGATGTTCGCCAACAAGAGATGTTTTTGCTTGCGATTGCCTGTTGCCACGTGTAAATAGCGAAGTCCTTAAGCGCCACACTTATCGATGTCGCTTAAGATGTTGACTGCACGTTGCGTGCCAATCAGTTAAGGATGTCACGATGCCGAAAATGAAAACCAACCGAGCTGCGGCAAAACGTTTTCGCAAGACTGCGAGTGGAAAAATTCGCTGCGACAAGCCGTTTCACAGCCACATTCTCACCAAGAAGTCCTCGAAACGAAAACGCCGTTTGCGCAAAAACGATATTGTAGATGCGACAAGCACACGCCAGGTTCGCAAGCTTTTGCCCTACTTGTAAACGCACGTAGGCAAAACACCTCACTGAAAACGGAGCATTGTCATGCGAGTAAAAAGAGGCTTTAAAGCCAGACGACGAAGAAACAAAGTTTTGAAAGCGGCCAAGGGTTATTTTGGATCGCGGAATCGCTTGTTCCGCATGGCCAATATGGCGGTTCTCCATGCGTGGAGAAATGCCTGGATTGGCCGCAAACTGCGCAAGCGCGATATGCGAAAACTGTGGATTACCCGTATCAACGCCGCAGCGCGTCTCAACGGTACCAGCTATTCACGCTTCATGGGCGGACTGAACAAAGCCAATGTCGTTTTGGACCGTAAAATTCTGTCGGACATTGCCATTGCAGATCCGGCTGGATTTGCAGCCGTTGTGGCGATCTCTCGTGCCAACTGAACCCCACCAACGTTCTTTCTTTAATCGCTATTCATCTCATCTGATTTGTTAAGGAGCATCTCATGGATCCGCAGGAGATCATTGCCCAGTTGCGCGCATTGACTGACGGCTTCGAACGCCAGTTGTCTGGCCTCGAGAGCGAGCAATCCATTCGTGAACACCAAGCTGCATTTCTCTCCAAGAAAGGCAGCCTCGCTCAACTACAGGCCCTGTTGGGGAAACTACCTCAGGAGTCGCGCAAGGAAGTGGGGGCGGCGTTCAACGAAGCCAAGCAACGCATTGCCTCGCAGGCGCATGACGCGCTGACGGCGTTGGCCAAGCAGGCCGAGGCAGCGTACCTGCAGCAGTACACTGACCTCTCGCTGCCGGGGCGCCGCCCGACCATTGGGCACATGCACCCGCTGAGCATCGTGCTGTACGACATTGTGGATGTCTTTGTGTCGATGGGGTTTGATGTGGCCCTGGGGCCCGAAATCGAAACCGATCTGTACAACTTTGAGAAGCTGAACTTCCCGGCGGATCACCCGGCGCGGGACATGCAAGATACGCTGTTCATCGAAGAGGGCAAAACCCTGCTGCGTACGCACACCTCGCCCGTGCAAGTGCGCACCATGTTGCAGCGCCCCTTGCCCATCCAGGTGGTGGCCCCCGGCGCCGTATACCGCAGAGACGACGACCCCACGCACAGTCCCATGTTCTTTCAAGTGGAGGGCCTGCTCGTCGACAAAGGCGTGCACTTTGGGCATTTGAAGGGCGTGCTCGACGCCTTCTTGCACCAGGTGTTTGGCGCGGATGTCACGACGCGCTTTCGCCCCAGTTTCTTTCCGTTCACCGAACCCTCTGCCGAAGCCGACATTCAATGCATTGTCTGTCGCGGCAAAGGGTGTCGCCTGTGTTCGCAGACGGGCTGGATCGAGATTTTGGGCTGCGGCATGGTCGACCCCAATGTGTTGGCCGGCGTGGGCATCGACCCCGAGGTGTACACGGGATTCGCCTTTGGCTTGGGCGTCGATCGCATCGCCATGTTGCGCTACGAGGGGATCACGAGCATCAAACTTTTTTACGAGAACGACCCGCGCTTTCTCGGTTGCTTTGCGAGGTAGTCATGCTGGCCAGTTACCAATGGTTGACAGCGCTTGCTGGTTTTTCGGTATCGCCCCAAGAGCTCGCCGATCGCTTTACATTTGGCGGCTTAGAAGTGGACAGCCTGGTGCACCGCGGGCCGGAGTTCGCGCACATTGTCTTGGCGGAGGTTGTCTCGAAAGAGGCGCATCCGCGCCGTGAAAATTTGCACGTGGTGCAGGTCAATGACGGCACCTCGTCGCTGCAGGTCGTTTGTGGCGCTGGCAATTGTCCGGGACCCGGGGGGCGCGTCGTGCTCGCCAAGGTGAGCGCCAATGTAGGGGGAATCGAAATTGCACCCCGCGAGCTCGGCGGTGTTGCGTCGACGGGTATGTTGTGTTCCGAGGCTGAGCTGAATATTGGCCCGGAGAAAGACGGCATCATCGTCGTGGACGACGCGGTGACGGCGCCGCTGGGCACACCCATCGCCGAGGCGCTGGCATTGGAAGATTGGATCTTCGAGCTGGGCGTCACCCCCAATCGGCCGGACGCGCTGAGTCATTGGGGATTGGCCCGCGAAATGTGTCTGCTGTACGAACGCCCCTTTGTCCCGGCACCGGTGGTCCCGGCGCCGGTGGATGGGATCGCTTGTGGCGACGTGGTGTCCATTGTGATCGACGATGCGGAGGGGTGTCCGCGGTATGCGGCGGCCCTGGTGCGCGGCGTCACCGTTGGCCCGAGTCCCTTCGACCTGCGCTACCGCTTGCACTGCTTGGGCATCCGCCCCATCTCCAATCTGGTCGACATCACCAACGCGGTGTTGTTGCTCACGGGACAGCCCCTGCACGCCTTTGATTTCGCCAAGCTGTCAGCGCCCCAAATCGAAGTGCGCCGCGCCCGCAAAGGCGAATCAATAAAGACCCTCGACGGAGAGACGCGCGCCTTGCTGGAGACAGATTTGCTCATCTGCAGTGACGATGTGCCGGTGGCCATCGCCGGTGTGATGGGCGGATTCGACTCGGAGATCAGCGATGAGACACGGGACGTGCTGATTGAGTGCGCTTACTTTCAACCCTCTTCTGTTCGCCGGACATCGAAGCGGCTAAAGCTCAGCAGCGAGGCTTCTTATCGTTTTGAGCGCGGTGTGGATCCGTTGGGGGTTCCCCAGGTGTTGGATGTGGCGGTGCCGTGGGTCACCTCCCTGGCGGGCGGTGCGGCGGCTCCGGGTTTTGTCGACGCGATGCCCGCGCCCATTGCGCCCGCGGCGGTTCCATTTCGCCCCAGTCGCTTCGCCACCATTATGGGCCACGCGCTCCCCGAAGCGGAGATGCAGCGCATTCTCCAGGGATTGGGCGCCACGATTGCGGTACAGGCCGACGATGCCTGGGTGGTGCACGTCCCCACAACGCGCCCCGACATCGGCCGCGAAATCGATTTGATCGAAGAGCTGGCCCGCGTCCACGGACTGGACAAGGTACCGGCGAGCCTGCCGCGGCTGCAATCCATCACGCCCCAGCGCCGCGAATTCGATCTCATCCGCCGGGCCAAAGAGGTCTTGTTGTCCTGCGGCCTGGATGAATCCATCTCTTATTCTTTTGTGCCCGCGTCTTTGCTGAAGGGGCTGCACCACAACGCGCAGGTGGTGCGCATCGCCAATCCATTAAATGCGGAGCGCGACGCCATGCGGACCACGCTGCTCGGCGGGCTGCTCGAAAACTTGAAGCGCGCGCAATCGCGGTACATGCACCGCTTTGCACAATTTGAAGTGGGGCGCTCGTTTCACGCCAACGGGGCTGCCGAATTGCCCGATGAAGTCGTGCGCGTCGCCGGAGTGCTCTTTGGCCACCGCCCGGGTTGGCCGGGAGAGCTGGGCGATGCCTACGATTTCAGCGATATCCGAGGCGTCGTCGAGGTGCTGTCGGAGCGCATGACCGGTGCTGTGGCGCAATTGGTGCCGACTCGCGAAGCGCCGTGGTTGCATCCCGGTCGCTCCTGCGAGGTGCGCATTCAGGGCGTGCGAGTGGGCTTTGTCGGAGAGGTGCACCCCGAATGCCTCGCCTCGTTAAAAATGCCCCGGGGCGCTTTGTGCTTCGAGTTGGACTTGTTGGCCCTCGCTGCCCACGAAGCAACCCCGCGCGCGCTGCCGCTGAGCGATTATCCGCCGATGACGCGCGACGTGGCCTTCTTGGCCGATAGCGACTTGGATGCCATGCCCATCGCCGAAGCCTTGCAACAAAACGCAGGACCGCTGGCGGTGTCGGTTCATTTGTTCGATGTGTATGCGGGGCAGGGCGTTGCGAACGACAAAAAGTCCTTGGCCTTTTCGGTGCAATACCGCGCCATGGATCGCACGCTGACCGACGCCGAAGTGGATGCCGCCCACCAGCAAGCAGTGGCCACCGTCAGCGCACAGTTTTCGCTCTCCATTCGCTAGCCCATCCGGCAGGGCAGCGCACCGCGGTTTTGCCGCGCGATTTCTCCTTTTTTTCGACAAAAGCCCTCGTCATGACAAAAGCGTGATGAACCCGTGATGAAGCAGTGACGTGCTTGGGGTAGCGTTCTGCGCAACGAAAGGAACCAGCGATGTCTATGTTACAAAATGCTTCTCCGGCAGAAAGCCAAGCGAAACCCAAACGAATTTTGCTCAGCGGTGTCTTTGGCCCCTTCGGTGTCGACGATGACTTTGGCCGAAAAGAAAACATCATGGAGTTGTTTCACAACCAGGTCACCAAGGCGCAGGGGCTGGCTTCGTTTCGCTTTCACCACCGCAGTTTTGGCCTGTACTTTATCGCCGCAAACCTCGATGCGGATGTCGCGGTGCTCGACTTTCCCAGCCGCAGCCGCTTCATCGCCGAGCTCCGCAAGGGTTACGACGCCGTCGGCATTTCCTTTATTACGCCCAATTATGTGAAGGCGCGCGAGATGGCACGCTTGGTGCGCGAGTTGAGCCCCGGCACCGAAATTATTTTGGGCGGGCACGGCGCTGCCATCGAAGGCGTCGAAGAACTCATCCCCTGCGATCACGTCGTAAAAGGGGAGGGCATTGCGTGGATGCGTCGCTATGTCGGACAAAACCCCGCGGATCCCATTTTTCATCCGGCCCTGCCGTCCACGGAGATGCAACGCATTTTTGGCGTGCCGGTTCCGGGACCCACCGCCAGTCTGCTCGTACCCGGCGTCGGGTGTGTCAATGCGTGTAACTTTTGCAGCACGTCCCATTTCTTTGGCAAAAAATACACCGCCTACCTCAGCACCGGGAAAGAAATCTTCGACACCTGTCGCCGCATTGCCGACCTGCGCGGTACCGACGCGTTTTTCATCATGGATGAGAACTTCCTGAAGGACAAAGAGCGGGCCCTCGAATTGATCGCAGAGATGGAGCGGCACCAGCGGTTCTTCACCTTTCATGTGTTTTCATCGTGCGAGGCCATCGTGTCATTCGGCATCGAAAACATGGTGAAGCTCGGCGTATCTTTTTGCTGGATTGGCTTCGAGTCCAAGACCGATAAAACCTCCTTCGCGAAGAACAACGGCATCGACCCCCGCGACTTGGTGCGCCAGTTGCGCGACTTTGGCATCTCCGTCTTGGGTTCTGGCATCTTGTGCATGGAGCACCACACGCCCGAAAACATCCAGGAGGACATCGACTTCATGATCGGCATCGAAGCCGATACGGTGCAGTTCATGCTGTTTACGCCGTTGCCGGTGACGGCTTTGTACAAGCGGCACAAAAAAATGGGGCTGTTGCGCATGGATTTGCCCTTCGAGGAATGGCACGGGCAAAAACACCTCAATTGGCGCCATCCCGCCTTTCCGGGCGATTTGCCGGAGCAGTTTTTAAACGGTGCTTTTCGCAAAGAGTACGAAATCAACTCAAGCACCATTTACCGTGTCGTCGAAACAGCGGTGCGTGGCTACCAAACCCTTTCGGTGCTTCGCGATGATTCACCCATCATGCAGTCGAGGCTCGAAACCCTGCGGAGCCGCGTACTGGAGTACGCCGTAATGCTGCCGGTCATCCGCGCGCACGCGGTCAATGATTTGGAGCGCCAACGAGCGCAGGAGCTGGACAGCAAAATTCAAGAGCTGATCGCACCCTTGGGCCTGAAAGATATCGCATTGCGCACGGCCGCACGCGCGTTTGCGCGCTGGTGGCAGTTGCGCGTGGCCCTGAAAGGCGATGTGTTGCAGCCCGCCACGATCTTCACCGAATTTCGTTTGTCCGAACGCCGAAAGGGGCGCTTCCCCTTGCCGCTGGTCGAGGTCAATCCCTTTGTGCCGCAGGGCATCCGCGGACTAGATGTAGCCGCCATGGTGCCGGTTTCTTCCGACTGACTCCCCTGACGCTGGTTTTCTTTGCAGCATGCTGTTCCCAATTCGTGTATGTAAAGAAGCATTATGACACGTGGAAAACTGATCGTTTTCGAAGGCATTGACGGTTCGGGCACCTCGACCCAGGTGCGTCTTCTTCACGAGACAATGGTGGCCAGCCTGCGCACGGTACACGCAACAGCGCAACCGTCGGGAGGCCCTATCGGCAACATGGTGCGTCAAATTTTGCGCGGCCGCATTGTTAGCCGCGACAACCGCCCAATGGATTGGCAGACCATGGCCCTGCTGTTTGCCGCCGACCGACAAGACCAACAACAAAACGAAATCTTGCCGCACCTCGAAAATGGCGTGCACGTGATTTGCGATCGCTATGTGCAGTCCTCCATTGTTTACCAAGGGGTGAGCGCCGACGACTCCGATGCGCAGCGCTGGATTGGCGACGCCAATCGCTACATCATTCCGCCGGATGTCGTGTTTTATTTGCGCATCGACGCCGCCACCGCTGCACAGCGCCGTGCTGCGCGAAACGAGCCCGCCGAAATCTTTGACGATGTGTCGTTCCAAGAAAAATTGATCGCGGTGTACGACCGAATGGCCGCCATGTTTCCGGGGGTTCCGGTGATGACCATCGATGCGACGCAATCGGTAGAGGATATCGCCACATCAGCATGGCGCGTTGTCAGCAAAATGCTCAATGGAGAAGACTAAATGATCCACCAACGTACTCTTGTCTTATTGCTGTTCTTGGCGCTGTCTCTGTTGGCCGCTGCTTGTGGGGGAGCGACATCGAAGATTGAAGAAACCAACATTGCCGCGGATATGGCGGCGCAGGGCGCGCTGTCCCAGGCCGAAGAACCCGCGCCAGCCGAGGCGCCCGTGACCCACATCGACAGCACAACGCGCGCCGAACTCGACACCTTTTTGGCCAAGGGCCCTCCATTTTTGCTGGGGCAAATTCAGGTGAATCCCGTATTCAAAAATGGCGCATTTGCGGGGTGGGAGATGGCGGCGTTTCGCGGCGAGCTGCGGTCGGTGCTGGGCCTGATACCCGGCGATGTGGTGGTGCGCGTCAACGCCATGCCCATTGAGAGGCCCGAACAAATCGAAGCCATTTATCAAAAATTAAAGACTGAAACACACATCGTATTTGACATCGTTCGGGACGGTAAGCCCCAGCAACTCTCCGCACCGATTGCGACCGATGAGCCCGTCGCTTCGCCGTGATGAACGTGCGCTGATGCTGCGGTGGCGTAGGCACACAAAGTGGAACGCCTGCTGTTGCCCAATCACAAAACACCTTTGTTTCCAAACCGCATTGTTGCTGTTGTGGCTGCTGTCGATGATTGCCTGCAGCGAGAATGGCGCTGATGTAACGGACGTGACATGGGATGGGAGGGCACCGCACATTTTGGGGGGCACGCCAGACGTCGAGCACGGTTTTGTCGGGGCGCTCACCCTGGCACCGTCGGGGGCTGTGGTGTGCAGCGCCGCGCTCATTTCGCCCTACCACGTCTTGACGGCGGCCCATTGTTTAACCGACCGGAAGCTGACGTCATTGCGCTTTTTTGTGGGCGATGCCGCGACCGAAACCGGGGGACGCTACATCCGCATTTCCAGCGCCCACCCGCATCCAGATTTCGATACGCTCTTTTTTGCTTTTGACGCCGCTGTCTTGCGTCTTGCCGAGCCAGTACACGATGTGCCCGTTGCGGCGCTGTCCCAAAATCCAGAGATAGATCTGCACGGCGCGGGGGCTGTGTTGTTTTCGGGCTTTGGGCAGCGCGACGACGGCTCTTCTGGCGCGCGATATCAGGCGTTGGTGTCGGTGGCGAGTCAGTCATCGAGCATGTTTTCAACGCAATACACCGAGGCCTTGCGCACCGGTCTTTGCTTTGCCGATTCTGGCGCGCCGGCCTTGCGCGCGCATCCCGAAGACCCCGAAATTATCGGCATCATCTCAGGCGTGTTGGCATGGAATCATGCGGTTGACCCCTGCCACGGCACCTACAACATTACGCGCTTGCTGCCCGTGTTGCCCTTTGTCGCTGAGGTGCTGGGGCAAGACACCGCTGCCTTGAATTGCCGAGACATCCCCGCGCTCTGCCCTTGTTCGGCAGCGTGCCACGCGGACGGACGCTGCGTAGTGGCGCGTTGCGAGGTGCACAATTGCATGGATGCCTTTCAGTGCTTGTCCGCTTGCCCCGCGTTTGATGGCGCTTGCTTTAATGATTGCTACATCGCCACGCGCGCGTGCAGCCGGGCAGACTTGCATCAGTTCATCACATGCGGTGCGGCGCACTGCGCCCAGACTGCAGAACGCAATGTGCTGGCTTGTCTCGAACAGCACTGTGCGGATGCGTTGGCCAATTGCATGACATCGCGTGGCTGTGCCGATGATGACGCCGAACCACAGGATACGACACCGCCGGCGGACACAGACTCTGCGGCGCTGCAGGACGGACCAGGAGACAGCGTTTCTGATACGGTGTCTTCACCAGAGGGCGTTTCTCCGCATGCGGACACCGCGCCGGGCCACGGGGTGACACCGGAGCAGGAAACAGCGTCCACGACAATGGTGTTGGGGGGGTGTGCCACGCCGCGGGGGCAGATCCCGCCGAACACGCGTCCTTCGCTGTTGTCGCTGTGGTTTTAAAACAGGGTGCGGGTTGTGCGCACATGCATCCGCGACGGTTCCTGTGGATTTTTGAGGCGTTTTCGTATAAATCTCTTTCGAATTTAAGGGCGGGATGCTTTTGTCGCGTCAAAGTTGTCCCCTGCGAACAACGATTTGGCCGCGTTGGCCACAACCTCTCAAAGGAGAAACACTATGTCCATTCAAGTTCTTGCCCCGATGGTAGGAAAGGTTGTCAGCGTGTTGGTGGAAGTTGGCAGTGAAGTGGCGGAAGACGACGCCGTAATCATGATCGAGGCGATGAAGGTCGAAATGCCCGTGGGCGCGCCTGCAGACGGTACGGTGAAAGCCATTCACGTCCAACCTGGTGACACCGTTGATGGCGATCAACTCCTGATGGAGATCGACGAATAACGACACCACGCCTACCTCATCTGCATCTTTGCACAAACCACCCTTTCGCATACGCCTGGTAACACCGATCATTCACGCCGCTGAGCGCCGCGCCATCGCCCGGGTTTTGGATAGCGGGCACTTGGTCGCCGGAGCGCAGGCCGCTAGTTTTGAGCAAGCGTTGGCGCAACTGAGCGGGCGGCGTTTTGCCGTGGCGCTTTCATCGGGTACTGCGGCCTTGTTGGCGGGCATGCGCGCCATGAATATTGGCCCCGGTAGTACGGTGGTGGTGCCGGCGTTTGCCTTTCCTGCCGCCGCCATGGTCGCCGATTTTTTGGGGGCCACGGTGCGGTTTTGCGATGTGGATGCGCACACCTGGAACATGACGCCGCAGACGTTGCGCCCGCTTTTGGCAGCCGAAGACGTCGACTTGGTCGTGCCGGTTGATCTGTTCGGGCATCCCGCGCCTGCTGGAGCGTTGGCGTCGCTCTGCCAAAAATGGGGTGCGCGCCTCTTGGTGGATGCGGCTTGTTCGCTGGGGGCCACGCGCGATCAGCGTCCGGCGGGCAGCTTTGGCGACGGCGCCATTTTCAGTTTTCACCCGCGCAAAGTCGTGACGGCATTTGAAGGCGGCGCCTTTGTCACCGATTGTGAAACGTTGGCCGCTACCGTGCGCACCTTTCGCAACCTCGGACAGTCCCCCGAGGGCTTTGTAACGGTGGGGTTAAATCTGCGCCCCTCAGAGATTGGGTTCGCTTGTGCCCTGGCGCAACTGCCGCACCTGGTGGAGCGGTTGCGGGTGCGCTGTCAATGGGCGCGCGAATACCGACGGGCTCTGCAGTCATTGCCGTTGACCTTTCAAGCCGACGAACCCGGCGTGGTAGCCAATGGCCAGTCCCTGGTGGTGTGCGTGCCCGAGTCTTTCGGAGCATCCGGACGCGACGCGCTGATAACGCATCTAGCGACCGATGGCGTTGAGGCGTGCATCGCCGGATGGTCGGCCTCCCGCGTGCCCCCACTGCGCACGCGTTGGCGCGTTGATGAGCCACACCTGCCAAATGCGCTGGCCTTGCACCAACGGGGCTTGGCGTTGCCACTCCACGAAAACTTGTCTAGAGTCGATGTGCAAACAGTGATACACAGCGTGCGAGAAGGCTGCCAAAAAATTGAGTTGCAACGATGAATGACGCCCCGGCCAACGATGTTCCCAAAATGATCGAAGTCGTCGACTTGGAAAAGACCTTCCATATCGGTTTTTTTCGGCGCAAGGTCGAGGCGGTGCGCAGCGTGAGTTTTCACGTTGAAAAGGGAGAGGTCTTCGGCCTTCTGGGCCCCAACGGCGCCGGAAAAACCACGACGCTGAAGATGATGATGGGGTTGATCCGCATGGATAGGGGGCGCATCCAGTTGCTCGGGCAATCCGCCAAGTCGCACCACGCACGAGAAAGTGTGGGCTACCTACCCGAAAACCCCTACTTCCACGAATACCTGACCCCGCGCGAACTTTTGGGCTTTTATGGCCAACTGTGCGGCCTTTCCTCTGCCCAAATTTCCGAACGGCGCGACCAGCTCATCGAGCGGGTTGGTTTGTCTCACGCGGCGACGCGTCCGCTGCGCAAATTCTCCAAGGGAATGCTGCAGCGCATCGGTATTGCTCAGGCCCTCATCGCCAAGCCCTCCTTGCTCATTCTCGACGAGCCCATGTCGGGCCTCGACCCCATCGGCCGAAAATTCGTCATGGATTTGATGCAGGAGCTGCGCGATTCCGGCGTGACCATTTTGTTCAGCTCGCACATTTTGTCCGATGTGGAGCGCCTGTGCGATCGGGTGGTCATTCTCAATCATGGGCGCAAGGTGTCCGAGGGACCGCTGACGGAATTGCTCAAAACCGATTCGGGCGAAAACCGCACGCTGGAAGACTTGTTTGTCGAAAAAGCGATGGCGCTAAACGTCTGATGTTCTTTCCCGCATTTCACCCCATTGACCCGCCAAAACGGAAGTCATATAACCACGCCCTGAATTGCCCCCGCAGAACCCCGAAATACGGTGCGACGTAGCGCTGCGGGCGAACGAAATGGAAGACACGTGACGCGAAAAAAAATCATTGTCAAGGACAAGGCCGCCAAGGCCAGAGACCTGGATCCCACCCAAGACGACTTCGTAACGAGTTCGATGTCTTTTCTGGACTGGCTGGTGCAGTACCGCCGTCAAGTGGGCGCCCTAATTGCGGTGGCCTTAATCGCTTCCCTTGGCGCCATTGCCTACCATCACTTCCGCGACAAAAAAAATGCGGACATGACCGCCAAACTCTCTGGGGTTCTCGATGCCACCACGGCCTTGGTTCTGCCGCCCGCGCCCGGCGCTGATATCCCCCCGCCGCAAAACGACGGCATGCTTACCTTCGACAGCCTCGAAGCGCGCAGCACCGAAACCCTATCGCGGGCTGCCAAAATTCAAGGCGAGTTGGACGACCTTTACGCGCCCATTTTGTCGCTCCTCGAAGGGGCGGCCATGGCCGACAAAGGCGACCTCAATGCCGCAACCAAATTGCGCGCATTCTTACGTGAGCGCTCCGCCCCCCAAACATGGCTCGATCCCGGTGCTCAGGTGGGCCTTATTTCCGTATTAAACGCCGCGGGAAAATCCGACGAGGCCGCCACTGTGGCCGCTGATCTCAAAAAGACTTCTTCGGGGCGCCTGTCGCATTGGGCCGATCTGGAGTTGGCGCGCAGCGACTGGCAGTCTGGCAACAATGACGTGGCACGCACGCGGCTGGCATCCCTAATGGACAAGCTCGTCGCCGAGGGCAAACCCGATGCCCAGGATTATCTTTTTGTGGAAGCGCGCTCCATGCTGCTCTCTTTAGATCCTACGGCCCAAGTACCCGACTTGCCCGTGAGCATTAGCCCCGAAATTTTGCAGCAGCTCTTGCAAATGCGCGACGCGGGTGGCGGAGTCCTTCAGTGAAACGGATGCGCTGGCGTCCGGTGGCGCTTTGCTTGGCGTTCGCTTTGCTTGCGCTTTCCTGTCGCCACATGCAGCCGGCTCCAACCCACAGCAAAAAACACCCCCAACACGCTGTGTTGACATTTCGCTGGCAGAAACCCCTGCACTCCAACATGCCCAATTTTCAGGTGCCCGGCATGTTCGAGGCCAACGATCGCTTTTATCCGGTCGAGACGGCGGGCATTGGCTTTGATACCGATGCGCGCCGCGTTTTCATCGGTGCGGCCGTGGGGGGATTTTATTGCCTGGATGCCTTTTCTGGCCAAACGGTGTGGCGCTATTCGCTGCGCACGCCGGTGGGATCCACGCCCATTTACGATGCGGAACGCCTCCGCGTTTATTTCGGTACCGATGACGGCGTTTTGTACGCGCTGCACGCTCGGTCCGGGCGCTTGCTTGCCCAATTGGAGACCGGTGCCGAGATACGGCGAAAAATCTGGCTGCGCGAAGACACCATTTACTTCGCCAATGCCGACAACACGGTGATGGCGGTTGATCCCATGACCTTCGAGACCATTTGGCGCTATCGACGCGCGCCGGTCGAGGGCTTTAGCGCAGCGGGATACAGCGATTTGCGCTTTGATGGCGACAGTGTTTACGTGGGGTTCAGCGACGGTTTTCTCGTCTCGCTGGACGCCGCCACCGGTGTGGCCAACTGGGAGCAGGACTTGGCGTCTGAAGCCGTGGCCAATCTCAAGCCCAACGAATTCAAGCTCTCCGACATCGACGCCACCCCCGTGGTGATCCGCCAAACCGCAATCGCAGCTTCGGTGGCTGGCGGTGTCTTTGGCATGGATGCCGAGACGGGCAACATCCTGTGGGCGCGTCCCGATCTCGACATGGTGACGGGCATGGGCGAGGCCTTTGAAGAAGTGGTGGTGTTGCGCGCGGGCAACCGGGGCATGACGGTGCTGAATCCCGAGACCGGCGAGACCCGCTTAACATCGATGTTCGGCATGGGACACAAGAGCGATCCCGTGCTTTACGACGACGTGTTGCTCGTGACGGACACCGAGGCGGGAATGTACGCAATCTCCGTGGGCACCGGCGAAGTGCTGCAGCGCCTCGACATGAATGGCGGGTTCTTTTCTCGTCCCAGTGAGTATGGCGGCTATCTCTTTGTGCTGGGAAACTGGTCGACCCTGTATGCTTTTTCCATTCGATAAGCTATGATGCGGCGGCTTCCCTGCGGGGGATTGCGCGCGTGCTAAACGCGGGGAGAATCCCGCACCGAACGCGTCAGTGAACAATATGCGCCAAGTTTTTGCCATCATTCAAAATACATTTCGAGAGGCGATCCGCGACCGCATTCTCTACGGATTTTTGTTTTTCGCCATCGCGCTGATTTTGTTTAGCCTGGTGTTGGGGCAACTCTCACTCAACCAAAAGCTGCGCTCGACCATCGACATTGGCCTCATGGGCATTTCTTTTGTGTCGGTGCTGATCTCCATTTTTTTGGGCATCACATTGCTCAATAAAGAAATTGAAAAACGAACCATCTACCCTGTTTTGGCCAAGCCGGTGTCGCGTGTCGCTTATGTGATCGGCAAGTACTTTGGCTTGGTCAGCGTGGTGTTGGTGCAGATGAGCCTAATGCTGTTGGTGTTCTTTCCGCTGGTTTATTTTCAGGGCGGCACCATTACAGCGGGGCTCGTTGTTGCATTGCTGCTGATATTTGTGGAGACGCTGGTCATCGTGGCGATGGCCTTGTTTTTCACCTCGTTTTCCAGTCCGTTTCTCAGCGGTATTTTTTCATTGGGCTTGTTTGTCGCAGGGCGCAATGCGCATTTGATCGCCGAACTCGCTCAGCGAAAAGACATTAGCTGGTTGTCGCCTTTTCTCGACGTCGTGGCCGTGGTGACGCCCAATTTGTACTTGTTTTATCCGTCGGGAAAAATCGTCGAGGACACCTTTGCCACCGTCCACGCCCAATTTGTCTCCACAGGATACCTGGTGTCGACCATTGGCTATGGGGTGGCGTTGAGTGCGGCCTTTGTCACGCTATCTATTTTGTTGATCCGGCGTCGCGATTTTCTCTAGTCATTCATGCTGTCGTTACACCCGCCCCCATCGCCGCAGGAGCCTCGCACCACTGGTCGCATTTGGATCTCTGCTGTGCAGTGGGCGGTGTTTGTCTTGGCGGCGGTGGTCGTCTTGGCCACAGTGCGACTGTGGTTGGACGGCCAGAGACATTTTTCGCATGCGGTGCAATTGCAGGAGGCGGATGCCGATTGGGTCACGGTGGTTGGCGCATTTGAAAACGCGGCGCGGGCCTGGATGCCTGGCAGTCCTTGGCCCGAGCGGGCGCTGTGGCATTTGTCGGTGATGGGGCGTAGCGCCAGCATGCGCGGCGATGTGGCGCAGGCCATCTTCGTGTGGGAGGTGGTGCGGCGTTCCATTCTCTCGACGCGGTATTGGCAACAGCCCAACGTGTCCTATCTCGCAATGGCCGAGGCGCAACTTGTGCGTTTGCACGAGCAAGCCGCTGCGCGCGAGGCGATGGGAAAAACGAACACCGTTGTCTTGCAGCGCCCCGCCGATCCTTCACCGCTGTTTTCGTTGTTGATCTTTGTGGGACTCGGCACGTGGATTTTGGCGTCGTTGTTGCTGTGTGTGTCTTCCGTGCAAAGCGCCGGCAAGCGACGCGCTGTTTTATGGGTGTTGTCCGTTTCGGGATTCGCGCTGTGGGCGGGCATGAGCTATGTCGCGTAATGCGCGAGATGTTTCGCGGTGTGCTTAGGCTGCCGCTGTATTTGATTCTAGGAAGCGGTGTGCTTAGCTGCCGCTGTATTTGATTGTAGGAAAGCGAGGGGTTTTATGGCGGCAGAGTTTTTGGACGTGTATCGGCAGTACATTCAGCGCTTTGAAGAGAAGTTTGGCGCATTGGCATTTGACGAAACCGTGCGCCACAGCGGCTACTTGATCGCCAAATTGCGGTACGAGGACTTCTCGACGCATTGGAATGAGTGTTTGCAACTTGAATCACTGCTGCGGGACGTCGCTTCTCAAAACTTGACAATCAACGATGAGGTGAAGCGGCAATACTTGGATGCGTGCGCGAAAGTACTAAAAAACCCCAAAGATTTTAACATGATGTGAGGTGGCGATGCCCTGGGCAGCATTTTGGAATCGCCTGCCAAAACATCGCTTGACACCGTGGCGCCTTCAGCATAAGAAGTGCGCTTTAAATGTCGCGAAAACGACATGATAACCAATAGATAAGTGGAGCCTTCAATGGGAACGTACAATGCCAAACCTGCAGATGTGAACGCCAAGTGGTACATTGTCGATCTGGCGGGTCAAAATCTCGGTCGTAGCGCGACGAAAATCGCGATGATGCTGATGGGCAAACACAAGCCGACTTACACCCCTCATGTCGACACCGGCGATTACGTGGTGGCCATCAACGCCGAAAAGGTGGCGTTGACGGGCAAAAAACTCGACGACAAGAAATACTATTCGCACACCGGCTGGGTCGGTGGGCTCGTCGAAAAGTCGGCGCGCGAGCTGCTGGAGACCAACCCCACGATGGTGCTCCAGTACGCGGTGAAGGGCATGCTGCCCAAGTCCAAGCTCGGCCGCCAAATGCTGTCCAAACTCAAAATACACGCTGGCCCCGCCCCCGAACACGGATATGCGGCCCAGAAACCCGAAAAGCTCACATTTTGAACTGAAGAGAGGAACGGTTCATGACCACCAGTACAGATCGTTGGTACGCTACGGGGAAACGCAAGAGCGCCATTGCGCGCGTGTGGATGACCCCGGGAACGGGCAAAGTAATTGTCAACCGCAAAGAGGAAGAGATCTATTTCCCGCGCTCCATTCTCCGCATGATCATGCGCCAGCCCATTGAATTGGTCGAGGCGGATGGGCAATACGACTTCTTAATCAATGTGCGCGGCGGCGGTTCTTCGGCACAAGCCGATGCTTGCAAGTACGGCATTGCCCGCGCGTTGCAAGCCGCTGATCCCGAGCGGCGTTCGTCGCTCAAAAAAGCGGGTTTTCTCACCCGAGATGCGCGTGAAGTGGAACGCAAAAAGTACGGCAGAGCCGGCGCGCGTCGTTCCTTTCAGTTCTCCAAACGCTAGTCGTTTCCCTTTCAAACGCCATCATTTCGCATTGTATTTTTCCCCGTGCGTTGCACGCCTGAGGGCGCGTTGGGACTATGGTGTCCAGCGCAGGTATACGCCAGCGGGTAACGCAGCGTGAGGGGACTGCAGCAGCATTTCGCCGCGTTGCCAGGTGCCGTCGCTCATGGGCATGAGGCTTTGCAGAGACATGGGGGTGATGCCCGGCGAATGGGCGGTAATTAGCAAAAAAAGCGGATGCTCGCTGAGTAGCTCTTGGCACTGGCAAAGCAGCGGATAAAAATCGCGTTCAATTTTCCAGACCTCGCCTGCGGTACCGCGCCCGAAGCTCGGCGGGTCGAGAATGATGCCATCGTAACGCCGGCCGCGGCGAATCTCGCGGTTGATGAATTTGGGGGCATCTTCGGCCAGAAAACGGAGGCGTTCTGCGGGGCTTCGGTTGTGTTTGGCGTTGGCAATGGCCCAGGCATTAACGGCTTTGGCGGCGTCCACGTGGGTGACGCGCGCTCCGGCGAGGGCGCCAGACCAGCGATGCGCCACCGGTGTAGGCAAAGAGGTTGAGGATGTGGGGGGCGTTGGCGGTTTGGGCACGTGTGCGGATGCTGTCGCGCAGCCAGTCCCAGTGTGCGCGGTGTTCGGGGAAGAGACCCACGTTGCCAAAGCCGGTGAGGCGGATTTCAAACTGCAAACCGAAGAATTGCGCGCGCCAAGGTGTGTGGCATTTGGGTTGGTGCACGCGCCATTCGCCGTTGCCGGACTCCTGCCGTTCGAAAAAGGCGTGGGCCTCGCTCCAGCGCTGCGGCGTGCGTTTGGACCAGATGGCCTGGGGAGAGGGCCGGTCCAGGATCCAGGGGCCAAAGCGTTCGAGTTTTCGTTCGTCGCCGCAGTCCAATAACGCGTAACCAGTGTCCTCGGATACAAAGAGATTCATGCTCATCTATGTAGCTGGCATCGATGGCGTTCACAAGCGCAGAAGGGATGAGAAGCGGCCTTCCGAAGCGAGTCTGCGGTTGGCGGCGCGCGGGTAGCGTGCGGTGATGGGCATGGGTTGTCGGTTGACACAGCGGCTCGATTTTGAAACAAGCGCATCATGTCCGCACAGTGCGCAGAGCGTTTTCAAAGACACTATATGAAGGCTTGTTTCGGCAGCGTCGTGACGGCAGCCTTGGGTGTGGTCCTCTATCCTGCAGAGCACGGCTTGGGGCACCTGGGGCGCATGAAGGTGCTGCTGGGAAGTGCACTGGTGCTCGGTCTGGTGATAATGGTGTTGCGCCGTGCCGCCGAGGAACAACGAGCGGCCATGACCTCAGGCACGCATGAGACGCCGGGCAAAATGAAGAAAATGGCCCTGATCTGGTACGCCTTTGGCGCGTTGCTTGCCTCGAGTCTGCTGCGCATTCCCTTGCTGGCTTGGTATCGCCATGCCGCTCCCTGGTCAGTGATCGACACCATTGGCGTTGTCGTTGGTGTCGCGCTGCTGTTGTTCGTCATCGCCAATGCCGTGTTGCTGTTGCGCTGCACCGCGACAACAGTGGCACCTCCGTTAAAAGCAGACGAAAACGGGAGTAACGATTGACATGCGCGCCCGGGGCCTTCAATAGTCGATGCATTATGACCATGTCGCTTAACAATGCCGAGCTGCGGGACGCGGCTGCATTTATCCCCGACCTCCGGGCCTCCATTTGCCACACCAGCATGGCGGCGGGTTTTTTGCTGATCAACTTGCAAAACCCCTACCGCTCTCCCCTGCACGAAACCAAGGTGGAGCTGCTGGTAATGATGTCACTGCCCGTCGTTGTCTTTTTGAGTTGGTCGATGTTTGTGCGTCGCTTTCGCAACTGGCAACGGTTGACCACCGCACAACAGCAGCACATTACGCGAACCCCCAAAAGCTTGTTAAACCGCGCCATCTCTCACCTGCTTATGGCCTTGCTGGCGACGGGACTGACGCTGCTGGGATACGTGGGGCATATTGTGGGCGCCGCCCTGAAAGAACCCGGTCCCTACGAAACAACCCTGTTGGTAGCCGACGTGCTGGTGGCCATTGTTGCCATCACGGCAGCCTTTCGCGCGATCACCGACATCTGGGCTTTTTGGCGCTTTACACGCAAGCGCGCCTGACCCCTCGCCTGCTGGTGTCGGGCGGTTGAAACGGCGCGGAAATGGCGCATGCGCACGCGCTCAGTTCTTGTTTGTTCGGCGCACAATCGCTATGCTTCTCCGCATGATTGGACGTCTCAAAGGCATTATCTGCGACAAGACTGCAGAGGGCATTACACTCGACAACAACGGCGTGGGATTTGAAATTTCGCTGCCACTTTCCACCTTGGCATCCCTGCCCCCCACCGGACAAGAAGCCGAATTGTGGATTCACACACACGTGCGCGAAGATGAGATACGTCTTTTCGGGTTCTCCGTACCGGATGAGCGCCATTTGTTTCGCACGCTGATAGGCAAGGTGAGCGGTGTGGGTCCCAAGGTGGCACTGGCGGTGATTGGTGCCATGGATTCGGCCACGCTGGCCAGGGCCATCAACGAGGGCGATACGCGGCGTCTTTGCACCATTCCCGGGATTGGCAAAAAAACAGCCGAGCGCATTGTGTTGGAGTTGTCAGGCCGTGTGGTCGCAACGGGGAGTGCTGCCTCCGCTCCGGTGATGGGTGTATTTTCCGAGCTGGATTCGGCGTTGAAAAATCTTGGATTCAAAGCTTCTGAAGTGGAACGCGTGATCGGCGAAGTGCGCCGCGCTCAGCCAGCGGATGCGTCCTTTGAGGTGCTGTTGCGCGAAGCGCTGTCCGTTTTGCGCGCCAAGTGACTATGAACGACAACGACACAAATCGCGGCGTTATCGATGTGCAATTGCAAGGTGACGAGCGTGTATTCGACATCGCGCTGCGCCCCACCGAGCTCTCCGAATACGTGGGACAAGTGCGGCACGTCGACAACCTGCGCGTCTTCATTGAGGCGGCACGTCGGCGCGGCGAACCCCTCGATCACGTCTTGTTTTGCGGTCCGCCGGGGCTTGGCAAGACCACTTTGGCCCATATCATTGCCGCAGAGATGGGGGTGTCGATTCACACCACATCGGGGCCGGCCATTGAGCACAAAGGCACGCTCGCGGCGTTGCTGACAAAACTGGGACCGCGCGACGTGCTCTTCATCGACGAGATTCACCGCCTTACCCCGGTGGTCGAAGAGAACCTGTATCCGGCCATCGAAGACTTTGAGATCGATATCGTCGCCGGCGATGGCCCCCACGCCGCCTCGTACAAACTCCCCTTGCAGCCGTTCACGCTGGTGGGCGCCACCACGCGTACGGGCTTGCTCACCTCGCCGCTCTTGTCGCGCTTCGGCGTCAACATTCGCCTCGATTACTACCCGCCTGAAGATTTGAAAAAAATCATCTTGCGCTCTGCGGGCTTGCTGAACATCCCCATCGACGATCCCGGGGCTCACGAAATCGCCCGCCGCGCTCGCGGCACCCCACGCATTGCCAACCGGCTGCTGCGCCGTGTGCGCGACTTTGCAGAGGTGGAGGGATCGGGCACCATTCACCGCGAATTGGCACAGCACGCACTGCGACGCCTCGAGGTAGATGAAGCGGGATTTGACGATATGGACCGCCGCATTTTGTCGGCAATTGTCGAGTTGTTTGACGGGGGGCCGGTGGGCATTGAAACCATCGCTGCCGCTGTTTCAGAGCCGCGCGATACAATTGAAGATGTATATGAGCCCTATCTCATGCAAAATGGATACATCCAGCGAACACCGCGGGGCCGCGTTGCCACACCGCGTGCATTTGCGCACTTGGGCGTGACGCCATCTCGCAAAGGACAGCAGCGGCTCTTGTGATGCGAGGGAGCCGCATAACAAAATGACAATGTCTGCGAAACGAAATTATTATGCCGAGCTGATGAAGGCCTCCACCTGGTTGCGGCAGGAGCAATCGGATGCGCGCCGGATATGGTTTGAATCCCATGATATGGCGCACCGGGCTCAGTTTTTGTTTCGCTTTGAAATGTTGCTCAAGGGCCTCGTTTGTTTTGGCAATCCCGCCAATCATCCTGGAAACATCGTTCGCCGCGTTCCCGTCGCCGAAAAATCTTGGGACGTGGAGATGGAGTTGCTCGTCTCGTCGTTGCGAACACTGTGCGAACAAGGGCGACGGCTCTGCAATAGCACAGATTGCGCGTTTGATTTTGAGCGCTTCATCGACAGTTTCCAAACCTCCGACTTGCTGCGCACCGACATCATGCGGCGCTCTCTGGAGCAGGATACGCCGAACCAAAGCTTGGCCTTGATGGTTTCCGTTCTCGATAATTTGTTGGAAACCGCCAACACGCTGCTGCTCTCTGGGGCGATTTCATACCATGTTTTTTCGTCTGTGATCGCGCTGGTGCAGCGGGAGATTCATCGTTCGTTGTACTTTAATCCCCTCGCCATCTTTGATTTCCGCTCCGAATACGACGCCATCTCCAGCCAAATCATCGTTGATATTTTGCCCAGCATCGACAGCCATACGGCGCAGCGCGTGACCACGATGACCCAGTTGTCGCTCTTTCGGCTGCTGCACTACATCGACATCATTGAGACCGAAGATGTGGCGCGCAATGGCTTTGGTCCGCTCTTTTCCTACTTGGCTTTGCTGCACTCCGATGGATTGGCCTTTTCCGAGTTTTATGTTTCCGGATCGGCCAAGTGGATGTCGGAGGGATTCTCGCGCGGGTACAAAACGCTTTCGGCGGCGCATGTCAAACAGCAGTACGACGAATTGAACCTCGAGTTTGTGGGGCTCAAGTCCCTGCGAGAATTGCTGATGTCAGCAGGCCACCAATTGCGCCTCGAACTGAAAAAAGTATTTGAGCACTTATTGCCCTCCATCGACGAGGTGCAAGACCCCGATGATTTAATGACGACCATTCATCTTTCGATGAACGCGTTTCGCAGTTTTTTGCAAAACACCGTGGTGCTCATTGCGCGCGAGTACCAGACCGATATTAATGGCGACGCCATTTTTGCCGACTTCACCTCTGACATTACGCGTTCTGTCCGGTTGCGTCGCGACATCTGGATGTTCCAAAAGATCTTGCAGGCTTTTATCGCCAAGGCCAACGATGCCCTGCGCACCGCCGACCAATGGGTGGGGACCGACACCGTTAATTTCATTCAAACCTTTGTCTCTTATTTTCGTTCGATGGGATACCAGTTGTTGCGCTACTCGGATTATGCACAGTTCGATCGGTTCATTATGCTGGTAGAGCGCCTGCGCGATGAAGATGCGTTGGAGTCCCAGCACTTGGTGCCCATTATTGCGGAGTGTGAGGCGTTTTATCACCACCTCGACACCTTGTTTCACAACATTAGCCACCGCGAAGAATTGCAGCACATCGACTTCGACAAACACGATGCGGCGACCACACTAAAGCTCTTCTTGGGCGCCACATGATTCTCTGGGCGTTTGCCCGGCGCACAACCCCAAATCCAAACGGTACATTGCGCGGCTTCTGCGGGCGAACGATGCGGGCGGGCTTGTTGTGGTTGGCGGCGCGATGCCGCTTGGTTGGTTAGCGGGCGGGTTCGGGGAGGGCGCTGGGCCAAGAGGGGGTGGGCGTTTCGACCTGGCGTTTGACCGGGTTTCGCGGACGCTCAAAGCGCGAACAGTACTTGTCGAACAATTGCAGCACGCGCGTGGTTTCGGCATCACTGCTGAGGTGTTGGGCGCGTTGCTGGAGCAGAGCCCGTCCATCCTCGCAGAGTTGCCAGGCCTCGGGATCGCTATGTGAGTCGGCTTTGTAGCGGTAGACTTTTGGTGGTTGCCGCATGGCCAGGGCGGAAATCAGGTCGATCCATGTCATCATGAGGCGCCCCTTCTCAACGTTCAACGCGTGTTGTGCGGCGATGTCCCCGAGCCGGAAGGCCTCTTCGTGAACGCGTTTCTCCTGGGTCGTGGGGTCTTGGTACTCCACGGTGAACATGATGTCGTCCTGCGGGCGGAGCTGATTGTCGCGCGCTTTCAAATCGGACAAGAAGAGTTGCGTGGTGCCGGCGAAATAGTGAATGGCCTGGACGTCGTGTTTTTCGGTGGAGCTCTCCTCGCCATAAAAGACGTTCATGCGCAGCGACGGCGGTAGCTGAAGGCGAAAGTGAACGTCTAGGGCGGTGGTCTCGAGCAGCGAGATGAAGCGCTCGCCAAAGACGGCGTCGACCTCGGCTTCTGAACCCAAGAAGACATAGGCCCCGCGCCCGCGCTCGGTGAGGCGATCCAGGAGCGCGTCGTTGAAGTCGCGACCGACGCCCACGCCGGACAGTCGAATGCGGCGTGTATCGTAATGTTTGGCCACGGTAGAGATGAGGGAGTCGTCGGTGATGCCGGTGTTGACCAGGGCATCGGTGATGAGCAGCAGCCGGTTGTTGTAGGAGGGTTGGTAGGTGGCATCGGCGATGGCGTAGCCCGTTGTGAGCCCGCTGTGCAGATCGGTGGCGCCCTTGGGGGCCAGTTGCTGGATGGCGGATTCGAGGATTTTGATATCGTCGCGCCCCACGACAAAATTTTCGATGGGCGTGCAGACTTCGTGATCGAAGAGCACCATGTGGATCATGTCGCCATTTTTGAGCTCTGCGAGGCTGCGCATGAGGCCTTTTTTGAGGTACGCCATGCGTCCCTCAGCCGCCATGGAGCCCGAGCGATCAATGACCCATGTGAGCACCGCGTTGCGGCGTTGTTCGCGTTCTATTGAGCGGCCGGCCACGCTGAGGGCCAAGGTGTGATTGCCATCGCTGTCGGGTCGATCGGATATCGTTGGCAGCAGCGAGAAGTCGCGCCCGGGTGCGACGGCGGCCTTTTGAAAAGAGAAGTAGTTGAGCAGCTCGTGTGGGCGGATATGGGCGGTGGGCAGCGGCAGGAAGTTGTCGATGGCGTAGATGACGCGCTGCGCCGACGACAGGCTCATGGAGTCGTCGTTGGAGAGGTAGATGGAGGCGCCCCAGCTATCGTAGGGCACAGCGCTGGACGTATCACCGGACGCAATGGCCAGCGGTTCGGCGGACGGGGGCAGGGCGTTGTCAGCCGTCATTTCCATCGGGACACCCTGGGGCATCGCGTCTTCCATAACGACGCGCTTGCTGGACTCTTTGACGGGTGCTGGAGCGGCGGCAGTCTTCGGTGATGGCGTGTGCTGTCGGCCTTCGCCCAAGCTGCCAGTGGGTGATTCGCGGCGCACCATACCGAGCGGTGCCAGCTTGGGTTGCGACGGCTGCGCGATTTGAGATGTGGGGCGTTTGGCCGTACCGTAGCACTGTGTCAGTCGGTTTTTTAGGAGGGGTAACTGATCGTTGGGTACGGGGACGACGGTTGGTTGTGGCGGAGTCGGTGCCATGGCGCGCGGTGCAAAACGGTGTGCCGGCGTATGGGCGTCGGCAATGGCGGAAACGTTGCCATCATCGCCGGGGTCGGTGGTGACCCGAATGACGCGGATGGGCTCTGCCGTGTTGTTGGTTTTTTCGGTACCACAGGCCAAGACGGCCAGCGGAAGAACGATGGATATCCAATGAAAACGCGCCATGCTGCTCTCTCCTTTGGGCGGTGAAGGACCGGTGTTTCCGGGCTTCAAAGTGGTTGTGGTGATGGAGACGTACCATGGGTCCAAAAGGATCTATTGACCAGCATTGTTTTGAGCGGCATTGGCTGCGAGAGATTATCCGTTCCGGAAGTCGAATGCGCTAAGTGCGGGTTTCAGGCGTTTCGAACGGGGTTAGCGGATGCGGAGGAAGTGCGGCGACACCGCGAGGACGGATTCGCGCAGGAGGAGTTGTCCCAGCACAGTGGCGTCTTGGGCGCCGGGGAGTTGTGAGAGCAGGCGCGCTTCGTCAGTCGGCGCATTGAGTTGTTCGGCGATCACTTCGAAAAAATTGCGTGGTTGCGGGTAGAGCTCGACGGGGATGCGCTCGTCATGAATGAGTTTGCGCGCGCGCTGGATGCTCGTCTCGAGGGTCCCTGTGGCGTTGACCAGTTTGTGTTTGAGCGCATCAGCGCCGCTCCACACGCGGCCTTCGGCGTGGGCGTGTACGTCTTCGGCGGGGAGATCGCGTCCGGTGCTGACGCGCGCCACAAAGAGTTCGTAGGTGTGTTGAATGTGCCGGGTTAAGAGTTCGCGGTCGGCTTCGCTGAAGGGTTCGAAAGGGCTGAGCATGCCGGCGTTGCGCCCTCGGGCGATGCGTTCGCTCTTGACGCCCCATTTTTCGGCGGCCTTTTGCACCACGACCTTTCCCCCGATGACGCCGATGGAACCCGTGATGGTGGTCGGTGCGGCGATGACCTCGGTGGCGGCCGAGGCGATGTAATACCCTCCCGAGGCTGCGACATCGCCCATGGAGGCGACGACGGGTTTGACGGCAGCCAGGGCTTGCACGGCTTCCCAGATGTTGTCGGAAGCCAACGCACTGCCACCGGGGCTGTCGATGCGCAAGACGACGGCCTTGACCGATTTGTCTTCGGCGGCCTTGGCGAGGGTTTCGATGAGGCTGAGGTCGTAAACGCTATCTTCGGCGGCAAAGATGGCGTCCGTTTCGCGCCCGCTTTTGATGGTGCCGATCAGTGAGATTAGGGCGATTTTGGGCTTGGTGTCCTGTGTCGCCTCAGGGCGTTTGCCGCTGAACAGCTTGAAGAGATCGCCGACCTCTATGGGCTTTGGCGCTTCTTTGCCGTAATCGGCCACCAGGCCACCTTCGTATTTTTGTGACAGCGCCGTGAAGAGGGTGCCCACAGATTTTACGCCGTCCACCAATTGGGCCTTGTGGGCGTCGTCAGCGGTGTACGGCCCGTTGTCGATGAGCGCGTCAATTTGTTCGCGGGGCAGTTTTCGTCCCTGGGAAATGCCGGAGACAAAGGTCGCGTGCAGGCTGTCGAGCAGGGCCGTGGTCGTTTCGCGAGAGGCTTCGGACATGTCGGTTCGCGTGAGGCTTTCGGCGGCATTTTTGTAGCGTCCAGCGGCCAGGACATCGATGGCAATGCCGATGTTGTCCAGCAAATCCTTTACGAAGATGTTTTCAGCGGCAAGTCCGACGAGCGCAATGTCACCGGCAGGCGCCACCAATAAGGTGGGACAACTCCGGGCCGCCATCCAATAGGCCTGGTTGTCTGCGGATGTCACAAGGCAGGTGACGGGCTTTCGTTTGGCAGCCCTGGCGATGGCATTTGAAAGCTCCAACGCGCGCGTCCAGCCAATTTGCGGTGCTCCGATGTGAAAAACGATTTCTTGCACCAGGATGTCATTGCTCGCGCGTTTGATTTTTTTTTCGAGTTGAAATTGAGAGGGCGTATCGACGCCGAACAGCGCGGGCTGGGCGAACTGCGGCAAGGGACCGTCGATCTCGAAGAGCACGGCCATGGGTGCTTTGGGCGCAGCGTCTCGTGCGGAAAACTCGCCCCACCCACAGGAGATGAAGAGAAAAAGAGCGGCACCGCACAGGGCGATGCGGCTTCCGGTGTGAGAGTAATTAATGAGATTCATAAATCGTGTTCTCCGTTGGCGAGATGCCTCATGCGTCGTCGCTGGCGGCCGGTGGCGCTTGGGGGGGCGGTGCGATGGGCGGCGGTGCGCTGTTTTCGCTATTTCCTGGCGCCGTTGGTGGCGGAGCGGGTGTGTTTTCGGGCGGCGCGCTGTGCTGAGGCGGTGCGGTGGATGGGGGCGCATCGGTGCTCTTCGGTGGTGTCGGATCGTCGGCGGTCTGCGGCGTGGGCGCGATGTCGGCGTCTTGCGGTGATTCGGTGTCGCTGCTTGGAATGGGAGCGGGTGCGGCGCTGGTATCATCGCTGCGGGGAGGGGCAGAGAGGGCGGTCAGGTGGCGTTGTGCGTGGGCGGCCTGGCTGCCGTGGGGATGGGCATCCAGGTAGCGCTGGTACCACTTGATGGCTTCGTCGTTTTGTCCCTGCGCGCGATACGCATCGCCCATGCCAGAGACAGCGGGACCGTAGGCAGCGTTTTGTGCCAAGGCGCGTCGAAAGTGCGCAATGGCTTGGCCGGTGGCGCGGAGTTCCAGTTGCGCGTATCCCATGCCGACCAGTGCGTCGAGGTTGCTGGGTTCGACGGACAGCACATCGCCATACAGGCGGGCGGCCTCAGACCAATTGCCGCGTTCTTGCATGCGCATGGCACGGGCGAGCTTGATGCGCGCGGTATCTTCCGCGGTGGCATCGTCATCGACATCGGCGATGGGCGCAGACAAGGCGCTGTCGGTGCCGCCTGCGCGGGCCTGGTGCTCCTCGTCACTTGCGGTATCGCTCGAGGTGTTGGCGCTGGGTTGCGGCGGTTTGGCAAGCGCGATGGGCAAATTGCGGTTGAGGCGATCCATTAAAGTACGCGATGGGTCGTGTTTGGCGTTGAGCAGCAGGATGCGCTCCAAGGTGGCGCGCGCTTCGTTGTGCTGGTGTTGCGCCGCCTGCAACCGCGCGATGCGGTACAGCATGCGCAGGGAGGGGGGAACCGGCAAGGCGGCTTCGAGTTCGCGGGTTACGTGATCGACACGGGTGCCAGAGGCCAAAAGAAACAGCGCGTGGATGTAGTGATACTCGGCGTTGTGGCTGCTCTTGGGCAGGGCTTGCAAGTGCTGTTGCGCCCCCTCCAGGTCGCCGCGTAGGCGCAGGACATCGGCCATGGCGAGATGGGCGTCGGGGAGATCGGCCGCTTCGCGCACTGCGCGCGTTGCCCATTGCTGGGCGGTGGTCAGACGCGATTCGAATCGCTGCGTGTTTTTGTCGATTTGAGGGGTTGGGGCCTGGTCTTGCGCATGGGCATCCCAACGCGCGTCCACATCGGCGTCGTATAGATGTTGGGCCCAAACTGCGTGCAGTTGTGCCAGGGATGCCAGTGCCTGTGGATGTTGGGGGGACAGTTCCAATACCCGTTGAAAGTTTTTGTCCGCCCGCTCCCAGGCTGCGGGGGTGTCGAGCAGAAAGTCTTCGCGCCCTTTGAGCAATAGCGCGCGGTGGCGGCCTTGGTCTTTGGAGCTCACGACCTCGCCCAATTGGCTTTTGACGCTGTCCTTGTGCGGGAGCAGGAGGTACACCGCAGCCGCAGCGGCGACGAGCAGGCCTAGGGTGACAATCCACGCGATGCGCCGACGCCGTTTGGGTGGCATGTCGAAGTCGTCGGGGGTGGTGGGCGATCCGGTAATGCGGGTGCTGGTCCAAGTGGGTTCGCGCAGTTCGGGCGGTGCGCCCGCCTCCCAGGCGTCGTCTTCGGCGGGGGGGATGGTGCCCAGCGCGGGTTCTTGTTGGGCTTCGGCTTCGGCTTCGGGCTCGGGCTCGGGTTCGGGCGCGGGCTCGGGTTCGGGTTCGGGCGCGGGCGCGGGCGCGGGCTCTTCGACTGTTGCGGGCTCTTCGACTGTTGCGGGCTCTTCGACTGTTGCGGGCTCTTCGACTGTTGCGGGCTCTTCGACTGTTGCGGGCTTCGGTGGCGGCGCGCTCTCGACAGGCTTGGATGTGGGCGTTTTTGGCGGCGGCGGCGGCACAGGAGTGGGAGGGGCCATGGTTGGGGGATAGGTGGAGCGTTCGGATTTGAACAGTACGGCCTCTGCGGGAGGCGTGGCAGGCGTGCGTGTGGGCGATGATGATGACAGGGCGTGCCACTCGGGCAGAACGGCGGCTTTGCTCCAGGGACCGCCAGAACGGGACACGTCGTCATCTTCGGCGATGCGCTGGGCGCGCATGGCGTCTTGCAATGACACCACGCTGTCGAAACGCAGGACGCCGCCACCGGTTTGTTTCACCGTCCACGGTACATTGGGGTCCGCTTTGTAATAAGCGTTGAAAACGTGTTGGCACTTGGTGCACCGAACGGGGGTTCCCGCAGGTTGAATGAGGTGTTCAGAGAGCGTGTAGACGGTTTGGCATTTTTCGCATTGGATATCCATGGCGCATGATTATAGCCGCTGACGGTAAAAATATACCCAAAACATCCGAATGGCGGCGCGCGCTGGTTCCTTCGTGCCGTGGGAAAAAGCTTTTTTGATGACCTGCGGCATGGCGGAGTTCATTGGGTTTTGCGCGTTGCCGTGTTAATCTGCGCCGATGGAACTCATGGCGCTGACGCAGTCTCTGACCCCCGAAAACGTGGCCCCGATTTATTTCGTGCACGGTCCCGAATCCTTTTTCATCACCCACTTTGTCGCGCGGTTAAAAGAAGTCGTCTTGCGCGGTGCCATGGCCGAATTTAACTACAGCCGCTGCCGTGCCGATGAAACCACCGGAGACAAATTGACGATGGCGGCGCGTTCCCTGCCCATGATGGCGGCGCGGCGTCTGATTCTCGTCGACGATGCCGAGAGGCTCAAAGCCGCGGATATGCCGCCCTTGGAGGCCTATCTCGAAAATCCAGCACCGGAGACCTGTCTCGTGTTTCTCGGCACCAAATTCGATTTGCGCAGGGGGTTGTTTGCCAAGGCCAACCGCAAAAAATACGTGCACCTGGCGGAGCTGCTCAAAGAAAAAGAGATTGCGCCATTTGTTGCCGCCCGCGCCAAAAACCGTGGCATCAAGCTGGCATCGGGGGCAGCACAAGCGTTGTCGGCGGCCGTCGGTCCGGATGCTGCAGCGTTGAACGACGCCCTGGAGCGCCTGTCGCTGTACGCGGGCACGGACGATGTCACCGCGGAGCACGTGGCCGAGGTGGTGTCGTTTGTTCGCCAAAACAAGGTGTTCGATTTGACAGACGCCTTGGGGAGCCGCAATACGGCGCGGGCGCTGGCCCTGTTGGAGGAGTTCTTGTTTCACCGCGAAGAACCGCTGCGTATTTTGGCCCTCGTCGCACGACACATGCGCCAATTGATTCGAGCGCGCATCGTCGCCGAACAGCGCCTGCCACAAGCCGAAATGGCTTCGCTCATTGGGGTGCCGCCGTTTGCGGTGTCCAAAACGATTGCGCAGAGTCAGCGCTTTGCGAGCGGGCTGCACCTCGAGAGTTCTCTCATGCGCATTGCGCGCGCCGATTTGGCGCTAAAGTCCAGTCGCCGCCCCCCGCGATTGGTCTTGGAAGAAGCCATCATCGATTTGTGTATGCTCGCGTGAACGCGACACAGCAAAACGCAGCGTCGGCGCACCGATAGCGGGGGATGCCGTTGTGGGATATGTGCTGGATGTGGGTGTGGCTAGTTGCCAGCGGCGGTGGCGCGATTGACAGCGATGGTCAGCCGAGAAATCGTGCGGGAGGCGGTTTGGCGCTTGAGAACACCCTTGGTGACCGCCTTGTCGAGGTTGCGGATCGCCGTTTTTAAGCCTTCGGTGGCTTGCGCGCTTTCGCCTTGCTCAATGGCGCGGCGCACGGCCTTAACGGATGTGCGCACCGTGGAACGGACGTATCGATTGCGTTGTTTTTGCTTCACCGATTGGCGAGCTCTTTTTTTTGCTTGAACGTGATTGGCCACAATTATGCTCCTCTGTTACTCAACAGGCTGACTCCCATATCTTTCTCTTTCTCCAATGTCAAGCGATTGCCGAAGTGCTTGTTAATTTTATGGTATACTACCATTAGGTGCCTGCTCGTCGCAGACATCTTTGACAACCAAAGCGAAGGGGGATGCCATGATGACGCCTCTACAACGCGATGAGGTCACGTCGACTGCTTCGGAGACGCCACTGCCAATGCCGGTGTTGGTCTCGCAGGTTGATTTGGGGCGATTTTCCTTCGACCCGCTCACCCTGGCCATGTTTCCGCTCTTGGATGGAGAGCACACGACGGCCCAGATAGCGCAACTGCTGGGCGCCGTTCTCGACGACATCATGGATCGCCTCAATGCGCTGCGACAAGCCAACATCGTCAAGTGGGCATCGCCGCCATCGCCGAGCGCATCTGCCACCGCCACAAAAACCGCCAGCGCAACAGACAGCACGCTCAGTACGGGAGAACTCGCCTTGCAGGCGCTGGGCGAAGAGCGCCCGGAACGCCAAAATTTGTTCCACGCCGACCACTGCGCCATTTTGCCGGGTCTCGCCGCGCAATTGATTGAAGTGGAAAGCGAGCAAAGTTTTACCGGTGCCCTTATTTTTTCCCGCGAATCCGATCACATTACATTGCACTTCCAAGAGGGCTTGCCCCTGGGCATCCAATCCACCATTTCGCGCCATGAGATGGGGCGCATGCTGCACGCCATGGGGCGCATTAACACCGAAACCGCCGATATGTACGACCATTTGTTGCAGAGCGGGAAGGCGCGTCATTCCATCGAAGCCCTGCAAAAAGCCGGTATCACCGATCGCGCGCAGTTGGCCCGCATGATTTACGATCGCGGCCGGGCCATTTTAGACGAGGTCAATCGGTGGAGTGGCGGCACTTGTACCCGCCGCAGCCAAATCATGTTCCCCCGCAATTTGCCGCGTTGCTCGTTGCTGCCTATGGCGCCGACGGCGTCTGACGCTGTGGAGCGGCCCCAAACGAAGGCCCCTTCTCGCTGGCGTGAAGAGCGGCTGACCCGGGATGAAGAGCAGTTTCTCGTCGAACACCAGTCGCGCTACATCGCGGTGGACCGCGAGAAAGCCCAAGAGTTGCACGCCCTCGACCTCAACAACAAAGAAAAGGAATGGGTTCGGCACATCATCGAAAAACCGGTGCAGGTGTCGTTCGCGTTCAGCATTTCGCCATTGTTTCGCGTGACGTCACAGCGCCTCATGCACCAATTAATCGCGCGGGGCGTCTTTGTGCTGCACGAGTTCAATCCCCAGGGAAGCGCGGCCATCCCCCTCGAAAAACTCAGCGCGCACTTGACACAGCTCAAACTCGCCAATCCCTACCAGGTGCTGTCGGCCCACGCCACCTCCACCGAGGCCGAGATTGAGCGCTATTTTCAGCGCGCCCTGGCCACGTTCGATTTGAACAATTTCACCCAGGCCGACAAAGAACAGCGCCAAACCATTATCGACATCCAAAACGTCATTCAAGGCGCCCGCGACGAATTGATGCAACCCGAGCGGCGCAGGGTGCGTCGCGCCGAACTTTGGGATGCCACACAGTTGGAAACCTTTTTTGATATTCAGCTCAAAAAAGCCGAGATCGCGCTGGAGTTGCGCCGGGACGGGGCGTTGGCCTTGCAACTGTCTCTTTCCGCGTTGGAGCTGCGCCCCAATCACCCCGGTGCGCTGTCTATCAGGTCCCGGGCACAGCAGCTTGTCTTGTTCAAGAGAAGTGGTGTCGTGACGAACTGACGTTTTTGGTCTACACACCCAAGGCATGAAGCGCCGTTTGTCATCTAGAATTTCGCAATTTTATCGCAAGACCATGGCCGAGCGCCGCCAAATCGTGGCCGCGTGGACCCGGGATGGCAGCCTCGAACCCCTTGTGCAAGGCGGGCTCACCGATGCCGACTGTGACGCCATGGTGGAAAATGCCATTGGAAAGCTCGCGATTCCCCTGGGCATCGCCACCAACTTTCTCATCAACGGTCAAGACGTCCTCGTGCCCATGGCCATCGAAGAACCCTCGGTCATCGCAGCGGCCTCCAATGCCGCACGCATGATTCGCGCGGGCGGCGGTTTTGTGGCGTCGACCGATCCCCCCCTAACGGTGGCACAAATTGAATTGCGCGGCGCCGATGCCCTTGCTGCCGAAAAAGTACGGGCGGTGGCGGATGAAATTTTGGCGCGCAGCAATGCGGTGCAACCGCAAATGGTGTCGCTGGGCGGCGGTGCGAGAGAGGTCCTGGTGCGCAGCGATGTCGGCGACGCCACGCGCATTGTCGTGCACCTGGTTGTGGACTGTCGCGATGCCATGGGGGCCAACACCGTTAACACGATGGCCGAGGCGATTGCACCGTATCTGGCTACCGTGACCGGCGCCCAGGTGGGGTTGCGCATTTTGACCAACTTGGCCGATCGGCGTTTGGCCAGGGCCTCCTGTCAGGTGCCCGCTGCGGCATTGGCGCGGGGCGACTTCTCGGGCGAACAGGTCGGCGCAGGCATTGCGGCGGCCAGCGATTTTGCCACGGCCGATCCCTATCGCGCGGCCACGCACAATAAGGGGATTTTCAACGGTGTCGACGCCGTATTGCTCGCCACGGGAAACGACTGGCGCGCCGTGGAAGCCGGCGGACATGCCTATGCCGCTCACGGGGGCACCTACGGTCCATTGGGCACCTGGCAGTGGGACGGCACCCAGTTGCGGGGAGAAATTGAAATGCCCATGGCGGTGGGCATTGTCGGCGGGGCGTCTCGGGCGCATCCCGCAGCGGCCAAGTGCATCGAGATCACCGGGGTGACCACGGCGCAGGAGCTGGCCCAAGTCGCGGTGTGCGCCGGACTGGCATCCAACTTGGCAGCGCTGGCCGCTCTGGCCTCCGAGGGCATCCAAGCGGGGCATATGAAATTGCATCATCGGCACACAGCGCGCTCCCAGCCTTAGCATTTTCAAAGTCGGCAACCTGTGTATAATGGGTGACCGATCTGGCCTGGCCAACAATTACCATCTAACTTTCTAGCGAGGTGATCCGTGAAACAAATCGATGCGCACTCTCAGGATGTTTTGAACCGCTATGGTTTTGATCAAATTCCCTTTGCACAACTCCAGGATACCTTGAAAAAAGAGGGATACAGCCCAGATGCCGCTCGCACGCGCGATGCCATCGCCCACCCGCCGAGCAGCATTTTGCAAAATGTACCGCTCAAGGACAGCGACGCCTATTCCGAGTTTGCCGAAATCGGTCGCCGGGCCATCGCTGCAGGGCAGGTGGGGGCGGTCATCCTCAACGGTGGGATGGCGACGCGCTTTGGCGGTGTCCCCAAGGGCGTGGTGCCGGTGTGCGCCGAGCGCTCATTCCTCGATTTCAAAATCAACCAGGTGCGCGCCGTGAGCGGCGGTCAAGCGTCGGTGTTTCTCATGAACAGCTTCGCCACCGATGCGGCCACGCGACAGCACTTGAAAGAAATCAACCTGCTGGAGCACGTGCGGGTCTTTCACCAGTTCGTGTCGCTGCGCCTCAACGAAGACGGCAGCGTTTTTCAAGCCGACGACGGCACGCCTTCGCTGTATGCGCCTGGCCACGGCGATTTCCCCTACGCGATCAAAGCCAGCGGTGAACTCGAAACGTTTATCAATGGCGGCGGTCGCTACTTGACGCTCTCCAATGTCGACAATTTGGGTGCCAGCCTCGATCCCGTCATTATCGGCATGCACATCGCGGGCAATAAGCCCATGTCGGTGGAGCTCGCCACGGCTTACAAGGGCGATGTGGGCGGCTTCCCGGCGGTGGTCGGCAACAAGGTCGCCATCATGGAGTTTTTTCGCCTGCCGCAAGATTTTGATCCGACGAGCATCTCGGTGTTTAACACCAACACCTTTGTGTTCAACGCCGAGACCCTGCGCGACACCCCGCCCCTGAGCTGGTTTGCGGTCAAAAAGAAGGTCGATGGCCAAGAGGTGGTGCAGTTCGAGCGCCTGGTGGGTCAGATGACCGAGTTTGTCGATGTCAGTTGGCTGGTGGTCCCGCGAGAGGGATCGGCCAGCCGCTTCCTGCCCATTAAGTTGGTGCAGGACATCGTCGATCAGCAAGAGGCCTTGCGCGCCATGCTCACGGCGCAGGGCGTTCTCTAAGCACATCCGCTCATGCGCGGTGCGCAGCGTGCGACATGGTTGGTGGGGTGGGCGTTGCTCATCTCGCTCAGCGTTGTCTTGGGATGCGGTGAAAAGCGCACCCAGCAAAGTTGCCGCATGGCGGTCGAAATCGTGGTGGCAAAATCCGCTCACACCCCCGAGGCGCTTCGCCTGTTGCGCATCGATGACGAGCGCCTCTTGCTCCTGTGGTCAGCGGATGGGATGACACAATTCGCCATGCTCGACAATCAGGGCGCGCTGAAGACAGAGCCCGCGCTGCTGGGCACCACACATTTCGCCGCATCTCCAAGCGCTCATCCCAAGGCGTTTTTCCCCCAAGAGGCCAGGCATTTCGATGCCCGCGCCATTGCCGCAGTGGTGTTGCCCGATGGCGATATCGCAGTGGGGGTGGTGACGCAGGGATATGGCGTGTCGCCCGGCGCGCTGCACGTGGCGCGCATCAATGGAAAGACGCTACAGATTTCGGCGCTCCGCCAACTGGTTCACGTCGATGCCTTTGCCGATACCTTGGTGCTCGCCCCAATGGGACAAGCGCTGCTGATCGGTTGGCCCTCCGTGCAAAACAATCGCGCCAATATCCACCTGCACCGGGTAGACGCCGCAACATTGGACACCATCGATGCCACCCTTGTGCCCGCCGATGGCAACGCGTTTGGACCGGCGTTGTCTCACGATGCCTCGCAGATGTTGCTGCTGTGGACCCAACGCATCGATGGCGTATCTCGCCTTGATTTTTCCTACGCATTGCAAGCGGCCCAGATTCGCCCCGATTTGACCTTCGACAACTTTGCCGAGGTGGCCAAGGTGCGCGTTTTTGATGCGGCACCTGCGGTCATTCCCATGGCGGACGGCTTTGGCATCGCCTTTCGAGACGACCGCGACGACGACGGCGAAGCAGAATTCTACTTTGCGCGGATCGGCAATTCAGGGACGGTGCTCTCTGCGCCCAAACGCATTTCGCGGGCCGACGGTCCCAGGGGTCCGCGCATTGACAGCGCCAGCGCCAACGGTCCGGTGTTTAGCGCCCAGATACGCTCGTACCAACGCAATTTTTTGCTCGGCATCAACCGCTTCGATGTGTGGGGACAAAAGATGGGCGGCGAATTTCAGGTTTATGCCGACAAGTCGGAGTTTTTGCTCGCCGATGTGGATGTGAACGGCGATGCGGCGCTGTTCGTTTATGCCGAATCTTCGGATCGCGGCGGGCGCATTCTCAGCGCGGTGGTGCATTGTCGCTGAGGTTTCTGTTGGCACATGAAGTTTCTACGACGCGTGTGGGTGTCTTTTTTCATTTTCTTCGTAAAAACCTCTCGCCTATTCGACTAAATACAATGAAGATGAATGTTCCGAATTTTCGTGAGAACATAAATTAACAGGAACGGTTTTGGGACACGTTCAGATGTTTTCGACAAAGGAGCCCGATATGAAAACCGCGTTTTTGAAATACTTCATCGGATTGTTGGCTCTCGCCTTGCTGGCCTTTGGGTGCAGCAATGACGCCACAGGCAAACATAGCGGGGACGATGCGTCCAATGGCGATAACGACGGCAAAGATGGCGACAAAGACGGCGATAACGACGGCAAAGATGGCGATAAAGATGGCGATAAAGACGGGAAGGGCGACAAGGACTTTCCCGACTGGCGCGACGACTTGCCCTACGACATTGATGGCAGCGATCGCGATGGCGATGGCTGGAGCGACATTTTCGATTGCAACGACTTAGATCCCGACATCCATCCCGGCGCCAAAGAGATTCCCGGCGACGGCATCGATTCCAATTGCGATGGCTACGATGATCCGCAGGACGGCATCGAAATCATCGATCCCTCCGAAGAAGTGTGCGCGGCCAACGATTTCAGCGTTACCCCGGTGCCCGTGACCATGATGATCTTGCAAGACATGTCCGGGTCGATGCGAGCTGGGTATCCCGATGATCCTAGCAATCCCGGTCGCTGGAACATCGTTAGGCCTGCACTGCTCAGCTTGCTTGACGATTACGCCGACTACAGCACGGGCAATATCGAGTTTGGCTTTGATCTCTTTCCGCGCAACCGGAGCGGTTGTACGCTGGAATCTTCGCCGTTGATGGATACGATTCCCGGTGCGTCGCAGTCTTTGGAAATCATCGACTTGCTTGAAATTGAGTACGGCGCTGGCTTTACGCCTGCAGGTTCTACGCCGTTGCGCTACGCCATGAATTTGTATTTGGATGTCAATTACGCGCCCAACTTTTTGAGCAGCGATCGGCAGAGCTACTTGCTCATCATCTCGGATGGCGCCGACAATTGTCGGCCCAATGGCACTCAGGGTACAGGTGCGACGCCCGCAGAACTCGGCGCGATATCCGCAGAGCTGCTCGAAGCGGACGTGAAAACATTTGTGATCGGTTTTGGCGAGGGCATTGATCCCGACCAACTCAATGCCATTGCCGAGGCGGGCGGCACGCCGTTTACCGAGTTTTTGTACGCCGATGATCAAGCCAATCTCGAGGCGGCCTTTTCAGAGATCGCCGCGTCGATTGTGCAGTGCGATTTCGAAGTGCCCAAGCAGGATGGCGACGACGTGGACGGCGACAACGTCAACTTCTATCTCAACGGCGTGGTGGTGCCCTTCGACCAAGACTGTGCCCGGGGCCTCGGCTGGACTTGGACGCGCGACGACTTGACTGAAGTGCGCATGTGCGAGGCCACTTGTGATCAACTGCAAAAAGGCAACGCCGAGCTCACCGCCACCTGGGGATGCCCCACGGTCGTCGTCGATCTGCAATAAACCGCTTTTACAAAAAAACACCTTCACAACGAGAACGCGGGCCATGGCCAGGCATTGAAAAGATGTCCGTGGCGCGGTCAGCATCCCGAATGACCCGTACTTTCTGGCAGAATGAGATTTTTTTTTCATTCTTCATAAAAACACCTCGCTCATTCGACTAAATACAGTGAAAATGAACAATCTGTGGTTCTGTAGGCGTGTAAATTAAGCGAGAACGGATTTTGTTCTGTTCTGCTGTTTTTTGAAAAGGAGTTCCGTATGCAAACCGCGTTTTCGAAATACTTCATTGGGCTGTTGGCCCTTGTTTTTCTGGCTCTTGGCTGCAGCAATGACGCCACCGGCACAAAGAACGGGGACGATGCGTCCGACGGCGTTAATGCCGACAACGACGGAAAACATGGCGATAACAACGGCAGCGACGGCACCATCGACGATCTGTACAACAGCAATAACGGAAAGAACAACGGTGCGAACAACGACGATCCATCGGATGCGGTGTGTGCGGCCAACGACTTCACCGTTACCCCGGTGCCCGTGGCCATGATGATCCTGCAGGACATGTCCGGGTCGATGGATCCCAAGTTCAACGATGCGACAGGTAGATGGGACGATGACGACAATCCCGGCCGCTGGAGCATCGCCAAGCCCGCGATTATCAGCCTGCTAACCGATTATGCCGACTACAGCACCGGCAACATCGAGTTCGGCTTCGACATCTTTCCGCGTGGCTCCGGTTGCGAGCTGGGCTCTTCGCCGCTGATGGACACAATCCCCGGAGAGTCGCAGTCGATGGCGATTGTCGACCTGCTTGAGCGCGAATACGACGCCAACTCGCCCGAAGGCGCTACGCCGCTGCGCGGAGCGATGGATTTGTACTTGAACACCGATTATGCGCCCAACTTTTTGAGCAGCGACCGGCAGAGCTACTTGCTCATCATTTCGGACGGCGCGGACACGTGCCGGGGCAACCGTTATGTATCGAGCGGCGGTGCGACGGCCGAACAGCTCGGCGAGAAATCAGCGGAGCTGCTCGAAGCGGGCGTGAAAACATTTGTAATTGGTTTTGGCGGCGGTGTTGATTTTGATCAGCTCAACGCCATTGCCAAAGCGGGCGGCACGCCGTTCACCGAATTCTTGTACGCCGATGATCAAGCCAATCTCGAGGAGGCCTTTTCAGAGATCGCTGCATCGATCGTGCAGTGCGACTTCGAGGTGCCCACGCAGGATGGCGATGACGTGGACAGCGACAACGTCAACTTCTATCTCAACGGCGAGGTGGTGCCCTACGACAAAGACTGCGCCCAGGGCCTCGGTTGGACTTGGACGCGCGACGACTTGACCGAGGTGCGCATGTGCGAGGCCATTTGTGACCAGTTGCAAAAAGGCGGCGCCGAACTCACCGCCACCTGGGGCTGTCCCACCATCATTATCGATCTGCAATAAATCAAGACCGCTGCAATCAGCAGGACCGCGACAAACAACCCTCACACAATGGAAATCGGAACGGTGGCGGGCGTTTAAATGACGCCCCGTTGCATGGCCTGTGCCAGCAGTAGCGCGATTTCCTCGGCGAGATCGCGGTCGTGACTGCTCCATTCGCGAGAGGCGCCGTTGAGCGCCAGAAGCAGCCAGCCCAGGGATTCGCCGGTGGGCGCGGCGATGTTGACGCTGAGCAATGCCGAAGCGGGCGTGAGCAAGTCGTCGTGCCACAGGGCGTTCCACGATTCATCGGAGAACAGGGAGGTGGGGCGAAAGCGCGAGAGAGTGAGGGCGCCGGGGGTTTCGCTGTGGGCGTTGCGCAGGGCGGTGATGCCGCTTCCCGACAAGAATGATGCAGCGCTCAAGCCCCAGTCGCCGCTGCGGCACAAAAAACGCAGGGCGTGGGGGTGTTGGGCATCGGGGACGAGCAAGGCGCCGCGATCGGTTTCGTAATCGCTTTGGATGGCCTGTATGAGTTGCTCTTGGCGCGCCAGGCCCGGGGGCTCGTAGAAAAAGATTTCGTGAATTTGCAGCAACGCGGCGATGCGGCGATCGGCATATCGCCTGTGTTGTCCGCGGCGGTTGGTGTTGGTGCTCATGGGTTCTCGTATCGCCCGGTTGGGCGGTGTTGTCAAAATACGGTCAAATCCAGTGGTGGTCTCGGGGCACGATGATGGTCATCAGGCGGGGAATGACGTCGATTTGCACCAGATTGGCCGGGGCGAACTCCTCGCCATCGCGCTGCGCCGGCAATGGGTTTTGCACTTCGGGCCTGAAAAACTGCAGGCCGATGGAGCGGGCCTTGAGCACGGGCGCGTGCGAGAGCCCCACCTTTTCGAGCATGTCGAAGGTCAATGGGCTGTGTTTGTGGTGGACGATGAGCTTGCTCGTCCAGTCGCGTACACCGGAGAAGAGGCCGATCTCGAAGTAGCCGTCGTCGTGTTGGGCGTTGGGATCGATGATCCACTCGCCGGCGTAGAGCATGGTGTTGCTGATCACGAGGTCGGAGAGGCGCTCGAAATGGTGGACTTCGCCGTCCAGGGTGAGTTCGAGGGAAAAGCGATCGCGGAGGACCCAGTTGAGGGCCAGTTCGTGCATGGCAGCGCGCACGTAAACCGCATGCCCTTGGTACATGTCGCGCCAGATGGGAACGCCTTGCACCAGTTGGAGTTCGCGATTGCGGAAGGCCAAAATGGCCGCTGAGAGGCCAAAGCCCAGGGAGTCGTAAAAGAAGTCTTCGTGGGCCAGCGTGCCGTTGTCGTGGAAGGTGCGGATGCGCCCGACGTCGAGCGAGGTGGTGTGTCCCTCCGCCAGAATTTGGATGTTGTCGGGCAGGGACTTTTCGCTGGCCGAGATGCCAAAGGAGCGCGCCTGGTCGTTGGCGGTGCCCGCGGGCAGCATGCCGAGGCGCACTTGGCTGGGCTCTCGAGAGCGGCAGATCCCCGTGGCGACTTCGTAAAATGTGCCGTCGCCCCCCATGAATGCCAGGGTGCGAAAGCCTTCGTCGTCGATGGCCCGACGCACCACTTCGATGGTGCCGCCATGGGGCAGGGTGGGGCGAAACTCGCAGGGAATGCGCTGTTCGTGCAGGAACTCGAGGGCTTTCTCAATGGCCTTGCGGGCTTTTCCGGCACCGGACGTGGGGTTGCCCACCAGCAGCAAGGGTTGAGATGGCACAGTCGTCATAATGTCTCCTGAAATAAACGCGTCATATGCATCAGTGAGTTCCTTTATCTGTATAGAGTGGGAAATTTTTTTCAACGAAAAATCGGGTCGTCTCGGTTTCGTCGAAGACAGGTGTTGCACTGAATCCATTTGGGGAACGCGCGTATTTTGAAAAGATTGGAATTGTCTTTTATGTTTGGAGCGTTCTTGGGGGCGAACGCTGTGGGGGACGAGGAGGATTTTGCATTGCGTGGTCTGATGAGATGGGGATTGATATTCAGTTTGTTTTTGATGCTGTCCCAAAGCGCTGTGGCGCAGGCGCAGGTCATTTCGCTGCGAGGCGAAACGGTGGCCACCGAAGAACCGCTGCCGACCTCCCTGCTGGTCACAACGCCCCGTCTGACGGTCCGGGCGGCGCCCAGCGGCAAATCAAAGCGTCACGGAACTGTGGTGGGCGAATCGCGTCTGCCGGTGTTGGCGCGCGAAGTGGGACCGGGATGTAGCGATAATTATTGGTATCGCATCGGCGACAACTCGTGGGTTTGCGGTCGGTTTGTGCAACCCGATGACACGGCGCCCGAAGCCGAAGCGCAGCCCCCGATGCGCGACGAAGAGTTGATGCCCTGGCCCTATGCCTTCGTGCACGAAAACGCCATTGAGTACGAACGCTTCGCCGGTGGTTATCGCGAGGTGCGCGAGGTGATGCCCGGCTACGGTTTTGCCATTGAGCGTTCGGTGTACATCGACGGCGATTCCTATTACCGCACGGTTGAGGGGCGTTATGTACCCCAGCGTGCGGCGCGGGTGACGCGGCGCATCAGCACGTTTTCCGGCGTTGCGATTCGCGATGAGGTGACATGGCCAGTGGGGTGGGTCAACCGCGAGAATGCCTGGTCGTTTTCGGAGCCTAGTTTGCGCCAGGCCGTGCGCGTCGAGAGGCTGGCGCGTTACACGCAGTTCAGCGTGCAAGAGCGCCGCACCGTGGGGAAGCACGTGTTTTACCGCATTGATGAAACGCATTGGGTGCATGCCCGGGACGTCCAGGTGGCGACGACGGCGCCGCTACCCGACAGCGTCGCTTCCGACGAGCGCTGGATCGATGTGGACTTGGCCAACCAAATCGTTACGGCCTACGAAGGCGAACGGCCGGTTTGGGCCACGTTGACCTCCACTGGTCGGGGCGGGGCGTCGCGCACGCCCAAGGGCTCCTTTCGCGTTTGGGCCAAGGTGGCGGCCATTCCCATGGACAACACCGATGATGAGCCCGTCGATGAGACTTTGGGCGAGGTCGAGTCAACCGATCAAAACAAGCACTATTACTCGCTGCACGACGTGCCCTGGACGCTCTTCTTTCACCAGGGCTATGCCATCCACGGCGTCTATTGGCATAACCGGTTCGGCAATCGCCGCAGCAGCGGTTGCGTAAACCTGGCCCCCAAGGACGCGCGATGGCTCTTCGACTGGTCGCTGCCGGTGCTGCCCGATGGCTGGTGGGCCATTCATCCCGTGGCGGGCGAGCCGTCGACATTGGTGCGGGTGCGTTGACCGCGATGTCTCGCGTCCTCAAGATGTCTTTTCTCGTTACCTAAGCGCGCGCCTTTTCCTTATACTGGGGCGATATGCAACCGCGACCATTGGTGAAAATCGTTTGTTTTTGTTTTCTGCTGTTGTGGGGTGTGGCCTGCGATGAAGCGGCACCGGTGCCCAGCGCAGAGCGCGCCGTGCATCACTTGCGTCATCGAACCGCCGAAAATGATCCGTTGGTGGCGCGCGTCAACGGCATTGCGATCACGGCTTCAGATGTCTCCTGGACCTTGCAACAAACCCCCGAGTTGGATTCTCCACGCGCTGCGCTCGACGCATTGATAAGCGACGCCTTGCTCGCAGATGCCGCCATCGCGCGGGGATACGCCGCGCACACCGAGGCAACGCTGGGATTTCGCGACGCCTTGGCCTTGGCCTGGATGCGACACGCGGGGGAGCGCATTCAGGAGTCCGACCTCGACGAAGAAGAGCTCCGCAAGGGATATGAAGCGCGCAAAGAAAAGTATTGGCACGGCGAACAACGCCGCATGATTCACGCGCTGGTGCGCACCGGGAAAAAAGGCCTGGAGCCGGCCCAGGCGCGCCTGGTAGCCGATCAAGTGGCGGCGGCGGTGGCGGGGGTTGCTTCAGAGGGAGCCTTTCGCGCCGCGGCGCAGCAAGTGGCCAAAGATGTGGGCGTTGCCAAGTTTGTGCGGGTTGAAAACCTGCCCCCCTTCGATCGCGAATACAAAAAGTTTGTGCCGCCCTTTGTGGAGAAGGCCTTCGAAATACAGCGGCCCGGCCAGGTGGGGAAGCCCTTTGAGACGAGCTTTGGGTGGCATGTGGTGTACTTCATCGAAACCTTGCCCGAGGTCCGCATTCCCTTTGCGGTGGCGCGCGCCGAGCTCGCCGAATCCCTGTTGGCCCACGAGCGCGTCAAACGCGTCGAGGCACAAATCGAGGGGCTTTATCAAAAGGCGCGGATACGCATTTCAGATGTGCCGGACGCCCTTGAGACAACCAGTGACACTCCCTAGCCATCCCCGCGACACAGAAGAATCGGCGTTTACGGCGATTTTGCGCGAGGCGGCATCGTCTGTATCGGGCTTTAAAGCGGCGATATTTTTCGATCACGAAGGGGAAACCATCGATTATTACTCCTGCCTAGATCCCTTCGAAACGAGGCTCTGCGCCGCCCACATGGGCATTATTGTTATGCGCGCCGTGACGCGTTTTCACGATTTCTCTTTGGGCGAGGTGCGCTGCGTGGAGATGCAGACCGATCGCTACGAGTACATCGTCAGCGCGTTGGGCGAAAATTTATTTTTGCTTTTGATGCTGGACGCGGGACACAGCAGCCCCAAAATTTGGGGACAATTGTTTGACACCGCACAGCGCCTCCGGAGCGAAGCGGGCCTTTCCTAATAAACGTCACGCCACATAAACGTCACGCCAATTTTACGCGGTGTCTGGGGTGTTGCCGCCTGGGCTGTCCTGGGGCTAGAGCAGCGCTGCGATGAGGTCGTCAATGCTGCGGGGCGAGAGGTAGGCAGGGGGGATGTCGAGCATGGTGCGGCAGCCCGAGATGCCTTCGCGGTGTAGGCGTACGGCGGCGCGGGCACAGGCGATGAGCACCGACGCGGTGAAATCCGGGTTGGCGCCGGCGCGGAGCGCGTGTTCGAGGCGGTGTGCAACGGGACGGGGTTCGCCGGTGTGGCCAAAGCGGATGACGGTGCCGCCGTGGGGCATGCCGCTGTGGTCGCGTTGCAGTTCTTCGGACGAGACAAAGTGCACCGCGGTTTCGTAGCCCGCAAAATAGCCGGGCATGGTGACGATGCGTTGTTCGATATCGGCGGTGTTGGCGCCTGCTGCGGCCACGACGTAACACACGCGGCGATGCCGTTGCTGGGGCGACAACGGGGGACCGTCTCCGGTGCGCGCCGCTTCGAGGGCCGCGTCATTGGGGATGGTGTACTGTCGGGCGTCGAGCACGCCGGGTACGCGGCGGATGGCGTCGGAGTGCCCTTGGCTGATGCCTTCGCCCCAAAAGGTGTGGGTTTCTCCGCGTGGTAAGATGGCCTCGCCCAGGAGGCGGTACAGCGAGAAGAGGCCCGGGTCCCAGCCCGCTGAGATGATGGCCACGCGTTGGGCGGCTCTGGCCACGGGATCGACGCGCTGGCGGTGGGATGGGATTTGGGCGTGGTTGTCGAAGCTGTCGACGACGTTGAACAGGGCGGCGTAGCGGGGGGTTTGTTCGGGCAAGTCGCTGGCGCTTCCGCCGCACAACAGGAGCACGTCGAGTTGGTCGCGCCAATCGGGCAGTGTCTCGACTGCGTGTACGGGAACATGTGGCGTGCCGGTGTCGATGTCATCAATAGCGCGACGTGTAAAAATGGCTTGTAGCGCCATGTCTGGGTGTTGCGGCAATGCCCGCTGCACGCCCTTTCCCAGGTTGCCATATCCAACGATGCCGACGCGTATGTTCATGGGTGAGCCTCCTGCCCTAGGGTGTTTGGCATATCAATTCACCGGGCAATCGGGAAGTGGGATTTCGCGTCGTTGGCCTTCGTCGAGTATGTGCACGGCGCGGATGTCTGCACAGGTGGTGCCGGCGGGTAAGGTGATGGCCACGCCAGCGTATTCGCCAGCGGCGGTTTGCAGCGTGGTTTGAGACAGGCGCAAGGGCGGGGTGCTCGGGGCGTGCCAGTTAATGATGGCGTGATGTGAATCGCCGGAGTGCGCGTTGTGTGCGGGCATCCCGCGCATCCAGACATAATGCGGTGCCGGTGTATCGTCGACGGCAAAGCCCACAAGGGTGTGGCGGGCGAGATGGGTTTGTACCTGGGCGGAGCCCGCGGGTGTGCGCCATCGGCCCAAGACCGCCAAGATGCCCGCGATGCGCGAAAAGGTGTGGGCGCTGACCCAAAAGGGCGGGGCGTAGCTCATGAAGTCGTTGAGGGTGGGCTGGGCGCTGCCAAAGGTGGCGCAGATGGGGTGCGAGGCCAGGCTGTCGGTGGGGGGAATGAGGCCGCTGTTCATGTCGCGCAGTTGCGAATGGCTGGAGGCATTCAGGGCACCGTGTGGTCCGGGGCGCACGCCGTATCCGTATCCGCTGGTTCGCCCGCATTGGCGTCCGTTGTAGGGGGTGTAGTGGTCGTCGTCGAAGGTGTGCGGTCGGCCCAGGGAGTGCCCCAGCTCGTGCACGACATTGGCCCGCCAGTTGCGCGACATGGCCACGGCGTAGGAGAGGCGCATGTGCCCTAAGGCGGCGCGCTCGTGTTCCCACAGGGCAAAGCCCGCCTCGTAACCGGGCGATAGGCAGCGTTGGGCGCGGTGCGGCAAGATGGCGTGGTACAGGACGTCGGGGAGGGCGCGGTCGGCTTCGCGCAGGGCGGCCAGGTCGGCGATGATGGCGGCGGGGTCGCCGGTGTTGCGGGCATCGAATCGCTGCGGCGCGCGCCAGTCCACGTGCAGCGAGGAGAGGGGCAGCATGTTGTAAAGTTCGTTTTCGAGTTCGCGCTGCATGGCGGCATTGATGTGCAGGGGCACAGGGGCACAGGGCGTGTGTGCCGGGATGATGACGACGCGCAACGCGAGGGGTGTCTCGAGGATGTCCAGGGGCGTCCAGGGGATTTCGGAGATCAATGTTTCGGGCGCTTCGGCGTCGTTGGTCGCTTCGAAGAGTTGCCAGCGAAACGCCGTGTGGGGGCGCATGGCGTCTGCGGCAATGCGAAAGGCGAAGGTGCCGTCGATATCGCCTAACTCGGCTGGGCCATCGACGCGGCGGTGTTGTGTGAGCGCAACGTGGTGCGCGGGACTGCGCAGTGCGAGCTGGGCGAAGAGCGTGCGCGGCTTGAAGTCGTCGGCGAGTTGGTAGTCGATGCGCGCCAGTGCGGGGCGGAAGGGGATGAGCGGCGTTTCGCGTTCGCCCGCGGGGACGACGTCGCCGTGTCGCACCACCCAGGTGTCGGTGGCTTGGTTCCATATGACGGCGTGGATGGCGATGTCGGGTACGGGCGCTTGGCTTGGAGCGCTTGGTTCGCGCGTATCGTTTGGAGATGTGTGTGGGCGCTCGGGGTGGCCGGCGGTGTCGCCGTCAGCCATGTGCGGGACAGCCGTGGACGGCGGTCCATGTGTGGCAGCGAGCACATTCGGCAGGTGCCTTGGCTGGGGTTCGTACCATACGAAGAGCAGGCACAAAAAGGCGAAGAACAGAAGCAGCGCCAACAGAATTTTGTTTTGGGTGGGCATGGCGTGGGTGTTGTTGCTCTTTGAATGCGTTGTCGGCAATAATGCGCCGAACCGTCTGCGCCGTCAAACGGCGTTCGATATTGCCCTGTAGCGTGTCATCTTGCACATCCGAACACCGGACATTGAACTGCTGGCCCCCGCTGGCGATGTGGCGCGCGGCATGACCGCCATCGCTTGTGGTGCCGATGCTGTCTACATTGGGGCGCCGCGTTTCAGCGCCCGCAAAGAAGCCGGAAATGCGCTCTCCGATATTGCGGCGTTGGTGCGCTTTGCGCATCTGTACGGCGCCCGGGTCTACGTCGCGCTCAACACGATGCTCTTCGACGACGAGCTGTCAGCGGCAGCGGCGCTGGCGCATGCGGCATACGACGTGGGGGTCGACGCGCTGATCATCGCCGACATGGGACTGCTCGAAATGAATCTGCCGCCCATCCCCCTGTTTGCCAGCACCCAGATGAATAACGCCGATGCCGCGCACATCGCCTTCTTGGCGGCGGCGGGCTTTCAGCGGGTGATTTTGGCGCGGGAGTTGTCGCTGCGCGAGATGCAAAATATTCGCCGCGCGGTGCCGGAAGTTGCGTTGGAGAGCTTTGTGTACGGCGCTGCGTGTGTCGGCGTTTCAGGGCGTTGCTACCTGAGTTTGGCCCACGGCGATCGCAGCGGAAATCGCGGGGATTGTGCCCAGCCCTGTCGCAAGTTTTTTACCCTGCAGGACGCCCGTGGTCAGGAGTGGCGCCGGGGACATTTGTTGTCGGTATGCGACATGGATCGCACCGCGCATCTGGGCGCCTTGCTGGATGCCGGCATCACCTCTTTTAAGATCGAAGGGCGATTGAAAGACCGCACATGGCTCGCCAATAGCGTCACCTGGGTGCGCCGCCACCTGGACGCGGCCCTGGCGGAGCGTAACATCCCCAGCCCTGCATCGCGTCACGAGTTTTCCGGGCGTTTTGAACCCAATCCCGCGCGGACATTTCGCCGTGGAACGACGGACTTTGGCTTGTTTGGGCCGCGTGTGATGGGAGCGGTGGATACGCCGTCTTCGCAGGGTGAGCCCGTTGGTGTCGTGGAGCGCATCCGCGGACACGTGATTCGCTTGAGCGGTTCCGCGACATTGCAGGCGGGGGATGGCCTCCGTTGGTTGCTGCCAAATGGCCATTCGGCGGGCGCGCGGGTGCAGAAGGTGTTGGGCGAAGACGTGCACTTGCGCGACGCGACGGGGTTGCAAGTGGGCCAGTCGGTCTTTCGCAATTTCGATGCCGCGTTTTGCGCCCACATCGAAAAAACCGCATTCCACCGGCGCATTCCGGTGCGCGTTGATTTGGATACGACGGCGAGCGGTTTGTGCGTGCGCGTGCAAACCGAGGCGGGGCTTGTGGCCGAGGCGCATTGGACCGGCCCTGTTGAGGCAGCCAATCACGCCGCGCGCATGCAAGACGACCTGTCGCGCAGATTGGCGAAGACCGGGGATGGGCCGTTTGTGTGCCGCGCAGTCCGGGTGCTGAGCGAACCGGTTCCCTTTGTGCCGGTCTCGGTGGCGAATGATTTGCGGCGCCGGGCGCTCGCAGCGTTGGAGGCGGCTGCTCTGGCGGCGTACCCGCGTCGCGAACACGTGCGCGGCAGCGAGGTGGCGTTGCCCTATCCTAAGGCGCATCTCGATTTTTCGTTCAATGTCATCAACCGTCTCGCCCAACAGTTTTATCGGCGTTGCGGCGTCGACAGCATCTCTCCGGGAGCGGAGTGTGGGGGGCTGGACGCCGACGCCCAATTGATGACTTCCATTCACTGCGTATTGCGCGAAACGCCCCATTGCTTTCGGGAGGCGGGTGCCACGCATCTCGACGAGCCCCTGTTTTTGGTGGACCCAGAGGGGCGGCGGTTGGGCTTGCGATTTGACTGCGACGATTGCCGCATGTCGGTGCACCGCGTGCCAAAGAACACGAGCGAGGGGTAGCGAGCGACTTAGCTGTTGCGCGAGGGAAAGGGAATGCGCCGCAGATTTCGGTCGGAGGTCGCCGCAGATATTTCGGTGGCCACCAGGCTGTTTCGACCGTTGTACTTGGCTTGATACAGGTTGGCATCTGCGCTGCTCAGCAGTCCCGGGGCATCGAGAATGGCGCCGGGGGCCAAGGTGATGGCGCCGACGCTGACGGTGACGCGGACAAAGTCACCCCTTTCGGTGACGGCCAGCGCCGGTTCTCTTTCGATGGCGTCGCGTACGCGATCCGCCAGGACTTTGGCGCCCGCAGCATCTGTGCCCTGGGCGACGATGATGAACTCCTCGCCACCATAGCGCCCCAGCATGTCTTCGGTGCGGATGGTGGACTGCACAATGCGCGCGATGGACATGAGGACTTGGTCGCCCACGAGATGGCCGTAGGTGTCGTTGACGCGTTTAAAAAAGTCGATGTCGAAGAGCAGCAGCGAAAAGGGGAGGCGGTGCCGCCGGGCAAACGACAGGTCGGTGGTGAGCTTTTGCATCAGGTATCGGCGGTTGAATATGCCGGTGAGGCCATCGCGGGTGGAGGACTCGTAGAGTTCGCGTTGGTACTTGAGGTCGATGTCGTCTTGCAGCAGGTATTTGATGACGGTGTTGTGCCCCAGCAAGATTTTTTCGCCGGGCGCCAGCGTAATGGTTTTGATGATTTTTCCGTTGGAGTACGTGCCGTTGGTCGACTCCAAGTCGGTGATGCGGATGTAGCCGCCGGAGAGTTTTTCAATGCGGGCGTGCTGCCGCGAGATGCTGTCGTCTTGTATTTTGAGATCGCAGGAGGTGTCGCGGCCGACAAAGACGGGGTCGTCGCCGATGGTGAACACGTTGCCCATGTCCATGCCCGCGATGACCATGAGGCTGGGGCGCGGCGGTGCGGCGGTCTTTAGGCGCATGGCCATGGTGGGCACTTCGACGGGACGGGTGGTGCGGTCTTCGGCCAGGTTCATGTCGCGCATGGTAATCACGGCAATGGATTTGTCTGTTTTGTTTCGGGAATTGTTGTCCACCATACCTCCGCACGACACATTACCTTGATTGTATCGAATGTACAGTGTTGAGACTGGGCTAATTTTGTGCCGGGTTTTTGCCGAAATGCAAGCGCAATGGCGGGTTTTGTCGCTGTGAACGCCTTGGCCCTGCGGGGGGCATCTGTTACAAGGCCAGTCATGTTGGATCGCCCTGCCAGTATCCCCGAAGACTACATTGAGATTGTCTTTGACATTGTCAAAGAGTTCTCCGGGTGGCGCCTAGACCGCTTTATCGCGCACCGCATTCCCCGGCTTTCGCGTACGCGCATTCAGCGCATTATCAAGTCTTGCGTGTTCGACGAAACCGGACAGCTCCTGCGGCCCAACCGCGTCTTGAAATGCGGTGAGCAAATCTATCTGTACAAAATGCCGCCGGACGAGCCACCGGTCTGTCGCGAGTTCAGCGTGGTGTTTGAGGATGAGTGGTTTCTCGCGGTGGACAAACCGCCGCTGCTGCCGGTGCATCCCACGGCGCGTTATTACAAAAACACGCTGACCGCCTTGCTCAACGAAACCTACGGCGAAGACGCACCGCGCTTGGTGCACCGCCTCGACTCCGAGACATCGGGGCTCGTATTGTGCGCCAAAACGCGCGATGCAGAGCGCTTGGGCAAGGGGTTGTTTGCGGAGCGGAAAGTCGTCAAACAGTACATTGCCGTGGTGCGCGGCCTGGTGTCACCGCCTTCGGGACGCATCGAGGCGCCCCTGTCGCCCAATCCCCATTCGTTCATCAAGGCGCGGATGTGGTGCGGTGATCCGGATGGGTTGCCATCGCTAACCGAGTACCGCACGCTGGCGCAGCAGGGGGACCGAACACTGTTGTTGCTTAAACCGCGCACGGGACGTCAACACCAACTGCGCGTCCATCTCGATCACATTGGGCACACCATTGTGGGCGACAAACTGTACGGCCCCGACGAGAGCCTCTTTGTCGACTACATGAGCGATGGCCTCACGCCGCAAATCATTTCGCGAGCCGGGCACCGCCGCCAGGCGCTACACGCGGCCAGCCTCAGTTTCTTGCATCCCTTCACGCAGCATCGCTTGTGCATTGAAACCCCCGCGCCCGCCGATTTTGGTGCGCTTTTCGATATATCTCCCTTTGCGGGGAGCGACTTCTTCTGTCGGCAACAAAACGACATTCCCTAAAAACGCGGCCCTCATCGCGGCATTTCCCGATTGTTTTCCAATGGTTGGCGCCTTTTTTGCGACTTTTGTCAGGGGAGCTGGCCAGCCCCGGCGCAAACTTTTTTCATCTTTTTTCGCTCTTTTAGGAAACTTTTCCGAAAAGCGGGCGATTCCTTCTGCAACGAAATGGCAAACAGAAATGCGCATGGGGAGGTCACTTTGGATATTCAAAGAAACAAAGGCACTGCGTCGGTAGAGCAACTCGTGTTGTTGTTCGCGGTCGTCTTGGGCGCCGCTTCGCTGCTGGTGGCACTGGGGCCAACACTCGAAGGCCGGCACCAAACCCTCATGCTGCTTTTGTCGCTGCCATTTCCCTAACACCCAAGGGAGGCTTCTCATGAAAGGAAAACAAATCATTCAAAAATTGCACGCCATTGTCGCCGCGCTGTTCTGGGGAGACAAACGCGGACTCTCCACCGTGGAGTACATCATCATTCTCGTGTTGGTGGCGGTGGCGGGCATCGCGCTCTGGCAGGAATTTGGCGACGCCGTACAGAGCCGCATTACGGAGTCCACCGGCGCCATCGACGCAATGTGATGTCGTCTGTCAACGCATTCCAAATCGCCGCTGAGTTGTCGATGCTCGGCTTGTGCGCGGTGGCCGCCGTTGTCGATTTGCGCCGCACCATGATTCCCAACCGCCTCACGCTGGGCGCGCTGGCGGTGGGCCTTTTGATCGCGTGTCTTTTCGGAGGTTGGCGCGCGCTGGGTCATGCCGTGATTGCGGCGCTCGTCGTGATGCTGGTGCCTGTGTTGTTGTACTACCGCAACGCCATGGGCGGTGGCGACGTTAAGCTCTTTGCCGCCATCGGTGCACTGTGTGGCATCGCTTCTGGGCTGCACATCCAGTTCCTCGCCTTTTTGTTTGGCGCGGGATGCGGCGTGTCGATTTGGGTGCGCAAGAAAACGCTGCAACAGCATTTGAAACGGGCCTGGCAGTTGTGCGTGCCGGTGAAACAGCGCGCGCCATCAGAGGCCCTCGCAGACACCTGCATTCCGTTTGCGCCGTGCATCTTTGCTGCCGCAGTGGCGCATGTTTTGTTGGAGCGGTTTTTCGCATGAGGGCGCCGCGCACAAAGGTCCGTCACTGGCAACGGGGGGCGGTGCAGGTGGAGTTCCTCATCGTTTTCGGCCCCTTGTTTTTGCTGATGATGGCCTTGGTGCAATTCGCGCTCATCTGTACGGCTTCTATTTTGGTGCATCACGCGGCTGCGCGAGCGGTTCGTGCAGCCGTCGTGGTGTTGCCAGACGATCACGAGGACGCGGATTACAAGGGCGATGCCCTCCACTTTTTGGCGGATGGCGATGGGCTGGATGCCTATGCCAACGCCGTGGAAGGGGGGCGGTTTCAGCAGATTCGCCAGGTCCCCGTTATGTTGCTTGGCATGTTGGCGTTGCCGTTGGGTGGCGCTGGGAGTCTCTCCGATGCCCTGCAGCTCGGCGCCTGGGAGGCGTTGCGCGCGCAGACGCCCGAGAGCGACGTGCCCGTGGCCATCACGTTTCGCGATGCCGACGGCGGCTACCGAACACAGTATGGCGCGAGAGAGCAGGTGTTTGTCACCGTTACGCTTCTCTTGCCATGCGCCGTGCCCATGGCGTCGCGCTGGATGTGTCAACCGTTGCGGGAAATGGACGACGATGTGCGGGCGCGCTGGGAGAGCAATCACGCGCATATGGTGGCGCGCTCTTTGATGAACCTGCGCCGTTATGCCGCCTTGGAGGCGACGGCGGGCTTGCCCAATCAGGGACGGTGAAAATGCAGAGGTTTCGACAATCGCAAGAAGGCGCTGTCATGGTGCTGGCCACTTTCTTTGCCGTGTTGCTCGTCGGCTTGTTGCTGCACGTGACCGGCGTGGGGAGCGCGACGCTGGAATACACGCTGACGCAAAACCTCGCGGACAGCGCAACGTGGTCGCAGGCGACGGTAAAGGCGCGCTGCATGAATGCCCTGGCGCTCATCAACTTGGTGATGGCGACGGTGTTGGCGGTCCTGGTGGCCATTCGCTTGTTGATGGCGATCATCGGCACCATCATCGCCGCGTTGGGGGTGGCGTGCATTGTCTCTGCCGGTGCGGTGTGCGGTGCGGTGGCGCCATTGGTGTCGTTAGAGATTGAGTTGAACAGCCTGTACAAAGAGCTGGAGACGCCGATTCAGCAGGTGCTCAATGCCTTGGCCAAGGCCCAAGATGTCATCGTCGAAGTCGAGCCCTTTGTGCGCAACGCCGAGTCCTTGTACATCGCGCATAAAGAGGGGGGCAATACGGGGCAATTGGCGCTGGTGCTGCCGGTGTTGAAACCCCTGCCCGTGGAGCGCGGTTCCTTTGATGAGCTGTGCGGCAAGGCGGCCGAACAGGTGGTCTCGGTGGCGTTCTTTTTCTTGCCGGGCGGCTTGGGCGAGAAGGCCAACGAGGTCATCGGTGGCATGCTCGGCGGCATGGCGGAGCAGTTTAGCGGTTTCTTTTGCGGCGGTATGGGGGGCGCGCCGCCCGATTCGTTTGAGGTAGAGCAACCACAGCCCATCGCCGATGCACCGGAGTGCGCCAATCCCTCTGTTTGGCCACCGCAGCCATACCGCTCTTGCCAAAGTGCCCAATGCCGAAAGTGCGGTGAGCTCGCGTGCCAGAAGTGCACCGCGATGCTGGGAAGAGGCCGATACGTCGAAGGGCAGTGGTTGGTGCGCCAAGAGGTTTGGGACGTCGCCCAGCAGACACTGCACCAGCCAGCGGTGGAGCGCGTGGTGTCCATGCGGGTCGATCCCTGTTTGGGAAATGCACGTTGCGGTGGCGAAGCGGTGTGCAGCGTCGAAGACATCGTGCACGAAAAGGGAAAAACGTTTGTGCGGCGAAATCATTTTCTTCGCCTGCAGGGCTGCGTCATCCGAGGCAAGGCGGAGAACAAGTCGGGCAATGAGCCCATCGACAGCAGCGATATGCCCCGGCCCATGCAAGTCGCTGCCGATGCCACCCCCGAAGACTTTCGCCTGCGCGGCATCGCCACGGGGAAGCAGCGCAATTCCTTTTTCGGGCGCACCGATGATGGCGGCTTTTTCGCGGCCCTGAAGAAACAGCGCATCGCCATTGCCGCGGCGGACTTTGGCGCCAACCCACAAGACCTTTGGCACATGAAATGGCAGTCGCGCCTGATTCGCTTTCGCATGCCGCGCACCGGTTTGGGGGCGGAGGCGTGTGAAGGTGGCATAGCGGGTTGCGGCACCCAATTGAACTGGTTGAATGAAATAAGCGCAGCGTGGGGCGACCGCGTGGTGCATTGAACGCGAGGGAGGGGAGGCAATGAACATTGCGGTGGATGAGCGTGGGGTTGTCATGGCCGAGGCCGTGATCGTCATACCTTTTTTGATCATTTGTTGGATGGGCTTTTCGGCCCTACACGAGTTGTACGTCGCGCGACTGCACGCCGAAAACGAGACCGCATCGCAGGTGTTGCAGATGGCGATGTCGGGGAGCTGCACCGATCACGTTCGTGAAGAGATAGCCGGTGCACCGGCGTTGGAGCAGGAGACCAGCGATATGTTATCGCGCATCGGAAACAACAACCCCTTGGTGCTGGCCCATTCGAATGCGTCGGTAACGCAAAATTTGTCGCATGAGTTTTGGCAGCGCGAAGCATCCGATGCCACGGTTCGCGGCAAGCGCATACTGATGTGCAACACGGTGCCCGCGGACAATCTCATGGCGCTGATCGCCAACCAGGTGAAGGAATGGCTCAACCTATGATGCGCGCCGGGGCACCGAAACGAAAAACGTGGTGCATCGCCGTGATGTGCCTCGGGGTGTTGGGACTTTTGTGGACGCGCACGGGGCTGGCTGTACCGTTCGATGCGCAAGCCAACGACGCGTTCACGTGTTTGCAAATCGGCAGCCTGGTATTTGATTTTCAGCGCCGAAACGATGTGTTGCATCGCGCAAATCCCGCAGAGTCCGGTGACAGCGCAGCGATGCGCACCTGCCGCATTCCCCAGTCCCCTCACGCGCTCCCGGCGCCTTTTCTGACAGCGCTGAGCCGCGATGGTCGCCACAGCATTTGGGGGGCGATTGTGTCCGGCGCAACATCCGATGTGCTGGATGCCGCATCCGACGACATGGCGCGGGGACGCCCAGCCGCTTTGCAGCGCACCGGCGGCGAAAACTGGCGTTATCAGCGCAGCGCGACGGCACACGTGTTTTGGATTGCGGTGCCGGTCTCCGAGGAACAAACATTTTTATTTCAAGTGCTGGAGGTATTGCATGAATCGTAAGTGGTTGGTGGCGATCGCCGCGGGCATCGCCGCAGGCGTGATGGTGTTTTGGCAATTGCGACAAGCGGAGCTGCGCGCCGATGGCGGTGAAAAAATTAGCCTGTTGGTGCTCAACGAGAAGGTGTCTCGCGGCACTGTGTTGCAGGAATCGCATTTGGGCATACGCCAAGTGCCCATTGCCTGGGTGGACGAGCGCGCCATCCGCAACAAAAGCCGTCACGAGGCGGTGGGCATGACGTTGGCGCTGTCCTTGGACGCCGATCAGGTGTTGCAGTGGAGCGATTTTGAACCCCGCATTGGCGGCAACCACATTGATCTCGCCGATGAAATCCAACCGGGGCAGCGAGCGGTTACCATTCCGGTCACCAGCGCCTTGGCCATGGGAGGGCTGCTGCGTCCCGGACACCGCGTTGATATTCTCGTGACCACGAGCGACGGCGCAGGAGGGCGGGGCAGCAAAAACACACGCACCTTGCTGCAAAACATCACTGTGTTGGCCGTGGGGAGCGACACCAATGGTCAGTCCGTCGAGGGGCGTTTCCACACCATCACGTTGAGCGTTACGGCGGATCAGGGGGAGCTGTTGGCCAATGCCGCTGCCCAAGGGGTGTTGGCGGCTTCTCTTCGTGGATATGGCGATGCCAAAATTGCCAGCTCCGATGCCGCGACTGGCGGCGACCACGTTAAAATGCAACGCATGTTAGACAGCGTATCCCCAGAACGGCACATCGAAAAATTGACGGTCAAAAAATAACGCAAAATGCTTTTCAGCGCGTTTTTCAAACGTCTGGGAGCGCGACAAAGTGCTTTGAACGCTTTTTGTTTTCCGAAGCGACGTTATTCATATAAACAAAGGCAAACAAGGCGGCGCGCAGGACTGTGCCAGAGCGCCATAGCGGATGGAGCGGAGCATGAAAATTGGCATTTTGGGTTGTGGGCAAATGGGCGAAATTATCTTGAAAGGATTGTTGTCGCTCTCGTTTCAGTCCATCGAAGACATCTATGCGACGACGCTGCTCAAAGATCACGTGCGCGAACTCGAGAATCGGTATCCCGGCTTGAAGGTGACGCGGGACAACTTGGTGGCGGCCAAAAACAGCAACGTTTTGATTCTGAGTGTCCAGCCCAGCAATGCACAAGAGGTGCTTTCATCGATTCGAGAGGAACTGCGCGGCAAGCTGCTGATCAGCATTTGCACGGGCGTTACGTTGGCGCAGCTCGAAGAGTGGGCGAACGCGCCGGGACAATCGGGGCAGGTTGAAATTGTGCGCGCCATGCCCAATACCCCCTGCGTGATCGGCGAGGGCACCATCGTGTTGACCGCACGTCCAGAAGTTAGCGATGAAACCATGACGCGCGCGCGTTCTCTTTTTGAGCAACTCGGTCGCACCCATGTGCTCGACGAGCGCCACTTCGATGTTGTCACTGCGCTGTCTGCTGCGGGGCCCGCCTTTGCGTTCATGATCCTCGAAGCCTTGGCGGATGGCGCCGTGATGATGGGCCTGCCGCGTCAAGAGGCGCGCGAAATTTCGGCGCAGATGTTTCAAGGCGCAGCGCGTTTGCTGTTGCAGTCGGCGCGGCATCCGGCGGCCCTGAAAGACGAAGTGACCACGCCGGGAGGGTGCACCATCGCCGGGCTGCTCATTATGGAAGAAGGCCGCATTCGCTCCACGCTGGCGAAAACGATTCAAGAAGCGACCACCGTGGCTTCTCGACTGGGCCAGGACTGCGACACTTGCCGGCTCGATCAGTATTGATGCCAAACGAAAACTGTGCACATGAGCCATGCTCGATGGCGCCGTCGCGCGCCGTCGACTGCCCCCTTTTCAAGGAGAACCATGACCTTGTCGTCACCATCTTTTGAAACCGTGTACTGGAAAGATGACGCGGTGGTCTTGATCGACCAGCGGCTGTTGCCACATGAGGAAACCTATCGCTCTTTCCGCGATGTGGCTGGGGTGGCGGAGGCCATCGCCAATATGACGGTGCGGGGCGCTCCCGCCATCGGAGTGACCGCAGCCTTTGGCGTCGCATTGGCGGCCCGGCAATTCCCCGGGGATGAGGCGGCCATTCTGCGCGCTTGCGACCAGCTCGCCGCCACGCGCCCCACCGCTGTCAATCTCTTTTGGGGCATTGCGCGCATGAAGGCGTGCATGCGCCAACATGGACCAGACCCCGATATCCTGCTCCGCGAGGCGCAAGCGATCCGCGACGAAGACATCGCCGGATGCCGAAGGATGGGCGATTTTGGGGCCGCGTATTTGAAAGATGGCGACACGGTGTTGACGCACTGCAATGCCGGGGCCTTGGCCACAGCAGGGTGGGGCAGTGCCCTGGGGGTCATCCGCTCCGCCGTGGCCATGGGGAAGCGCATCCGGGTGATCGCCGACGAGACGCGACCGCTCTTTCAGGGCGCGCGCCTCACCGCCTGGGAGCTGGCCAAGGATGGCATTGACGTAACGGTGATCGCCGATGGCGCTGCCGCATCGGTTTTGGCCCGCGGATTGGTCGACGCCGTTGTCGTGGGTGCGGATCGCATCGCGGCCAATGGCGACGTGGCCAACAAAATCGGCACATACGGCGTGGCCCTGGCGGCCCATGCCCACCGCATTCCGTTTTATGTCGCCGCTCCCTTTTCCACGGTGGATTTAACCTGTCCCAATGGCGCGCAAATCCCCATCGAAGAGCGCGCAGCCGCAGAGGTGAGTCACGTGGCCGAACACCGCGTACTCGCCGCAGGGGTAAACGCGATGAACCCCGCGTTCGACGTGACGCCATCGCACCTCATCTCCGCCATCTTTACCGACAACGGCGTGGTCCTGCCGCCATTCGACGACAACCTGGCACGCCTCGCCAACGCAAACTGAAAGAGCAACATCATGATTTCGTATTACAGCACCAATCGACATGCGCCCCAGGTGGCGCTCGATCAGGCCTTGTTGCAGGGGCAGGCGCCAGACCGCGGGCTCTACATGCCAACCCACATTCCGCCCATCGCCACCGAAGTGCGAAAAAACATGCACCGCCTGTCCTATCCCGATTTGGCTGTGCGCCTGCTGTCTCCGTATGCGCAGGGTGTCTTCTCCGATGACGAACTCGGCGACATCTGCCACGACGCCTACAACTTCGACGTGCCCGTGGAGCACGTGTGCGACAACCGCCATCTCTTGCGCCTGGACCGCGGTCCGACGGCTTCGTTTAAAGACTTCGCGGCGCGCTTTATGGGGAGAGCCCTGGGGCGGCTCGTTGCGCGACAAGGTCGCGAGCTGCTCATTCTAACGGCCACTTCCGGCGATACGGGTTCGGCGGTGGCGCACGCGTTCTCCGGTGTGCCCAACATCCGCGTCCTGGTGCTCTTTCCCATCGACGAGGTGTCCGACCGGCAGCGCAAACAAATGACAACCCTGGGCGGCAACGTGGCCACCGTGGCCGTGGACGGCAAATTCGACGACTGCCAGGCCCTGGTCAAACGCGCGTTTTCCGATGCCGACTTGCAGGGACTCAATTTGTCTTCGGCCAACTCCATCAATATCGGGCGCCTGTTGCCGCAGTCGGTGTACTACGCCTACGCCGCTGCGCAGGTGTCGGATGTGGCCAGCGGAGAGCCGGTCGTGGTTTGCATTCCGTCGGGCAATTTTGGCAACCTCATGGGCGGCATGCTCGCGCGCCAATCGGGGCTGCCGGTGGCCCGCTTTATCGCCGCCACCAACATCAACGACGAAGTGCCGCGCTTTTTGGCGTCGGGGCAGTATCAAAAAATCGAACCGTCATTGGCCGCCATCTCCAACGCGATGAACGTGGGGCATCCCTCCAATCTCGCGCGCCTAGTCGATCTGTACGGGGGGCACATCGACGAGCGCGGTGCGATGCTGCAGCAGCCCGACATGGAGCGCCTGCGGGAAGTGGTGTTCGGCATCAGCATCGACGATGCGCAAACCCGCCAAACCATTCGCGACGTGTACGCCGCGCACAACGCGCTGCTCGAGCCCCATGGGGCCGTGGGGTGGGCGGGCTTAGATGCTTTTCTCAACACCGAAGAAGGGGCGGCCTTTCACAAGACGCCTTGCGTGAGTTTGGAGACCGCACATCCCGCCAAATTCCCCGACGAAATCGTGGCGTTGCTCGGCATCTCACCCGACCTGCCCAGGTCTCTACAGGGCCTCGAAGAACTCCCCGAATCCTACGGAAACATGTCGACAGACTACGCGGCCTTCAAAGCGCTGTTGCAAAGAGAGTACGCCGGATGAAGAGCATTATCATTCTCGGCGACGGCATGTCCGACCATCCTGTGGCAGCCCTCAATGGGCGCACACCGCTGATGGTCGCGAAGAAGCCCGCCATCGATCACATCGCACGCCAGGGGCGCAGCGGCTTGTTGCACACCATTCCCGACGGCATGCCCATGGGCTCAGAGGTCGCCAATCTCTCGGTGCTCGGTTACGACCCCACCGAGTGCTTTCAAGGGCGGGGCGTTTTAGAGGCCGCCAGCATGGGGGTGCTGCTGGACGCCAACGATGTCGGCATGCGCTGCAATTTGATCTGTGTCGACGACGACGGGCGCATTCGCAACCACTCGGCTGGTCACATCAGCACCGACGAAGCCCATGTACTCATCGAAGACTTGCAAAAGGCTTTGGGCGGACAAGGGCCAGAGCCCGTTGCGTTTTATCCCGGCGTCAGCTATCGCCACCTGCTCGTCTTCAAGGGCTTCGGTCATCCTCAGGTGCGTTGCGCGCCACCGCATGATCACGTGGGCGAACTCGAGCGCGACTTGCTGCCCCGGGCGTTGCACCCAGAGGCCGAATCCACAGCGCGTCGCCTACGGGATTTAATGACTGCAGCCCGCGATATCTTGGCGTCGCATCCCATCAATCTCGCGCGCGTGGCGGCGGGCAAAGATCCCGCCAACCGCATCTGGCCGTGGTCGTTGGGGCGTCGCCCTTCCATGTCGACATTTCAAGAGATGTACGGCATCTCCGGCGCGGTGATTTCAGCGGTTGATTTGATCCAAGGCATCGGCGTCTTGGGTGGAATGGAAAAAATCGAAGTGCCCGGCGCCACGGGACTTTTCGATACCAATTACGAGGGAAAGGCCGCTGCGGCGCTTGAAGCCATTCAACGTCACGACTTTGTCTACGTGCACGTAGAGGCCGCCGACGAAGCGGGGCACGAACGCAACCTCGAACTGAAAATCCGCTGCATCGAAGACTTGGATCAGCGCTTGGTTCGCTTGATTTTGGCGGGCATCGAAAAGATGAAAGCGCCGGTGATTCTCTCTGTTTTGCCCGATCACCCCACGCCGGTGGAAACCGGTCTCCACAACAACGACCCGGTGCCCGTCGCCATCTGGCATCCCGGGAAAACGCCGGATGCGGTCGCGGGTTACGACGAAGAGCAGGTCAAGCAAGGGGCGTTGGGCACGATGCAAAAGGATGCCTTTTTTCGGCGCGCCATTGGCCGTTAGCCCCACGGGAGCTTCTTTTTTTCCGCCATAATGTTTCGCGTTGTGCGGGGCGCTTGGGGCGCCAGTGTTCATTTTTGCTCTTTTTGTGTTTGCAATTTGCAGAAGATTGAAGCGCTTTTTGAATTCGTTATACTCTCGACGATAAGGCTGCGTTTGTTGCAAGCCACCCAAAAGAAAAGGTGAAAAAATGAAGAGCAATTTTCGATGTCATTTCGTTTCTTTTTTGAAGGCAACACTTTTGGCGACCGCGTTGTTTGCATGGTCCAGTTGCGCTTCAGATTCCGGTGCCAGCGTGCAGATCAGCGACAAACCCACGGTCGAAATCACCTATTTGTTGAGCAATTTCGAATACTCAAATGATCCGGCACACCAAGTGATGGAGAAGAGCGCTGGCTACTTCTACACCTTCGATGACCCCAAATCCGACCAAGATGAAATTGTTCCGCTGGAGAAAAATGGCGAAGCCCTCACCATGGGATTTACCAAAAGCAATTCCGGCAAGAGCGCCTTTAAGTTTTATGGCAACGAAACATCCATGCGCATTCGGGGCACCACCGCAGGCAACGGAGTGGGGCTGGGCACCTATTTTGAGGATGGCGAGGAGTTGATTCCGGCCGTTATCGACACTGAGGGCACCTTCGATCGCTACTGCGCCAATCACCCGGTGTTAAACGTGCCGTGCGCCGAAGCCGTTAAAGAAAAAATGCCGCGCAAGTTTTCCGAACGTGGCCAAGAAGGCCTGGTGTTTTGGGCCAAGGGTGAAGGCACCTTAAAAGTAACGCTGAACATGCCCGGCGTCGTGGACGAAAGCCTGGGCGGCACTTGTAAAGAAGACAAAGGCGAGAAGTGTTTTGACTTCCACCATGTCACGGTGACGCTTGACGGCAAGTGGCGCGAATACTCGGTGCCCTTTGAGGCCTTCAAACAAGGCGGTTGGGGCAAGGCCGTGACCTTCAGCATGGATGAGTTCACCGCGGTGCAATTTACCGTCGATCTCGCCAAGGGAAGTGCACCTTACGAATTCGATGTTTGGCTCGACATGATCGGTTTTTACGGCGGCGAGCCTTGGCCGTTCATGGAAAACTATCCCGGAGCCGTCGATCCCGTTAACGGGCCTGTCGCGTCGGACGACGCCGACACCGACGATTGAACCTCGCTGCGGTTCGCTCACTCCCGCCTTTTTGTCGCCTTTTAATTCCCAAACGTTTTGATGTGATTGTCTTCTGGCCAGCTTGTTTGCGCTTCGGCGATGGTCTTGCGGGGGTACCACTGCTCGCGGAGCTGTCCGACCAGGTAAAATGAACCGGTGACGAGCACCGCACCTTGGCTTCCCGCTAGGGATATGGCGCGCAGCAGGGCCTCGTTGGGGGAGGGGATGGCCTCGTTTGGAATCCCCGCATCGTGAAAGAGCTTGGCGGTGTCGTGGGCCGGATACGGGGCCTTTCCGTAAACCGTGGGCTCGGTGGCGATGACGTGTTGGACGCGGTCGACAAATGGACGCACCAATTCGGGCGCTGCCTTGGTGCCCAAAAAACCCACCACGGCGATGACGGGGTGGCGGTGCTGCGCTTTGGCGAACAGGGCGGGCAACGCTGCGTTGAGCTTGTCGGCATTGTGGGCCCCGTCCAGAAAAACAAGGGGGTGTTGCGGCGGTGTGGGCATTGGTTCGAGGCGTCCGGGGAGGCGCAGGTCTCGCGCTCCTTCGCGCAAGGCGTCTGCGGAAACGGGGATGTCCATGCGTTGGGCCAGGGCGCGCGCGGCTTGCTGCGCCAATAGGTCGTTTTGCACAAAAACGTTTTGTTGGGGCGGAACCTCGGTCAGCAATGCGCCGACGGTCCGGGCTTCGTCGCGGATGATGTCCAATGCCGTGCCAGTGGCGCCCGTGAGCAGGGGCTTGCCGGGTGTGGCGCACCCCGCCTTGTGCCAAGCGATGTCCTCTAGTGTGGGGCCCAGGCCTTGTAGGTGGTCGAGCCCAACATTGGTGATGACGGCCACCTCGGTGTCGAGAAAATTGGTGAGATCGAAACGGGCACCGCAGCCCGCCTCGCAGACGATGACATCGACTTGAGCGCGCCGAAAGGCCTCGAATGCAATGGCGACGGAGGCCATGCCGTGAATGGAAGCGGGCGTGGTCTCATTGAGAAATTGTTGGGCCACCGGCATCACCCAGTCGACCAGATCAACAAACTCCGCCTGCGAGATGAGGCGGCCATTGATTTTGATTTTTTCGGTGGGCACCTGCAGGTAGGGAGAAACGTGCAAGCCGACCTTTAGCTGCCAGCGCTGCAATATGCCCGCTATGGCGGCGCTGACAGAGCCCTTGCCCGATGTCCCGGCCACGTATACGGCGGGAATGCCTCTCTGGGGATGGTTGAGTTGGGACAAAAAACTGTGCATGCAGCGCATGCGCGCCGATGGGTCGTGTCGTTCTCTGCGCTGGATGGCGGCCTGTTCGTCGCAGCGGATGAGCCCCTCATTTAATTGGCGTTCGGCGAAAATGAATTTTTGATGCACGTCCATGTCCAATTCCCGCGGTGATTGCCAAAAATATGGCAATGCCGCGTTGCTTTCTAAAGGGATTCTCAAAAATAAACAACAATTGGCGAAGAGAACTATGATAGGAGGGGATGTGCAGTTGCCAATGCGAAATGAAGCGGAATTCTTGCGTGCATTTGCTGGTGATTATATCATTTAATAATCCAAATGAATGGAGGACAGTCATGAAAAAAATGGGAATGTTTTTGGTGCTTATGCTTGCTGCTGTGATGGTGATGACCGGGTGTTCTTTTTCATCGGGCTCATCAGACGATGACGACAGCATCCGAGACACAGGGAAAAACACTGTGCCCAAGGACACCGGTAGTGAGCCCGAGGACACCGGTGATGAGCCACTGGATACCGGTGACGACCCAACGGACCCTGACGTCGTCGACACCGAGAATGATGGCCTGGGCGGTTTGAACGAACCCTGCTACGAGGGCGTTAACGACGACGAAGAAGAAGTCTTCTGGTGCGATGATGGTTTCGTGACCACGCTTGATAACGACGATGACGCCTGCTATTGCCGCATGGCTTGTACGCCCGCCGCCTGTGCCACCGATGTGTATTGCCTGAATGTCGGCGACGGCTTCTACGGCATCTGCGATTATCCCGAAGACTGGGATCTGCCCGTTGGATACACCTGCGAGGACACCTGCGTGCCCCGCAGCCTGTGCGAGGCCCCCGATGAACTCACCGGAGAGTGCAACGAAGCCGATGTAGAGGAAGAGGGTGAATGCGTCTCTTGGGAGGGCGAAGAAGAAAACGTCTACTGTGTCATGCCCTGTTTGCTGGTTATCGATGAATGCCCCGATGACTTCATGTGCGAACCGGCCCAAGATGTCGAGGACGGCTCTTACGATGGCAGCGGCGTTTGCATGCCCTTGTAATGTCGCCCACGCCCACGGGTGTGGCGCCATGACGCGCACCCACGCCTCCTTTAATCTGCTTTAATCCCCATCTCTTTCCCGTTACTGTCGCCTTATGAAAATGCGTTGGTTGAAAACTCTGCCTTGGCGTGTGCTCCTGCTTTGCGCATTGGGTTGCGGCCCCACTTGGCCCGCAGCGTATCAACCCTACGCGCCTTCCGATGCGGAGCAGCAGTGGGACCGCGCCTTTGCACTGGAGCGGGCGGGAGAGACCAGCGCTGCCGCTGCCGCATTTGATGCGCTCTGCCAACAGGAGCCACCCTATGTGCGCGCCTGCTACGATCGGGTGCGCGTCTCTTTTTCTTTTGAAGACCTGCCAACCGCGCATGCCAGGGCGGAAGCCTTTGTGTTGCAGCATCCCGAGCACGCCTTGGCCCCGTCTGCCGTCGATTGGATGCTGGAGGGCGCCCACACGAGCGACGAGCGCTTGGCCCTGATCGCGCGACTGCAAACACTGGCTGGCAACGTACAGGGGACCGATGTCTGGGATTCCATTTTGTACCGCATCGCGCGTCTTTTTGCGCAACTGCACGACGCGGAACGAGAGCGAGAGGCGCTGTTGCAAATTCGCGCGCTGGGGAGATGGCATAGCCAACTGTACGACGATGCCATGTGGCGCTTGATCACCCTGGCGGCAGAGGCGGGGGACTCGTCCGCAGAGGAGGCGTTGTTGCGCGAGTTTGTCGCTACGATTGAGACGTCGTGGCTCATCGGAAGCTATCACTCTCGTTGGCATGATCACGCACTGCAGCGATTGGGCGATCTCCTCAAGCGAAACGGCGATGCGCGGGCCGCCTTTCGGGTTTACCGACAACTCGGGAGATGGCACACAAGCCGTTTGCGCGCGTCGGGCCTGCTGCACGCCGCAGAGATGGCCCATCAGTTGCAACGCCGCCGGACTGCGTGTCGGTACCTGCAAGTGCTTTTGGTTGAAGAGCCGGACTCACGCCTGTGCGCGGCAGCGATGACGCAGCGCGAGGCGTTTGGGTGTTTGGCAAAGTGATGGACGCAAATGCGGGCTGTCGAGGCGGGGCACAGGGGCTAGGCGGGATGGAAGAAGGGCGCCCCGGTTAGTATTCTTCTTCGTCCTCGTCCTCGTCGCCGTCTTCGTCTTCATCGTCGTAGTAGTACTCGGTTTCTTCTTCTTCTTCGAAGTCTTCGTCCTCGTCGTCATCGGCCATGTTTTCGTCGTCGTATAAATCGCCGTTGAGAACGTCGTCGGGGATATCGGTGAGGTTGTCGAAGTTCAATTCAATATCGACTTCGGCCATGGCGTCGACCAGCGCATCGAAGAGCTCGTCGGCGCTGTCGCTGCTCCATTCGGACAAGATGTTGTCGATGGTTTCGTCGATGTCGTCGGTGTCGAGTTTCTCTTCAATTTGTGTGATTTGCTCGTCGGTGAAGCAGTCGCGGATGTCGTCGGCCAAGGTGTCGTACTGCCCGTTTTCAATGGCGTCGAGAATGGCGTTTTTGAGTACGATGGTTTTTCGGGCGTTCACATAAATTTCAAGCACATCCAGTTCCTCCGTCCTGCAACGAAGCAGGTGTGATGAGTGGAAAAATTATATGAGAGGTTTTGCGCTGTCAAAAAAAAAACATAGGAAACAGCGGGTTTTGTTCGGACCACGCAGACCCGATTGGCAGGGCCTGGCAAGACAGCGGTTACCGGCGAGATTCCCGCATTTAAGATGTCGATTTATGGGCCGAATCTGTTAAAATCTCATTTTTGTTGCACGGCAGGTCTCCAACCCCCAGTTTGCGCGTTTTTGAAGGCCGCCATCTCAATGGACCGCATGAGTAATATTTCGAATACATCCCCTCCCGCCGACAGCACAGGCATCGTTATCCACGTGTACGGAAAAACCGATGTGGGCATGGTCAGGGAGCACAATGAAGACAATTTGCTCATTGCGAACCTCGCGACGGACACACACTGCGCGCTGCAAACCCAACACGCGATTGAGCTGACGCCCAAGGGGGCATTGCTGCTGGTATGCGATGGCATGGGTGGCGCTGCCGCGGGTGAAGTCGCCAGCCAAATTGGCGTTGACACCATTCACGAGTTGATGCGGCAGGCACCCGTTCCAGAGAGTGAACGCGACTTGGCCCGCACGCTCAACGAAGCCATTTCCGAAGCGGGAAAGCGCATCTTTGTGGCCTCAAGGCTGAATCGCGAGCAGCGGGGGATGGGCACGACGGCGACGGCAGCCGTCTTGTTTGGCGCGCGCATTATCTTTGGCCAAATTGGCGATTCCAGGGCCCACATCATTCGAAATGACGCGCTGTTTCAAACCACCAAAGACCAATCCCTGGTGCAGCAGTTAATTGACGCCAAGCAGCTTTCGCCCGAAGAAGCCCGCCATTTTGATCGCAGCAACATCATTTTGCAGGCGTTGGGCACGACCGAAGAGGTTCATGTCGATTTGTCATCGACCGTATTGCGGCGCGGCGATGTCCTCGTCATGTGTTCGGATGGCCTCTCTGGCTTGGTGATGCCCGAAGAAATTCTCGAGGTGGTACGCACCACGCCAGACATCGAACAGATCGCCGAAATTTTAACGCGCATGGCGTGCGACAATGGCGGAGACGACAACATTTCCGTTATCGTGGCGCGCTTCGAAGGCGATGCCCTCCTGGCGCCTTCACCAGATGAAAATCCGGGGTACGAGCGTTTCTTCTTGCACGAACCCACCGAGACCACTGCGGTGGGCGCCTATCCCAAGAAACCGAAACGGGCCCAAGTTGCGAACACCGCCGCCGCACCCGCTGCCGCTGCCGAAGTCCTTTCATCCGCGCCCGTTGTATCGCCAGCGCAAGCCGCCAACGCAACGGTGCATCGGGCTGCCACCTCGCAGTCCGTGCCGTGGCGTTTTTATTTGTTTTTGGCCGTCGTCATTTTGTTTTTTCTCTCGTTGGGGTTTGTGGTGGCGATTTACCAAAACGAAATTCTGGCTTTTTTTCGCGGAGACGACGACAGCGATTTCACTGTGCCAGGGCTGCCCATAAATGTGCCCGTGCCCTCTGCGCCCGATGGGGACACAAACGCCATCGCTCCCCCGACGGGGCTGCAGGCGCCCATGCCTCCCTTGCCGGTGCACGGCGGTGCCGTTCGCGATAGCGACGCGCAAGGCCTTGAGGCAAATGTGCCGGACACAAACGCGGAGCGTTCCCGCAGGCATCAATGGCGGTATCGCGAAGGCCAACGCACGCCGGACACCGGTGCCGATGCGGGACAAGCGCTCGAGCGGGAAGGCACGTCGCCGCGAGCGGAGGACAAGCCGTTGGGCGCAGATGAACTCCCCGAAAACAAACATGACGGCGACAACGATCATGCTGACGACAAGGGCAATACTGAGAAAAACAACGAAGAACCGGCGCGCGCTGGGGGGGACTGATAGGGGTTCACCACATCTGGCGCTCGCTTTCTGAAAGGATTTATCGTGGCAGACGAAATATTGTGTTCAAGATGTAATGCGGCCAACTCCAAGGGCACTTCTTTTTGTTCGAAATGCGGAACGGCCTTGGTCGATACCAGCGCTGCGGAGTCGCGAGACGAGCTGATCGGCGCATTTGTTGGCGAGCGTTTTTTGGTGAAGCGCAAGCTCGGTGAAGGCGGCATGGGCGTGGTGTACGAGGCGGAACAAACCGCCATCGATCGCCGCGTGGCGCTCAAGGTGTTGCATCCGCACCTGAACGACGAAGAGCTGTATGCGCGTTTTCGCAATGAAGCTGCGGCGTCGAGCCGTTTGAACCACCCCAACACCATTACGATTTACGATTTTGGCAAGACGGACAAAGGTTCTTTGTACATCGCGATGGAATACATCGACGGCGTGAGCCTGGACGACGAAATCAATGCGAGGGGTGCGTTGGATTGGCAGCGCGCTTGTCACATCGGCAGCCAAATTTGCGGTTCGCTGCGCAATGCGCACAACAACGGCATCATTCACCGCGACATGAAACCCGAAAACGTCATGCTGTACACGCGCGGCGACGAGTCGGATTTTGTCAAAGTGTTGGATTTCGGCATTGCGAAAATTATGGATGAGAGCAGCACCGATCAACGCAAAGCCCTGACGCGCACGGGAATGGTTTTCGGCACGCCGCAATACATGTCGCCGGAGCAAATTCGCGGCGAAAAACTGGACGCGCGTTCGGATGTGTATTCGGTCGGCGTGATTTTGTACCACATGCTGACCGGTGTGTTGCCGTTCAAATCGGACACGCCCATGGGCATGTTGACCAAGCACTTGATGGACCCGCCCCCGGCCTTTTCGGTGATGAACCCATCGCAGCAAATTCCGCCAGAGCTCGAGGCCTTGGTGATGAAGACCCTCGAAAAAGACCCCGTCAATCGCCCCGCAGACATGAAGGAGCTGGGCGCTGCCCTCAATGCCCTGTTGGGAATTACACAAACCGGGGGCATTGCGGCAACAGCCGCCAACAGCGCCGTCACCCCGGCACCTGTCGCGGCGTCTTCCCCTGCGGCTTCTGTTCCGGCGAGCCGTCCCCAAGCGGCCCCCACACCCGCCACCGGGACCATGCCCATGCCCTCACAAGCGGCCCCGCCACCGCCGAAGTCGGGGGGGCGCGGCGCGGTTGTCGCGGTGGTTGTGGTGGGACTGGTGTTGCTGCTCGGCGCCGGGGGCGCAGCGGCGTGGTACTTTTTGCTGGGACCGGGGCGCGCTCATTGGGGCGCCCAAGCGCCAGCAGAGGTCGGTGGGGGCGTGGCGCAAGCACCTGTGGGCGACTCCGCTGCTTCGGGGACGCCTGCGCAGCAATCCCTGCCACCGGGGCCGGCGCCCTTGGCGGTCGTTCCGCAAACCGGCAGTGACAAGGCTGCGTCCAGTTCTGGCGGCACCGCGGCGCGCACCCCCAGCACCAGCAACAAAACACCTGCTGCCACAACGCCGAAACCCGCTGATGGCGTGAAGCTCCCCGAGGGCGTGAAGCTCCCCGAGGGCGTGGAACTCCCCGAGGATGTAAAAATCCCCGAGGACGTGAAAATCCCCGAGGACGTGAAAATCCCCGAGGACGTGAAAATCCCCGAGGACATAAAAATCCCTGCGGAGATTGCCTGCACGATTAGCTCACACACCAAGGGCGTCGGCGTTCCCAGTGGCGTGGCCAAGGCTTTGATCAACCAGCAAAGTGCCATCAAAAATTGCGTTAAAGATGGCGCCGCCTCTGCGCTGTTTGGTTACACCGTGAAGTCCGGCGTGAACAAGCTGTCGGAACTCATCCCCAGGAACTCGAGCAACGCTGCAGTGGCCAAGTGTTGGAACAATATTTTGCAGAAGCTCAGCATCTCTCAGACGGAGCAGACCGAAGTAAAGGGCAGCGTCCGTTTTGATTTGCAGCGCACCGATGGCGCGATGAAAAAATGCACGGTGAGGGTTGAAAAATAGACGCTGGCCCTGTTGTCGGCGCCGAAAGCCAAAGAGTGATAAATGGCCAAATTGGTAATTTTTGATGAGCACGGTCGCAGAGAAGTTCAACTGAAAGAGCACAACAAGATTGGGCGACTCCCGCAGCCACAAAACGACATCCAAATTCTCGACCGCATCATGTCGAAAGAACACGCCCTCATTACGTATGACCGGGCCACCGGATATTGGTTTCGCGATCTGGGCAGTCTGAACGGCAGCTACGTCAATCGCCAGCGGATTGCCGAAGAAGTCCGGCTGCAAGACGGCGACGAGATCACCTTTGGCGGCACGCGCTGTATGTTTCTCAGCGATGAGGTAGCGGCAGAAGTGCAGCAAGTGGTCGACATGAGCGAGGGCGCGCTGCAGAGCCATGTGCGCACCAAAATTGCGGCCACCCAAGATCGCTTTTTGCCCGAAAAAGAAATTCAGGACGAAAAACACCTGCGCGCGGACTACGAAAAACTGCGGGTTACTTACGAATTGCAGCGCGAGGTCAGCCTCGACTTAGACCTGGATAGCGTGTTGCAAAAAATACTGACGAGCACGTTTTCGTTTTTGAACTGCGATCGCGGTGTGATTTTGCTGGCCGATGAAAAGGGCGCGCTAAAACCCCGCGCCTACAAGATGAAAAAGCCCGAAGACAAACTGGTGATTTCGTCGACCTTGGTCAACCAAGTGCAAAAGGAAAAGGCGGGCGTTCTCTCGTCGGACGCGCAGATTGACACGCGGTTTAAAGAGGCCAAGTCGATGATCATGCAGGGCATCCGCTCCTCCATGGCCGTGCCGATCATGCACCAAGACGAATTGCTGGGCTGCATTTTGATCGACTCTTCGGTGGCGGTAAACGCGTACTCCGAAAAGGACCTGCACCTGCTGTCCAACATCGGCAACCAAACCGGGCAGTTCATCAAAAACATCTCCATGGCCAAGAAAATCGAAACAGACGCCATCACGCGCGAGCGTTTTTCGCGCTTGCTGTCGCCGGACTTGGCCGAGATGGTGGTCTCGGGGCAGCTCAGTGTGCAGAAGGGCGGCGAGGCGCGGGTGGCGACGATTTTGTTTGCCGATATCCGCGGGTTTACCTCGATGTCGGAGCACATGGCAGCGGCGGATGTGCTGCAGATGCTCAATGAGTATTTCGAAATCATGGTGGACATCGCGTTTAAGCACGAGGGCACCGTGGACAAATTTGTCGGCGACGAAATTATGGTGCTGTGGGGCGCGCCGATGTCGCACAACGACGACCCTGCGCGGGCTGTGCGCGCTGCCGTGGACATGCAGCGAGCGCTCGTCGACTTCAACGCGTTGCGCACCGCCGACGGCAAGCAGGCCATTCACATCGGCATCGGCATTAACACGGGCGAGTTGGTGGCGGGCTACATCGGGTCTACGCGCACCATGAGCTATTCGGTGATCGGCGACACGGTCAATACCGCGGCGCGTCTTTGCTCAGCGGCGGAGGCCGCCCAAGTGGTCATCAGCGAAGCCACCCGCGCCCACCTGGGGGCCGAGTTCGATTGCGTGCCCTTGGAGAACGTGCAGGCCAAGGGAAAATCCAAGCCCATCAATGTCTTCAATGTGTTGGGATACCGACATCAGGGCGATATGGACAAAACGCAACCACACAAAGTTGCGGCCATACGCACCATCTCCACGCCCAAAAAAGAGTAGTCCTCGCGGCGCATCGGTTTCGGGTGTCGCCACTTCTGACAACAAAATTCTTGACCGGCTTCGCGCGTGTCTTTATCGTTCGGACACTTCGCGCGGGATTAACTCAGTGGTAGAGTGCTAGCTTCCCAAGCTGGAAGTCGCGAGTTCAAATCTCGTATCCCGCTCTCGCAAAAGCTCGTTGCCTTCGCAGCGGGCTTTTTTAATTTGGCGGGGCCAGCAGCGATTTGACGGCGGAAACCAGCGCGGTGAATTCGAAGGGTTTGTCGAGGTGGGCGTTGGCGCCAAAGAGCGGCGACGTGAGATCATTCAAGCTTTCGCTGATGCCCGAGAGGGTGAGGATGGGCGTGTGTTGCAGCGCGGGATCGGAGCGAATGGCGCGGCAGACTTCCCAGCCATTCATGCCGGGCATCATGATGTCGAGGATAATGGCGTCGGGATGATTCTCTTGGGCAATGCGCCAGGCGTCATGGCCGTTTTCGGCGGTGACGACATCGTAATTGAGGAGGAGCAGGCGTTTTTTGAGAATGGAGAGGATTTTGGGGTCATCATCCACCAGCAACAAAAGTGGGTTTTGTTTCGCGGTTTTCATCGCTTTCACCTCGCGGCCTTGCGCAGTTGGCTCTTTTTTGTGTGTGTTGAGTTTTCAATTTTGCTGTATTTCAATGTGGTTGTCAACGCCTCGTTGTGTTGATTGACACGCCCCGATGACCCATTAGTATCCGGGCCGAGGTGAATATGGATTCTGGCGAACGATTCGATTTTATCAGCGCGCTGCCCGAGACATTGTCGCAGTATTTGCAATCCCAGGGCTTTCCGGCCTACCGCGGGATGCAGGTCTTTCAATGGCTGCACCGCAAAGGGGTTTTGGCGCCCGATGAGATGACCAATCTCCCCGCAGATGTAAAGGCCCTGTTGCATCGCCATGCGCCGTTGTTGCCTGTCACAGCGGGCCAGCACTTCACCTCGCGGGACGGCACGAGGAAAATCGAGGTGTGCCTGGCGGACGGACTGCGGGTAGAGACGGTGTTGATCCCCGAGGGCAACACGCTGACGCAGTGTATCTCATCGCAGGTGGGCTGTGCCGTGGGGTGCGCGTTTTGTCGCTCCGGCGCCTTTGGTTTGCTGCGCAACATGACGGCGGCCGAAATCATCGGGCAAATTTTTATCGCCCGCGCCTTTTACAAGCCGGAAGAGCAATTGCGCAACGTGGTGTTCATGGGCGTTGGCGAGCCCCTGCAAAACTTCGCCGCGGTCTCCCGCGCCCTGCAGTTGCTTTGCCACCAGGACGGCATGGATTTGTCGCAGCGCCGCGTCACCATCTCCACTGTGGGCATTCGCCGCGGCATTGAAAAGCTGGGCGAGTTGACGGGTGGCAAGGTGTCGCTGGCCATCTCGCTGCACGCCGCCAACGATGCGGTGCGCCGCCAACTGGTGCCCAATGTTTCGGTCTCGGTGGCCGACCTCATTCAAACGCTGAAGCGATACCCGCTGCCGGATCGCATGCGCTTTACCATTGAGTATGTGATGGTGCGCGGCGTTAACGACAGCGAGGAAGACGCGCGGCAACTGGTGCGTCTGCTGGCCCCCATACGCGCCAAGGTCAACCTGCTGCCGCTCAATCCGCACGACAAAACGGCGCTGCAGCCGCCTACGCCAGAACAGGTGCAGCGCTTTCAAGACATTTTGATCGCCAAAGGGTTGTCGGTGTTTTTGCGCAAGAAACGCGGGGACGATATCCACGCTGCCTGCGGGCAACTGCTGGCTTTGAAGGATGATAAGGCGCCGTGAGGGCTGCGCGCGTTTCGCCGGCATGCGCGTGTGTCCTGTTGTGCGCCACCGCGTGGTTCAGCGCCTGTGTGCCGTGGGTGTTGGGGGTGGAGTCCGCGTTTGAAAGCGTGGGCGCTCCCCATTGCGGCGCGCTCTCGTCTCCGGCGGTGTTCACCCCCACAGCGTTGTGCGTCGACTACCGAAAGCGCGGCCGGCATTTTGGAACGCATGAGCTCGTCGCGCTGTTGTCGGGAACCGCCGAGCGTTTGTCGCACGCCCATCCCGATGCGGTGTTGCACGTCGGCGATCTCAGCGCGCCCCACGGTGGGTGGATCAGCGAGCACGCGTCGCACCGCACGGGCCGGGATGTGGACTTGGCGTTTTTCTTAACGGACATGGCGGGGCAACCCGTGGCCGCCTCTGCCGCGACGCGCATCGATCGCTTCGGCCTCGGTTTGCGGGGCATGCGGGTGGTGCGCTTTGACACGGCGCGAAACTGGGCGGTGGTGCGCAGCCTGCTGCAGGGCGATGAGGCCGACATACAGTGGATCTTTGTCAGCGCGTCGGTAAAGGCCCGCTTGTTGTCGTTTGCGGTGCGTAAGGGCGAATCGTGGGAGTTGATCGATCGCGCGGAGCGCGTGCTGCACCAACCCACGGGGGCGGCGCCCCACGACGACCACTTTCACGTGCGGATTTTTTGTCCGCGGGGCGTGGCGGGGGCCTTTTGTCAGCCCCTGGGACCCTCTCGCCCCTGGCGCGTCTCCATTCCGGATGCGGTGTTGACCGACGACCGCCGCCTGGACTTGGCTTTGTCGGCGTGCATCGAGCCGAATTGATGGATTTATTTTGTGGGGTGCCCCTTGCGGGTGCCCTTTTCCTGCGTGCCCGCCGCTGCAAATGGCCTTATCGCCAGAGATTTTGGGCCTGTTCGCCCCAACAAATGGCGATGCGGTCTCCGGCGCGAATCCCGCAGTTGTAATCAACGCCCGCGGTGATGGCGGTGAAAACCCCATCCGGTGGACGGGCCTGACCAGCGCCGTTATTGCCAGCGCAATGGGCCTTGCCGTCCGTGTCCAGGGCGCAGGTGTGGAATCTGCCCGCAGCAATGGCGGTGAAGGTCAAATCCGGCAAATTGTTTTGGCTGTCGCCGTTGCTGCCAAACCAGTGGAACTTGCCGTCCGCATCCAGGCCACAGGTGTGATACGCCCCGGCGGCGAGGGTGGTGAAGTGCACATCTTTGGGCGGGGCAGCTTGTTCTTCATCGTTGTGGCCAAAGCAGTGGGCCACGCCGTCCTGATCGAGGGCACAAGTGTGGTGGTGGCTCGCCATAATGGCGCGGAAAATCGGTTGATACGGCGTGCAAAACGCGGCGTTGGGGCCCTTGCTGGTGGATTTGCCCGGGCAGGGTGCGCAGGTGCGGTCACTGGTGGCGCTGGCGGCGATGGCGGCGTATTCATTGTCGCCGCACACCGTCAGGGGCACGCACGGCGTTGCGGGATCGCCGTCGTGATCAAAGGTGCCGTCGGCGCAAAGCCCCGATGTGTCGTCGGTGTTCTCGGGTGCCGTTTCGGTGTCTGGGGGCTCGTCCCCGGTGTCTGGGGGCTCGTCCCCGGAGTCTGAGGGTTCGTCCCCGGTGTCTGGGTGTTCGTCCCCGGTGTCTGGGGGTTCGTCCCCGGTGTCCGTGGGTTTGCCGGGATTGTCGCTGTCGGGCGTGCCGGGCGCATCCCCAGTGTCTTGCGGCTCATCTGCTGTATTCGCCGGGGATTTGCCTGTATCCGAACCGCAGCCCGCAAAGCCCACAAGGCTCACCAGGGCCCACAATGGCCACCAATGCTTCACTGTGTTCACGGCGATCTCCTCTCATAAAAGTTGTGCCCTCATTTAAACACGAGATACCCATTGGCACGTAAAAACACCCACTGCGGCAATGTTTTTTTGCGCTTTGCAGGAAACATTTTTGCTCCGCCAAATGACCCAGAACGGCTCTTGCGGGCTCGCCCCTGGCGCGTCTCCATTAAGGGAAAGGGCAGACACGGGGGACAGGGCACCCGCAACAACGGGCGACCACAGGGGGCGCCCATGCAACGATTACATTAATGAAAACAGTATGTTGGGCGGTGTGCGCGCGGGGAAATAGGACCAGTGGGACCCGTGGGACCGGTGGGATGCCGCGCCAAAAATCAGCACAAAAAGAATCTTTTTTGCGCTCAGCAGGAAACTTTCCCGAAAAGCGGCCGATGTACCAGTAGCGGAATCACGCGCAGCGAAATGCACAACGCAACATGCGGCGAAATGCACAACGCAACATGAAGCGAAAAGCACGACGCAACGCGCAGCTACCCTTCCGCCAAAGGAGGCCACTTGTCCAACCACGATGCGGGATTCAAAAAAATCTTCAGCCAACCCGAGGCGATCGAAAAAC
>LSQX01221794.1_pt2 | contig 95316 bp, 77 predicted proteins | sample 654561 | NCBI WGS metagenome assembly LSQX01 (sample SAMN04489861, study PRJNA283612) | anaerobic digester metagenome | isolation source: 4 biogas reactors fed with cattle manure at either 37C or 55C with and... | place: Denmark: Kongens Lyngby | collected 2014 | reverse complement strand
GAGATGCGGCTCTCCAAGGCGTGGTTCTCCACCGACGGCGAGGGCGGCTTTTTCGGCACATCCAGCACGGCGCCGCTGATCACCGGCGGAAACGCCAACAATATCAACGGTGCTTGGAATTGGCCCGGTACGCCTGTTGGGATGATTCCCAACCCCTGGACCGGGGTGCCGATGCCGGCTCCGATGTCAACGACGAATCGGTATTCCGATCAGGCGACCAACGCGGTCAACCTGCTGAACTTCCTGGCGGGATCGGTCTCTGACGTCCGTCAATACTTCTACATTGTGAAGGACGGCAGCAATTACCGCTGGAACGACATCAATAGCGGTGAAAACCAGTACATCACCGACATCCGCGGTCGCGAGTTCAGCGCGTTCTTCAAGGACGACTGGAAGGTGACCAGCGACCTGACCCTGAACCTTGGCGTCCGGTATGAATACTACGGAGTGCCGTGGAACAACACGGGGATGACGGTGGCTCTGAAGGGCGGCATGTCGAGCATCCAGGGAGCTGCAGGCTCGACCTGGATGGATTGGGTGGGGCTCTCCCCCTCGACGGAAGCCGTGACCATGTACGAGTTCGTGGGACCCAACTCCGACAATCCCGGTCGGAGGCAGTGGAGCAAGGATTACAACAACTTCGCTCCGCACGTTGGATTTGCCTGGCAGCTGCCCTGGCTGGGCAAGGGGAAGACGACGCTGCGCGGCGGCTACTCCATCTCGTATTCGCCGATCAACAACTACGGCGGCTACAAGGGGATCATAGCCACGGTTGGCGGCGTTGCGACCCGTGTGACGGGCGCCAACAAAACTACGGAATACAAGGATCTTTCGACGATCAACAACTATCTTGGAGATGCACTTGCTCCGGTGATTCAGCCGATGCAGACCATCACGAACCTGGCGAACTCGGTGAGCATATATGACGGGAATATCCGCACCCCGTACACTCAGAGTCTCAACCTGTCTCTGACGCGCCAGGTGAGTAACGCCTTGACGGTGGATGTCCGCTACATCGGGACGCTGGGCCGCAACCAGCTTTCCGGTGTCAACCTCAACACGCCGAACTATATTCAGAACGGCTTGTACGAAGAGTTCGATCTGGTTCGCGCGAATGGCGCCGCCACCCCTGATGCCGACATCCCGATGCTGGTGAATATTTTGGGACCCGGGGCGGCCGCAAGGTTCACGAGCGCCAATCCGTATGGGGTATTCAGCAATGTTACCTATGGTAGCGGGGCGACCCAGTTGGCCATGGGCAACTATAGTGGCCTGGCGCAGACTCTGGCGACGTATGGCTACTGCGGTCCGAATTGCTACGGCAATGCCTGGACCGGCAGTATCTATACCAACCCGCAGTTCCGCAGCGCCACCCTCACGCAGAACCGGGGTTACAACAACTACCATTCGATGCAGGCGCAGGTGACGATGCGTCCGATGCGGGGTCTGAGTTTCCAGGCCACCTATACCTGGAGCCGCAACATCGCCGACCAGGGTGTCGAAGACTACAATACCGGTGCGCGGAGATACTATCTCGCCACGCAACATCGTTCACATGCATTGACCACCTACGGTTCGTACGAACTGCCGTTTGGCGCGAACGGGTTTATCTTCCGCAACGCCACGGGCGTCTTCAAGAAGGCGATCGAAGGATGGCAGTTGAGCTGGGTGGGCAGCGCCAGCAGCGGCATTCCGGCTTCGCTTGGCGGGGCCAGCAGCTACTGGGGCATCAGCGACACCGTCGTAGTGCGCCCCGACCTGTGGGACAACAAGGCCGGGAAGGTTACCTATGACTGGGGAGCTGACGGCAAAACCTGGCAACCTGCGTCCTTCTATGGCGACAGGTACATTAAGGATGCCGATCCGCAGTGCGGCACGGTGAACGGTGCGATAAGTTCCCTGTGTACGATGCAGGCGCTGTACATGAGGAATCCCGACGGCACTCCGGGCGACCTGGTGATTCGGAACGCGCGGCCGGGCGAAGGGCGGCTGACTCCGCTACCGGACGGCCAGTATTTCCTGACGCCGAACTCGCTGACCGGTCCCGGTCGGTGGTACCTGGACATGGCCATGTCCAAGTCGATCGAGTTCATGGAAGGCAAGCGGATTGAATTCCGCGTCGACGCCTCGAACATATTCAACCACGCGACGCCGTCCGGTTCTGCGGATCGCTACAACCACGCTCCCCGCTATGACGTGATCAACCAGCCGGATTTCAGCTTGAACAGCACCAATCCGTTGGGATACATGGCCACCAAGGCGGGTCACCGGACGTTCCAGGCGAAGATCCGCATCAGCTTCTAGGCTGATTCAAGTAATTTAGAGCAAGCCGGCAGGCGCCCATGTGGCATCGGGCGCCTGCTTTTTTTGTTTGAAGGCTTCGACGTGTTGCCAGAGACCTGGCTGTTGGTTTGTCCTGATTTGAGTGCATGAATCCTCCCATTTTGGGGAATATCCCGGGCATTCACCGGGTTCTTGGGATGTGGGGATCATGGCATGCTTACGTTCCTCTTTCGCCTCCTCCCGTCCGGTTCCTAAAGCCTTAATAATTATCTTGACACTCCTAAAAAGCTCGGGCTAGGATGCCAGTAACTAACCATTAAGTATTAGACAGAAGGCTTTTGGGGTTGAAGGGCCCTAAAAGCGTGTGAACCGTATTCACAGCCTACTCCTCATCCTGGCTGGGGAGTCGGTAAAACATCAGTTCGACGAGGTGACAATAGCATGTTCAATACCAATCGGAGCATGAGAGCGATCCTCGCGATTGCGCTTTTGCCTTTGCTGCTGCTGTCTGTGAACGCATTCGGACAGGCCGGCGCTTCCTTGAGCGGGACTGTAATGGATACGTCGCAGGCGGTGCTTCCTGGAGCGGGTATTACGGCGATCAATACCCAGACGGGAGTGGAAACAAAGACAACGGCCAATAACGTGGGTATCTATAATTTCCCCAGCCTGCAGCCCGGCGTTTACAACATCGTGGCCGTGGTGGATGGGTTTCAGAAAGCGACCAAGACGGACGTGAAGCTGGGCATGGCCGCCCAGATCCGTTTGAACTTCGAGATGGTGGTAGCCGGGACAGCCACGGAAGTGGAAGTGGCGACGACGGCCGAGAGCATGATCCTGGATGCGGGGTCTTCAACAGGAACCGTTATGCAGGAAGAACTGGTGGGCGAATTGCCGCTGGTCAGCAACGACGTCATGGACCTGCTCAACACGATGGGCGGGGTGGTGAAGGCGGAAGACCCGATATTTTCTGCCTTTACGCAAACCTTCGCGGGCGTCAGCTCGGGCAACATCAACATCCAGCGCGACGGCGTGTCGGTCAACGAAGTGCGTTACACGTCGGGCATCGTCTCGCCGAGCCGCATCAACCAGGAAATGGTGGGCGAGTTCAAGATGGTGTTGTCTCCGGTGGACGCGGAGATGGGACGCGGCGCGGGGCAGGTGCAGATCATGACCAAGTCGGGCGCGAACGCCTTCCACGGTTCGGGTGTGTGGAACATCCAGAATACGGCCCTGGACGCGCGAGAATTCGAGGCCAAGAGGCTGAGCGAAACGCCTTCGTGGCGTAACCTGAACAACTACACGATCAGCGCCAGCGGCCCGATCATCAGGAACAAGACGTTCTTCTTCGCTTCGTGGGACCAGCAACTGGTCCGCTCGAAGGCGTGGTTGACGGTCAGCGCGCTTACCAACTGCGCCCGCAAGGGGATCTACCGGTACTATCCCGGGGTTGTGAGCATCAACGCCGCCGATAACACCAATTATGCCGCCAATCCGTATCCGCACGAACAGGCGGTGGTAAGTGTCACGGACGGGACGCCGCTGCGGCCGGCGTCGGCGACCGGCGACCTGATGTACCAGAGCGTTTTCGGGCCCCTGGACGCAACGGCGCTGGCTCAAATCGCGGCTGACCCGGTCGAATGTTCGCAATACACGGCGCCCGGCGTGGGCAATGCGGCGCCCGGGGTGACGAGCTTCTTTTTCGCTCCCAACCAGGGTTTTGACCAGACCGGGTATGTTTCAAAGTACCTGGCCCTGATGCCCGAAGCCAATTATTACGGTTATGGCGACGGGTTGAACCGGGCCGGTTACAAATGGTGGCGCGCGACGTCCGGGAGCAACAACATCTTCGGGACGGGCGAAGACAACCGGCGCAAATCGATCACCGTGAAGATCGACCACAACATCAGCAACGCCCATCGCCTGAGCGGGACGTACACGCTCGAGAAGAACATCGGCGAGGACGGCGGTCCGGTGTGGCCGGAGAACAGTTACATCGGGGCGAACTGGCGCAAACCCCAGAGCCTGACGGCGTCGCTGACCTCGACGGTGTCTCCTACAATACTCAACGAATTCCGCTTCGGGTTTTCGCGCCTGACGGGGATGGTGATGAGTTCACGGGACACGTCTCCCCAGTTGGATCCCATTCTCGATGACCTGATGTCGGGTGTCCCGCTGCCGAATTACGACCTCAGCCACGGTCCCGTTGTCTACAGCTACGACGCGCTCGGTTTTGGGCCCGGCAGCTCTACCCTGGTTAGCGGCGTCAGCAGTCCCTACGCCAGCCGCGGCATCCTGAACTCCACGTGGGGAGGCACGGACCACCGCTGGACGTTTGCCGACACGGTCACCTGGATGAAGGGGGCGCATTCCTTCAAAGGCGGCTTCGAGCTGCGGCTTGCCAAGTCGTGGTACACCACCGACGGCGAGGGCGGCTTCTACGGCACTTCCAGCGCCTACCCGATGATCACCGGCGGGTACAGGAGGGATTTCAGTGCCGCCATGCCTCCCTTCATGGTGCCTGCGGCCTTCACGGGTCTCATGGCCAAGAACATTTATGATTCCAACTCCAACCAATACAGCACCATTCTCAACATGGCAGGCTTCCTGAACGGGTCGGTGAGCAACGTCCGGCAGTTTTTCTATATTGAGAAAGACGGCGCCGCTTACCGCTGGAACGATGTACAGGCGGGCGAGAATCAGTTTATCAACGATTTCCGCACGCGCGAATTCAGCTTCTTCTTCAAGGACGACTGGAAGGTGACCAGCGACCTGACCCTGAACCTGGGCGTCCGGTATGAATACTACGGCGTGCCCTGGAACGAGACCGGTTTGACCGCCGTGCTGGACGGCGGCAGCTCGAACATCCTGGGCATATCGGGCGGGAACCCCTGGATGGACTGGCTGGGATTCACTTCCGACGGCGGGCAGACCAACTACACGTTCGTCGGGCCGAATTCCCCCAATTCCGGCCGCAGCGCCTGGAACAAGGATATGAACAACTTCGCGCCCCATGTCGGTTTCGCGTGGCAGTTGCCGTGGTTCGGCAAGGGGAAGACGACGCTGCGCGGCGGGTATTCCATTTCTTATTCGCCGATCGGCAATGCCGACTTCTACAAGACGCGCCTGGGGGCGGTTCCTGGAACCACCAAGCCTCATGTGATCGCCAACAGTTTCACCGACCCGTACCTGAACCTTGCGAATGTGGGCGGCTACGTGGGTGTGTCTTTCCCGGCGGTCGCTCCGATGGCGACCATCTTCAATCGCCAGACCTCGGTGGGCGTAGTTGACGACAATATCAAGACTCCGTACATCCAGAGCTTGAACGTGTCGTTGACGAGGCAGATCGGCAATGCGCTGACGGTGGATGTCCGCTATATCGGGACGCTGGCGCGCAAGCAGAACAGTACGATCAACATCAATACGCCGCGCTACATGGACAACGGCTTGTTCGAGGAGTTCGAGTACGCCCGCGGCGGAGGCCTTGGGCAGCAAGGCTGGACTCCGTTGCTTGACCAGATCTTCCCCCTTGGTCCCCAGGGGGATTCCGTCACGCAACTCATGTCGCAGTTCAGTATGGTTACCTATGGGTCGGGGGCGACCCTGCTGGCCAACGGCGACTACGCCGGGCTGGCATCGGTGATATCAACGGCCGGCGGCAACACCGATGCGGGATATGGCACCTACCTGAATGCCAGCGGCCTGGGTTCCAACTTCATTTACACCAACCCCCAGTTTAACTCGGCCACCCTCTACGGCAACGACGGCCTGACGAATTACCATTCGATGCAGGCACAGGTGACGATGCGTCCGGCGCGGGGCCTGAGTTTCCAGGCCACCTACACCTGGAGCCGGAACCTCATCGACCAGGGGGTAGGCGACTACAGCACCGGTGCGCGGAGATACTATCTCTCCGCCCAGCATCGTTCGCATGCGTTGACCACTTACGGTTCCTATGAACTGCCGTTCGGGGCCAACGGATTCCTGTTCCGCAACGCCACGGGCGCCTTCAAGAAGGTGGTCGAAGGGTGGAGCTTGAGCTGGGTCGGCAGCGTATCCAGCGGCTTGCCCGGTTCGATCGGCGCCGCCAGGAGTTACTGGAACTACAGCGATCCCGTGGTGGAAGATTGGGACAATTGGGACAGCAAGGCTGGAAAAACCACATTAGACTGGAGGAAGGGCGGCGTCGATGGTGTATGGGACAGCGCCTCTTTCTTCGGTGACAAGTACGTCAAGGTTCCCGATCCGCAGTGCACCGACGGCACCATCGCGGCTTCCGTGTATAATCGCGCCGGCGGCTGCAACCTGAAGGCGCTGGCCCTGGCGTCCGATCCCACTCACATAGTGGTCCGGAACGCGCGTCCGGGCGAAGTCGGCAACCTGAGTCCGAACTCGCTGACGGGTCCGGGCCGCTGGAATCTGGACATGGCCATGTCCAAGTCGATCGAGTTCATGGAAGGCAAGCGGATCGAATTCCGGATCGACGCCCAGAACATATTCAATCACCCGATGCCGTCCAACAGCGCGTTTGCCTGGAATGCCCGCTTCACTGCGATCTCCAACCCGAACTTTGCGTTGAACAACGATACCAAGTTCGGGTACATGGCCACCAAGGGCGGACATCGCACCTTCCAGGGGAAGCTCCGCATCAGCTTCTAGGCTGATTCAAGTAATTTAAAGCAAGCCGGCAGGCGCCCACGCAGCATCGGGCGCCTGCTTTTTTATATGCGGCCGCGGCGGCCGCACACAAGCCGCCGACGGTTCCTCCATGATAGAGAAAGAAAACCCGTCCAGCCTTCGGGAAATGGGTCCGATTATGTATCTCAGGGATGAAAAAAGCGGGTTTGGTCCTTTACGCGTTTGCTTCCTACATTAGACCGGTCTTGTCAGTCCACTCTTTTGGAAGGCTTCGACGTGCTGCCGCCAGACCTGGCCTGTGGTGGCTTGCCCGGTATCGAGCGCCATGCCTCCTCCCCTTTTTCGAGGGTAGCATGAGCATTCACCAGGCCCTTGGGAAGGTGGAGGAGATGGCGCGCTTACGGTTATCCGATTGACCCGGCCAGGTTTGCCAGCGATTCTCGGTAAAGTTCCTGCGCGTATTCGTCCAGTTCCTTTTGCATGGCGGCGTACTCGCGGGGCGTCATGCAGATGGCGGTTGCCATCGCATCAGCAAGCCGGGAGCCGTCTTCGTAGACCAGGCTGTTGCGCCGGTTGAGGCCGCGCAGCGGCGCGAATTTTGCCGCGATGAGCGGCGGTTTGCGAAAACCGTAAATCAACTGGAAACTTCCGCTGGTCCCGGTGGTTATGTAGCGTTCATGATCGGGATTTTCGGGGTCGAGCAAAGGAAGATAGAAATCGGCCCTGCCGAGGTGGTCGTAAAGTTCGCTGAAATCCAGGCGCCCCCTGATGTTGAAGTACGGTTTGATTTCCCGCGGCAGATTGCGCATCCCGCCCTTGCCGACGACGGTGATTTTGAAATTGCGTATATTGGCGTCGACAAGTTTCCGTACCGCTCGTACAAGCGGTGCCGTGTTGCGGCGTTTCCCCCGGAGAGCGCCCACGGTGATAAAATCGACGACGCTGTTTTTCGCCGCCGGAGCGATATCTCCGAAATAATGCGGATTGACGATGACGGTTTTCAATCCATTGTAATCGACACGGTGCAGGGTAATTGTTTTTTCATCGATCGCCGCGGCGTCCTCTTTGACGTCGTGGGATACGCGTAAAATCTTTTGTCCCGGCGCGAGCGGGATTTTCCCCGTGTCGATTTTGCCTGTCATGGTAGTGATCAAAATGCCCTTGGCGTTCCCGATGCCGTTTTTCAGCAGCAGCGCACGGATGGCTTTTTGCGGCAGCCGGTTCAAGCGGACATTTTCGTTTTTCCCGAACCGGGAAAACAAGCCTTCGTCGATCCTTTCCGGCGTGATCAGGATCGAGACGCGATAGCCCAGGTCCAGCAGGTATTTTGTGAATCCAGGCACCACTTCCGCATGGTTGCGCGAGCAGGGCTCCCAGACCAGGAAGGTGTCCCGGTCGGTTTCCGGTGGTGGGTAAGGCTGTTTTCTTTTCAGAAAGTCGAACATTCGTGATTATGATACCTGACCCGTCCGAATCAGGGCAATGCGGTCTGCGGGCGAAATCGCCGCCATCCGGCCATCTGTCGGCGTCACTTGGAGCGGCGATCAAGGGGGGTGGAAGAATGCCATCATAGTCCGGGCGGAATGGATGGATCCTTGTGGGGACAACGTCAAACCCATCCGGCGCACACGAGGGGAGCCGATTCCTTCGAGATCCGGGCCGGTTGCGGGCTACTTGCCGTATCGGAAAAATACCACTATTTTGCCGGCTTCTTTTCCGGGGAAAACCTGCATTTCCAACCGGCCGGTAACCGTTGTTCCAACCCCCAGTTTATCAAGGGGGACGGTTGCGGTCGGTTGGGCTCCTGAGCCGATCAATTCGGCCGCCGTCAACGAACCCCTCCACAATACCGGGCCAAAGGAGTGCCTCAACACGTAGGCGCCGGGGCTGATGTTTTCAAAAACATATTCATGGATGTCCTCCTTGATCATCTTCCGGTCAACCGGCCCCTGGCCAAACATGCCTCCCGGCTGTGCGGAGCCATCCTTTGCCAGTTCAATTTCCGCGCCGAGCCCGAGGGTTCGCTGTGTTCTCTCCCTGTAGTCATCGGTTCCATTGTCAAAGGCTTCCACTTCGAAATAGTATTCGGGGCTTTTGTTCAAACTGTGAATGACCAGGGTGTTGGCGCCATAAACCATGTAGCTGTTGTAGAGCTTTTGGGGTTCGATGCCGTAACGAACAACATAACCGTCCGCTCCCTTTACCGGTTGCCACAAAAGGGCGGCATCGCGACGATCTTCCCGGCTGCGAACAACTTTTACATCGTCCACTTTTGTGAATCGGGCAATTTCGGGATTGCCGAAGACGCGCAAATCCTTCACTGCGAATTTGCCGCCGTCCGGGGTCCATACGTTGGTCAGCTTGACGTACCTTGCCGTCAGCGGTTCTGTAAGCTCGGCGTAATCATGTTGGATCGCCACCTTGTTGTCGCTTTTGTCGATCACCATGGTCCAGTTTCGGTTGTCGCTGGAAACCTGAAGCGTATAGGACTGCTGTTGCACGTTCTTGTCGGTCTTTGCGTTCATGCCCATTGCAAAGCCGGGTCCCACGCCGTCGGTTTTTGCATCCTTCCGGTCGAAATTGATCTGCAGCGCATGAATCCTGCATTCCTTTCCAAGATCCACGGTCATGTATTCGCCGGGCTTGCCGGTTTGCGCGCTCCAGAAGGTCATGAAGTTTTCATCGACCGCGTTCCGGGGTTCAAAGCCCTCCAGGGTGGAGGAGGTCTCGACATATTTCCTGTTGGACAGAAGCATCCAGCCGGAAAAATTGTCGTCAACCGGGTTTTCCTTGATCCCGGGATAAAACTGGGGGTAGTCGCCGAAAGCCGTGTTCGAGTGCATGACCCCCTGGGCGTCCACCGCCGTTGGGTACAGGGCCAATTCCCCGCTCCCCCTCTGCCCGAAGTAGGATGGGATCATGCAGATGGTCCACAGGTTTCCCTTTTTGTCGTGGAAGGTGCTGCCATGCCCGGCGCCGGGAGCGAACCCGGTGGTTTTGAACGTAAGCGGATTGTGTTGCGAGTATTGGAAAGGGCCCATCGGACTGTCGGACACGTAAACGCCATGGGAGTACGATAAAAACTCGAGGCCGATGGCCGCATACTGCAGGTAATATTTTCCATTGTGTTTGACCATCCACGGACCCTCGATCCATGGGATCTCTTCGGGAAAGTACGGGCGGTGGTTGAAAAACGGGAAGATCACGTCTTCTTTTCTTCTTCTTTCGAAGCCGTTGTTTTCGGGGTCGCCAAAGAAGCAAACGACCGGCTTGCCCTTTTCCTTGAATCCGTTTCGGGGATCCAGTTCGACAACCTGAATCGGAAGGAGCTGGGACCAGCCGTAGTACATGTAGACGCGGCCGTCATCGTCGATAAAAATGTCGGCATCCCCGTACCGGTCGCTGTCCAGGGTGGCGGCCTTGGTCCAGACTCCGCTCTTGGGATCGGTCGATGAAAAGAGGTCCTTCGAATTCATGCTGCAGGCATAAATGATTTTCCCATCCGTCGCCACCCCGGGCACCCCGGCAGGGAAAGCGGGGGCGTCGATATAGGTCCAATCCCTCATGTTCGGGGAACTCCAATAGCCCCGGTTTCCGGTGATGAAAAGGTAGTAGTCGTCCTGAAAGAGAAGGACGATGGGTTCGCCCGCACGCCGCACCCCCGTAATCGTCAGAGGGTTGCAAAAAGTGGTCGGCTTGTCGTTCACCAGGACGGCGGCGGCCCTGGCGGCGGCAGGCGCCGTTGGCTTTTCCGGGTCGGCCGCGCCGGCGATAGCGGCAAGGAAGACAATCCCTGCCGACAGCATTCTATTCGATGTCTTCATATGCGTGCGCGGGGAGCGGAATCAGGCCCTTTACGAATACAACCGGCACCCGATCGCTTCCCGGGTTTCCTTTCACATGTGGATACGGTGTTTGTGTTCCAAGCCGGGAACCATCCTTAGATTTTCGGCGCCATTTTACAGAGAAACCTTGGTTTTGACATCTCGATTATGGTTTCTCAAGCGCTTGCAACAAAGTGTCACATGCCGCGGACGGCCGTCATCATGATCTCGATCAAGCCATCTGCCGGGATGCGGGAGACCTCCAGTACGGCCCGGGCCGGAAAATCCGCCGCGAAATACTCCTGATAGATTTCGTTGAATGCAGGGTAGTTGTTCATGTCAGTCACAAATACCTGGCACTGCACCACATCCTTCAAGGAAAAGCCGGCGGCCTCGAGGATCGTTTTTTGATTTTCGATGGCCTGGCGCGCCTGGCTGGGGAAATCACTGCCTGCAAATTCCCCCGTCGCAGGGTCAAGACCAAGCTGGCCCGAGAGGTATAAGGTCTTGCCGACAAGAATTCCCTGTGAGAAAGGGCCTATGGCGGCAGGGGCATCGGGCGCGGAAATGGTCCGGCGGATATCGGCTTGACTGGAACACCCGGTGAAAACAAAAACGAGCAGGGACAGCAAAAGCATTTTTTTCATGAGAGATCTCCTTGTTTTACAGGGGCATGATCATGGGAGCAGCTCGTGATCGATCGGCTCCGGCCGCCTGTAGTGGAAAAAATGGTCTTTTTGTCATATTTTAAGGAATACGTAGATAGCGAATCCATGACAATCTTCAAGCTGGGCTGGTCTGGAACCCAGGGCTTGCATCAGGAGGGGAGCATGCAGGGATCGTCTGGCAAAAGGGTCGAAAACCGGGACAGAAGAATGTTTTTCAAGCTGGCCGGGCTGGCGGCGGCCGGTGGTGTTATCGGACTTGACGGCACGTGCCTTGCGACGGAAAAGGGGGTGCCGGTTATCGATGCCGCCCTTCCCGAAAGGAGTTTCTGGAAAAGGGTACAGGGGCAATTCGCCCTCGATCCCGATCAGGTCTATATGAATATCGGTACCACGGGTTCCATGCCTATAGGCGTCATCGACAAGTTTGACCGATACAACAGGGTGCTGGCACGGCATCCGATGGGTTTTGACGATGAACTGGGCTGGAAATTCGGGTTCATAAAACAGAGAGAAGAACTGGGACGGCAATTCGGGTGCACCAGGGATGAGATCGCATTTACGCGCAACACCACGGATGGCCTGAATACCATTCTTTTTGGGCTTCCATTTGAAAAAGATGACGAAATCCTGATCACGCACCACGAACACGCGTCTGCGCTTTCCCCCCTTCAGGTGCTCAAGGACCGGTTCGGGGTTGTTTTGAAGGAGGTGGAGATACCGGTACTTGATTTCGAAAATGGGGATCAGGTGGTTGCGGCCTTCAATAAAAGCATCACCCCGAAAAGCAAGGCCCTGCTCTTTTCCCATATAACCTATAAGACGGGAGCCAGGCTCCCGGCCCGGGCCCTGTGCGCTTTGGCCCGGGAAAAGGGGTTGATCTCCATTGTCGATGGCGCCCACTCTGCAGGCATGGTGGAACTCGATTTCAGGGAGATCGGGTGTGATTTTTATGCTGCATCCGGTCATAAATGGCAATGCGGGCCGGGTGCTACGGGCATACTTTACTTGAGAAACCACGGCGACAGGCTCCCGCTGCTCTGGGCCCAGAACAGTTGCCTGTATCCATATGTCTCGCAGCCGGTGAAAAATGACCGGTTGAAGATCCGCGATTTTTCCAGCCAGTTCGGGCTCCGCGGTCAGGAAAACTACCCTGCCATGCAGGCGCTGCTCGATGCCTGTGGTCTATGGGAAGAGATAGGTCGTGACCGTATCGAGAGATACGTCTGCGGGTTGAGTTCCTACCTGAAAAAGAGCATCAAGCAACGCTTTGGTGATTCCGTGCCGCTGTTTTCCCCGGATATACCGGAACTCACATCGGGGCTTACGACCTTCAATCCGTTCAAGGATGTGCAGGATCAGAAAAAGATCGATGATTTTGTCGACCGCCTCAAGAAGGAGGCGGGTTATGTGATCCGGTCTACCGAATTTCATCTGCATAAGGAAGATGCAAGGAATACCTATGCCTTGAGGATATCCACCCACCTGTTTCATGATCATGCGCAGGTTGATGGTGTGGTGGACGCCATGCACCGGTTGTATGAAAAGATGCGGTAAGGAGAGCGGGGGGATTGATAAAGGGGTTCCGGTTGATCCGGCAGGCAGCGGTCGTCGATCCTCCTTGTCTACGGCCGCCGCGTGGTTGGCAGGAGGACGCGGAAGCGTTTGAGGTTTCCGCCCGGGACCGTCTTTTTCCATCTCGGCTGCGGGGGCATGAGCGATGCCGAGGATGCCCGCCAGCACCAACCTCCACCCGGGATCTTCACGGTCGAATCCGTCATGGATGGCGCCGGCGTTGGTACCCGCGTGAAACAGCCTCTCCCGGGTTCCGGGCCCGCGACGGCGCACCACCCGATGTGGTGGTCCCCCGGAGGCATGTGCACTGAAATCCTGATATTCCACCAAATCTTCCCCAGCCAGGATCATCCGCTCCCATAGCCGCCCGAAGTGCGGCATTTCCCATTCGGTCTGGCTGCGCGGGGCCCTGGCGCCTGCATGGCTGTCGTTACATGAAATCCGTTGTTGGTAAGAATTTGCTTGGTAAAGCGGAAAATATGCATATATGCTAGATAGCAATGTGGTTATGCATCCAGCAGAGGCAAAAGAATCAGGATATCGGAGGCAGATCGCTATGAAAAAGAGAAGGTTGTTTTTCCCCTGTTGGCCGCCGCGGTATTGGCCTGTACCGTCCCCTTGCAAGCCCCGGCCCAGGGCGGTCCGGGTGGCGGCGGCGCCAATGTCGAATTGACCGCCAAGAGAGAGGCGGGCGGCGGGCCGTCGACGGGAGTTGCCGGAAAGTGGGTGGCCAAGGAGGGGAGCAACGATGTGAAGCTGGACATCAAGGTCGATGGCTCGAAACTGTCGGGCACTATTGAAAACACTCAATTCCCCGGACCGATCGAGTTCAAGGACGGCAAGCTGGAAGGAAACACCATCGCCTTCAGCTACATGCGTTCGATGGGCGGCCAGGAAATAGCAATATCATGGACGGGCACGCTTTCAGGCGACGAACTCAAGCTGAAGCGCAGCGTCGGCGGGGGGCGTTGATCCCTCCGGGAAGTAAAGGGAATTTTTTAGGCCGAGAAGCAAGCGACGGTTGCCGCCGGCTGTGCGCAAGCGCGGTTGCGGCGGGGCGTCGCGGCCCGGGAAGCATGTAGAGGCTGCTTCCCGGGGAAGGCCGCAGGCTGATTCATGTCGCCTATCCGTAATCAAATGATCGGGGAAGAGGCGAAGGGGAAGAGCATCAATATCGCGTCGATGGGCGCGGGATCGGTCATCCATGATGACTGCAGGTATTGCGCCTCCAAGGGCGGCATCGTCAACTTGACCGCCCCGCCGGGGAGTGATCCCACCCCGCTGGGAATTGGCTTGAGCGCGATAGGTCCCGGGGTCTTCGATACCCCGACGGCGCACGACGTGTCCATGCAGAGGGAGGATTTCAGCAGGAACGGGATCGCGAAAACGCCGGGGGGCACCATCGTCAAACCGGGGAAGATCTTCTCCTCCTCCCCTTCCCTGGCATGCGGCGAATCCGGTTTTATAGCGGGACAGGCGTTTATTGCCGACCGCGGGCGCGTCGAAATCCGGGTGGATGGGAAGGACGGGCCGTTCCTGGCCGAAATGGATGTTGCGCAGGGGGTGGACTGGAGCGCGGTTCGAGCTCCCGTTTCCGGGAGCTCTACCGGGGTCCACAACCTGCTTGTCCTTCTCAGGGAGGGGACGAAGGTCGAGATCGACTGGATCAGGTTCGAATGATCCGGGTCAGTCGCTGGGGGCCACGTCCCGCACATCGATGAGCCAGCGGCCGTCGACCTTTACGAGGTCGTTCACTTCACGGCCCGCGGAGGAGACCCCCCTGTTCGACAACGCTCCCATCCAGTAGGCATGGAAGCGGGCGTGGTCCTGGTCGATGAATTCGATGTGGGGGTTTGTCAGGACGTGATACAGGCGTCCTGCGGGGGCTTCGCCCTGGTTTGCAGACGCCTGGGCTGCCGCGGTTCCCTCTATCATTTTCTTCAGCGCATCCCTCCCCTTGGCGCTTATGCCGACTCCCTTGAACTCCCCTTCCGGAGTAAACAGGGCGGCGTAGCGCTCCGCGTCATGCGAGTCGAGCGCCTGGATGTAGTCCCACATCAGCTGTTCGATCGCGATGCGGTCCTCGATGCGTAACGGGTCCTTCCCCGTCTCCTTCCCCGTCGCGCATGAGGATAATGCCAGCGATGCTGCAAGTACAACCGTCAGGATAACGCAAAATCTTAATCTGGTCATGTCATCTCCTAAGTCAAACGTTTCCTTGGGCCTCCGGCCGGAGGCGTCCCGTGTTTTATGGAGGTACCGGAGGGCATTATACTACATTCCAGCGCCCGGGCGGGTGTTTCCAGGGCGGCGGGATACCCTAGGTGCTGGGTCGGTTAAGCGAAATCCCCGTGGATCCCGCGACCGCGGCAACCGGGGGGGGCGTTCCCTTGGTGGGGCGGCAGAAACGGTTTCGGCTACAAGGGGGTGCGCTGTCAACCAAGCCGGGGTGGGCCCCTGTCCCCGCCGGAAAACGGGGCGTGGTGGGGCCTGACGCCGTCGCTCAGGCGGCCGCAATAAGGACTAAGCTGTTAATAATACGTATGGATCGCCCCATTCTTCGGTTAAAATACCAGCATGGTCAGGAGGATGCCTCGTCGTCCATGTTCAGGAGGGATGATCAAGGGTTGGGAATACAGGAGCGATGAATCGGCATCCGGCTATCGCTGCACATTTGGTGGCGAGGATTGATCCATAAAGGTTTGCATGCTTGGTGTCTAGTTTTCTTTGAAGGAGGATCAGGAATGAAACGGTATTTGATGATTGCTGCAATCGGGGCGATATGTGTCGGCCTGTTTTGCAGCTTGCCGGCTTTCAATCAAGCGCAGGCACAGGGGAAAAAGGCGGCGCCGGCCGCTGAGAAGATCACTGTGCTCAACCCGCTGGGAACCGCGCCGCCGATAACTGTAAAGGCCATGGCGGAACCGCTGTCCACGCTGGACGGTAAAACGCTGTACCTGGTCAACACTGGTTTCCCCAATACGGAACGCCTGTTGGAAGAATACAAGAAGTGGTTCCAGGCCAATTACCCCAAGACCACGATTGTCGACCAGAGAACCGGCATGAGCAACCTCACGCCCGCACTGAAGAAGGAACTGGAGGAAAAGGCGGATGCCGTAATCTTCGCCTTGGGTCATTGAAGTGTCTGCGCTCCTGGGGCGGTTCGCCTCTCGATCGAAGTGCAAGCAGACCTGAAAATACCCGCAGTGCCTGTCCTCCTATCCGAATTTGAAGAGCAAGAAACCGAAGTAGCCATCCTGGCCGGCATGCCCAAGGTCCGGATCCACTATATCCGTGGTCCGATCTGGGCCAAGACGAATGAACAGATCAGAAAGCAGGTCATCGAGGGGAAGAGCCCGGTCACCGGGAAGCCGACCATGGCCGAAATAGTGGAGATGCTGACCAAGCCCCTGACCGCCGAAGAGAAGCAAATGGGGGAAATCAGAAGAGACCGGGGCCCGGCCACCTATACCGGCACCGCCCAGGAACTACAGAAATTGTACCTGGAGAAGAGGTACACTGATTTCATGCCGATCATTCTTCCAACCGAAGAATTGGTCGACGACATGCTGAAGGGCACCAGCCACGCTCCCGATGAAGTGGTCGGCCGCATGAATCCGGGATCCGATGCGGGCGATACCTGGACCTACACGGTCAAGGACTGTGCCGTCAACGCTGTTATGGCGGGAGCCAAGCCGGAATATTTCCCGCTCATCCTGGCTATCGCATCGGGCAACCAGACGTCCATCAATATCTCCGATAATGGTTTCGCAGCTGCCGCCGTGGTGAACGGAACAATCCGCGACGAAATCGGCCTTAACTACGATGTCGGTGCGGTGGGACCCTATGCTCACGCGAACGTCGCGGTTGGAAGGGCTTGGAACCTCATCTCCATCAACGGCGGGAACTGTGGAAAGATCGGGACCACCTATATGGGTACCGTGGGCAATGCGCAGAACGCTCTTGCCACCATCATCGCCGAAAATGAAGAGGCGTCTCCTTTCGAGCCGCTCGCTGTCAGGAGATCCAACTCACCGGCCGCCAAGGGTTATGGTTTCGGCAACGCCCCGGGCGGCGCCTCTCCCAAGTACAAGAGAGGCGACAATGTCGTCACCCTGCTCAGCGGATGGGGCGTTCTTTCCGCAGCGAACTGGAAGGTCAATGCCTGGCAGTCGCTCATGGACTACCCCAAGATCATCAAGGGTATCTACGAACAGCAGAATCCCGGCCTGTTCGGGACCTTTATCATCCTGAGTCCGCCGATCGCCAATTTTGTCAAGGACGCCGGATTCGATACGGTGGAAGCCTTGAACAAATACATCCTGCAGCCGGATCCCGCGACCCAGGCTGCCGCCCCGGCAGCCAAACCGGGTGCGCGTGGCGGCATGGGCATGATGGGCGGCGGCATCGAGCTCATCGTCACCGGATCCTCCAACAACAACTACTGGATGGCCGGCGGTCTGAGGCCAGGCCAGGCGATTGCAATCGACAATTGGCGATAGGATGTAAGTAGTCGTCGGTTGTTCCGTCGGCAGCGGGTTTTTCGGCCCGCTGCCGACTTTTTTTGCCCTGACACGCATCGCCAAAAGCGGCATGGGACCGAATGAACCGCCCCGATTTTCGGCTGACGGAGTGTCCGGGTGGTATCCCTGTCTCCAGTACGGGCGTGCTACGGTTTCCTGACCTCGTAAGCGGGCCAGCCGGAGGGGGTGTTCTCCGGCATGATGTCCATGAATGCTTCCACCGCGTGGATCTGCCCGCCGTAGATCTTGAACGCTTCAAACAGGGTCAGGGCGTTTCCGGGCCCGTAGTTCCCGGTGTTCCCGAAATCGAGTCGAAACAACACGATGCCCATCTCTTCATCCACGGCCGCAACCCGGTAGGTTAGGTCGGGGTGTGGTATGACGGTTTGGGTGCGGATGTTCTCACTCCCCTTTCTGGCGCCGGGACCGGCGGTGGTGACCCCGTTCTCGATGCGGTAGGCGTTCGGTGCGAAGGGGGCGTCGACCGCCTCGAAGGTGCCGCCGACCTTCAACCCGGCGGCATAGATTTCAGCAACCCGGATCAGTTCGGCACGCGACATGCGCTGGGATGCATCGGGCATGATGTTCATGGCCGCTTGCGCCACGGTCAGCTTTTCGATATCGAAGAGCGCGCCTTCCTCCTTGCTCCTCGTGACCATGGTTTCGATTTCCGTAATCTCCCCCTTTTCAATCTTCAGCCGCAACGCCAGCAATACGGGGGTGCCGTTCTCCTCCACAACGACATGGGATGCCGCCATACCCTCGCGGACATCCAGGAAGTCCTGCCGATAGGAGCGGAGCTTGGATGCCCCCTTCCATAACCCCTCCCCCAGAGGCAAGGTCTTCGTATCTTCGGTGAAGCGCACGGTGGGCGCGGTCGGGATGGCCTTCGGATCGCCCAGGATCATGGCATCCAGGTATTGCGTGATGAAGCCGCGCAGGCATTCCCGGTCGCAGGGATCGGCCGCCGTTTCCCCTCGGGTCTGCGCCTGTGCCGGGACGGTCAGAAGGATGGACAGGAAAGCCAAGACAAGCGAGTGTTTCATGATGAATACCCTCCGAAAGATGGCGCCATTATACCTCACGGGACGGGAATCCGGCGCCGGATCGCCGATCACTCGGGGGGGAAGACCAGGCCTTGTCGTCAATGTGGCCCTGACGGGAGGGGCTGTTGATCAATTGCGGGGACGGATAGGACCGCTTGGAACACCATGCGAGGCGGTGCGGGGGCTTGACGAGGATAGGACCCGGTGGAAGGGGTCCTGGCGGGGAGGGGGAGCGGTCGTGCCACCCCTCCCCGCTTTAGGCCATGCGGCGGGTGATTGCGGAATCGCCCGGCAGGATCACTGTTTCGGCGCCGAGGTATCGGCTTCGGTGCCGGTGGGGCCCCGGTAGTCGCTCATCTTGAGGTGAGTCAGGGTATGCACGTAGCGCAGCCTGCCGTTCTCCATCCGGAACAGGTGGGTGTCGGGCGCGCCCGTAATGCCGCCCGGGCCGCCGGCGCCGAAGGTGCACCAGACCACCACAGAGCCGATCACTTCATCCACCACGAAGCGGCGGTTGGCGATGTTGACGCCGGCCGGCAGGCCTGCCTCGCAGGTATCCGCGTCCGTACCCTGGGACGTGGTCATGCCCCCTTCGACCCGCACGCAGGGGTAGCCCCAGGGGACCAGGTCGGTCCTCGCTTCGAGGAAGGCGTCGAGGTAGGCGTTGGCCCCGCGCACCAGTTCAGCGCGGCTGTTGCGCCGGTCGGCGGGGATGGGGCCCCAGTTCTCCCCGGACGAGTACTTCAGGTAGTTGTCGGCGTCAAACAGCCAATCCCCGGTTGTGGTCGTGATCAGCTCTATTTCGGCGATCTTGTCGTAGTTGACGCGCAGCCGGACCCCGAACACGTAGGGGGTCGTCTTGTCGGTCACGATGACCTCGGTGAAGGTCTGGCACGAGGCGTCGTCGTATAGGCTCATGCTCCTGTCGATGACGAGGGGCTTGGTGATGAAGCCGGTCTTGATGTCGGCGGGCTTCATGTTCTCCTGGTAGCCGAGTCCCGGAGCCAGCGGCAGGATGGAGATGTCACCCTTGGCCTGAGCGGCCAGGTACAGGCGGACGGCGTGCTGCAGGCCGCCACGCTGGCAGGAAACCCTCGGCAGCTGCGAGGCCTGCACTCCCGGAGGGGGATCACCCGGCTTCGGTTTGGCCTTCGCACCCTGCGCCTGCCCCAACACAGGGAACAGCATCGCGGCGCAGAGAGCGATGCACATCGTGATAAGATTCGTGCGTTTCACTGGATCTATTCTCCTGATAATGGTTGTGTGGAATGGATGGGCCCACCCGGCTGAGTTTTCCTTCTCACCCCGTCGGCCCCCCGCTTCATGACCGCCCAATGTCGGATTCTTCTCCGTTGTCTCCCCGGCCCGGATCTATGGCCGATAGGGCCGGACAGGGGGATTCTACTACCGAACCGCCCGGTATGGGTAAGGCATTTTCTCCGACCGGGCCCCGCCGAGGAGTACGGTCGGCTCCCCTTCGGTAGTTTGCGCTCCGCGGTCGGGCTGGTACTATTGGATCATGAGGAGCCTTCCAACCCTTTTCCTGCTGGTCCTGGCCGGACTGCAAGGCGCCGTCGCCGGCGCGGCGGGCGAAGAGTACGAGCTGATCGGCAGGATCGTGTACGAGGAGAGTTCCTTTTCCCCGAACGCGACCCCCCTCGTGCTGCTGGAAGGAATCACGAAGCCTTTCGCCGCCCACACCCGGGCCGACCTGGCCGGAAAGTTCAGGTTCAGGAAGCTGCCGCCGGACCGATACACCCTGGTAGTGTCGATCGCCCGCGTCGGCGATTGGCAGCAGACGGTAGATGTCAGCCGCAGCCTGGCCGATTCCCGGAACCGGATCCCGGTGGAGGTGCGTTTCCGCCCGGGATCGCGAGGCGGCACCTTCGGGAGGGTGTCCGCGGCTGAACTCTCGGTCCCGGAAAAGGCCCGGAAGGAATACGAGAAGGCCTATCAGAGGCTGGGCAGGAAGGATCTGGCGGGAGCTGTCGCGCATCTTGAGAAGAGCGTGGGGCTGGCGCCGCGCTTCGTCGCGGCCTGGAACTTCCTGGGGACGCTGGCATTCAAATCGGGGGATTTCGCCCTGGCCGAAAGCCGTTTCCGGGAAGCCCTTAAGCACGATCCGGAATACTATCCCGCCCTGGTCAACCTGGGCGGCGCCCTGCTGTCACAGAACCGGATCCCGGAGTCGTTGCCGGCGAACCTGGCCGCGGTAAGAGAAAGGCCCGACGACGCACTGGCGCATGCGCAACTGGGGCTGAGTTATTACTTTCTCGCGAGACCGGTGGAGGCCGCGCGGCACCTGGAGCGGGCGATTGCGCTCGACCCCGCCCACTTCTCCTTTCCGCAGTTGCCACTGGCTGATATTTACCTGCAGGGGAAAGATACGGTTTCGGCCGCGCGCGTGCTCCGGCAGTTCCTCGCCCTCCACCCGGACTCGGCCCAGGCGCCGACCGTCCGCAAACAACTCGAGGCGCTCGGCATCGGGACACGCGATTAGGCGGCTTGCGGTCAGAGGGCGGAAGCGATGGCGCCGTTGAGCGCGGTGACGAAGAGGACCCGGGGCGCCGGCCCCGGGATCGGGCGCCTGGGCCTCATCGGCCGGTAGAGAAACTCCATTTTGTGCCATGCCCGGAAATAAGTGCGCCGGGCCGGAAATCGGTATGGATCGCCCCGGTCTTCGGTTACAATGCGGCTACAATGCCGGCATAGCCAGGAAGAAGCCCCGCAGACAGGGACGTGGATCGAAACTCGGAACGGGTGAGCCGGAAAGGCCCCCATCATGGCGATCGACAATTATGAAAGGTATATGGTCAGGGAGCCGGCCGCGGTGGAGAGGCCTGATCCCGGCGTGAAGAACCGGAGGTGCCCGCCCCGGATCTACATGAGCAGCGACCTGGTTCCCGATGTCCGCTACAAAGCGGAGCCCGGCCGCGTATGGATTATGCCCGAACCCAACCCGCACATTTTCGAGCAAGCGCACCGGGATTGCGATGAGCTGACGCTACCTTGAACCGGCCGTCATCCAGGGCGCCGGGAGTCTCCCGGTAGCCGACCCGGGCGGACACCGGGAAAAGATCGGGAGGAATGACCGGACATAGGTTTTCGGATATTCGGGGAATGATACGATGGCGCAATCACAATTTGGGAAATATATCGTGACCGACCTGAACAAGGTGGCGGATTCCCGCGGCACCAGGGTCTACTGCATGCACGGCGGGGTGTTCGAGGGTGCGCCCTATGTCGACTGCGCCTGGTTCTGGCCGCAGCCGAGGGAGGTGACGGTTGTGGACAAGGGGCACGTGCACGATTTCGGGGAAGTCGTGACCTTTTTCGGCTCCAACCCCGAAGATCCGACCGATCTCGGCGGCGAGATCGAATTCTGGCTGGAAGAGGAAAAGCACACGATCACCAGGAGCTGCGTCATTTTCGTCCCGCCGGGGATCCGGCATTGTCCTTTGATCCTGAAACGGCTCGACCGGCCCGTGTTCCATTTCTCCACGGCGACCGACAGGAATTACCGGGGCCCGCACGAAACGGAATAGGGACCGGCGGGGGTTTGGGTGCCCTTCGCCGGGCGTGACCCAAGGGGAGGATGCATGAAGCCAACGGAATCAGCCGAACCGGGGCCGGAAAGGGGAACGGGTGTTTCCCTGTGCATGGCCTATTACGTGCTTGTTCTCCTGACGCTGGTATGGGCGCTGCAATTCGCCAATGTCCAGATCGTCAATGTCGTGCTCGAGCAGATCAAAAACGATTTCCAGGTGTCAGACACGGCGATGGGGCTGATTGCCGGCATCGTCGTCACCCTGCTGGGTTCGCTTCTCTCCATGCCGGTCGCGCGCCTGGCCGACCGGAAGGGCCGACTGGCGATCATCTCCATCGGGGTCGCGTTCTGGAGCGTCCTGACGACCCTGGGGGGATTCGCGCAGAACGTCCTGCAACTGGTCCTGGCACGGGTCGGGTTCGGCATCGGGGGCTCGGTGTCCCCCGCCCCGGGCAACTCGCTGGTTGCCGATTTTTTCCCCAGGGACAAGCTGCCGATGGCGATGGCGATCATGTCCACGGCCCCCTGCATCGGCGGCCTGATGGCCGCCTGGATCGGCGGGATCGTTGGTTCCTCCCATTGGGGCTGGCGCGGGGCCTTCGTCGCCGTCGCCATTCCCGGTTTCATCGTGGCCGCGCTCCTCTATTTCACCGTCAGGGAGCCCGTGCGCGGAATCCAGGACGGCAAACACGCGGATGTCCGGGAATACGGGGTCGGCGAGACGGTGCGCTTCTTTTTTGAAAACAAGACCTATCTGCTGGTCGTGATCGGGTTCGCCTTCTCCGGCATCGCGGACATGGCTCTGGCCACCTGGTTCGTGCCCTTCATGCAGCGGGTGCATCGGACCTCGCTGTTGGAAGCCAGCACCTTCGGGGGGACCTTGAATTCGATCGCCGGCGTCACCGGGGTCCTCCTGGGGGGCGCCGTCATCGGCTACCTGGGGAAGAGAGACGACCGGTGGAAAATCGTCGGCCCCGGCCTGACCTCGCTTTTGGCCGGCCCGGTCCTGGTCGTCTTCTTGTTCGCCCCGTTGCCCTGGACCTACGTGGGCCTCTTTTTCTCCATGGTCCTCCTGACCTTCCGCATGGGGCCGATCCTCGGCCTGGTGCAGAGCATCGTCAGGATCCGCATGCGGGCGTTCGCCGCGGCGACCCTGTTCATGGTCGGCACCATCGTCGGTTCCTCCGTCGGGCCCCTGCTCATCGGGGTGCTCAACGACGTCCTCGAGGGCCGGCATGGGCAGTTCGCCATCCGGTACTCGCTCCTGTGCGTGGGGGCATCAAGCATGCTGGGGGCGATATTTTACATTTGGGCCGGCCGGTATGTCAAAAATTAGGGACGTCCCACCCGCTTCCGATTTTCCTGACCAGGGATCGTTGGAAAACGGGTGGGACAGCACCCCTTTCCCCCCGGCATCCGTCTCCGGGCGCCGTGCCGCGATGGAACTTGCAATTCCCGCGCCGAAGGAAAGGTTCACGTTATTGAAACGGCTGATACCAAAATTGAAGGGAAGGAGATCCCCCGGATTTGTGCCTCGATGCACCGATTCTGTACTTTCCGGAGGGAAACTGCCTTAAAATGAATCTGGGCCGGAACGGAAGCTCACTTTCCACCGCCCTTGGAACAATCGAGGAGGAGCAGAGACCATGGCCGACCTGGCAGGTGCAAACGGAACCAGAAAAGAATTCAGGGTGGTGGGGAAGCCGAATCTTCCAGGGGTGTTGTCCTGGTCGCAGGCAACCGGGGTGGCGAAATTCGGCCTCGATTATGTCGTTCCCGACATGCTCGAGGCCAAGTTTCTCCGAAGCCCGTACGCCAACGCCTGGATCCGGTCGGTCGACACCTCGAAAGCGCGGGCCATCCCGGGGGTCGTCGATATCCTGACTTGGGAGGACGAGGATCTCCGGGAATTGCGGCTCGGCGGGGGCATGGGAGGCCAGTCCGAGCCTTTCCTGGACAACATCGCGGACCAGGAAGGGGCGGAAGTCGGCGTCATCGTCGTCGCTGAAAACGTGGACATCTGCGAGGAGGCCTTGCGCGCGCTCGTGGTGGACTGGGTCGTGCTGCCCCACGTGGTTGACCTGCGCCGGGGGCGAGAAGCGGATGCGGCAGTGATCCGGCCGGCGCCCCCTTATCCCAAAGCCGGCGGTCCGCGTCCGGGCACCCAGAACCCCCCCAAGAAGGGGAACGTTTCCTATTCCAACGTCAACGACGGGGATATCGAGGCGGGGTTCCGCGAGGCGGACCACATCATCGAATACGACGTCAACACCGCCGCCTTTTCCGGCCATATCCCCAACCCGACAGGGTCGGTCGCATGGTGGTTCGATGACGCGGTTCACGGTGAAGGCAGGAACCTGCGCATCGAAGGAATCCCCGCCTGGACCGAGGATTCGATCGGCGACCTGTATCATTTCCCTCCGGAGAAGATCTTCCGGGAAGGGATGTTCCTGGGGGGCAGGTATTGCGATTGGGGCAACCGCAAGACGCAGCTGATCACCCCCCTGCTGGCCAGGAGAACCGGTCGTCCGGTCCGTTGCGTCAACAACCGGTACGAGATGTACGATTTCAACCTGAACCAGCGCTACGTGCACATGAAGGTGGGCTTCAAGAGCAACGGGCTGATCACGGCCATCGACGATTTCTCCATCGCCGATTCCGGCGTCCGGGGGAGTTCCAACTTCGGCAACACCATGGACCAGACCTACGGCCCTTATTTCACCACCCGGTGCCTGAACGTCAGGCAGAGGATGGACATCGTCGACAGCAATCGCGGCAAGATGTACCTGAGCGGCCAGCACAACCCGATGACCTGGGATTCCCTGATGGTGGGGCTCTACATGATCGCCGAAAAGCTGGGGAAGGACCCGATCGAAATCGCCACCCTGAACCTGCACGGGCCGACATCCCAGGCCGATCCCGACCCCGTGCCCAGCTACGAAGCGTGCGTGGCGGCGTTGAAGAAGAGGATGAACTGGAACTGGCATCCCGCCGGCGCCCGCAAACTCCCGGACGGCCGCCTGCACGGGGCCAGCTTCCGCTACAACCAGTGTCCGCGCCATTCCGGGATGAACTACGAGACCAAGCTGGAGCTCCGCAGGGGTAAGGTCGTCCTGGCTTCCAAGGGGCCGACCATCGGCCATTACGCCCTGGAATGCAACGCGATGGTCGTGGCGGAAGAACTGGGGCTCGAATACCAGGATATCCACATCGAGCTGAATTCCCATGAAATCTACCGCCCCTACGGCGGGGGGAGCGACGGTTCGACGGCGTCTTCATGGGCCATGAAGGAGTGCGCCCATATCCTCAAGCAGCGTATCCTGGAAGCCGCCGTCACCGAAGCCAACGCTCCCGCGGCCGGCGGCGGCATCAGCATGGGGGGCCGGGGGGGGGCTCCGGATGCCCCCAACCCTTTCAAGGGCCTTAAGGCGGAAGATCTGGACCTGCAGGACGGCAGGGTGGTTGTCAAAGCCGACCCCGGCCGGGGGCTTCCGCTCGCCCGGGCCGTTCGGGCCAACCTGTTCGCGACCTATTCGGGTCGGCCGCCCCTGGCCCTCTGGAACCAGCGCGGCAAGGCGCTGGATACGATGAATGTCGCCGCGTGCGAGGTCGCCGTGGACACGGAGACCGGGGAGGTGGAGATACTCCGTTTCGTGGTCGCGGCGGACCCCGGGAAGATCCTGCGCCCGACGTCGCTTGAAAGCCAGATCGACCAGGTGATGGATTTTAGCGCCGGGTGCCAGCTCCAGGAGGAATTCGTGTACGACCCGGCGACCGGGGTGAAGCTCAGCACGAACATGTTCGATTACCGGAAGGTCTCCATGCTCGACATGCCCCGGGTGGAACTGGACCTGCTCGAAACGCGGGCGGGGAACGCGTGCTACGGCGCCAACGGCATCAGCCATTCCCTGGCGAACACGCACCTGGTCATCATGGCCATCCACAATGCCACCGGCAAATGGATCGAATCGCCGGCCACGCCGGAGAAGGTGCTCCAGGCCCTGGGCAAGGGGTAACGACTCGGACGGCGCGCCGGGCGGTGTCGGCCGGGATCGAGGGGGCAATGGAACCTCTTTTCGATCGGTGCACGCTTTCTATAAATTGGAAGGGAGGGTGTATGGGTACAGGCACGAAAAGAGGGACTTCGCGACGGGAGTTCGTCAGGACGGTCGCCGGCGCCGCCGTCATCGGTTCCATCGCCGGACTGGATGTCATCGCCGCCCGTGCTTCCGGCGCGCCCGAAAACAGGGAGCTGCTGGTCGCGCCCTGCGGGTTGTATTGCGGCGCCTGCCCCATGTACCTCGCTACCCAGGACGAGGACGAGGCGAAAATCAAGGCGCTGCTGAAACAGTTTTCAGCCCGGGATTCCTCGATGACCCTGGCCGACGTGCAGTGCGACGGCTGCATCGGCGGCGGGCGGGTCGCGACCTTCTGCCGGAAATGCTCCATGCGGGATTGCGCCGCAACGAAACCGGGGGTGACCCGCTGCGCCGACTGCGGCGACTTCCCCTGCAAGCTCGTCACCGACTTCAACAACGACGGGATGACGCACCATGCGGAGGTCCTGGAAAACTGCCGCGGCCTGCGGGAGAAGGGAATCGCGTCCTGGACCCGGTACGAGGAGGAGCGCTGGAGCTGTCCCGAGTGCCGGGCGCGCATTTCGTGGTACGACCCGAAATGTCCCCGTTGCGGGGCGGCGCGATCCAGGCGGCTCTTCCCCCTCGAGCGGGGGTGACGTCGCGTGCTGGCGGGCCGCGCCCGTGACCCGGTGTCTTGGGGGACGAGATGAAACGATGGGTGCTGTGCCGGGAATTTCATTCGCGTGCGGAAGCGGGGATCGTCAGGCAACTGCTGCTGGCCAACGGCATCGAATCGTACCTGAATTCGGACGACTGCGGGGCGGTCGATCCCGCGCTGGCCTTCGCCCGCGGGGTGCAGCTTTTCATCGGGGAGGAGGACGTCGCGCTGGCGGAAGAGGTCCTGGCTGCCGCGACGGACGATGTTGCACGGAGCGGAGCCCCCGAGTAGCGGCCCCATTTCCCCGCGCCCGCGCCTGCAATGGCGCAGGCCGTTTCCTGCTCCATATTCCCATGGAATTCGTTGCCGGGATACATTATCATTGCTAATGGGTGCCGCAGTAATTATTAGGATGAGAAATGCGCGCATCCGTATGTGTCGCCGAAAGGTTGGCGTTTCCAGGTTTCCGCAGGATGTCCTATTTATGTATGCCTTCTCTCCGGGTCTTGGTCTATCCCAGCTCCAGGCGAAGGCCCCGGCGCTTTCGGCGCAATCGTCCTGGGGTGAGGTTCTCGGTTTTCTGACGTTGGGGCTGGCCATTGTCCTGGCGACCTTGGCCGGGCTCAGCCTGTTCTTTAGCGCCATCGGGTTTTTCTTCAAACGCCTGGATGGTGCGAGCCCAAAACCCGCTGTTCGGGCCAGCGCGCCGGCGACCGCGTCCGCCGCCGGGCGGTCGCCCGTAACCCCTGTAAGCCCCGTAATCGATGAGGATCCGCTGCTCCCGGCGGTGGTTGCCGCGGTGGTGGCGGTGGTGCTGAACGATCGGGCCTTCCGCGTCCTCCGGGTCGCTCAGGCGAGCGGCCCCCACGATCCGAATTCGTGGGGGGAGGAAGGGCGGCGGCAGATTTTTGATTCGCGTGCCCTTCCCCAGTACCGGATCGCCCGGAACCTGAGGTCGCGGATCGGCAGGGTGCGTGTTCCGAAGCGGCTCCCGATTCCGAAGAAACAGAAATAAAGGATTGGCCATGTCCATTACCCGACGCATCCGTATCACCATCGCCGGCCAGGTCTATGACGTCACGGCGGAACTGCTGGACGAACATGCGGGGCACCCGCAGGCCGCGGCCCCGGTGCAGCCGCCGGCTCCCGTCCCGCACGCTCCCCGGCAAGACGCAGCGCCGCCGGCGGCCGCCGAAGGCGGGCAGGTCCTCTGTCCCCTGTCCGGCATCGTTGTCACGGTCCACGTGGAGCAGGGGCAGCGGGTCAAGAAGGGCGATATCCTGGTTACGCTGGAAGCCATGAAAATGAACACCCCCGTATGGGCGCCGCAGGACGGTGTGGTCGCTGCGATTCATGTACAACCGGGTGTACGGACCGAGGAAGGCGCGGTTCTCGTAACTCTCGCTTAAGGATGGACGTCGGCATGCTACAGGGTTTTGCCCGCTTTATGGCCGACACCGGTTTCGCGCAGGTGTCGGGGGGCCAGGTCATCATGTGGGGGGTGGTGCTCATCCTCCTCTATTTAGCCGTGTACAAGGAATTCGAGCCGCTCCTGCTGGTGCCGATCGCGTTCGGGGCCCTGATCGCCAACCTGCCGACTTTGGGCGTGGTCAATCCCCCCATGATGCAGCCCGACGGTTCGATGGCGCCGGGAGGATTGTATTACTACATTTCCAAAGGGATTGAATGGGAGCTCTTCCCGCCCATCATCTTTCTTGGTGTGGGGGCGCTGACCGATTTCGGTCCGCTGATCGCCAATCCCCGCACGCTGCTGCTGGGCGCCGCCGCGCAGTTCGGAATCTTCGCCACCTTCCTGGGGTCGATCGCCTTCGGCTTCACGCCGGGGGAGGCGGCGTCGATCGGCATCATCGGCGGCGCCGACGGCCCGACTTCCATCTTCACGGCATCCAAGCTGGCGCCCGACCTGATCGGCCCCATCGCGGTGGCGGCCTACACCTACATGGCGCTGGTGCCCCTGATCCAGCCGCCGATCATGCGCCTGCTGACCACGGAAAAGGAACGGAAAATCAGGATGCGGTCGCTGCGCAAGGTGGGCAAGCTCGAAAGAATGATCTTCGCGCTGATCGTCTGTGTCTCGTGCATCCTGCTCGTGCCCGCGGCGGCGGCCCTGATCTCCATGCTGATGCTGGGCAATTTCCTGCGCGAATGCGGGGTCACCGAGCGGCTGGTGAAAGCGAGCCAGAACGAGATCATCAATGTCGTGACGATCTTTCTTGGCACCAGCGTCGGTTTCACCATGAACGCCGAGCGGTTTTTGACCCCCCAGACCTTGAAGATCATCGCCCTGGGTGTCTGCGCCTTCGCCCTGTCCACCGCCGGCGGGGTCCTGATGGGCAAGCTCATGAACCTGCTCTCCCCCAAAAACCCGCTCAATCCCCTGATCGGTGCGGCCGGCGTATCGGCGGTTCCCATGGCGGCGCGGGTGGCCCAGGTGGAAGGCCAGAAGAGCGATCCCTCCAATTACCTCCTCATGCACGCCATGGGGCCCAATGTGGCGGGCGTTATCGGGACTGCCATCGTCGCCGGCTATTTCATCACCCAGCTGGGATGACAGGACGGATCCTGCGATCGCGCCAACCCCCCGGGTTTTTGAAACGCCATCCGGAGAAGACCGGACTCCCGCGCCGTTAGCCATAAAATGCGAACGGCGTGGGAACGGCTCTTTTGTTATTGGCTGTCCCGCGCGTACCAGTCGATGTTGCGCGTCACGAACATTACGACGCCGAGCAGGAGAAACAGTCCCAGGGTGCCGACCAGGAGCGCGTAGTCCTGCAAGCGGAGGATCACGAACAGGAAGGCATAGACCAGGACGAGGCCGGCCGCGACCAGGGCGCCCGCCCGGACGCAGCGGAGGGTTTTGCCGCTGTAGAGCGCGATCATCAGTGTGGCCAGCGCGGCGCCGATCCAGTACGCGCTCCCGAACGAGGTCACCTCGGACAGGGCCAGGAGCCCGAGATAGAACAGGCATAGGGCGATGCCGACGAGGGTGTACTGGAAGGGGTGAATGCGTGCGGCGGAAAGGATCTCAAAGAGGAAAAAGGCTGTAAACAGGAGCGCGATGAACAGGATGCCGTACTTGGTGGACCGTTCCACGTACCGGTAGGAGTCCATGGCCGGAACCAGGTCGACTCCGAAAAGGGAAGCGGCAAAGGCATCGGCCCCAACCGGAGCAAGGTCCGTCCATTGTTGCGGGTAGGAGCGGCCGTAATAGGATACCTGCCACCGGGCGCTGAACCCTTCCCGACTCACGCTCCGTTCGGAAGGCAGGAACGCCCCCTGGAAGCTGGGGTCGGGCCAGGTGGAGCGGATCGTTACGTCGTTGTTCACGCCGACGGGGGCGAAGCGCAGGCTGCGGCTGCCGTTGAAATCGAGCGACATCGTGAAAGGGATGGCGTCGGTTGCGGCGCCGAGCCCCTCGATCCGGGCGTGGACGGCGTTTTCAAAGGCAGGCAGCCGGCTCCCCGGCCTCATCGGCGCCACCCGCCCGGCCAGGGTGATCTCGAGCGGTCCCTGGGCGCCTCGAAGATCCGTGACTGCGAGGGCGACCTCCGCTTCGTTCCAGAGAATCCGGGCGGGATCCACGTTCCATTCCTCGAAGGATGGCCTGGCAAAGCTGCCGCTGAGGTTCAGAGTTCCCCTGTAAACGACCGTTTCATAAATGCCCCTATGGCGCCGCTCCGGACGGATCCACCCGTCGGCCTTGAATATCGAGGGCATGAAATAAGCCTGTCCTCGCAGTGATTGGATCCGCTCGACCCGCTCTCTCCGTCCGTTGATCACAACTTCCTCCCAGGTCTCCTGGTCCGAGGTATAGGGAATGATCAGGACCGGCCCGGTGAGAACCTGTTCCTTGCCCCAGGTGGAGGTGATTTCGTTGACGGCCTTGTCCCGGCGGGCCAGGCGCTCCTCGAGGACCGAGCTGACCATCGCCAGGGGGATGAGCAGCAAAAGGGTCAGAACGGCGACGAACGCCATCTTCAGTGCCGTTGAGAAGCGTTTCTGAAAAGCCACGGTCCAGGGAAGCGGGGATTTTTCCCTATCCAGGTTCATCGTACCCTCCATGGTCGACGATCGGTTGGCACAGCCGTTGGTTCGGCTGTGATGGTAATCCAGGAAGAATTGCTTTGTAAAGTTATGAAGCAGGGGAGGTTCGGGAATTTGCTCCGCCGCGATCCGCGGCATTACCTCGATGCCGCCGGTCTCCTCTTTTACGGCTGACCGGCGGCATGCCAAGCCCAGTTTCCAGCCGCCGGCTCCCGACCTCACATGACCCTCATGATGCTACAAAGGACGCCGTTGCGGAAGGGCGTCCTTGGCCGTGCGGAGGCCTACCCGGGAGTCCGGAATGCATCCCCGTCCGGCCGCGCGTCGTCGGGCTCCAGGTGAGTGGAGACCGATGTCCTGGGCAGCCGAGCTGCGATCGCGGCCTCTATCCGTTCGCAGTAATCGTGTCCCCTGGTGACGCTTATATCTCCCGGCACCGTGACATGAAGCTCCACGAAGCGCCGGGAGCCCGATTTCCGGGTTCTGAGGCCGTGAAACCCCGTGCCCGGCTCGAGCGCGGCCCGAATCGCTTCCTCGACCTGCCGGATTTCGAGGTCGGAAAGACTGCTGTCCATGAGGCCGGCCATCGAACGCCGGATCAGGTCGACGCTGGTGCGGATGATGTTCAGGCCGACCAGGACCGCCACGATCGGATCCAGGATCATCCACCGGGGAGGGGCGAAAGCGACGATGGCGAGGGCGGCCACGACGCCTGCGGAGGTCCAGACATCGGTCATGAGGTGTTGGGCGTCGGCCTCCAGGGCGATACTGTCGTAGTGTCGCGCCTTTTTCATCATGAAACGGGAGACTCCGAAGTTGATCGCGGAGGCAACCAGGGCGATGCCCATCCCGAGGCCGAGATCGGTGAGCGGCATTGGATTCAAGAAGCGGCGCACGGCTGCGTAGATGATGAGAATGGCGGCGACCAGGATCAGGGCGCCTTCCACCCCGCTGGAGAAATATTCCGCCTTGTCGTGCCCGTAAGCGTGGGACCGGTCGGCGGGACGGTCCGCCACGACCAGCGCGATGAACGCGATGAGCGCCGCCGCGAGATTGACGGACGATTCCAGCGCATCGGACAGGAGGCCGACCGATCCCGTGAATCCGTAGGCGGTGATTTTGAGCGCCATGGTCACGAGCGCCGCGGCGATGGAAAACAGGACGACCCGGCTGGTGGGGGCGGTTGCGCCCCATTTGCGCCGGCGGGTTGTCCCTGTGGATTCCCTTTTCATCAGGAGCCTCGATCGGTCAGGTCCGGATCATACCGTCAGCGCCGTTTGCAGCGCGTAGCCGACGGCGTCCGCGATGAGCTGCGGTTTCCGGCAATCGCCGATCAGATGGACTTCGGGGACGAAGTCCTCCAGTTCCTTCGCCAGCGACAGGTTCGGCTGCAGGGGGAGCGCCGGAACGATCGTGTCGGCTGCAAGCGTCACCGTTTGGCCTTCCCGGTCGACGAAGACCAGGCCCCTGTCGCTGACCTCGACATACTCCCTCACCCCGGAGATCATGGGTACCCGCCTCTCCTCGAACCAGCGGAAAAGCTGTTCCTTCATGGCCATGACGAGGCCCGCACCCATCTCCTCCTCCCGGTCCACGATGGTGACGGTCCGGCCGCGTTTGAGGAGGAATTCAGCGAGTTCGCACCCCTGCACCCCGCCCCCGATGATAACGACGTTGCGGCCGAGCGGCATGTAGAACCGGGAGAGGGTGCGCAGGGTTTGGGGCGCCAGGAACCGGGCGAAGAACTTCAGCCGGCGATGCAGTTCCGCGCCGCTGACCACATTGCGCCGCTCGATGCCGCGGATATCGGGGAGTGCCGGCAACCCTCCCGTGGCCAGGAAGACCGCGTCGGGATGCAGGGTGCGGATGGCGGCGATATCCGCCTCTTTTCCGAGTTCCAGTGTCACTCCCAACCGGCGCAGCTGATGCCCGAAATAGCGGATGATGGCGGGGAGATCTTCCGGGTGCGAACCCTTGACCACGGCCGCCAGCGGGAGCAGGCCTCCCAGCTTGCGCGTTTTCTCGAACAGGACCACCTGGTGCCCGCGCAGGGCCGCAACCCGGGCCGCCTCCATCCCGGCCGGGCCGCCCCCGACGACCACCACCTTTTTCCTCTTTTCCGCCTTGCCGACGGTCGTGTGGGTGGTTCCGGCCAGCCCGTTGATCCGGCAGCGTCCCCTGCCGCCGAGGCAGAAGGTGCAGCCGGTGCAGGGCGCGATCTCCTCGGGCCTGCCGTCGGCCAGCTTGTTGGGGAGTTCCGGGTCGGCGTGCAGCCTGCGGTTCATGGCGATGAAATCCACCATTCCCTGCTGCAAGACCCGTTCGCCCAGGTCGGGGCTCATCCGGCCGACGACCGCGACCGGGATGCTCACCGCGCTCTTGATCCCCGCGGCCAGCCGGATATTGGCCCCCGCCCCTTTCCGGCCGGCTTCGTACTCCTTCGGGAAATCGCGCAGGGGGACCGGCGGCTCGGGATAAAACAGGAGATCGGGCAGAAATCCCGGCACGTGACGCCCGATCCAGTGGCTGCGCACCTGCACCGCGTCGGCGCCGGCGGCCTCGGCCAGCCGGGCGGCTTCCCGGCTGTCCTCGTGGGAAAAGCATGCGGCCGCGTCGGCGCCGACGGCCAGTCCGATTTCGATGCCGTTGAGGATGATGGACACGGGGAAGTCCCGGCCGGCGCGGTCCTTCATCGCGCGGATCGTGTCGGTCAGCAGCCGGGCCCGGTTGCTGAGGCAGCCGCCGTAGTCATCCTCGCGCTTGTTCCAGAAGGGGGAGAGGAAATTGTGGAACAGGTGGCTGCTGGCGGCGTTTATGTCCACGCCGTCGAACCCGGCCTTGCGCGCGCGCAGTGCGGCGGCCGCGAATTTTTCCACGATTTCCTCGATTTCAGGGACCGTGAGGGAGCGCGGCTGTTCGTTGTGGTGATCGCAGGGGTTGGCCAGCCATGTCGGGGACGCGGCGACGGGGGGGCCGGGATAGAGGGGGCCCTGTTCGTTCCCCCAGTGCACCTGCCAGGGGCCGTCGTGGTTTACGGCGAGAAAGGTCGGGCAGTCGTGCCTGTGGATGACCTCGGCGAGTTCGGCGAGCCCGGGCATGAACCGGTCCTCGTCGATCCGGTAGCGGTTGCGGTAGCGCGCTCCCCAGGGGTAATCCACGGTGACCGCTTCCACGATCACGAGCCCCACTCCGCCGCGGGCAAAACGCTCGTAATGGGCCTTGACCTCCTCCCGCATGTGAACGTCGTCTTCATGCCACATGAGCATGCCCGCTCCCGACTTGATGATCCGGTTCCGGGTCCTGACCCGACCGATTGTGCCCGGTTCGAGGATCCGGGCATACGATTGCCGCTTTGCCATGGTCTCCCCCTTTCAGCCTCCGCTGGCAGCATTATAGGAGAGGTCCGGGATCATAGCCTACCCAATTCGCGGGTCCCGGAGGGAAGGAGGGGCGGGTCGATGGACGGGGCCGAAAACCTGTCCATCGAAACGGGCGCTCGACTCGCCCGGTGCCCGGATCTCCCACCCAACGCACCCCCGGGTTGCCGTAGCCCAGGTTGTCGGCCAGGATGAAGAGGAGGTTCGGCCTGGAACGGTCCCGCCCCTGGCGCGGAGCGTCCCCGCCCCCTTTGCAGGGAAAAATCAAGCCCGCCGCCAAAGGGGCGACGGGTGGAAAGAGGGCAGGGGGAAGTCCGCGTGTCGTACCGCATGAAGAAAATAGGCTGAGCGATGCCGCGATCCTGGGGTAAAATACCGCGATAGTCAATATGGATCCGACTCACTGAAAAGTCCATCGATTGCGGAGGGCAGGATGACAGAACGAATAACGACCGGGAAGATGAATCGCCGCGGGTTTCTCAAGGGGGCTGCCGCCGCCGCCCCGGCCGTGGCCGCCGCGGGCGCGTGGGATGCCTGGGGCCAGTCACCGGGGCAGGCGCCGCGGTGGGACCGGGAAGCGGACGTGGTGATCCTGGGGACGGGATTCGCGGGGCTGGCGGCTGCCATTGCAGCCCACGACGCCGGAGCCAAGGTTCTCATACTGGAGAAGTTGAAGCAGGAGCACGAGGGGGGGAACAGTCGCGTGTCGGGGAACATGTGGTGGACGCCGACGAACCTGCCCGAGGCGCTCCAGTACATGGAGGCGCTCAGCAACGGGCTCACCGACAAGGAGAGCACTCGTGCGCTGGCCGAGGCCATGATGGGGCTGAACGAATGGCTTGCGACGATGGGAGTGACGGCCGCGCCCCTGGGCGTTTTCCAGCCCGAACACCCGCAACTGCCGGGTGCGGCGTGCGTGCGTACCTGGAGCAACAACGGGGCCGGGGACGGCAAACTGTGGATCCCGATCCGGGGGGAAGTGGAGAAACGGGGGATCGAGGTGCTCTATGAAACGCCGGCGGTGGACCTCGTCCTGTCCCCCTCCTCCCGCGAGGTCCTGGGGGTCCGGGCGACTGCGGCGGGCAAACCGATCGCCATCCAGGCGCGCAGGGGTGTCGTCCTCGCGTGCGGCGGGTTCGAGTTCAACTTCGAGATGCAGAAGCAGTTCCTGCCGGGATGGCCCACCTACGGGCGGGGAACCCCGGGGAACACCGGGGACGGGATCCGGATGGCGCAGAAGGCGGGCGCGGCGCTCTGGCACATGAACAACTCGCTCGCGGGCGTCGGGTGCATGATGGTGCCGGAGTTCGAGCCGGTCATGATCCCGGTTTCCATTCCGGGCAACGGGTACATCCTCGTCGACAAGACCGGCAGGCGCTTCATGAGCGAACTGCGCGAAAACCGGCACGGGTTCGGGCACAAGGAGCACCTCCTCTTCTTCGACGGGGTGATCGGGGATTTCACGCGGATTCCGTGCTACGCGATCTTCGACGAGACCACGCGGCTGCGGGGCCCGGTCGTCAGCGGCGCGGGATGGAAGTTCGGCTGGTTCGGCTGGTTCGGCAACTACCAGGCGAGCCGCGACAATTCCAAGGAGATCGAAAAGGGGTGGATCATCAAGGGGGAGAGCCTCGCGGACCTGGCGACCCGGCTTGAAATCAAGCCCGCCGAGCTGGAGGCGACCGTGGCAAAATACAATGGGTATTGCGCCAACAAGCTCGACCCGGACTTCGCCCGCCCGGCCCGGAGCCTCGTGTCGATTGAAAAGCCCCCCTTCTATTGCGTCAAGATGTACCCCGCGACCTTCAATACCCAGGGGGGGCCGAGGCGCAATCCCAGGTGCGAGGTGGTCGATCCCGACGGCCGGCCGATCCCGCGCCTGTACAGCGCGGGGGAGCTCGGCTCCTTCTGGGGCTGGATGTACAACGGCGGCGGGAACAACTCCGAGGCTCTCTGCACCGGCCGGATCGCCGGCGGAAACGCCGCTGCCGAGCAGCCGGTCAAGAAATCGTGAGCAAGAAGGGAAGTCCCGGGAAATCCCCGGGGCTTCCCTGGAGCCTGGACTTCCGGTGCCGTCCGGCGCAGCACGGTCGATCCTGATCGGCTCGACCGGCTGGGCGCTCCGGCCGGAGGGACTGATCGAGGGCGGTTGTATAGGGCAACAAAGGTTTTCATGAGGGGGGTAGAGCGATGGCGAGCGGTAATTGTGGCTGCATTCACGTGGGAAGACGCGATTTCATTAGGACGACGGCACTGGCGGGCATGGCCGCCGCCCTTCCGGAGGCGATGGCCCAGTCATCCACAAGAGTGCGCAGGCGGGTCCCTGCGGGGAAGGGGCGAAAACTGCTCCTGCTGAGCGACGCCCCGGAGTCCTACGAGCGGCTGATCCAGGCGGTGAAAGCCGTCAGGGAGTTCGAGTTTTCGGTGGCCACGGCCAAGGCCGATTACCAGAAACTGCAGGAAGTCACCCGGACCATCCGGGCGGAGGACCCGGACATTCTCTTCTTCGGCCTTCCGCGCACGATGATGAATGCGGGGAACCTGCCCGTGGAGCTCGACCCCATCGAGGTGCCGATGATTCTCCTTCCCCCGGTCCCGGAGCTGATCATGATGGAGGCGAATGCCGCCGCGGGGTTCAGGGTCAAGGGCGCGAACGCCCTTTTGGCCAACTCGGAAGCGCACGCGATCGAGTTGATGAAAATCCTGGCCGCCCCCCGGTTGCTCGAGGGGAAGCGGGCCGTCATCTACGGCAGGCCGTTCGATTCCTCGAGCGTGCCTGCGCGGGACATGACGGCGGAGATGGTCTACAACCGTACGGGGGTCAGCCTGGAATACCGGCCGGTGGAGCAGCTGGCGGACCTGTTGGGCGGCGTGAGTGCGGAGGACGCCCGGGTGGAGATGGAGCGGTGGAAGAGGGAAGCGGACGGCATCGTCGAGCCCAATGACGAGGCGCTGCTGGAGGCCTCCAAGATGTACGTGCTCCTGCGCTCGATCGTGGAGAAGGAAGGGCTGACGGGCCTCTCCATCGACTGCCTGAGTTTTTCCTTCGACGCCAAGCGGAAGGTGCCGGTCCCCTGCCTGGCCTTCACCCGGTTGCGTGACGAAGGGTATGCGTTTCCCTGCGAGGCGGATGTTGTCGGCATGCTGTCCACCATCGTCCTGCAGGAGATCAGCCGGAAACCATCCTATTTCTGCAATGTTTCCTCCGTGGACCTCGAAAAATCGAACACGGTGCTGCGCCACTGCGTCGCCCCGCTCCGATTGCTGGGGCGGGACGCCCCGGCCTTGCCTTACCGGCTTCGGGACTATCATGGTATGGGGGGTGTCACGCCCCAGGTTACCATCCCGGCCGGACTGGAGGTGACCCTGGGCGGATTCAGCAAGGACCTCAAACAGTTCGTCGCGTGGCCGGGCAGGACGCAGGAGGGGGTCGACGACACAAACCATCCTTCCTTCGAAAATCCGCCCGCCGGGATGGAGAAGATGCGGAGGTACTGCTCCAACCGGGCGGAACTCAAGATCCGGGATGCCGACCTGTTCATGCAGAAGATCATGGGGATCCATCACGTGATGGTGGCCGGGGTCTACACGAAGGCGCTGCGCGAGGAAATGATGCGGATGAACGTGGAATTCATCGGGCCCATCGACTCGTCGGTTCCCGCGTAGCGCAAAAGGCGCGCCGCCCCGGGGACCGGTCTGGATTTTTGCGCCCAACCCCCCTATCATGAGGCGGGTTTGGTTCGTGAAATCTTCTAACACCCCTTGATTGGAGTCTTTCGCATGAGCACAGCCGACAATCCCAAGCTTCCCAGATGTTTTATGGATATCACCGCCGATGACGCCCCCATCGGGCGGGTCGTGTTCGAGTTACGTTCCGACGTTGTTCCCAAAACCGCCGACAACTTTCGCGCCCTCTGCACCGGGGAGAAGGGATTCGGGTTCAAAGGATCCGGTTTCCACCGCATCATCCCGGAATTCATGTGCCAGGGGGGCGATTTCACCCGGCACAACGGTACCGGTGGAAAATCGATCTACGGGGAGAAGTTCGCCGACGAGAACTTCAGCCTGAAACACACCGGCCCCGGCATTCTCAGCATGGCCAACGCGGGCCCGAACACCAACGGTTCGCAGTTCTTCATCTGCACCGTGAAGACCCCTTGGCTTGACGGCAAGCACGTGGTGTTCGGATCGGTGGTCGAAGGGATGGACGTCGTGGAAAAGATAGAAAGCTACGGCTCCGGCTCCGGCTCCCCCCGGGCGAAGATCCTGATCGCCGACTGCGGGGAATTGTAGGGGCATCGGTCAAAGCGCAAAAAGGCCCCCGCAGGAAGGCCGGATGGCCGCTTGCGGGGGCTTTCTTTTTGGCACAAAACTCCATTATGTAATGGCTTGTCTTGGTCCGTCCCCCCGGATGCGACGGAAAGGGGCAGGGTCCGGGCATAGGGGACCGGGTGCCGTTGGGCGGCTCCGGCTCGACCTGGGTGTGCAGGACGGCATTGTCCTATTCCGGGGATTCCAAGCAGGCGTTTGCCCGAGTGCAGGGCGGATGGCATTTGTTACGCGTATTCGCTCGGCACGCACCCCGCTTTTGCGGTAGAATTTAATGTTTCTATGTTTTGGTTTTTAGTATTCAACGACAGGCGCGAGGGCGTCCGCTGGTAATGGGCGCATGGTGAGCGGCCCGGCCGCGGATCCCCCGCACAGGACACAGATCATGTCGACCGCCCGCCCTCCGGAGCAGGGTCCGGATTACCCGAGGATGCGCACGAGCACCGCGCTCTGGGAAGCCTTGCGGATCGCCGTCGATTCCATCTGGACCCACAAGCTGAGGTCCGTGCTCACCCTGATCGGCATCATCATCGCGATCGCCTCGGTCGTGACCGTGGGCGGTGCCATCGAGGGGATGGGGGACTACGTCTGGAAGCAGCTTTCCTCGACCTTCGCCAGCAATACCTTCGTCGTGGCGCGGATCGTGCAGGCGGCCTCCATGGAGGAGTTCGAGGAGAAGCTCCGGCGCAACAAGAATCTCTACCTGGAGGACATGAAGGCGGTGGAGGACCGGTGCGACGGTTGCGAGGCGATTTCGCCCATGCTGCAGGAGACCGACACCATCAAGCGGGCCAACAAGATCTTCTACGACGCCTCGATCTCCGGCATCAGCGCCGACCTGCCCAGGATCCAGGCGGTCGACCTTTACGAGGGGCGGTTTATCGCGGATTTCGACGTGGAGCACGCCAGTCCCGTCGCCGTCATCGGGTGGAAGGTGCGCGAGGAGCTGTTCGGACCCCTGGGCGCGCTGGGCAAGCAGATCAAGATCGGCGCCGACAATTTCACCGTGATCGGGGTCGAGCAGCAGAAGGGGAGCAGCGGTATCGGCCAGTCGGCGGACAACTCCCTCTATATCCCCTATAGCGTCTTCCTGAAAAAATACGGGTCCCGGCGGTCCATCACCTTCCAGGTCCGGGCGTCTTCGGGTGAGACCATCCAGACCACCGAGGACGAGGTCCGGATGATCCTGCGGGCGCGGCACAAGCTGAAGCCGCAAGCGGCGGACGATTTCGACATGCTCACCAGCAGTGCCATCCAGGAAACCATCGACGGGATCATCGGCATGATCGCGGTGGCCATCATCCCCATCACCCTGGTCGGCCTGGTCGTCGGCGGGATCGTGGTGATGAACATCATGCTGGTCACCGTGACGGAACGAACTGTCGAGGTGGGAATGCGCAAGGCCGTCGGCGCCCGACGCGCCGACATCCTCCTGCAGTTCCTGGTGGAATCGGCGCTGCTGGCCACCCTGGGGGGCGTACTCGGACTGGGACTGGCTTACGTTTTCTGCGCCGTCATCGAGGGCGTGGCCGGGTTTCCCATGAGGATCACGATGGGTTACGTCCTGCTCGCCCTTTTCACCAGCGGCGGGGTGGGGATGCTCTCCGGGATCTACCCGGCGTACCGCGCATCCAAGCTGAGCCCGATCGTCGCCCTGGCCAGGGAATAGGAGACCCCGACGATGGATTGGCGCGAGACTTTCCGCATGGCCTTCGACACCCTGCTCACCCACAAGTTCAGGAGCTTCCTGACCGTGCTGGGCATCGTGGTCGGGGTGTCGGTGGTGATCGTCATCGCAGCGATCCTCTCCGGGGTCAAGCAGAATGTCCTGGCCGAAATCGAGTCTCTGGGGGCCAACAACATCATGGCCTACCACCGGGACATGATGCCGAGCGGACGCCCTACTCGGGAGGAAAGGATGCGGCGGCCGCTCACGGTGGCCGATGCCAAAGCCATCCGGGAGCAATGCCCGTCGGTCCGGGACGTGTGCTGGATCGGCGCCCCCACCCGGACGCGGATCACCATCCGCAACGAGAAGGCCTCGGTACGGGGGGGCGAGTTCATGGGCGTCTCCTATAATTACTCGAGCATCTACGACCTGAAGCTGGCCAACGGCCGCTTCTTCACCCAGGCGGAGGACGACCACCGGGTGTCGGTCGCGATCCTGGGCCACGATACCGCCAAGTCCCTGTTCGCGGACTCCGACCCGGTCGGGCGGCGGATCCTGGTTTTGGGGCGGCCGTTCACGGTGCTGGGGGTTGCGGAACAGAGCCGCACAGGATCAATGCTCGGGGCGGCGGACAACTATGTCTACATCCCCTACGGCGCTTTTCACAAGCTCATGCCGTGGGAGGAGAATCACTACCTGTACATCCAGGCGCGTCCCGGCATGAGGGCGCAGGCGCTGGACGAGAGCGAGAGCCTGCTGCGCCTGCGGCGCAGGGTCGGGTATTCCGAGCCCAGCGATTTCTCCCTGACCACCCCGGACATGATCATCAAGCAGCTCAATTCCATCACCGCCATATTCGGCATAGTCCTCATCGCCGTCTCCAGCGTCGGCCTCCTGGTCGGGGGGATCGGGGTCATGAACATCATGCTGGTGTCCGTCACCGAAAGGACGAGGGAAATCGGCACGCGCAAGGCTCTGGGCGCCACCAAGCGCGATATCGTGCTGCAGTTCCTGTTCGAAGCCATGACGCTGACGGGGTTGGGCGGGGTCTTCGGCGTCCTCTTCGCGGTGGCGTTGAGCCTGGTCATCGTCGCCCTGGTGCCGAACCTCCCCGCCACCATCCCGCTCTGGGCCGTGTTCACGGGCCTGGGGGTGTCGATCGCGATCGGCCTGATTTTCGGGGTCTGGCCGGCGCGCAAGGCTGCCATGCTCGACCCGATCGAAGCCCTCCGCTACGAATGACAAACCGGGCCGGCCCCGTTTTCAGAGGATCTTCGGCCTGCGGCGGGGGAGCGTCTTTCTGTAGATGCGCGATTTGCGCTTGACGTTGTAGCTCTTGCGCCGCTGCGGGGGGAGGTCGTCCACTGTCGCGGGGACGAATCCCTGCTTCTGGAACCAGTCGGAAGTCTGGGTCGTCAGGACGAACACGGCCTTCAGGCGCAGGCTCACCGCCCGGTCGACGAGGTACTCGATCATCTTTTTCCCGGTGCCCATGTTGACATAACTCTCGTCCACCACGACGGCGCAGATTTCCCCCTGGCGGTCTTCGAAGACATCGAGCGCTGCGCAACCGTGCAGGGTGCCGTCCACCTCGTACACGCAGTAATTCTCCACCTTTTCCTCGAGATCGGCCGCGGTTCTCGGCACGAGGATCGCATCCTCGATGGCCGGCTGCATGAGGCGAAGCACGGCCGGGACGTCGGCCCGGGTCATGCGCCGGATGTTTTCGTGCTGGTTGGAGTAGATCATCGTCCCCAGCCCGCGGGTGGAGAAGATCTCCTTGAGGATCATCCCGTCGGCGGCTCCGTCGATGATGTGGACGCGATGGACGCCGTCGCGGCAGGCGCTATAACCCAGGTCCACGAGGGTGACCAGGGGGTCCTCCTTCTTGTCGGCATTGAGTTCAACAAAGGCGCCGGCGTTCTCCACGGTCAGCTGGGTGATGGTTCCGTCCTGCGCAAGCGGCACTCCTTTGGGAACGGTGTACCTCTTCGAGGAAAGGGTGCGGCCGTTGGTCAAGTAGAAGAGCTTGGCTGCCTTCAACCGGACGCTGACCGTGGCGGCTAGTTCGTTGGAGGAAAGGTTGTAGGGCGTCCCTTTGGCGCTCCAGCCGATATTGGGGAAAATGGGGATCATGCCGTCATCGAGGACGTTGACCAGGACATCCGTCTGGAGTCTCTCGACGATGCCCGCACTCTGAAAGTCGATCCCGTCCCGGACCCCGATGCTGCGTGCCCGGACCCAGTTGCCGATCACCGCGTTGGCGCCGCATTCCGCCAGGATGGTCATGACCCGGTTGGAAACGTCGAAAGCCGCCATTTGGATGAACGGGATCGATTCGGGCGGGGAAATCCGTACCCCGCCGACACGCTGGCACTCCACGCCGTAGGTGGCCAGCACCTCGTCGATTCGGCTGCGCGCCCCGGGAACCAGGATGATCCTGATGCCCATGTGGTGAAGGAGCACGAGGTCTTTCATGAGTACGGGGATGAAGGGGCTGGCGATGAGTTCGCTCGAGATCCGGATGACGAAGGTCTCGCCATGGAAGCGCTCGATGTAACCGAAGGCCTGGCGGATGATCGCGACCTGCTCTTTCAGGGTGTTCTTGCTCATGGTCCTTCCCGTTCAACGATATGGGGCCTGGTTTCCGGAAAGGATTATATATGAAAAACGGGGACGTCCCACACGTTTCCTGTTTTTCCCGTCCGGCCGGATGTGAGTGCAATGACGGAAGAATGGGGACGCCCATAGGTTTTTCGGGAAGCGTTTGCCGAAAAGGGGAAACGCGTGGGACGTCCCCGCGGTATACTGAACGGCGACAGGGGGCTTTCATGGGTGGAAAGATGAGAGTGGCGGTTTTGGGTTACGGCAACATTGGAAAACATGCGGTCGACGCCGTGGAGTTTTCACCGGACATGGAGCTGGCGGGGATCGTAGAGCTCCCCGAGCGGCTGCAGGGACCGGTCCCGGAAGTCACGGGGAGGAAAGCGCTGGCCGCGTCGATCGGGGAGCTGCAGCGGGTCGACGTCGCGCTCCTGTGCATTCCGAGCCGCTCGGTCCCGGGGGTGGCGCCGCCGATCCTGGCCCGGGGAATCCACACGGTCGACAGCTACGATATTCACGGGCAATTGGCGGACTTGCGCCGCAGCCTCGATCAGGCGGCGCGCGGCGGTGATGCCGTGGCGGTCACGGGGGCCGGCTGGGATCCCGGCACCGATTCGATCGTCCGCTGCATGTTCGAATTCATGGCGCCCCGCGGCATCACCTACACCGATTTCGGGCCGGGGATGAGCATGGGGCACAGCGTGGCTGCCCGCGCGGTCGCCGGCGTGGCGGACGCCCTGGCCATAACGATCCCCGCGGGAGCGGGCATCCACCGCCGGATGGTGTACGTCCGGCTCCGTCCCGGAAGCGATTTCGAGGATGTGGCCGGCCGCATCAAACAGGACCCCTACTTCGCCCATGACGAAACGATCGTGCGCCAGGTGGAGGACGTGACGGCGCTTCTGGACGTCGGGCACGGGGTCAGCATGGAGCGCAAGGGAGTTTCGGGCGTCACCCACAACCAGCGGCTGCATTTCTCGATGAAGATCAACAATCCGGCCCTGACGGCGCAGATCATGGTGGCCTCTGCCCGCGCCGCTTCGCGGCAGAAGCCCGGGGCCTATACGCTGATCGAAATCCCTGTCATCGATTTCATGTTCGGGGAACGGGAGGCCATCATCCGCGAGCGGGTATAGTCCGTTCCTCCCCGGGAAACGGATGCGTGCGCCGGGTCCTATCTCAGCGAGACCCGCTTTTTCAACCGGATGTCGCCCGCCGAGGGACCGACGCGCAGTTCGATCATGCACGGGTCGTCGTTCCAGGTCCGGGTGCCTTCGTTCCAGTACCGGAGGGAGGCCGCCGGGACCTCCAGCCGGACGGTCCTGCTCTCTCCGGGGCGGAGGGTGTTTCTCGCAAAGGCCTTGAGCTCCTTTTCCGGCCATTCCACCGATGGATCGACCCGGTGCACGTAGAGCTGCACCACCTCGTCCGCCGTCATCTTGCCGCGGTTCTTCAGCTCGATGGTCACGCGGATGACGTCGTCGGTGTGGTAGCTCGTCCGGTCGGTCCCCAGGCGGGCGTACTCGAAAGAGGTGTAGGTAAGGCCGTGCCCGAAGGGGTACATTACCGGCACCTTCCTGGTGTCGAACCAGCGGTACCCCACCAGAGACTCCTCGGAATAGTACGCCCTGTTCGGATCCCGTGCGGATTTTCCCGGCTCCTGCGCGGTCGGTGCCGCTTCCGCCCTTGCCACCAGGCTCGCGAACACGTCGGAGCCCGGCCCCCCCTGGGGGTAGTTGCCCAGGGCGTAGGCGGGGGAGTCTTCGAGCTTCACCGGGAGGGTGAAGGGGAGCCGACCCGAGGGGGAGATCGTTCCCAGCAGGACGTCGGCCAAGGCGTTTCCCCCCTCGGAGCCGTTGAACCAGGAGAGGAGGAGGGCCTTCGATACCCGGTTCACCACGCCCAGGTCGTTGGGGGCGCCGCTGGTCAGGATGGTGACGATGTTGGGGTTCACCGCCGCGATGCGGGCGATCAGCCCGTCCTGCCCCGAGGGGAGAAAGATGTCGCGGCGGTCGCTCCCCTCGGTCTCGACGGCGCGGTTGTTCCCCCCGATGAAGAGGACGACGTCTGCCCCGGAGGCGGCCTCGATCGCCTCAAGCGCTAGGGTTTCGGCCCGCAGCTCCTTTTCGCGCTCCTCCTTTTCCAATTCCGCCGGGTCTTTTTTCCTGAATCCACCGAAACCCGCATACTGGACCGGTTCGTACCCCTGGGCGAACCGGATCCGTGCTCTTTCGCCGACCCGGTTCTTGAGCCCCTCGAGGGGGGTGATTTCAACCAGGGTTTTCACCCCCGCGCCCAAACCGCCGGTGGCCATGGTTTGGATGGCGTTGGCGCCGATCACGGCGATGAGCGGCCGGTTCTTCAGCTGCAGCGGGAGCACCCCGTCGTTTTTCAGCAGCACGATCGATCTTGCCGCCACGTCGTAGGCGACTTTCTGCTGCGCCGGCTGGGAGGTCATCACCCGATTCGCCTCGGAATCGGGGACAGGCTTGACGGCCAGTCGCACCCGCAGCACCTCGCGCACCCGGCGGTTGACGAGCTCTTCGGAGACTTCGCCCCGGGCCACAGCGTCGAGAAGGGCCTTGCCAAAAAACTGCTTTCCCGGCATTTCGATGTTCAAGCCGCTCCGGATCGCGTCGACCGTGCTGTGCGTCCCCCCCCAGTCGGAGATAACCGGGCCGGCGAAACCCCATTCGTCGCGCAGGATCCGGTTGAGCAGCAGGTCGTTTTCCGCGCACCATTTCCCCGCAACCTTGTTGTAGGCCGCCATGACCCCCCAGGCGTCCGCTTCCTCGACCGCCGCCCGGAAGGGGGGGAGGTAGATCTCGCGCAGGGCGCGTTCCCCCACGATCACGTCGACCATGCCGCGGTTGTTCTCCTGGTTGTTGAGGGCGAAATGCTTCAGGCAGACCGCCACCCCGTTGTCCTGGACCCCCCGGGTATAGCCGACCGAGAGCCGGGCGCTCAGGAAGGGATCCTCGCTCAGGTATTCGTACGTCCTGCCGCCGGTGGGGATCCGCTGGATGTTGATGGCCGGGGCCAGGATCATGTCCTTTCCCCGCAACCGGGCCTCCCGCGCGAGCGCGGCGCCGTAGGCATAGGCCAGTTCGGGGCTCCAGGTGGCGGCCAGGGCGGAACCGGTCGGGAAGAAGGTGGCCTTGTCGTTTTGCCACCCCAGCGGTGTCCAGCTGTCGGGCTCCATCTCCTCGCGCACGCCGAAGGGCCCGTCGGCGTATTTCAGGTCGGCGATCCCGAGGCGCTCCACCCCGGCGGAGACGAACATGTGCTTGGCGTGAAGCATGTTCACTTTTTCCTCGAGCGTCATCCGGCCGAGGAGGGCGTCGATCTGCCGGTCGTATCGAAGCAGCGCGGAGGTGCGCGATGAAGGGAAGGCGAACCCCGCCGTCAGGAGTGCGAGGGCCGCCAGTGCGAATGTCCTTTTCATGGGCATCTCTTTTCCTTTGCGATGAGGCGTTGCCGGCTGCGCGTAACGGTTCTACCCGTGATCTTGTTGCAAAAGTCCGTCCGGAGTCAAGGCGAAGGAGGCGGGTGCAGGGGGGGCCCCGGCCGCGGCGCCGACATTATCCTGGGCGCCCCGGGCCGCCCGCAATACTCCCCCTCCCGACAGTTTGCATTCTCCGGAGAGATTCCGCATACTTACGTTTCAATGGGAACCATGAATCAAAAATCCCCGCTGTGGACCCGGGGTTTTCTGAACGTCTGTATCGCCAATTTTCTTATGGCGTGCTCGTTCAACCTGCTGATGCCGTCCATCCCGCTCTATATCACTGAGCACCTTGGTGTGCCGCAGACGCAAACGGGGATCGTGCTGGCCTCCTACGCCCTGGCTGTCTTTCTCATCCGCCCCTTTTCGGGGTTCCTGGTCGACCTGTATCCGCGCAAGAGCATCCTGCTCGTCAGTTTCGTCGGTTACGTGGTGATCTTCACGGGATACTTTTTCGCCACCACGGTGCTCTTTTTTGTCCTCATCCGCTTCCTTCACGGACTCGCCTGGGGCGGGTCCACCGTATCCTCGAGTACGCTGGCGATCGACGTCGTCCCCTCCGAACGGCGGGCCGAAGGGATCGGTTATTACGGAACGTTCATGAACGTGGCAATGGCGGTGGGGCCTTTCATTGCCATTCACATCTACCAGACGGCGGGATTTCAGACTCTGCTCTGGTACGCCATGGGGATGGGCGTTCTGGGGATCATCGCCGTCCTGCTGATCAAGGCTCCGCCGCGGCCCAAAACGAAGCGCGAGAAGGTTTCGCTCGACCGCTTCTTCCTCCTTCCCGCCTGGCCCATCTTCCTCAACCAGTTGCTCCTCTGCTGCGCCTGGGGCACGATCGGCGCTTTCGTCGCCCAGTACGGCAAGAAGATCGAGATTCCAAACGCGGGGATCTTTTTCCTCTTCTGGGCGGGGGGGATCATGCTGTCACGCGTTTTCTCCGGGCGCCTGGTGGACAGGGGGCACATTCACCTGGTGAACGTGGTTGCGATGGCCATCGCCTCGGTGGCCTTCCTGATGTTCGCCACCTTCCACAACCTCTACGCCTTCTGCCTGTCGGGCTTCGCGATCGGCATCGGCTTCGGGATGATGTTCCCGGCGCTGCAGACGCTCTACATCAACATGGGGGAGAACAGCCAGCGCGGGACGGCCAACTCCACCTACCTGGTCGGGTTCGACCTGGGGCTGTCGCTCGGGATGCTGGCCGGCGGCTACATCTCGGGCACCTGGTCCTTCGAGGCGATGTACCGGATCGCTTCCTTCCTGTGCGTGCTGAGCATCCCCGTCTACTGGACCGTCTCCCGCCCCCGCTTCGAGAAGATGCGGTTGCGCTGACCCGGGGCGCGGTTCCTCCCCTCAGACCGCCGGAATCCTCACGAACTTGACGTTCGAGAACTCCCGCATCCCTTCCCGGGAACGGGTGCGCCCGATGCCGCTCTCCTTGGCCCCGCCCCAGGGGGCGCCGAGCGGGGGGACGCCGTGGGCGTTCCATCCCACCACGCCGACATCGAGCCGGGAGGCGATCGTGCGCGCCAGGGAGGCGTCGTTCGTCCAGATGGAGGCGGTCAGCCCGTAACGTGCGGCGTTGGCCAGGCGCACCGCCTCGGCCCAGTCTTCGACGGGTGCGACCGGCAGCAGGGGGCCGAACGGTTCGTGGTTCATGAGATCCATTTCGGGGCTGACGTCGGCAAGGACCGTGGGGGGGAAGAAGAAGCCCCGGCGCTCGAGGCGCCGTCCCCCGGTGAGCACCCGCGCCCCCCTGCGGACGGCGTCGGCCAGGGCGGATTCGACTTTCTCGAGCTGGAAGGCTCCGGCCAGCGGGCCCATGTCCACGTCGTCGTGCGGGTCTCCGACCCGCACCCTTCCCGCTTCCGCCGCCGCCTCTTCGAGGAAGCGGGCGTACGCCGGGCGTTCCACGTAGACCCGCTTGATGGAGCAGCAGATCTGGCCGCTGTTGGCACAGTGGATGCGCACGATTTTCCGGGCGACGGCGGGGATGTCGGCATCCCGCAGCACGATCGCCGCGTCGAGCCCCCCCAGCTCCAGCGAAACCCGCTTGAGTCCGCCGGCGCACGTTTTCATGATCTCCTTCCCCGCCGCCGTCGAGCCGACCAGGGCCACCATCGCCACGTCGGATGCCACGACGGCGCGGCCGTGGTCCTTTCCCCCCACGACCAGCTGGACCAGCCCGTCAGGGAGGCCGGGAAGGGCATGGCAGAGCCGGGCCAAAGCCATCCCGGTGCGCAGGCTGTGTTCGGAGGGCTTGTAGAGCGCCCCGTTGCCGGGGAGCAGGGCGGAGAGCAGGCTGACGGTCGACAGCCAGATGGGGCCGTTCCAGGGGGTGATGACGCCCACCACTCCCAGTGGGGCGAATTCCGTGTAGCCCGCCTCGGGGCCCGCGTCCGTGACCTCGGGGGCCAGCCACTCCGGCGCCATCCGGCACAGGTAGCGGATCCCCCCGGCCGTGCGCAAGACCTCCTTGCGTGCGGTGGCCAGCGGCTTGCCCATGTCCTTGGCCGTCAGCCGGGCCAGCTCCTCCTCGTGCGCCTCCAGGGCGTCCGCCAGCGGGAGCAGCGCCGCAGCGCGTTCGGCCGCCGGCATGAGGCCCCAGGGTCCCGCGGCCTCCCGGGCCAGCTCCAGCTGTTCGGGGATGGCGCCCACGGGGGTTTCAGGGATTTCAGAGCGCTCTTCGGTGGTGGGGTCGACGACGTACATGGGTCCTCCTGTGGGAAAATCGGGCGCCGGGCCCGTCCGCTGACGATTCGCAGGATACCAGACGCCGCCGGGATATGACAGACTCCATCCTCCCACTAGCAAACGCCGGCCTTCCGGACGAGGTGTGCGGCCCGGTCCGGGTCTGCGCGGTCTATCCAGTAGAGGGGGATTCCGCGGCGCTCCATCCCCCGGAACCAGGTCTCCTGGCGCTTGGCCAGTCGATGGATCGCGTGGCGCAGGTTCCGCTCCATCTCCTGGCGTGAAACAGTGCCGTCGAGGTAGGCGGCGACGTGGCGGTACTCCATGCCGAAGAGGTCGAAGCGGTCGCGCCGGATGCCGCTCCGCAGGATCCGTTCCACCTCTTCGATCATGCCGCCGGCCAGGCGCTCCGCGAGGCGGCGGTCGATCCGGGCACGGAGTTCCTGCCGGGGCCAGCGGACCGCCAGGACCAGGGGCTCGATCGGAGGCGGGTTCTCTTCGCCCCGCTCGATTTTGTGATTGCGGGCATACAGTGCGATCTCGAGCGCGCGGACCACGCGCTTCTTGCTGCTCCGGTCGGTATTGCGGTACAGCCCGGGATCAAGTTCCCGGAGTCGCGGGAGCAGTTCCCCTATGTCGGCCCGCATCAGCTCTTCCCGCAATTCCGGGTCTTCCGGGACGTTGGGGATGCGGTAATGCCGGAGCACCGCTTCGATGTAGAGCCCGGTGCCGCCAACCACGACCGGCAGGCGGGCCCTTGCCCGGATGTCGCGGAAGGCGGCGTAAAAATCGCGCTGGTAGTGGTGGAGGGTGTAGATTTCCTCCGGCGCGCAAATGTCGATCAGGTGATAGGGGACGGATCCCCGGGGGGTGGTGTATTCGTGTAAATCCTTCCCGGTCCCGATATCCATCCCCCGGTAGACCTGCCGGGAGTCGGCCGAGAGGATTTCGCCCCCGAATTCCTGGGCCAGGGCGACGCCCAGGGCTGTCTTCCCGGATGCGGTGGGGCCGCAGACGACGAGGCAGTTTCGGGGGGAGGACACCATGACGATCAGTCCTTTGTAAACGCGTTCCTGAGGCACCGGTCGTACTCCCCGATCTCTTCCGCCGTGTTCGCCGCGATGAAGAACCCGTGCCGCAGGGGGCGGTATCGGGTCCCTCCCGCATCGTAGGAGAGGGGAGTAAAGAGCAGGATACCGGTCCCGCGCCCGGGGTCGAAGGCGTATTTTCCCAGGCGCCGGCGCCACGAGGCGTAGTCGGTCAGGGCGGGGTAGCGGCGGCGCGGCGCGAACAACAGCAGGCACGCTCTGCCCGGTGCCAGCCGGTCGCGCAGGGCGTAGGCCAGGAGGCTCATCGGCTGCCGGGCGTTGACGTCAACGAGAACGCAGCTTTCCCTGCCGCCTGCCGCATGGACGATCCAGTCGAGTCCCGCCGGGCCGAAATAGCCGGCCGCGTGAAGTTCGCGCGCGACGATCGCCGCTCCCTCCTCCAGCCTGCGCCGCCACCGGGCCAGGAGCGGGTCATCCGGCAGGAGCAGGTTGCCGAAATAGACCCCCGCCCGGTTGACCAGGGCGCGGTGATGGGTGAGGGCGACGACCCTGCCCGATCGGTCCAGTTCCATCCTGGAAGAGAGATCGGCCGAGCGCTCGACCCAGGGTTCGATGACGGCCGACGATCCCGGGCGGGAATAGATCCGGTCGACGGCGGCGGCCTCGCCGGGCGAGCCGACGACGACGAGGCCGATCCCGGCGTTGCCGTGCTCCGGCTTGAGGACCAGGGGGAAGGTGCGGGAGGCGCGGATGTGGGCCCGGGCCTCCGCGGCCGATGCGCACAGGGCCGATCCCTCCAGGCCCAGTCCGTGGCGCCGGGCCGTTTCGTGGCAGAAGCGGCGGTTGTTGACCGTCCGGACGGTTTCGAGCGGTGGGTGATGCGGATCGGTGCCGTGCCGCCTGAAACGGTCGATGGCCGACCGGCTCCATCCCCAGGGGAAAGCGACGTGTCCCGTGAGAACCTCCCCTTCGGAGCACTCCCCGGGCAGGCCGAGGCCGAGCCCGGACAGGTAGGACCGGTAGGATTCGGGGGCTGCGGCATCGAGCAGGATCCTGTCGTCCGGGCCGCCACAGGGGAGGAAGTAGAACCGGGCGTCGAGGCACGACTGCCTCTGCCGGGCGGACCGGTCGGAGGCCAGGTCGGTGTCGACGTCCACGTTGCAGAGGAGGAGTCTCGGTTTCACGGCCGGCCGGCGCTCCTAGCCGAGCCGGTCCCGCTTCTGCAGGAGGTCAGCCGCTTTTTTGAGGCCGAGGTCCTCGAAAATCGCGAAACTCATCCCGTGGCCGCCGCCGAATTCCTCGTGCCTTTCGGTGGGGAGGGCGCCGGTCGAGCTTGTGCCCAGGTTCATCCCGAGGACCTTTCCCGTGTAGTCGCCCTTCATCGCCCCCCTCCGGATTGACCATCCCCTGTGTGGTTGCGGCGGGAGCGGGCGGACGCGGCGCCACTCCCGGCGGACTTGCAAACCATCGCGGGTTCAAGGTTGCAAGGCATTCTATCGCGATCAGTCCGGCTTTTTCAAACTTGTGGAATTCCGGCGCCCCGTGAGGAGAACGGAAGCGGTCCGCCGCGCTGTCACCTCTGCAGGCGCCAGAAAGCGATATTCAACGATGCCGATTTCCGTTAGAATGCCTGCTCCAACGGGGAAAAAATGATCACGATATCCAGCCTGACAAAAAGCTACGGACAACTCAAGGCTGTGGACGACGTTTCCTTTCAAATCGCGGACGGGGAGATCTTCGGGCTCCTCGGCCCCAACGGGGCCGGAAAGACGACCATTGTCAAGATGATGATCGGCATGCTCCGGCCGGACGCGGGCGTTATCGAAATCAACGGCCTGGACGCCGTCAGCCGGTCGCTGGAGGTGAAAGCGGATCTCGGATACGTCCCGGAATCGGGCGCCCTCTACGAAAACCTGACCGGGCGGGAGCACCTGGAGATGGTGTGCCACCTGCACCACATGGACGTGGGCCGGATCGACGGGCAGGCAAGGCGGCTGCTGGGCGCGCTCGAACTCGCCGATGCGGCCGACATGCGCATCGCCGGGTACTCCAAGGGGATGAAGCAGCGGCTGCTGCTGGCGGGCGCGATCATCCATAACCCGCGGGTGCTGATCCTGGACGAGCCGATGTCGGGGCTCGACGCCAACATCCAATCCGTCATCCGCCAGCTGATCCGCGAGTTCGTCCGCGACCGGCGCATCGTGATCTTCTGCTCCCACATCCTGGAGGTTGTGGAGCGGTTGTGCGACCGCCTGATGATCCTCCACCGGGGTCGCAAGATGATCGAGGGGACGCCGGGCGACATCATGGCCGGGACGGAAACGGATAGCCTTGGCGGCGCTTTCAGCCGGCTGACGGGGGCCGTGGACATCCAGTCGCAGGCGCGCGGGATCCTGGACGCCATCGGCGGCCCGCAACCATGAGCGCCCTGTCGGAGTCAAGAATCGACCGGCGGCAGCTGAGGGCGCTCCTCCTCGCCGCCTGGAAGACCGACCTGCGCGGTTCCGGGAACCCGGTGGCCCCGTCCGGGGGCGGGTCGCGGAAGATACCGCCGGTTTTGGCGGTCATGGCGCTCAAGCTCTTCATCGGGCTGGGTCTCGGCGCCATGGCCTTCATCGTTCGGGAGCCCTTTACCGCCGCCTTCCTGGTCTTTTCCACGATGACGGTGTTTCTGGCCATTACGGTGCTGCTCGAGTTTTCCAACCTGATCCTGCGCCCGGATGAACACCTCATCATCGCCGCGCTCCCGGTCGGTTCAAAGACCTTCTTCGCCGCGAAGATGATCCATCTCCTGGCCTATGTCAACGTGCTTGGTTCCCTCATCTGCCTGCCGCCGGCGATCGCTTCCGCCGTCGCCAACCGGAACCCGCTCCTCCTTCCCGGGTTCCTCATCGCGGGGGTGCTGGCCGCGACCGCCATGGGACTGTCGTTCGTGCTCCTGTACGCGCTCCTGCTCAGGATCGTCGACCGGGAAGCGATGCAGCGGGTGCTGGGATACGCGAACCTGGCGCTGACGCTCGTTGTGTACCTCGGCTATTTCGTCGCGCCGATGATGCTCGGAGGGTACCCGCTGTCGGCCATTCCCAGGCTCAGTCCCGGCTGGATCTACCTGGCACCGCCGGCGTGGTTCGCGGCTGTCGTCAAGCTCCTGGCGGGTGAGGCCGCTCCAGTGGATATCGGTGCGTCCCTGTTTGCCCTGGTGCTGATCGCGGTGGTGTTTCGGGCCGCCATGTCCAAACTGTCCCTCGAGTATGCGGAAACGCTCTTCGACACGATCGGGCGGGACGAGCCTCTCAGGAAGAGGGGGGGGAGCGGACGGGATTCCCGCCTGCTCAGCCTCGTTGCGGCGAGCGAGGACCGGGCCGTCTGGATGCTGATCCGGAAGCAGTTCAAATACGACAACCGCTTCAAGACGTCGATCCTGTCGATCCTTCCCCTTACGGCCATTTACGTGTTTCTCGCCGTTTTGGAAGGGGGGGTGGCGCCCGACCCGTTCCTGGCGCCGCCGGGGGATGCGGCGGCCGGGGGGTACTTCCTGCTCTATATCGCCGCCGCGCTGTTCCCCTACATGATCACCTTCGGGACCGTGAACAGCGATTCCTACCGCAGCGCCTGGGTGTTTTACGCCTCCCCGGCCGACCGGACCCGCATCATCCTTTCCCCGGCCCGGTACGCCCTGGTCTGGTTCTGCCTCCCCTTCACCCTGCTGCTGGCCGGCATCTTCACCTGGTATTTCGGCAGCGCCCTGCACGCCGTGCTGCACTGCCTGGTGATCTACGCCATCCTGGTGATCCAGACCAGGATGCTGACCCTCATGTATCCGCGCATCCCCTTTTCCCAGCCGCCGAAAACGGGGCAACGCACGCTTTATATCTTCGTCCTGGTCACTCTGTCGATCATCGTGATGTGCGTTCCCATGGGGATCGTCACCGCGGTCGGGTATGGAGGCTACGCGGGATACTCCGTTTGGCTGGGCGGCGCCATGGTCATCAACGGCGTGTTGTCGCGGATCATCAGGAGGACCATCCCCCGGAGGGCGGCGGGGATGGAATTCCTGGCGCCGGTGTAGGGCGGGGCCTCGAAGGACTCCCGTTCACCTCGAGGCGGCTTCCTGGCGCCGGCCCGGTATGCGGGAAATCCGATCCCCGGGAAGCCGGGGAAAGCCGGTTCCTTGCCCATGAGGATCTCCGCGCGTCGCCATGGACGCAATGGACGCGCACCCAGGTCAGCGGAATCTCGCCATCCAGGCGGCGGCGGCGGCGAGGACGCACACCGGGGCCAGCATGTACCCGGCCCCCGTCCAGCCGGCTGAGTCCGCCAGCATCCCGAAGAGGATCGGGCCGATGAACATCCCCAGGTTCTGTCCCAGGGCCAGCACCGCCATTCCCGGGCCCGCCAGCCGGGGTGACCCCATCACCTCCGGCACGGCGGCGAAAATCGCCGGCACGGTGATGCCGGCCACGAGGCCGAAGGTGGCCATCAGTGCCGGGACCAGCCAGCCGGTCGCCAGGAAGAGAGCAACACTGATCGGGGCCAGGAGGAGCGAGGAGACCACGACCAGGCGCCGGCGCACCCCCAGCCGGTCTGAGAGCCAGCCGCCGAAGGGTTGTGAAAACAGGGCCATGATCGTGCTCAGGCTGGAGATGAAGGCGGCCGTCGTCAGGGGGTACCCGCGAACCGTATTGAGGAAGGTGGGGAAATAGGTGCCCAGCGCCAGGCAGACCGCGTTAAAGCAGATGAACTGCAGGGCGATCAGCCAGAGGGAGCGATTCAGCATCGCCCTCCCGTAGCCGGACAGCATCGAGTCTTCCCGGCGGCCCGGTTGCTTGTCCCCCGTGTCCCGGGGCATGCGGAAAAGGAGCCAGAAGAGGATGAGGGCGGCCAGGGAAAAGAGGGCGCCGACCTTCCACACCAGCTGCCAGCCGCCGAGCGAAGCGATCCGGGGCGCCAGGTTGAGGGTGAGGATGCCCCCGAAAGGCATGCACGTCGTCCAGATCCCCAGGGGGGTGCCGCGCCGTGCCTCCGGGAACCAGAGGGCGATGGTCGCCGGCGCCACTACTGTGATCAGGCCGAGCCCCGCCCCCTCGATGAAACGGCTGGTCAGCATCACGGGGACCGAGGTGCTGAACGTCCCGAGGACCGAGCCGAAGGAGACGGCGCCCACCGCGATCAAGCCGGTGAACCTGGGGCCGAGCCGCTGCAGTATGAAGCCGGCCGGGAGGGCAAGCAGCAGGCCGGTCACGCTGAAAGCCGACATCAGCATGCCGGAGTTTCCAAGGCTCAGGTTGAAATCCCGGATCAGGACGGGGAGCACCGGGGGCACCTTGAACTGGTTGAGCGAGGAGGCCACGCTGACGACACACAGCACCGCCAGGATCGTCCAGGCGTAGGAGGGGGTTTTTTCAGTGGATTCCGAAGGGGATACGGCACCCATCATGGTCGTCCTTTCCGCTTTCCCGGGGCCTTTGTCTTTCGCCCGCCCGGGGCCGGGCGGCTGCAAAATATCGTTTCGTTATAGCAGACTCCGGTGTTTTTCCATAGCGTGACGGCGCGGCAACAAAGCAGGCGTCCGCTTTGTTGCCGCACCTCGACGATGGCACAATTTCCCCGACGGCCGGCGGCTCCAATCCCCGCCTTGCTCAGGCCTTGATCGGTTTCAACCGCGCGTTGCGCTTCGATTCGCCGGTGGGCTTTCCGGTCACGGGATGCTTGAAGTGGTATGGCAGGATGTATCCCGTAACATAGCGAAGGTCGTTTTTATCCATCACGATATCCGGCAATGCCCCGGCGTCCGGATCTCCCGATCCTCCCGCCAGCAAGGGGCCGGCGATGTCTTCCGGCATGATCCAGCCGTCACTGATTCGGACCCCGTAAGGTATGACCCAGTTGATGGACAGGATCTTCCAGATGCCGTCCTCCCGGACATAGCGGATTTCATAAATGCCGTTGATAAACGACCGGCTGAATTTTTGCTTTTCCCCTTCCCCGGCGGGCATCGGCATCATGACGCCGCCGAACGCATACCATCGTCCGCTGGCCGTATTTCCGTCCGGGTCCAGCGTGATCAGGCCCGCAGACGGTATGAGCTGATGCTGGAATCCGACCGGCGGGACCTGGTTCACGTCAAAATACTTCCGTACGCCCTCTTTCCCTTTCCATTTGCCTTCGAGCCAATCCAGGAGAACATCGGGGCTGTCGGAGAAGCAATCGATGATCTCCTCCTTCATCATATGTTCCACATAATAGTTGTAGGCATATTGCAGCCGGTTGATCGCCTGGATGTCTTCGACCTGCTGCAGCCGTTTTTCGAGCGCCTCGATCCTGGACTCGAGCGACTGGGAGCTTTTTCCCGACCTGGAGCAGCCGGTGGACAAAGCGCCCGCCATTGCGGCAACCGCCCCGCCCGTGGCAACCTTGGTTACGAAGCCCCTTCGTGTCGTGCCGCTTCCTTTCTTGTTTTTCATGAGGATCCCCTCCCGGGTTTTCATTGCCTGCGGTGCACCTGATTCCGTTCCGTTTCCGACACCAACCGTCCCTACGGCATGGGGAGGGAAACGGTCCGGTTACCTGAGCGTTTTGGCGACGCGGAAGCCGAGATAGCTGCGGCCGCGGGTGTCCGGCGCATATACGTAGGCCCGGTTCGCGGAGCGCAGAGTCACCTCGCTGCTCTCGAATGAATTGGAGCGGAACCCGCGCACGGAGCAATCGCCGTTTTCCACGGCGGAGCCGTCAGCGGGCAGCCGGGCGCCGTCGGGTTCGTAGCAATCCTCCACCCATTGGTAGACGTTGCCGTGCATGTCGCAGAGGCCGAAAGGGTTTGCCGGGAACGAGCAGCCGGGAGAGGTGGAATTCTCCCATTGGTCGCGCCCTTCGATTTTTCCTCCCAGCCCCTCCGCCGCATCTTTCCCGTAATTGGCATAGTCGTGGCTTGGTTCGTCGCCCCACCAGTAAACGGTCGTGGAGTCCGCCCGCGCCGCGTATTCGAATTCCGATTCCGACGGCAGTCGATAGGTTCCGGCGCCGGTCCTGTCATTGAGCCAGCGGATGAAATCGCGGGCGTCCAGCCAACTGACGCCGACAACCGGATGATTGCCGCGGGGATGATCCCCAAGATTCCCGGTGGGCTTGCCATCGCGATCCAATCCGAGCGCGGCTTCGACCGAGGCGCCGTCGCAGGCGCGGGCGCGGACGCATTCATCCCACTGGTCCCATGTAACGGGTGTTTTGCTTACGGCAAACGAATATCGGATCTCAACGGCATGTTGTGCTTCGTCCGCTTCCCGCCCTTTTTCTGTCGCGGGCGAACCCATGATAAACGCGCCGGGCGGAACGATAACCATCTCCGGACAGGTTGGGCAGTCCCTGAAAGCGCCGCCTGCGGGATGAGGGGCGCGATTGCAGGCCGCCGATCCTCCCGCGAGCGTAAGCGCGGCGATGGCGATCAGCGGAAATCCGAGGGGTGCTCGACCGGAACAGATGCAGGATGGTTTTGACATTCCCTTGTCACCCGCTCGATGAATGGCAACCGTTCATGGATGCCGATGGTCGGCATGGGCTTCCAATAAACCCGGCTTACTGGGACCCGGTCGGCCTTTTTCACCCGATATTTTGGGATGCCCGATTCCGGGAGAAACGGCGGCCGGTTGTTCAGGCCGGGACGATGGCCTGGGCCGGGCACCACCACTCTTCGGAAACGCAGGTGCCGCAGTCGTTGCAAAGGTCGGGATCGATGTGCACGGGCTGCAGGGTCCATCTCTCGAATTCGATCTTTGCATCCGCGATGATCGCGCCCTCGGGGCAGCGCTCGACGCAATAGCCGCACTTGAGGCATTTTTCGGTCACTTGATACGGCATGTCCGGCTCCTGTTCCCGTTAGAATCCCTTGTCCTGCCACATGCTCCAGTCGATCCGGTCGCGGGCCTCCTTGGGCAGCAGCTGCGGGAAGAATTTTTCCGTGTGCACCGGCCCCTGGTTGATTTCTATGAAGAGGAAAGGCCGGTCGATCCGGAGCGGCCTCCAGGGGGAGTGGATGAAGTTCGGCGGGATCCAGATCACGGTGGATTCCGTAAAGGTGTGCCGCTCCAGTTCCGGCCCCATGTACATCTCCACCTCCGCGCCGAGGTCCATGGGGTTCTTGGGGTCGTTGCCGACGTGGATGAGCAGCTCGGCGTACTTGTGGATATGGGGAGGGTGCCCCGCGTAAGGGTAGTCTCCCAGGATATCGGCGAAACCGGGCTCCACCCAGTGGATCAGGTAGAAATTGGACCCCTTCGCCAGGTCGTCGTCCATGCGCGCCAGGATCGGCCGGGAATCCGGCACAACAGGCGTATTGAGGCCGTACTTGATGAAATATTTGTCGTACTTTCTTTCCGTCATGATCCCCCCGTGGCGTCGTCCGAATACTTGAGGGCATCCTATCACCCCCGGTGCCGTGACCGCAACAGGAGGGTTCGGCTCATCGAAGCCCGTTGCATGTTACGGAAAAAGCGGCTATGTTCGTTGCTAGGCGGGTCCGCGTACGGCCCATGTGCGGTGACGCGCTGCGGGCCCATCAAAGGAGGTGCTCCTTGACAGGAAAGAGATGTTCCGCATTCCTGGCGATTTTCCTGATCGCCGTCTGCTCGGCGGCGTATTCCGCCGAAAAAATCAGGGTATTGAACCCGACTCCGCCCAACCGGATGGTCGACCGCGTGCCGCTCACGCCGCGGCTCGATTCGCTGGAGGGGAAGACGATCTTTCTGGTGGATATCGGCTGGGGGGGCGAAAACGCCGCTCCCAGCGTGTATGAAGAGATGAAGGCGTGGTTCGCCCAGAACATGCCGAGCGTGAAAATCGAGGTCCGCAAGGTCAAGGGTTCCTATATGCAGGAGCAGCCCGAACTCCTCAAGGAGATATCCGAAAAGGGGGACGCGGCCCTGATCGGGATCGCCGGTTGAGACAGCTGCATATCGGCCGTGAGCCGAAACTGCAAGCAGTTGGAACAGCAGTACGGAATCCCCGCCGTCGGGAGTTCAGCGTCCAATATCATCAAGTATGCCCATGGTCACGATTTCCTCTATACCAACGGCTCCCCCATCCGCTACATCGCCTTCCCCTTCCCCGTTGCCGGGCAGCCTCAATCGGTGCACCACAAGTATGTTTTCGAGAGCCGGGACGTCGTCAGCGGCAAGCCGATGATGCAGGCGTTCATCGACGCGCTCACCGCCCCGTTGACCGCGAGCGAGAAATACAAGGGACCGGCGCCCGATCCCGATCCAGCCGAATCACGCTTTCTCGGGCCGGACACGGAGGAGAACCTGCAGCGCCTCTTCAAGGAGCTGGATTACACGGACTACCTCCCCATCATCCTTCCGACCGAAGAGCGCGTGGCGGACATGCTGAAAGGCACGTCCCGCCGGCCGGACGAGGTCATCAAGGTGCTGGACTGGCCGGGGGGCAGGCGCGAGGTGACCGTGGAGAGAGTCGCGATCTGCGCTGTAATGGCGGGGGCCAAGGTGGAATACCTGCCGGTGATTCTCGCCCTGGCCAACCACATCCCTTTCGGTAACTCCACCTCTTCGATGGCCAACATGATCCTGGTCAACGGCCCCATCCGCGAGGAGATAGGGATGAATTCGGGCCACAATGTCATGGGGCCCCATAACGAGGCGAACGCGACGATCGGCCGCGCCTACACCATCATGTCGAAGACGATCGGCGGCCTGCACAACAAGCTGACCACCTGGAGCACCCTCGGGAGCACCATGCAGTACAACAATGTCTGCATCGCCGAAAACGAGGAAGCCATGCCCCCGGGATGGAAGCCGTTCCACGTGCAGGCTGGATTCAAGCCGAACGAGAGCGTGATCACGGTGGCGACCGGGTGGTCCTACATCTCCAGCGTGACGGAGGCCAAGAGGGAATACCCCGTCCACATGTGGATGGCCGATTACATGAAGGCGCTCACCATGGGGTCCGCCACCATCATCATGGACCCGACAGTCGCCGAGCTCCTGAAGGACACTTACGGTTTCGCGAGCAAGGAGCAGCTCGGCAAGTGGTTCGCCGAAAATGTCGAAAAAACCAATTACGCTTCCGGTCAAAAGGTCAAGCCGTTCAGGGAGGCCTCGGTCAACATCATCGTCACCGGGGGTGGCGGCCAGACGACGTGGTTCGTGACCGATTTCATGATGAGCCGGAACATGGTCCTGGCGGGAGGGAGCACCAGCATCGACGACTGGCGCTAGCTGGTCCGGGCATCAAGGGAGCCCATGGTGCGTCGCGCAGGCCGGGGCTTCAAGGAACAGAAGCCGCAGATCAGTTGGAAAGGAAAATAGTTCGCTGCAAGACGGCGGGGCCGCCCCCATGATCCGGGACTGTTTCCGGGTTGCGGGGGCGGCCGGTTGGCGATCAGACGTTCCCACGCGGCCCGTGCGGTGGCGTGGAGTCATTGCCCCGGGGCGTTAGCCGCATTGGGAGCGGAGAGCTCCGGTCCGGCATCCGCTTCCGGTTTGCGCATTTCCAGCCACCAGTCAAACCGGGAGGGGCCCTCGATGATGCGCACCTGCGTCATGCCCTCGGCGCTAAGCCGGGCTGCCAGGTCCTTCGGCATGGCCAACATGCTGTCGGGCTTCCGCCTGAGTTTGTCTTCGCTCCACTCGATGAGCCGCCGGAGTTCGCCGGGCTCGAGCAGGCGCGAGAATCCCCCTCCCATGTAGGCGACGCCGCCCGGTTTGAGAATGCGGTACGCTTCGCGCAGACCCGCCATGAGGTCGGGCCACTGGAACAGCGAGTTGCGGCTGACGACGAGGTCCGCCAGTCCATCGCGCAGAGGCAGGTCGGCCGCGTCCGCCTCCACGGCGAGCACGCGGCCGGTGAGTTGGTTCCGATCCACGATCATATGGCACAGGCGGACCGCCGCGGGATCGATGTCCACGCTATAGATCTTGAGGTCGGTGATCTTGGCCAATTCGATGGCCAGGGAGCCGTCCGCCCCCCCCAAGTCAACGGCGACGCCCTTGCTTATGCCGTAATCCTGGACCAGTTGCCGGGCCAGCGCCGGATACACGGGAGCGAAGACCGTTCTTGCGGTCTGGTAAAAGGGGAAACGCGCGGTCAGTTCATCCCGGTAGTCGCGCTCCTGGGGGAAGGCGACGCAGCAGGGAATCAGTGCTCCGATGAGAAACAATCGCTTCACGGTGGTTTCCTTTCCCGGCCCGGTTCAGAAAACGGGACGCGCCGCCGAGGCATCGCGGGCCGTGGATCTATTCCTGGATGTTCCGGGCCGGCGGCTCGGGAGGCACATGGCAGGTCAGGCAGCGCCGGGTCGCCGGAAAAGCCACGGGTCTTCCGTCAGCGCGTTGCCGGCCGTTATGACATTCCGCGCACCCCCCGCTTTCATGGGGAACCTCCATCGCAGGCGGGCCTTTCAACGTGCGCTCGAAAGGCGCGGGATGACAGTCGCGGCAGTTGAATCCCCCGGAAGCCGATGGGTCCGGACCCGGTGCGAGGTGGCGAAGGTGCGAGAAGGGGACCGGATCCATCCGGTTCATGGAGATGACTATGTCGGCGCCCGGCATGTGGCAGGCCGCGCAATCCCGGATCGGAGCCGCCGTCTTCAAAGTGTGCGGGGCCGTGGTCTCGCCGTCGTGACAAGCCCCGCAGGCCTGTCCCCGGCGCATTTCGTCCATGCCAACCCCCCGTGCTTCGGGGGAAGAGGAAGTGTGGCACTTCTCGCAGGTGTACCCGGCGCCGTCCGGGCCGTGGGCCCGGTGGCTGAATAGTACGGGACCCGGCTTGCCCGGCTTGCCCGGGTAGAAGACGGGGCCGCCCCCCTCCTCTTCTGCGAGGGCTCCAGGCAAAAGGGTCAGGCAACAAAACAGGGCGGCGAGCATTGCCCTGAATGCGGCTTCCATCTTCAATGCCTGCTCCTTTCCGCCGTTTTGCCGACTGCCGGAGGGGGACCGAAAGGGGCGGACGGCCCCCCTCCGACATCAGCCCCCGCGCATCGAGGGGCGTCTTACTTGGCCGTGGGGGTCGCCCCGTGGTCCCTTTCCAACTGGTTCTTGGCGCCGATCAATGCGTCCACGCGCGCCTGCCCCACCTCGAGGAATTTGCCGACCAGGAGCGTGTGGGCGTCCAGCGGCAGCTGTTTATGGTCCACGTCTTTCAGGAAGCGCCCCACGGTGCTGCGCACGACCCGCTCCTTTCCCCGTTCGCCCGCATATGACACGACGGCAACCGGTGTGTCCGCGGGATAGTGCCGGTTCAACTGCTCGAAGAGGCGCGGGTAGTTCATCCCCATGCTGAAAAAGATCATGCTCGTCTGCGTGGCCATCAGTTTCTCGTTGATATCCACCCGCCCGGGAAAGTCGTCCATGGTGATGATCACTGAATTAGTGTCGTAGCCGAATACCGGGCTCATCTTCACGGCCGCGCTCACGGCGTTGAAGGCGCCCACCCCGGGGACAATCTCCGAAGGAAAGTCCTTTGGCAGCATCTCCAGGTAGAAGGTCGTGCCGTAGACCATGGGGTCGCCGCCCTGCATGGCCACCACGATCTTTCCCGCTTTGACCTCCTTTTGGATCCTGTCGGCCGCCGCCCGGCGGTGACCGGCATTCTTCTCCACGATCGCCCGGATGTCGGGATCCTCGATCTCTTCCGGATTCATGCCCAAGCCGACGCGCGCGGAGTGCGGGCAGTAGAATACTTCCTTGTTGCCGATGAAATCCTTCCAGTATTCGTATTCCGACTGCTGTTCCAGCAGGATCAGGTCGGCGGACCGGATGACCTCCGCCGCGCGCAGCGTTACCAGGTCAGGGGCCGTTCCCATCCCGACGATGTAGAATTTTCCTTCTGCGGCAAAGGCTCCCGGAGCGATCATGAAGAAACCCGTGAGAAAAATGGACAGCAAAGTGCAACGCATGATGTGCTTCCTTTCCTGGAATGATTCCTGGAATCCGCCCCCAAGTTGGTGCGGCGGATCTTAGCCCCAAGCGCCCGGGCCCGGAGATCCCGGTCCGAGGCCCCGGGCCTGTCGGGCAGCGTATCATCAGGATGGTGTTTATACAAGACACGCGTCGCAAAAACAAGACTTTTGTCGGGCGGCGCCCGGCTCATTCCCCGTCGACGACGCAGCGCCGGTCGGGCCCTGTTCGGTTTGGTGGGAAGCTTTCGCTTCCGCCCCCCTCGCACGCGGATTTCTTTTCGGATTGTGACGCTTGTGTTTCCCGGATATCCTATAATGACAATATCGACACTCCCTCCCACCGAGGGAGCCGGCCTCGCCGGAGGAACCATCATGAAAATGCTCCCGGCCGTCTTTCTGCTGTGCCTTTGCGCCGCTGCGCCGGCGCAGCAGGCTATCGACATCCGGCCGGGAATCATAGAACAGATCGAGGGGGAGGTTTATCTCGACGACGTTCGGCTCCTGTCCCCTCCCGATCGCCCGGTGGCGGCGGAGGTGCTTCGGACAGGGGAGGGGAAGGTCGAGATGCAGCTCGGCCTCTGGGCCACCCTCTGGCTGGGTGCGCGCTCGAGCCTGCTCCTGGAGGAGCGGGACTACCACCGCATGAGCCTCGTCCTCCTCGGGGGCTCGGCCATTGTCGAAATCATCGAGGGGGTGCCGGACGCGGCGAAACTCACCGCCCGGCTCGGAGACGCCGCCGTTGAGCTTCAGGAGGCCGGCGTATACCGTTTTGATGCCGAGGCCGGGCGGGTGCGCGTCTATGACGGGAAGGCGCGGGTCCTCCTGGGCGAAGAATCGGAAGCGTTGAAGCGGGGACGTTCCGCTCACCTGGCGGGGGGACTCGGGATCGCCAAATTCGACCGGGAGCGGGGGGATGCGTTGCAGCACTGGGCCGCCTGGCGTTCCGACCTGCTCTACGGCCGGATCCGGGACCAACGCCTGGCGGAGCGCCTGCGGCGCCAGGCGGAGAGCGCGCGGCAGCAGGCGCGGATCGAGGCCGAAGTGCGCTCGCGGATATACCGCGAGCAGGCGCTGCAGCAGGCCGAGTATCAGATGTGGCTGATCGAGCAGCAGTTGCAGCGGCAGACGAGATGAGATTTCTTCGGTCAATCCGCCGGATCCTCAGGCGCTCGCCGCGGCGAATGAACTCCCCGCGAAGGCGCAGGAACTGGCGGCGGCGGTGACGGAAAAGGCTGCGGAGATCGTGGCCGCGCTCGGAATGGAAATGCCCCGGGCGGCGGCGCAATAGCCGTTATCAGGTTTCCGGCAGCGTTTGCGGTAACACAAGGTCCGGCGATTCGAAACATTTGGTTTTGAAATCAATGGACCCGGCGATGAACCCTCCCCCCGTCGCCGATGGCGGCCCATGATCCGATCCACATCGATCCGGCGTCTCCTCCCTCCGCCGGTTGCGCCACCCCTCCTGTCCGACGGCCACGCGCCACGCGGGATCTGGCTCATGCGCTCCGAAGGGAACTCATTCGGAGCTCACGGCGGGTGTTCGCGGCGTGCGGACGGCAAAGCCCGCCTCCTCGAGCTGGGCCCGGTAGCGGGCGCGCAGGGACGTGAAAAAGGGGTGATAGCGCTCCGACCCGTAGTCGGGGAAGGTCCAGGGGAGAGAGTGCCATCCCCTGTCCCGGTACTGCAGGGTGACTTCGCCGTAGACCCCGCCGGCGAGCAGGATCCGGTGGGAAAAATTCTTGGCCGACGCCAGCACCAGCTTGGACTGCTCCAGGTATCCGGGATCGAGGTTGACCGGGCGGGGGACCGCCCCGCATGCCGACGCCAGGAGTGCTTCGATTCCGTTGGTCCGGACCTTGGCTTCGGCCAGGATCGACGGGTCGACCAGGTCCCGGATGGAGACGAAGCGGCGCAGGAGGGGGCTTCCCATCGTTTCGTCGTAGTACCCGGTCCATTCGAAGGGGTAGAGGTCGCTGCGGGCGTCGATGGCGCCGAAGGCTTCCGCCAGGCGGGCTTCCGCCTCGGGGAGGATTTCGGGGAGGGAGGTCAGGATCCCGACGATCAGCTTGACGGGGAGCGGGGGGCGGATGTCGGCCATGTCAGCCCCGGTAGCGGGTCGGGTCGGGGATTCCGGCCGCTTCGAACCCGCGGCGGCGCAGTCGGCAGGAGTCGCACGCGCCGCAGGCCAGGCCGTCCGGGGTCGGGTCGTAGCAGCTGTGGGTGAGGGAAAAATCGACCCCGGCATCAACGCCGGCGCGGATGATCTCCGCCTTGGTCATGTGGAGCAGGGGGGCGTGAATGCGGAAGCGCCCGCCCTCCACCCCCGCTTTGGTGCCGAGGTTGGCCAAGCGCTCGAACGCCTCCAGGAATTCGGGTCGGCAGTCGGGGTAGCCGGAGTAGTCGACGGCGTTCACCCCGATATAGATATCCCGCGCGTCCAGCGTCTCGCACCAGGCGAGGGCAAAGCTGAGAAAGATGGTGTTGCGCGCCGGGACGTAGGTGACGGGGATCTCCTCCGCCATCGCTTCCGGAGACCTTTCCTTGGGGACGTCGATGTCGGCCGTCAGGGCGGAGCCGCCGAAGGCGCCGAGGTCGATCTCCGCGGTGATATGGTGCGCGATGCCGAGAGCGCGCGCGACGCGGCGCGCCGCCTCGAGTTCGCACCGGTGGCGTTGCCCGTAATCGAAGCTCAGGGCATACACGTCGAAGCCCTCTTTCAGCGCCAGCGCCATCGCCGTCGTGGAATCGAGCCCCCCGCTTGCCAGCGCCACCGCCCGTTTCATGTTTTCCGTCCCCTCCGTTGACTCTGCCCGCGTCCGCAGCCATTTGCTAGAATAATTCATTCCTTCGTCAATGCCAAAGTCATGTTGGCGTCATGTTGCAATATTTTATGAGTGGAGTCATTTTCTCCAGCTCGGCGGGAAAAGGCAAGTGGAGCACGTGGGAAGGATGGGAAAGAGCGATGCGCAACTGGGAAGCCGGGGAAGTAAAGATATTTGATTACAAAAGCGAAACGGAAGTGACGGTGGACAGGATCGTCAAGCCCGAGGAGGAATACGGCAAACAGCTGCCCGCCGATGTTTTCCGGATCGTCAGGGAGCAGGGGACCGAAACGCCCTTTTCGGGAAAATACGTGGATCACCGCCAAAAAGGCATTTACAGGTGTGTCGTATGCGGCACCGACCTGTTTCTGTCCGATGCCAAGTTCGAGTCCGGCACGGGCTGGCCGAGCTTTTCCCAGCCGGTATCGCCCCTGAATATCCTCGAAGAATCCGACATGAGCGGCGGGATGGTCAGGACGGAAGTGCGGTGTGCCCGGTGCGGCTCCCATCTGGGCCACGTGTTTGACGACGGCCCGAAGCCGACGGGGATGCGGTATTGCATGAATTCGGCGGCATTGGCTTTTGAAGGGATACCCTGAAGCCGGTCCGGCCGGGACAGCCGCGGGGAACCCATCACGCCGGTTTTCGAATCGGCTTGATTTTCAGATACTCCCCGCCAGCAGCCCGGCGCGCGTTCCATAAATCGACATCCTGCTGCAGGCCGAGCCAGAACTCGGGCGTCGTATCAAATAACCTCGCCGGGCGGTGGGCCATGTCCGCGCTGGCCGAACGTTTTTCGCGCAAAATCTCGTTGATGGTTCTCCGCGAGACGCCAAGCCTTCCCGCCAACGCTTCCTGCGTCCATCCTATCGCCGGCATGAGCTCTTCTCGCAGCAGTTTGCCCGGATCCCGCAGGCTACGTATGATCAGCCACTTGCATTTTGGCCAAGAGCCCGCAGAACCGTCGTGCTAGAATTAGACCTTTTTGGAGAAAGCATGCTGCAGATCAAGGGGCTCGGCAAGGCGTTTCGCGGGGAATGGCTCTTTCGCGGGCTCGAATTCCAGATCAACGATCGGGACCGCATCGGCCTGGTCGGGGACAACGGTACCGGAAAATCGACGCTGATGAAGATCCTTGCGGGGATTTCCTCCGCGGACGAAGGGGACGTCGTCGGCGCGCGGGACCTGACGTTCGGTTACCTGCCGCAGGACGGGGTGGTCGCCGGGGGGCGCAAGCTCCTGGACGAGGCGCTGACGGTGTTCGAGTCGCTCCGGGCGTTGGAGCGGGAAATCGGCCGGCTGGAGCAGGAACTGGCGGAGATGCAGCACTCGGGGACGGAATACGAGCGGAAGATGGAGCGGTATTCGGTTGTCAGCCAGCAGTTCCGCCTCGAGGAGGGGTATTCGCTGGAGGCGCGCGCCAGCGCCGTCCTGCAGGGGCTCGGCTTCAGCCGCGAAGACATGGAGCGCCCCTGCCAGGAGTTCAGCGGCGGGTGGCAGATGCGCATTGCGCTCGGAAAGCTGCTGCTGCAGCAGCCGAGCCTTCTCCTGCTCGACGAGCCGACCAACCACCTGGACCTCGAGGCGCGCAACTGGCTGGAAGGGTACCTGCAGGGATATCCCAACGCCCTGGTCCTGGTGTCGCACGACCGCTATTTTTTGGACGCCTCGGTCGACCGGATCATGGAAATCCGTAACCGGTCGGTGCACTTCTATCGCGGCAACTACGCGTCGTTTCAGAAGCAGCGGGAGGAGCGGATGGCGCAGTTGGTGGCCGAATACGAGGCGCAGCAGCGGGAGATCGCCCGCATCAAGGCCTTCGCCGACAAGTTCCGCTACAAGGCGACCAAGGCGGCGCAGGTGCAGAGCCGGCTGAAGGAGCTCGAGCGGATGGAGCGGATCGAACTCCCACCGGACACCAAGCCGATCCGGATCCGGTTCCCGGAAGGGCCGCGCACCGGACGCAACGTCCTCGAGCTCGTGGGGGTGTCGGCCGGGTACGGCGGCGAACCGGTTTTCCGCGGCGTCGACTTCATCTTGGAAAAAGGGGACCGGGTCGCGCTCGTGGGGCCCAACGGGGCGGGGAAGTCGACGCTGATGAAAATCCTGGCCGGGCGCCTGCCGCTCTCCGCAGGGGAGCGTAGGGAAGGACACAACGTCATCGTCTCTTATTTTTCCCAGGACCAGGACGACCTCCTCTCCTCGACCGGGACCGTCTGGGACGAGGTCTACTCGGTGGCGCCCAACCATATCGTGCCCGAACTGAGGACGCTGCTCGGATGCTTCCTCTTTTCGGGGGACTCGATTGAAAAACCGGTATCGGTCCTGAGCGGCGGGGAGCGGAGCCGGCTGGTATTGTGCAAGCTCCTTCTGTCGCCGGCGAACTGCCTGCTGCTCGACGAGCCGACCAACCACCTCGACATCCGGTCGAAGGACATCCTGATGGACGCGCTCCGGGATTACGGCGGGACACTCGTGTTCGTCAGCCATGACCGCTACTTTCTCGACGGGCTGGCCACCCGGGTGCTGGAGATCGGCGACGGGACGGCCGTGGCCTACCTGGGCAACTACGGGGACTACTTGAGGAAGAAAACGCAAGAGGAACCGGGCCGGAACGCCCCGGTCCCGGCAGCCGGTCCGGAGCCATTGCCCGCGGCACCCGCCGCCGCACCGTCGGAGCCGCGGAAGAACAGGGCCAACCCCATTCGAGTCCGCAAGCTGAGGCAGGAGATCGAATCGCTGGAGGGGAAGATCCAGCTCGACGAGACCCGGATCGCGGTTCTGGGCCAGATGCTGGCCTCGGAGGAACTATACCGGGACCACCAGCTCTTTCGTGCGACCATGGAGGAGCACAACCAGCTGCAGGGGGTGCTGGAGCACTCGATGGCGGAATGGGAACGGCTGCATGCCGACCTGGAGGCCCTGGAGGGTTCGGGGACCTGATCCGGAGGGGGAAAATGTTCGACCCCCGGCTCCGCTTGTGGTAAGATTTAGTTTTGCTGGTCTAGGAAGACACCCAACCAATCGTAGTGCAATGCTTCGAATGAGGGTTCGGAGGCCGCCTTCAGCTTGGGTTCGTTTGAATCCATGAGTCCTGTCGCACCAGTCCTGCCTGGAGCGGCCCAAGATTCAGAGATCGGTTCTCCCCCAAAAGCAGGACCTGAACATCATGAGGTTTGTGCCGGGCGGAAATCCTCCGCGGGTCTTCATGGAGACCGGTGGAATCCGCCGGACTGTTGAGGAGATCAATGTCCAGAAAATATCGTCAGTCCGGTTACATGGATGCGGACCGGGAGAAGCGGCCCAAGGTCCCGCCCCAACACAGGGGCCCCAGGGGAGCCGGTGCGAGGATCGAGACCAAGTTCCACCTGGTCACCCGCTGCAATAATTGCGCGGCGGAAATCCAGGTGGCGGAGAAGATCCAGGTCACCGACACCTGCAAGAGCTGCGGTACCGACCTGCACACCTGCCGCAATTGCCTGAATTTCGATCCTTCGGCGCGCAACGAATGTATCAAGCCGGTGGAGGCGCGGGTGTCTAACAAGAGCGCCAATAATTTCTGTCCCCTTTTCGAGCCGAAGGTCCTCATCGAAAAGCAGGGGAGCGGGGCTCCCGCGCCCCGGGTGGAGAACAGCCACCGCCAGGCCTTCCTCGACCTCTTCAAGAAGTAAGGATTCCCCAAAAAGCACGGGGCCGGCCATGGCCGGCCCCGCGGACCTCCCCGATCCCTGGCGGGCTCCGCTACCCGAGCTGCGAGGTGCAGTTGGGGCAACGCGTGGCCCTGATCGCGATGGCGGAGGTGCAGAAGGGACATTCCTTGGTATCGGGCACCGGGGCGGCTTCCTCTTTGCGCTTGAACCGGTTGACCTGCCTGACGAGCAGGAATATGGCGAACGCCACGATCAGGAAATCGATGATGGTGTTGAGAAACACGCCGTAGTTCAGCGTCGCCGCACCCGCTTCCTTGGCCGCCGCCAGACTCGCGAATTCCCCGCCGGAGAGGGTGAAGAACAGGTTGCTGAAGTCCATGTTTCCCATCAGCATTCCGATGGGGGGCATCAGGATATCGGCGACGAAAGAGGTGACAATCTTGCCGAAGGCGGCGCCGATGATGATCCCCACCGCCATGTCCAGCACGTTGCCCTTCATGGCGAATTCCTTGAATTCCTTTAACATGTGTCTCTCCAGGATAGTGGGTTTACGGCATTTCGAGAGCGACCGGGAGGTCGTTCTCCCCGGCGGGTGACCCCGCCGCGAGATCCTGCTGGTAGTGTTTGAGGAAATAATCGATGGTTTCGACCCGGAGCCGGATGGACCCCGTCGGCCGGTTTTCATCAATGTCCTTGAACGCGAAAAAAGGGGTTCCCGACATCTCGATGATGCGCTCGATGGTGGAATAGATGGGGGCGTCGTGGCCGCACTTGAAATTCGACATTTCCACGGCGATCAGGTTGGGGTGCCGGGCGGTGAACTTGGCCGCCCAGACCTTGTAGGCGCTGTTGGCGGAGTAGGAATGTTTCCAGGCGTCGGAGATGTCCAGCGGGTGTTCGATGACGCCCGCAGCCACCTCGTCTCCGAAGAGGCGTTCGAGCAGGTCGTCGTCCATGGGTAGGGTGGCCTGTGAGAACACCGGGTATCCCCGCTTCTGGAGTTCCTCGGGGATGCCGTGATTGATTCCCGGGTCATGGTGGTAGGGCCTTCCCAGCAGCACGATGCCGATGCGCCGTTCCCTTTCCAGCCGGTCGATGACCTCGCGCGCCCGGCGCCGCACTTTCGCCTCGTACTCATCGAGCGCCGCGTACCCGGCACGGACGGCCTCCCGGTTTTCCTTCAGGGACAGGCCGAGCAGCGGGCGCAGCGCCGCGTAGAGCTGGCGCGCCAGGAGCTGGGGCCGGGACATGTCCAGCAGGGGATTGAGATAGAGGAGGCCGCTTTCGGCAAACAGGTCGGATTCCTTGGTGAAGGCCGCCCTTACGACTTCCGGGGTGAGGGCCGTGGTCGGGCAGGCGTTGGCGGCGCGGATGCTCAAAGGGGTGCGCAGCACGTCGAGCATCGGGAAGAAAATGCAGTCGAGCGGTTTTTTCCGATGCTTTTCGAACAGGAGGTTGTGGACGTGGGCCAGCCCGAGTTTGGACGGGTAGCAGGGGTCGATCGACCCCCGTTTGGTTCCCGCGCGGAACATCTCCTCGTTGGTGAAATCGGAATAGACGATGTTTTCGGGCGCGATCCCCAGGGACTCGAAATAGACGCTGAAGAGCGGGGCATAGGAGTACATCCCGAGCACGCGCGGGATACCCACGCGGAAGCGCGCCCGGCGCTCCATGACCGCTCTGCGGCGGAAGTTCCGGGCGGGGACGGGGGTCGGTTTCCCGCCTGCGTGCGCTCTCCACACCTCCCGGCTGGCGTATTCCAGGAGGTTGGGGTTGGCGTCGCGCGCCGCGTCGAGATCCGCCTGGATCGCCTTCATGGCCCCCAAGTCTTCCACCGCCCCTTTTTCGCAGGCCGCGATGATGAGGCGGCGGGGCTTTTCCCCCTCACCCCCGATGTCGATGAACGTCCGGAGGCAGTGGTTTTTGCAGAAACTGCAGCGGGTTTCCTCCCCCACCGTCGTCCGGTATTCGATCCTGCGCACCGCGTCCAGGCCGATGAATGAGGTCTTGCGCCCCTGGCGCCAGAGGGTGACGGCCTCGAAGGCGGCGCCGATGGCGCCCGCCTCCCCCGCGTGCTTGTGGACGATGATCTCGGGCGTCTTCCCGGTCCCCCGGAAGCGCTCCTGGATGAAATCCACCTGCGCCTTGACCGCCGCCAGGTTGTTCTGCGTCCCCCCCTGCAGGATGAAGCGCGTGCCCAGTTCCGCCAGGTTGGGGATCTTGGCGATATAGAGCCAGACGTTCTTGGGGAGCACGGCCGCCAGCCCGGCGAGGATCTCGTTGGGTTTCCATCCCTGCGCCTGGAAGCTGGCGATGTCGGACTGAAGGAACACGGCGCAGCCGTAAGGGAAGACAGGCATTTCCCTTGCCGTGAAGGCGACATCGGCGAACTGTTCCACGCGGTACCCGAATCCTTCGGCGATCGCCTGCAGGAAGTAGCCGTTCCCGGCCGAACACTGGGTGTTGAGCTTGAAATCCTTGACGCGCCCGTCCTTGAGCACCATGAGCTTGATGTCCTGTCCGCCCACGTCCACAATGGCATCCGGGATGTCGTAATAGTGCAGCGCCGAATTGGTGTGGGCCACCGTCTCCACCAGGGCCACGTCGGCGCGGATGACGTCGCGCAGGGTGTCCTTGGCGTAACCGGTGGTAGCCACCCCCAGCACCTCGATCCGGGCCCCCTGCTCCTCGACCTGGCCGCGGAGCTTTTCCAGGATTTCGACCGTGTCCTGGATGGGGTTTCCTTTCGAGAGCTGGTACGCCCGGGCCAGGACCTTCCCCTCGGGTGTCAGGAGGACCGCCTTGGTGGAGGTCGACCCGCCGTCGATGCCGATGAAGCCCCGGGCGACGTCCCCGGGGGAAAACACCGGCGGCACGAACGGGGGGGGAGCGTAGGCCGCGAGGAAAGAGGCCACCTCCTGCTCCGACCCGGCCAGGGCCGGGACCCCGGTGCCGTTCCTGCTGCGCCCGCTCGAGCGGTCGGCCGCCAGGGCCCGCATCTTTTCCAGCCCCAGGTAACGCCCGATTTCCGGCTCCTCCTCCCGGCCGAACTCTATGGCCCCCAGGGCGCCGTAATACTCGGCGTCCTCCGGGGCCCGGATCAAGTCCTCGGGACGCGTCCCATCCGGGATCTCGATCCCGCGCTCCCGCCACATCAGCGCGATGTTGTGTACCCACGCTTGGCGCATCCCGGGGATGAAGGCGTTCGGCCCCCCCAGCAACAGCACGTGGGGGAGGAGCGTGTGGCCGCGTGCGAGCACCTGCAGGTTCTGGATTACGAAGGCCTCGAAAAGAGAGGCCATCAGCTCCTCGGCCGGGATCCCCTGTTTTTGAAGGCCGTTGATGTCGGTTTCGGCGAACACGCCGCATTTGCCGGCTATCGGGTGCAGGCGGATCCCGTCGTAGTGGAGCCCGGACAGGTCGGCCAGGGGGATGCCCAGCTTCATGCTGATCTTGTCGATGACCGAACCGGTGCCCCCGGCGCACTTGTCGTTCATGGAGGGGAACTTCTTGGCGGGGCCGTCCTCGGTCTCCTTGCGCAGGATGACGATCTTGGCGTCCTGCCCCCCGATTTCCACGAAGGAGGCGGCTTCCGGGCAGCGCCGTTCCACCGCCAGCGAGGCGGCCAGTACCTCCTGGACGAACTTGGCCCCGATCAGCTCGGTGAACATGGAGGCGCCGGCCCCCGTGGTGAACACCCTGCCGTTGTCGGGCGCAAGGCCGGTTTCCCGCTCCATGCGCTCCAGGAAATCGAGCAGCGTCTCCAATTGGCGTGTCTCGTGCCTGCGGTAGTCCTTCCACAGGATCGCATTGGTTTCCGCATCGGCCACCACGGCCTTGACTGTTGTGGAACCCACGTCAATTCCGGCAATCAATCTGGTCATAACCAACGCCTAACCCTGAACAAAAAGTGGATTGAACTCGACGGCGGCTTCCCCGCCCGGTCTCCCGGCGGCGCGGCGCCTCATCGCCCCGCCATCAGGTCCCCGACATGGAGCACGAAGTTGGCGGCGACGCCGGCGGTACCCCTGCGGCGCGGGACCCGGTACATGGGACGGCTCAATTCGGGGTGCTGGGCTACGAAGGCGCGGATCTGGTCGAGGTGCTTCCCGGTGCTCTCCAGGGCCTGCTGAAACTCCGCCTTGGCTTTGGCCTTCGCCTCGCCGAGCGCCATCTGCACGCGGCTGTGCGCGTTGTTTTCCCCCTCGCCCGAGGTTTCGACGGGGAGATAGATCATGTCCTTGTGCTGGCTGATGACGGCCGACTGTATCCCGTCGGACTGGGAGGAGGGGAGGCAGCCGAACGGTTTGAGGCTCAGTACCATGTGGCACAGCTTCTGCGAGTGGTAGTAGATGTTTTTTCCCACCTCGAGATAACCTTCCCCCCCGCGCGCCAGCGGTTTGTAGTAGGGGCTGGCCATTTCGGCGAGGGTATCCTGGGAGACCAGGGTGTGGGCGATGCCGCCCAGGGATCGGATCACCCGGTGGTAGAGCCAGGTATAGAGGCGTTCGCCGATGATGAGGAGCGCCCGCTTCTGCTGAAAAGCGAGTTCGTTCTTGAAGCGCTGCCGGAGGTCCCAGAGGGCCGGTTCCTCGCATTCCGAGTTCATCCCGCGCCGAGGGGCCATCTGCATGCGCGCGTGGGCCAGCAGGTAGGCGATCCAGGTCCCGATCGCCTCGGGCTGGACATGGGCCCCCTCCTTTTCCAGGAACTCGAACATCCGGTAATTGCCCCCCCCTTCGGTGGTCTGGGCCCAGAATTCCCCGATGATCTTGACAATCGGTTTCTGGCGTGTCCGGTCGATGGCGATCCCATCGATGCGCTTCCGGCACCGCTCCAGTACTTCCTGGAATTCCTTCCCCCGGAGATGCCGGTTCATCTTGTACAGGAAGCTCAGCAGGTGGCGCAGGAAAGCCCTCTTCTCCAGCGTCGGGACGAACCACCCGGGCACCCGGTCGACCAGATCCGGGGCCTTGTACTGGCGCAGGTGGTCGCACAGCTCCTGCATGCAGAGGCCCATGACCCGGTCGGTTTCACCGGGGATCACCTCGTAGGGGCGGATGTTGTGGGTCAGGTCGTTGAGGACGTCCCCGAGAAAGAGCACCTTCAGCATGCCGAGGCCGAAATCGATGGTGTATTTCAACCCCGGGGCGGAGGTCTTCTGGCGGATACCCTCGTCCTGTTGGAAGCGGAGGACGCGGAAGCCGTCGAAGCCGGCGTTCTGCAACGCGAGCCGGTATTCGGCCGCATAGGTGCCGAAGCGGCAGGGTCCGCACGATCCGGCGGTGAAGTAGAGGTAGTTGTCGACGATGTCCTTGCGCGACATCCCCTCGCTTTCCAGGTTGCGCAGGTACTGGATCAGGGCTCCGGAGGTGAAATAGGCGGGGCTGCACTGGCCGTTGTTGCCGAATTCCTTTCCGAGGTGAAACGCTTCCTGGTCCGGAACCGGAAGGAGTTCACAACTGTAGCCGCTTCCCTGGAAAACGGCGCGGATGAGTTCCTCGTGTTTCCGGGTCAGCCCGCCGACCAGGATCGTCACCCGGGAGCGCTCCTCCTCCGTGAAGGGGCGTTCCTCCGGTCGATGATAATGCTTTATATTTGAATGGTTTGCCTGCATCGTGTCCATAAACTAATCCTGTCCTGACTCCCGGGCCAGTGAAGTTCGAGCTTAAATGTATAACATTCCCGGACTTGACCATGCAAGGTGCCCGTCGGTTTGCTCCAGGGGCGGTCCGGGGAATGGTGTGGATGCTCTATCCCGGGCTGTTCGCGCGTGACGCTCCTGGCGCGCTTGCGCGGCTGGTCCTCGTCGCACCTGCGCAACGGCGCGATCTCGTGGGACAGCACAGCGGGATGGCCGTCGGGATTAGGCAGGAGTGGATTGGAAAGCTCCCTCTTGGATGACAGGCGCCGCTCCCGGCCTGAAACAGTTCCGGCGGCCGGGGGGAGATATGCTACAATCCCCGCCGTGCGCGCCGAATGTGCGGTGATCAGATGGCCGTGCACGGAACAACCACCGCCGCTCCTGCAATATACTATCGGCCGCCCGCCGCCCGGGGCTTTAGCTGTGCGCGGGACCGGGGGGTGCGGCCCGGATCGGGAGGGAACCGTGAAATTCTCCAATGTCCGTTTGACGATACCGGCCGACAGCAACATCATTGTGGGGCAGAGCCATTTCATCAAGACGGTGGAGGACCTCTGCGAAATCATCGCCACCGGAGTCCCGGGCGCCCGGTTCGGGGTCGCGTTCTGCGAGGCTTCCGGCCCCTGCCTTGTCCGGGTGGATGGCAATGACGCCCGGCTCCGGGAGGTCGCGGCGCAAAACGCCGAGGCCATCGGGGCCGGCCACACCTTCGTCGTGATGCTCGGGGACGCTTTTCCCATCAACGTGCTGAATGCGGTGAAACATTGCCCCGAAGTGTGTCATATTTTCTGCGCCACGGCCAACCCGCTCGAGGTGATCGTGGCGGAAACCGATCAGGGTCGCGGTGTCGTCGGCGTCGTCGACGGTCTGCCGCCCCGGGGTGTGGAGACCGAATCGGACGCGGCGGCCCGCAAGGAGTTCCTGCGGAAGATCGGGTACAAGAGGTGATCCCGGTTTCCTGTTCCCTTTGCCGACGGCGGGAGAGCGTATGATCAGCGTGGAAGAAGCTTTGCGGATTTTGCGGGCCCATCTGCCGGCTCCAGGGGTGGAGACCGTGGATTTCAGGTCGTCGCTCGGGCGGGTGCTGGCGGAAGACCTCCTCGCCAATTCGGACATCCCCCCGTTCGACCGGTGCGCCATGGACGGCTACGCGGTGCGGGCGGACGATACCCGCCCCGCCCCCGTGGAACTCCCGGTGGCGGGGGAGAGCCGGGCGGGCGGCGGCATGCCTGGGAGCCTGGCGCCGGGGCGGGCGGTGTCGATCATGACGGGGGCCCCGGTCCCCCCGGGGGCGGACGCGGTGGTGGTGGTGGAGCAGTGCCGGACCGCGGCTGACAAGAGCCGGGTCGCGATTCTCGAGCCGGTGAGTTGCGGGGACAACATCGCTCCCCGCGGGTGCGAGGCCCGGGCGGGGGAGCCGGTGCTCCGCAAGGGGCATCGCGTGGGGCCCGCGGAGATCGCCGTCATGGCCACTTTCGGCTATGCGCGCGTCGACGTCTACCGCAAGCCCACGGTGGCCATCCTGGCCACGGGGGACGAGCTGGTGGAGGTCGATCGGCAGCCGCGCCCCGACCAGATCCGCAATTCCAACGCCTACTGCCTCGCCGCACAGCTGGAGCTTCTGGGGTTCCCTTCCGATTACCTCGGGATCGCCCGGGACACCCGGGAAGATCTGCACCGGAAGGTTGCGGCCGGGCTCGAACGGGATATCCTGATCATCACCGGCGGTGTTTCCATGGGGGAGTATGACCTGGTCCGCGACGTCTTCCGCGACTTCGATCTCGAGATCCTCTTCAACAAGGTGTCGATCAGGCCGGGGAAGCCGACGGTGTTCGCGCGCAAGGGGGATCGGCTGGTCTTCGGCCTGCCGGGCAATCCGATTTCGGCTTTGATCACCTTCGAGTGTTTCGTCCGCCCGGTCCTTGGGCGCCTGTGCGGCATGATGAGCCCGGAGCTGCCGAGGATGAAGGGGGAACTGCTCCGGGACGTGAGGCAGGCGCCCGGGAGGACGGCGTTCCTGCCCGCCTGGGTGTCCTGGCGGGAGGACGGGTGGGTGGTCGACCCGCTGCCGTGGAAGAGCTCGGCCGATATCATCGGGTTCACGGGGGCCAACGCCGCCTACATCTTCCCGAAGCACCTCGACCGGATGGGGCGCGGGGAGAAGGTCGAAATCATGTTTTTGCCCGATTTTTTTGTCAGGCAGCGGTGACCCATTGATGGGGAGGGAAGATGGCGAAGAAGGAGAGCGCCCGGCTGACGCACCTGGATGAAGAAGGGAAGGCGCGCATGGTGGATGTCACCGACAAGCCCGTCACGGTGCGCCGCGCGGTCGCGGAAGCCTTCATCTCCCTGTCCCCCGCGACCGGGGCGCTGCTCGCCGAGGGGCGCTTGCCCAAGGGGAACGCGCTGGAAACGGCCCGGCTGGCCGGCATCATGGCCGCCAAGCGGACGCCCGATCTCATCCCCCTGTGCCACCCGCTCCTCCTTTCCCATGTGGACGTGGAGGCCGAGGCCGGGGACAAGGGGGTGCGGTTTGTCGCCACGGTCTCCACCGCCGGCTCCACCGGGGTCGAGATGGAGGCGCTGACGGCCGCTTCGGTAGCCGCCCTGACCCTTTACGACATGGTCAAGGCCGTGGAGAAGGGGGCGACGATCGGCAGGGTCAGGCTGCTGGAAAAGAGCGGGGGGAAAAGCGGTCCCTACCGGCGCAAGCAATCCTGAGCCCGGCTGGAAGGTCCGGCGGGAGGTTTCGCCATGCCCATTTACGAATATCATTGCCGCGCTTGCCGGCGGCGGATGAGCTTCCTGGTGATGACGCCGTCGACGTTCGAGCCGGAGTGCCGGTTCTGCGGCGGCCGGGAACTCGAACGGCTCTTTTCCCGCTTCTCCTCCCCGAAATCGGAGGAGCAGCGGTTGGAGTCGCTGGCCGATCCCGCGAGCCTTGCGGGGCTGGATGAGAGTGACCCCGGGAGCGTGGCCCGCTGGGTGAAAAAAATGGGGGGCGAGCTGGGGGACGATCTCGATGGTGGGGAGATCGACGAACTCGCCGAGCGGGCGGCGGCGGAAGCCAGCGGGCCGGACGGGGAGCCCTGGTCCCAGTCGGACGAACTCTAGCGCGGGAGCCTTGGCGGGTCCTATGCCCGAAATGCCCGAAGTGGAAACGATCGCTCGGCAGCTCCGGAGGAGGGTCGTGGGCAAACGGATCGCCGCGGTCCGGCTTTCGGGGCTGCCGCTGAGGAAGCCGATGCCCCCCGGATTGGAGACGGATCTTGTCGGGCGCACGATCCGCCGGGTGCGGAGATACGGCAAGTACCTGGTTCTGACCCTCGAGCCAAAGGCGTTCTGGTTGATCCACCTGGGGATGAGCGGAAGGCTGCTCTACCATGAACCCGGCCGGGCGGAGGGGGCGAAGCACACGCACGCCTCCATCCTCTTTGCGGACGGGGACGGGCTGGAATACCGGGATCCCCGCCGATTCGGGTTGCTGGCGGTGTACAGGGGAGCGACGCCGAAGTCGATTCCTGAAATCCGCGCCCTGGGGATCGACCCCCTGGATCCGCGATTCACGGGCGAATGGCTGGGTCGGAGGCTCCGCGGCAGCCGGCGCGAGGTCAAATCGGTTCTTCTTGACCAGAAGGTGTTGGCCGGTGTGGGAAATATCTACGCCTGCGAGGCGCTGTTCGAGGCCCGCATCCACCCCGGGCGGAGGTGCGCGACCCTCAGCGACACGGAAAGGGATCGCCTGGCGGCGGGCGTTCAAAAGGTGATGCGGGATGCGATCGTGCGCCGGGGGACCACTTTCTCTGATTTCAGGGATGCGGACGGGAGAGCCGGGGGGCACCAGGATTTCCTCGCCGTCTACCTGAGGGAGGGGAAGCGGTGCATCAGGTGCGGGAACCCGGTCCTGAGGATGAGCCAGGGGAACCGAAGCACATTTTTCTGTCGGCAATGCCAGCGCTGATTCCCGGGAAGGGTCCCGGGACGGTGCGGGCGCACGGGGAGGTAGGGCAATGGCGGAATCTTATCGGGTATGTGCGCACTGCAAGGGCACCGGCCAGTGCCGGGCGTGCCATGGAACGGGACGGCTGGCACTGCAGAAGGGGAAAACCTGCACTTCCTGCTACCCCCACGGTAGCGGCCAGTGCCAGAACTGCCGCGGACTGGGGGGCTTCGACTCCAGGGGAAAACCGGCCGGGAAGCCGGAGTGACGACGCGGGGTTGACCGGCGGGAAGCGGGGATTCGTCTCGGGTGGCGGACAGCATGTTTCTGGCGATCGATATCGGCAATACCAACATCACCATTGGCCTGTACGATGGGGACGTTCCGGGCCCCCGCTGGCGCCTGGCCGCCGACCACGAGCGGACGGCGGACGAGTACGGCGCTTCTCTCGGGGAGGCATTGCGCCGCTTGGGTATCGATGCCGGGAGGGTCAGGGCGGTGGCCATCTCGAGCGTGGTCCCGTCCCTGACCAGGGTCTTCGAGGAAGTGAGCGGACAATGCCTCCGCTGCCGGCCCCTGATCGTGGACAGCTCGGTGAAGACTGGGCTGCGGATTCTCTACGACGATCCGAGGCAGATCGGGGCCGACCGAATCGTGGATGCCGCGGCGGGGTACGCCCTTTACGGTGGGCCGGTGTGCATCATCGATCTGGGCACCGCCACCACCTTCGACGCCGTCAGCGCGGACGGGGATTTCCTTGGCGGCGCCATCACTCCGGGGATCGGGATCGCGGCCGAGGCCCTGGCCATGAGGGCGGCCAAGCTGCCGCGGGTCGAACTGCTCCACCCCGCCTCGGTCATCGGCAGGAATGCGACGCAGTCGCTCCAGTCGGGGCTGTTGCTCGGCTACGTCGGGCTCGTGGAGGGGATGGTCGCGCGCTTCCAAGCGGAACTCGGCCCAGGCACCAGGGTCGTCGCCACCGGGGGACTGGCCCCCGTCATCGCCCGGGAGACACCGGTCATTCAAGTGCTCGCCCCCTGGCTGACGCTCGACGGCCTGCGCTTCCTCTACTCACTGAACCGTGGCGGGGATCAGTAGTTCAACGCCGCCCGGTTGAGGATTTCGTTGTAGATTTTGAGCTTGCCCGCCTTTTCAAGCTCCGCCCGGAGCCTGCCGACATATTCCTGGAAGTAAGGGTCCCGCAGCGACTCGAGCATCCGTTGCTTCAACTCGGGCTTCGCTTCCGCGAAGGCTGCCTCGTCGAAAGGGGTCCGGGAGAGGACCTGGAAGACCACCATGTTGTCGAGCACTGTCTGGGGATCGCCCACCTGCCCCGGCTCCAGTTCAAAGGCGGCCCGGTTGAACGGCGAGTTGGCTCCGATTTCGGGATCCGCCGTCCCCGTGACCGTGAATTCCTGGCTTTTCCTGACGCCGAAGCCGGTTCCGCGGGCTGCCTCGCGTAGGCTCCCCTGCTTGCGCGCCTCCGCCGCGAGCTTCTGTGCCTCGGCCTGCATCAGTTCCCCGGCCCGGGCGTCGGTGTAATCGCTCGTGACCTGGTTCCGGAATTCTTCGAAACGTCCCGGGCGGGCCGGTTCGATCCCCTCCAGGATGCAGACGGCATAGCCGAGCGGGTGCTCGAGCGCCTTGCCGACACCGCCCGCTTCCTTGAGGGTGAAGACTTCGTCCATCATCGCTTGCGAGATACCGAAGTCGAAGGGGTTGTCCCCCTGCGTGAAGAGGCCCGTTTCGCGCACTTCCGCGCCGGCGCCCAGCTCCCGGGCCGCCTCCTCCGGTTTCTTCCCGTCCCGGAGCAGGGCCGCGCCTTCTTCCGCTTTCTGGCGGGCGAGCGCCAGGGCTTTTTTCTGCAGCGCGACCATCGCGAGCTGCGGACGATTGGATTCCAGCGTCGGTGTTTCGCGTTTCAGCACCTTGATGATGTGGAACCCGTACTGGGTCTTCACCAGGTCCGACACCTTCCCCGGTTCGAGGGAAAAGGCGGCATCCTCGAATTCGGGGACCATCTGCCCCCTCTGAAAGGGTCCCAGGTATCCCCCGTTGGCGGCGCTTCCGGTGTCTTGGGAGTGTTCGCGGGCCATCCGGGCGAAATCCGCCCCCGCGCGAATCTGCCTGAGCAGCTCTTCCGCACGCTGACGGATCTCGGCTTCCTGCGCCGGGTCTTCAACCAGGAGCAGGATGTGGGAGGCTTCGGCCGTTTCCTCGTGGGGCACCTGTTTCCATTCCTGCAGGACGTCCTCTTCGGTCACGGTGATGTCCGCGGCGAGCGCCTCCGCCGGAACCAGCAGGTAGCGGGCGTGCCGCTTCTCTCCGACGCGATAGGAGTCCCCGTGGGCGTTGAAGTGCGCCTCGAGTTCAGCCGCCGTCGGGGAGACGCGTTTGCGGAACTCCTCCCTGGTGAGCATGACGAAGTCCACCTGGGTCTTCAGGGTCGACCTGGAGAACTCCTCCCGCACCTCCCGCTCGCCCACGTCGAGGGAGCTGGTGACGATCGCGTGCACCTTGTCCAGCAGCCGCAAGCGCTCCAGTTCGCTTTCGAAATCGGCGACCGAATAGTTGTTGGCAGCCAGCAGCGCCTTGTAGTTTTCGATCCCGATGAACTTCCCCTGGTTTTGGAGATTGGGGTGGGTTTCCACCGCACGGCGGACTTCTTCCGGGGTGACGCGGACGCCGAGGCGATCGGCCAGGATATCGATCAGTTCGGCCGACACCAGGTCCTCGAGCACCTGCTGGGGAAGTCCCATCGATTGCAGCGTCTTCCGGTCCATCCGGTTCGTCCCCCCCGCATTGATGCGGTCGACCGTCCTGCTGTACAGGTTGACAAAACTTCTGGTCGGGATCGGGCGCCCATCGACCTCCGCGACCGACGAGGTCGTGGCGATGCCCCCCAGATCCACCCCCGGGATGAAGAAGATCATCATGGTCAGGGACATGGCGATGATGACCAGCCAAAGAACCAGTTTCAGCTGCCTTTTGCGGCGCATGAGATCCAGCATGGGAAGCAACCCCTCCAGTTTGTGACCGAAAGCGGAAAGTATAGCACAGACCGAAAACAAAACAGGACCGGGAAAGCCGGTGCGGGCTCCCTTGGGGTTTCGGTCCCTTTTGGGGTTCTCTTTTTCCGTCCCGAATATATAATAAGGCGTCTCTTCCCATAGCCGATTAGGGTTGAGAGCGGGCAAAGGGATACGTGTATTCAAAAAGGGTGGAGGGACGCCCGCCACCTCCCCTGTAAGCGGCGGAACATGAAGAATCATTCCAGCGGTTCAGTAGCCGGTCAAGGCCCGTGGCGGCGCGGGGTCCGGGCCTACGGTGTCCTGATCCTGGTTGTTGCGGGCCTGCTTGCATTCCTCTTTTTTCGGTGGACGGCCACCAAAGTGACGACTCGGGAAGACGCCCTTCCCCGCGATTTCACCGAGATCGTGGCTATGTCGGGAGTGGTGCGGGTTCTTGCCGCCGGGGACTCCGAATGGCGGGAGGCGAAGGTGGGGGAGCGCTTGGGTAGCGGCGACCTGGTCCGGACCGATGCCCGGGGGAGTGCCCGCATCCGTTACCCCAACGGAACCGAGGCCTCCATCCGCGCCGATACGATTTTCGGCGTGCAGCCGACGGGAAGCAACGAGATGGAGGTCTGGATGACTGCCACTTCCGAGCCCGGGGAGCAGGGGGAACGTGGAGGCTCCGAAGCGGGCGGGCGGTCCTCCCTTGACCGGGCGGGAGTGGGGGAGCTGCGCCCTTCCCTGCGCCTCGAACGGATCGTCCCGTTCGGGCAGAGTCTCCAACTGGTCGGGTACGTGGAGCCGGGGAGCCGGTTGAGCGTGAACGGCGAAAAGGTTGAGGTCGAGGGGGATGGCTCGTTCACGCACTTCACCAATCCTTTTCCCCGTACGGCCGAAACCGTCGCCATCGTCCTCGAGGCGACCAACTTGGCGGGCCGGAAGAGCACCCTAACGGCCAAACACAGCTTTCGTTCCCGCGCCGGGGTTAAATAGCATGTTGGATCGCCCCAAAATCGGAATCGTCTACCGGGGCCGGGTCCCCGAACTGTTCGAGGGCGGCATCCCCGAGGGGATGCCCTGGAGGGCGGAATTTTTCGAGGAGAAAGAGGTCCTGGCTACGGGCTGGAAGCCGGGGGACAATTACCTGGCGGTCTTCTTCCCGGCCGAGGCTGAACTTCACGGAATCCGGGGCCGCCTGGCGGAGGCCTTCCCGGGGGCGGAAGCGGTCGGTTTCCGCTCGGTCGCGCCGCCGGCCGCGGAGCCGGCCGTGAAGACCCGTGGGGATACGGCGGAGCTGTGCGTGCCGGCCCCGTTTCCCCTGGTGCGGCTGCTGCTCGACCGCCTGGAAGCGGCCGAGGCCCGTCGCCGCGAGGCGGCTGCCGCCTCCCGGCGGGAGCGCGATGCGTGGGATTTTATGGACTCCTTTGTCGGCGCCCTGGACGCCTGCGCCGACCTTGCCGGGCGGAAAGCGGCCCTGGACCCGCTGCTGAGCCGGATCCGCGACCGCATCGGGGCGGAAGCGGCGGCGCTGTACCTTCCGTCCGCTCCCGGTGGCGCGCTCGAGTGCGTTTGGTACGAGGGCGACCCGCCCGATTCCGAAGAGCGATTGGCGGCCGCGCAGCTGGTGTTCGAGGATCGGACGCCGCAGGAGGAGGACCGCCGTCAGCCCGGGGCGGAAATCCCGCAGGCGGACGTCCCCCGGTCCATGCTCCGTCTACCCCTCACCTGCCGTGGCCGGAAGGTTGGGGTGCTCGAACTCGTCGCCGGGGCGGGGGGAGGGTTTGCCCCGGAGAAGCGGGAGCTGATCGAGCTGGCGGCGGACCCGCTCGCGGCGGCCATCCGGACGCTGAACCGGTTCGAGTGCTTCGAGCGACTCACGATCACCGATGACCTGACCCTGCTGTACAACTACCGGTACCTGAAGAAATACATCGAAGCGGAGGTAAAACGTTGCCTCCGGTACAAGAAAAAAGTATCTTTACTGTTTATAGATATTGATGAATTCAAGAGCATCAACGACACCTTCGGCCACCTGGTCGGGAGCCGAGCCCTGGCCGAGATGGGGCAGGTGTTCAAGAAATGCGTCCGCGAGACCGACGTGGTCGGACGGTATGGGGGGGATGAGTTTGTAATCGTTCTGCCGGAGACCTCGCTCCGCGGGGCGCTGACAGTCGCCGAACGCATCAGGAAAAGGGTGGAGAGATTCGAGTTTGCCGCCCGGAACCTGAGCATCCGCCTGACGGTCAGCCTTGGGGTGGCCAACTGCCCCCGGCACGCGCTGACCGCCGAGGGTTTGATCAGAAAGGCGGACGCCGCGATGTATCGCGCGAAGGAACTTTCCAGAAACAGCATCAAAGTCGCCGTATAGTAACACTATGAATCTAAGAACTTTGTTTGGTTTTTTCTCCAGCGACCTGGCCATCGACCTCGGGACTGCAAACACACTCGTCTATGCGAAGGGGCGGGGGATCGTTGTCAACGAGCCGTCCATTGTCGCGCTTGACCGGAACAACAAGCGGGTGCTCGCCGTGGGGCACGGGGCCAAGGAGATGCTCGGGCGCACACCCGCCGATATCATTGCCGTCAAGCCGATGAAGGACGGGGTGATCGCGGATTTCGATGTCACCGAGGTCATGCTGAAGTATTTCATCAAGGCGGCGCACAGCCGTAACCACCTGTTGAGCCCCCGCATCGTGATCGGCATCCCCTCGGAGATCACCCAGGTGGAAAAGCGGGCGGTGCAGGAGTCCGCGCTGCGCGCCAAGGCCAGCGAGGTGTACCTGGTGGAGCAGGCGGTCGTGGCCGCCATCGGTGCCGGCATGCCGATCACGGAGGCGTGCGGCAACATGATCGTCGATATCGGCGGGGGGACCACCGATATCGCGGTCATTTCGCTCTCCGGTATCGTCTACAGCCGATCGGTGCGGGTCGCCGGCAACGAGCTCGACGAGGCCATCATTCAGTATATCAAGCGGAAGCACAACCTGCTGATCGGGGAACGCACCGCGGAGGCCGTCAAGATCCAGATCGGGTCCGCGGCACCACTGGAGCGGCCGATGACCATGGAGATCAAGGGGCGTAACCTGATCGAGGGGGTGCCGAAGACGGTCACCATCTCCGACGAGGAGATCCGGGAGGCCCTGAGCGACAGCATTGCGATCTTGATCAATGCCATCAAGGTCGCCCTGGAAAGGACGCCGCCTGAACTGTCGGCCGACATCATGGACCGGGGGATCGTGCTGACAGGTGGCGGAGCGCTTCTGAAACGTTTTGACAAGAGGCTGGGGATGGAGACGGGGCTTCCCGTTTTCGTGGCCGAGGATCCCCTTTCGTCGGTCGTTCTCGGAACCAGCAAAATGTTGACGGACCTAAAACTGTTCCGGAGAATCTGTGTCAAGTGAATTGTCGCCAAGGGTGAACGGGGAACGGACGGTGGCGGTGCTGATCGCGCTGCTGGTACTGCAGTTGGCGCTGCTGTCGCTGCAGATCGAAAAGCCCTCCGGGACGATTCTGTTCCGGAGCTGGACCCTGGCTGCCCAGGCCCCGGTGCTTTCCCTTTCCTCCCAGGCCGCCCACGGGATCAGTGACCTCTGGCACAGGTATGTCTGGCTGGTCGGCGCGCGGGCCGAGAACGAATCGTTGCGCGATGCCGTGAACCGGTTGTCCCTGCTCAATAAAGCCTACGAACAGTCCCGCCTGGAAAACGTGCGGCTGCGCCGGCTGCTGGCGCTGAGCGACCCCTTGCCGTTCGAAGTCCTGGGCGCCCGGGTGACGGGCCGCGCGCCCAGTTTCCTCGCCAACCTGGTTACCATCGACCGGGGCTCCCGTCAGGGCGTCCGGGTCGATTCCCCGGTCCTTTCGGGGGAGGGGATCGTCGGGAGGGTCCTGCTGGTGTCGGCGGACCAGGCCCAGGTCCAGCTGATCAGCAACCCCGACGCTGCGATCGGCGTGATGCTGGAGCACAGCCGGACCCCCGGGGTCCTCTCCGGCACGGGCGACATGCTGCTCGAATTGAACTACATCGGCGATACGAATCCGGTCGCCGTCGGGGAGGTCGTCCTGAGTTCGGGCCTGGACGGTATTTTCCCCAAGGGGATGTCGGTCGGACGGGTGGTCGAGGTCGCCAGGGGGAAAGGGGTTTTCCAGGAGATCAGGGTGGAGCCGCTCGTGGACCTGATCCACCTCGAGGAGGTGGCGGTAATTCTCGACCCGAAGGGTCATGAAACGTCGAGCCGGATGCCATGAAGTACATATTCCTGGCGGTATCATCATTTCTTGCCATCGTCGCCCAGATGATCGCCGGGGAAAACTTTGTCCTGTTCAACTTCCTTGATCTGGCGCTCCTGCTGACCGCCTACTGGGCCATCTACCGCAGCCGGACCCAGTCCCTGTTCGTGGGAGCCCTGACCGGTCTCCTGCTCGACGCCGCCCTGGGCTGGCATCTGGGCTACAACGGGTTCGGCCGGACCCTGGCCGCTTTCGTCATCGGGCATTCCTGGAAGAGATTCAACACGGCGGACCAGCCGTGGGTCAGGTTCTCCATCTTCGCCGCTGCCTCCTGCATCAACTCCATGAGCATCTACCTGCTGTTCTGGTTCATGCAGCGCACCGCGAGCGGGATATTCCTCGGCGCCAGCCTCCTGCAGGCGGTCATCACCGCCGGCGTGGGGGTGGCTCTGTTCGCGGCGATGGACACCTACAGGCGAATTCAGACCGATCGGGCGCATTGAGCGAGACTTGGCACTCGAGCAGGAATCCAACCGACAACTGATCCAGCGGCGCCTGAACCTGTTCCGCATACCGGTCCTGCTGATCTTCGTGGTTCTCGGGGCGAGGCTCTGGCAGTTGCAGATCATCCAAGGGTCCGAATACGCCCTGAAGGCGGAGCGGAACCGGATTCGGAACATCACCCTGGTGGCGCCGCGGGGAAACATTCTCGACCGCAACGGTGTTCCGCTGGTGGACAGCCGCCCATCCTTCGATGTGCTCCTCTACCGCGAGGACATGAAGGACCGCGCGGCCACCGTACGCTTCCTGACCCAAAAACTGGGGATCGACCCGGAGGAGGTCGAGCGGCAGTTCGAGAGGCACCGGGGCACGGGGCTGTACCGCCCGTTCATCGTCAAGGAAGACGCCCAGATGAAGGATATTTCCGTCATCGAGGCGCACCGGAGGGATCACCCGGAGATCAAGGTCGTGCCCGAACCCCGGCGCCAGTACCGGTACGGCACGCTGGCGGCTCACCTCCTTGGTTACCTGGGGGAGATTTCCGAGGAGGAGCTGAAAAGCAAACGATTCCCGGGGGTCGAAGCGGGGCGGCTGGTGGGGCGGAGCGGAGTGGAGCGGTTTTACGACCGGCTGCTTGCGGGGAAGGACGGCCGGCGCCAGGTGCTCGTGGACAGCGTCGGACGCGAGGTCGGCATCCTGGACGAATCGGAACCGGTGATCGGCGGCGAAATGCGGCTGACGCTGGATCTCCGGCTCCAAGTCGTCGCTGAGGATGCCCTGCGGGGCAAGGTGGGAGTGGTGGCGGCCATGGACCCCCGCAATGGGGAGATCCTCGCGCTGGCCAGTTCCCCCTCCTTTGATCCCAACTCCTTTTCTCGGCGCATCTCCGGATCCGACTGGAACGAACTGGTCCGGCACCCCGACCGTCCCATGCAGAACCGCGCGATCCAGAACAGTCACTCCCCCGGTTCCATCTTCAAGCTGATCATGGCCGGCGCCGGCTTCGGCGCGGGGATGCTCGATAACGACCCGGCCGTGGTCTGCCGTGGGGGGGCGTCCTATTACGGGCGGGTGTTTCACTGCGCGAACCGCAGCGGTCATGGGGCCCTGCGCCTGGAGCAGGCCATCGCGAAATCGTGCAACATCTATTTTTACGAGCTGGGACGGAACCTGGGGATCGAAAGGATCTCCGAATTCGCCCGCTCGCTGGGGCTTGGGTCCCCGAGCGGCATCGACCTGCCGGGGGAACGGGGTGGTATCATGCCGAGCCCGGAGTGGAAGCTCGAGACGCGCGGGGCCAGATGGTATCCGGGGGAGACCATTTCGGTCGCGATCGGCCAGGGGGCCGTCAGCACGACGCCGGTGCAGCTTCTCCGCGCGGTCAGCGCCCTGGTCACTGCCGGGCGGCTGGTCACCCCCCATGTGCTTCTCCGGGCCGAGGGGGACGCCGCGGATCAGCCGGGGCGGTGGCCGGTGCGAATCCTTCCGATCGAGGAGGCTCACGCCCGGAAAATCCGGCAGGGGATGTGGGAAAGCGTCAACGCCTGGGGGACGGGGCACAATGCGGCGGTCCCGGGCGAGGATATCTGCGGCAAGACCGGAACCGCGCAGGTCGTGGGGAAGGAGGCCCGGGAACGGATGAAGGAAGGGTTGGAAGATCACGCCTGGTTCGCCGGCTTCGGCAGCCGGGACCATCCCGAGATCGCGGTGGTTGTCTTCGTCGAGCATGGAGGGAGTGGGGGCGGAGCTGCGGCCCCCATCGCCCGGGAGATCTTCCGGACCTATTACCTGAACCTGCGGTCCCCGGGGGCGGACGGGAATGACTAAATCGGAGCAACGGTTGTTTCATGGGTTCGACTGGCTGCTGTTTGCGGCGCTGCTGCTGCTGTCGGGGGCGGGCATTGTCGCCATCTGGAGCACCACCGGGAGCGTCGGGCTGGACACCTACTTCGGCCGGCAGGTGATCTACCTTGTTTCGGCGCTGGTGCTTTTCTTCATCGTCACCTGTTTTGACTACCGTCGATTTTCCGATTTCATCGTGATCCTCTACCTGGCCTCCATCGCTGGTCTCGGGCTGGTCCTCCTGCTCGGGGTCAGCATCCACGGCAACAAGAGCTGGATCAACCTGGGGATCCTGTCGGTCCAGCCATCGGAACTGGTGAAGATCGTGGTCATCGTGGCCCTGGCCCGGTACTACGCCGGCCGGGAGGGGGATTACCTGGAATTCAGGGAATTGTTGACCGGTGGACTGATCGTTTTAGTGCCGGCGGCTCTGGTCAAGCTGCAGGGGGACCTGGGGACCGCCATCACTTTCGTGCCGATCTACGCGGCGCTTTCCGCGATCGCAGGGATCCGCCGGAAACACCTGGTGGTGCTCATCCTCGCGGCCGCCGTCGCCGCCCCGCTCACCTGGTTTGTGCTCAAGGACTACCAGAGGGACCGCATCGAAACGGTGTTCAACCCGTCCAGCGACCCGCAGCGTTTCGGCTACCAGACGATCCAGTCGCAGATCGCCGTCGGCTCGGGAGGGTTGCTTGGCAAGGGGTTTGGGCGGGGGTCCCAGGGACACCTCGGTTTTCTGCCCGCGCGCTTCACCGATTTCGTTTTCGCCGTGCTGGCCGAGGAAAAGGGGTTCGTCGGCAGCATTGCCGTTCTCGGCCTTTTCCTCCTCGTGACCTTCCGCCTGTTCCGCACCGCGTCGGAGGCCAGGGATAAAATTGGCGCCCTGATCGTAACCGGCGTACTGGCGCTGCTGCTGTTTCACCTGAGCATCAATGTCGGGATGGTCGTGGGGCTGCTGCCGATCGTGGGCATACCGCTCCCTTTCGTCAGCGCCGGCGGCTCCTCCCTGATTTCCTTCTTCATCGGCATGGGGCTGTGCATGGGAGTCCGGATGAGGCGCTATGTCAACTAAACCTTTCTCCCGGAACGATTGCTTGCATTCGGCCCGGGCGCCCATTACCATTCAATATTGAATACTATCCCCCGGGGGACCGGGGTTCGTCGGATATCGGCGGTGCAGCCATAATAATTAATGGATGTTGAAAAGAGTTATCGGGTCCCTTGAGGACCATTACAAGAATGACCAGTCGCTTGCTCGATACTGAGGGCGGAAATCAACGAAACGGGTGTATTCGGGAGCCTGGAAGCGGAATATAGACGCGTCGCCGGGCGGGGGGAGTGCGGAAACGGATACCCGTGCCCATCGCCTCCGATCCCGTCACCGGGGATGAACGCGCTGATCGCCCGGTTTCCCGAAAAGGCAGGTTTGCTTTTGTTTTTCCATTGTTTCCATAGTCTGAAGTGCCTGTGGTTCTCGGGGCCCTGCCCGTTCTGACCCGCATGGATTCTCACCGGTAAGTATCGACTGCGCCTGTGTCCCAGACACGGGAGCACAATCATGATCAAGGATATGATCGTTTCCAGCACCGCCCTGGAAACGAGAGTCGCCATCCTGGAAGACGACCAGTTGGCCGAACTCTATATTGAACGGCACGGCAACCGGGGTATCCTCGCCAATACCTACAAGGGGAAAGTGACCAAGGTTCTCCCCGGGATGCAGTCGGCTTTCGTCAACATCGGGCTAGAAAAGGACGCTTTCCTCTACGTTTCGGATTTCATCGAGGAGAGCGAGGAGTGTGAAACCGTTTTCCCCGCTCCCGAGGAGCCGGCCGAAGCGGCGCCGGCGCCGGAGCCGGAGGCCGCGGAGCGCCCGGGGCGTCGGGAGCGGCGAGGGGAACGGGGGCGCTGGCGTGACCGGAAGGAGCGATCCGAGGCACGCAGGGAGCCGGAGGCTGCGGAGACCCCCTCCGAGCCCCCGCTCGAGCAATGGAACATCAGCGCCGAAACTGAACGGGAGGTGGAGGCTCATTTTGAGTCGGACGTCCTGTCCGGGGGGGGTGGGGCCGAGTCTTCGGCGGATCCGGTGGAGGGGGCGCCCGGAGAGGGGCAGCCCGCTTCGGCCGAGGCGCCCGAGGGCGAGGCTCCAGCCGAGCCTGTCGCGGCCGCGACGGAGAGCGCTCCCGCGCCGCCCGGGGATGACGCTGCGACGGAGAGCGCGCCCGAACAGCCTGGGGATGCCGCCGCGATCCGCGACGACGGTGAGATCCTGCCGTTTGCCGCTGATGAGGGCTCCCGGCCGGGGCTTACCCGGCGCCGGGGCACGGGGACGCGGCGGAAGAGATATACGGCGACGCGTCATTCCCACCGGGCCGAACAGCAGTCGATCGACGACATGCTCCACGAGGGGCAGGAAGTGCTGGTCCAGGTGGCCAAGGAACCGATCGGGAAGAAGGGTGCCCGGGTCACCAGCCATATCGCGCTTCCGGGCCGCTACCTGGTGTACATGCCGACGGTGGAGCATATCGGAGTGTCCCGCAAGATCGGGTCGGACGCCGAACGGCTCCGGCTGAAGGAGATCCTCCTCAGGCACCGGGACCGCTTCACCGGCGGGGTGATCGTGAGAACCGCCGCGGCGGAACATAAAGAAGAGGACCTGGTGAACGATCTCAATTTCCTGGTCCGACTGTGGGAAGACATGCATGCGCGGGCTGAAAAGCTCTCGGCCCCCGCCCTCGTCCATGCGGAGATGAACCTAGTACAGCGGCTGCTGCGCGACCAGTTCTCCTTCGAGTTCGCCTCGATCCGCGTTGACGACGAACTGGAATACCAGCGGATCGTGGAGTTCGTCGACAAGATCTTCCCGAACCTGGTGCACCGGGTGAAGCTGTACACCAAGGAAAACCCCATTTTCGACGAGTACGGCATCAGCCCGGAGATCGACAAGTTGCTGCAGCCCAAGATCTGGCTGAAATCGGGGGGCTACATCGTCATCAACCAGACCGAGGCCCTGGTCAGTATCGACGTCAATACCGGGAAATTCGTCGGCCGGGGCAACAGCCTCGAGGAAACCATCACGCGGACCAATCTCGAGGCGGTCAAGGCGATCGTCCAGCAGGTACGGCTCCGGGACCTCGGCGGCATCATCGTGATCGATTTCATCGACATGGACGAGCGGAAGAACCGCAAACGGGTGATGGATGCGCTCTCGGAGGAGATCGCCCGGGACAAGTCTCCCACCAAGATCCTCGAGTTCAACGAGTTCGGCTTGGTGGCGATCACCCGTAAGAGGGTCAAGCAGTCGTTGGAACGGTCCCTGTGCCAGCCCTGCCCCTATTGCTCGGGCTCCGGGATGGTCAAGTCGATCGCCACGACCTGCCACAATATTTATTATGAAATGGAGAAGATGCGCAAGCACCTGGATGACCGGGGAGGGGATCTCATGATCCGAGTGCATCCCGACGTGGCACGCGCCCTGCGCGAATCGGAGTCATGCGTTGTTGAGGAACTCGGGCATCTCCTCAAGCGGGACATCATCGTGAAGTCCGACCCGACGCTGCATATCGAGCACTACAACATCGTGACCTAGACCACAGAGGGCGGGGGCCGCGGGCCCCCGCCCTTATCCCTCCCGGTCCTTGGCCTCTTCCCAGAGCGCGTCCATTTCCTCCAGCGAGGCGTCCTTCAGAGCCCGCCCCCGGCGCTTGAGCGCCGATTCCATGTAGCGGAAGCGCCGCTGGAACTTGCGGTTGCTGCGCTGGAGCGCGGTCTCCGGGTCGATCCCGAGGAACCGGGAGACATTCACCGCCGCGAACAGCAAGTCCCCAACCTCTTCAGCCACCTTGCCGTCGTCCGCCCGCGAGCGGGCCTGCAGCAGTTCCCCCGCCTCCTCCTCGAGCTTGGCGAGAACGTCCTCCAGCCTCTCCCAGTCGAACCCGACCCGGGAGGCCTTGGCCGTCATCTGGTGGGCGCGGTGGAGGGCGGGGAGCCTGGGGGGGATGCCGTCGAGCAGCGAGCGGTCCGAATCGGGACTCAGCGCGCTGGCGGTTCCCCTCTCCTCGGCCTTGATGTCCTCCCAGTTCTTCAGGACCTCGTCCGCCGTTTTCAGGTCGGCCTTTCCAAAGATGTGTGGGTGCCGGCGCGTCATCTTTTCCCAGGAACGGTCGATGACGGCGGCCAGGTCGAACTCCCCCCGCTCCCGGGCGATCTGGGCGTGAAAGACCACTTGGAAGAGCAGGTCCCCCAGCTCGTCTTTCAGCTCTTCGGGCTGGTCCGAGTCGAGTGCCTCCAGCACCTCGAAAGCCTCCTCGATCAGCATCGGCTTCAGGGTTTCCCTGGTCTGCTCCCGGTCCCATGGGCACCCGTCCTCGCTGCGGAGCTTTTCAACGAGGAGCGCCAGTTTTTCGATATCTGCGTCTCTTTTTTTCATCCTGTCATTATCCCCGGCGGGGGGGCGGGCCACAATGACGTCTTCGCCGAAAAAATCGCGGGTGGGGCGGGGAATTCTTTGGTGTCCCGGTTTTGCGGACACTATAATTCGTCACCTATGAAAAACGAATGGCATACCCTGGCGGCATCCGATGTGCTGGAGATTCTCGGGAGCGACGCTTCCCGGGGACTCCCCGATGAGGAGATCCCGGCGCGCAGGCTGGAACACGGCTGGAACGAGCTGGAGGAGAAGGAGGGGCGGACGCGCTGGCAGATCCTGGCCGAGCAACTCAGCGGGGTGCTGACCGTGCTCCTGCTGGTCGCGGCCCTGGTCAGCGGCCTGCTGGGCGACTGGCTGGAGGCGGTTGTCATCCTCGGCATCGTTCTTCTGAACGCGGTGTTCGGCTACATGCAGGAGGCGCGGGCGGAACAGTCCATGGCCGCACTCAGGCGGATGGCGGTGCCCGTTGTTCGGGTCCGCCGCGGCGGACGGGTGCTCGAGGCCTCCGCACGGGATCTGGTGCCGGGGGACATCGTGCTCCTGGAAGACGGCAACATCGTCCCCGCGGACGGGCGCATCCTCGAGGGGGTCAACCTCCGCGTCGACGAATCGGCGCTGACGGGGGAGTCGGAGCCGGTGGAGAAAGCGGCAGAGATCCGGCTCGACGCCGCCAAGACGCTCGGGGACCGCCGAAACATGGTATACAGCGGGACCGTCGTTGGCTATGGCCGCGGCGCCTTCGTGGTTACCGAAACCGGCATGCGGACCGAACTGGGTCACGTGGCTCACCTGATACAGTCGGTGGAGGGAGAGAATACCCCGCTGCAGCGGCGGCTCAACCGCCTCGGGAAGACCCTGGCCCAGGGGGCTCTGGGGCTGGTGGCGCTCGTGTTCCTCCTCGGATGGATCCGGGCGGAGAGCAGCATCGAGGAGCTGCTCCTGACCGCCGTGAGCCTGGCGGTCGCGGCGGTGCCCGAGGCGCTGACGGCTGTGGTCACGATCGCCCTCTCGCTGGGTGCCCAGCGTATGCTCCGGCGCAAGGCGCTCATCCGCAAGCTCCCGGCGGTGGAGACGCTCGGCTCCGTCACCCGTATCTGCTCGGACAAGACGGGAACCTTGACCCTGAACCGGATGAGCGTCATCGCGCTCGATGTAGCCGACCACACCATCCGTTTGGACCAGTACGACGACGGGGGAGCGTTCACCCTCAAGCCCAGCGGGGAAATTCCCCCCCCGGGGGTCTGGCCGACGCTCGACCTGCTTTTGGTTGCGGGCGCGCTCTGCAACGACGCTGCGCTGGCCGGGGACGGCACACCCGGGGGGCTCCGGCACGCGGTCGGGGATCCCACGGAAGGAGCGCTGGTCCTGGCCGCCGCCTGCTCCGGCATTCTCAAGGACGACCTGGCGCGCGCTTTTCCCCGCATCGGCGAGGTCCCCTTCGATTCTGTCCGCAAGCGCATGACCACCCTGCACCGCTCTCCCCTGTCCGACGCGGAGGTCCCGGAGAGCCTCCGTTCCTTCTGGGAGCGGCGGAATAGGGCCGGAACGCCCCCCTTCATCGCCTTCACCAAGGGTGCCATGGACGGAATGATCCCGGTTTGCAGCCATGTCTGGGTGGAGGGGGAGAGCCGGCCGCTGGACGACGCATGGAAACGGCGGATTCAGGCATCCCACGACGACATGGCCGCCCAGGGGATGCGGGTGCTCGCCGTCGGCATGCGCCCGTGGGACAGGCTTCCCGAGGAGACCAAGGAGGAGGCGGTGGAGAACGGCCTCATCCTGCTCGGGCTGTTCGGCATGATCGACCCGCCCCGCCCCGAGGTCGGCGATGCGGTCGCCCGCTGCCACCGGGCCGGGATCCGCACCGCCATGATCACCGGCGATCACCCCCTGACTGCGCGGCATATCGCGCGCCAGATCGGCATAGTGGACAACGACCTGTTCCTGACGGGGGCCGAAATCGAGCGCCTGTCGGCAGAGGAGCTGGTGGAGGCCACCCGGCGGGTATCGGTCTTTGCCCGGGTTTCCCCCGAGCACAAGCTCAAGCTGATCGACGCCTACCAAAGCCGGGGGGAAGTCGTGTCGATGACGGGGGACGGCGTCAACGATGCCCCCGCCCTGAAGAAGGCCGATATCGGGGTGGCCATGGGGATCACGGGGACCGACGTGGCCAAGAACGCGTCGGACATGATCCTGCTCGACGACAA
>LSQX01331191.1_pt2 | contig 95319 bp, 67 predicted proteins | sample 654561 | NCBI WGS metagenome assembly LSQX01 (sample SAMN04489861, study PRJNA283612) | anaerobic digester metagenome | isolation source: 4 biogas reactors fed with cattle manure at either 37C or 55C with and... | place: Denmark: Kongens Lyngby | collected 2014 | reverse complement strand
GCGACACGATCAACTACACCACATGGCGCGCGACGTTTACGCGCGGCGGAAAAGAGTCGGACCAATTGCAGTAAAGTCCACCGTGGCGCGGCGCCCCGCTTGCGCGCGGGGCGCCGCCGACCGCTCTGCCCCAATATAATAGGACAATACTCGCTTCATCCCGAAGGAGTTCGTGGAATGTGTGACTCTGAACGGCGGTGGTTCGCTGCCGCGCTGGCAATGCTACTGGTAAGCGGGATTCTCGGTTGTGGCGGCCAAGACGGCCTTGTCACGGTTTCCGGGACCGCAACGCATGACGGTAAACCGGTGGAAGACTTGGTGGTTGTATTCAAGCCGGAAGCTGGGCGCATCAGCTCCGGAAAGACCGACGCCCAAGGGCGGTTCACGCTGCTTTACACGCGCGATCAGGAAGGAGTGGAAAAGGGCAAACACCAGGTATATGTGCAGTATTCGCCCTCCGACATGGACATGCAGATGGCCATCGAACAGGGAACCGCCAAGATTCCGGCCGAGGTGAGCGAAATTGTGGCGAAGTATGGCAACCCGGAGAAATCGCCCCTCACGTTCGATATCCAGCAGAGCCAGGAAATCGACTTGAAGCTCGACTGATTCCACCGGCTTGCGTTGCCGGTGGCACCGTAGGGTGGTGCGGAGCGGACCAATCCGGGCCGGCCGGCGGGGCCACGGGAGTCTACGGGGACCGAACTTGTTTGCACGGTCAGGACGCGAGCGCCGCCCCACCGCGCGCGTGGGTCAACGTCGAGGACCGCGTTGCGGTGGGCCGGCGCTCACCTTTCGCCGACGCCGGCGTTTCCTCCGGTGTTGCGCGTCGCGGCAGTGCGCTCCGCCAAGGGATGGACCGCTCTGGACCACCCTACACGCCGTGGGCGATTTCAGAGGGTCTATCCGGCTTCCGCCACCAGCGCCCTGACGTCGTGCCAGAGAGCGGTTGAGACATCGTGCGGCGCGTTGCCGATGACGGACTTGAGCGCCGCTTCCGGCGTTTGGCCCCGCCAACGGGAGATCGCCGCGGCCGTCAAGGCCAGCGATCGGCTCATTCCCTCCTCGCAGTAGACGAGCGTGGGCACTTCCTCCTCCAGCAGCGTGGCGACGGTGCGGATGGCGATCTCCAACAGCTGGGAGGGATTGTCGGGCCCGTCGACCACGGGGAAGTGGCAGTAAATGATGTCGCGCGGGAGGTTGGGCGGCAGCTCTTCGCCGGCCAGATTGACGACCGCGGTGATTCCCGCGTCGAGCACGCGCCCCGGGTTCCGCGCGTCGCCGGCGTTGCCCAGCCACAGTCGCTGCGGTATGACTTCGCGCATGGGAAGCCCTCCTATTTCCACTTCAACACCGCCCCGCTGTCGGCGCTGGTCGCCATGGAGGCGTACTTGGCGAGATATCCGGTCTTGAACCGCGGCTGGCGAGGTTTCCACTCCCGCCGCCGCTGCTCCAATTCCTCGTCGCTGAGCTTCACGTTGAGGACGTGGCCGGGGATGTCGATCTCGATGATGTCGCCCGGCCGCAGCAGTCCGATCGGGCCGCCGGCGGCCGCTTCGGGGCTGACGTGTCCGATGCAGGCGCCGGCCGTTCCGCCCGAAAAGCGGCCGTCGGTGATCAGGGCCACCTTGTCGTCGAGTCCGACGGCCTTGATGGCGCTGGTCGGGGCGAGCATCTCCTGCATGCCGGGTCCCCCCTTGGGGCCCTCGTAGCGGATGACGACAACCTGGCCGGCCTTCACCTTGCCGTTGACGATCCCCGCGTAGGCTTCGGTCTCCTCTTCGAAGATCACGGCCGGGCCCGAGTGCTTGAGCATCTGCGGGAGGACGCCGGCGGCCTTGACGACAGCGCCCTTGGGGGCCAGGTTTCCGTAGAGGATCACCAGCCCGCCCTCGCGGCTGTAGGCGTTTTCCACCTCGCGGACGCAGTCGGCCGGATCGAAGCCCAGATCGGCCGCCGAGAGGTCGCCGATCGAAAGGCCCGCCGCTTCGACGCTCATGCCCTCGACATTCCGCTTGCCTTGCGGCCTGACGGCTGCCAGCCGGAGCGCGTCGGGCGTGGCGGTGTCCGCACGGATGTCGAACTCGGCGATGTTCTCGCCCAGCGTCTTGCCGGTGACGGTTGCGGCGCCGGTCTTCAGCAGGCCGGGGCAGCCGCGCTGGATGCTGCCGAGGATCGTGTGGATTCCGCCCGAGTTGTGCACGTCCTCGACGTGGTATGGGCTGCTCGGCGAGACCTTGCAGATGTTGGGCGTCTTGCGGCTGAGTTGGTTGATCCGTTCGATATCGTAGTCGAGGCCGGCTTCGATGGCCACGGCCAGCATGTGGAGGACGGTGTTCGTGCTGCCGCCCATCGCCATGTCGAGGACCATCGAGTTGTCGACCGCATCCGGGGTGACGATCTCGCGCGGCAGGAGGCCGTGGCCTTCGCCGAGCTTGTCGAACTGGAGGACCATTTCGACGATCCGCTCGGCCGCCCGCTTGAAGAGCTTCTTCCGCTCGGCGCTGGTGGCGATCAGCGTGCCGTTGTTGGGCAGGGCCATGCCGAGGGCCTCGCAGAGGCAGTTCATGCTGTTGGCGGTGAACATGCCCGAGCAGGACCCGCAGGTCGGGCAGCCGATCTGTTCGATCTTGCGGAGCTCTTCGGCGGAGACGCGGTTGTCTTGGCGACCGGCGGCGGCGTAGAAGACGTCGATCAGGTCGACCGCGCGGCCGTCGTCGAGCTTGCCGGCCTCCATCGGCCCGCCGCTGACAAACAGGGTGGGGATGTTGCAGCGGACCGCCGCCATGAGCATGCCGGGCACGATCTTGTCGCAGTTGGGGATGCAGACCATGCCGTCGAAGCAGTGGGCGTTGACCATCGTCTCGACGCAGTCGGCGATCAGCTCGCGGCTGGGCAGCGAGAACTTCATGCCGGCATGGCCCATGGCGATCCCGTCGTCAACGCCGATCGTGTTGAACACGAAGGGCACGCCGCCGGCGGCGCGGATGCACTGTTTGACATACTCGCCGACCTTGTCGAGGTGCACGTGGCCGGGAACGATGTCGATGTAGCTGTTGCAGACGGCGATGAAGGGTTTTTTGAAGTCGTCTTCGCCGACGCCGGTCGCCCGCAAAAGGCTTCGATGAGGGGCTCGTGCATCACCCAGTTTGATCGTGTCGGATCGCATCGCCGTGGTTTCCCTTTCGTCTGCGGACGTGGCTGGCCAGGATTTCCATCAACCTCCCATTTTAGGGCCCCCCGCGGCAGCCTGCCAGGGGCTGAACGCAAGCACAAGGTTCAAGGTTCAATCTCCAATGACCAAGATCGGGCAAGGCGGCGTGTTTGATCTGGCACGCTGGATATTGGGTTTTGGACCTTGGACCTTGAACCTTGCCTGGCGCCGTATGGCAAGCAGCCGCCGAAGAGGTTATCCTACGGGGACTTGCGGTTCGGCCGCTTTTCCAGCGCCGGCGAGGTCCGAGGCTGAATTCTCAATCGTCAAGAGAGGACAGGGCTCGGCGCTGGACGGCGGAACCGTGAGACCTGGAATCGCGAACCTTGGGATTTGGACGGTGAGCATTGGATTCTGAACCTCGTCCCCATGCGGACGGGAACCTCCCCCAGTTCCCCCCCAACCCGCCGAAGGAGCCATCGATGAGACAACTTCTGGCCTTTCTGATCATCTGCTTGGGAGCGGCCGCCGCCCGGGGCGCGGACGGGCCGAAACGGGAGGAGGGATTCAAGCCGCCTTTTGACGGAAAGTCGTTCGACGGCTGGGAGGGCAACCGCCAGGTGTTCCAGATTCGCGACGGAGCGATCGTCGGCGGATCGCTCCAAGAGCGCGTCGCCCGAAACGAGTTTCTGACAACCAGGAAGCGTTACGGCGATTTCGAGTTGCGGCTCCAGTTCAAGCTGCTTGGCAAGGGGGCGAACGCCGGAGTGCAGTTCCGCAGCGAGCGGGTGCCCAACCACCACGAAATGATCGGTTACCAGGCCGACCTGGGCGAGGGCTGGTGGGGCTGCCTCTACGATGAATCGCGGCGGCGAACCGTCCTGGCCGGCCCCAAGCCGGAGGATCGCGGCAAGATCGTCAAGCCCGACGACTGGAATGACTATCGGATTCTCTGCGAGGGCCGCCGCATCCGCCTTTGGATCAACGGCCAGCCAACGGTCGATTACACCGAGCCCGACGAGTCGATACCGCAACAGGGGCTGATCGGACTACAGATTCACGGCGGCGGGCCAAGCCAGGCCTGGTACCGGAATCTGCGGATCAGGGAGTTGTGATGAGGGTTCGGGGTTCGGGGTTCGGGGGTCAGGGTTCAGTCTTTACCTCGTTCCCAAGCTCCGGCTTGGGAACGCTCGCTTGAAGCCGCCGCCAAGTGGCGTCTGGAATGACGAAAACCATGGTCTGCGAGATAGCAGGGTTCCCAAGCTGGAGCTTGGGAACCAGGGAGTTTGCCGCGCTGCCAAGCTGGAGCTTGGGAATGTAGGGAAATCGTAGTTTGTAATCCGCAACGTATCCATGTCCATCGAGTTCATCTATTTCGACCTGGGAAACGTGCTTGTTTGCTTCGAGGTTCAGCGCGTGTTGGCCCAGATGGCCGCGGCGGCGGGTCTGACGCGCGACCAGGTGGCCGCGGCACTGTTCGATCACGGCTTGCAGCGCGAGTTTGAACTGGGCCGGATCGGGCCGGAAGAGTTTTTCAGAACGTTCAGGGAGCTGACCGGCACGAAATCGGACCTTGAGTCCATCCGGCGTGCGGCGACGGAGATTTTCTGGCTCAACGAGAGCATTCTGCCGGTGGTCTCCGCGCTGCGGCAGACGCGCCGGCGGATGGGGATCTTGTCGAATACCTGCATTACGCACCTGGAGTACTGCCGCCGGCGTTTCCGCGTCGTCAGCGACTGTTTTGAGTTGGTCGTGGCGAGTTTCGACGTGGGGATGCTCAAGCCGGAACCGGAAATCTATCGGCGCGCGGCCGAGCGAGCCGGCGTTGCGCCCGAGGAGGTGTTCTTTACCGACGACATCGCCGTGAACGTCGAGGCGGCGAGGGCCGCGGGATTTGAAGCCGTGCGGTTCAGCTCGGCGCGGCAGCTGGCCGCGGAGTTGCGCAAGCGCAATGTCCCGATGAACCTGTGAGGGAGACGACGATGCACCCGCGCCTGACTGCTGCCGTGCTTCTGGCGATCGCCTGCTCGGCCACGGGCGGCGAGATTCGCTTCCAGACCGAACGCTTTTCGGCCGTGGTCGGCGCCGACGCTCTTTGGCGGGAGCTGATCGAAACCGGGTCGGGCGACTCGCTGCTCGCCCGCAACACGCCGATCGCGCTGGCGCAGGTGGGCGGCCGGACGTGCGCGGCCAACTCGGCGGGGCTTGCAGGCGATCGGCTCAGCGTCGGTTTCTCCGGCGCCGACACCCGACTTGAATATGCGATCGAGCAGTCGCCGGATTGGGTTACGTTCCGGCTCCGCCGGATCACTGGGACGCGTCCGCAGCGGGTTACGCTGTTGCACATAGCGGTCACGCCGACCGAGCACGTTGGCCTGCGTTTGAACGGGGCCTGGAATGATCGGGCGGCGGTGGTGCTGATGGGCGCGGGCCGCCAGACCTTGGGCCGGCCGGCGCGGCGCGGGGGTTGGACGGACCTTGCGGCGGTCGCCCAGGACGCGCCCGGCCCGAGGCTCGAACAGTCGGCCGCCGCCCTGATCGTTGCGCCGCTCGCGGAGATTCGCCAAGTCCTCGCCGCCCTGGCGGCCGCCTACCGGCTGCCCACCAACCTTGCGGAAGACGGCACGCCGTCGAAAGACACTGCCGCCGCTCGGGGGTCGTACTGGTTTCTCGGCTTCGCGGAAGCGGAAGTCGAGCGGGTGATCGAGTATTGCCGCAAGACCGGTTTCCAGCAGGTCATGCTGAGTTCCAACGCGTGGTGCACGAGCCCCGGCCATTATACGTTCAACACCAATCGCTATCCCGACGGGCGGGAGAGTCTGCGGCGGACCGTCGCCAGGCTGCACGAGGCGGGAATCCTCGTTGGCATGCACGCGTTCGCCTCGAAGATATCGAAACGCGACGCGTATGTGTCGCCCGTCCCCGACCGCCGGCTGCTTGTCGATCGGACGGCCGTCTTGGCCGGCGATCTCTCGGCCGGCGATGCGGCGATTCTCACCAAGAGCGATCTGCGGGAGTGGCCCGGCAGCCCCGTCGCCAGGCAGAAGGTCTGGGAGGGAGGGATCGAGAAGCACCAGGAGGTGGCGATCGGCGATGAGATTGTCCGCTACGAGTCGATCGGCCCGGAGGGCCGCTGGGACACGTTCCTCGGCTGCCGCCGCGGGGCATGGGGCACCCGTGCCTCTGCGCACAAGGCGGGCGATGCGTGCCGCCACCTGGCCGTCGACGGCTGCATCGACGGCTACATCATCGACCAGGAAACGGACCTCCTCGATGAAGTCGCCGGCCGGCTGGCCGACATCTTCAACGCCTGCGACTTCGACATGGTCTACTTCGACGGCTGCGAAGACGTGGATCGGAGGCGCTTCGACTATTATGCGGCCAACTTCCAGGCGGTGGCGATGGGCAAGTTCAAGAAGCGGCCGCTGATCCACAAGGGAGGAGGCTTTCATCACAACCTCTGGCACTCGTTCACCAGCAGCGCCACGATCGACCAGTACCCGGGCACCTACCTGGCCTACCTCCGCGCCGGCGGCCGGATCGATCCGTGGCCCACGTGCAAGGATCATATCGACCGGACGGCCGAACGGGTGGCGGCCTGCCACGACGACCTGATCCCCGGTGAGCTGGGTTGGTTCGGCATCAACCCGGCCGACGGCGAGTACGACGGCCTGCAATACGACGAGGTCGAGTACCTGATGTGCAAGTCGCTGGCCTACGACGCGCCGATCTCGCTGCAAACGAGCTTCGCCCGAATGGAGCAGCACCCCTTGACCGAAGACATCCTGGCGATGATCCGGCGTTACGAGGCCCTCCGCCACCACCAATACGGCCGCGCTCCGATTGCCGGAATGAAGCGCATCGACACGGAGGAGGTCGAGCGACTCAAGCCGGCCGGGAAGGATTTCACGATCGACACCGATCTCCGGGACGCCCCCTTGGCGGTGGAGACAACGGCGGTCGTGCTGCCGGAGTCGCGCGAGGTTCGCATCGATCTCGGCGATGCCGGCGACGCGGCAATCGCGGCCGTCTGGCACTGCCGGGGGCGCGACGGCCAACTGACGCTCGACGGATCTCTGTTGCCAAATACGGCCGCGATCGAGTCCCGGCTGTTGGATGAGAGCGATCGGCAGTCGATGGTCCACAAAGCCGACGGGGGCCGGTTCGTCCTGCCGGTCGACCACCGCTACCGCAGATTCGTGTTTCGCGGCGCTGCGGCGTCCGCGGTGCGCGCGGCCCTCCAGTCGGCGACCTTCGAGGTCCGGCCGCCCGAGCGGATTTGGGTCGCGGCGGAAGACTATGCCGACAGTGCGGGCGCGATGACCAAGGGCTCGGCGGCGGGGATCGAGGACACGGGCGCCGCGGGCGATTTCATCGTCTGTGCCGGCAAGATCGATCGGAGTGCCAAGGCGGCGTCCTACTGCGAGTACCGCGTGCGGATTCCGAAGAAGGGCGTCTGGACGGTCTGGGCCCGCGTCCGCTATCCCCGTGGTGGAGATATGTCGTTTGGCATCGTGCCGGCGGGTGAAGAGGCGAGACTCGACGGCAACCAGGTGTTGGGCAACTGCGGCGAAAACGGCGGCCGGTGGCATTGGACCGGTCGCGGCGGCGGCGTCACATCGGTTCCGCCGGGCAGCCCGATTCGCTTTGCCTTGGAAGCCGGCGAATTCGTCTTCCGCATCTACCCCCGCGAAGGGAGCGGAGCCGCCGATTCAAACCCCCGGCTCGACGTGATGTGTTTCTGCAAAGAGCCGGACGATCTGCCGCGGGATGAGCAGATTGGCCAGTGACGGCGAGTGGGGAAGCCCACAGGTTGCGGGCGGCTTCTGCTGGCAAGCTGTCCCCCATGAAGAAGGGGTGGCAGGCCGCCAAGCCGATCTGGAGGGATTGAGCACAAGTCACTACAATGCCCCGTTCGAATAGCCAACCGCCTTCCGCTTTCCCTCCCGGCCGGAGTTGTGCCATGGCGACCGTCACGCAGCGGCCAGTCCGAGATGCCACGCAAGAGTCCCCCCCTGGGCCAGTGCGGCGAGAACCACGCTGGCGCTGGCAGCGCTGGCTTGTGGCCGCGGGCGTGTTGACGGCGGCGATCGTGTTTTTTCCGGCGATCGCCGCGCGGAGTCCGCTGGCGCGCTGGCTGGTGGCCAGAGCGGCGGCCGATCTGGATGGAACGGCCTCGGTCGCCTCGCTCCGCCTGGGGTGGCTGTCGGCGCCGGTTGTCGACGGGATCGAGATTCGCGACCGGCAAGACCGCGCGCTCGTTCAAGTCAAATGCGTGCGGGCCGAACGGAACCTGCTGGGGCTGTTGCTGAATCCCAGGAAGGTCGGCCGGATCGTGGTCGAACGCCCCGTCGTCCACGTGGTCTACGACGGCGTGAAAACGAATCTGGAAGAGGTCTTTTCCGAGTGGATTCATGGCGAGGGTTCGGCGTTTCAGGGCATCGACGTGGAACTGGAGGTTGTCGGGGCAACGCTGACGCTGACCGACTCGCGGTCGAAGGAGTCCTGGCAGGTCGACTCGTTCGACTTGAAGGCGGTGCTGCCGGACGGCCCGGCAGACCCCGCGACCCTGAAGGCGCAAGGCCGGATCGCCGCCCGGCGGCGTGCCGGGCGGATTGGCATCGACGCGACGTGGCGCCAGGCGGTGGAGAGCGACGATCCGCTGGCGGCCCTGGAGGCGCTCGAAACGAGACTGGACGGTGCGCCGCTCGAAATGCTGGCGCCGCTGGTGGCCAAGGCCGCGCCGGAAACGGAGTTGGGCGGACAGGTCGACGCGCTCGTCCGATGCAAGGTCACGTCGGGAGCGGCCGGGCCGGCGCTGGCGATCGAGGCAAGCCTGGCGGCCGATGGTCTGGTTCTGGCCGGCCCGGCGCTGCGGGGCGACCGGTTGCTGCTCGACCGCGTGGAATCCACGGGCCGGGCCACCTGGCGAGGCGGCCTGGTGGAGATCGATTTCTTGCGGGTTGAAACGGGGCTTGGCAACCTGCTGGTCAGCGGCGGATTCGATCTGGCCGATCAGTCGTTTGCGGCCGCGGCCAGATCGCTTGCCGAGCAGACGTACCACGTGGAAGGTTCGGTGGATCTGCCGGCCTTGGCAGCCAGTTTGCCCCACACGTTGCGGCTCCAGGAGGGTACGCGGATCGAGTCGGGAAGCGCGACCGTGGTGCTCGGCAGCCGGCGGCAGGGCGCAGGGATGCGGTGGGACGGCCGCTTCGAATTGAGCCGCCTGTCGGGCGTGAGGCAGGGGCGGAGCGTGAATTGGCCCGAGCCGATCCTGGCGACGCTGGCGGCGAGCAAGGACGGCGCTGGCCTTTCGATCGAGCGGCTCGAGTGCCGGGCGAGGCATTTTCGGTTCGACGCCTCCGGCACGTCCGAGAGGCTGGCCGGCTCCGCCGATTTCCACCTGGCGGCCCTGGCGGAAGAGGCCTCGCAACTGATCGACCTGGGGCGTCTGAAGATCGCCGGAGACGGCCACGGCCGCTTCGAGTGGCGGTGGGAGGGCGCAAGCGGCTACTCGGCTGAAGCCGCGTTTCAGATGAAGCAATTCGTCTTGGCCAGCGGCGGCCAGCCGGAGTGGTCGGAGCCGGAACTGTCTCTGGCCGTCAACGCCCGAGGCCGCCGAGCCGAGGGCGATCGGATCGGATTGGAGTCGGCCGGCGTGGAACTGAGGGCCGGCGACGACCAGGCGGTCGCCAGGCTGGCCGCGCCGGTGAGTGACCTGCGGGGCAAGGGCCCGTGGCCGATCGAGTTCCAAGCCAGCGGCGATCTGGCCCGCTTGGAGGCCCGCGCCAGGCCGCTTCTGCCACGGGGCGATTGGCGGCTTGCCGGCCGGTTCACGGCGTCGGGCAAATTGACCTGCGAGGAAGAGCAGGCGATGCTGACCGGGACCCGAATCGAGCTGGAAGGACTCGCTCTCCAGGGGCCGCAGTTGAATTTCCAGCAGTCGAAATCGGAGTTGGTGGTCGGCAGCGCCCAGTGGCGGTGGAAGGACCACCGCCTCGACGTTCCCTTGGCGGTGTTCTCGGGCGCGAGCCTGGGCGTTGGCCTGGAGCCGCTCCGCGCGGCCTGGTCGCAGGGAGAACTGTGCGAACTGGACGCCACGGTTGCCGTGCGGACAACTCTCGACCGCGTACAGGAGTGGGCCACGGCGCGGGAGGCTGCCCAGCCGGCCTGGCTGGTTCGAGGCCGTCTGGCGGGTCGGGCGACGGTCCGCGGCGACGAGGGAAGACTGCGGGTCGAAGCGGATGCCGCCGTGGAGGAGTTTTCCGCGCTGCACGCGTCGGGGAAACGTCTTGCCGAGCCGGCCATGCGGCTCACCGCGGCCGGCAGCTACGACCTCGGCGGCGGGGTTCTCCAACTCGAGCGGATGAAGCTGGACTCGAATGCCGCCGCCGTCGAGGTGGCTGGAAATATCGCCTGGGACGGGCCCGCCGCGCGACTAGCGCTCGACGGCCAGTGCCGCTACGACATGGCGCGATTGTCGGAGCTTGGCAGGGTCCAGTTCGGAGTTCCGGTCTACGCGGCGGGGCACGAGACCAGCCCCCTCTTGTACCGGGGGCCGCTTGCGCTGGCTGAAGCGGAGGCCCGTTTCGGGCTGGCGTGGGCGGAGGCGGAGATCATGGGATTCCGCTTCGGTCCGGGCGAGCTGGAAACACATCTGTCGGGCGGGCTGTTGCGCGCCGCGCCGCTGGAGGTCGACGTCAGCCAGGGACGTCTGCACGTTGTGCCCCAGGTCCGTTTCGGCGGCGAGGGCGCCGTGCTGGAGGTCGGCGGCGGGCGTGTGGCCGATCAGGTGCGGATCAGTCCGCAGATGTGCGCCGGGGCGCTACAGTACATCGCCCCGCCGCTGGCCGGTGTGGCAGCGGCGGAGGGGAAGTTTTCGATCGATCTGGACGAATGCCGGATTCCACTGGATTTTCCCGAGCGAGGAAGCCTCGCCGGGCGGATGACCGTCCACTCGGTGGCCATCGGCCCCGGCCCGCTCGTTCACCAACTGGCGACGGCCTTGGGACTGGGCGGCACGGCCCAGTTGAGCCGCGAATCGACGGTCCCTTTTCGGATGGTCCAAGGGAGGGTCTACCACCGCGACTTGCAGCTTGTCTTCGACGACGTCACGGTGACGACCCACGGATCGGTCGGGCTGGACCAGTCCTTGGCGCTGGTGGTCGAAATGCCCGTGCCCGCGAAATGGCGAACCGGCAATGCCACGCTCGACCTGGCGCTGAAGAACCAGACGATCCGGCTGCCGGTGGGCGGATCGCTGCTACAGCCGGCAATCGACCAGCGCGAACTGGAGCGTCAGACGGGCCAGTTCTTGCAGGGCGCCGCCCGCAACGTGATCGAAGACGAGCTCCACCGGCAGTTGGAGCGTCTGCTACAGCAGGGCGGCAGGCAATAGATAGGCAGACCCTGCTGACAACCGATCCTCGGGTCCGCGGCCGGCAGGCCATTGTCGGGGCTGGCGGCCAGCGGCTCGCACTGACCGTGGCCGAGGCGGGCCCCGCGACCATCAGACTCTGCTTGCAGATCCCCGCAATCGGGAGTCCTCTATCTGGCAGTGCGGCCCACTCAAGACCGCGCCCGGATTCAGATCGTTGCCGACAGGCGGATACGGATCATACCCCCGTCTGGCCGTCGAAATCGTAACAACTCCTAAAGTCGGCAAACTCTCGCGGACGATAGGCCAGGATGTGGACAATTCGGGGGGACGGCAACTAGCGCGGAAGTCCCGCGCAAAGCCCGCAGAATTCCTGGATTCCGTAAGTGGCAGCAGCTTCTCGTGCCGAGGCAGACGCCAATTCTCCCTGGCTTTGTGGGCCAGAATGGGAGGGGGGGGATGAGGACTGGATTTTTTCTAGCGACGTGTCTGGCGGCGGTTCTCCTTGACTGCCAGAGGCCTGCGGCGGCGCAGACGCCACCGGCCAAGCCGGCGACGCTTTGGCAGTTCCTGGGCATTCCGCAGACTTTCCGCCGGTCGTACGACGGCATCGTGAATCGCCGCGGCGAGCGTTCCGACCTGGAGCGGAAGCCCCCCTTGAAGGCGCTGGCTGATCCGGCGAACCTCGCGTCGGACAATCCGGCAATCAAGGCGGCGGCGGAGATCAAGCAGCAGGAGGACCTCAAGCCGCAGAAGATCAAGGCGATCAAGTATCTTGCTGCCATTGCCTGCGGCTGCTATCCAGGGGTGAAAGAGTCGCTCCTGGCGGCTTTGGACGATTGCACCGAAGAGGTCCGCTACGAGGCCGCCGTGGCCTTCTGCAAGGCCGCCGGCAATCCGTGCTCGCTCTGCAATCGGGCGACATGCTGCGACGCGCGGGTCAAGGAAAAGCTGAAGGACATGGCCCTGGGGACGGACAGCAACAACTGCTTCAAGGAGCCCTCGGCTCGGGTCCGCGCCGCCGCGAACATGGCCCTCCACGCCTGTGACCAGATTCCCATCCCGGCGGCGGCGGCGAAGGAGAAGAAAGAGGGACCGACCGAGCCGAACGGCAAGGAGACGGGGGAGGGGGCGTTCCGGGGTCTGGAGGCTCCCCTGCCGCCAGTTCCCGTGCCGGCAGCTCCCCAGGCGAAGAAGGCCGCGCCGGTCTTCGGCCAGGTCAGCCTGACATCCGCGAAGTCCGCTGCGCTCGATTCACCCGATATCCTGCCCGTTGAAAGCACGCGCGCGCCGGGCTGCGCGGTCGTGCAGTATTCCGGCAGCCGGGCAGTCCCGTGCCCGTGCGATCGATGCCGCCGCTGGAGCGGCCGGGCGGTTTGCCCGACGGCCCCGATCGCGCCCGCTCCGCCGGCGCTCGCGGAAGCGGCGCCTTACGCGCCGGGTGTAGAGGAATCGGGGGTCGGGCCGGCGCCGCCATCGCCCGCCCCCGGCGCGCTGGCGGGCACGTTTGGCGCGGCCCGGGCCCCCGCATCGGCCGCGCCGTACATGATCGGCGACATGTTCGGGAGTCATGGCAGCGCGTCGAGCATTGTCCAGAGCTACTCGTTTTCGGGACTGCGATACGACTACGCCACCGGCTACACGATCGTGGGCGACCAGACAAGGGTTGCGTTTCACAATCCCGCGCCCCAGCCGGAGTTTCCACTCCCGATTATCGACTACAACGACGCCTCGGCGCGGTTGGGCGGGCCCCCCTTGAATGCCGTGCCTGCTGGAGGGGCATTCGTTTCCGGTGAGACGTTTTACGATGACCCCGATGGCGGAGATTACGACTACCGCACCGGCTATACTTCCTCGTTCGACGTCCAGTATTTCGTGCCGGTGGTCAATCCCGGCGGCGGCGGTGTGGTGGGCAAGCTGAAGATCGCCGAGAACACCAGCCCGATGCCGCGCGACCGGCTGATTTTCGACTACAGCTACTTCGACAACGTCCCCCTGTACCCCGGCGGCGTGAACGTCAACCGGTTCGTTCTCGGCTTTGAAAAGACGTTCTGCCGGGGCGCCGCGTCGTTCGAACTGAAGGTGCCCATGGCGTCGACCCTGGACAGCGATCTGGTGATCGGAGAGACGCCGGGGCTCGCCTCGGGTGAATTGGGCAACATGCTGTTGACCTTCAAGACGCTTCTGGTTCAGACCGAGACGATGGCGTTCTCCGGCGGTCTGTCCGTCGGCGTTCCCACCGCCGATTCCACGCGTGTCGGCATCGTCGGCCGGCCCCTGCTGATCGAGATCGAGAACGAATCGACCCACGTGGCGCCGTTCGTGGGCTGGCTCTGGACACCGAACGAATGCTTCTTCGCCCATGCGTTCCTGCAATACGACGTCGACACCAACGGCAGTCCGGTTCGCGTCGACCGGGGCAACGGCCTGGCGCACGCCGGCCGGTTGACTGACAGCACGTTCCAGTACTTCGACGTCGGCATCGGACAGTGGCTCTATCGCAACCAGGGATGCCCGGGGGGCATCGAGGGTGTGGCCTGGACAGCCGAGTTGCACTGGAACCTGGCGCTTCAGGACGCGGACTACGTCCACAGCGGCGATTTCCTCATCGGCCAGCCGATGAACAACGTCGAAGTCTTCACCGCCGTTCTGGGGGCTCACTTCCAGTTTGAGAAGTCGACCTTGACCGTTGGCTATGGGACGCCGCTCGGCGGCGGCGCCGACCAGGAATTCGACGGCGAGTTGCGGGTGATGTTCAACCGCCACTTCGGCCGCACGACCCGCGCCAACCGGACGCCCTCGATGTTGTAGGGCCGCGCGGCGGCGAGGATCACTTCTCGGGAGCGGCCTCGATCTGATCCCGGTAGGGTTTGTTTTCCTGATAGAGCTTCAGCGCGCTGGTGTAGTATTCGGCCACTTCGGCGTCGGTGGCCAATTCGATCGCCGTTTGCGACCAGCGGATGGCCTCGGCGAAATCTCCGTTCTCGGCGTGGCAAGCGGCCAGGGTGTCGAGGTACTCGGCTTCTTTCCAGGAAGTCAGCTCGCAGGCGCGCTGGGCGTGCTGGAGGGCTTTCTTCCCGTCGCGGATTTCTGCCTCCGGGCTGGTCGCCAGGTAGTAGGCCAGTTCGTTGTGGGCCATCGGATCGTCGGCGTCTTTTTCCAGTGCTTCGAGGCTGGCCAGAATCCACCTGTCATACCGTGCCGGGCTCATCCGCCCGAGTTTCTCGAAGCAGGAGGCGCGCCACTCGTAAAGCGAGCGCAGGTCCTGCGAACCGAGCCGGATGGCCTGGGTCAGATCGGCCAGGGCATCCCCGAACTGTTCAATCTGCATCTTGCAGTTTGCTCGCAGCGCGTACGCGCTGCTCAATTCCTCCGGGGGCTCGGCGACCGCCTCGCCTGCCCGGATCGCCTCGGAGAAGGCGGCGATGGCCTGTTCGCGGTCGTCCCTTTGGAGAAGGCAATCCCCGAGATAGTAATAGGCGGCGACGTTTTTCGGATCGATCTGGGCGGCTTTCGTGAAATCAGCGATCGCCTCATCGGCGCGCCCCATGACCTGAAGGGCCTTGCCGCGGCGGACGTAGTCGCTCGAGTCGTTGTCGATCTCGATCGAGGAAGTGAAATCGTTGACGGCTTCCGGGAACTGCTTGAGTGTGAAATGGGCGACTCCGCGCCGGCTGTAGGCTTGTCCGTCGCGCGGCTTGTGGCGAATCGCCTCGGTCAGATCGCCGATCGCTCCTTCCGGCTCGTGGTTCTTGAGCGCCTCGGTTCCGCGGGCGAGGTAGGCCTCGGCCATCGCGGGATGCGTCCCGTAGCGATCCTTGTCCAACTCGGCCGCGCGTTCAAAGTCGGCGATTGCCGAAGGCGCCTCTCCCAGTTTGAGGAGACACTCGCCTCTGTGAAAAAAGGCTTCCGCGTCTTCCTCCGAGATTGCGATCGCCCGCGTGTACGAGTCGGCTGCCTCACGGAAATTGCCGGCGGCTTGCTGCTGCTCGGCGGCGGCGAGGATTTCAGCGATCGGGTCTGCCGGGGGTTGCTCGGGCCGCGCGCCGTCCGTGCCGGCTTCCCGGCTGGGCGCGCCGATCCGGCCGCCGTCTTGCCGGGAGACTTCCGGCGTCTGGACGGCGCGTCTTTCATCCTGGCGGTGGAGCAGCCACAGTCCCCCAAGGACGGCCAGCGCCAGGCCGATCGTGACGGAGATCGGCACGAGCAGGGGGCTGCGCGGCCGCCGCCCGGCCGCCTGGTCTTCGCCGCGGACGGCCGCCCGCAGCCGTTCGACGAACTCGCTCGTGGAAGAAAACCGGGCTTCGGGGTTGGCGGAAGTGGCCCGCGCGAGCACGGCCCTTTCCTTGGCGGAAACTTCGCAGAAATCGAGTTCCTGCCTGATCTTGGCGTCCATCACGGCCATCTGGGTCTGTTCTCGATAGGGGAGCAGGCCTGTCCTCAGTTCGTAGTAGGTGACGGCCAGGGAATACTGGTCGGTCGAGCCGCTCGGTTTTCCTTCGCGGAGGCACTCGGGCGCGGCGTAGGCGAGGCTCGCCGCGGCGGTCGTCGTGCGGTCGGCCCCGAGCATCTGTGCCAGGCCGAAATCGCAGACTTGCGCCGAATCGCCCACGATCATGATGTTGTGGGGCTTGATGTCGCAGTGCTGGATCGCCGCCGGCCCGGTGGCCATCGCATGGACCGGGCTGTTGAGGAAATCGATCGCCCGGGCGGCGTCCTCCATGTACGAGAGCAGTTCGTCCTCGGGAATGCCAACGAGGCCCTGCTGCTGGCACTCCTCCAACCTGTCGTTGAGGGTCTTATCGCCCAATCCCATGACGACGATCAGTTGCTTGGGTTGAAACGGCGAGGGCGCCGGCAGTGCGACCATCGTCGCGCGGGGCGACGCGCCCGGCTCCGCCTTGAGCCAGTCGTCCTGCTTGAGCAGGTCTTCGTCGATCACCTGCCCGTCGGCGTCGAGGAGCCAGAAGGCGATCGTGGGGACGAGATTCGGATGGCGGACCTTCTTGACAAGTTGAAGGGCCTTGAACTCCTTGCGCCCCTCTCGGCCGCCGAGCCGGATCACCTTGACGGCGACTTCGGCCCCGCCCGGCGCGGTTGCCTTCCAGACCTCTCCAAACCCTCCCCGGCCGAGGACCGAGAGGAGGCGGTACCCGGTCCCGGGGACCGGTTCACAACCGGCCGCAAATTCTTGCCTCATGGCAGTCTCCTCCGGAAGATTGGCTCCGTTTCGCGCGCAGCCCGGGCGATCGATCCGCGCTGGCGGCTGGCAGAGCCGGAGCCGGCGCAAGGGTCCGCGTTGAGCCGGCCCCCGGGGCGTGAACGGTTGCGGCTCGCCGGTCGCCAGCCAGGCGGAGTCATCTCGGGCCCGAGATGGCCGCCCGCGGTATATCGATCTTGAGGGGTTCTCCAATCGTCACCGCCCCGGCGATGATCGTCTCGCGGCGCGTGATCGCTATCTTGTAGTTCCTGATCTCCTCGGGCGGCGCCTTCTCGTACTCGAACGTGTGCCGGACGATTCCGACATCGCGACTGAAACGGTGGCGGCTCCGCTCGGGCGGCGGGTCCATGGCGATCTTCAAGGCGTGGACGTTGCCGCCGGGGGGGTGCCGTTCGACCAGCACGAGGCGCGCCGGGCCTTGACGATCGTCTTGGCGGATGTCGGCCTCCAGGGAGACCGCCAGGTTCTCGATCGGAAGCCGGTCGCCGCGCGGCATGTCGCCGACGCGGATCACTCGATCCGGCGGCGATTCCGCGAATTTGACCCAGACGTGCAGCCCTGCGGCGCGGGCGTCCAGGGGCCAGTTCAAGGCCGTGCAGGACAGCACCGGCACCGGCCGGTCGGGTTCGAAAAGCAGATCGTAGAACGCGTATTCCGGAAAACTGGCCGCATCGCGCGAATCGAGCGGCGCGATCTGAATCCAGGCCTCGGCGGGCCGCGGGCTGAAGGCTTCCGCCCGCGAATTCTGGATCGATACGGGAAAATGCACCGCCGTGCCGCGCCATTCGGGCAGGTGCGCGGCAATGTAAAACGCCTGGTCCGGGTCTTGCGGATCGACCGCCGGGTCGAAGAAACCGCGCAGGCTCTTGCCATACCGCTGATGCACAAGCCGCGGCGGGCCGCCGCGCGGATCGCCGCGCAAGAACAGCTCGATCGCCTCTCCGCCCGCCAGCTCCACCGCGGTTTCGGCGACCCGGCCCGGAGCGTCGAGCCGCACGATGTACGGGAGCCTGCGCCCCGGCGGGTGGTCGACCTCCCATGTCCGTTCCAGGTCGATCGGCTCGGCCGACGTCTGGCCGGCGGCGCCCGCGGGGATCACAACAAACCGGCTCAACTGGAGCGATTGCTCTAAAGCGGCGACCAGGCCGCTGGGGTCGTTTGCCGGGTAGAACGCGCCGCCGGTTCGCTGGGCCAGCTCTTTCAGATCGGCCAGGCTTCGTTCTCCGGCCGGGTTCTCGGCGGCCATGTCGAAGCCGATGATGTCGAGTTGGATGTTCTGGTTGCCGGCAAGGTTGAGCTCATCTTCAACGTCCTTGCGGTATTTCCGCGTGCCGGCCGGCCCGCCGCTGCTCTGCTGGTTGAATCCGTCGGTAATCACGACGATGTGCCGCTGCGAGGCCTCCGGCCCCGCCCGCAAGTCGCCGATCGCCTGGATGATCGAGAGGTAGAGCGGCGTCTCGCCGGTCGGCTGGAGGTCATCGAGGCGGTTCCGGACAGCCTCGAGTTCCCCTTCCGTGAACCGGCCGGGGCGGAGCGCCAGCTCGACATCCGCGCTGGGGTGGATTTCCAGCCCGGGCGGCCGCGTGATGATCTCCTCCTGGTTGCGCGGGTTCCAGCCGGCGCGGTGGCCGTAGATTCGCAACCCGACGCGGTGCGGGTTCTTCGATTTGGCGAGCCGCAGGAGGATCTCCAGAAGCGCGCTCCGCGCCATGTCGATGCGGCGCGGATTGGCCTCGTCGCCGCCGACGTGGGCGCTCATGCTCCACGAACAGTCGAAGACAAAAACGGAATAGCCCGGATCGCGGGATTCCCCGTGGACGGTCACCGTCGGGCGGGGGTAGACGGGGCGCACGTGGACCACCTCCACGCTGGCCTCGGGGTGGATCACGGCGATCGGCCGGTCCACAAGATGCCCGCGGAAAAAGGCCTCCGCGCGGCATTGCGTCACGCTCTGAAGCCGCTCGTCGTTGGGCACCAGGTATTCAAGCGGCGCCGCGGAACCGCCGATCGGCGCCGCCAACCGGCGCCGGATTGCACCCTGACTTGTGCGGACGTCGATCGGTCGACCGCCGGCCGCCTCGAGCCGCCAAGCCGCCACCCCTTGCGGGAATTGGCTGGGGGCAATCACCGTGCTGGCGTGCGGCAGAAATGCATCCTCCTCAATCAGCGTCAGGTCCGGGGCGTCGATCCGGGCGCCGCGCTCGGCCGCCGCGACACGCGGGGCCAACAACTCGTTCGCCGAGAGCGGCTCGCCCTGCAAGGCGCCGGAACCTGGCAGCAGTCTCCTGGCGGACTCCAGGTAGTGGACCGCGGCAATCTGAAAGAAAGGCGTCTTTGCGCCGGGCGCCGGCCCCCAGAAATCGTCGGTGGCCCGCCGGCCATGCCACTGGAGGAGAAGACACAGGTCGAGCCGCCGCAAGCGGCCCGCGGGGCTGTCTTCTTCGCGGGGCCACAAGCGGGCGGCCAACAGCGGCGCCGAGCCACCGATCAGCCGTTCGGCCTTGCTGTAGCCGGCCCGCAACCGCGCCGCCGGGCCAGCCTCCCGCTCGCTCGACGTCAACAGCCGGTCCGACTGGTCGCTCCATCGTTTCACGTCCTCGCGGGTGGCCGCGAGCAGGCGGCGGACCGCCTCTCCCTGGCGGGCAAGATCGGCGAGCACCGTCTGGCGGTCGCGGCCGGTTTTTTCCGCCGCCTTTTCGTCGAGGAGCGTCAACTCCCGCGCTGCGGCCGGCTTGTCCGCGTCGCCGTCTCCCAAGGGCGATCGATCGAGCAGAAACAGGGCCGGATGGAGCGGCCATCGGGCCAGGCGGTCGATCATGTCGAGCGGCCGGCCGCCTTTTGCCGCCTCGGCGGCGGGCGAAGAGACATCGCCCGGCGCAGCGGCCCGAGCCGCTTCAACGGCAGCGCGCGAAGCGAGAATTCGCAGGTGTTTTTCACGCAATAGGTTGCGTTGCTGGCCCGTCACCAGCGGCACCCGAAAGGCCAGCTCCGCGCTGCGCAGCGTCTTCTTGTCCTCCCCGGCGCTTGTCCTCAATTGGTAACAATCATCGGCGAGTGCCTTCTCCAGCCGGCCGAGCGCGCTGTTGACGGCTGTCTGTGCGCGGCTGAGTTCATCGCTCCAGCGGCCTTGTTCGAGGCCGTCTTCGAGCAGTCCGGCGAATTGCCGCAAGCTCAGCAGCAGGTCGCAGAGATCGCTCGGACTGGCAACCTCGCCTTCATAATTGCGGATGAAAAGCCATTCCGCCAGGTAGGGCGCCCGCCGCCATGCCCGATCGCGCAGGCGATAGGCCTCGGCGACCTGCTCGGCCCTGGCGACCGCAGATTCGTAGCCCTTGCCCGCACCGTCGCCGATCGCCTCTTGCCAGAGGCGTTTCGCCTCGGCGAGACTCTCTGGAGACCCGATGAAGAGATGGTCGTTGGCGATTCGCCGGCTGGCATCGGCCTGGTCGATCAGGCCTCCCGTCCAGAAGACCGCGCGGCAATCGGCGGGCGCGGCGGCTTCTTCGGCGAGACCGTTGGCAACCAACGCCATGGGGAAGTGCCCGGCCGCGGCGTCCCAATCCAGATTCGCCTCTAGCAACCGCAGGAAATGCAATTCAACGACATCCGCGCGCAAGCTCCGCCGCGCGTTGTCGGCAAGCGCGAGGATGGCTGGAATTCGCGCCGGATCGGGCCGGGTCAGCAGACTCTTCCAGCCCGCTTCCGCAACGGTCAGGTAGGGATAGGGCCCCTTGGGTTGAGGGGGTGCGACCTCGGGTGGAGGAACCGGCGCCGGAGTCGGTTTCGAGGCCGGAGCGGCCTCCGGCTTCGATTCTGGGGCTGTATCCGGTTTAGGGGACGGGTCCGTCTCGGGCTGCGATTCCGGCGGCGTATCCGGCTTGGGCGGCGGGGCGGTCTTGCCGGCTTGCTCGTCGTCCGGCGCCGCGCTCGGACCCTGCGGTTTCCCATCCGCCGTGTTTGGAGCAGTCGCGGCCGCGGGGGCCGGTTTCAGACGGGCGGGATCCGAGGGAGGGGGACCGGCTGGCGGCGAAGGGGCGCCCGGCGGCGATTCGGGAGCCTTGCCCGCAGCCAGGTCGGCGGCGATGTGCCCGCGCTGCCGGTCGCCTTCCGGGTCGGGGCGGAGGCGGCGGGCAAGCGGAAGGCTGTACGCGGCCAGATCGTCCGGCAGCGCGTCATGGGCCAGGCTGTCGGCCAGAGCGTTTGCCCGCCGGAGTGTTTCGCGATAATCCGCCTGATACGCCTCGCCCGACAAGACGAGTTGCTCCAAGCGGAGAAGGCCCTGCTGGAATTCCTCCCACGCCAGGGGATCCGACGGTCTGCTTTCGCCCGCCGCCAGGGCTTCATGTTTGAGCCACAGCTCGGCGATCTCGGCCCAGCGCGGGTCCTCATCCACTCCGCCGGCGGGCAGGTCCAGCCGGGTGCGTTTCCGAGCATAGACCAGGGGCCAATCCGCGGCCTCGGGCAGCAGCATGGGGTGCTGGGAATCGAAGCGGTTTTCTATCGCCCATTGCCCGACTTGGGCATCCAGGTAGGAGTGCAGCTCCTGGAGGGTCACGCGGCCGTCGGAATTGCCCGACTTCTCCTTGTCGGCGGCCCCGTCCAATCCCTGCCAGAGGAAATGGGCGAACGCCGAGCCGCGCAGGGCCGGCGCAGCGTGGGCGACCTGGCCGGGCCCGGAAGCGCTGAGGACGAGCAAGTTGGGGATCGCCATGCTCTCGACAATACGCGGCAATCGCTCGGCGAAGCCGCCGGCGAGCAGGCCGATCCTCCATTCGCAGTCCAGTCGCGTGCAGTCGAGGATGAGCAACTTCTTGGTGCTGTCTTTCGGCTTTCCGGGGCGGTCCTGCAAGAACAGGCTATCCAGAAGGCTCCGCAAGGGGAGCCAGGTCGTGCTGTCCAGGGGCGATGCGCCGGGCGGCAGGAGGCACGGCTCTCCCTCCCCGTTGACCAGCCCGTGCATGCTCAGGTAGAGCATGACGACATCCTTGCCCGGCCCGCCCGGCCTGGTTGCATCCAGCCGCATCTGCAACTCGCGCAGGCCCTGCTGCGACGACTGCCAAGGTATGGTGATGAACTTGACCGTTTCCTTGCGGTCGAGGGTCGCCAACTTCGCGAGGTCTTCTTGAACCCAGCCGTTCGGCGGGACGGGCGGACGGTAGTCCGTTGCGGCCATGACCAGCAGCGGGGTCCTCACCGGGATGAAGACAAGATAAGCGATAAATCCGGCGATCAACGCCAGAATCGTCAGCACGCCTGCGGCCAACCGCAACCGGTAGCGCTGCTCGGCTCGCTCGTGATTCCGGTCCCTCCGAGCCGACCATCCTCCTTCAGCGCGGGGCGCCGCCTTTCCTGCCCCGGCCCGTTCGCGCCACCCGCCTCGATCCGAAGCACCGCGCCAGTCTTTGGCGGCCATGGTCCGTCTCCGTTGTCCATCGGCGGTCTGCTGAGGACCGCACGCTGTTCTGGCTCGCCTCGTCACTGGCCGGCGGCGGGCTGAGTCACTTTCGCCAGCGGCAGGGTCACGAACGGCAGGATCTCGCCGGGCCCCGCCGAGGGGTTCTGGCGCCCGGCGGTCGCTTCCGGCACGGAACGGGTCACGTAGGCAATGACTTCATCGAGGGTCACCATGCCGTCGCCGGAATCATCCGCCCGGCCCGACAACGCCTCCAGGAGACACTTCGTGAACACACCGTGTCCGAGGGTCTTGATCTCCGCCGCCTTCTCATGCCCCGCGGATGCCGCAACGGCCAGGACCACGTCCTCCTGCAATGCGCGGAGGCCGGTCTTCAGCCCCTGATCTTGGAGGGGCTGAATCGCGCCGCTGTGACACGTGTCGAGCACGACCAGTTTCCTGCAAGGCACATCCGCCAGGCTGTGGAAATCCTCCCAGGATATGCAGCCGCGGAAATCGCCGCGGTCGATCGCGTCCAGACGCGCGTGGTGGCCAAGATAATAGTATGTCTGGCTCTTGGGGTCCACCAGTCCATGGCCGGCCATGAACACGACCAGCAGATCGTCGGGGCGAGACAACTTCTTCAGTTCGCCGGCAATCCGCTCCAGGGCGGCGCGCCAACTCGCCGGCGTCACCTCCGCGTCGCTCAACAGGGCAGCGTTCTCGAATTCGTACAGCTTCTCGGCGCCCGACTTCAGGCAATCGGTGATCGCCTTGGCATCGGCCACCGAGAAGGCGAGGCCAGGCACGTCGCTGTCCGCGTATTGGTTGATCCCCACGGCGAGCAGATAGAGCCGGGGCGGCGCTTCCGCCGCCCCCGGCCGGCCGCGGTCCACAACGACATTGCTGAACGCGCCGGTCGGGGCGTCGGTGGCGACGATCAACTGGATCAGCGTCCGCTCGTCGGCCGGCAACGGCACCGTCCACTCGTAGACCACTTCCGACCCGTCGGCCAACTCGCGCTGCTGGAGAACGCGGCGCTGCGTCGCCACGACGCCGTTGGCGAAGACCCGGGCCCGGACGAGCTTGCTGACCTCGGGGGTGCTGATTCGCGCCGTCACCCGCGTCGAGCGTTGCTGGATCACCGTGCCCGGCCGCGGCGAGAGTATCTCCACCCGTGGTGTCGCCGCGATCTTTCGCGGAAGGACCTGGTGGATTCTTTCGGGAATCTCCTCGGCCGCCTCGTCGAGGGCCTTCTGCAAGCTCCCGGCGCTGAGGAGCCGGGCCATGACGGCGGGCCGCTCGAGCGTCTTCTGGTACTGATCCGCCCGATAGAAGTCCGGCAGCGCATAGAGCCCGCGATTCACCTGCCAGCCGAAAAGCGTGTGGCCGTTGACGGATGCGTCGTAGTAGCCTTCGGGCGTCCAGTAGGCCCACTCGCTGTCGGAGCTTACAAACAGGGTGGCCAACGGTTGCCAGGCCGGCACGCGCTGGAAGGCAGTCCGCGACCCGTCGCTGCCGGCCACGGCGAAGCGGACCTGGGTCATCCACGGCAGTTGCTCAAGACGCCGCTGGATCGCCTCGGGACGGCTCTCCGACCGTTCGGCCCGTTGATCCGCCGGCCAGCGGATTTCGCCGAGTACATCCCCGTGGCGAAGCCCCTTGGCGAACAGCGGGCCGGAGGGAAGAACCTCGGTTGCCACGAGCTGGTTGTTCTTGACGGAGAACTCCGCGCCCCAGCGCCCCAGCGCGGTCGCGCCGCGTTCGAACAGTTCCAGGCTCCAGAGGCAAACGGTCCCATCCGCCGATCCGGAGACAAGGTAGCGCCCATCGCTCGATGCGCCGACGGAAGCGACGTAGTCCGCGTGCCCGCGAAACTGCCTCAGGATCGGGCAAGGACCGGCCGCGGCCAGTCCCAGGACGTGAATGCTGTTCTGCCCGTCCGTGCCAACCGCGATCGCCGCCGGGCGCCCGTCGCCGCCCGGAATCCAGCAATAGCATCGCGCCCGGCCTTCCAGCACGGGATCCAACTCGATCGATCCGGCTGGCGAACCGCCGCGGTAGAGCTGGAGATTTCCGTCGTCGCGCCGCCGGGCCTGCCAATCGCCGCGGAAGGACTCCGCCGTGAGCCAGTCTGCTGCGGCAGGCAGCGCCGCGCGGTCCAGTTGGAGCCTCTCCGGATCGAACACGGCCTGCACGTCGGCGTAGTCGTTGAATCCGCGGTCCTGCACGTCCCAGCCGAATCCGAACCGATGCGCGTGCCCGGCCTTCTCAAACGCCACTTTGAGCACGCGTCGTGCCGTGCCGCGGAGGGCGGCCGCGGTCTCCACCGCGGCGATGGGTCTGACGAACACCTCGTTGTCCTTGCCTCCGCCGTGGGCGAGCTTCTCGCCGTCGGGGCTGATCCGGACCGCCCAGACATGATCGGGGAGACGGAGCCGAGTCTTGACCAGCCCGGCGGCAACGTTCCAAAGCTGGACCTCGCTTTGTTTTCCCCCGGCGCGCACCGCCGTCCCCAGGGCCAGCGTCTGGCCGTCCGGGCTGAAGCAGAGCGAGATCGGTACCGCCCCGGGCGTCAGCCGCCGCGGGGGCTGGTTCCCCTCCAGGTCCCAGAGGTAGAGGTGGCCTTCGAGGTCGGCGGAGGCGAGCCGCCGCCCGTCGCCCGATGCGGCCAGCGCGGTGACCATGCCGCGGTGCACCGTTTCGAGCAGCCGGCTCCGCGTCGGGTCCGCCAGGTCGACAACCCGCAACTGCCACTGGAGGCTTCCTTCGCGACCGGTTTTGGCAAGCCGGGGAAGAATCGCCTGGCTGCTGGCCGCGATTGCGATCGGCCGGATGTCGGTGCCGGCCGCGATCCGGCCGGCCGCTTCGGCGCCGTAGGTCTCCGCATCGGGAGCATCGAGCTCAGCGGGCTGCCAGCCCGGGCGTTTCCAGAGCGTCGCCCGGCCGTCGAGATCGATCGACGCGAGCCAGTTGCCATCGGCGGAAAAGGCGAGGGAAGAGACCGTTTGGCGGTGCCGCTCGAGCACTCCGGCGAGCGAGCCGTCCAGCGGGCTGACCAGAAGGATCTCCCCCGTGGACCCCATCGCACCGTAGCCGCCGATGGCCAGCAGGCCGTCGCTCGGCGCGGCGTCGATCGCATAGATGCTCCCCCGCAGACCGCGGGCGACCTGCCAGCGGATCGTCCGCTCGCGCAGGAACACCCGCCGCAGGTCGCGAAACACGGCCTTCAAATTCCAGACCTCGACATTCTTGTCCAGGCCGGCCGAGCAGAGTCGCTGGGAATCGGGCAGAAACGCCAGTCCGCGGACGACCGCCGTGTGCCCTCCGCTGTTTAATCGCAGGCGCGGGTTGGCCTCCTGGTCCAGTCGGACCCGGCGGAGATCGCGCGTCTGGTCGCCGGCTTGCTGGCCGCGGGCGGCCCCTGCCAGGAGCGTGCCGCAACTCGCCAGGACCATGATGCGGAAAGCATGCGCCGTTGCCGGCCGGATGGGGATCATCGTTCGTTCCTCGCAACTCGAGCCTTGCCGATCCGCGCGCCGCTGCGCGGCCGCCGGCGACTATGGTTCCACCCGACATCGATTGCGGAGACCTGCCTTGTCTGCCGGGCTAATTCTGCGGCTTCGGCGCGGGCTCTGCCTCGCCCGGCTTGGAGATCGAAACCAGGGGGATGGTGACATACAGGTTGGGCGCTTTGTCGGTGCTGACCACCATGGCCAGGGTTCCTTGCGTGTCGCCGTGGGGCGGCTCCTCCAAGGCGACCTCGGTGGGCCTGGCTTCCTCCACTTTTTCGGCGAACTGCTCGCGGTCTTTCCTGTTCGGCAGGCCGCGGAGGGTCATCGTCTCGTTATGGCGATTGCGGATCGAGGTCAAGGTCTTCTGGACGGTGGCTTTCAGGCTGTCCTTGATCGCCTGTTCCTGGGGTGTGAGGGCATCGCCCGGCTTCTTGAACACGACGTCGGCCAGCACCGCCAGCTCGGCGATCGGCCGTTCGGTGGCGACCACGACGATCTGCTCCTCGCCCGGCGGCGTGACGAACTCGAAGTACCCGTCGAACGGCAGAATGAACGACGCGCCGGCCTTCAGCAGCGGCGGCGTCTCCTTGTCGATCGGCAGGAGGCAGGTTCGCTCGCCGCTGGCGCCCTGGTGGAAGATGTAGATATAGTTGTCGGCGGCCGGTTGGATCTTGATGCGAATCGAGTCGCCCAAGGCGAACTGATATGCCTTCGGGTCGACCGCCTGTTCCCTGCCGTCCTTGCGGATCAGCACGGTGTAGTCGAGTGCGACGACGTGCTTGACCTCCTCGGTGAGGCCGACGAACTTGCTGATCGCCTTGCCGTCGCCGGTGGCGAAGTACCTCCGGGCAAGGTCCCGGTAGGTGACCTCCTCTGCGGCACGGGCGTGTGCCATCACGCCGGCCAGCAACAGGGCCGCGCTCAGCATCCCATCACGCCATGGTACTGATTGTCTCATCGGAACATCCTCTCAACTCAAAGGGCCACTGCGAATCGGGCAGTGGAGGGCCTAAAACACCAGACACGCCTGACAACAAATTCCGTCGCTGGGCGCCGCAACCGGGCGCTCGCACCGCTTGGATGGCGACCTCCCGCAAACCGCCGCGCCCCGCGTTGGGGGGCTGGCCGATCTGGACGTGGGGGAGGCCGACCGTCAACCTGCCTCCGTGCGATGTCATGTCGCCCAGCCGTTCCGGAAGTGCTTTAAGGATCAGGCGCATGTTCATACCAGGACTCGCTTCGCCTGGCTGCCCTCATCCGCCAATCAACACCGTGCGGGTGGCAGCCAGTTTGGGATCGCCGAGCAGTACGCCGCAGCCTGCGAAGTCGGGCGCCGGAAACCATCGGGCAGCGGGCATCCCGTGGATGAACACCGTTGCCGATCCCTTGACGATCGGTGGAGGCGGCGCCGGCGGGGGGGGCGGCGGATGGGCGAGACCGGCGCTGATCACGCCCGTGCAAACCGCCGAGCACAACACATGCGCCGCCGGCATCCCTTCAATGATCACCGGCGCGGCGGCGCACAGCGGGCAGGGCACGGGGACGCCGGGCCCGATGATCCCGCTGGGGCACAGGAGGTCGTGGGTGATCGGATCGAGAATTCGCGCTGCCGGAAACATTGTTCATTCCTCCCTCGGCTCATGGATTCCGGGCGGCCTTTTGCAGCCCGAGCTTTTCGACCGTTGGCAGGAGCGACTCCCGGCCGATCAGGAGCCACTCGTCGGGCGCGGCGCCCTCGATCAGCACCGCATCGACGCCGGCCAGCAGGGCCTCCGCCCCTTCGGGAGCGGCCAGTTGCAGCAGGGGCGCCAGGATCGTCGGCCGCGCATAAGCCCCGGCCGTAAGCCGCAGGTGGGCCAACAGCTCCCGCCGGTCCTGGCGGGAGAACAGGCAGACCAGGCCGTCCTTGCCCCAGGCCTTCTCGATCCACGAGAACAGGTCGACCGGGTCGGCGCCCGAGAGGATCACCTGCGAGAACAGCCTGCGGGATTCCTCGGGATACCAGTTGAACAAGTACTCGGGCGGCGAGAGTTCCTCGGGGGGCGGCTGGCCGATCCTGCCGGGATCGAGCACCAGGTAGAGCGGGAATTCCGCGGTCAGCAGGGCCGCCAGTTGGTGCGGCGGCGCCTGGCCGGTCGTTCCTCGGAGCGTGGCGAATCGCGAGTTGCCGATTTCAACGCTGTAGGTGATCGTGCCGGGCGGAGGGGCGGCTCCGCGGAGGGCCGCCGGGGCGCCGGCTTCTGCGACGACGATCGTCTGCCGCTGGAGGCCTTCGACGTGCACGACGAATTCGCTTTGCCCGGCGCGGATCCGGTCGCCGTTGTAGACGCTTGCCGGGGTGGTCACCGGCTGGCCGTTCAGGAGCGTGCCGTTGCTGCTGCCGAGGTCCTCGACCTGGCAGCCGTCGATGCTCGTTTCCAGCGCGAAGTGCAGGCTCGACATGTGCCCGTCGCCGGCCAGCGTCAGGTCGGCGAATTCCGTGCGGCCGACTTGCAGCCGCTGGCCCGCCCTCAAGGGGACCTTGCGGCCCTGTCCGGGTCCTGAGACAACCTCCAAGATCACGCGCATCTCGGCCCTCGCTGGCAACTTGCCGGTCGCAGGCTTCGCTGGATCATACGCCGCCGATTTCAAAACGGTGTGGATTTCTGCCCCGACTTCGAGTCGTCCGCTGGAGTCGGCTCGAGCGGCGCGGCGGCCTTGGGGGCTTCCGGCGCGGTCGGACTCGAGCCGCTCCCCGCGCCCGCGGCGCCGCCGCTGTTGATGTTCACGAGGACGCCTTGGACGGTGACTCCCGCCGGGCCGATGTCGATGAACCCCCCGGCGGCCTTGAGCGTCAACTGCATGCCCGCCTCGATGACCACGGTCATGCCGCCTTTCAGGTGGATTTCGCTGCCGGCCTCCAGGGCGTAGTTGATTCCGACCTTCTCTTGGAGATTGACGCCGACCTCGAGGGACTGATTCTTGCCGGTCTGCTCGTTGCGATCGAGGCCCACCTTCAGGTGGCTGTTCTTGTCGACCTGCTCCTTCTTGTCGGCCTTGATGACGATCTCCTGGTTTCCGGGCCCGTCGATGCCGCCGACGAGCAGCTTCATGTCGCCGCCGATCTGCTCCTCCTGGTTGCGATGCACCTTGAGGTGCTTGTCGCGATAGACCATCTCGCATTGGTCGCCGGACTTGCTGCCGTCCTTCTCGCCGCCGACGATCAAGTGCCGGTCGCCGCCGACGTTTTCCATCGAGTTGGCCTGGACCCGCGTGTCGAGGTTCCGCTGGGCGTGCAGGAAGATCTGCTCTTGCCCGCGCTGATCTTCGAAGCGGAGCTCGTTGTAGCCGTCGCCGCCGGGCGACGAGTTGGTCTTCAAATAGCTCTTCGTCTTCTCCGCGGGCAGCTCGTAGGGTGGCATCTGTTCGGCATTGTAGACCACGCCGGTGATCAGCGGGCGATCGGGGTCGCCCTCGAGAAAGCTGACAACCACCTCCTGGCCGATCCTGGGGATGCACAGCCATCCCCAATTCTTGCCCGCATAGGGCTGCGACACGCGGACCCAGCAGGAGGTGTTCTCGTCGCGTTTTCCCTCCCGATCCCAGTAGAACTGGACCTTGACGCGGCCGTACTTGTCGGGCCAGATTTCCTCGCCCGGCGGACCGGTGACGACGGCCGTCTGGACGCCTCGCACGATCGGCCGCGGCGTGGTCCTGGCGGGGCGGAAGGTGACCGAGTCCGGAATGCACGCGAACTTGTTGCGGTAATCGAACCCGGCCTGCGCGCCCGTTTCGTAAGCCAACGGCTCTTCGGCTTGGTGGTCGATCGACGTGATGACGAACGATTTTCCCTCTTCCGCCTTGGACTGGTGGCTGCGGACGGTGAACTTGTGGCCCGCCACGAACGATTTGCAGTTGCTCTCCGCCTGGACCAGGTTGTGCGGCGTCTCCTCTTCCTCCATGCGAATCCGCGTCAAGGCGCCCCCATCGTCCTTGTTCGCGTAGATGCCCGGATAGTCGTAGAATTCGAACTTGTCGATCTCGTCGAGCTGGACCGTCGAGTTCTCGTTGGTCATCAGCAGCGTGCTGGGTGTTTTTTCGCTCCGGGCCGGTTGCTCCGCGAAGTTGTAGTCCGTCTGGGCCCACTTGCCCGTGCGGAATTCGTAGCGGTGTTCCCAGTCGGTGATGTGGTCTTCGACGGCGCGCGTCCCGGTGTCGATCGGGTGGTCCACCTGCGACTCGGCGCACGTCGCATAGGCCCCCTTTTGATCGGCCAGGACCATCGTGTGTTTGCCTTCTTCGTGCTTGAACAAGTAGAAGATGCCCTCCTCCTCCATCAGCCGGGAGACGAAGGCGAAGTCCGTCTCGCGGTACTCGACGCAATAGCTTCTCTTCGGGTGGTTGCCCTGGACCTGGGAGACGTCGTAGTCGCTGAACCCTAGATCCTGGAAGATCTGCTGGATGATCTCGGGCGCCGTCTTGTCTTGGAACACCCGGCAATCCGTCGTCCTGGTCAGAAACCAGAGCCAGGGGACCAACTCCGCCCGGTAGTTCCGCCGGCCCTGGGGGTCTTCGTCGCCGGCGGCGAAACGCTTGACGCATCCGTTGACATGCCGCAGCGAGCCGTCGGCCAGCTTGATGCTCAGCGTGACGCGTTTGCCAACGATCTGCGCGGCCGCGATGTTGTTGTTGTCGGAGATCATGCCGACTTCGAAGTGGAACAGCCGGGAGATCTCCTCGTGGCCGCGAAACCCCGTGGCGACGAGCTCGTTTTCGCCCAGGGGCGTCTTGAGCCTGAGCATGCGGTGTTCTTGTTTGAGGGCCATGGCAGGTTCCCTGGGAGGATGGGGCCTGAATGCCGGGGGCGGCTTGGGGAGACCGTCATGCAAGCAGCCCGGCCGCCCTCCGCTGGGCTGCTTGCGCGACTCGATGCCGCCCAGGGCGGGCGACGAGGAGGGCAGATCGTGGCGGCCACGCCGGGAGCCACCCGCTCGTGCCGACGCTGTCTTTCCGGCCAGACGGGATGCAGCGCCGACCGCTCCCGCCCGCCACGCCGCCGGCCGTTGCCAGGCCTCTGCGGCCTGGCAGCGGCCGGCGAACCGCCATCGATCGAGCCGGCCTGGTTGGCGGCCATCAAGTCTTGGCCTCTTCAACCTTCCAGGTGAACTCGACATTGCCCTTCTTCTTGCCCGCGGAGTCGTTTTCGGTGTACGTCTGCTTGATCTCCTCAAAATTCAGCGACATCTGCTCCGAAGGCACCTGCTCGGACTGACCGCTGCCCCCGATCGAGTAGCTGGTCACCTGCACATTCTTCAACTCGTATGCCAGGTAGGTGACTCGACCGGCGTCCGTATACGACGCGGTGACGTGGATTTCGACCTTGGGGAACACCTTGCCCTTGGCCACGGCCTCTTGGAGCTTGGGCGACGACTTGTCGAGATTCTTACTGATGTTGATGTCGTGCAGGATCACGTCTCCGCGCCGCCTCTCCGTGCCCGTCGCGCCGCCGCCGGGCTTGGTCAGCCCCTGGGAGAACGACTCGATGGTCGTCCACCCCTTGTGTTTGTCGTCTTGGCATTCGCCGTCGACGCCGTCGAACTTGATGTAAGCAGCCATATCGACCTCCATCTGAGTGAAAACGGGTCAACTCTCGCCGCGGGTTCATCGAGCAACCTCCCGCCCGGCTCGGAGAAAACACGGGCGGGCCCCTTCAATCCACACCGCCTCGACAGCCCCTCGGCCACGTTTCTTGCTTCTATTTCGATTCTCGTGAGATGGCAAAAAAGGTTGCGTGGTTTCTTTCCACTTTTTCCTACAGTCACCCGGGTGGGCTCACCCTACGCGGAGGGCCGCCAGGGGGCCCAAATCGCGGACCAACCCCGCGGGCGATCGATCCAGGAAGACCCCCCTTGAATCGAATCGGTAGCTGTTGGCAGTCTCGCAATACCCCCCTCGAGCATCAATAACCCGGAATAGGTAGATGGCACTGTTTCCCGGGTCTGTCGCTCGACTTCTGTGCCGCCTGACGCTTCTCGGCGGCGCAAGTGCGATCGGCGCTTCGTGCACGCTGGTCCGCGTGGGCGGCACGGCGATCGTCGTCGACGGCGGCGTCCGCTATGCCGGCTCGAACCCTCTGCCCGACCTGGCGCTGCTGGCCGAGACGCCCGTCGACGCCGTGCTCCTGACCCATCCGCACACGGACGATTCCGGCGGCTTGCCGGTGATTCTCGAAGCCTGCCTGGGAGCGCCGGTGCTGGCCACGCCGCCCACGAGCGACCTGGTGGGAATCCTGCTGCAGGACGCCTTGCGTATGAGAAACGGCCCGGATCGCGAGGCCGAGTTGCCACTGTACAGCGAGCGCCAGGTCGAGCGACTTTTGCTGATTGAAGAAGCGGCGATGAATCAGCCGCACTCCGAAGGCTCGGCAGGCGCCTAGAGGGCGAGAATCTTGCTGACCTCGGCGGAGATTTCCGCCAACCGCCGGCGATCGCCCCCGCGCACCTCGGCGGTGGCCCAACTGGAGAACCCGATCTTGGCGAGTTCCTCGCGGACGCGCTGCCAATCGATGTCGCCCTCGTCCATGGGAAAGTCGAATCCCTTGGCCATCCCTTGGCTCATGGCGGTCTTCAGGCTGTACTCCTTGACGTGGATCTTGCCGATCCGCTTGCCGAGGACTTCGATCCACTGCTGCGGCACGCCCCAGCGCATCACGTTGCCGACGTCGAAATATGCCTGCACGAAGGGGCTGTCGAGCTCGTCGATGTAGCGGGCCATGGAGAGCGGCTCGATCAGGAATGTGGCCCAGACGTTTTCGATCAGGATCGGAATGCCCGCCTTCTCGGCATGGGGAACCGCCTCGCGGAGCGTGGCTTGCGAACGGCGATAATTCTCCATGTAGGAGCCGGCCGGGTCGGCCCGCACGACGTACAGAATCGAGGTCGCGCCGTAGAGTGCCGCCTCCTCGAAGACGGCTTTCAGATCGCCGTGGCCCGCCCCAGACACGCCGTGGATCGGAATGCCGATCTTTTCACTCGCCCGGGCCATCTCCTTGGGGGCAATCCCCCGCGACTTGAGCCCCGCGCTGCTGACCTCAACCCCGTCAAAGCCGACATCCTTGAGCAGGCGGAACTTGTCTTCCGGCGAGAGCTTCTCCTGGATCATGTCCCAGCCGACGGCCTTCTTGATCCGCCCGTTCGACTCGCCGGCCTGGACCTTCATCGAGAGGCTGGCAAGCGGCGGCATGGCGGCGCTGGTCAGCGCGAGCCCGCCGGCCTGAAGGAAACGACGACGCCAAATTCGAGGTTGCATGGGGGGTGTTCTCCGCGATTGGGTGAGGGGGGGTAGCTATGCAGAAGATAGTCTCCGGGCTAATGGAGTGCAACGGGTGGCGGGGGGAAGGGTTCGGGGTTCAGTCGTTCAAGCAGCGGAAATTCACTCAGAAATCGGGGGTCGTCAACGGGGCGGGTTGCGGCGAGCCGCGGGTGGCCTTGCCGGTCAATTTGCCCTTCTCGTCGAAGTGCAGCCGATCGATCGCGATGAAACGATCCCATCCGCGGCGGTCCGCGGCCTTCTGGTGATAGACGAACCACCAAGCGCCGGCGCGGTCCTGGATCGCGCAGCCGTGGCCCGGCCCGAAGAGCCCTGCCGAGCGATGCAGAATCGGATTGTGGTCCGCCCGGGTGAACGGCCCAAGCGGATCGTCGGCCGTCGCGTAGCCGACGGCATAGTCGGGCGTGTCGGCCCCCGAGCCGCTGTAGAGCAGGTAGTAGCGGCCGCCGTGCTTGATCATCCAGGGCCCCTCGGTCACCCGGCCGTTGCGGACCTCCCAATCGGACTCGGGTTGGAGGACGACGCGCGGCTCGCCTTTCTTTTCCGTCGGGCCCGCCATCTCCTGGACAGTGATCCGGAAGCCCGGCAGCTGTACGAAGTAGAGATACAACCGGCCGCCGTCGCAAAACAGGTGGGCGTCGATTGAGCGCTCGAACAGCTTGCGGGGGTTGGTGAACGGCCCGAACGGACCGGCCGCTTCGGCCACGCCGATCGCCGCGTTGGCCGTGTAGTAGAGGAAGAACCGCCCCGAGGCCGAATCGTGCCAGACATCCGGCGCCCAGACGTGGGGCGCGCCGGGGCGGAACACCACCGGCCCGCGGCGCCAGCGGACCAGGTCCGGCGACGTGTAGGCTCGGTAGCCGTTGTCGCCGTCGACGTCGCCGGTCGCATAGAGGTAGTAGAGGCCGTCGTGAAAGATCACGCAGGGGTCGGCCAGCGTGGCGTCGATCAGGGGGTTGGTGTACCGGCCGGCCGGCTCGTCGGCGGCGATTGCGGCGTTGCCGAGGGCAAGCAGAATCGCCCCGCGGACAAGCAAGAGCACGGCGCGCCAAGGGCGGAATCGGGTCAAAAACATGGCACTTGCGATCATCGGTCTTCCATCGCCTTTCTTCCACGGCGGATCAATTGGGAAATCGCCTCGACATCGAACACGCAGCCGCCCCAGGCGCCGCCGCCGGCACGCTGCAGCTCGGCCCAGAGGCGGGTCTCCTCCGGCAGCAGCGGGTCGGGCGCGAGGTCGCCGCGCGGCGGGCGGGCGGCAAGCCGCCGGGCGCCTTCCTCCGGAGTGCAGTCGCCGCCGCCGTCGCCGACGAAATCGACGGTCCCTTCGAGCCTGTTGCGATCGACGACGATGCGGATGCGGTCGCCGTCGCGGAGCTTGCCCAGGGGGCCGCCCTCCAACGCTTCGGGGGCGACCATGCCGATGCACGCGCCCGTGCTCACGCCGGAGAACCGCGCGTCGGTCAGCAGGGCCACCTCGTGGCCGAAGGAGAGGTGTGCCAGGGCGGACGTGAGTTGATAGGTCTCTTCCAGGCCGGCGCCCAGCGGCCCGCGGCCGATGAGCACGATCACGTCGCCCGGCTCGATCGGCCGATCGGTTGTTCCCTTGACGGCGGCGACGGCGTCGGTCTCGCGGACGAAGACCCGCGCCCGGCCGATCTTACGGAAAACGCCGTCGGCATCGACGACGCGCCGGTCGATGGCGGTGCTCTTGATCACGGAGCCCGCCGGGGCGAGGTTGCCGCGGGGGAAACAGGTCGTGCTCGTCACGCCCAGTTGCCTTGCGCGGTGGGGCGAGAGGATCACGTCATCCGGCTCGACGCCGTCGGCCCGCCGCAGCCGCTCCCTGAGCGCCCGCCGCCGCGCGGAACCCTCCCACCAGCGGAGCACCTCGCCCAGCGCGCGGCCGGAGACCGTGATCGCTTCGAGCCGGAGCAGGCCCAACGCGCGAAGGTGGAGCATCACCTCGGGCACGCCGCCGGCCAGGTACGCCCGCAGCGTCGGATGGTTGACCGGGCCGTTGGGCAGCACGTCGACCAACCGCGGCACGGTCCGGTTGACTTGCGTCCAATCGTCGATCGTGGGCCGCTTCAGGCCGGCTGCATGGGCGATTGCCGGGATGTGCAGGATCATGTTCGTCGATCCGCCGAACGCCGCGTGAACGACCATCGCGTTGTGGACGGCGTCCTGGGTGACGATCCGGCCGGTGGAGACGCCCCGCCCGGCCAGCGCGATCAGGGCCCTGGCGCTCCGCCGGGCGATGTCGAGCCAGATCGGCTGCCCGCTGGGGGCCAAGGCGGAGTGGGGCAGCGCCAGCCCGAGCGCTTCGCCGACGACCTGGGCGCTGGCCGCCGTGCCGAAAAAATGGCAGCCTCCGCCCGGCGACGCGCAGACCTGGCAGGCCCGCCGCCGCGCGTCATCCAGGCTCAGTTCCCCGCGGGCGAAGCGGGCCCCGACCGATTGAATCTTGCCAGTGTCTTCCCCCTCGGATGGCGGCAGCGTCACGCCGCCGGGGACGAGCACGCAAGGCAGGTCGCGGAAACTCGCCAGGGCCATCATCACGGCGGGCAGGCCCTTGTCGCAGGTGGCCACGCCGAGCACGCCCTGGGCCGTGGGGATCGAGCGGGCCTGCCGGCGGAAGACGCTCGCCGCGTCGTTGCGATAGGCCAGGCTGTCGAACATGCCGGGCGTGCCCTGGGTGCGGCCGTCGCACGGGTCGGAGCAATAGGCCGCATAGGGGACGGCGCCCGCTTGCTGAAACACGGCCGCGGCCGCCTCCAGGGCCAGCCCGAGTTCGAAGTTGCCGGTGTGGTGCCCCAGCGCGATCGGCCGACCGTCGCCGCCGCGGATTCCACCCATCGTGCTGAGCATGACGAACTGGAGGCCCGCCAGGGCGGCCGGGTCCCAGCCCATGCCGGCGTCTTCGGTCATGCCGAAGGCCTCGCCGCTGGCGCGGTGGAGGAGCATTTCCGCGGTCAGCGGCAGTTCGCCCTCGGGGCCGGGCCCGCGCGTGATCACGTCGAAGCATGCCGGATCGCCGGTTTCGAGGATTTCGTCAGCCGGGAAATCACGTGCCATGTCGGGCGGGCTCAGGGGAGGACTTCGCGGGCGTTGGCGGGACTACTCGCTGCGGATGGCAATCTCGGCCCAATAGGCCGCCTCGTAACGCCAGCCGGTCGGCTGGTTGACCAGTTCCAGCTTGACCTGGCGGCCCGCCAGCGGGCTTAAGTCCACTTCCTGCGTGAGCCAGTGCCCCTCGGTCGCGGTCGCCGGACTGACCGGCTTGCGGAGGACCTGCTTGCCGTCGACGCGGACGATCAGGTCGAAGTCGCCCTGGGGATCGTGGCCGACGACGATTCGCAGCGTCGTCTTCTTGCCCTTGGGCAGCGCGACGTTCCTGGCCAGGACGCAGCCGGTCTGGCGGTCCAGGGGGTGGGTCAGGAGGACGTTCTTCCGCCCCTGCCACGCAGCGCGGAGGCCGGGCGACATGTCCTGCCCGCAATCCAGGATCGTCCAGCCCGGCGCGAATTTCGCCACGGCCTCCTTCATCCCCTGGGGGAGGTTGGCGTAGACGATCTGGGCCATTTCTTCCGGCGTGAACCGGCTATTGGCGATCGGGCCGGGGGCCCAACTCAACTCCAGCTTGCTGGGTACGGGCGGTTTGACGGGAATCACGAACACCTCCTCGCCCGTGCCATCGCGCTCGACGCGCCCCCCGTGCCGGGCGAGGAACTGGCGGGCGAGTTTTTCGCAGACGTCGATCAGCTTGGGGAAGTTGTAGGCCGTGTGGCTGAACTGGCGCTGTTCATCCAGCCCGGTGTTGAATCGGGCCGGCAGGTTCTCGAATCCGATCGTGGTGAACAGCACGCCGGCCGAACTCGACGGGTTGCAGTCCGAATCCATCCCGCAGCGGCAGGAAATGACGATCGTCCGTTCCGGATCGCCGTTGCCGTAGAGCAGGCCCATCAGCACGTAGGCGCCGTTGATCTTGCAGTCGATTCCGCCGTTGGAGGCTTGTTGATACTCCGGGTCGAGCCGGTACTTCTCCTGGCATTTCCGCCACGCCGCCTCCCAGTCGCCGGTCGCGTCGCGGCGCCAGGCCAGCATGTCGCGGACCATCTCCGCATACTGGCAGTCGCGGGGAATCGCCGCCAGCCCCGCCCGGATGATCTTCACCGGATCGGTCTCGAAAAACGCCGCCGCATACATCGCGCCGATGAACTGCCCGGCGTACATCCCGTCGCCGTAGTTCATCAGCCGCCCGAACCGCTCGCCGAGGTCGACGGCCACCTGCGGCATCGCGGGCGCGATCAGCCCGGAATAGTCGGCCTCGATCTGGTAGTCGATGTCGTTGGGGCAGTTGTTGAACTTGGGGTGGCTGGAGTCCGGTGGGGCGATCCCCTTGCGGAGATTGGTCCGGCCGGCGTGATTGGCGCACCAGAGCGGATAGCCGCTGTTGGCGAAGTCGATTCCCGCCTGCCTGATCGAGACGTCGATCCCGTACTGCTCGAGCGAGCGGAGGAACGTCATCTCCACGTAGAGGTCGTCCTGGCCGAAGGCGTTGTTGATCATCTCCGGGCGCCACTGGGGCATTTTGTCCTCCGGTATGATCGCGTCCTTCCACTTGAACTCCGTCGGCGCGCCCCAGGCGACGCCGGCGATCTGGCCGATCCACCCGGCCTTCATCTTGTCGCGGTAGTCGCGGACTGCAATGCGCTGGAACTCGCCGGCGGCCAGGCCCTGGCAGGCGATGCCCAGGCCGAGCGCCAGTCCGAGGAGGATTGAGCGTGTCTTCATGAGAGACTCCTTGATGCGGATCGTCGTTAAGGCGTTGTCGGCGCGGCCCAGGTCTGGCCCCTTTTGTAGCGGCCGGCGCGGTCGATCACCGTCGCGTCCTTGCTGGTTTCGATCACCCGGTCGAGTGCCCGGTCGAATTCGGCCTTGTTCGGCTCGCGGAGCGTGCGATGGTGGGCCAGCTCGACGACCGTCTGGCACGCCGCGGCGGCATGGGGAGTGTCGAGATAGGGCAGCAGGAAACGGAGGGTCTCGACCGTGCGGATCGCGGCGGCCCGCCGCAGCACGAGCGTCCGCTCCGCATCGCGGGTGCACAAGGCCATCGCCTTCTGGAGCAAGGCGAGCCGCTCCGCATCGGTCCGCCCGTCGGGAAGCGGGGCGACGCGCACGAGCGCCCTTAAGAGCGCCACCCGGTGTTCGGGATGGGCGTCCGCCTGGGCCAACTCGATCAGCCGCGGGGCGACCGATGCGTCGGGCCAGTTGCACAGCGCGCGGATGCCCGCCTCGTGCACCGCCGGGTCGCGGATGGCGATGGCCGCCTCGACGCTCGGCCGGGCGGCCTCTCCGCCGACGCGCCCCAGCGTGGGCAGCAGGGCCGCGCGATCGGCCGGGCCGAGCCCCTGGATGGCCGCCAACAGGGGGGCGGCCCGCTTGTGTGGATCAGCGATCCGGCCGCAGACGAACATCACGGCCTTTTCCGCCGCCTCGCGCTGCCGGCCTTCCTCGGCCTGGATCACCACCTCGAGCATCGCGGGGATGTGTTCCGGGCCGGCCAGTTTTCCCAGCGCGTCGATCGCCGCGGCGCGCACCTGTGGATCGGCTCCGACGGCCAGCGGCAGGATGCGGGGGACCGTCTCCGCGGCGCGGCGCTGGCTCAGAATCTCGATCAAGGTCGCGCAGGGCTGCGCGGTCGCCCCGCCCGTCGCCTCCGCAATCGCCGCGGAGACGGGCCGGCCGGGCATGCGGCTCAGGCTCGATCGTGCCGCCGCTTGCTCGTCGGGCGGGCCCTCGAAGAGCAGGCGGAGGAGGACTTGCGCGTCGGCCGGCTCGCCCAGACGCACCAAGGCGTCGATCGCCGCCAAACGGACCGGCGGGTCGCGGCTGGCGGCGAGGAGGCTGAGCACCGCCGGCCGGGCGGCCTTGTCCCCGCGCTCGGCCAGGGCGCCGACCAGGCCGGCTTGGGCATCCCGGGGCAGTTTCGCCAGCCGGGCGGCGAACGCCTCGGTCGCCGCCCGGCCCTTGAGCTCCGAGCGGACTTGCTCCAGCCCGAGAGCGCGGAGGTCCTGATCGGCATCGGCGAGCAGGCGGATCACCATTTGCAGGACGCCGTCCGTTTCTTCTCCAGCGGGCGAAGGGGCGGCGAGAACAGGCGCCGCAGCCAACCAGACGAATCCCTGAAGCAGCAACCGGGCGTCTCTCACAGCACCTCCTCCCTGCCGGTGATGCCTACTGTTTCGTCCCAGCGCAGGCCAACATGCCGCGCGTGGCCGCCAGGCGAACGTGCTTCGGCTGGTCGGTGCCGGCATAGGCCCTGTAGACCGCCTCCGCTTCGGCCGGTTTGCCGGCGGCGAGCAGCCCCTCCGCGGAGGCCAGCGCGCTGTCGGTAACGGCCTGCTTGACCTGCTCGTTCGACGGCCTGGCCTTCGCCAGTACTTGCGACGCCTCGGCGGTCCGGATCGCGCCCAGCGCCAGCGCGGCGGAGCAGGCGACGGCCGTGTCGGCATCGCCGAGCAGCCCGGCCAGCAAGGGGACGCTGGCCGCGTCGCGGCGGACGCCCAGCGATCCGATCACACCGATTTTCAAGGCGCCGGCGAGCTTGGGCAGCGCGCCGCGGAGCGCCGCGGCTGCTTCCGCCGCGCCAATCCGCTCCAAAGGCATAGCGGGCCATGTGGGAGTGGTCCTTCTCGGTGAGCAGCGCCGCCAGAGCCGGCACCGACGCCGCCGTGCCAATCACCATCAGCTTGCGGCAAACGAAATCCTTGGCAGCGCGGGAGACGCCGGTCTTCAGCACCGCGGCCAACCGGGCCTCGAGCTCGCCGCGCTCGGCGGCGTCGCCGGAAATCAACGCCTCGTCGATCGGGCGGAGCGGGCCCAGGTCCGTGCCCCAGTCAATAGTCTTCAGTGCTGCGAAAGCCTGGTCTAACATATTCGAATACCTCGTTCAGGCAAGAATTGTTCGGAGGGTGCGCGGGCGAGATCAAAGTTGCCACGGCTCGCGGCGGGCGCGATCGAGCAGCCGGTTGGCCTCCTCGTCGCCGGGAAACTCCTGCTTGCCCCGATCCCATTTGAGAGACCGCTTCAGCGTGTAGGCGATGATCCCCAGGTGGCTGAGGATCACGGTGTTGACGGCAAGCTCGATGTCGCGGAAAGGTCTTTCGCGGGTCTTGACGCACTCGAGGAAGTCGCCATAGATGCCGCCGGTGCCCTTGTAGCCCGGCACGGCCTTTGCCGGCCGGCTGCCGCCCGGCGTGCCTTCGACCTGCAGGTTGCCGGTGTTCGGCCGGTTGTGATAGAGCAGCAGGCCGTTGGGATAGCGGTACGCCAAGAACTCCTTGCCGTCCTCCGTGTTGTAGATGACCTCTTCGGGCTGCAACTCGCGGACATCGGCGGCGAACGTTGCCCCGCCGAAGTGGTGCGCGCCCCCAGTCGGTCATGCCGCCGCCCGAATAGTCGATGTAGGACCGCCAACTGCCGCCGCTTGTGCCGAAATTGCCGTCGCAGCGGGCCTTGTTGTAGGGCGCCCACGGCGCCGGGCCGAGCCACATCTCCCAGTCCATGTCCGCCGGGACCGGCTCGCCCGGCAGGTTGCACGGCTGCGAGAGCGGGCCGACGTTGACATTGATCCACTTGATCTCGCCAAGCTCGCCGCTCCAACAGGGATCGACGGTCTTGCGGTAGTCTGCGAGCACCCGCTGGCTGCCGCCGGAAACCACCCGCGCGTAGCGCCGCGCCGCCTCGACCATCAGCGGTCCCTCGCGCAAGGTGCGCGTCTCGGGCTTCTGGCAGTAGACGTCCTTGCCGCTGCGGCAGGCCTCGATCACCATGATCGCATGCCAATGATCGGGCGTCGCCACGTGGACCGCGTCGATGTCGGTGCGGGCGAGCATCTCGCGGAAATCGTTGTACGCCTTGCAGTCGGCATTCTTGTAGTGTTCGTCGGCTTTCTTCTTGGCCGCCTCGCGGACGCCCCCGCGGACATCGCAGACGGCCACGTACTGGACGTCCGGGCGGCCGAGGAAAGCGCCCTGGTCTCCCCTGCCCATGTTGCCGATGCCGATGCCGCCCATCACGATCCGCTCGCTCGCCGCCGGCACGTCGGCATTGCCCAGGGCGGTTGAAGTGATCAGGTAGGGAAGGGCGAGGCCCGCGCCCGCCGTGGTGAGAAACTCGCGGCGCGTCGGCCGATCGAAACTGCCCATATTGGCCTCCTCTCGGAGTGAGGTTGTGAGAGACGTCCTGATGGGAAAGAGAGAACCGCTGCGCGGCCTGGCCGAACCGCGCGGACGCGGGGCGGACCGCGCCAAAGCGGCCGCCAACCGGCTGCGGCGCGACGCGAACCGGCTCGCACGGCCCAGCGTCATGTTTACCCCGCCGGACCGGCGGTGTCCAGAGTCGCAGCCCGCCGGGCGGCAATGGGGCCCGGCGAGGCCGGCGCTGGGCTCGCTCTTGGAAGCCGCCGTGCGGCGGGCGGGGCTTGCTGTGCCTGGGGCGGCCGCGGCGGGCAGCCTGTCACTGCAATCCACGACAATCGCCGAGCGAGCGAGTTCTCAATCCTCCACCAGCAGCTTCATTTCGCTTGAGTTCGCCTTGAGCTCCGGGGCATACATCGCCCAGGCCTTGGCCGGCAGGGCGCTGAAGCGGCCGGGGATCTCCGCCCGCATCCGGTAGGCCACGCTGTGGTTGCCCCGGGCGAGCTGGTTGACGAAGAGCACCACCCGGTTGTCGCGGAACTCCACGTAGGCGCCCAGCGCGTTTCCTGTATAACCGCTGCGGAGGTCGACGGGTTCCAGGCCGGCGGCCTTCATGTCTTCGAAGACCACGTATTCGTAATCGTTCTTGCTGGCGATCTCCAGCTCGATCTCCACGAGCTCGCCGCTCTTTAACAGCGACAGGTCGGCCAGCGGCTCGCGCTCGTACTTTTCGACCCGCTGGTCGACGGCCTGTCCTCGCGAGCCGGCCACCTTGACCGATTTCTCCACCGGCTTGAGGCGGTAGTACTTCCGCTCGACCTTGATCTCCAGGCCGGCGGCCGCGATCGGGTCTTCGAGCGTGAAATTCGTCAGGTAGGCGTTGTAGTAGAGTGGGCCGGTGCCCTTTTTCTTCAGCTCGATCGTGTGATCGCCGTCGGCCAGATCGGCCCCTTCCACGACGAGCTTGTTGTCGAACTGGAATAGGTTGGCCGGGGTGATCTCGACCGCCTTCTGGAGCTTGCCGTCGAGCCAGACTTCGACGGTCATCTCGGGCCGGGCCTCGCCGCTGGCCCGCATGAACTCCGCCATTGCCTCGATGCACAGTGCCGTGTCGCGGGTGGAGTTCCAATAGGTCGCGTGCTTGCGGTTGTTGAGCAGATACTTGACCAATCGCGAGGCGACGCGGCCCTTCGGGTCGGTCCGCGCAAGCAGCTTGAGATAATAGGCGTGGGCCTCGTACTCGCTCCCGTACCAATACCACCAATAACCGTCCGGCAGATTGAGCCAGGCCGTCTGGTTCTCATCGTCTTCAACGAGATACTGCTCGATGTTGCGGAGCACCATGGCGAGTTTTTCCTTCTCGCCCTGCCGCTCCAAGGCCAGGCCGAAAGTCGCCAGGCTGTAGACGGCCAGTTGCGGCCGGTCGCGGTAGAGGAAGTCGAGCATCTGGCGGTTGTTCACACCCGCGTCGACGAGCACCATGTAGACCAGCGCGTCGAGGTTGTCGGCGTGCTCTTTCCACGGCTTCTGCTTGGGCTCCTTGAGCGCGTTGTTGAGCTTCTGCACTTCCTCGTCCTGGTAGCGCTTGAGCCAGTCGACGCCCCGCTCGACGACGCCGGGGACGAGGGCGACGTCGTTCTGCACGGCGATCTGGAGGCCGTGAACGACCACGGCGGTGGTGTGCGCGGAAGGATACTCGCCGTAGCCGGAGAACCAGCCCCAGCCGCCGTCGGAGAGTTGCATCTCCACCAAACGGTTGACGCCCTCCTTGACCATCCGGCGGACCTCGTCCTCGTCGAAGACCGGATTGCGGTCGTAGCGCTGCCAGCGTTTGGCCCGCTCGGCGTCGTCGCCGATCTCCTGGGCGTTCAGGTTCGTGCGCTTTTGCTGGATGGCCTTCAGATCGAGCCGCATGTCGAGCAGGATCTTCTGCGTGATTACCGTGGGCAGGAAGCGGTTGAGCGTCTGCTCGGTGCAGCCGTAGGGATAATCGACCAGGTAGGGCAGGGCGTCGACCATCGCCCCGGCGAGCGTCGGCGAGTAGCGGACCTCAAGCCGCGTCTGGTCCGGTCTCCGCTCGGCGGGCACGCGGATGGAGAACTTGCCGCCATCCTCATCGGGGCGGATCGCGCCGCTTACGGCTTCCATCTTGAGCATGCCGTGGACGTAGCAGGGGAAGCGCATCTCCATCGCGTCGGACTCTTCGTCGGCGAGGGCGAACATGCGGATCACTGCCTCGCCCTCCTTGGCGACCTTCACGCGCCAGTCGACCCGGGCCTCGCCCTCGGGCTCGATCGCCACGCGCTGCTCCAACTGGCCGAGCGGTGCGAGCTGGTCGCCCTCGAGCTGGAGTCTCACCTGGACCGATTTCTTCGTTTTCAGGTAGTTGTGGACGTTGGCCGTGAGGACGACCTCGTCCTTTTCGATGAAGAACCGCGGGGCCTGCATCCGCAGGATCAGGTTCTTGCGCGTGACCACGTCGGCCGTCCCCTCTCCGACCCGCGTGCCATGCCCCATCGCCCAGCACTTGACGCGCCAGGTGGTGAGGTTTTCGGGCATGGTCAGGGAGACCTCGGCAGTGCCGTCTTCTTCCGTGTCCAGGCGGCCGACCCAGAGGGCGGTGTCGGCGAACGCGCTGCGGACGGTCGGCGCGGCGGCGTCCGCGAGGGCTTCGCCGGGCGCCGCTCCGGCAGTCGCTGATGGGGCCTCCAGGTCCATCATCGGCGCGCCTTCAGCAATCGCCATCGGCGCGGCGGCCAGCGGCGCGGCCTTTTCCATTCGGGCCATGGCCGGCATCGCGCGGCCGTTGACTGCGCCGCCGAAGCCGCCCATACCGGCCCCGTAAGCCATGCCGCTTCGCCGGCTCAGCTGGCGATCCATCGGCGATTCATCGACGATCGCATCCAGATCGTCGACCGACGTGGCGCCAAAGATGCCGACATCCCGCATGCCGGGCGTCTTGGGGGGAACCAGGTTTCCCGCGAAACGATTGAGACTGCTCTCGCTTGCCTCGTTGTGCTGGCGGCGCCACTTCCAGAAGAACTCGCGGATTTCGGGCACGTTCGACCCGCCCGAAATGTACTCGACCGACTTGTCATACACCGCCACCACGGTCGAGCCGTGAAACGGCTTGCCGTCGAAATCGGTCAGTTTCAGGCGAACGCCGGCCTTCTCTCCGGGGAGGTACTCGGCCGCGGAGGGGAGCACCTCCACATTGACCACGCGTTTGACCGGCGGAACGATGATCTCCTTGGTCTCGGTGTGGACCCGCCCGTCGGCCAGCGTCACCGCCTCGACGAAGAAGTTGGGCATGTCGCGCTCGGCGACGGCGATTTCCTCCAGGGTGCTCTTGCCCTCCAGGCGGACGACCCGCGGCGGCAGGTAGACGCCGTTGGCGGGGCGGATAAACAGCAGCACCGTGCCGTCGAGGCGGTCCGTGTTGACCATCAGTTGGACTTTTTCGCCGGGCCGATACTCCGCCTTTTCGGGGACCAGTTCGATGGCGTTGTAGCGGAAGTCCTCGCCGCTAGCTGTTTCACCTCGGACAGTGAAGATGTAGCCGCCCTCGATCGTGTGCTCTTTCTTGTCCGTCAGCTGGCAGGCCAGCCGGTACTGGCCCGGCGCGGCGGCCTTGAGCTTCAGGTCGGCCATGCCTTGGGCGTCGGTCGAGATCGGGGATGTGAACACGGGGGTCTCGACCGGCTTGCCGTCGCGGTAGCGGATGGCGAGCAGTTGCGCCTCGCCCGCGGCTTCCACCGGCCGGCTGTCGAGCGTGCGGGCGGAGAAATGGGCGTCGATCGTGTCGCCCACCCGGTAGTAACCGCGGTCGATCCAGGCGTAGACCTTGAACGGCTGGCGGGCGACGAGCACGCTCCCCGTGCCGACAATCGTCCGCCGCGATTGATCCACGACTTCGGCGGTGATCGTGTACTCGTGGTCCTTGTCGGGATGAATCTCCTTGGCCGGCAGCGTGTCGATTTCGACCTTGAGCGTGCCGTCGGGCCCGATTTCCACTTCGCGCTGGGCAACGATCTCCGGCGGGCCGGCGGCGCGAGGCCACCAGAACGGCATCGGCCGGAGGCAGCCCCACTCGGCGAAGCCGGGGTACCAGCGGTAGTCGTAGGCGAACCACCAGTAGCCGGGCCCATAGAACCAGTCCCAGGGGCGCGCCGGGTACCACGGCTTGTCGGCGGCCGACCGCATGACCTTGTACTTGACCTTGGCCTGCGTGACCGGCGCGCCGAAATAGTATTTCGCCTTGATCTCGGCTTCGATTCGTTCGCCGAGCATCACCGGTTCGGCCGGCGCGTCGACGGTGACCTCGAACTCCGGCTTCTTGTATTCCTCGACGCGGAACGTGCCCCCTCCCATGTCCACGATGTTCAACCGCCAGACGCCGAGGCTGGCGTCGGCGGGCAGATCCAGCTCGCCCTCGACGCCGCCGTACGGGTCGAGCGTGACGGACTGGTTGATTACGCGATCGTTCTTTGCATCGTAGATTTCGATCGCCACGCCGCGCCCCGCGAACTCGGACGCATCGGGCATGTCGTACTTCGCATGGCGGAGCCAGGCCTTGTAATGCACCTTCTGGCCCGGCCGGTAGACCGGCCGATCGGTGATCGTGTAGACCCGCGTCTGGTTGTACTCCTCGTCGTAGTGCTGGCCGAACCAGATGTGCGTGTATCCGAGGAAGGCGAACCGCCGGGGCGCTGCCCGGGCGATCACGATCCACTGGTATCCGTCGGGCACCGCCCGCTGGTCGAGGGCGAGCTGCCCGTCGGCGTCGGTGTATTCAGCGAATTGCTTGGTCAGGAGGTCGAAGCGGCGCGGCTGTCGCTGCTCCTGGCGAAAGCCGAAGAATTCGACGTTCGCCTTGGGGATCGGCTTGCCGGTCACGGCGTCGCCGACGAAGAACCAAACCTTCCGGTCGAGCGGCTTCTTGACGATCGCCGTGTCGGCGACCCAGAGGACGATGTGGCACTGGTTGCCGTCGCGGATCTCGGCGGTCAACAAGTAGGCCCCGGGCGTGGCGAGCGGCGTGGTGACGGTGATCCGCCGATCGAAGTGGTTCGCCCGGGGTTCAAGCGGCGTGGTCCAGGTGGCGGCGACCTTCGTGACGTACTTCTGTTCGTTTTCGCTGACCAGCCGGTGGCCGATGTTGCCGATGTCGAGCTTGCGGTGGTCGAGTTGGTTCGGGCGCGACTTGATGTAGGCTTTGACATCGTCGAGCAGCATCGCCACGTCGATTTCCTTGGCCGTGAATTTGACCTCCCGCCCGTTGCGGAAGCGGTAGTCGACCGTAGCACCGCTCCCCGCCCCTTGTGTCGCCACCGGTTCAAATCGGCCCCAGTTCTTGACGATCTGGTCGAGCCGCTGCTGCCAGCCGGGCCGGTTGCCGGGATGCTCGCGAAGGCACCGCTGCCAGGCCTCGGCGGCCCGGGGATACTGCCGGCGGTTTTCGAAAATCTGCGCCAGCTCCACGCAGGCTTGTTGCGCATACGGCTGGCGGGGATCCGCGGCGATCTCCTGGAAGATTTTCAGGAAGTTGAACTCGTCCGGGAGGGAGAACCGTTTGACTCCCGTGGCGAGCCGGGCGATCGTCTCGTTCTCCCCGAGGGTATGCAGCGCGTAGGTGCCGCTCTCTTCCTGTTTCGTGTCGTCGACCGCCATGCGTCCGAAGGGGATTCCGGAACTGGCCAAGGTCTCGACGCCGAACTGGCTCCGCAGAAACTGGGCGAAGTGATGCCGGACCTCGTTTCTGCGGCTCGGGTCGATTTCGATCGCCTGTTCCAGGGACCATCGCCAGCGCTCGCCGTCGTTTTGGGCGGCCTCGAAGCTCTTTGGAGTCTTGTGGTACACCGGGTTTCCGTCGGCTTCGACCGGGGCGGCCGTCGCTGAGCCGCCATAGCCCCAGCCCTGCTCGTAGTCGGGCAGAGTCTCCAGGTCGGTTAGCGCCTGCAATCGCCAGGCTTCGGCGAAGCCGCGGTTGTTCAGCAGCATCTGCCCAAGTTCGAAGAAGAACTGGCTGACCGCCGCGCGCTGGTTGTCGCGCGCGGCCAGCGGCATCGCCTGGACCATCAATTGCACGGCGCGGACGCGATCGCGCTCGGCTGAATTGACCACCTGGCCGCCGCCGCGATGCCGGCCGCGCTCGAACTTGCCCGCGATCATGAACCCGAAGTGGTCCAGGTCCATATAGCTTTGGGCCGCGGCATGGAGCAGGCGCCAATTGCCCGCGTGGACGGCGATCACGCGCTCGCGGAACGGGTCGATTTCGCTGGCCCGGTTCAGCTGTTGGAGGCACGTCAGCGCGATCTTCAGGTCGCCCCCGACCTGTCCGGAATCGGTGGCCGGATCGAGGGCGAGGCGGCGGAAGGCTTCGTACGCGTCCTTGTAGTTGCGGTCGGCGTACATCTTCTGGGCATCGGCGCGCGAGACGTTCATGGGGGCGGCCTCCCGAGCAATTGAAAACGCCAGCCCGCCGACGAGCAGCAGCGCGGCGGCAGCCAGAATTGCGACTCGGCGAAATCGGATCATTGTGCCTTCTCCTTCCAGGCGGCGATAGGACGAGCCAATGATGCCCCGATGCGGGGGGCGGCCAATGGTTTTTCAGCGAGCCTCCGCAGTCAAGCAGGCGAAAAGACGGGATTCGGCCGTTTCGACAGAGGCGAGACTGCGGTCATGATAGATCGACAGCCGGTTCTTTCCCAGCCCCGGCCAGCCTCTCGTATAACGTCGTCGCGGACGGGAGCGTTACACCGTTCGGTCAGGGCGAGGCAACTGGCGGGGGGCACAACGGTCGTGCGGATGAGTGGTCTGGGACGGCCCATAGTGCGGGTGCCTCCGCCCTATCCTGACAATTCGGTCCGAGGGGGCTAGAATGGGAATCTGCACCCGCGAAGGGCGTGAGGATCGTTTTGGAGCCGGCCTGTTGGCGGGGTGCCCCATCCGCGTTTTTTTTGGGGCCGGCTTCGGCATCGAATGTCCTGAGTTGTGGAACAGGTCTTTGCCCCCTAGAAGAAGGGAAGCGGCGCGTGTCGAACGTGTCTTCAACCGACCAGAAAGACGTGGTAGACCTGAAGAACCCGGTGTTGGCCGGGTTTCTGGCCTGGCTTGTGCCGGGGTTGGGCCATTTCTATCAGGGCCGGTTGGCGAAAGGCGTCCTGTTGAGCGTCTGCATTCTGAGCACGTTTTTCTATGGGCTTTACCTGGGCAGCAGTCCGGAGTTGGGTTGGGGCCGGGTGGTCTATGCTTCGTGGCGTCCAGGTCAGCGCCGATTGCCATTCCTCTGCCAGATTGGCATTGGACTGCCGGCGATGCCGGCTCTGATCGAGGCGAATCGAGCGGCGAGTGGGAAGAAGCCGCTGTTTGGCGGTTTCATGGCGCCTCCGCGCCCGGACTTCAACGATTCAACCGCCGGTCTGCGGCGCCAAGCGCTCGAGGATCAGCCCACGCTTGACGAATTACACAAGCAGCTCCACCGGTACTTCGACGTGGGCACCGCCTATACGATGATCGCCGGCCTGTTGAATGTCCTGGCGATTTATGACGCATGGGGCGGACCGGTAATTGCCGAGAGTCGCAGAAAAGAGGAAGACGAACCGGAGACGGGCTCGGGGGAGCCGGGCAAGTAGCCGTCTCGGGTGCGTCCGCCGGATTGGCCGGGTCTTGCCCGCGGTCGCGGGGTGAAACTGGCTTGGCTTGACTGCCGGCGGTGCGTCCCCCGAGAGGCGGGTGGTCTTGAGAACTGAATGGGAACGAACGAAGACAAATCCGATGGTGAATCCTCTCCTTGCCGCAGTCGAGGCCTACGACTTCTGGTACGCCGTCCCGCTCGTCGTGGCCGTCAGCCTGGTTTATGCGGCGACGCGGCATGAAGAGCTCGGCCCGATTCTCTCCCACGCGATGCGAATCGGAGTCTGGATCGTGGGATTCATGCTGATTGTGCTGGTGGTTCTGCTGCTGGTTTCCTGGTTCACGTAGGAAGGGAATCATGAGGGTTGTCGTCTTGGGGGCCGGCACGGTCGGCGCCTCGGTCGCCGAGATGCTATGCCAGCACGGCCACAGCGTTACGGTCGTTGACCACAATCCCGGCGTTGCGCGGCGCGTGAACGACGAGCTTGACGTCCGCGCGGTCAGCGGATCGGCGGCGCAATCGAGCGTGCTCTTCCAGGCCGGGGTGATGGACTCCGATCTCTGCCTGGCGCTGACCGGGAGCGACGAGGGCAACATGATCGCCGCGAGCATTGCCAAGGCGATGGGCGCCCGGCGGGCCGTTGCCCGAGTCTACGCCCCGGTGTTCCGCGATCTGAGCACGTTCGATTACCAACGGCACCTCAAGATCGACCGCCTGCTGAGCCTGGAGCATCTCTCGGCGATGGAGTTGGCGCGGAAGATCCGCGAGCCGGGTTCGCTGGCGATCGAGAGCTTCGCCCACGGAAATCTGGAGATGCAGGAGTTGGCGGTCGCCAAGGCCACCGCGGCGGTCGGCGTTCCGCTGCGAGAATTGAAACTCCCCAAAGCGGTCCGCGTCGGTTCGATTCTCCGCGGTGGCAAGCTGATGATCGCCGATGCCGGCGAGAAGGTGATGGTCGGGGATCGCGTGACACTGATCGGCGCGCGGGAAGACATCGACGACGTGAAGTCGCGGTTTGATGTCGAAACACCCCAGAAACGCGGGATCGTGATCGCCGGCGGCGGCGAGACCGGTTATCACCTGGCGCGGGTCCTGGAGGGGCCGCGATTCGCGATCGTGCTCATCGAGGCGGATCGCGGGCGGTGCGATTTCCTCGCCTCCCACTTGAAGCAGACGACCGTCGTGCATTGCGATGTCCAGCGGCGCGCCGACCTGGAAGAGGAACGCGTCGGCAGCGCCGACGTCTTCGTTGCCTGCACCGGCGACGACGAGAACAACATCATGGCCTGCGTCGAGGCCCGGGAACTCGGCGCGAAAAAGACCGCGGCCCTGGTCGGCCGCCCGGATTATGCGAACGTCGTCGGCAAGCTCGGCATCGACGAGACGGTCAGCCCGCGCGAGGTCGTGGCACGGCAAGTTCTCGGCTTCTTGAACACCGGTCCGGTGATCTTTCGCAATGCGCTGCTGTGGGGCGGAGGAATCGAGATTCTCGAGGTCGAGGTCGTCGCGGGGGCCCCGGTCACCGAGCACGTTCTGGCCAACGTCGACCTGCCGCCGCAGTGCCTGGTTGCCGCGGTGATTCACGAGAGTTACGTGCGCGTCCCGGGGGCCGACGATCGGCTGAAACCGGGCGACACGGCGATCGTCTTCGCCGGCGATGAATCCGTCGACGGCGCCCTGGCCCTGTTCCAGACAAACGGCCGCGCTTCCTAGCACCCATGAATCTCCGCCAGCTGTGCAAACTGCTCGGCCTGATCGCGATCTTGATCGGCGCCGCAATGGTCTTCAGTCTTCCCTGGGCACTGGTCGAAGGGGGTTGGAGGATGGCCAGCGAACGCCGCGGCCTGGCCGGATTGGCCGGGGCGATCGCCGTGTGTCTGGCCGTGGGCGTGTCGTTGTGGCGGCTCGGCCGCGGCGCCGGGGGCCAACTGTTCCGCAAGGAAGCGATGGCCGTCGTTGCCCTGAGCTGGATCATGGCGACCGTGCTCGGCGGGCTGCCCTACTGGTTCAGCGGCACGCTCCGCGCCCCGCGGACGCCGATGAGCCTGGTGGACGCGATGTTCGAGTCGCAGTCCGGGTTCAGCACCACCGGGGCGACGGTGCTCGCAGAGCTGGAAGACCCCGAGATGGTCCCCCGCTGCATCCTCTTCTGGCGATCCAGCACCCACTACCTGGGCGGCCTGGGGATCATCGTGCTGTTCGTGGCGATCCTTGGCCAGGGCTCGGCGGGCAAGGCGCTGATGCGCGCCGAGATGCCGGGACCGAGCCATTCCAGCCCCCAGGCGCGGACGCAGCACACGGCCTGGGTCCTGTTCCTGATCTACAACGGGCTGAACGCCGCCCTGGTGCTGGCGCTCTGGATGCAGCGCGTTCCGCTGTTCGACGCGATCTGCCATGCGTTCGGGGCGATCGCCACCGGCGGGTTCAGCACCTACAACGCCAGTGTCGGCCACTTCGCCACCGATCCGCGTCTCAACAGCGTGATCATCGAGCTGACGATTGTCGTGTTCATGATCGTGGCCGGGACCAACTTCATGCTGCTCTATTGGCTGCTCGTCCGCAAACCCGGAAAACTCTTCCGCGATGTCGAATGGCGGACTTACCTGGCGATCCTCGCCGGAGCGACCCTGCTGGTCCTGGTCGCCGGATTGGTCCACGGCGATTTCGACCGCTACGGCACCTCGGAGGCCGCGATCGAGGGGCCCGGTTCGGCCGACGGACCCTATCCGCTGATTCGCGGCCTGCGCTACTCGCTGTTCCAGGTCGTTTCGATCATGACCACGACCGGGTTCTGCGTCGACGAATTTGAAAAGTGGAACGCGCTGTCCTGCGGAGTGCTGCTCGTGTTGATGTTCGTGGGCGGATGCGCTGGCAGCACCGGCGGCGGGATCAAGGTCATCCGCCACCTGCTCTTCGTCAGAATCCTCCGCCTGGAGCTGGAGCAAGCCTTCCATCCGAGTGTCGTCCGCCCCTTGCGGCTTGGCGGCGAGCCGGTCGAGGATCAATCGCTCCGCAAGAGCATCCTCGTCTACTTCAGCCTGATCGGGGCGATTTTCGTGGCCAGCTGGTTGTTCGTGATCGGAGTCGAGCCGGTGACGACGTGGGCCAATCACGATGTCGAGCACAAGATGATCGATAGCATCAGCTGCGTGGCCTCGACGATGAACAACATCGGCCCGGGCCTGGGCGTGGTCGGCGCCCGGCAGAACTACGGCAGTTTTTCCGTCCCCTCGAAGCTGCTGTTCACCTGGCTGATGATGATTGGCCGGCTGGAGATCTTCGTGGTCCTGGCCCTTTTCGTTCCGTCGTTCTGGCGAAACCAGTAGCCGCGGCGGCGGCGGACCATGCATCCCGCGCCTGCCGTTGCGGCCGCAGCGGCCCAAACCTATACTGGGAGGTTTGGCGTGCATCCGCGGACGTCAATCTCTGACCCGAGTGAGCAAGGACATCATCCATGGCCGATCTGATTGCCCCCCACGGCGGCTTGAGCGAGCCGGTTTGCCGCACCGTCGACAAGGAAGGGGTGAGCGATTTCATTGCCGCCGCGGAGGGGCTGACCCGCGTGCCGGTTTCCGACGCCGATCTCTCGACGGTCTATCGCTGGGGCGACGGAACATTGAGCCCCTTGACCGGCCCGATGGATTCGGCGACCTATGACCGGGTCCTCGAAGAATCGGTGATTCACGTCGGCGGCAAGAAGTATGCCTGGACAATCCCGCTATCGCTGCCGATCGCGACCGCGATGGCCGGCCGGCTGTCTCCCGGCCAGACGGTGGCCCTGACCAACTCGAAGAATGAAATCGTCGGCACCCTGGAAATCAGCGACATCTTCTCCTGGAACAAGGAGAAGTATCTCTCGAACGTCTACCTGACCGAGCGGACCGACCACCCCGGGGCGGACATGGTGCTGGTCGGCGATGCCGACAAGACGCACCTGATTGGCGGCTCGATCCGTGTCCTGCCCCAGCCGAAACACTCCGCGTTCGGCAAGTACGTGCTCACGCCGCGCGAGGTCAGGAAGCTGCTGGCGGAGACCGGCTGGCAGCGGGTCGTCGCCTTCCAGACCCGCAATCCTCTGCACCGGGCGCACGAGTATGCGCTGGTTTACGGGCTGGAGACGCTGCTTCGGGCCGGCCACAACGCCGGTGCCTGCCTGAATCCCCTGATCGGCGAAACCAAGGGCGACGACGTGCACGCCGATGTGCGGATGAAGACCTACGAGACGCTGATCGACCAGCGCGGGCTCGGCGACGGCGACAGCGACCCGCAGTTGTGGGGCCCCCGCGGCGAGCAGGTTTCCGACCGCGTGATTCTGCTCGGGCTTGACATCAAGATGTTCTACGGGGGGCCCAAGGAGGCGGTGATGCACGCCATCTACCGCCAGAACTTCGGTTTCACCGACATCATCATCGGCCGCAAACATGCCGACGCTCCCTACCACGACGGCTCGCCTATCTGGGGGGATTTCGACGCCCAGGAGATTTTCAACAAGCTCCGCGGCGATCTGCGGATCAAGCCGCTGAACGTCGGTTTTGCCGCCTACTACGAATCGGTCGGCCGCGTCGATTTGATGGAGAATCACGCCGGCGAGAAGCCGGTGTTCATCTCTGGCAAGCAGGTCCGCGCCACGCTTCAGGAAGGCAAGACCGTCGATCCGCGAATCATGCGCGAGAGCACGGCGAGAATCCTGATCGAGGCGATGGCCGGCCGTTAGGCCCCCCATGCCCGACCAACTCGCCCCCTTTACGCTCGGCGCAATCGCCGCCGTTCTGATCGGTCTCTCCAAGACCGGCGTGCCGGGCGTGTCGATCCCCGCGATCCTGCTGATGGCCGAGGCCTTTCCGGGCAATGAGAAGCTCTCGGTCGGGGCGATCCTGCCGATCCTCCTGGTGGGCGACGTGCTGGCCGTCGGCTACTACCGCCGGCACACGCAGTGGAACCGCCTGTTCGGCTTGTTCCCCTATGTGCTCGTGGGGATGGTTCCCGGCGTCTATGTCCTCCTGAAGGTCGACGACCAGCAGTTCAAGCTCGTTCTGGGCCTCCTCGTCCTGGCCCTGATGCTGGTGGAAGCCGCCCGCCAGCGCTGCGGATGGATGGATGTCCCGCACCAGAAGTGGTTCCTTGCCACAATGGGCATCGCCGCCGGATTCGGGACCGTCGTGGGCAACGCCGCCGGCCCGGTGATGAGCATCTACCTGGTCAGCCACGGGATGGTCAAGCATGAGTTCATGGGAACCTGGGCCTGGTTCTTCCTGATCGTCAACCTATCGAAGCTGCCGGTCGTTGCCGGGATGGGCATGATCACCACGGCAACGCTCCAGTTCAGCCTGTTCACAGTTGCCTTTCTTGTGCTCGGCGCCGTGGTCGGCAAGCGGCTCTTCCAGTACATTCCCCAGTGGCTCTTCGATCCCCTGGTGCTCGCCCTGGCCACAGTCGCCGCCCTGCGGATGGTGGCCGGGGCGATCTGCTGATCGCCCCGGCATCCTCAACCGAGGCGGTGAAAGGGGACCGGTCCGTGTCTGCGGGGAAAACGTGCGAAATCATCGAGGCCAATCAGCCGAAACACGGACCAGTCCCTGAATCCGCGGCGACGGGCCTACTGCTTGGCCTGGATCGCCGCCTGGGCCGCGGCCAACCGCGCGATCGGGACGCGATAGGGCGAGCAGCTCACGTAGTTCAGCCCGCAGCGGAAGCAGAAATCGACCGAGGCCGGATCGCCCCCCTGCTCGCCGCAGATGCCGATCTTCAGGTCCGGCCGCGTCGCCCGGCCTTTCTCCACCGACATCTGGATGAGCTGCCCGATGCCCTCCTGGTCGATCGTCTGGAACGGATCGGCGTCGAGAACGCCGTTGTCCAGGTAATGCTGGAGGAACCCGCCGATGTCATCGCGGCTGAAGCCGAAGCCCATCTGCGAGAGGTCGTTGGTGCCGAACGAGAAGAACTCGGCGGTCTTGGCCATCTGGTCGGAGAGCAGGGCCGCGCGGGGAATCTCGATCATCGTGCCGTAGAGGCAGTCGAAGCCGGTCTCCGCGCGGACTTTGTCGAAGATCGGCTTGACGAAGTCCAATTCCTTGACGGTGCAGGTCACCGGGACCATGATCTCCGGCTTGGGGTTCTTGCCGGCCTTCTTCAATTCCGCGGCGGCTTCGAGGATCGCCCGGATCTGCATTTCGGTCAGGTGCATGTGGGTGATGCCGAGGCGGACGCCGCGGTGGCCCATCATCGGGTTGACTTCGTGCAGTGCCTGGCCGCGCTGCTTGACCTCCTCGACGCTGCACTTGAGGGCTTCGGCCAGCCTCTTGAGCACACTCTCTTCGTGGGGAACGAACTCGTGGAGCGGCGGGTCGAGCAGGCGGACCGTGACCGGCAGGCCGTCCATCGCCTCCAGCGTGGCCTTGATGTCGCGCTTGACGAACGGGGCCAACTCGTCGATCGCCGCGTTGCACTCCTCCTCGGTGCCGGCGTGGATCATCTTCCGCAGGATGAACAGGGCGTCTTCCGCTCCGGCCCCGTAGAACATGTGCTCGGTGCGGAACAGGCCGATCCCCTCGGCGCCGAACTCGCGGGCGATCCGGGCGTCGTCGGGCGTGTCGGCGTTCGTGCGGACGCCCAGCGTGCGGAACTTGTCGACGAGCTTCATGAACTCCTGGAACCGCGGGTTCTCCGAGGCGTCCATCATCTTCACCGGGCCCTGGTAGACCAGCCCGCGGGTCCCGTTGAGCGTGATCACGTCGCCGGCCTTGAGCGTCTTGCCGCCGGCGGTCATCGTCCCGGCGGAGATGTTGATCTTCAATTCGCCCGCGCCGACGATGCAGCACTTGCCCCAACCGCGGGCGACCAGCGCGGCGTGGCTCGTCATGCCGCCGCGGGCGGTGAGAATGCCTTCGGCCGCGCGCATGCCTTCGACGTCCTCGGGGTTGGTCTCTTCGCGGACGAGGATGCACTTTCTGCCGGCCTTGGCCGCGGCCACCGCCGCGTCGGAGGTGTAGACGATCTCGCCGCAGGCCCCGCCGGGGCCGGCGGGCAAACCCTTGGCGAACAGCGTGGCGCTCTTCTCGGCCGCCGGGTCCACAATCGGGTGCAGCAACTCGTCAAGCTGCGCCGGCGCGACGCGCGTGACCGCGATCGATTCGTCGATCAGGCCCTCGTCGAGCATCTCCATCGCCATGTTCAACGCCGCCGTCCCGGTCCGCTTGCCGTTGCGGCACTGGAGCATGTAGAGCTTGCCCTCCTGGATCGTGAACTCGATGTCCTGCATGTCCCTGTAATGCTGCTCGAGCTTGTCGCGGATCGCGACCAGCTCGCGGTACGACTCCGGCCACTCGGTTTCGAGCGACGCGAGGTGCCGGTTCTGATCGTTCTTGGTCCCTTCGTTCAAGGGGTTGGGGGTACGGATGCCGGCGACGACGTCCTCGCCCTGGGCGTTGACCAGCCATTCGCCGTAGAACTTGTTCTCGCCGGTGGCCGGATTGCGGCTGAAGGCCACCCCGGTGGCCGAGGTGTCGCCCATGTTTCCGAAGACCATGCTCTGCACGTTGACGGCCGTGCCCCAGTCGTCGGGAATGCCTTCGATGCGGCGGTAGGAGACCGCACGCTTGCCGTTCCAGCTCTTGAACACCGCGCCGATCGCGCCCCAGAGCTGCTCCATCGCGTCGTCGGGGAATTCGCGCCCGAGGACCTCCTTGACCTTCGCCTTGTACTGGTCGCAGAGCGCTTTCAAATCTTCGGCAGAAAGCTCCGTGTCTTCGGTCACGCCGCGGGCCTTTTTCATGGCGTCCATCAGGTGCTCAAGCTGCACCCGCACCCCCTGGCCCTCGGCCGGCTCGATGCCCTCGGCCTTTTCCATGACAACGTCCGAGTACATCGTGATCAGGCGGCGGTAGGCGTCGTAGACGAAGCGCTCGCTGCCCGACTTCTTGATCAGGCCCGGGATCGTCGCCGAGCAGAGGCCGACGTTCAAAACGGTTTCCATCATGCCCGGCATCGAGCTGCGGGCGCCCGAGCGGCTGGAGACGAGGAGCGGGTTTTCCGGGGCCCCGTATTTCATGCCCATCGCCGCTTCGGTCTTCTTCAGCGCGGCCTGGACCTCTTCCTTCATGCCGGGGGGGAATTGGCCGCCCTCGGCGAAATAGGCGGTGCAACACTCGGTGGTGATCGTAAAGCCGGCCGGGACGGGCAGACCGAGATTGCACATCTCGGCAAGGTTCGCACCCTTGCCCCCCAAAAGGTTGCGTTGGGAGGCGTTGCCGTCAGTCCCGGTGGATCCGAAGTTGTACACGTACTTGGGTGCCATGAATTGAGCCCTTCCACTGTCAGAGAAACCTGGAAATCGCCGCGGCCAGCCACGGGAATCGAAATCGGCCAAAGGCAGGCCCCCGAGAGTACACTTGCCTTCCGGGAGCAGATCTTCCCAAAGCGAAATCCAAAAGTCTACCAGTGACCCCCGAGGGGGTCAAGGAGTGGGGAGCTGGGGGCGTGCCGGAGGTCCAACCTGCTTTCGAGATGGCCGCTGCCCGCGAACTGCCCGGCAAAGTCCGAGACGGCTCATTCTCCGCCTTCTAATGCGGGCAGGCCGAGATTGTCCAGGGAGGCGGCCTTCGCGATCCTGAGGGCCAGGTCGCGCAAAGCCTCCGCCCCCAGCCATGTCACCCGGTCGGGTGGAGTCTTCATCAAGACCGAAACCGTCATTCTCTTTCGACCGGCCCTGGTCCAATGCACGTCAGGTGCCTGGCCGACCGGAAGTAAATGCGTCCCTGGCTGACGGCGGGCTCGCTCAAGGCGTCTGGAGGCTGGCGCGTGAGAAACAATCGCCACAGAAGGGGCAAATCACCGGCTACCCGTCCATTAGGGGGCCTGAATTTCTTGACGCTCGCGGTTTGCCCCAACTATACTAGATTATTCAGAATGCCTAGCCCTGTTGGGACTGCTCCGCAACGGCGCCAGATGCGTCGCGTCCTTTCTGAAGCGAATTGCACCCATGAACACGTACTCTCGCTTGTGCTCCCGTCTGGTCTTGGCCGCCGCAACCGCGTTGAGCGCGTTGGATGCGTGCCCCTGCTCCGGTCAGTCCGATGAGCCGAGGCTGGCCCAACGCCGGACCAGGAAACTCGCGCCGGGCGTGATGACGCAGATCCCGCCCGACCTTCGCTTGGAGGAGACGGTCAGTGCCCACGACATCGTGGAGTTGGTGGCCGTCGATCCTAAGTTCGATTTTGCCAAGAATCTTCGGTTTCGCCGCGACATCTGGTGTCTGGAGTTCAGCTTCAAGCCGATCCGGATGATTTGGGTTGACATCCCCACCGCCGAAGGGCACATGCGGCGAGAATTGATCTGGTACATGGTTTACTCGGTTACCAACCGCGGCCAGGCGCTGCACCCGGTCAAACAACCGAACGGGACCTTTGCGGGGGAACGGATCGACATCCCGGTGCGACTGATCCCGAAGTTCATCCTGCGAAGCCACGAGTTGGGGACGGAATACTCGGACTGCGTGATCCCGTTGGCGCTCGGTCCGATCATTGCCCGGGAGGATCCGGGACCGGATTGGATGGCCGACCCCGCCAAGGAGTTCTACAACTCGGTGACGATCGGCAAGGAGCCGATCGCGGTGGGCGAGACCCGCTGGGGCATCGCGATGTGGCAGGGCATCGACCCGCGAATCGATTTCTTCTCGATTTATGTCCGCGGGCTGACCAATGCCTACCATTGGCAGGACTCGCCGGAGACGTACACGCCCGGCAAAGACCCGATCGGCAAGGGGCGAAAATTCGTTCGCAAGACGCTCAAATTGAACTTCTGGCGTCCCGGAGACGAGTATTACGAGGACGAAAATGAAATTCGCTATGGAATTCCGGGACAGGTTGACTACGAGTGGGTTTACCGATAAAAAGAGGTGTTCCCTTAGCCGCCAGGTCGGTCGACGGGCGCGGAGAATGCCCGGTTGATGCAAATCATGAGTTGAGTAGGTAAGGATTGGCAAATGGCACACAAGAAAGGACAAGGCTCCAGCCGGAACGGTCGCGACTCCAACGCCCAGCGACGGGGCGTGAAGCGATTCGGTGGCCAGGAGGTGCGAGCTGGAAATATCCTCGTTCGCCAGGTCGGTACCCAATACCACCCTGGCAGGGGTGTTGGGGTCGGCAACGACTATACGCTTTTCGCGTTGGTCGATGGTTACGTGAAGTTCGACCGGAACGGGCGTCGCGTCAGCGTCGTCGAGTCGGTGAGCGGATAGCGCCCTTTGGGGGAAAGCGGGGCCTCCGCGTTTTTCGACCGTCTAGACAAACCAGAGGGGATGGCTCTTTCGAGGAACCATCCCTTTTCTCTTGCCCGGCCCGGTTCGCTGCGACGGCAAGGCAACCGTCACCACCGAACTGTGAAGATCTGCATTTATGTTTGTCGACGAAGTCGTAATCCAGGTCGAGTCCGGTAGAGGGGGCGACGGCTGCGTGAGCTTTCGCCGCGAGAAATATGTCCCCCGGGGGGGGCCCGATGGTGGCGACGGCGGGGACGGCGGGAGCGTGATTGTCCGGGCGAAGGCCGGTGTTGACAGTCTGGCCGGATTGGTGCGTCGCAAGTCGTGGAAGGCGGCCAGCGGCAGGCCCGGCCAGGGGTCGCAACGCCATGGGGCCTCGGCCGACGACCTGCTGATCGATGTCCCGCCGGGGACCGTGCTCTACGACGCCGAGCGGGGCTTTGCGCTGAAGGATCTGGCCAACGAAGGGGATCAGGTGGTCGTTGCCCGAGGCGGGAAAGGGGGGCGGGGGAACCTTCATTTCAAGAGTTCGACCAATCGGGCGCCGCGCCAGTCGACGCCCGGTGGTCCGCCCGAGGTCAGGACCCTGCGCCTGGAATTGAAGATCATCGCGGACGTCGGCTTGATCGGAAAACCGAATGCCGGCAAGAGCACGCTGCTGAGCCGCCTGTCTCGCGCCAAGCCGGAGATCGCCCCTTATCCATTTACGACGAAGTACCCCAACTTGGGCCGCGTTCCAATCGACTTGGACCGCTCGTTCGTGATGGCCGACATCCCTGGACTGATCGAAGGGGCGCACGAGGGCGTGGGGCTCGGCCATGAATTCCTGCGACACGTCGAAAGGGCGGGAATCCTCATCCACCTGGTTGAGCCGCAGCCGGCCGATGGGTCCGAACCGCTGGCCAATTATCTGGCGATTCGCGACGAACTTGCCGCCTACGATCCACACCTGGGCGAACGGACCGAACTGCCTGTCGTCACCAAGGCCGATCTCTCCGGAGCCGAACAGGCGCGCCAACGACTGGCAACCGCCATCGGCAAACCGGTTCTGCTGATTTCCGCCGTCACCGGCCAGGGCTTGGATGGACTGGTCCGCGCGATCGCCGCACTCGTCAATCCGCCGAAAGCGTGGTGAGGGGCGCCAACGGCGGGCAGCAGGCGGCAGTCCGCCACGCGTCCGTGCGATCTTCTGGAAATCCGGCGGCTAAGGGTTGCCCATTTGCCGCGGCGTGGTGTCTGGCAGCGCGTCTTCAACGCGGGCGTGGATTTCGAAGACGCGGTCGATCTGGGTGATTGCGAACAATTCGCGGATTTCCGGCCGCAACCCGCAGAGTTTCATCTGGCCGCCATGCGCCCGAGTCCGCTTGAGCATGGCGATCAAGACTCCGATCGAACTGCTGGTGAGAAAGCTGACCGTCCCCAGGTCGACCAACAGGGTGCCCGCGCCGACCTGTTCGACCAGCGATCCGAACTCCCTGGTCAGGTCTTGAATCTTGGTCTCCTCGATCTCTCGGACCGTGAGTCTGGCAATCGTCCGTCCGGCGACCGCGCTGACGTCGAGCAACTGGTAATCCTCCACGAGCACTCCTTCCGCGTAAAGGTTGAGCAGGGGAGAGCCGCGCGGCCGGTCTTCCGCGATCCCTCCACCACTGGGACGGGCCGGTTTGGCCGGCGGGTGGATGGCAACCGCCGGGCGCATCGTGCCAGGGTTGCCCGACCATGCCTTCTGAAACTCTATCCGTCGCCAAGAGGACGTTCAAGTCGGCCGGAATGTTCCGCTGGGGAGGTCTTGCCAAGGCCCGAGAGACGCGTTACGTCGATGCGGCATACCGGGCAAGAAACGTCGCCGGAACCAGCAGCAGGATCACCAGCGCCGCCGGCAGCAGCCCCTGGGTGACGAACGCGATTGCCGCATCGAGCACGATCAGTGAGAAAATGCAGTGCCGCACGGCCGCTTGCACGAATCGCGGCGACGGGTCGACGATTGCCCGGCAGAGCCGGATTCCGACAAGCCCGGCGACCGTCGCCAGCAGCAGAATCCAGCGGATCGGTTCCGCCCGCAACAGGGCGACCGGATCGGCTGTCCAGCGCGGCAGCGGCTCGAGCAGCGCGATGCCCGCCAGAACCACCACGGCGGCCAGCATCAACTGGCCCTGCCGGCTGCTGGCGGCCTCGCTGCGGGCGAACCAGGTGACCCCCGTCACGTAAACACCGATCGCGACGGCGATCAGCCCGTGTTCCGCGCCCCACGGGCCGGCGGCGGTGCTCATCCCCAACAGCAGGTTCAGGCTTCGGCAGGCGCCCATCGCCAGCGGCCCGAGGGGCGTGCGTTTGATCAGCCGGTCATAGGCGACAATCATCGCCGCCAGTCCCGTGGCCACCAGGGCCGGCCGCAACGCGGCCGTCCCGCCGGCAACGGCCCAGCCCAGCGCGAGGCCTGCGGCGAGCAGGCCCCAGCCGAGCCGCGCCGCCGCGCGGATCGAAATCCTTCCGGACGGCAAGGGGCGCTGCGGCCGCTCTCGGCGGTCGGTCCTGCAATCGAATACGTCGTTGAGCACGACGCCGCCGGCGTAGAGCAGGACGGAGGCAGCGGCCAGCAGAACGAACCAGGGAAGGTCCTGGCGGGCCAGCGCGGGATGGGTGAACAGGAATCCGGCGGCGATGTCGGCCAAGGCGGTCAGCAGGTTCGGGGCGCGAACCAACTCCAGCCAGGGGCGCAAAGGGCCGCCCGGCGCGACTCCGCACGTCTGCCGCTCAGGCCCGGTCACGCCTCGGACATCCTTTCGAACACCGTGTGGAGATGGTCTTTCGCCCTCCGCCCCGCGGTGTCGGGGTCTTCGACGTAGGGATAGAGTTCGACGGTCACCCATCCCTGGTACCCCGTGGCCAGGATCGCGCGAAGAACGGCCGCGAAATCGATCGCGCCTTCGCCGGGGACCAGGTGGGCGTGGCGGCGGTTGGCGGCAATGTCCTCGATGTGGTAGTGGCGCGTGTGCGGGGCCATTTGCGGAATCCAGTCCTGCGGTTCTTGCCGCATGCAGAACGCATGGCCGATGTCGAAGTTGAGCCCCAGGGCCGGCGAGTCCACGCGCCCGGAAAACTCCAGGTACTGCTCGAACGTTTCGATCAACAGCCCCGGCTCCGGCTCAATCAGCAAATCGACGCCCTGCTGTTCGGCATATTCAACGCAGGGCATGAGTTCTTCGTAGAAGACGTTTGCCGCGTCGTGCCAGGTCTGACCCTCTTGCAGGGGGCCGCCCGGCTCGGTCTGCATACTCGGCGCCCCCAACTCCCGCGCCAGGCGGAGCACGCGGAGCGTGTGCTCCCGGCGAATCGCCCGATAGTGCCAATCCGGCTCGATCCACGACGGGTGCCAGTAGGGCTGCCTGGGATCAGCGACGGCATTCATCATGAAGCCGTTGATGTTGGAAATCTCCAATCCATGTCGCGCCAGGCAGTTGCGGATCGCCTGTTTGCGCTCGCCGAGCAGCCCGGCAGGCCAAGCGTGGGGCACGTCGGCGAGGAGTTCGAGACCCGCAAAACCGAGCGCTGCAATCCGCCGGATCGTCTCCTCCAGCGAAAAATTCATGTAGGCGTTCGAACTGTAGGCGAGCTTCAGCATGGTTCAACGATTGTGCGGATCCGGAGCGGGGAAGCGGTTGCCGCCGCGCGCGGCCCGTTGGGCCAGCAGTCAAGGCGGTTGGACAGGCGCCGCGCGGAACGCCGGGGAACGCTTCCAGTATATCGCGGGAGGAGGGAGGGAACGAGAGAGGGGCGGTTCCGGCCGCCTCGGCAATCGTCCGCGGAGGCTCTCCCGCCCGCGCGGCGCGGCCGACGGTGGGCGCCCCGCGGGGTGCGTTTCAACTGCTCGCGCTGCGATAGCTCAGCAGAGATCGCTGGAACAGGTAGCGGCTCGCTGTCAGGCTGACAAGCGTCGCCAGGATGGCGAATGCCGGAAGCGTCAAGTCGGAGACCGTCTGGGGCACGAGCGGACGGATCAGGAAACGCGCGGGGACGTTGACCACGACCATCACCGGAATGATGAAGGTGAAGAACAACCGAAGGGGGGTGCCGAGGGGGCCGTGGTAGATCTCCATCGGATAGCGCGAAAAGTTCGTGATGTAGAACCAGAAGTCGTAGAGCGACTGGTTTCTCCCCAGCCAGATGCTCGTCGCCGCAAGCGCGATCATCAGGCTGTACATGATCGCCACCCCGCAGGCGACGAACAGCAGGTAGAGACCGACCTGGGCGGCCGTCGGCACCCATCCGAGGCGAACCAGCGAATACGCGGCAAGCCCGACACCGACGGCGAGATTCCCCAGCGACGCCCACTGGACCCGTTGCAGCGAGATCAGGAACTGGGTGTCGATGGGCTTCAGCAGGGCAAAATCCAGCTTTCCCGTGCGGATCAATTCGCTGAATTCGGACGCGTTTTCCATGAACAGCGTCTGCACGAGGCTGTTGATCACGAGCGTCGTGGAGAGGAACAGGAAGAATTCGTACTTCCCCCACGAGAACGCGTATTCTCCCCAGTCGGTCACCGCCCCGAGCCGCGGCGTGTGCTGGAACACCAGGACGTAGAACCCCAGGTTCATAATCACCCACGACATGGACGACAAGGTCTCGATGAGGAAATTTCCACGGAACGTCATGTCGCGCACGAGACTGTTGCGCGCGAACGTGAGGAGTACCCGGAGATAGGAGGGGTGCGTGCGCATCGCCGGTCATCCTCCGAATCCGCTGTAGCGGCGCACGCCGAGCGCAAACGCGACGCGGCTGGCGGCAATGAAGAACACGACCCAGCCGAACTGGATCCAGAGCCCCGCGATCAGTTCCGGTCCCTGGACTTTGCCCAGAAAGACCGCCGCCGGAAAGTAGGCCAGGTATTGGAGCGGGATCAGGCGGACCAGTTCGCCCCAGACCCCGGGGAGCATGTCGATCGGAAACATGTGCCCCGAGCAGAAGAAGCTGAACAGCATGTAGATGAACAGCAGGGAGCTGACCTCGAGGAACCAGAAGCCGATCATGCCGATTGTCGCTTCAAGGAAGAATCCCAGGAGAAACGCCATCAGAAGCGCGGCCGCATAGGCGAGCAGAATCTGCGGTTCGGGCCAGCCGGCCGGGAAGAAGTCGCGGCAGAGATAGAACACGAGGGCAAACGGCGCGGCGGCCACGGCATAGTAGATCACCTTGTGAGCGATCCGATAGAGCAGCAAAAACGACAGCATGTCGATCGGCTGGACAAGATACTTCTTGACGGTCCCTTCGCGGATGTCGCGGCAGATGCCCGAGGCAAGCCCGGGCATGCTGGAAAACGCTCGGCTGATCATTGTCAGCAGGTAATAGGCGACGAAGTCATGGTACGCATAGCCCACAATCCGCGTCGCGCCGTTTCCCGGCTCGACGGATTGGGCCGCGCTGAAGACCGCCCACCACAGGAAGATCTGGGTGACGATCGGCAGAAACCGCATCAACGTGCTCAGCGCGAAGTCTCCCCGGTAGACCAGCCGCTCTTCCACGCTGATCCGCAGGATCGTCCACCAGGTCGAGGTTCGGGCGAACATCGCGGGGCTTCAGCCTCCCACCAGCCGACCGGCGGCTTCCGCACCGGACCGGCGGCCGATGTCTTCCGCCTTGGAAAAGACGTCGGCGATGACCTCCTCCAGCGGCGGGTCCTCCACGCTGACGTCTTCAAGCGGGTGGTGCTCTAAGAGCCGGGAGAGAGTCGCCGTCACCGCGTTTCTGGCGACCAGCATCTTGACACGCGGCGGTTCGGCGGAGAGCACCTCGCCGTAAGCTCTCAGGTCGCCCGGAATGTGCCCGTTGGAAAACAGCAGGGTCACCACCTTGCGGCCTCCAAAACGGCCGATGATCTCGTCGAGCGACCCGTCGAAGATGATCTGCCCCTGGGCGATGATCACCACGCGCCGGCAGAGCGCCGCGACGTCTTTCATGTAATGGCTGGTCAACAGCGTCGTGATCCCGCGCTGCTGCTGGTAATGTTTCAAGAACTGCTGGATGTTGTACTGGGCCACCACGTCCAGCCCGATCGTCGGCTCGTCCAGGAAGAGCACCTCCGGCGAGTGGAGCAGGGCGGCGATCAGCTCCATCTTCATCCGCTCTCCCAACGACAGCTCCCGCACGGGCTGGGAAAGCAGCTGCCGCACCGACAGAAGACTCGTCAACTCATCGCGCGTCCGCTCGTACTGATCGCGGTCGATCCGGTAAATCTGCTGATGCAGCCGAAACGACTCGGCGGCCGGCAAGTCCCACCAAAGCTGGTTCTTCTGGCCCATCACGAGCGCAAATCGCCGCCGGTACGCGTTTTCGCGACGCCAAGGCACATGCCCCAACACGCGAGCCGTCCCTGAAGTCGGGTTGATCACACCCGAAAGGAGCTTGAGTGTCGTCGTTTTGCCGGCGCCGTTCGGACCAAGGAAGGCGACCAGCTCGCCTGCTTCAACCGTGAGATTGATTCCGCGAACCGCGTGTACGTCGCGGTATCGCCGGTGGAAAAGGCCGGCCAGCGATGCCGCCAGCCCCTCCGCCTTGTGATAGACGCGGTAGGACTTTGTCAGGGATTCGATCTCAACAACGGCCATTTGTCGATTATAGAACCCGCTGCTGGCGGGGGAAAGCCGCTGCGGCGACCATACGGCGTTTTTCCCCTTGCAGCGGGGTGTGCGCCCGCTCGCCCGGTTGCCGGCGGGGGACCTCTCAGAACGTCGGCTCAATCTTTTCCAGCCGGGCCTTGGTCTCGGCCATCAGGGCGTCTTCCGCCGCCTCGTCGGGGGCGACATAGGTGACCGAGAACCGCAGGTAGGCGCCGGCGTCGTCCCAGGGCACTGTGGAGATCGAGTGTTCCGCGATCAGATACTGGCTGACGGCCTCGGCCGCGTCGAACGAGCGGCCGTCGGCCAGGCCTCGCGGGGCCTTGGTGTAGAGGAAGTAGGAGCCGCCGGGCAGTTGGCATTGGAAACCGCAGGAACGGAGTGTGGCGACCAGTTTAGTCAGTCGGCGCCGGTACTTCTCTCGCGTCTGGAGGGGGATTTGCGGATCGTCGAGCGCGGCGGCGGCCGCCTTCTGGATGGCGATGAACTGGCCGGAGTCGCCGTTGTCCTTCACGTCGGCGAACGCCTGGACCAGGAGCGGGTGGCCGCAGACGAAACCCATCCGCCAGCCGATCATGTTCCAGCCCTTGGAAAGGGAATGGACTTCGACGCCGACCTGTTTGGCGCCGGGCGTCTGGAGGAAGCTGGTGGGCGGACCGTCGAAGGTGATCATGCCGTGGGCGGCATCCTGGACCACGACCACGTCGTTTTGCCGGGCGAAAGCGACGACCCGTTCGTAGAACGCCCGGCTCGCCGTCTTGCCGGTCGGACTATTCGGGTAATTGATCACCAGGAGCTTCGCCCGGCGGCGGATTTCCGGGGGGATGCCGTCGAGGTCCGGGTAGAAATCGTTCTCCGCCCGCAACGGCAGGCGATACACCTCGCCGCCGTAGTACCTGGTGTGGGTGCCGGCGACGGGGTATCCGGGGACGGTCATCAGGGTCACGTCGCCGGGATTGATCAGCACGGCCGGCAACATGGCCAGGGCGGTCTTTGAGCCGATGCAGTGGTTGATCTCGGTGACCGGATTCAATTCCACGTCGAACTGCCGCGACATGAATCGGGCGGCGGCCTGCTTGAACTCGACGATTCCGTTGTCGGCATAGCCGCGGTTTTCCGGCCGATTGATCTCGGCGGCCATGATTCGGCGGACGCTTTCGGGCGCCATCTCGTCGTTTTCGCCGATGCCGAAATCGAGCAGCGGCCGCTCGGGATGGTCGGCCAAGGCCTGCCGCTTGGCGCGCTTGATCTTCTCGAACTTGTAGATTTCCGTGCCTTTGCCGTAGTCCTGGCCGCCGATGCGTTCCGCGAACAGTTTTTGAAAGTAGGGGTCGCTCATGGGATCAAGGGGAAGGGGGGCGGGGATTGTGAACCGGGGAGGAAGGGCCGCGATCAGGCGACGGTTGCCGGCTGGAAAACGGGCCTCTTGCCGCCCCGGGAGAAAACGCCACGGCGCCGACTCAGCGGCGGGTGGGTCTGGCGTCCTTGTTGATGTGTTGAGAAATCCAATTCTCCAATTCTTGCCAATCGACGGGGGGAATCTCCGACAAATCGGGACGCAGGTTGGCGGCGTTCTTGACGTAGACGTGCTGGATTTCATCCGCCGATTTATCGGTGTTCCAGTGGATCAGGATGCGGATGCACTTCTGTAGCGAGCCGGGTACGTCCAATTCGTGATTACACATCAGGGCGACGTGCATCCAGTTCAACTGCCGCGCGGCAAGAGCGGGGAATTCGGCGTCGAGATCGGGCGTGGTGGAGAAGATCGCGCTGGCCACATCTTCGGGGAGAATGCCGTTCAGGCGGATCATCAAGGCGAGCAGTTCGCGCGTCGCCTTGAGAATCGCTTCGTTCGTGTTGGCATCAGCGGTTGTCGCTCCGCGGACTCCACGGCACGGCATGGCAGTTTCCTTTAGAGACAGCAGTCACCCGGTTCTCGGCAGACTCGCCGACCAGCCTGGGCAGAGCGGCCAAGCCATCCGCCAGCGGCCAAGCGCCGCTGGCGTGGACACAACAGCCGCCCTCTGCGCCCCCGGCAGGGGACACGATCGGGGACGGTTCCCGCGAACGGCTGCAAAGAACATCATTCCAGTCTACCGCGAACTGGCCTGGTCTTCCACCGGCCTCGCCCGGAGGACGGCGGCTTCTCGCCAGCCGGGCCGCGTCCGGCCGCCTGGATCGACGTCTTTCCGGAACCACCCTCGCGGGTGGCACGCTCTGGGGGTGCTGTTGCGGTTGTTTAAGTCAGTCGCGATTACTATACTAGACGGCTTGGCTTAACATCGGGCTGATCCAATTTGCGTAGGCTAAGCAGACTCCACGGCTGAGCGATGCGTTTTTCATTGATCGACCGAATCGAGACTCTGGAGCCGGGTGTCCAGATCTCGGCGGTGAAGAATCTGTCGATGGCGGAAGAGTACCTTGCGGACCATTTCCCCGGTTTTCCGGTGATGCCGGGCGTACTGATGCTCGAAGCCATGGCGGAGGCGGGGGCCTGGCTGGTCCGCGTGACGGATGATTTCACGCACAGCATGGTTGTGCTGGCGGAGGTGCGGAATGTCAAGTACGGCCAATTCGTGCAGCCCGGTGAGACGCTCCGCATCGCGGCCGAGCTTGTCGAGCATGGGGAAAAGGAATCGAAGTTGAGGGCCCAGGGGCTGGTTGGGGATCAAGTCACGGTCCGCGGGCAGATTGTCCTCCGCCGGTATAACCTGGCCGACGAAGACCCTCGGCAGGCCTGGATCGACGAGGGGCTGATCGAGGAACTGCGGTCCCAGTTGGTGCTGCTCCAGACTGGGTCAAGAATCGGGCAACCGATGGGCACGGCGTAGAAAGCGCGGACGCCGCGCCGGCAGCGAGCTTCCGCCTCCTTATGAGCGCGTGATGAAAGTCAGGACATGATGCAGTTGGATGGGAAGATTGCCCTGGTTACGGGCGGGAGCCGCGGGATCGGGCGGGCGTGCGTGGTCGAGTTGGCCAAGCGGGGCGCCGCCGTCACGCTGGTCTACCGCGGCAATCGCGAGGCGGCTGAATCGCTGGTCACTGAATTGACCGCTGGGGGGCATGCCGTCGAGGCCGTCCAGGCCGATGTTCGCGATGGCCAGCTTGCCCAGCAGATCGTCGACCGGATCGTGGAGAAGCACAACCGGATCGACATCCTGGTCAATTCCGCGGGGATTGTCAGCGATGGGCTCCTCGGGGCGATGACCACCGAGCAGTGGACGAGCGTGATCGAGACAAACCTCAGCGGGACTTACCATTACTGCCGTGCGGTCGCCCAGCAGATGATGTACCAGCGGAGCGGCAGCATTGTGAACCTGTCGAGCACGGCCGCGGAATATGCATCGCGCGGTCAGGTCAACTACGCCGCAAGCAAGGGAGGCATCAACGGTCTGACACGCGGCATGGCGAAGGAATTCGCCCCGCGGAAGGTCCGCGTCAATGCCGTCGCGCCCGGCATGATCGAAACCGACATGAGCGAGGCGATCCGCAATCTGGCGGGCGAGCAGATTCTGAAGGCGATCCCGATGAAGCGGATCGGCAAGCCGGAAGAGGTCGCCGCGGTCGTCGCCTTCCTGGCCGGAGACGAGGCCGGCTACGTGACCGGCCAGATCCTGCTGGTCGACGGCGGGCTGAGCCTGGGGGTCTACTGAAGCCGGTTTCGGTCGCTGCCTTGGCCGTCCGGGCGGAGTGCGGAGGTACCGCCTTCCATCCGGCGGCGGCCGCGCCAGGGACGTTCGGAACGGATGGGTTTTGAGGAACACTTTGAGAAACGCTGCCGCGAGCAGCGCGATTGACACGCAGTAACGACTTGTTGGAGATTGACGAGATGCCGACGAAAGACGAGATTTTCGAGAAGGTTCAGGAAGCGCTGGTCGAGGCCCTGGGCGTGGACAACGACGAGGTCGCCCCGGAGGCGACGCTGGTCGGCGACCTGGGCGCGGAGTCGATCGATTTTCTGGACATCGTCTTCCGGCTGGAGAAGGCCTTCGACATCAAGATTCCTCGCGGCGAACTGTTCCCCGAAGACGTCTGGACCAACGCCGAGTATGTCCAGGACGGCAAGGTCACGGAGGCGGGGCTCGAGGAGCTTCGCCGGCGGATGCCGTTCGCCAACCTCGACCAGTTCGCCAAGAATCCGGTCGTCCAGGAATTCGGCAACCTGTTGACCGTGGCCGACATGTGCCGGTTCGTGGAGACGAAGGTCGAGGTCGCCGACTGACGGTCGCGGGCGAGCGCGGTTTCGCCGGCCGTGCGGCCGCGGGTTGTCGCGCGTTGTGGTTGCGTCTCGGTTGTCCCCGTAGATCGTCGTATTCAGGCGGAACATTCGACACATGCGCTGGTACTGGATTGATCGCTTCATTGAATTCGAGAGCGGGCGCCGCGCCAAGGCGATCAAGAACGTCACGCTCGCCGAAGACCATCTCCACGACCATTTTCCCGGTTACCCGACGATGCCGAACTGCCTAATCATCGAGGGGATGGCCCAGACCGGCGGGCTGCTCGTTGGCGAATCGACGGGGTTCCGAGAGAAAGTCGTCTTGGCGAAGATTTCCCGCGCTCGCTTCTACAGTTGCGCGCGCCCCGGCGACACACTGGTCTACACGGCGATCGCCGACGACATTCGCAAGGACGGGGCGGTCGTCACGGCCACGAGCCACAAGCAAGACCAGTTGCAGGCGGAAATCAGCATCTTCTTCGCCCATCTCGACGGCGGTTTCCGGGACAAGACCCTGTTCGAACGGGAAGACATGCTGAGAATCATGCGGATCCTCCGCGCATACGACGTGGGCCGGGCGGCGGACGGCACTCCGCTCCGCGAGCCGGTTGCAGCAGATCCGGATACCGAGCCGACTGGCCAATGAACGAGGAGAGCCGCGGATGAGAAGGCGAGTCGTCGTTACCGGGATCGGCTGGGTCAATCCCCTTGGGTGGGGGATCGACGCGGTCTGGAAACGCCTGCTGGCCGGCGAGTCGGGAGTGGGGATGATTACGCGATTCGACGCGAGCAACTTCCCCACGAGGATCGCTGCCGAGATTCACGGCTGGGACGTGTCCGATGTTGGAGAAGACCCGGCGGATTGGGCGCACCAGGGGTTGCACACGCGGTTTGCCGTCGGGGCGGGGAAGAAAGCCGTGGCGGATTCGGGGATTGGCGACGGCCTGGGCGATCCCACGCGGTTTGGCGTCTATACCGGCAGCGGCGAGGGCCAGCAAGATTTTCACCGCTTCACGGAGATGATGGTGGCGGCCCTCGAAGAGACAACGCTGAACGTCACCAAGTTCACCAAGAAAGGGCTGGAGATTCTCCATCCGGTCTGCGAGTTGGAGCAGGAGCCGAACATGCCGGCGGCCCACCTGGCGAGCCTGTTCAACGCCCAGGGGCCGAACGTGAATTGTCTGACGGCTTGTGCGGCCAGCAGCCAGGCTGTCGGAGAGGCCGTGGAGATCATCCGCCGGGGCGACGCCGACCTGATGCTCGCCGGCGGAACGCACACGATGATCCACCCGTTCGGCGTGACGGGATTCAACCTTCTGACCGCGCTGAGCACCAACAACGCCAATCCGCAGGGCGCCTCGCGTCCCTTCGACCGGAATCGGGATGGGTTCGTGCTCGGCGAAGGCGCGGCGATGGTTGTGCTGGAGGAGTTGGAACGCGCCCGCGGGCGCGGCGCGAAGATCTATGGCGAGATTGTCGGGTATGGTTCGACGGCCGACGCGTTCCGCATCACCGACGCCCATCCGGAAGGCCGCGGCGCCATCAGTTGCATCAAGCTGGCATTGGCCGACGCGGGTCTGGACCCGGAGGCGATCGACTACATCAACGCGCACGGAACCAGCACGGGGGTCAACGACAAGGTCGAAACGCTGGCGATCAAGCAGGTGTTCGGCGCGCGGGCGTACCAGATCCCCGTCTCGAGCACGAAGAGCATGATGGGCCACCTGATCGCCGCCGCCGGCGCGACGGAATTGATCATCTGCCTGCTGGCGATCCGCGACAACGTTGTTCCGCCGACAACGAACTACGAAACGCCCGATCCGGACTGTGATTTGGATTACGTGCCCAACGTGTCCCGCGCCCACGCGTGCAACAACGTGCTGACGAACAGTTTCGGATTTGGCGGCCAGAACATCACGCTGATCGTGCAGCGTTTCCAGGGGTGATTCTGTTCGTCGTCGGCGACTGTCCCGCGCCCCGCCTGCGCCGGGACGCGACCGGCAGGGGTTCTGCCCGCCGGACCGGCGAGCGGCAGGGGCGCGGTTTTCGCGGTTGGGCAAGTTGCGTCCGCAGGGCAAAACGGCGCGGGTCCTGCCGCGGTCCCAGCGGGAATTTTTCTCTCGCGCTGCATCTCGTTGAGCCGTCGCAAGTTCCGGGAAAGTAAATACCCCAGAAGCAAGTTCCGGGGAGAAACTTTCTTTGACAATTCTCCGCGAGCGTGTATACATGAAGTGGCCGAAGCGTGCGGCCGCCGGCCGAAGCCAACGGTTGCCTGAGTTGCTTTGCCGGCGCCGCGGGCAGGCAGCGGCAAGGAGTCGCGGCCGTAGCACAACACACGGGTAAAAACCCCCGTGAGAGCAGGTTGTCCGGCACCGGTTCCACGCTGGCTGAGCCCTGCACGGACCGCTTGTACGCCGCGTGTCGTCGCGGACTGCCCGCCGCCCCCACTCCGTGGGGGGCGGTTGAAAAATCGGCTTGCTTCGCGGTGGCGATTGGCTACAATGGAAGTGCAGTGATCAACGTGGTTGGCTCGCTTTGCGGGGCCAACCGGTTCATGTCCTTCGAATGGCTGGAGTCATGAGAATGTCCCACACCATTCGGCTTTTCCGGGCAGTTGCCCAACTGCGCAGGGCTCCGCGCTCTGCACCCGTTTAGCGGGGCGCACGGCCGGCTTGGCTGTGTGTCCCGACGACAACGTGGTGTCGAATCCCCGGCATTCCCCCGGCCGGTTCCCTCGCGTGCTCGATACGCACACCGCTCGTGTTGCGCGGGCCGAAGGTCGCCAGCCGGCCTCTCGTTTCGGCGAGCTGCCGGGTGATCCGTCGGGTCAGTTCGCCGGGCGGCGGCGCGGGTGCCTCACTGCCGCCGGGCAGGGTTCTATTGACTTTGGAGGAGCGTGTTTTTCCAGAGGCCATTCGTACCCAGAAACCGCAACCCCTTGGATAACTGCGTTTGTCTAGCGTTCAAGGTCTGAAGCGCGCTTGCCGTTGGTGAACGTGATGCCGTTTCGCGGGCTGCCCCGGTTGGGGGCCAATTGCAGATGAGCCGTAAGAACGTGTGTTAACACGTGGCCACGATCCCGACGGTAGGCGCGTCTTTCTTTGCGCCGCCAGGGCCGCACCGATCGGCCCCCCTCCCCCCAGGCGACCGGCACTTGCGCCCGCCGGAAGAACCTAGACTCGCGGCGAAAGCCCCTCGGCGATCAGGCGGAGCTTCTCCCGGTTGACGATCCGGACCAGGCTGCTCTCGCTCTGGGCGATCACGCCGGCGTCGAGGAGCCGGCGGAGGGTCCGCGAAAATGTCTCACTCGTCAGGTTCAGATGGCTCGCCAGGTGGCGCTTTAGGCTGGGCAGCTCGACCGTGCCGGTGGCGTCGGCCTGGGAATTGAGGAGGAATCGGGCGAGCCGGCCGACCGCGTCGCGGAGCACGACATCGCCCATCAGTCCGACCAGGTGCTGTACCCAATAGGAGAAGCCGGCGATCATCTGAAGGCAGAGTTGGTGGTCTTCCTCCAACGCGCGGCGGAATGGTTCGCGCGGCAGGAGCACGCAGCGGCTGTCTGCCACCGCCTCGGCATTGGCGGGCACGGGAAACCCGCCGATCGCCGCCACCTCGGCGAACGTGTCGCCCGGGCCGACCAGGTGCAGCGTGTGCTCCTTCCCGCGGGTCGCCGCCTTGAACACGCGAATCAGGCCCGACCCGACCGCGTAAACGCCGGGGCACTCTTGGTTCTCGCGGAAGATCAGCGCGCCGCTCTTGAATTCGGCGATCCGGGCGATCCGCAGCAGCCGTTCGAACGCCGTGTCCTGCACCTCTGAAAAGAAGCGGCAACTGTGGAGGATTTCCGCGACATTCAGCGACATGGAAGACTCCGGCGAGAAAACCCGGAAAAAAGCCCGCCCGGCTTGATGCAGATCAATGGCTTGCGGTCGGCCAGCCGTTAGGATACTGGGGAGCGGAGGGCCCGGCCCGTCGTTGGCCGCCCGGCCCGGCGGCGCGCAGAGGCATTATAGAACCGGCTGGCAGCACGAGCCAGCCCACCGTGACCGCCGCGGAACTCACCGCAGGGGACGCAACGAGCCAAGGGCAAGCGGCGGGGCGGAACCAGGATTCCTCGATGTGCGCGCCGGCCTCTTCCCCTGCCGTTTCCGCGCTGGCATTCCCTTTCCCCGGATTCTCCAATAAGGAGTCGAAAACCCATGTTCTGCAATCAATGTGAACAGACCGCCAATTGCACCGGTTGCGTCACCAGCCCGGGAGTCTGCGGCAAGGACGAGGACGTCCAGTCGCTCCAGGAGACGCTCCTCTATGGCCTGAAGGGGATGTGCGCTTATGCAAGCCATGCCCGCCGCCTCGGCAAGAGCGACGAGGCGGTCAATGCGTTCGTCGAGGAGGCCCTGTTCGCGACGATGACGAACGTGAACTTCGACATCGGCGCGATGCTCGAACTCGTCCTGGAGTGCGGCAAACAGAACCTCCGCGTGATGGAGCTTCTGGACCAGGGGCACGTGGACAAGTTCGGCCAGCCGTCACCCGCTCCGCTTCAAGAAGGGACACAGGCCGGGCCGGGGATTCTCGTCTCGGGGCACGACCTGTTGGACCTGGACAACCTGCTCAAGCAGTGCGAGGGGACGGATGTCAAGGTGTATACGCACGGCGAGATGCTGCCGGCCCACATGTATCCCAAGCTCCGTGAGCATCCGAACCTGGCGGGCCACTACGGCGGCGCCTGGCAGAAGCAGCGTCGCGAGTTCGAGGCCTTTTCCGGTCCGATCGTGATGACGACCAACTGCGTGGTGATTCCCCGGGAAAGCTACTCCGATCGGCTCTACACGATGCGGGTGACGGCGGTGCCCGACGGCAAGCGGGTTGTCGGCGATGATTTTTCCGCAGTCATCGCCCAAGCCAAACAGTCCGCCCCCCTGCCCGAGGCGCTCGGCAAGAAACAGACGATCGGCTTCCATCATGACGTGATTCTGAACATCGCCGGCACGATCGTCGACGCGGTCAAGGCGGGCAAGATCAGCCGCTTCTTCTTGATCGGAGGCTGCGACGGGGCGGAGGTCGGGCGCAACTACTTCAGCGACTATGCGCAGGCAACGCCGGCGGACTCGTTCATCCTCACGCTGGGATGCGGCAAGTTCCGCATCCGCGATTACGACTACGGCGAACTGCTGGGCCTGCCCCGGTTGCTCGACATGGGCCAGTGCAACAACGCCTACGGGGCGATCAAAGTCGCCACCGGCCTGGCGTCCGCCTTCAACTGCTCGGTGAATGACCTGCCGCTGACCCTGGTGGTCTCGTGGTTCGAGCAGAAGGCCGTCGCGGTGTTGCTGACCTTGCTCCACCTGGGAGTGAAGGGAATTACGATCGGGCCGAAGCCGCCCGCGTTCGTCACGCCGAACGTCTTCCAAGTGCTCCAGCAGAAGTTCGACCTGCGGCTGACCGGGGCGGACCCCAAGGCCGACCTCCAGGCGGCCATGGCGGGCTAACGGCCCAGCGAGCCGGCCTCTCCGAGATCGCGGGGAAGCGTCTCGGAGAGGCGCGGCGCCGGGATGGGCCGCAATCCCACCCGGCTGGCAGGACCGGCGCGGGCCCCAACTCTGGGGGCGATATATTTCCGCCGCCGTCACGCCCTGGGGATTGCGGCAGATCAGAGCCGCCCAGGGCGGCCGGTTTGAAAGAAGGGCGAGCGATGACGGATGCAACACCAGACAAGGGCGCAACAACAGAGATCGGCGTGATCCTCTTCGCCCTGCTCTTCCCGACCCTGGTGACGCTGCTGTATTTCGTCGCCCTCGCATCGGCCGCCCCGGCGATCCAGCAGACCGCTTACGCCCTGGGCAAGTGCATCCAGTTCGGCCTGCCGGCCTGTTGGGTGTTCGCCGCTGGACGTCGACTGTCGCGGCCGACCCGCCCGACCCGATCCGGCCTGGCGATGAACCTGATCTTCGGCGCGGCGGTTGTGGGGCTCGCCATGGGCCTCTATCGGTTCTGGCTTCACCCGTCGGGATACCTTGCGCCGACCAGTCCCGCCGGGCAGGCGATTCTCGAAAAGGTCCACGGATTCGGCGTCGACGGCGTCTGGAAATACGCCGCCCTGGGGACCTTCTATGCCGTGATCCACTCCGGGCTGGAGGAGTACTACTGGCGCTGGTTCGTCTTCGGGCAACTCCGTCGCGCGATGCCGATCCTGGCGGCGATCCTCGTCTCGAGCCTGGGTTTCATGGCCCACCACGTGATCCTTCTGGGCGTGTATTTCGAATGGGCCCTCGCGCCGACGGCGTTGTTCTCGCTGGCGGTCGCCGTTGGCGGCGGCGTCTGGGCCTGGCTCTACCACCAGAGCGGCTCCCTCTTCGGCCCCTGGCTCAGCCACATGCTGGTCGATGCCGGAATCTTCCTGGTGGGCTACGACCTGGTGCGGGGAACGTTCTGAGTCGGCTGTTGCAGCGGCACCTTTCCGGCTGCCTTTTCCGCCTGAGTCGTCCCATCACATCCTCGCCGCGCACCAACTCGACCGCCCTCTGGTCGATTTCCCGGTTCCCAAGCTGGAGGTTGGGAACGAGGGAACCATAGACAATCGTCGGCCAAGCCGCCACAATCGCTAATTGCCCGTGAACGATTCCCCTTTTTCAACCTGCTTTGAGAATCAGAGAAAGACCATGACCAACCAGACGATGACTCTATCGAGAAGGACGTTTCTCGGCGGCGCCGCGGCCGTGGCCGCCAGCTCCATGATCCGCGGGGCAGCCTCCGCCGCCCCCGCCGCCGGGCCCGACTCGAACTTCAACGGCGTTCAGATCGGTGTGATCACTTACAGCTACCGCTCCCTGCCCGGCAGCGCCGAAGAGATTCTCAAATATGTCATCCAGTCCGGCATCAGCTCGATCGAACTGATGGGGGAGCCGGCGGAGCAGTTTGCCGGAGCGCCCGGGGCTGGAAAAGGCGACAGGCGGGCGCTGCTCGACTGGCGGCTCTCCGTGCCGATGGATCGATTCAAGGCCCTGCGGAAGATGTTCAACGAGGCGGGCGTCAACATCCACATCGTCAAGTTCGGCGATATCGGCAACCCGGGCATGCCCGATGCGCAGATCGAGTACTACTTCGAGGTTGCCAAGGCCCTCGGCGCCACGGGCATCACCCGCGAAATCTCCGAGGAAGCCGCGCGGAAGCTCGGCCCGATCGCCGACAAGCACGAGATCATGATCGGCTTCCACAACCACACCCAGCTCACCCCGACGACTTACGATGGCGAGATTCTCTCGCACGGCAAGTATCTGGGCATCAACTTCGACATCGGCCATTATGTGGCCGGCACGAATCACTCCCCGATTCCGCTGATCGAGAAACACCGCGAACGAATCCTCAGTCTCCACCTCAAGGACCGAAAGGTGAACAACGGGCCGAACCTGCCCTTCGGCGAAGGAGACACGCCCGTTGCGCTCGTGCTTCAATACATGAAGCGGAACAAGCTTGCCTTCCCGGCCGACATCGAACTGGAATACAAGGTGCCGGAGGGCTCCGGCGCCGTCCGGGAAGTGGCCCGCTGCGTCGAGTTCTGCAAACAGGCCTTGGCGTAGGAGAGGCCGCCTCGGCGCGCTCAGGCGATCGTGGCCTTGGCCGCCGAACAGGATTCCAGCCGTGCCATGTCCGGGGCGACTCCGATGCCCGGCTCGGACCAGAGGTTGGCGACGAGCGGCTGGCCGTCCGAGGGCCGCGCCAGCGAGGGCGGATCGGCCAGGTCGAACGCGAAGAGCTGCGGCGAATCGATCCAGTCCGCCGGATAGGTGAAATTCGCCTTGGCGGCCAGGGCCAGACCGGCACGGGCGCCGATCGCCGAGCGCGGGGTCGCGCCGAGCCGGCAGGGGGTGCAGTGCTCGTGGCAGGCGTCGTGGATCGCCACCGCGGGGGTCAGTCCGCCGACCCGTCCGAAATCCACGTTGATGAACTGGCAGCTCTTCAGGTCGAGCGCCATCTCCACGTGGGCCGGCGAGACGACGGATTCGTCGAGGCAGATCGGCGTTCGCAGCGATTCCTGGGCCATCGCGTGGCCGACCAAATCGTCGGCCATGAAGGGCTGCTCGACCATCGCCAGCATGAAATCGTCAAGCCGGTAGAGGGTCTCCATGTGGGCGAGCGTCATCGCCCCCTCGACATCGACGTGGAGCGTCTCGGCGCCGAACTCGTGGCGAACGTGGTTGATCATCTGGATGTCCCATCCGGGGCGCATCTTCAATTCGATCCGGGAGAAGCCGGCGGCGAACGCCGTGCGCATCGCATCGATCAGTTCATCGATCGTCTCGGTCCGATCCAGTGAGATTCCCAATTCGAGCGAGGCCTTCGTGCCGCCGAGCAGCTCGTGCACGGGTTTTCCCGCCTGGCGGGCCTTGAGGTCCCACCAGGCCGAGTCGAGGGCCGCCTTGGCATACTGGTTGCCGGAAAACACTTGCAGCCGCTCCTGAAGCGCGGTCCCGGTGTCGATCTGGCAGCCGGCCACCGCCGGCGCCAGCCAATCGCGGAGGCAGGCGAAGGCGCCGCCCGCCCATTGGCCGCCGACCGGCGCGGTGCCGGGCGATGCCTCGCCCCAGCCCACCAGGTCGCCGCTTCGCATGCCGGCGATCACTGTCTCCAGGCAGTCGAGGGCGACGCCAGCCGTCTTCTGGGGGCGGCGGAGTGGAATGCGGGCAAGGTACAGGTCAATCGCGTCGATCTTCATGGATTGGTCTCTCCTGAGAGCAGGGGGGCGGCGGTTCCGCGAACGTCTTGTACGGCAGTCTACAGTCTGACACCGGGCGGTGCCCTGAACCAGTCTCTCCGCGGCGGATCGCGGCGGCGCCCGGCGTGGATTGCGAGCGGTCTCCTTGTCACGGGCCGAGCACGCGCAAGACAGACCCCTGCGGCCGCCCCGCCGCCCGCACGCGTTCATCGCGTTGCGGGACGGGCCCCGTCAACGGGCCTGCCGCTCCGCCAGGTCAATCGCCTTGAGGAGCCCGCGGGCCTTGTTGAGCGTCTCGTTCCACTCGTTCTCGGGGACGCTGTCGGCGACGATCCCCGCCCCGGCCTGGACATAGGCCTTGTCTCCCTGGATCACGATCGTCCGCAGGGCGATGCAGGTATCCATGTTGCCGTTGAAGTCGATATATCCGACCGCTCCGCCGTAGGGACCCCGCCGATGGGGCTCCAATTCGTCGATGATCTGCATCGCGCGGACCTTCGGCGCTCCCGAGACCGTGCCGGCGGGGAGGCACGCCTGAAGCGCGTCGAAGGCGGTCTTCCCGGGCGCCAGCCGCCCGGAAACATTCGAGGTAATGTGCATCACGTGGCTGTAGCGCTCGATTGTCATGATGTCGGTGAGGTTCACCGTGCGATACTCGGAGACCCGGCCGACGTCGTTGCGGCCCAAGTCGACGAGCATTACGTGCTCGGCTCGCTCTTTGGGATCGGCCAGCAGTTCCTCGGCCAACCGCCGGTCCTCCTCGTCGGTCCTGCCCCGGGGGCGGGTGCCGGCCAGGGGCCGCGTTGTCACCGCGCCGCCCACGACGCGGACCATGATCTCCGGAGAGCTGCCGACGAGCGTGACGCTCGGCATCCGCACATAGAACATGAACGGGCTAGGATTGACAACCCTCAGCATCCGGTAGATCTGAAACGGGTGCGACCGGATGGGCACCTCGAGACGCTGGCTGAAAACGACCTGGAAGATGTCGCCCGCCTTGATGTACTCGACGCCCTTGCGGACGGCCGACTCGAAATCCTCCTGGGTGAAATTCGACGTGTGCTCCAGGCGAACCTCGGACTCCGCTTCAATGTCCACCGGGCCGAGATCGCAGGGCCGTGCGTGCAATTCGTCGACGATTGCGTCGACGCGGCGGCAGGCTTCGCCGTAGGCCTTCCGCAGATCGCCCTTGGCCTGCTGGATGCGGGCCATGGCGACGACGACGATCGTCTTGGTGACATTGTCGAAGACGACCATCTGGTCGTAGAACGCGAACGCCAGGTCGGGCACGCGGCGGTCGTCCTCGGGCGGGTTGGGAAGGTGTTCCACGTAGCGGACGACGTCGTACCCCGCGTAGCCGACCGCCCCGCTGCAAAACGGCGGCAGTTCGGGCAGGGTCGCCGCGCGGACCGACTCGATCCGCTGGCGGAGGTGGTGCAAGGGGTCGCTCGATTCGAATTGCCGGGTCTCCAGAATCGGCGCGCCGGAGGCCGACACGCCGCTATGCGAACTGATCGTCACCCGGTCGCCGTAGGCCTCGATCTCCAGGAACGGGTGCGTCGCCAGAAAGCTGTAGCGTCCGACCTTCTCACCCCCCACGACACTCTCGGCCAGGCAGGAGCACCTGCCCGCGTCGAGCTTGTGAAACGCGGTCACCGGCGTCAGCGAGTCGCTTACCAGCCGCCGATAGACCGGCACGAGGTCCACCCCCTCGGCCAGGGAGCAGAAGCGGTCGAAATCGGGGTGGTGTCTGCCTTTGCAGATGGCCATGGGGCACCTGGGGAACGCGGATTGCCGCTGCGAGTGTCTCGGCTGGACGACGGGCGCTTCGCCAAGCTTCGGGCAGGCGAAGCCCTCCGCAGGCCAGTCGCTCGCTGACATAAACACTTCAGCTTAACAATGCATTCTCCCGCGAACAAGGAACCTCCGGCGATTGGCGACCGCCCCCTGGAGCTCGCCGCGAACGGGGCCCGATCATCCGACGTATCTCCAAGCGGGGGCTCACCTTGACACCTTCCGCGCCGGTGCTAGAATCCTGGTGGCGGCGAGGTTCTCTCCCCTCCATTTGGGAAGGCTTCTGTGGCCTTCCGCAGTGGCGGCTTGCCGTTTTTTTTCGCTTCCTGAAGCGGAGTCTGCTCAGGTCTAACTGGAAACGATCGCGATGAAGTGCCAGAAGTGCGAGAAGCCGGCCAATTTCCATATTACGGAACTGACCGGAGGCAAACCCCAGGAAGTTCACCTCTGCGAGGACCACGCGCGGGAGTACTTGACGCAGGCGGGCGAGGCGGGCGAGCCGCCCGCCGGAACGAACATGGCGGCCGCAATGGCCCAGCAGATGGCGCAGCAGATTGCCGCACAGATGGCCATCGGCCAGACGGCCGACGAGTTGGAGAAGCTCGACCAGCAGGCTTGTCCGGTCTGCGGAATCACTTTCTACGAGTTCCGCAGCCAGGGCCGGCTGGGCTGCCCCAACGACTACGTGTGCTTCAAGAAGCAACTCGAACCCCTGATCCTCAATATCCACGGGGAATCGCAGCACGTCGGCAAGTCGCCCAAGGGCGCCTCGGTCGCCAGCCGTGAGCGGACCCAGTTGATCCGCCTGCGGCGGGAGATGAAGAGCGCGATCGCCGAGGAAGCCTACGAGCGGGCGTCGCAGCTCCGCGACCAGATTCGGCAGATCGAGGGGGGGCGGGAATCTCGCATGGGCGGCGACGAATGACGTATCGCCGCCCGCCCGGAAACGGATATGATGAGGGTATGGAATCCCGACCTGCGTGGTTCGCCGCGCCGCCCCGATGACCGGAAACGCGAACGTGAAACTCGACGACCTGACTCGCTATAGCGGTGAATGGCTCCGGGGAGTGGGCCCCCAGTCCGACATCGTGATTTCCAGTCGCATCCGCCTCGCCCGCAACCTTGCCGACTACCCGTTCATCAGTCGGGCTTCCCCGCAAGATCGCGGCCGGATTCAAGGCCAGTTGCAGACCGCGATACCCAGCCTCGCCGACCAGGACGACCTGCTCTGCATCGATGTGGAAGAGCTGGCCGCGGTCGACCGCCAGTTCCTCGTCGAGCGGCAACTGATCAGCCGCGAGTTGGCCGAGGCCAGCGGGGCGCGCTCGGTGGCCATCGGCCGCGACGAGAAGTTCAGCCTGATGATCAACGAAGAGGATCACCTGCGAATCCAGGTGATGGAGAGTGGGCTCGACCTCGAATCGGCCTGGGATCGAATCAACCGGATCGACGACTTGATCGAGGAGAAGGTCACCTTTGCCTGCGACGAGACGCTCGGCTACCTGACCGCCTGCCCGACCAACGTCGGCACCGGAATGCGCGTCAGCGTGATGCTCCATCTACCCGCCTTGGTGATGACGCGGCAGATCGACAAGGTGTTTCGCAGCCTGCACAAGATCAGCCTGGCCGTCCGCGGGCTCTATGGCGAGGGTTCCCAGGCGATGGGTGACTTCTACCAGATCAGCAACCAGATCACGCTCGGCCGCAGCGAGAAGGACCTGATCAAGCAGGTGGGCGACGTGGTGCCGGTGGTCATCAAGTATGAGCGGCAGGCGCGGGAATTCCTCGTGCAGGAAAGCCAGGAGAATCTGCACGATCGCGTCAGCCGCGCCTATGGCATCCTGCGGAACGCCCAGACGATCAGTTCGGAAGAGACGATGCACCTGCTCTCGAGCGTGCGGATGGGCGTGAATCTGGGCTTGATCGACGACCTGAAGATACCGATCGTCAACGAGCTGTTCATCCATACCCAGCCGGCCCACTTGCAGAAGCTCAGCGGGAGCGAGCTCGACACCACCGACCGGAATATCGAGCGGGCGCGGTATCTCCGCCGGCACCTGGCCCAGGCCGACCGGCCGGACTCCGAAAACAACTGAGAAGGGGGCCGCCCTAATCCACGTCGCTCCCCTCGCGGATCTTGCCTCGAACGGCGGCAACGACCGCCGGGGGCAGGAAGCGGGCGAGTTCGGCATCGCCGGCCAGCGGCGCGATCTGCTTGATCAGCGAGCTGGAAACGTGGGCCAGCTCGCCATCGGCCAGCATGAAGAGCGTCTCCACCTCGGGGGCCAGGCGCCGATTGGCCATCATCATCGTCAACTCCGCCGGAATGTCGGTGATCGGCCGCACCCCGCGGATCATCACGCTCGCCCCGCAGCGCTTGACGAATTCAACCGCCAGTCCGCGAAACTGGCGGATCTCGATGTTCTCCAAGTGCGATGTCGCCTCCCGAATCAACGCCATGCGCTCGCTGGCGTCGAACAGCGGCTGCTTCTCGATGTTGACTCCCACCCCGATGATGAAGCGGTCGAAGAGCTTGCTGCTTCGCTCGATCACGTCGAGGTGCCCGAGCGTGATCGGGTCGAACGAACCGGGATAGACCGCCAGCCGCGGGCTCAATTCGGACATGAGTGTTTTCCAGAGTCTCTCCGTTCCTGTTGACCGCGGGCGGTTCCACCCGCGCGCCCTCCCCCAACAACGCATCTTGACACGTTATAGCACGCCCGGCCCCACGGCAGAAGGCGGCACGCCCAAAACGGCGGCGCCCGCGACGCGCTGCGGCGGTTATGCCCCGCGGACCGCGGCCACAAGCCGGTCGACGTCGTCGGCGCTGTTGTAGGCATGCAGACTGATCCGCAGGCGGCCGCCACGGCAACTGAGAACGACATTCCGCTTCAGGCATTCCTGGCGAATCGCCGCCGGATCGCTCCCCGGCATCTCGAACACGACGATTCCGCTCTTGCTCTCCGGGCGGCGATCGCTGACGATCCTCGCGCCGATCGACGAGAGCCGCGCGCAGGCCAGATCGGTGATGGCGAAGATCCGCTCGGCGATGGCCGCAACGCCGAAACGGAGCAGGAGCGCGACGCTCTCGCCCAAGGCGATCATCCCCGCCATGTTCTGCGAGCCGCCCTCGTACCGCTCGGCGGAGTCTTTCAGCTTCAGCTCGATGCGGGAGAAATCGCGTGCGTGAACCACGCTGTTCCACCCCACGCCGACGGGCCGCAGCCGGGCAAGGTGTTCGCGCCGGATGTAGAACAGCCCGGCGCCCTCCGGTCCGAGCAGCCACTTGTGCCCGTCGGCCGCGAGGAAGTCGATGGGCGTCGAGCCGACGTCCAACGGCAGGACCCCGAGACCCTGAATTCCGTCGACGAACAGCAGCGCGCCGCGCTGGTGGGCGATCTCCGCCAATCGCGCCAGGTCCAACCGCCGCCCCGTGCAGTAGCTCACCCAGCTTATCGCGACGATCCGCGTCCGCCGGTCGCAAGCGCCGGCGATCGCATCCAGGGCCACCCCCTCCGGACCGACAGCGACGCGGCGTGTCTCCACGCCCCGGCCGGCCTGGTTCAGCCAAGGATACTGGTTCGTGGGGAATTCATCGGCGAGCGTCACCACGTTGTCGCCCGGTTCCCAGGGAAACCCCTCAGCGACCAGGTTGACTCCCTCGCTTGTACTACGCAAGAGGGCAATCTCCTCGGTCGTGGCCCCCAGCAGAGTGGCAGCCTTCGTGCGGAGATCCGCTACCCGCCGCTCCCATTGCGGCCAATCGACGTTGCCATTGACCGAGGCCTCCTCGGCCCATTCCACGAGCGCCCGGCTGGTCGGTCCGGGCAATGGCGAAACGGCGGCATGGTCCAGATACGCCCAACGTCGAGCGACGGGCATCAGGTGGCGAAACTCTTCCCAAATCGCTTCATCTGTGGATAAACCGTCCAATTCTATGCCTCCAAATCCCTTTTCTGTCTACGAAATCGGAATACTCACCAAGACCCGCAGATTCGTTGTCGTTCGCTCCCGAACCACTCAAAAGAACGATTCGAACGACACTTTGACGGTAGAGGTAGCATCCATGGCGGATTATATTACAATATGCTGGGTATTCTTGGGAGAATACGTGAATCCGAAAAACATTACAGGCGAGCCTGGGAACCCTTTCCATGCCCAAAGCTCTATGCATCCTCGGAATAGCGATCTCGGCGCTCGTGCTGATCGTGTTCGGTCTTGATCTTGTGCTGAAGATGCCTTTCAACGGGGTGCACAAAGTCATGGACATCGGATTCGTGATCTGCTCCGGGATCCTCGGCTACCTGAGCTGGACAACGCTACGGGAGCAGATTTGACTGGCCCATAAGAGGGTGTGGCGATCATCCCGGCATGCCTCCCATTTCCGCCAGCAACACCGCCCGGACGACTCCTTCGATCGTGTATTCGGTCGCTTCGGCGGCCGGTTCCCCTCCCATGTCCCGCAGCGCGCTGGATGTAATCGGGCTGATGGTCACGGGTTTTGCCCCGCCGAGTCGCCGCCCCATCCACCGCACAGCCGAGCGGGCGATGGCGGAGCTGGTCAGGGTAATCCAGTCGATCCGGCCTTCCTCCGCGGCCCGTTTGACCTCCGGGTCCAGCCGCGCGACGTCGTTGCTCGAATAGACGACCACCTGCTCCACCCGGCCACCCGCCTGCTCCAAACGTTCGGCCAGCACTTCACGGCCCCGGCTTGCGCGGGCCAACAGGAATCGCTTCCCGGAAGCTTGGTCGGCCAACGCCTCGGCCAGCGCCTCGGCGCGGTATTGGCCGGGCACCAGGTCGGCGCGGAGTCGCCAGGCGGCCAGTTCGTCCGAGGTACCCGGCCCGATCGCGGCCAAGCGGATCGATCCCAGACGGCGGAGGTCGCGCGTGGCGCAGACGCGCTGAAGCAGGCAGCGAACACCATTGGCGCTGGAGAACACAAGCCAGTCGAAATCCTCGAGCCGATCCAGCGCATCGTCCACCGCAGCCCAATCCGGCGGAGGGGCAATCTCAATCATCGGTTGAACAAGGACGCGGGCCCCCAATTCGGCGAATCGATTGCAGAGCGATGCCGCCTGGCGGCGGGGCCGGGTGACCAGGACCGTCCGACCGAAGAGCGGGCGGGCTGAAAACCAGGATTCGTCGGGCGCGATCGCGGCTACCGGCCCGACAATGATCACCGCCGGCGGACGCAGCTTTTGCTCCCGGATCACATCGGCCACCGTTCCCAGGGTGCAACGGACCACCAATTGGTCGGGCAGTGAACACCGCCGCACAATTGCCACGGGCGTCTGCTCCGGCTTGCCTCGCCGGATCAAGGCTTCGCTCCAAGGAGCCGCCGAACGGATTCCCATGTAGAACACGAGCGTGCCCGGAAACATCGCCAGGGCGCCGTAGTCGAGGGCGGGCGAGGCCTTCGCGCGGCGCTCCTGCCCCGTGACCAGGGCCACGGAGGAGGAATGCTCGCCATGCGTGATGGGAATCTCCGCGCAGCCGGCCGCCGCCAGGACCGCGGTCACGCCGGGGACGATCTCGTAGGAGATTCCCGCCGCGCGCAAGGCCGCTGTCTCCTCGCCGGCGTGACCGAAGACACCCGGATCGCCCCCCTTGAGCCGAACGACGATGCGGCCCTCCGCCGCAGCTTGGATCATTCGGCGGTTGACCTCTCCCTGATCCATCCTCCGGCACTGCCGATGATGGCCAAGGCAGACCAGTTCGGCCGATTCCCGCGCGTGGGCCAAGACGGCGGGATTGACCAGGTAATCGTAGAGCACCAATTCGGCTCGGGCGAGGCACTCCATCCCCCGAAGGGTCAGCAGGCCGGGATCGCCCGGCCCGGCCCCAACGAGGTACACGTGTCCGGTCTGGCTTGGTTCGGGCTCGATCATCGATCTCCTGCGACTCCTCAAATCCCACCGTTGTACTGGGAATTGAACCTGTTAGAATGGCCTCATTGATGTTTCCGCTCGACCGAAAAGGGAAGTATCGCAGCGTCCCCCCCCGTGTTCAATGCGTACCGCTCGTTCCTTTGGGGGGTGGCACGTCTGTTGGCTGGAGCCGCGTCTCGCTTTCCCAATCGTCGGGTGCTCGCCGGTCTTTTTCAAGTTCGGTCGCCAACGGCTATGACGAAGCAAGATTCTTCAGACAGTGGTCTCCCAGCCGTGACTCCCATGATGCGAAAACGGTTGCAGCAGCTCTTCGAGCGCGCCAATCGTCTGATGGGGCAGGCAGACCATGATTACGCGCACGAGCTGTTCTCCCAGTGCGTTATCGCAGACCCGGGAAATGTCGTCTATACGCAGACTTGCCTGGCGAACCTGATTCAGAAACACGGCGGGAAGAAGAAGACCTCGATGTTCAGCGCCTTCAAGGGGCTGGGGTCGAAGGGAGGCGCCAAGAAGGCGGCTCTGAAGAAGAACTGGATGGGGGTGATCAAGAGCGGCTTGGAAGTGTTGAGCAAGAATCCCTGGGATACCTCGACCTTCTTGTCCATGGCGGAGGCCTGTGAAGGCCTCGGTCTGCTGGAGTCGCAGTTGGTCTACCTGAGGGCCGCCCTCAAATTCAATCCTGAGGACATTCACATCAACCGCCTCTGCGCTGCCGCGTTTCGCGAGCGGCGCGACTATGCCGGGGCGCTCGCCTGCTGGCAGAGAGTTCTCAAGGCCAAGCCCGACGACGAAGAAGCCACCCGGACGATCGCTCAAATTGCCGCTGAGCAGACCATTGACAAGGGGGGGTACGAGCGGGCGGAATCGAGCCGCGACGTGAAGAAGACCCCCAGGTCAACCGCTGGAATCCAGCGCGAAGAGCTCACGCCCGAACAACAATTGCTCCGGCAAATTCAGAAGCAGCCTGACGACAAGGCGGCGTATGTCGAATTGGCCCAACTCTACCTGAAGCTCGATCAATTCCAGCCAGCCGAGGAAATCCTCGCCGTAGCCCGAAAGAAGTTCCCCGACGACATCGATATCTTGGAGAAGTTCGAGGAGATCCAACTGCGAAATCTTCGCGAGGTGGCGGCCGGTGCCGAGAGGGAGGCCGACGAGACGGGCTCCGCGGATGCCAAGGAGAAGCTGGCCATTTTGCAGAAGAGACTGGAAGACAAGGAGTTAGAGCATTTCGAGCACCTTGTGGAACGATTCCCCACCAATTCCAATTACCGGTTCCGCCTCGGACAGCGCTACCACGAGGTGGGCCGGACGAGTGAGGCAATCCAACAGTTTCAGCAAGCCCGGAATGACCCCAAGTACCATGGCCTCTGCCAATTGGAGCTTGGCAAGTGCTTCCAGCAGATCAAGCAATACAAGCTGGCCGCGGACCATTATGCCAACGCGATTCGGGAAATCTCCGACCAGGACGAGAAGAACAAGAAAGAAGTGCTCTACCTGGCAGCCAGGCTCGCCCTCGGCCTGAAGGACTTCGAGGCTGCCGAAACCCATGCCCACGCCCTGGCGGCACTGGATTTTGGGTACAAAGACCTCGCCGCCCTACTGGACAAGATCGCCCAAAGCCGACAAGATTAGAAGTTTAGCGCCTGTCCTCCCAGACGGGATGGAGCGGCAACGGGACGAGAAACCCGAGAACACGCAAGCCGGATCATTCGAGAATCTGCTCATGCCCAACACCAAAAGCGCCAAGAAGCGGCTTCGCCAGAACGTCGAACGTCGCGCAAGAAACCGTTCCGTGCGGAGTGCCGTCAGGACCCAAGTCCGCAAGGTCCGCGAGGCCGTCCAGGCCACCGACGTCGAAAAGGCCGAAGCGGAATTCCGCCTTGCCGCCAAGAAACTGGATCAGGCGGGTGCCCGCAAGGTGATCCATCCGAATGCCGCCGCGCGGCTCAAATCGCGGCTGTCCGCCGGAATTCGCGCTTTGAAGCAGGGCTGAGCCCGCACTCTGCTCAGTCGAAATCGATCTTCTCCGCGTCGAATACCGGACCCTCAACGCACGTTCGCCGGTAATCCCAACCGCCTCGGCCGTCGCGGACCTTGGTCACGCAACTGAAGCAGATTCCCATTCCGCAAGCCATCGGCGTCTCCAGCGAGACCTGGCAGGGCACGCCCAGACGCTGGGCGATCCGCGAAACCGTCTTCAACATCGGCTCGGGGCCGCAACACACCAAGGAAGCAGCCGGCCCGGAACCGCCCACCAGGGGCTCGATCAAATCGCTCACCAGGCCATGGTGGCCCGCGCTGCCGTCGTCGGTCGCCACCTGGACCTCGATGCCGGCCGAGCGAAAATCGTCGATCCCGGCCAAGAGGGCCGCGGTCCTCGCGCCGTAACAGAGTGTCACCCGGCGGGCGGCGCGTCCGCCGCGATCCGTTCGACCGTAGCTCCGCCCCAACGCCTCCTGTCCCAGGGCATAGAACGGCGTCTGCCCAATCCCACCCCCGATCATCACGAGGTGCTCCGCCCCGGTGGGCCGAAACCCATTGCCCAACGGCCCCCAGACCTCGAGCCGGTCTCCCGCGCGGCAGGCTGCCAGCCGCCGGGTCAGCTTGCCCACGGCCAGGTAGACCACGTCCACCCCCCAGGGCCGCCCCCCGTCGAGGACCACGTCGTACATCGCCAGCGGGCGGCCCAGCAGCGGATCGTCCGTTCCGGCCAGCCGCAGCATGAGAAACTGGCCCGGCAGGATTTCGGCCGCCAGTTGCGGGCACCCGAACCGCACGCGATAGGTGTCGCGGGCAATCGCCACGTTCTCGACCACTTCGGTCGGCCCGCACCAGGCGTGGTCGGGGTAGATCGTTGCGGTCGGCCAATCGCTCACCGTTTCCCTCCTCCAGCCCAGCGGGCCAGCTTCTGGACCTCGGCGCTGCTTAAGGGGCGGTATTCGCCCGGCGCCAAATTGCCCAGGCGAATCGGCCCGGTGGCGATCCGCACCAGCCGCATCACCTTGTGGCCGACGCCAGCCAGAGAGCGGCGGATCTCCCGATTCCGCCCTTCCTGCAACACCATCTCCAGAACCGTCGACTTCTTGTAGCGCCGCTTGATCGTCACGCCCGTGATCCGCGCCACCCCCTCCGCCAGATGGACGCCGCGCTTGAGTTGGCTGAGGACCTCGCGCGTTGGATTGCCGGCCACCAGGACCCGGTAGGTCTTGGAGACGCCGTAGCGCGGGTGGGTCAGCCGGTTGGCCAGTTCGCCGTCGTTGGTCAGCAACAACAAGCCCTCGCTGTTCAGGTCCAATCGGCCGACGGTGAACAGCCGCTCGCGCGACTCGGGCACCAGGTCGACCGCCCGCGGTCGCCCCCCGGGGTCCCGGTTCGTGCAGACCACGCCGGTTGGTTTGTTCAATGCATACCAGACCGTCCGCGGCCTGCGCAACTCGGTCCCGTCCACCCGAATCCGCTGCCGGAGCGGATCGACGCGCGTGCCCAGCTGCGTGACAACCTGGCGCTCGACCTCCACCCGCCCGGCGAGGATCAATTCCTCGCACTGCCGGCGACTGCCAAGCCCCGCGGCGGCCAGGACCTTTTGCAGCCGCTGCTCGCGCTCGGCCGGTCTCCGCAGTGGCGGATCCCCGCCGCCCGTCTCGGCCCCCGGCTTGTGTTGCTGCCGCCCGCGGCCGCAGTCCGGGCGTTTCCTTCTGGTTGTCTTGCGGGCGGGTTTGCGTTTCATGGAACTGTCTGCCGGGACGAACAGCTAGGCCCGGCCACCGGCGCGGCACGCGCCAAACCGTGCCGAAAAGACAAAGCGGAGAATCGGCGCGAATCCGGGATTCCCCGAGAACACTCCATCATACCGGACCGGCCGGCCAGGCGACAGGCACGCCGATGGCGCGTGCCACCCCGTTCCCTCGGCGGCCCGGACGGCTCGCCGAGCCGGCCACCGAAGCCGCCCGCCAGCCTTGACTGGCCGGCGCGGCAAGACGTTAATGGGGTGGTCTGGCGATCGCATCGAGCACTGTTCGAGGATGCTCTCAAAGAAAGGGAAGGGGATCATGAAGACGTTGGAAAACCGGCTCCCTTGGTTCCGGCTTGCTCTGGCAATCGCCATGGCGGCGATCCTTCCTGCCAGTTCGAGCCCCGCGACGGGTGGCGAACCGGCCGGATCGAACCTCGCGCTGGGCAAGAAGTGCGCGTTCTCGCCGCGGCCCAACTACCGCCACTGCACCGACGCCGGCGACGCCGATCAACTGACCGACGGAAAGACCACGAACGACTACTTCTGGACCCAGCAGGGAACCGTCGGCTGGTCGGGCGCTCCCCTGGCCACGATCCGCGTCGACCTCGGACGCGTCGAGCCGATCGGGGGCGTCGCGCTGCGGACCGCGGCCGGCAGGGCCGACGTCACCTGGCCAATGGCCGTCTACGTGCTGGTCAGCGACGACGGCAAGACCTATCGCCGGGCGGGCGACCTGGTGGCCTTGCACGAAGCCGCCCACGGGCCGCTGCCCGACGACTACGCGATCGTCCGACTGGATGGTGGCAGTCTTCGCACGCGCGGCCGCTACGTGCAGTTGGTCATGGTGCCGCTGCCGGGCGGCAGTTATCTGTTCACCGACGAGATCGAAATCCTTCGAGGACCGGACGACCTGCTTGCCGCCGCGCCCGAGGGGCCGGTGGTCCGCAGCCCGCGCGAGGTTTTCGAATCGGCCCGCCTCGAACGGAGCCTCCAGGGCCGCTTCTCTCGCGACATCCGATCGCTCCGCGCTGCCATCGACAACGCGCCCTTGAGCGCGGCGGACCGCGCCCGGCTGGCGCGCGAGGTCGAGACGCTGGCGGAGACCGTCCGCCTTGGCGATCTTGCGGGCGAGGAGACCTTTCGCGCGGTGCTGCCGATCGGCGCGGACCATGCCAGGCTGTTCCTCGCGCAGGCGAAGCTCTGGCGGAGCCTGGGGTTGCCGGAGCTCGGCGTCGCGACGGCCGGTCCCTGGGACCCGCTCGATCCGTTTGCCGTGCCCGCGGCCGGCGGTCCGCCGCTTCGCGTCGACTTGATGCGGGGTGAGTATCGAGCGGCGGCCTTCAACCTGGCCAATGCGACCGACCGGCCGATCGACGTGCGCGTGCGGTTTTCGGGGCTGCCCGGCGGGGCGGTGCCCGGCTGGATCACCGTCCACCAGGCCGAGTGGACCGACACCTCGCAGCTCGTGCCGGTCGTCTCGGCGCTGCCCGTGGCCAGGCGCGACGGCCGGGGCTGGGCGGTCAACGCGCATCCCGGGCTGGTTCGCCAGGTCTGGCTGACGATCCATCCGGTCGATGTTCCGCCGGGCGAACATGCCGGTCGGATCGAGATCGAGGCCGAGGGCCTGCCGCCGCAGTCGGTTCCGCTGGCGATCAAGGTCTGGCCGATGCGTTTCCCCCAGCAGACGACGCTCTGGCTCGGCGGCTTCAGCTATACGGACAACCGGGCCCAGTACGGCGTCACCGCGGAGAACCACGAGGCGTTCGTCGCGCACTTGCGGGAGCGTTTTGTCAACGCGCCGTGGGGGTCGGCGGCCGTGCTCCGCGATTTCGAGTTCGTCGACGGCCGCCCGGATCGGGTCCGGCTGAATACGGAACGGTTCGACCGCTGGGTTGCCCAATGGCCCGGCGCCCGGGCCTACCTGGTGTTTCTCTCGGTGGCGCACTACTCCGGCGCGATCGAGACGTCGCTCGGCGGCGCCGCGCTCGGTTCGGAGGAGTTCGACCAGCGCGTCGGCACCTGGATCCGCGCCTGGGTGGAACACCTGCGGAGCAAGGGAATCGCGCCGAACCGGCTTGGCCTGCTGATTCACGACGAGCCGCATGAAGGGTCCGACATCACGGCGCTGTTGGCCTGGGCCCGGGCGATCCGCAAGGCCGCGCCCGAGGTGCTCGTCTGGGAAGACCCGACCTACCGCCAGCCGCAGAACGCTCCGCCCGAGCTGTTCGAGGCGTGCGACATTCTCTGCCCCAACCGGCCGATGTGGCTCGAACATGCGGCCGCGTTCGAGCCGTTCTACCGCAAGCAGCAAGAGGCCGGACGGACGCTCCAGTTCTATTCCTGCTCGGGGCCGGCCAAGCTGCTCGATCCCTACAGCTATCACCGGCTCCAGGCCTGGCAGGCCTGGCAGGCGGGCGCGAACGGTTCGTTCTTCTGGGCGTTCGGCGACAACAGCGGCTCGTCGTCGTGGAACGAGTACTTCGCCTCGTCGGGGCCCTATACGCCCCTGTTTCTGGACGCAACCACGGTCACCCCCGGCAAGCAGATGGAAGCGATCCGCGAGAGCGTCGAGGACTACGAGTATTTCGTGATGCTTCGCGACGCGGTGGCCGCCGCTCGGGCCGCGGGCCGCGGCGGCGCGGCCACGGATCGGGCCGAATCGCTGCTCAAGACCGGGCCGGCGCGCGTGCTGGAAGACGCAACGGCCGAGAGTCTGAAATGGCACGTGCCGAAAGACCGCGGCCGGGCCGATCGGGTCCGCGTGGAGGCGCTCGCGGCGATTGCGGAACTCGCGGGAAGATAGCGGCAGCGGCGCTGGCGACGAGTGGAAGCGGCGGTCAGCCATCAGCCATCAGCCATCAGCAGTCAGCAGTCAGCGGTCAGCAGTCAGAACCTGTGAATCTTTGGGTGAGGCACCAGAAGGTGCTCTGCGCCGAAGGCGTTAAACCGATGCCCCACGGCAGGTTCCCTTACAAGCGTCGCGCCGTGGCTCTCTTCGCGTTAACGTCAGCAATTCCGGAAAGGGAACGCCTCCAGCAAGTCCCTCTGGAGGTTGTTCATCCCCAAAGCGCGCGTACGGGCCAAATCTTCTCAACACCGTATCGAGGTTGTCGGCCAGATTGAGGACCAGATATCGCTTGTCCGCCATTCCAAAGACCGAATAGTAGTCGCGGCAGTGCAGCTCAGGCTTTCCGGCGCGATCTTCCGCGGCCGTGTTGAGCCAGAGCCGCTCGTTGGGAATCTCCAAAGCATCGGCCGCCACAAGCGAAGTGAAGTGACGACGAGAGGATGTGCTCGCACTCGCAGAGTCCATCGATCACCTGCTGCGGCCGGATCACAGATGTTGACCAGAGTGATCTCGGACGACGTCGACACCAGGTGTTGGACCAATGGGTGGTCTCTCTCGGACCAGTGTGGAACGACTCCCAACTTGTATTTCTTGACGGTTCTCCGCGCCAGGAGCGCACAGAGCAATCCAGGATCGCCCAAGACCACAGCCGCCTTGTGGCGGCACGCGATTGTCGACAAGGTCAGACGCCCGCGAACCGCTCGGACATCAGCCAGCGGCAATTCCATCGGCGTTTGCCCAAACATCCGGCCCGCACCCCAAATCATCCCCTGGAACGATCGCCATGATTCCCGTGGCCAGAACCAGGGCTCCAAAATGCTTCCGATCGCAAACACGTCGGCCAGATGCGGCGGCGCGTGTACTACTCGACGCCCCGAAAGCCGCTGGCAGAGGATGGGTGTCAGTTGATCGCCGAAATTGCCCGACTCCGGGCCGCCTCGCCACCAGTACGCCCTGATCATCTTGCGTCTCCGGAGCGCCGCTGCAATTCTCGCATTCTCTATTTCTACAGCGTCATTTTGCTATTGGAGTTTTCGGGGTTTTGCGTCATAGAGGATGTGTGGTGAAATCGAGCTGGCCAGTTCGGCGTTTCATGGAAGTCTTCAGGAGGACTTTATCATGGATACGATCGAACTGCGCGCAGCAGCGGTACGGTTGGTGAACTTGCACGGTCGTTTTGCCGACTGCTTCGGGCGACGGGAGCCCCGGGAGCATGCCTTGGGGTATTTGCGGGGCTTGCTGCTGGGCACCGGGCGCAAGAGCGTCGAGCCGATGGCTCTGATGTTCGGCGGCACTTCGCCGGACCAGGCGGAGATCGAGCAATCTGTCGCGTTGGCCTGGCAGCGCTTCCTCACGTCCTCTCCCTGGGAGGCTCAAGACGTGCAGCGGAAAATCCAAGCGGTGTTTAACGAAGAGTTCGTGCGCACGGCAGCCGGATCGCCGCTCGGCACGGTGGGCGTGATCGACGGGTCGAGCTTCGTCAAGCGTGGAACAGAGAGCGTGGGCGTGCAACGCCAATGGTGCGGACGCCTCGGGAAGAAGGAGAACTGCCAGGTAGGCGTGTTTCTCCTTGGGGCGACTCCGGCGGGCAGCATTCTGCTGGACCACCAGTTGTACCTGCCGGAGGAGTGGGCCGCCGACGCCGCGCGTCGCAAGAAGACGCGTGTTCCGGCCGAGATCACGTTCCAGACGAAGCCGCAGATCGCCGCGGCACTGCTGGCCCGGAGTTGCGTGCATTTTGACTGGCTGACGGCGGATGCGGAGTTCGGACGCGACGGGGACCTCCTCGATGCCCTGGAAGCAAACCACCAACGCTACCTGCTGGAGGTGCCCGCCAACACGACCGTATGGCCCGACGAGCCAATGCGTCAGACTCCGGACGAAATGGTTTGGCAGGTGAGTCAACTGGCCCAGACGCTGCCAGCGACGTCCTGGCACGTGATCCAGCTTCGGGAAGGGGCCAACGGGCCGCTGGTATTTGAGTTTGCCCGGTTGCGGGTGTGGTCGGTCCGCCATCGTCATGCCGGTCCGCGGGGATGGCTGCTGATTCGTCGCTCGCTGGCACCCCAGCCAGAGGTGAAATACTATCTTTCCAACGCCGCTGTGGACGTGCCGTTGAAAACAATGGCATTGGCGACCGGTGTCTGGCGATTTTTCAGCGGTTTGCCCAACTTTGTCGCTTGCAGAGCCGATTTATTCCATATCGGGGCATCTTCTCACGGGCAATCAATCCCCCCTTCTTGGGTACCTGGGCGCGTTTGCGGATGGCCTGCGGGAAGGCGTTCTTGCGGCTGGACTCGCGTTGTGGCATGGATGCCGCCTGACGGGAACTCTCCGATCGAAAGCAGCGAGGGGCGCTGGAATGCTCGTCTCCTACGAACATCAGTTCCTGTTTGTCCACGTGCCCAAGGCGGCCGGGACAAGCATCGTCTCGGCGCTCGA